>Ga0272441_10000008_pt1 | contig 458729 bp, 721 predicted proteins | sample SSMProp6N_FD_193582 | JGI IMG/M metagenome (GOLD analysis project Ga0272441, IMG submission 193582) | Marine sediment archaeal communities from Little Sippewissett salt marsh, Falmouth, MA, United States - SSM-Prop-6N | ecosystem: Environmental > Aquatic > Marine > Wetlands > Sediment ... | reverse complement strand
CAGCACATGCGGGAAATTCCGTCTGGTGGGGAAAACATGATTTAAATAGTTGGGTGTCGGATTTGCAGAATGCCACACATGATATTGAAAGATTAAATCATACTGCGTTCAGTGATATCGTTCCTCTATTAGAAGAATTAAAGAGACAAATATATCCATTAAAACACGAATTCGCCAACGCCTATCTACAAACAAATGACGATTACATGAACGAAATAATGCATGGTGGTAAATATGGTCTGGGCGCTTACAAGGATGCTGTTGTGTTTTGGTTACGGCAAAGAGATTTAGACGGAACTCCAAGAACAGAATATCTAAAGAAAATTATTGAGAACCCCGTATATCAAGAACACTACGGAAAATATGGATCAGAATCTGTAAGAAGTATTCTAGAAAACATTACTTCTGAAACAGATTCGCCAGAAACCGCAAAAGTAATATTAGAAAGAGTACCAACAGAAGTTTGGCGAGAATATCCTTCGGTATTAGCGGCAAATGAGTTTTTGTATACATTAGATCCCGATTATGTAAAAAGTATCTTATCCAACAACTCCAAAATAGATAAATACTTTATTGAGAAAATAGACCATGGCTGGTTATGGGAACAGTCTTCTGATTCGAATAAAAAAATGTTAGATGGTATGTCTCTTTTCCTGGAACAACAAAATGCCGGTTGAAACAATATCCGGAGACCTGTTAGAATCTGACGCCCAATATATAATACACCAGTGTAATTGTGTTTCTAAAACATACTCTGGGTTGGCGCAGTATTTGTTTCAAAAATACCCTTATGCCAACATTTATGCTGAAAGAAAAGACGGCAAATATGTGCACTTACCAGAAGAAATTTATATCAGAGGTGACGCAGATAATAGGTATGTAATTAATGCCACTGCGCAAATATTTCCCGGAAGACCAAGTAATAATCGGTTTTTGCATTGGCAAGATTCTGTTAAAGACAGGAAACAGTTTTTCTATAAATGTTTATTGAAGGTTGCTGGCATAGAAAATCTTAAATCTATTGCTTTTCCTTACAAAATAGGATGCGGTTTAGCTGGTGGAGATTGGTCTGTATATAAGAGAATTATCGAAAAATTTTCAGATCATGTCGAGGCGAAGTACAAAACTCAGGTTTTCATTGTCAAAAGACCTGAGGATTCGTGATTATTCCAAAAGAAGTTATCTATATTTTTCCTAAAGGCGTGAAACAAACGGGAGATCTTTACGGATATTCTTATGAAGGAACTCCGGCTTTTCCTTTAGATATTGCTCAAAAAGGCAAGAAGTCATATGATACGGCAATAAATTGGGCAAAAACATGGCGAACCGGTTGGGGTACTAAAACCGAACATAAAGTCGGCAAAAAGATTATTAAAAACAACGAATTTTCGGGACTAACAGTTATTGATCTAGAGGATCGTAGAGATCGGATTGTATTTAAGATACTAACCGATGATGGTTTTGTATTTGATTTTAGATTTGATGAATTTGTTTTTAGTTCCTTTAGGGAAGGTTTAGAAAAAGGTGGTAGATTAAGCGGTAAATTTATTTGGGCAAGAAATAGTTGGAAAGTTTTTCTTATAAACGTTCAGAAATATAATGAATTGTTAATTAAGGATATAATAGAATGAATGGATGGAATTATATACCCAACGATTTTCAAATAATAGAAATTAGCATTGTTCCCGCCAAAAGGGTTTTAATATGTGCGTAAGAAATGTAATAGTCCAAAAGAATTGCACAGATGTTCTTAGTAATCTCTTAGATTGTCTTGTTGATTATGGGCTAATAGAAATCGCTCCAAATAGAGTTCTAATCTGTGCTTAATGATTTTAGTATGTTTATAGCTTTTGTAGAGGAAAGTTTATTTTTGTCATAGTCTACGATTTTAGCTTGAATAATTAGTTTATCTCCGTTTTGAAAAATATAATCGTAGAAAGATTTGACACCAATATTCCGCAAAGCTATAGGTAATCGTTCTAATACATTAGAAGATGTTGATGCATGTATTTCTAGCGTAGCACTACCAAAATCTTCCTCAGGAAATGTAACAAAAATTCTCATACACAAATTGTACATTATGCTAACAAAAACAACTTGTCACCACAAATTCACAGAAAAGATTCTCAATGTCCATATACAGAACTTGATTAAGATGCAAAAAGCCATGTTAATGCTGGGTTCCGCTTTTTCTAATGTACATTGGGGCAAGAGAAGGACCACAACAATCTGTGCCTAAAAAACGAATTTACTCTCGTCTGCTGCATTCTAAATTATTTTAAGAGTATTAGAGCCCAGTAAACAAACAGAGGCATTAGCACTAATGTTATCGATTAGATTGTTTAGGAAATATGGCGATAGGGCATACCAGTGACAGCTCAATATTTACGGGTGTTTTTATGTGCAGGAATGCCCAATTCTGGGAAAACAACTTGGACTCATTATTACAAAGAACACAACCCTAACGTACAACGATATTGTTTGGATACTTTTTTTAGAGATCCTCAATATGAAAAAGTGGTGGGTTTCGTTAGAAACATTCAGCTACACTGTTCTAGCCTTAGATGGAATAAAACTAGATATCTGCATGTGACGAAAAAAATCTTGCAAAAGGGAATCGAGAAAGCCGAAGGCATAGTAGATGTTTTGATAGAGGGATACGTTATATCTTCTATAGAAAAAGAATTGATTGAAATTCTTAAAGAACTAGGGTGCAATGAAATATGCAGATTACAGTTCCAAAAACAACATACCCTTGTTTATAAACGTAATCTAATTAATTTTCATACTGACGACGAAAAAACAATACCAGAAGCTTGTATTAAATCTCATGATGACTTAAAACGAATAGATTTTTCTAAATTAAAAAAGGGCATTAACTACCAATCATTTACAGATTTTAATCACCGCGGTGATTCAATGTCACCAACGAAATTACAGTTGGCAGAAATAGAAATAACTGATGGACAGTCATTTTTAGACGTGGGCTGTAATAATGGCTTTTTTTGTTTTGAAATTGCCAAGCAGACTTCGGGCAGTATTGTAGGTATAGATGTGAATCCAGATGTTTTGTGTATTGCTAATAGATTAAATAATCGAGTATTTAGAAAACAAAATGTTAAATTTATATGTTGCAACGCTTTAAATTTTGATAGCTCCGAAAATTTTGATGTTGTTTTTTGCGCATCCACGTTTCACTATTTTGGAGATAGTCAAGAAAAGTTTTTTACATTAGTTAGTAATCTTGTTAAAATTGATGGTATTGTTATTATTGAGATAGAAACGTATAATAACAACGATCATCCCCAAAAAGGAAGTGGTAATAGAAAATTAGCTTATCCTAACAAACGCTGGATTGAAGAAAAAACCGCAGGTAAACTGGAAATCATTAAAATTAAAAAGTCATTACAACAACCCGGATCTGATTTTCCTCGTTTCTTTTACTATTTTAAAAAGGTTTTATGCTAACAAAAATAAAACCGTCACATTAAGTTCACACAAAAGATTCGTTATGGACAAGAAAGAAGTATTTAAAGAAATCAATAGTTGGTCCCTAATATCTTCCAAAATTTGGATGAGTCAATATGATTGGCAAACAATTAGATATTACCACCCACGAAGGACCATAATCTGTGCTTGACTCAAAAAATATCTTCGAAATGTTTTTCAAATACGCCTATCTGAATGAGCTACAAACGAACAGACCACGAAGGATTACAATTTGCGCATGAAAACTTTAATTTCAGAACGTAAAATACGTAATAAAATCAAACAGTTAGGCAAACAGATTACCAAGGATTACGACGGGAAATCAATAGTATTGATTTGTATTTTGAAGGGTAGTTTTATATTTACGGCTGATTTATCACGACAAATAAAAACACCGATGAAAATAGGATTTATGGGTGTTCAAAGCTATGGTGATGATAATAAATCTAGTGGTCTCGTACAAATTACACACGATCTAAATTTCTCCATAGAAAATGAACATGTGTTAATTGTGGAAGATGTAGTAGATACAGGCTTGACATCCAGATATCTTTTGGATATGCTATCAGCTAGAAAACCAAAGTCCGTAAAGTTATGTTCATTACTGCATAAACCGGCAAAAACAGTGAAAGAAGTAAAAATAGATTATCTTGGTTTTACGATTGAAGATAAATTTGTGATTGGTTATGGTTTAGATTATAAACAAACCTGCCGCAATTTGCCGGAAATTAAAACGATACTCTAAAAAGGACTGTTTGGAAAACTTTCTTACACGCTACCTAAGAGGGGAGGTTGAGTTTGAGGATATCCACGACGAAATCACAGATTGGAATTTGTCCAAATCTAATTTGACACTACACGAATACTTAGGAATTTCTCCCGCCGAATATACAATACTTCTAGAAAACCCCAAGAAATTTGAGCGATATCTATATTTTATAAGAGAAAATCTGGACGATATAGATACACAACCTTCCATCCAATATTGACACATAAAGGTATGGAGAAAATGGGAAAAACCCGATATGAACGTGAGGGTGTGGAGCTGGAAGATGTATTTTATACACTGGAAAAGTATGTTGGAAAATATTTACACTTCACTTCTGCCGATAAATTGGGCATAAATACACGTCCAAGATATCCTGGACTTAATCCCGTTGGTATCTACGGTTATGAAATTAGTGACAGGGTCATAGAAAGATTAAGAAATAATGACATAGGTTCATTTGAAAGCAATATGCAATCGGTAAGTTTATACCAAAACATGTTTATTTTTGATTTTATTGGAAAAGCTTTAGATGTTAGAGGCTGGGGTTTTTTCGAAAAACGACCATTAATCGATAAAATTGATAAAAGCGAAATTCAAAACAAACATTTGGCTACAAATATAATTTTGCGATCCCAAGGGTATTCTGCATTAAAGGGGTTTATTACTTCAGGTGATCGTGACGAAGTTTGTGTTTTAGACCCAACAAAACTTATCGTGTTGGATAAGTTGCGTAATCCTATTTTTGATAAAAAGCGTTATGAACAGAGCCAAGAGTGGAGGAAATATCTTCCTTGGGTTGCAAACCACTACATGCAGGCAACTAAAAATGGCGAACTATAAGCACAAATGGAAAACCGACAATGGCTGGAATCAAAAACGTTGCTTAAAATGTGGAAAAACAAAAAGACAACTACGAACTACTGTCTATAAAGGAAATTTCTATATTCCGCACAAAAGGCTAAGACCTTGTACCATTTCTGATAGGGATTTCGATATCAAAAACATAATAGAATGAACACCAAAAATAAAATAATTATTCTAAATACGATAAGAAGCGGAAATAGGCTACTTGCCGGATACAAAAGTTTGCGCAAAATCATTGGAAGAAGAATATACGGTGTAAAACAAGATAATTTAGATAAAGACGCAAAAGCTGCATTAGTAGATTTAATGCTTTTATACAACCAAATACAGTCTGGCTGTTGTAATAATATTAAACAGGAGCTAAACAATAGTTACCTAGAAATGCGGCAAATTCCACTACCAGAAAGACCTAGACAACAAGATGTTCTTGATATTATAAATTTGTTTCAAGAAAAAATAGATACTCGTTTGACAACATTTCAAAATAATAAAGATAAGAAAATTAAAGCTATTGGAACGGCTTCCGTAGATAAACCTGCACCTGTTTTGCCAGACAAACCTGATAAACCTGATAAGCCAGATAAGCCAGATAAGCCAGATAAGCCAGATGTGGCAATTAATAGGGTCCATAGATGATTTGTCGAGCTGTCAACTAATAAACAAGAATAAATACAACATGCACGACTCGTAAATTAATCAAATTCGTGGACCTCCTAAACAAAAGTTTCCAGAAAAACTGTTTGTAACTTTTTGATTTTTAGGAGATTGACATGAATACAAGAAAAAATGCTATTGCTCAACTTAGACTTTGGGTGATTGAAGGTGCTAAAGCTGGCGGTTGGAAACAACGCTGTAGATTGTTGGCATATGGTTTTTTGCGTGGTTTGCCTTATGAGGTTATGGAACGAACCACGAACGAAGACAAACATTGCTCAACTGGAAGGACTACGTTTTATACCGGATTGGCTCTAGATATTGCAAAATATATTTGCAGAGCCTCTGATATTGAGTTTTCTGTTTCAGGACCTGAGTGGAAGGAAGTTCGTGATTGGCTCTTTGTACGAATTAACAGAATATCTCAGGAGGCAGCATGAAAGACTACAGCAAATATACCGACAAAGACTACTTTAAAATGACCCCCGAAGAACAACGGGAATACCAAAATTGGAAAGACAGTATTCCGGGTATAATAGACGAATTAGAAAAAGAGGTCCAGAAAAAACAACAAGAACTAGACTTGCTTATAAAAAGAAGCGAAAAATACCCGGATTTGCGCCGTCATATAAATAGGTGGAAAACTGAAAGGTTTTGTTCTGCTTCACTCAATAACCGAGTCAATGATTGCGAAATTAGACACAACTGCGGCTGCTGTAATGACTCACCACTTGAGATTTGGCCATATATTGAAACAGATTTAGGTCGGATATATAGCGACCCTCCCTGTTTTACTGTTGGAGAAAGACATTGGATTTCTGGCGACACACCATACGAAGGGTGGAAAGAAAAGTTTCGTAAACAAGACATTCCAGAAACTATAGTAGAAAGGATATCCAGTTATTTCAGGGCGTGTGCTCAAGAACGGAAAGAAATTGCGGAAGAATCAGACTACGATGACGAGGATTGACATGGCTTAAAACAAACTGTATATTGTCACTAGAACAGACCTTTCCCCAGGAGCTAGGGCAGCACAATCCTGTCATGCACTGAGAGCTTTCGTAAACGATCATCCGCAGGAAGATTTGTTGTGGTTCAATTCCTCAAACTACTTAGTTATATTAGAAACAGAAAACGAGAATAGTTTAAAGGAATTGATGGGATTGGCGAAAGAAAAGGAAATCAAGTTTTCTATATTTAGAGAACCAGATTTCGATGATGAGATTACAGCAATTGCTTTAGAGCCCGGTAGGAAATCTAAGAAGCTATGTAGCAAACTTAATTTGGCTCTGGGTCCTTAGCTCAGCGGCGAGAGCGAAAGCCTTTAAAGCTTTTAGACGCGAGTTCAAATCTCGCAGGACCCGCCTACTAATTTTTGTCCATTTATCGTTATGAATTTAGTGGTAGTTGGGCTTATCGGTATGGTATGCTTTTCCTTCTCTGGGCTTCCGCAGATGCTGAAAGCCATAAAAGAAGGACATGCTAATGGGATGGCGACCCTCACAATTTGGCTTTGGCTGATTGGAGAGTTCTGCTATATTTGCTATACTCTAGCTAATTATTCTTCTGACTTTGTGCTGATGGTTAATTATGTGATGAATTTTTCCATTGTAGCTGTAATCGCTTGGTACAAACATTTTCCGAGGAAAAGTGAAACCATATATAACTACCATCAACATAAACAGAGGCGGTCAAAAAGCTGATCGGTCAGAGTTTTCCATATATTGCCCGGGTTATGTTTTAAACATGCACCTGTACAGATTAATTCCAGAAGTGGTATCAGGGACAAGATACTACGATGATCCTAATCCTGAACACTACGCACATAAATTAGAGGTTGCTTTGTTTTGCAAAAGTGATGAAATTATTCCTGGAAAATTAACTTACACTGTTACAAAATCAGAAGAGATAAACGAAGATTTTCGTGAATTGTTTTTAGACTGGTTCAACCGACTCCAAGCCATTTCCAATGTCGAACTTGACATGATTTTATGCATGAGAAAAGCCGAAAAGTGGTTCAATGGGTGGAAAAATAACTTCATCATCGAGGACGTAATAAAATAGCATTATTCTGAGATGTTACGCTATTCTTCCCTGGAAAAAGCCTGTTCCAACTTCCACAAAATCGCCGCCCAGCAAAAAGTCCTACTGATCGGTGACTCCTTGGCTGTGGGCTTAAATGCCCCATTAAAACAGCGCATAGAAAACGCAGGCATTCCATATAAAGGGAAAGGCGTAGGTAGCAAAACTGTATGGTATTGGACCAAAGGCGAAGGCAGACAATGGTTAAACCATCAGTTAAAAACCTTTCAACCAACCCACGTATTTATTTGTCTAGGTACTAATGATGCTTACGGAGGCATGTCCACCAAACAAATAGCCTCATTAACCCAAGAATTAACAAATACCATCAAATCATCCGGAGCCACTCCTCTATGGATAGGGGCACCAACACTGCCAGATAAATCTGCCGGGGTACCTATCAAAAGAAATATTTTAGGGACAATACAGAGTAATACCAAACACTTTTTTGATAGCAGAGAAGTTAATTTACCTCACAGCAAAGTAGACAAAATTCACCCAACCGGCAAGGGATATTCTCAATGGGCAGATGAAATTTGGAGCTGGGCTACCACTGGTAAACAGAGCCCTTCTGCGCCAAATGTTAACATGAGGGCTATGAAGGACAGCGAGGTAACTCCAGCTCTCTCTAAAGCGGCAGTAGCAATACTAAAAAGGTTTGGTGATCGCCCATTAGGAACTTTGATTGCTTTTACATTGGGCGGTGAAAAATATATAGCAAAAATTAGCTGGCACCCTCCAACCAGTAGAAATCCTAAATGGCATAAAGGTGTAGATTTACATTATCCTACCGGAGAAGAACGCCAAACCAATAATTACAGATCTGATGGATTAATTCCTGTAAGAGGGTTAGAGAGAACCACTCCTGAGTTTAAACAAAAGTTAATTCAAGTAGCAAATGACGTAGATATAGATCCTAATATGTTAGCTACAGTAATTAGTCTTGAATCTGGGTTTAATCCAAAGGCAGTAAATAAATATTCTTATGCTACCGGTTTAATTCAATGGATGCCGTCTAATATACAAAAATACTATGGAGTACCACCACGGGGAACCAAACTAGATTTGCAAGGAAAAAAGATGGCTTCGGAATGGATGAAGTCACAAAGTGCATTAAAACAGTTAGATATGGTAAAACGCTGGTATATGCCTCATAAGGGCAAGATACATAATGTAAAAGATGCTTATTTGGCGGTATTTATGCCGAATTTGATGGGTCGCCCATCAAATTATGTTGCTGCTCGCGAGGGTTCAATAGCGTACGGTTGGAATAAGACATTTGACAGAAACAAAAAAGGCTACTATACTGTGGGCGATATTGCCGCTACAATACAGGGCAGGTATAATGCAGCCAAGCGAGGAAAACCGATACCGGTAGCCCAAGCTCCTACAAACGAATTCAAAAAACCTGTCGAAGAAAAACCTGTCGAGGAAGAAGGAATTATCGAGCGAATAATTCGATATCTTCTTAGTTAAGGATAACAATGATAGTCTGTTTTACTGGACATCGTCCTCAATCGGTGGGTGGTTTTACTATTCCGAATCCTACTTACGATCATATTTGTAAGGAAATTAAAAGGGTTTTAAAAGAAGTAAAGCCTCAAAAAGCTATTTCGGGCATGGCTCTTGGTATCGATACCTGGAGTGCAGAGATATGTAATGAATTGAATATACCATGGGTTGCCGCCATTCCTTTTAAAGGGCAAGAGTATATTTGGCCACAGGAATCTCAGTCCAAATATTATCAATTATTATCCTTGGCTGCAGAAATAGTAATTGTTTCGGAGGGCGGGTATGAACCATGGAAAATGCAGAAAAGAAACGAATGGATGGTAGATAACGCAGATGCGGTTATTGGGGTTTGGAATGGTAGCCCCGGAGGAACGGCAAATTGCATGAGATATGCTCATCAACAAAACAAGATGATCTACCGCATTTCTCCTCAACCAGACTTAAATAGCAATAATTCCGCAATTTAGAGAGATGTATGAGGTTCTTTATAAAACTGCCCGTCTATACTCTACCGCAGGTATGATAGAAGCGCCTCCTACCACACAAAAAGAGATTACCGAATGGGTACAGAAAATGTACCTATCTCATGTTTTATGGTTGATGCAACAATCTGGGAAAGACATATCCCAATTAAAAACAAGCCATGTTGTAGCAGATACACCAATTGATTTAATTGAAGAAATGCCTGATGCCAGTTTTCCACTAAAACTAGAAGGTTGGCGCTATGCCCCGTTGTTTGAGAACAAAGAATACATTCCAGACATAAATGTTATAATTGCCCCTTCTGCCGGGGGAGGTGCTTGGTCTGGGATCGCTAACACTATGGTGATAAAAACTCCAGCACCAACCGAAAAAGATTTAAATAATTCTGCCTTTATACCTAATGTGTTACAAACTATTCGTTTGGTCGTTGAGCATGAGTTGGTACATATGACTCAAACGTTTTTATCAAATAAAAACTTCGGTTTACCCGCTAGAGAAATGCGCTCAACTCGGGACCCATACGGATATAAACGAAGCCCCAATACTGGACAGCGCCTTAATTTTGAGCAGCAATCACACTCATTAAGAGACATAGAATTTTATCCGTTACTGTTACAGGAAACTAAAAAACTAAATAGGTTCCTACTATTCAAATCACTATTCGATCCTGATTATGATAAAAATAAGGCAATAAAAGTGTTTGTCGGTTTAGGTGCTCCTAGCGAAGATTTCATTGCTAGCAAGTTCTTTAGAAAACTAAAACAGTATAATTTACTTAAATGGCAAAAGGCTGTTAAAGAGTTGGTATCGGCTATATACATTCCCAGGGACAACCAGTGAAGTAGTATGGGTGATATTCGCCGCCTCCGGTAACAAGATTATACACTATCACTTGTCCCTCAGCGTTACCGTTTTCGAAGGTCAAATCTGCACGAGGCGCTAATAAAGTCCCCTGCAAACTAATTCCGCTCATAAAGACAGTCTCAGCCTGAGGCATATTAAACATAACATGTTGGCTATCTGTGCCAATATAATTAAAGCCCATGTTGGTGATAGACACCTCTGCACCTGTTACGTTAATGAGTACTGTAGAATCATCTGGAACTGTAATTGATAAGCCACTAGCTGCCGCCAACGCTGACGCATCTACAGTAAATACATTGACCTCTAAATCGGTACCAGTCAAAACCAAAGATCCGCTTACCGTTCCGTTATCTGGTGTTTCGGCAAGAGTATCGCTCCAGTACAACATATCATTGCTAAGCTGTTCAAAATCTACTGGGCTAGCATTTACAATTCCACCTGTTGCGGTTATAGATCCGCTCATTTCGCCACCAAAAGCGATAGCACCATGAACTGTACCGCCATTGACAGTAAGGTCATTGCCAACCACTAAAGCATATTCATTAGCTCCCACAATAGTTTCTACTGCATTTACCGCATAGCCACTAGGTAAAACAGCATTATTACCGACATACATTCTACCTTCTACGTCAGCACCACTTGGAGCCGCATCGTTGAGAACAATAAGATTTGTACCTTCAATTGCCGCAGGAACACACACCCATGGACAATCTTCATCAGGAGGAGAGTACCCGCCAGTACCACCATCTGCTGTAGCTCCGCCGGTACCTGGGTCATTGGTTCCGCCAGTACCTGGGTCTTCTGTAGCTCCGCCCAAACCTGGGCTTGTTGTTCCACCTGAGCCGGGATCTGCGGTAGCCCCACCTGTTCCTGGGTCATCAGTATTTCCTCCGCCAACTCCAGGATCAACCGTAGATCCTCCACCTGAGCCAGGATCATCAGTGTTTCCTCCGCCTGAACCAGGATCTTCGGTAGTTCCGCCACCTACCCCACCAGGATCCTGAGTGCTGCCCCCACCAACGCTAGGACCAGGATCACTAGTTGTTCCCCCTCCTAAACCGGGACCATCACTAGTAGAACTTCCGCCAGTAATTTCAATAATTCCTGCAGCCCCACCAGAAGCTATAATTTGACTTCCGCTTTGCCCGCCATTACTAATATTTGAGTATATACCGCTGGCTCCAGACATTATTGCCCCTTCTCCACCACTACCAGCAGCGTTTATTTGGCTACCACCTGTTGCATGGTTTTCCTTATTTGGAGAACTTTCTGAACTGCTGCCACAATTGACAGAAAACAAAATTACAAAAATTAACGTTAGATAGAAAAATATGCGCATATTAATATGAGCATTTATACCACGTTTTAGTAGAACATTACTAGCGCGTCACAACCACATTTCAACACATAGGAAAGATAAAATGGAACACGAAATTCTAGAAGATATTATCGGTCTTACACCTACAGAGGCATCAAAACTGGTTCGAGAACTTGGTTTTTCTTTTCGTATTGTAGAGAAAGATGGTTTGAAATTTGTGACACAAAACGAAAATTCTCCTACCAGAATCAATGTAAAAGTAACCAACAATGAAGTAACAGAAATTTTAAACGTTGGTTAACCGTCGAGAACTACAGCATAAATTAGTATCCTTTGTAGATATGGTTAAAGTAAGTAATTACGTATTGTTGCTGTTAACGTCTATTTTAGTAGCGCTTTTCATTTCAACGAAAATCTATCTTTTGATAGGTTTATTTTTAGGGTTAACATGGTTTCCCGCCAGGTTATTATTATTTAAAGAAGATCGTTTAATTCTGCGAGAAACATTTGAAACCTATTTTGTTGGCGTAGAAACGGAAACTATTAATAAATCAGCGGCTTTCGTTATTGTATTTGTATTAACTCTTATTTTGAATTTTTTGGTTACATTTTTGTTTTGGCCAGGAATGGCATTACTGAATTTAGTTGGAGTATTAAAATCATGAAAAAAACAGGTTGGTTATATGGGAATAGGTTTGATTTTTTGGTAGGAGCGTTTTTTACTATATTGGTAATACTAGTGGTGATTTAATGGAAAATAGCAAAGATTTTTTTGTAGCCACAACTACTAATCGTGAGTTAGCCAACAGCCTAAGACACGAATTGGTTCGAGAATTTTCCCATCTGTGGGTGTGCGTAATCTATAATCAAGATTGTTACAGGGTTAACGTAGCTAACAATTGGGGCGGTAGGTTGCCACAAGAACAAGAAACCAAAATATCCATGTTTGCGCAGAAATATGTGGATGATAATGATGAGCAAAATACAGACGAAGAGCCCTGTATAGTAAGCGTAGAAGACCTAAAAAGGGTTATAACGCAGGAAACTGAATAATTCCGCATTCGTATATGCGTTTTGTATATTCGGCTTCAAATGGCTACAAGCTAATTTTGCGCGCTAAATGGGAACACCAACTAACGTTTCCATTCAAAGACATTAGTAGCGGCTCTTGGAACCGTGAGCGCCGAGAAGGTGCCACATTAACTGATGAGGTTGCTCCCTATCATGGCAGGATGAATGGGACACCATATTGGTTATGTCACGATTGTCGAAACCCAATTTTAGACAAAGCCGGAAACCCCATCTGGGACGCCAGAAATATAGAAGAGTTTGACGAAGATTACATTAATGAAGAAAAAAGAACGGGACCGGTGTTGGATAATGCTATGTTGGGTTTGATGCAAAACACGCTAAACAAAACAATTGCTGATTTTCCAGCAGCCATAGAGGATTGTTTGGGCAAAGCCAGGGCTGATGATTATATTTTTGATTTTACTGTTTTGCAATGTATGCGTAATAAAATGTCCAATCTTGCTCAGCTAATAGAAGGTGTGCTAAGTCAGTTGTATGCTGCTTTGTTTGTCAATAACATTAAAATAGAAATTCCCCGTTTGCCCCACACATATAACGACAGAATGGCTAGGGAACTTAATCCTGCTATAAACCCTAATAATGCCAAACCACAACTAGAAGAAAAAATAATACAATTATACAAACCGTTTTTCATAGAGTGTCAAAAAATAATAAACACTCTAAAACCGCTGGAAGGGCTTGCAGCAATAGAGGTGGTTAAGAGTAAAGTTTTACTCCCATTATGCGAAACATGTGCCGAGGATCATAGATATTATTGTCAACACGAAGATTGTGACTTTTATACTACTGATGACGATGACATAATTGAGGTGGAGCGTGTCATACGCAAAGAGCCCGATGCACAGCACAATTATCATTGGAACCTAAAAGTCACAGAAACCTATTGCGAGGAGCATGCTGCTTTATGTGAAGCGTGTAATAAAGGTGTCTTAAAAGACGATGATGAAACAATAGAATATGAGGGCGACTATTACCACCAAGAATGTTTTAATGAGGTTTACCGTTATTGTGAGGGGTGTAACGAATATCACTACGCAGAAGATATGTATTATGACGAAGAGCGTGGAGATTTAGTTTGTGCTAACTGTTACGAAGAAGATCGGGAAGAAGGGGTTGAATCTGACATAGAAGACAGAGATTTGGAAGAGGCAGCAGAGATAATAGATAGTCTTCCCAAAATGTTTCCCATAGACGAAAAGATGATAGATGGGTCTATTATTCCGGCAATAAAAGCTGGAATAAAAAAGGTAAACGCCAATCCCACTATGCCATTTGATAAACAGATTGAATTCGTTATCAAGAGAATACAGAAAAAGGAAGCACAAAACGCTGTACTGGTTAAAAGTAGAAGTCTGGATTCCCTACATGACCTATATAATTATTTCGAAGATCACAAAAAGCAATTAAACAATTTCCAAGAAAAATACCCAAAACTCAAGGGTTTCAAACCTTTGCCGGTTGACATTAGAATTGAGAATTCTGCGTGGCATCATGCTGGCAAGGTTTTTGCTATATACCCAAGCAAAGAATTTTTAGATTACGCTGAACTAACACAACCGGGAGCCCGAGAAGTCTACGGAGAGTATATAAAACTAAAGGGGCATCATCCGGGATCTTTGGCGTATGCTCGCTTTTCCATGAGTGATGGCAACATAATTATTGACAACTTACAAACAGACATTGATGCGCAAACATTTAAAAGCTCATTCCATAATTTAGAGATACAAAACAACAAAAAAGAATTAAATGCCTTAAAGTGGTGGGTATCAGCAATAAAGAAGTTCTGGGTTCCATTATTGTTAGATGCCATGAACAAGTTTGGAAAAGAAATAGAAAGAAAAGTATATCTAACCAGTTTTGAGATGCAACAGAAGAAATGGCATTCCATACCCGACAGAAATAAAGACGTATACGACAGGATTCCAGAAATAATGCAGTTTCCTACAGAGTCAGCAGAAGTAAAGCCTGAAGATTTGACGAAAAAAACGTATCAATTACGCAGGGTAGCGAAATCTCTTGACAAAGGCGCGTATTCCTACTACAAATTGGCACAACTAGTATAGAGTTTCCAACCAGAATAGTTTGCCAAATATGTGTACGTTAATTACCTCCTGGAGTTACGACGGATTAATTGTCGGAGCTAATAGAGACGAAAAATATAATAGATATTCAGAAGACTTCGCTATGCGTACACTTACAAGATTTTGGGACAGTTTCTAGTTGTATTATTAAAATAGATTGGGGATATAGATTTTCTATTTTACACACCACCAAGGCTCCTTGTCAAACTGAAACTTGGAACAAATTAGAACTGAGAGCCACATGAAAATTTTAATTACCGGCGGAAGCACCCTTGTGCCTATAGATAAGGTTCGTGGGATAACCAACATATTTCGCGGCAGAACAGCTGTTAATATAGCAAACGAAGCGATCAAAAAACATAAAGTAACTCTGTTAAACAACTCCCCAATGCAATCTGAAACAGATCCTGACGTAAAATTTATAGCATTCAAAACATACGACGAATTATATTCTGCTATGGAAAAAGAAATTACTAAAAAGAAATATGATGTAATAATTCATTCTGCGGCAATAAGCGATTATCAAGTATCCGAAGTGTTGGTTGGAGAAGAGACTTATAGATATGGAGATCGTACTTTTTCAATGAAATCTGTGGATAATAGCGCCAAAATTAAATCCAACCATTCAGATTTGTTTTTAAAACTAAAACCAACAGAAAAAATAATAGATAAGATTCGTGACCCTTGGGGTTTCAAGGGAATATTGGTAAAATTTAAGTTACAAGTTGGAATGAAAGATGAGGAATTAATAGAGATAGCTAAAAAGAGCCGAGAAGCCTCGAATGCTAACATTATGATTGCCAACTGTTTAGAATGGTCACGGGAAAGAGCCTATGTAATAACCGGCAATTATTGTTACGAGGTGGACAGAAAAAACCTGTATAAACGACTAATTGATCTGTTGGAGACATACTAATGCAAGACCACGTGTGGATTAGAAAAGAACGTTTATATGCCCATGTCTACAAATGGATATGCGAATGCTGTGGCACAGAGGCGTTTAATTTGTTGGACAAAAATGAGCCGACCCATGCATCTCAAACGATAACCTACAAAACAAATTATGGAGTGTATAATAACATAGAAATCAAAAAAGTTAATGAAATAATGTCTTGTAGTGAATGTGCTATCAAAGAGGTGATAACGTGAAAATTAGAACCGGATTCGTATCAAACTCTTCTAGCTCTTCTTTTGTTGTAAAAAAGAAGTGGCTTACTGACATTCAAAAAACCATTGTTCGTGGTTATGATAAAATCTTTTCAGCAATATTGAAGGAGGATTATGATCGTGGCTGGGAACTTTCTGAAAATAAAGATGAATTCGAATTCTATACCTCTATGGACAACATGGATCTTCGGGAAAAATTCATACAAGCGGGAATACCAGAAAAAGCCCTTTCATTCTCGGAGCGAGAATGAACATTCTACTTGGAATAACCGGATCAGTTGCTGCAATAAAAACAATAGAGCTGCATTCGGAACTCAGTAAGCTTGGTGACGTTAAAGTTGTTGCTACCAAGTCTGCTCTTAATATTGTTGAACAAATCAGAGACCAAGATACTCGTTGCCAGCTGATCGATAACCTGCCGATATCACAAGGTAAGAAGCTTACTTTTTGGGGAGGCGGTATTGATATTCTAACTGACGAACAAGAATGGTTATGGATGGATATAGGGGATCCAGTTTTACACATTGAGTTAAAAGATTGGGCGAATGTATTTGTTATTGCGCCATTAACAGCAAATACGCTGGCAAAAATGGCAAACGGAATATGTGACAACCTATTAACTTGTATTTATAGAGCTTATCCTATTACGAAACCTATTATTGTAGCTCCCGCTATGAACACAGACATGTGGGAGCATCCGATTACAACCGAACAGTTAAATGTGCTTTGGGAAAGGCATTTCTACCGACACTACGATAAAGCATATAACTACAACGAAGTACGTAGACATAATTTTACCATAGTATATCCTGTATCTAAGAAACTAGCTTGCGGAACAGTTGGTATGGGTGCTATGGCTGGTGTAAAAGATATAGCAGAAATGGTTAAGGCATGTCTAAAATAGACGATTCAGTAGAATCTTTTGTGCGAGCCGCAATAGATTATTTAGGAGATGGTATCAATTGGCAAGGGTATTCAATAGGTTTAGAAAGTCACAGGCTTGATCCTACTATTCCTGGTGTTATTCGGATATTGGTATGGGACAAGACTACCCGTGATGCTTGGCAGCCTACAACTGCTGAGTTTGAATTGAGTTTGAAAAAAGTGAAATAAAGCGGGACGTATCTCCTCCGCCTGATAAGCGGTTGAAAGAGTAGTTGGTTGCACGCTGGTTCAACTCCAGCCGTCCCGACAAACAAAAAAAATGAGCAAACAAAATCCTAAGGCATACATTACTCGTCAATCGCCAACATGTATTTATTTGAGCGATGGTACCAAAATCATTATCAAACGCGATCCTCCAGATTTACGTGGAAAAGTGTGGATGGAGCGGGTAGAACAAACGAAAATTAGGGCTCAAAAACTTAAACCACACAAAACAGTTCTCGTTCAATACGACAAAATGTCAGCCGAAATAGATAAAGAAATTGCAAATATAATTTTGCTGTGTTGGAAATTGGGAATCAAAACTTTGAATAGTTGCCAACACCATAATATGGTGCCAGTAAACATGGTATGGGTTGAATTTGACAAAACCTCGATAGACAAGTTCCTAACCATAGTACAAAAATACGCCAGCTTAAACAATCCATTTGGCGCTTGGCATTTTAGCGGTTATCCAGACATTATCTTAGATGGTTCTGGCAACATAACTTGGCCAATACAATATGAGCTAAATATCTCTGTGTATTTTCCTAGAAAAGACTTGGATCTTGTGGAAAATGCTCTTAACAGCGAATTTAATCAGATTTTAACACAAGAAAAATGTAGCATAAACTACAAAGAACAAACAAAAATTTGACAATGAAAAAGCGCCCGATCGTACGCAGCAAACCGTCTTTGGTTTGTGTTTTCACACCCAGCGAAGATATTCCTGACACTTGGGTAGGACACTGCCTAACTACTGACATAGTTTCCCAAGGAAAAGGGATTCAGCAATCAGTAAAAGCCCTTGGTGAAGCTATACAAATGTGTATGGACGATGACGAAAAAAAGGGTTTAGACTTTTATGACAGAAAACCGGCGCCAGCTGAATATTGGGAACAACTTCAAATCGAGCAAAAACTAACCGAGTTAGAAGAGTATATTAAAAACTTTGATATAACAGCTCCGGTTTCCACAGAAATGGAAAAGCTTGCCGGAGAAGTTATACGAAAATGTGCTGAACAAAACGACGAAAGTATAGAATCTTGGGCAAACAGATTGGCGGATCAGTTTTGTGACGATGCTAGCGAAATAGGTTTTGGTATAGGAAAAGAGTTAGATTCTACCGGAGAACTTGAAATCAAACTTTGTATCAATGGTATTGAAAAAAGTTGTTGTGTGTCTAAGGAGTTTTGGGAAGCCTGTAATGAACATGCCATGGAATTATTCAAAAAGTGATTATAACTCCTCCGCAACAACTCCTAGTAGTTTCGCCAACTAGTTTGCTTCTAAAACCTAAAGAAAAACACTATGGGAAGTTGTATTATTACGAAAAAGCTCCAATATTAATTTCTAACGAAACTCTTACAAAAACTCCGTTTGGAGAATTTGTAGAACAAAAAACGAATATTTTTCGAGACTACATGCCTATAGTTGTGGAACCGGTATATTTTCCTACCGGTTTCTTTTGTGGATCGAAGAGAAAAACTACCATTTGTGCATAACGCCGCATTTCAGTGTATTCTTAATTCTTTATGGCGGCAACTGTGGGTAAATGTACAATTTGTGGAGCAGAAACTAATTATTGGTATGACCCCTGTGAATCCGGGGATCCATTATGTGACGAATTTGGTGGATTTTATTGTACAAAGCATTTTCCATCAAAAAAGAGTAAGGCAATATTAGCCTTAGCCGATTATTTCCTTAAAATAGCCAAAAGAAAACCCTGGAGCAAGAAACCTCCAGGATGGAAAGAAAAGTCCGTCAAACAGTACTCGCGTACTATGATGAAGGGTGAAGAACATCCTTTTACCGAGTGCGTAGAAAAAATGAAAAAGCATATGGATAGCCCAGAAGCTTTCTGCGCCTCAGTTCGCGATAAATTCGAGGGCAAAAAGACTTGGAGAAACAGCAGCAAACTCAAGAAAAAGAAGTCGAGCAAAAAATAGTTACAGTCCGCTAATTATGGATGAGTAAAAACAAAATTTATGGCAAGCGGGTTCAAATTCCATCGTTTGAAATAATTCAAAATCCCACAATTCGTATATCAGATGTCAAAAGAAGAAGATTCAATATTATCGACCGAAACAAAAGAACAACAAATATATGTGCTTAACCTCGTTACCGATTCTAATTAAATATGTCAGATTCTCTCGTACCATACACATCTGCGCCTAAGAACTTATTGGACACATTAGTTCAGCGTTGCAAATGGGAAATAGAGCAAGAGGAAGACGCTAATATTTTTCGTCTTATAAAAAACGCCACTCCACCCCGACGTGTTTTGATTTGCGCATGACCCAATTAATTCTAAAATTATATAGAACGACCATAATTTGTGCATAAAAAATCATTATGATATGCGACATAAAAACGAACACGAATGTTTCCGCGAGGCAGCAGACCGCGTTTGGGATTTAGCTAAAGAATATGAAGCCAAAGGCGGATTAAAAGACCTTGAAGAAGTTCTAAAAGAGCTTGCGGCACAACTACATGTAAAAGCTAGGGAATTGGAAGAAAAGAAATAAAGGGCATATTATGAGTTCCGAAGAATATTTTGAAGCAGCAGAAAAAGTTAATAATTTGATTAATGATTATTCTCATTGTGATAACGTAACTGACGTTCTAAAGCGTAGCCATGAAAAAATAATCAATTTAGCAAAATCTAAAAGCATAATCAAAATAGCCTCTGCTCAAGAAGAAAAAACGGAAGATCTACAGGTATAATAGTACGGTTTTGTCGAGAAACCTAAACCCACCAATTATTATTGGTTGTGTACGTATTTATGCCCCCATTCCCTTACTATGATTATTATCAACAAACATTACAGGTTTCTATTATCCTCAAAAGAACTCTGATATGTGCATAAATATATACAACACAAGCTACTTGGGTGCAATGATCAAGCGCCATGGCGCCGCTTCTGGTAGTTGCATCTGTGGTGTAATGGACTAACATGGGACCCTTCCAAGGTCCAGCTGAGGGTTCGATTCCCTCCAGGTGCTCAATGGTAAAACATAAACACATTAGTTTTGATCGTATATTTGATAACATTAATTTTCCACACGCCAGAAGGTGTAAAATGTGTGGCAGCCCTGTATCAAACGAATGTATGACAATAATTGCAGATCCTACAGAAATCAAACCACCAGATATGGTTATACCATGCCAATCTATTTTTTCTATTTATATGAAAACTAAAAATAGAAAAAAGATTCGCAGAAAAATGTGTGTTCGGACACATGAAAAGAAATTAAGTGTGTTGTTGGAGCCCGGATATAATTGTTATAATTGTGGTTATAAATTTGTAGATACTCATGCTTCGATAAAAGAAAGACGATATCTTGATGAGCCTATTTCAATTGCAGAATATTAAAGATCGAATATATCTAGTTACTTGTGGTAGCCACTACGACACCACAATGTTGTTTCTCAGATATCAAGAATATTACGAATCACCCAACCCAAGGTTTCGCAATAATTCGTTTACACTAACCGAATACATGTCCTGGTATTCTAAAGATAGAAATAAGGGATATTTTTCTTATCCTGAAGATTGGGGTGGGTTTAATTTTCCTGCAAAAATAATACAAGAAGTGTGGGATAAAGGTATTTCTGACCCAAATCATTACGACTATCTAATGCGCGGATTGTTGGGTATGATTAAAGACGATGGTGCCGAAGATGCTTATCTAATTGGCACTTTTGAAGGACAAGATTATGATCGGTACCTCAGGCACGAAATAGCACACGGATTGTTTTATACTAATTCCACCTATCAAATGAATACCAAAAATCTTATTGGAAAATTACCATATAACGTATTTACCAGGGTAAAAGACGCCCTACATAAAAAAGGATACCCTTCGCTTGTAGTAGAAGACGAAATGCAAGCTTATTCTTCTTGTGGAGAGAAGTTGGTGGAATTTGAATACGAAAATGATGCCGTGAAGTATGAAGAATTCATCGCGAGTATTGTGGATGTATATAATCGGAGTTGTGAATGATTTCCGATATAGAATTCATTAAGATATGGCATTTGGTCGTTAATAAAAGCAAAAAACCGTATGATGTCTATATAGGAAGACCTTCGAAATGGGGAAACATGTACTCACACAAAGAAGGCACTTTAGCTAAATTCAAAACGAATACTAGAGAAGAGGCGGTAGCAAAATATGAGGAGTGGGTTCGTAGTCAGCCGGAAATGGTTGCGAATATCAAACGCGAACTAAAAGGCAAAGTTCTCGGTTGTTTTTGTAGTCCTAAATTATGCCACGGTCATGTGCTAGCCTGGATCGCAAACGAAGAAGACTGATGTTCTGCAAATATTGTGGCTCCAAAGATGTTAGTGAAACTGTAAAAACTGAATATGTGTTTAAGTTTCGACGACACAAAATACTTAGTGAAAAGCTGCATTATTATGCATACCGCGCCGGTTTAACAAGAACACGTCTAGGATTTATACGCACAGTAATCCCAAGAAAACTATTTGATACAGTTGAAGATCTTGTTAGTTGTGATTATCGACTATACAAAGGTGTAACAAAGTGCAACAATTGTTATCGTTATTATCACTCCACCACAGAAGATGTGAAACACAACAAAAGAGCGGAAGAAAAACTGCCGTTTTCAAAATCTTGGCGGGGCTAGTACAGTTCGCCAAAGTGACACTGTTCCTCAAAGTCATCACAGGCTTTTAGTTCTTTCCAGCACTCAGGATCGGTGTTTGAATCGACCTGCATTTTGTGAACACAGTATTCTACACAATCCATACCTTCGTGGTCACGTGCCTGAAGGCATGGTGATTTTCCATCCACCTCTTCGGTTAATTTTTCTAATTGCTGGCAACCAGCCTGGCATAGTTCCAGGTAATGTTTTAGCACTTCCGGATCTGGGGCATCGTTCGTATCTGAAGAAAATACACTTATTCCTCCACATGCTAACAGTACCAACGAAATCAACATAATATAGCTTTTCATGCGAAAATGGCGAAGTATGCATGGTTTTGCATAAAACTGTACGCTCTAATACGCTCTGGAGACAATGTGCACCAAAATGTAGCCAAACTTGCGAATTCGTTCATTAAAAAACTAGCATCTAATGTGGAAACCATTACCGTTGATGCACATGACCCGCTGTTAATGAAGTATAAAGACCAAATCTTCAAAATTATACAAAAGCGTTATGGACAAGAATTGGGGATGCAAATCATCCCATTTTTAGGTGCTCTTAAGTTTATTCCGGACGAATTATTTCACAAACTGTTGGGTAAGATTAGCCAAGTAGTAATTACGATTGACCGAGATACGGATACAGTTTTGGCTATTTCTGGGATTAAACAAGGACACAACAACAACCGGGTACAGATGTTTGCTCTAAAGCCTATGGAGGGTATGAAGCTATCTCAGGTTAAAGCTGCAAAACAAGCGGTAGACCAACAAATAGAAAGATTATTTTCAGGCAAAAACTATATGGAGTTTTCTCTGGATCTTTTTGAAAAGGCGCAGAAGATGTATGCACTATATAAAAAAAACCATCCTGACGGCGTCTCGATGTATATTTACCCTGCCTGGGTAGCAGCTAGAGTATTACCACGGCGAAGGATCCATATAACCGATAATGGGGTTATATATGAGAAAAAGGTGCATCGTGCCGGAGCTACGGCTAAGAAGATACTGATTGGTAGTGTTCCGGTTTTAGCAGGTGTAACGGGCTATCCAACAATCGAAGAAGCGTCTCAGAATGCTAAATATGTGGGTAAAATGTTGCGTGGAAGATATGGTGGAGAAATCACGGTTACAGAATTCAATCCAGATTTATGGGACAAATGAGTTATAAACAAGCGAAACGTAGGCATATAAAAGAGGATATCCACATTCCTCCTGCGGTGGGAATTATCAAGAATTATGTTAAACCCTATCATTATTTGCATTTTTCTGAAACCGTAAATCCTTGGGCAAACCGAAATCAAGATAAAAAACTCATTTGGGGATTATATCTACAATCTCATTATGATACTCCTGTAGGAATTTATGGTTTTCCTATTATAGAAAAAACCGTTGAAGACTTTATTAATGGTACTAGAAAAATTATTCGTTTTAAAGCTGATAGCCCTGGTGTTATTATATTTAAAGCCAGAAATCCCGAAACTGTTTTAGACGTTGGCAAGTATAACGAGGGCGATCTAGAAAGAGATGTAGAAAAAATAAAAAACATACTTGTGCCTTATGTTTTAGGCACTCAACAAAAACGAAAGAAAGAAATAGAAGAAGCAGAAATTAGATTACAAAAAATACAAGAAGAGAAGGCTGGTTTTGCTGAACGTTACAGAAGTTTTGAAGAAAAAGACGATAAAGAAGGTATGTCCCAAGCGTCTTTGGAGTTAGTAAAAGCTAATCAATCAGAATACAAACTTCAAAACGAATTACATCAATTAAAACAAAAATATCTGGGAGATGATACCTCTAAGGTCCCCAACCAAATAAATAAAATTGTTGACAAGTTGTATAATAAAAGCGAAGGTTCTAGAAATGTAGCCACGGTTGCGTCACAATTATTTTATATTGTAAGGTTTGTTCATAATTCGGTTGGAAAGCTGGGATTGAATATTGAGAATAAGTTTTTGTTTAGACGTATTCTTACCAGTTTGGGCTATTCTGGGGTACATGATCCAGGAACCGGAACAATACATACCAACGAACCTTATCAGGGCGCCTACTTTGGAACAAATGCCATAGATGTGATCGATATTATCAAAAACCCTTATAGAGAAAAACCAAAATGGGAAGGAATTAATCCTAAAACAAAAAAACCCGTATATAAAGTTGAAAATGAATTAAAAGAATTATTAACAGAATCCACTGGACCTATAGACTTAGGTAAATATAAAAAAACTAAAAAAGAACATTTAATTCATTTAATTACAGAAGAAGCCACTCCAGCTGAACGGTTATTTATAGCAAAACGTCTTTTATCCAGAGATCTGGGGTTGTTGGTAGATGATCCATCGGAAAAAGTACGCCTAGAGGTGGCACAGCGAGCTGATATGGACATTATCGAAACCATGTATAATGATTCCAGTATATCTGTTCTTGCCGAACTTATCAAGCGATATGATGGGGATTTGTTTTATAGGGTTTTAAAACGACACATTAGAGATTATCCAGTAGTTATCGCTGCCGCCCAAAATCCACATATAAATGAATCATATAGAAATACGCTATTAGAACAAAGTAAAAAAATAATATCACAATCAGTACCGGAAGAAGTGTGGACGGCTGCACGCACCTATAACCTGATACCCTTCAGAGAGTTTTTGAACGCAAACGCCAATGAAAACACTATACTAGCGTACATGGAGGCTCTTTATAATAAAACAAATATTAACGAAGAAAATTATTCATCTGAAGTGTTTTTAAGTGATGTTGTAAGAAAATATCCTCACCAATTAGCTAAATTTATGAAAAGCACTCGTGTGCGCAAGGAAGCTGTAAAAGTTTTGGCTGCTAACGGGGATGTGGCAGTTCTAGCAGGAATGTTGAATGATCCAAACCCAAGTGTAAGGGCAGAGTTGGCAAGTGTGGCTCCTCCAGAAATATGTGTAAAACTGCTTAATGACCCAAGCGTTTCTGTGGTTTTAACGGCTTTGGTATATGTTCCAGAAGATAAGGTGGTTCCTTTCAAAGATCATCCAGATGAAGATGTTCGAAGAATTGTAGCAAAAAGAATAGACGCAAAGTACCTTAAAGAAATGTATCTAAATGGTACCGATAAAATAAAAGCAGCAATTGCGTTGCGTAGCGATATAGATTCAGAAATTCTAAAATTAATACTACACGATGATAGTTTGTCAGAAGGTTATCTGTATATTAAAGGAGAGGCTCTCTCTCATGCTTCAGAAGAAGAGCTACACCAAATATCCACTGATGAAAACATGAATGTTGATACCAGGATATACGCCCTAAAAACTCTTACGAATGTATATGGATACAATGAAGAAACCGTAGATATATTAGTAAAGCTATCCACAAGTCCAATCACTAAAATCCGCATGTGGATAGCACAAAACGTTCCTGCTCAAACACAAGAGTTGAAAGAAAAACTAACAACATTAAAAAACGACCCGGATGATGATGTGGTTGTTGCTTATATAGATAACCATCGTTATGAGGAATATTCTGAAGAGTATTTAAACAAAATTCTTGATCGCAAAAATGGAGATATAGATCTTGCTGTAACACAGGTTATATATAGTAAAATTCCTTGGGTAAGACTACTTGAAAGCACTAATGATAACGCAAGATACGCTGCCATCAAACAAGTGGATAAAAAATATTTGCCTAAATTTATTCATGATGAATTTGAGCCTATACGAGTTCAAATAGCTAACACTATAGATGAAAAATATCTACCTGAAATGATGAAAGATCCCAGCGTTGGTGTTCGCAACATAGTAGCACAAAAAATACCCAGAGATCGTTTGATATTAATGGTGAAAGACCAGTCCGAAACTGTACGAGATTCCGTAGCACAACGAATACCTTACAACCAAATATCTTTAATGATGAAGACGGAAAAAAACCCACGAGTATTAGAGGTGTTACGAGAGCGTATGAGGCGAGTTGAACATCTGTCTTCTGACGATCCGTCAAATCAATATTATGCAGCTACGTCAATGAACTACCAGGATCTGCAAGATCATATAGATTTATTAAAAAACACAACACCAAACGCACAACAAGCAGCCATTAATCGCCTACCAATACTTGAAGCTTTCCATTTTGTGAGATCGGAAGATGAAAATGTACGTTTATCAGCATATAGTAAACTGGTTTACGACAAAAATATAGCTAAAAAATATCATAAAGTACTTAAGTCTTTTATGATGCATGACAATAATTTTAGAGTGCAACAGCTTTTTGTTCAACAGGTTGCTGACGAATCAGATTTGGAAGCAATGGTCAAAAGTGATAATTTAGACACAGTGTCTGCTGCATTACATAAAATGAAAGATACTTCTAATGTATTTGAAGAATTATTGAATAGGCAAGACTTGGGACCAATTGAATATATGGCAATGGGGCAGTTGTTTATGAAAACAAAACCCGAGCTGCTGGAAAAATATCTCCCACAAATCTTGACAAAAAATATTAAAAACTTGGATGCTTTAGGAAAGCTGGCTCAACGCTTGCCAGAGAAAAGTTTACACCTTCTCATTGATAGCCCCATATGGGATACCCAACTGGTGCGTTATGCTGTGGCCCAAAGAGTAGATAAAAAATATTTAACATTACTCATGGATGATCCTTCAGTAGATGTTCGCGGAGCTGTTGCAAAAAGAATTGATTACCAATATCTACGTAAAATGCTGGGTAATGAAATTCTAAACCATAAAGCTCAATATTCAGTATTAAATATCATAAAAGACAAGATGGTAGGCAATGAATATGCCAAGCTTTATGCTAAGTTTAGAGCCGTTCGTATGAGAATAAAACCTGAAGCCATTTGTCCACATTGCGAGTGTGACTGTGAAGACTGCACTTGCGAGACTGAAGAATGTCCAAATTGTGGATGTGGGTTTGATAACTGTGAAAATTGTGGATGTCATTGTGAGGATTGTAATTGCGATGAAGAGCAATGTGAAGAGTGTGGTTGTGGATTAGACCCATGTCCTAACTGTGGATGTCATTGTCCAGATTGTACTTGCGAAACAGAACAGTGTCCAGATTGTGGATGTGGCTATGATAACTGTGAAAATTGTGGCTGCCATTGTGAAGACTGCACTTGCGAAACTGAAGAATGTCCAAATTGTGGATGTGGCTTCGATGATTGTCTAAACTGTGGATGTCATTGTGAAGATTGCCCATGCGAAACTGAACATTGTGAAGAATGTGGCTGCGGAGAAGATGAAGACGAGGAAGATACCAATGACACCAAAGACCCTTTGGTTAAATTAATATCTAAAAAAGACAAAAAAGAAAGAATTAAAATTGCCACAAAGCTTGATAATAATAACCTTAAAGAAATGTTGAAAAAAGAAACTGATACAACAATAAAGGCATTTATACGACATAATTTATTGAAACAGTCCCTGGCTTTTTCTAAGAGGGCTTTGCCACTAGAGCTGGGTAGAGTCCGAAGTTTACACGATCCCGAATTTAGAGAGGCTGCTGGAAAACACAAGGTAATTGTTTACCACGGTACCTCGTCTAAGAAATTGGCACTTATTGTTCAACATGGCTCCCTGGACCCCTCTATTGCCGAAAATTACGTTAATTGGGAATCAGTAAGCCCAGGTATCTACGTCACCCGTCAGCTGGAAGGCTTTACAGGCGCCTGGCTCTATGCTAATCACACCGCGAAAGAAGATGGCGGAGATCCAGTGGTACTGGAAATGGCAATTCCGCTCAATTGGATAGAGATTGACCCAGACGACACCAGACATAACGAAAAAGGCGAAATGAACGATTTGGGAGAAAATCAGGGCGTTGTTCACAGACCAATTAATATCAAAAATATTAAGGGAATTCAGCTGCAAGGAAAAGAAATAGGACAAATTAACCCAGCAGAAATGAGCGGACTTTTCGAACAAGATAAAACAAAATGGATGCCTATAGGAACCGCTTTACGACTGATTGCAAAAAATGTATACCAATTGCCAGAAGAATATAAAGAAATGGTTGCCAATATTCCAAAAGGAATGGCACGCAATATAGCTTACCAAGAACGAGAAAACGAATTTGCTGAGGCTATGGAAATATTCTTTTCTACCTATATTCTGAATCCGGATGCCAGATTTAATGGTAAAAATATTGAAGAAATAGCGCTGGTTTGGTTCCTCAAAAATAAGAATGCTTTGTGGGGAAACGCAAAGAAAGAGCTGGAAAATTTTGGAAAAATTATTGGTGTTGACATGGAAGAAAAGCTAGAGTACCTTGGAGATTACGCGCCGAAACCTAATGAAAACTTGGCGCAATATCTCCGAAGGGTACGCAATGGATGAAAATTACTGAAAGCAAACACCATAAAACAGTTCGCTCTCCTAATTATAATTACCGGTTCCATAAAGGTTCTGGATATTTTATTCGTTGGGGCAGCTCTAAAAAAGAAGACCCGGAGATGTCGCCGTCTCCCGAGATTGCTGACATCGAAGTAACCACCATATGTAAAGGTGTAGGTGGAAAGGTTTGTAAACATTGCTACAAATCTAATACTCCGGTTGGCAACAACATGTCCCTGGATACCTTTAAAAAAGTTTTCGACAAAATTACAGAAAACCGAATACTAACGCAAATTGCTTTTGGTGCGGATAGTAATGCCACATCAAACCCCGAACTTTTCGATATGATGTGGTATTGTCGAAACAATGGGGTTATACCAAACATCACCGTTGCCGATATTTCAGACGAAACTGCAGCAAAACTAGCAGAAGTTTGTGGGGCTGTTGCTGTCAGCCGTTACGAAAATAAAAATATTTGCTACGATTCTATTCAAAAATTGCACAAACATGGGTTGCAACAAATTAACATTCATTGTATGATCAGTGAGGAAACATTTAATCTTACTCGGGAAACCATTAGAGACAAGGTAAAAGATTCTCGTTTGGATCCTGTAAAAGCTATTGTTATGCTATCTTTAAAGCAAAAGGGGCGAGGGAAACATTATCACAAACTGTCACAAAACAAGTTTGCTTACTTGGTTTACCAAGCTACTTCAAATAATGTTGGGCTTGGTTTCGATAGTTGTTCCGCTTTCAAATTCTTGAACACAATTAAAAACCATAAAGATTTTGACAAGATAGCTGAGTATGTGGAGCCTTGCGAGAGTTCATTGTTTTCCATATTTATCAACTGGAAGGGTGAAGCTTTTCCTTGCTCTTTTGCCGAGGGTTGTGTAGAGTGGGCGCGGGGAATGGACGTAGTCTCCTGCAATTCATTTATTGAAGATGTGTGGAACCACGAAAGAATGGTTGCATTCCGTAATAGTTTATTAAAAACCAGGGAAAGCAATTCGTTTTCTTGTAGAACATGTCCGTTGTTTGAGGTATAAAAATGAGTTGTAACATAAATCATTGCCACACACTAAAGTGTGATGCCTGGATTTCAGCCACGGACGTGGAGTGGATTTTAGATAACGAAGAAGACCTTTTGCCAGAAACACACTTCTTGTACGAAGCAAAGCCGTTCAAAATAGCACAAGAAGGCAAGTTTGTTCTAAAAGACTTTATGTGGGGTGGTACATGTTCTGGACACTTTTGGGATAATTTTGTTAAGAACATTGCGCCAAAAATTCAGGGGCATTTAGAAGTAATCTTAACCTGGGAAGACGGATCTGCTAGCGGTTTACGCATAAAAAATGGCGTAGTAACTGAACCTAAAGTAATCCAAACCCTGGCGGAGGAGTGAACTACTCTTGCCTTAAGGCAAGAGCTTCCTGAATCGTAAATAATTCAGCATACTCAGGTTCTAACTGTAGATCCTGAATAGCCTGTCCCAGGCAATAAACGTTCTTAGCGGCATTTTCGTCCCTATCATATACTTCACCACATTTGTCACATGTAATCGTCCTCTCGGATAACTTCAAATTCTCTCGAATATTCCCACAATGATTACATGTCTTGCTTGTGTTCTTCGGATTGACCAACACCAATGTGTTGGTCTTGTATGATAGATACGAAATGAAATTAGCTAATTTGGCATTTCGAATGCTCTTGTTTAAGTTCCGCAATTCTCCTTCACTCATCTTCTTTACACTCAAATTCTCAGCAAATATTGTATCGCATTCGGAACTAAGTCTCTTCGAGACTTTATGTTGAAAATCGTTAATCTTACGTTTTTTCACATCATACAATCTGCGCCGAACTTTACACAGAAACTTTCGAGATCTGGATTTCTTATTCTTTTTCTTATCTATTCTTGACGATATCTTCGCTATCTGTTTGTCAAAATATTTCGCATGACTACAGTTTTTAATATGTTTTCCTTCGGATGTTACAACCAAATCCTTTAATCCTACATCAATACCGATCTTATCCGTTGCTTTCGGAATATCTTTTTCATAGTCAGTTGTTATACAAATGAACCAGCCATTTTTCTCACTAGTAATATACACTTGTCGAATATTCCCACGAATAGGGCGATATTTGAGAAACGACATTTTACCGTATATTTTCGTTCTAAAGACATTTCCTGATATAGAGTATCCGCTCTGAGGATAACAAATACCGAAGAAGTTCAAACTAGATCTGAAGTTTGGAAATCCTTTGTTTCCTCTTTTGTAAAAATCTTTAAATGCTTGGTTTAAACGCTTGGGCACCTGTTGCAAAACTTGCGAATGTATTTCTTTAATTACTGGATCTCGTTGTTTAAGTTTCGGTAATTGCGCTTGTAGATCGTATCTGGAGAGATTCTTTTTTGTATTCTTATATGTGTTAATTTTCTGATCTAGAAACTGGTTATAGATCCAATTCAATTTATTCGCATGTATCCACAGTTTTTCTTGCTGCTTTTTACTGGGATAGAGTCTGTATTTGTAAACCAACATATCTTCAAAAATATGAATAATTATGCGTAGATACGGAAGAAAAAATTCATCCTCCACTTAAAAGTAGAGGACTTCTTTTTTGATTAGGTTAAATGAGATTTGTGGTACAGCCTTGGGTAAAGCAAATAACCAAATGGTTGTTTAAAAACAGAAAACGTCTTGTGGAAATGGATGCTTCTGGCGGATATGAGTCAATTGCGGAAGTTGCCGTTCCAAAGTTGCCTGATGGTGTATACGCATGCTGCCGCAACATGTCTGAAAATGGAGTTTGGGACGATATTGCCAAATGTCGTAAAATTGAAAGCGTAGCTGAACTTGTATTAAATAATGCATACGCCTTTCATGTAATTGACGTGAAACGGTAGAAAATCTTTTGAAGGGCAATAAGTATGCCAAAATTTAAAACACTATTTGAAGACAAACACATTAAAATTACTCAATATTCTGACTCAGTTCACATTGAGGATCTAGAAGCTCCCTATCTTGCCGATGCTGTTTTAATTCTCAGCAAAAAATCGTTTTGGAAAATGATCAAAAAGTGCGGAGATCAAAAGAATGAAGATTAGATTGGGTTTTGTTTCAAATTCTAGCTCCTCAAGTTACACTTGCGATATTAGCGGTACCACTAGCGTGAATTCCCATGGATGTTGGGATGGTCCACCGATGGCAAGTTGCTGTAATGGACACAACTTTCTTTACGAATATATTAAGTGTGAAATACCACGTAATATGTCCTCGGAAGATAAGTGGCAGATGATTTCCTTGGCTTTTGAAGTTGACGGCGATTTCGATACCGAAATACTGTCAGAAGACGGACATAACCTCGTAAACAAAATGTGGGGATATAACAAAAAACGAGCCGATGCTAAAATAGATGAGGCATTTACGCACCTAAATACAAAATCTTTCTTGAGCCACATAAATGCTCAAAAAGATAAGTACGATTCATACATTGGCGAACTTCCTGGGTTCATGTGCCCAGTTTGTGCTTTTGATGATGTGCCAGATGATGAGTTGCTGAAATACCTGTTGGGAAGACGTGCCAGAAAAACTGTCATAAAAGAACTACGAAATAAATTCGGCACGTATAGTGCCTTCAAAAAAGCAATGGACAATAAAAAATGAAAATACGTACCAGTTTTGTTTCAAATAGTAGTTCCAGTAGTTTCGTATGTCAGATAAGTGGGGATGTTACTTCCGGACGTGACGGCGAATATGAAGACTTTTATCCAATGGAATGTCTTTGTGGTCACGCCTTTGCTCCCAACTTTGTGAGAAAGCTGGATAAAAATCTAACCACCGATGAAAAGAAAGAATTTCTAACCTCTGAAGAGTTGAGTCGGTATTTTTGCGATTATGGCGACGAACTTGATGATGCTGCTATAAATAGAATTTTCGATAATTCTATCGGTTCGCTAAACGACGCATTAAGTGATTCCTGGGGAGAATATAGATTTTATGAGCTGCCGTCTACTTGTTGTCCCATTTGTCATTTTGAAAAAATCGCTATAAATGACAGAATACGCTTTCTAGTAAAAGAATTACTGGGAGACAAGGGCACTTTAGAAGCTGTTGATAAGGAAATATTCTCCCGTTTTTCTTCGTATAAAGAGTTTGCAAAATATGTGGAAAAGGTAGAGCTGTGAAAATACGTACAGGATTCGTTTCTAATTCATCTTCCTCATCTTTCGTTATTGTTACAAAACGAAAACTTACAAAACAGATGCTAATCAAATCTTTCGGTGTCACTAAACGACACCCACTACGTGAGGTGATTTCAGAAATAATTGATACCATTTTTACTAAAGCAAAATTGTGTCAAGATTCTGAAGACTGGAATTATTACGAGCCAGAATACCAAGAAGAATTAAAGAAAAAGGGCAAATTCGTTTATATCGGAAGTTTTGATGATTGTGGTAATGGTGGAGAAGAAGTAGAATCGTTACTGTGTAATACCGATTTGAACATACGTACCGAAGATTTCATAATGGAACACGAAGGAGGATATTAGCGTGAAAATAAGAACAGGATTCGTTTCTAACAGCAGTTCTAGCAGCTTCACATGCCAAGTAAGCGGAATTACACTTGCGGGCTGGGATGGAGAATATGAGGAACCTACTGCCGAATGTGTTTGCGGACATGAGTTTTTGGCAGAATATTTGCTCCCCGGCGAGGAAATAGAAAGAGATCTGTCACTTGAGGGAAAACGTGCAGATCTAAATCAAATATTTCGCCACGATGACGTCAAATTAAAAATGCTCGAATCAGCAGGAGACGATGTAATCGAAGAGCTATATAAAGATCACGAAGATGCTATTAATGATCTGTATGAGCCAGAAAGTAGTGGATATGATCTTCCCAGCGAACGGTGTCCACTGTGTCAACTAAAAGAAATTGCTCAGGATGATTTGGTTGCCTATTTGTTAAAGAAATATGTTGGCGGCAACCAAGAAAAAGTTTTGAAAGAAATTAGGCAAGAGTTTGGGGACTATAAGAGTTTCCGACAGTATATAACGTAGCCCCCAGTCGCCTAATGGACATGGCACCAGATTTCTAATCTGTGAATAATATAGGTTCGAATCCTATCTGGGGGACCTGATGGGTAAGCATATCTGTAATTTGTGCGGTTTTCCTTGTTCTCCGCCGGAAGAATCCTCTCTCAACAATGATATGGGTCTCATAGACGCATATGTGTGTGGCGGTTATGATTCTACCGCCGGAAACGGATATGGCGCCTTAGATGATACCGTTGAATATAGGTTTTCTTTATGCGAATTTTGCCTAGACTGGTTATTTGAAAAATTCCAAATACCAGTTGAGGTAAGAGATTATATTGGAGGAGAAGAAATCGAGCCTTGGCGTCCTGCTTTGCAAAGAGTAAAAGAAGACGAATGGCGCAAATATAGAGACAGACTCGTTGTAGAACGATCGCGCCGCAGAGGAAATATCAAATGAGAAAAATACCTCAACTAAAAGAAATTGCCGCAGAATTACAAAGAGCTGAAAAGAAATTCGGCTCTTTTCATAATGGGCATGAAGGATATGCTGTTCTTCTAGAAGAAGTTGATGAGCTGTGGGAAGCTGTTCGCATGCAAGAATGTGAAAACCGCAATAAACGCATGCGAGAGGAAGCTATTCAAGTAGCCGCTATGGCACTCCGATTTGTGCGAGATGTATGTGACAAATCAAAAAAGGATGTTACCATTTCTGGCACAACTAAAACGCTTGATAGTTTGAATGAAAAAGAAATTATTGAATGCGCAGAATGCGGCAAATGTGTTGAGTCACTAGAATCTAAGCCCATTGTTGTAACGGCAGAAAAGAAACTAAAAGGTATAAATGAGACTCCGTAAAGTAACCATTACTGGTGCAGATGATAGTATCCAACCCGTAGAACTCTTCGTTCTAAAACAAAAATACCCATTCGTTGAATGGGCTCTGTTGCTGTCCTCAAAATCTCAAGGTTTTCCAAGATTCCCCTCTGGTGGTTGGCTACACGATCTAAACTCAATAATTAAATATCCACCCTCTAGAATCCCGCCACCTCTCTCCACTAAACTGGAACTTTCCGGACATTTCTGTGGTAAACTTGTAAGCAATTTTGTGAGAGGAAAACTGCCTGATGAGTCGGAAATGGAACCATGGATTTTTGATATGTTCCAAAGGATCCAAATCAATTTCCACGGAATTCCTCAAACCCCAACACCAGAATTCTACCAAGATCTGCCAACTCAGCTAAAGAACTCTGGGAAACAATACATCTTCCAAGCAGATGGAGTAAACGAAACCCTATTCTGGGGGATGCTCCGAAGAAATGTTGATGCTGTACCTCTCTTTGATTTATCTCATGGGGGTGGTGTTTTGCCAGAAGATTGGCCAAAACCTTTTCCAAACGTAATGTGCGGATACGCTGGTGGGCTTGGACCAAACAACTTACAGCAACAATTGGAGAAAATATCGGCATTGGTAGGTGATCATCCTATATGGATCGATATGGAAACCAATGTCAGAAGTGATAACGATCTCCAATTTGATTTAGAAAAGGTTGAGGCATGTTTGAAAATAGCGGCGCCTTATGTGGAATGATTTATTGCGGAATTTGTGAGGGGAACAAAACGGTATGCGAAGTAATATACCGCTCTACATTTGGCTCAGAGTTTATAGAATGCGTTTTTACAGGAAAAATGAAGACATGTCCAGGCTGTTTGGGGACGGGCATTAGCGAAAAAGCTAGAAATGAAAATAAGAAACTTTCTAATAGGTAGCATCATTTTCTTCCTCGCCGGCATGGGAGTTGCTAAATTGTCCCCTATGCCGTGGGGATTGCTGACTATGTATCTTATGGGATTCCCTTTTTGTTTGGCATTTATACTTACAGAAATGATATACAAAATAGAATTACACGCAGGCGACAAAATATACAAAACAGATGTCCAGGCTGGTATTAATGGTTTTTTCAAAGAATACCCGCCGATAATTCTGTTTTTACTTTTGTGGGCATATCCAATAGTTTTACTGCCTATTATTATAATTATTATTTTTGACATTTTAGAAAAGTGTAATGCAAAGAATATTTTGACCGAACCATGCATGTTTATAATTTACAAGTTCCTTCCACAAGACGTAGAAAAAAACGAAAACGAACGTATCATTAAGGATATAATAGAATGAGCCCAGAATTAACCGACAAATTGCGTCAAGAATTCCCCAAAATCTTTGTATCCCACGTCTACATAGGGTGCGGAGATGGTTGGTACGAACTCCTGCGTGAATTATGTATAGAAATTCAAAAAACAGATATTAAAATTGAAGCTACCTACATTAAAGAAAAGTTGGGAGGTTTGAGATTTGGTTATAGATATTTAAGTTACCCAAATGTAACGGAACAAGAAATTAAAATAGTTCAAGATTTGGTTATGGAAGCCGAAAATAAAAGCGACCACGTTTGCGAAGATTGTGGTAAACCAGGAAAACTTCGAGACGAATTAAGCTGGCATCGTACTCTGTGCGATGCCTGTAGAACTAATATCGACATTCGCTACATTATCGAATAGTGTTCAAGTACTGTACAACGAAGAAATTATCGGTTGGGCTTATAGCCTCACCATGACCGTCGAATATTGCGGAAGATATGAAGATGTTCATGGTGAATTAGAAGGTTTGATTTTATTTGACGAAAACTTTGATATCGAACATTTTGTAAAAGAACGTTTTCGTGGAACCAGTGTGGATAATAAATTTCATTTTATGTTCGGTTGGAAAGAAAATCATAAAAAATATATTACCCATGTTTGTAACGCTATCTTAACTGGATATTCTCATAGCAATTCTTTAAGAGTATCGTGGGTAGCAGATAACGTGTATAGAGAAGAATTTTTAACCGAAAATGAAAAAATAATCAAAGATATAATAGAATGAGTCTCAAAATAGGTACACACGAACTGAAGGAGTTAACAGCAGAAGAGGTTGCAAAACTTAATGATGGTATTAATTTGATTAACGATATTCGTCCAAAATATTGGCAATGCCAGAATTGCGGATTAATAATATTTAAAGGAATATTTCAAAATGAAATAAATTTTTATATTTCTCAGATAAGTATTGCTACGGCATTGAATCCTGAACAAATAAATTGTAATGATTTTATAATTCAGAACATAATTACATAACAAAGGTCAAAATGTCTTGGTTCAAAAAATATCACACCGCTAGTAACGAAGATTGTCCCAAATGTGGCTACCCAACTAAAGGACAATATCTGGGAATATATACTCCAGGGTATGCATGCGATATGTGCGGATATCTGGATCAAATCGCAGCAAAAGAAATCGCCCGCCTTAAACAAGAAAGCGAACAAAGAGTCAAAAAAGAAAAACAAAATCCACCAATCTTCAAATCTACCGCAGATTGGAAAAACTACAAATAATTACATTTCCCTACCTCAAATATGCTAATTATTAATCATAAATAACATAGAAAGCACTAGGTCCGCTTAGGCGAGGAATTCTGCCGGTGCGACTGTCCAGGAGAGACCTTTTCGAAAGAGAAGTACGGTCCGTTTTACACCTCAAAAGGAGACCATGAAACGAATTGCTTACACAACTCTGACCGCCGTTTTACTATTTAGTAGTTTAGGTGGCACTTTTACTCCTAAAAATCCTTGCCCAGAAGGTATGGTCCCAGCTACCCCAACCGCCTGTATAGATAAATACGAATGGCCAAATATTAAAGGTCATAAACCTCTCCTAGGTCTGAGTGCCCTGCCAGAACCTTACGATGACGATAAAATAATGAATATTGATGAACTTTGTAAATCCGTAGGAAAAAGACCCTGTACCGCAGAAGAATGGATCGCTGCCTGCGAAGGTCCTCAAGGTAAAAAATATCCCTTCGGCGATGAATTGCCTAAATTCGTTCCTGGCGATAATACCGGTTTGTGCAATTATGATAAAAGATATCGCGGAGCTGATGAATATAAAGTCTTTATTCGCGATGAAAAAGAAATGGAATACCTGGATCAAAGCGAACCTGCTGGTAATCGTAAATCCTGCGTTTCCCAAAGTGGCGCTTGGGATATGATGGGAAATGCCGAAGAGTGGGTGCGGTGTAACCAGGGGCAAGAAGGTTGGTGCTTGGCTTCTAGATTTTGGGCTGAACCGAGAAGTTGCGCTGCTTTGATTACTTCTCATTCCCCATATTGGCATTACTATGACACATCGGGAAGATGTTGCTTTACCGAAAAAAACGAAAAAAAATTATGATGCAGCCTTGACGTTGCCGTGATATATGTTAGAGTAGGGAACAGTTCCGTTCCCCCTAACATAAGGAATAAAAAATGTCAAAACATCACGGACACGCAGCACCCGGTTTTAGAACCCCAACTTACATCACCTGGATGGCAATGATTCAAAGATGCACAAACCCCAAACATAAAAGTTACCACCGATACGGGGGTAGAGGGGTTCAAATTTGTGAAAGGTGGAGGAATTCTTTTGAAGCATTTAAAGAAGATATGGGAGAACGCTCATCAGAACAATCTATTGAACGTATAGATAATAATGGAAACTATGAACCCGGTAATTGCCGTTGGGCAACAAATCAGGAGCAAAACCTAAATCGCGAAGATACGGTTAAAATAACTATTGGAAGCGTAACAAAAACAATTCCAGAGTGGGCGGAAGTAAAGGGGTTAAGCCCTAATGCTTTATACTTAAGAATTAGAAATGGATGGGACCCAGTGACCGCCATAATAACGCCACCTCGCAAACAATTAGACGACAAAGAGGTATTAGAGTTGGTAAGAATGTCCAAGGAAACGGACAAGACTCAGGACGAATTAGCGGGAATATTTGATATTTCGATGGCAACGGTTCAAGCAATTCTAAGTGGCAGGAACCGATCTTCTGTTACTGGGATAAAGCATGCCAAGATAGAGAATCGAAAGCAGAATGTATATTTAGAGAGTACACCTGAGTTATTAACGAAGATTAGGGAATGGAGACGAGCCAAAGTATCCAGGCGGGACATGGCAAAAAACTTAGGTGTATCGAGGACAGTAATAACCAGATTATGTCTTGAAGAGCAAAAACAACTATTGGAGGACAACGAATGATAACCTACACTAAACTATTAATTTTATGCATGTTTTCTTTATTGTACAAAGAAGCTCCCACAATTGAACATTCTCAGAAAAAGATTCATATCCAACACCGAGAAGATGTTCAAGCGTTGGGGGAATATTTCAGTGAGACTGGATCTCGTGGGAAATTAGTAAACGAGTACATAGATCCGACGATATTGGCGGCGATGTCATTTGAGGAATCGAGGTATCGTCGGCATGGGAGGGACGGGGATCCGAGGGTAGTGGGAGGATATTTATCATGTACCCGTCCAGGACCCTGTAATATAAGTTTAAAACCCAAAAGTGTAGGGCAGAGCATTGGACCGATGCAGATTAGTAGAATGGCTCCTAGCTGGGTTAAAACATGGGAAGAGATGGATCCACAGATTGGGAGACCTTGGGCGGGCTTAACATTAAAGAAACTAAGGGATCCAGCAACGAATGTAGCATTTGCTTATGCTTTATTGGAGAAATACAAGAGGGATTGTGGGGGACCTCCTGCGGTATGGATAGATTCTTATGGCAGGGGAAAATGTTCACCACGGCGGAACGGCAAATATTGGGTAGGCAAGAAAGCAATTCGTCGATGTCGGCATGTGGACAATTTTGTAAAGAAGATAGCGGAGCAGGATCCTGAATTTATAGTTCCGGAAAATTGGAGTTGCAGAACATGGAAATCTCCGACAAAGTAGACATTATAGTTAATGGGAAAGTAATAGGAACGATTGACACATCCCATATAAAAACGGTTGACACATCTAATGTATTATGGAAATGGAAGCTAAGAAAAAGAGTATTAATTTGTGCTTGACTTTAAGGCGAAGTGGGTGGTAGGATTGCGTTTCGGCTGGGACTAGGATGCACTGGCAGACCAAGAACAACATAGATTTTTTTCCCAGGCAAGAGCACACTAAATTTGAGAATCTGCCATCTGGGATATACTTACCGTCTGCCAACGGGATGGGAGAGGCTTATCTATCTAAAATTGAAGAAAACACAGATTTAGTTAAATTTGAAGATTCAATAATCGATGAAATAGTAAAAGAAATATCGTCATTTTGGAAAAAAGAAGAATTATTCAGGCGAAACAATTTTACATTTAGGCGGGGGATTTTATTTTATGGACCGCACGGGACTGGCAAAAGCTGTGCGATCAAGATGATATTAAATGATGTAGTGGCGGCTGGAGGAATAGGGGTTCTTTGCAAAAATTATAATGTTTTTACCGCCAACATGGGGTCATTTAGGAATGTTCAACCGGAGACTCCCATAGTAGTAGTGATGGAAGATATAGATCATTTGCTGGAGTATTATGACGAATCTGACATTCTCAACATGTTGGATGGAATTGGTGGATATGACAAGGTAGTGTTTTTAGCTACAACGAACAACATTGGGGCATTAGCTGGGCGAATAAAGGACAGACCGAGCAGATTTGATCGGTGTGTAGAGATTGGGTATCCTAGTGAAAAGGTGAGATTTGCTTATTTACAGCATTTAATAAATCAATCTGAGGATTTTAGTCAACTTCCCATTGATGTGTGGTCAAAAGATTCCGAGGGATTAAGTTTAGCTCATTTGAAGGAGTTATTCATATCTGTGGCGTTTTTTGATACGGACTATCGGGAAGCGATAGTACGGTTACAGAACATGGGTGATGAGATTGAGGGAGAGGAATGAGCATGGATTTTTCGTTTGGCAAAGGAATCAAATACCTAAACAAAAACCAGAGACCTAGAGCTGTTTATGATGCAGTAATAGAAAAACTAGAAAAAGAAGATTTAAAGGCGCCAACGAAAACCGAGTTATATCCGCTTATTCGGGAATGTTTACGTTTATCTGAACCGCAAAAAATATCTTGTCAAGTAAACGTTAAAACTAGTGTCGATATAACGACTTATCTGGTTTGGGATGATGGAATGACTGCTAGGTTGGATATGGATCAGGAAGATGCGGATGTTCACATCGGTTCTGAAGTTCTAAAGGCGGTTGCAAAGAAAACGCAAACGAAGCTAAACGTTTTCAATCGTGATATTAAACGATTGGAAAATAAATGTGCACGATTAGACGTAAAATATGAAGTCGACACCCTTCCTCCACAGGATAGAATCTTTTCATTAATTTGCGACACGGTATTTTTCGATTGGGAAACTCCTGAAAAAAGTTGGTATTAAAACCATAAACAATTTCGAATCTTGATATGAAGAAGCTAAATCTGAGGAATAAGTACAATCGCGCAAAACAAGCACTTCAGGTAGCTTCGGCGACACTTGAAGAAGCTCGCATTGAAATGCAGCTTAACTGTGAGCATAAGAACACTACAGAAATAGAGTACAAACACGACCCATACGGATACAATCATACTCCTCCGTATAGGATTTGTGCGGATTGTGGGTTTGCTGAGCGGGGTTGGGGATGTGGGTATCAAATACTGGTCGGAGAGCCTAATTTAGTTAGTGCCGAGCCCATTGGCAGGATTTGGCCAAATCATTTATTTGTTGTATCGATTCCCTGGAAGCGAGGTAAAAAACCTCCAAGGAATAAGAGTGAAGCATATAAGATGGCGGTCAAGGGAACGTTTCCTCCGGAATATTTGGAAAACAAATGACATTAGACGAAGCAATAGATCATTATAAAGACGAGCAGTTGATTGAGTGGCTCAAGGAGCTACGCCAATTAAGAGCCGAAAAAGCGTGGTCTCCATATCCAAGGAGAAGGGCTAGGGATTTAAACTGTCCTGGGTGTGGTGGAATAGTAGCAAAAGAGGGGTTTTGTCATTCGTGCCGGCATGGAGCAAACGATCCTGAAGATGATAAGTGGTTGAGACCATTTCGCGATCCTAGAAAGGAAACAGATGTTTAAAAGCCAACCAATTAAGTCAAACTTACATTACGCTCCAACTACAGGGTTTTATATTGGTCCATATTTGGAGTGTGTTTATGGCAAATTACAACTATTAACGGAGCCAATAACTATCTATAAATGCAACAAATGCAATCGCCAATTTTATCCTAAATGGTTTTCCATAGATGGTGAACCGGTAGAGAAGTTTTGTTCATGTTGCGGTGGTAAAATTAAGGCTAACATTGAACAATCCGACCCAAAACTATTACCACCTATTAAAGTAGATGATATATGCGAAAAACACCATATAGAACCATTACATTTCGGCGACAATTTCCCCGAAGAAGAAGATGAACAAGTAGCTTACTATTTGCCGCTAATGTATAGGACGTTTTCTATAGATCGTAATTCGATGGCAACAAACTGGGCACCAGAAGATATCCAGCAAGAAATAAACGAAGCCAAACAAAAATATAGCCAACTTATTAATGATTTGAATAAACGATTTGGTGAGGACAACATAATATTGCACTGGGGTCTGATTACCTGTTATTTGGAGCTGTAATGGAAGAGGATATTTTCAAAGAAGATTGGAATACGCTGGGACTTGACGTTAATTGTGTTTTAAGTATATGGCGTTCGATTGAACTGATGTACGAAGGAAGAGCTTATCACAACCTAAACCATATATTACGATGCCGACAGGAATTAAGTGGTATTGCGGAAAAACTAGATTTAAAAAACACACTGATGGCTATTTGGTTCCACGATATCATTTTGGATCCTCTTGGTACGGAAAACGAAGAGAAAAGTGCAGCAATCGCTAGAGTGTGTTTGATGGCAGGAAAATCTGATCAGAAATTAATAAACGACACTGCCGAATTCATTATTGCAACAAAGCACGATTTAGAGCCAGAAAGGGCAGAAGCAAAGATTGTTGCCGATGTAGATATGTCAATTTTAGGGGCGGGGGAAGAGGAATATGAACAGTACCGCAAAGGAATTATCAAAGAGTATTCCAGAACCAATGTATCGCCACGGGATTTTGCTTTAGGAAGAGCGGCGTTGTTGGAGCGCATATTGAAAGGACCAATTTTCTATACGATGTATTTTCAAGAAAAGTATTATAACAAAGCGGAAAGAAATATAAAAATGGAATTGCGTGGATTATACGAAAAACTATACGATGATACGGAAAATTGGGATTACGAATTCCTAAAATAATGAAACCGCATCAATTTAGTTATAACGGAATGACTTATGATTTCTGTGTGAAGTGTGGGGTTCGTTGGTATGCACGTGATTCAAAAGGATGTGTAACAAGTTTGCGTTACGGTGAGTTTGACGAAAAACACGATTTGGCACAGATTATTGTAAAAGGCAGGTCGGTTAGTGCAACAACAATATGGAATTTTGGAGAATATAGTTGTATATGCAAAAAATGTAGAATATTGGCTTCAACTAACCCCGGTAAACATTTGCATGCTAGCGCCATCCAAGGTGAGCAAATAGTAGTTCCATATTTGAAAAGTATTGCTGGTGGTTCTTGTTATCATCCCAGCGGAAATGCAGTTCTAAATGAAGCACTAGAGTGGTGGACAATTCCTTGTTCGTACACCGACGATGATGTGGTTATTGAGGATATAATTGTGTAGCAATAGTACAGTATTCTTCTAAAGTAAGGAGAATACAATGGTTAATTATTACAAAGATAAACAATACATTCCGTTACAGATTACAGAACTCAGCGAAGGAGAGGCAGCTGTTGCTCTCAGAAATGCCTGGAAACGTATATATAAGTCTTATCCTAGTAATAAATCCCTTGCTTTGTTGTGGGCTCAGAGTGCATTGGAAACAGGAAGATGGTCAATAATTAGAAATTATAATTTTGGTAATATAAAAAAGCGTCATGCAAATCCTAAATATAAAATTACTGATGACGGACAATTATTTACAATGTTCAGGTGTGGAGAAATTATAAATAAAAAGCAGGTAATGTTTGATCCGCCCCACATTCAAACCCATTTTAGGGCGTACAAAACCTCAACTGACGGAGCAGAAGATTACATACGTTTTGTATCTAAAAAAAGCCGTTACGCTAAAGCGTGGCAAGAAGTAATAAAGGGGAATCCAGAAGCATATTCAAAAGAGCTAAGCCTGGCCGGATATTACACTGCTTCGGTGTCTCTATACACAAAGGGTGTAGTAAGACTAACTAATGAATTTAACAAAAAAGCCAAAAAACTATTATCCTGGAAGCCAACAAAGCCAGTAGAAATAGAATCAGAAGAAACCTTTACTGAAGAAGAGTTGAAGGAAGTTAGAGTACAAGCAGCCGAACTACAGTTAAATTCAATATACGAATACTTTGTAAACGCAGACCGCACGGTGGAAAATGACGAAGAATCAGACTACTACGATGACCCAAAATCACATAAAGGATCCACAGCAGCAGTTATTCTACTCTTTGGTGGAATTTTGGCTTGGTTATCTACGCTATTTGAAGGCTGCTGGTGATGCACAAAATTAATATTTCCGAAATCATAAAAAGACGGTGGAATCATTATCCCATAAATAATGAAAAATTAAGCACACATGATTTTGAGGTTATAGATAATAATGTGTTTGAGGTTGCTATACAATATCAATGTAAAAAGTGTGGGTTTTTCGCGTGCAGTTTAAAAACAGAAAATAACATTATATATGTTGGTGATTTATATTCTTGTGTTGGTGATTTGTATTCTTGTGACGAATACGTTATAAAAAACATAATACAATAATGTCAACAAACATTCTAATTGAATGTGAAGGGGTGATTGTCGGTACCGCCAGAAATCTGTGGAGAGACAATAATCTGTTCTTTAGCGATATTATTCGTTTTGATATATGCAGACTTAAACATGTCTTTAAGGCTAACTTTGCGTTTCCTTACTCACAAATTAACCCAATAACGATACGTGTATTCAACTCATATATTATAGGAAGCCCAAGTACAGATACAGTTTTTGATAACTTATGGTTTGAAAAAGTTCCATGCCAGTATAATGCTGAAGATGTTGTTGTGATTGGTGGTCCGCCAGAATTTAAGTCCATAGTGATGAGGAAAGCGCAATGAACACTAGTATAGTTGCCTGCGACAAAACTTTCAATATTGGCTGCCGTGTAATCCTGTGGGATGAAAAAGAAGGAATAAATTTCCTTCCACATAATCGTTATACAAAAAGAGACATAAGCTTTGATCAACTATCTAATATATTGACCCAGTTTACTGTCCATTGGTCTGTAACGTATCGTGCCAAACATATGGAAAGCGGACTAATTGCCCGAGGGTTGTCCTGCAACTTCATGATCGATGACGATAAAGATGAAAGCGGATATGCTACAATTTACCAGTGTTTGCCCATACAACACGGTGGGTGGAGTCAAGGTGGAAAATTTAATGCTTTAGGTGCTGGTGTAGAAATTTCCTACATGCCACAGAAATGGTCACACCCAAATTTATACTCGAAAACTAATCGCAAAAAATATGATGTACCAGACCATGATACAGTAACAGCCCCAATACATGGCACCAAACTGAAGGTATTTTTGCCTACAAAAGCTCAAATGAATTCGCTGAAGGCTTTGATTTGGGGATATACAGAACTGTTCCCCAAAATACCTTCAAAATTTCCTAGAGATAAAAACGGTAATTATATAACTACAGTGTTAAGTGAACCAGAAAAATACACAGGATTGGTTAACCATTACCACTTAAAGCGTGGTAAAATAGATACAGCTGGAATCGATATGAAAGAAATCGAAGAAATCGTAGATTCCATGCACAGATTGGGGTATTGAAAATGAGAGACTATATCAAAAACGCTCTGGATAACGGCAAGATAAAATACACATTTTCGTCAATCACGGCTGTAGGTGAAGATGGAGATGAGTTATGTTTTGAGGTATTTTCTGATGCCGCCAAAATCGATGGGATCAGATTTATGGTTACAGCAATTGAAACCCAAGAATTAGCTGATGCTCTTGGTTTAATGATGACCACTCCAAAAATAGAGGATCTAATTTCTATTGATGCTGAGGTTAGTATTTCTCCAATAACCCAAATAAACGGAAAAATAACCGCATTAGCGTCTTCTGAAGATTACAGCGCTGCTATTGATAAAAAATTAGATAAAGATAGTGCCGGAAAACTAATTTCTACTATTGGAAAAAGCTGGGTTCTCAGCAACCGTTTGGGGCAAGGAAAATACGGCATCCACACAGCTTGTAACTATGGCTGGGTTCATCCCACAGCCAGATACAATGCCGTTACCCGTGGGTTAAAATGTTGGCAATCTCCCGGTTTTGCACATAACGATGTACACCGGGACGCCAGTCAGGTATTAAGGTTAGTCAATCCCAAATGTACTTTAAGGCTTCATGATAGTGGCACATGGGAAATGGTTGATTTATCCAACATATTGCAGGACAAAGATTTGGCAAAAATTGTTTCCCACGAAGGAAAGCTAAACTTTCTTAGACAACCTGGGGTTTAGGACCAAATCCCTCGCATCCAACGACTAAACTTCCATTTCTTGCCGGTTACATGATCAACAATTTGATCGTCCCGTTCCCGATACGTTCTCCGCTTATCTCCACGTTGTCCACGACCCACCTGTCGTTTCCTCTTTTTATCTCGGTCATTTGCCCATTGTTCTTGCTGTATATTCTCCACACGAGAGGCAAGAATTTTGAGCGCCAGCTGTTTACTTTGTGACTGAGATCTATAATCGATCTTAGCAGATATACCAGTTGGTATGTGTTTAGCTACAACACAGCTATCTGTCATATTTCTGTGTTGACCGCCCGGTCCGCTGCCACGTGATGTAATGATTTCTACATCACGTTCGTCAAGCTCGAACTGAGGCTTGGTATCGGCGTCCAATACTGCTACGGTAATGGTAGAGGTATGGACACGCCCTCGTTTTTCGGTGGGAGAGACTCGTTGAAACCGATGTCCTCCCGCCTCATTTTTGAATAAATTATTTGCCCCTTTTCCCTCAAATAATACAGAAACAAATGCCTGTCTATGTTCTAACAGAGTAGCGTCAAAGACACTCCCGCTCCGCAGCTTTGGTATAAGCCCTAAGCTGATCTTCTACTAGAAGTTGTGCATCTTTGCCACCTTCGGCAGCTCTAATTTCTATTACTACTGAATCAGACATTTGTGTTCTCCTACGGTTATGATATTGTTTTCACCTTCTTTAACGCTCAATTCTATAATTAAGTTCAAATCTTTACCACCTCGACGCAAATATTCTTTACCACCATCTACAAAAATAGCGCCACATTTGCAAAACTTAAAATCGTACACATGTGTAGATTCTATTATATCACCACACAGTTTGCATTGCGCCATGTTTTTAAGTATTTTTGTCATCTAAACCTCGAATAATCTCTACTCCGCTAGATGTTCCAATTCTAGAAGCTCCGGCTTCTATCATTGAAATGGCTTGTTCGGTGTTCTTTATACCACCAGATGCTTTAATTTTAGTATTTGTGTAGTTTTCTCTTCTTTTCAGTACATTTGACAAAAACTGTATGTCAGTGACCGACGCTCCTCTTGGACCAAAACCTGTAGAAGTTTTTAAAAAACCTATGGGAGAAACAGCATCCACTAAATCATATAGTTCGTTGTGAGTGAATAATCCTGTTTCTAAAATAACTTTTAAGTTATTAGATAATATAAATTTATCTCGTATTAAATCAAAAAATCCACCAAGCGCATCCCATTTATGTTCTTTAGCTAAATTAAGTGGCGCTACAATATCTATTTCGTCAGCCCCATGATCAAAGGCTTTTGCCATATCCTCACAAACTGAAAAAAGAGTAGACGCTCCGAGTGGGAAATTCACCACAGTAATAACATGAAAATGTTCTGATAGTACTTTTCTAGCTAATTTTACATAAATAGGGTTTACACAGGCGCCCCAAAAACCAAACTCTTCTACCTCATTGAGAACCTTGCGCACTTCTCTTTCTGTAGCGCCAGCTTTCAATATGGTATGTTCTATAGTTTGAGCTAGTTCTATTTTAGTCATTATTCGTCCTCGCTTAATTCGTCAGTTTCGCCAACTATTGTACATCCTGGGTTATCCACACAGTAGTTGTGCAACCCACAGAAAAGACAGATCAAAAGTGTTTGAGTCAATTTTACTCCGCAGCGTTCTTCGTTTGCAAAGAAAATCCCGTCAGTGTTATACCGATCTCTCTAAGTTCCCAAAAAGATTGGTTATCTTCATCAACACCTTCTACTACTGAAAACCTCGCAGTCCTAAGCGCCGGAAGGTACACGTCCATATCCCAGTACTTGACCAAAAAACGGTGTTGGCTAAGAGTATGCAGCTTAGCCAAGGACGGAAGTTGTATGTCGTAGAAATGCTGATCGTCTTCTGTCAGGAAAGGCTTTAGCTTAATGATTGTACTGCCCGCCTCGGAGAAGTCAGGATCTCGATACCAGATGCCCTCTTCTCCACAGTCCGTAGCATCTCCGACCTTTTCTTCACGTTCCCAGTCGGCTCGGATACAGATGGAAACCACTAGCTGTTCCGGATACTGATCAAGCAATATAGAGGTTGGTCCCATTCCTAGTTTGACTATCATTTTAAACTCACAATTTTAGCATTATTCAGCAGACGACAAAAACCCTCTTCTTTTTCTTTAGATTCGTCTACATCTGTTTCCCAACCATTTGGAAGCGTTAGTCCAAAAACAGCATACCATTTGTAGTTGTTGTCGTCAATGAATTTCTGGGCACTTTCTTTGCTCCTAAAAACTGCGCCACCATCATAATTATCAGTTCTACCCAATTTGCGTAAAGTTTTTTCTTGACACAAACCTTGGCTATAACTTTCAGCACAACCTATAGTATATGCGTCAATACCCTGGGTGCTCATAGTTTTTCTTTTTTTCCGGGACATTTGGGAAACATGTAATTTACAATAAAAATCCCAAACCGTACCCTGTGTGTAAATAAACCTTTTTCAATATGATAATTGGTAATTTGCGTATCCATTCCATGCGGACCAGTGGGAAACAAAGATTTAGATAAATCTAAATCACAAAACTCACACCGAATTCCTGGATGAGTGGCTACCCATTTGTGTTTATGGCGCAAACGTTTTAGCCAATCAAACATAAGAGCCTCTTTTATATTCGCTTAAAAGCCAATCTTTGAACTCTTTTCTTATATTGCGTTTAATTCCCAACAAAGTCCAAGTTTTTTTGCTAGCCAAAACTTTATACCTACCAGTAGAGTGTATTCCCATAGGCTTAACACCTTGGCGTTCTAATTCTTCTTTAATGGTTTTCAGCGCTTCTTTGTGTAATGCTGCGTCTACAGTATAGTCAAAACCCAAAACCGGAGCACCACCACACCTGATATCTACCGGATCATTTCTGCAAATATCCACATAAATTTTGCGTACAAATTTGTTGCCTGACATTATTTATACTCCAACTCCGCCACCCAATATCCGTCCTCGTCCTGTTTATAGGTTACGTCATATTCTTTTTGATATTGAATAAGATGTTTTCTTCCCTCTTTGTCCTTGATAAGTAATGGGTCTATTGCCATCGTTGCTAGTATCTCAAAATTCTCAGGTATATTCAATATTTGGTCAACATCAAAAGATCTAAAAGTCGACAAATTTACATATGGCCACCAATGGTCCGGTCCCGGAGCAGCTGCTTTTCCATACCTACGAAAACCATCGTTACAAGAATCCATCTTAACCAAGTCATAAACCCAGGCACTAAACTCTTCCGGCTCAAAATGATCTCTCATCCATTCTTCCAAATATTCCATTAGAAGATCGTTTGCAAGGCTTTTTAAGGCATCTTCGGCTGTTTCAGCCTGAGCCGGAATAACCAAACTAGGATCCGTACACCACATAATTGTGGCTATCTGGGCAGACTCAACATATCCGCCAGTAGTGAGAATGCAATAGATCACGGATCCTCACTAAAACTTCTTAATTGAGTCATGTTTGCACAAATGTTAGATCGCCACTGTCGTAATTAATAACCACACCATATGGCTCAGAATCTTCACTTGGACGAGCGGTTGTCAACAAACACTCATCGTTGATAAACAAATTAGCGTTTAGTGGGTATTTTGCTTTTTTATCATAAGCGGTGGTTACAAACGTATGATAAGCTAACACCACCACTATCCAAATTTCCTTACCATTTGACCACGTTCTGTCAACGTATCCCACCAAAGGATGCGCTTTGTCTTTCGGTATAAAGTGCATCTTGTGGCTAACAACACCAACAGAAACCGCCATTCCAGATTGCGGCTTAATTGAACCGGAATAAACACCGGTCATGGTACGAATTTCAGATAGCATCTAAATCACTCCGAATATACGGTTACATTTACTCCACGTTTTACCAAGTATTCTTTGAGTCCGTCTTCAACAATTTTCCATGCATCATCGTTTGGCAACTTGTTGATATGTGCGTTTAGCTTATTATAAGAACAATGTTGTCCTAATTTATTTAATGCAGCTTTTACTGCTGTTTCTTCTAAGCTATCGTCACCGTCTTCATCTGTGACACAAATTAAGACGTTTGCAATTTCTGTATCACTTTGAACCTGGGTGGTTAAAATTTCTCCCAACTTAAATCCCTGTTGGTTTCTCCACCATTTACGATATTCATCCTTGGCTCTGGGATATACTTTTGCTATAGGAACGTTTCCAGCGACACTTTCATATTCGCCGGACATATTGTTTATTGTTATAATAGTGCGGCTATCTGAAGTGTGAGGTAAAGATGCACAACCTTTTACCTCTTTAATTTTGCCTAACATGAATGGATTATTATATTCCATGATCAACCTTTCGATTTCAGTCGGTAAACTATTACTCCACGAGAAATATCATATGGAGAAACTTCTATTCTAACGCTATCACCTTCGATAATTCGAATTGTATTTTTACGAATTTTACCAGATAGCGTACATTTTAATGGTACGGACACACCTTCGGCATTGACCCGAAAGTTGCCATTTCCCAGGGCTTTTTCTACCACCCCTACGAATTCCATCTTGTCGCCAGCCATTAGGAGAGTACCCCACAGTCAGTCAGGATTCTATGCAAAAGCGTCCTATTTGTCAACAGCATATCTAACGTCACACGGTTTGAGGGTGGCCACCTAGTTGCCCAGGATTTTAGCACATTTCCTGAGTACGTACCTTTTATATATCGAGATCCTGAAATTACTTTATAATCGTCAATTTCGATATTTTGTACCACAGTTCTCAAAGAACCAATACCTGAACTGAGTGGCATTTGATTCTCGACCCATTCATTTCTTAAAAAACATAATAATCTCAACTTGTTATCTTTTCCCAAAAACCAAATATAACACATATTTACATTGGGATCTTCTGTATTTTTAGCAACAGACAGCATTGCCCATTTGCTATTATTTGAAATTTGTTTTGCGGTAGACTTGAAGTGAATATCTTTTATTTTAATATTCTGTCTATCTGTAGGGTTATCTTTTTTAGCAATAACATTTTTGTCGTTTTTAATAATAAGCGTATAGCCGCCATTATCGGTCCACAAACGCCAAGAATCTCCAACCGGCTCCAAATCACACAATTCTATTATGTCATTGATTTCGGAGTCATTAGGCAGATATGCTTGAACGTTGGTTAGCGCTTTACTACGATCCATCCTTCTTTCACGCTGATGATTTTCTGAAGAAGGTATTTGAACTTTTCTGGCTCGACATAACCCATTATTTTAACTGCTACTCCGTTAGGAAGAATGATAATAAAAGTTGGAGTTACAACTCTTCCTTTTTCAGAATAAATCGGTATCAAATCCGTTCGTTCAATAACATCGGCTTTTACTGGATAAGTATGATCGTTTATCAGAGAAATTATTTCTTCATCGGAAAAAATCTCTTTCTCTGTTTTATTACATGCCTGACAGTCTTTCATATAGAAATATGCAAACACCATTCCGCCAGAATGTATAACATCCATTACTTCGTTTAAATCGAACGCATTCCAGTTTATCCCCGCTGACTGTGCAGATAATGAATCTATTACCGACTGTGCTGAGTTTATAGAAGAAACTGCACCAGTAACCGATTCCTCAAGAGTATCAGTTTTGGCAAAAGAAGTTTTTTCTACAACTACCGGCGATGTAGTATCTTTTACCGGTAAAGATGGTTTTGAGGAACAACATACAAGCAAACCTGCTAACAAAAACAGATTTTTTAGTCCCATATTAATATGGGAAGATAATACTATACATCTTCAGCAGATCTGTCGTAACCTAACAGTTTCTCTTTAGATTTGGTTCCAAACTTTCTATTAATCAATGTTTGCCACTTTAACTGATCAATTACTGCAGATGCCTCACCTTTACTTACATCAGAGGTATCAAGGTCAAAACCAACCTTGCCGCCTTTTATCCAATTCTTTAATAAATCCTTTTGTTTATCGCTGGCGGTAGCTTTTTTCCAATAAGCATCAGAACGTACCAGCGGTAATACTCCGGCGTCTTTGGCTTTTTTGACAATAAAGAATTTTGCTTCATCCAGGGTCATTTTTTGATCCGAGTCAACAATAAGTTCCCATTTATCCCGGGTCATTTCGATAACTCTTCCCTGTGCTGCTCCGGAAGGAAAACAGAAATAGAACAGCTTATCTACTTTTCGTTTTTTAGGATTAGGATTGATTTCCTTTACTATACCGTGTTGTTTTAGGTCATGAATAGGAATGTAAAGGCGTCTTTCTGGTCTCCAACCGGTGGCAGGAAATTCAACTCTTACTTCAATTCCAATACCGTCGTCTATAATTGTACCTTTTCCGAACCTATCATGTTTTACTATTATCGTTCTTTCCCTACATTGGGATGGTGTGGGTTTTCGTAGGAATGCTGAATATTTTTCTTTGGTTAGGAGATCTTGGTCAAACTCTTCTTCGGTCCAAGTAACAATTCTCTGATCTGTAGCAATAGCCCAAGAAGTCACGGGCAAAAAATCATCATCTGCCGTCCAACGATCGTTTTCATTTTTAAGCATAAACACGGGAAAGTGTTCAAGCGTTTTAGCATATTTGCCATCATCTTTGCCGGGTCTAGAACCTTTTGATACCTTTTTAACATCCAGTTCTGCATCTAGCAAGCTAGTGGCACGTTTTCTTTCCCCATATAAATCTCCCTCTGCTGCCATATCAACAAACGTTGCTCGCGACTGTTTTACCTTAATTTTATCAAAGATGTCTAGTATTATAGCATCAGTTTTGTTTGGAGAGGTTCTTAATACACGACCAGCCATTTGAATATATAAACCTAGAGATCTGGTTGGTCTTGCAATTGCAGCAAAGGAAAGATGAGGAACATCAAACCCCTCGGTCCCGCAAAGATTATTGATCAGGATGTCAACATCACCATTACGTAACTTTTCCATGTTGTAACGACGTTCATCTTTATCAGTGTCTCCGTATATTTCAATTGCCCTACAATCATTCTTTAAAAGCTCATACATCGTATGGGCGTGGGCAACATCAACGCCAAACAATATACCTTGCCTTTTATCATCTTTAATGTATTCTAAAACTTTTTTAGCAATTAAAAGGTTTCTTTTCTCATTATTTACAGCGTTAGATAAATCCTTAATAGCAAAATCGCCCATTCTAGTTTTAACGTTTGCTAGGCTAGTGTTTGATTTAAGAACTTCTGGTTTTGGTGGTACTAAATAGCCATGAGCAACGGCGGTACCAATGTCCATATCAAATAGGACTTCACCTAAAGGAAGTGGGTCCCCAGAAAATCTCCATGGGGTGGCTGTAAGTCCTACAACTTTAGCTTCCGGGAATCTTTCTAATAAACCCTGGTATGTAACGTTTTTTTCCGAACGATGATGGTATTCATCTACAACGATAATGTCTGGAATAAATTTATCCAAATGTTTACGCTTTCTGGCAAGCGTTTGTACAGAACCTACAATAATATCCGCTTGATACGAAGCTTTATACTCCGCCATTTCCCGGTCTATAATACGATTTTCAATAACCTCTTCTAACGTGTCCTGTGCTTGACTGATTAATTCTTCTCTGTGTGCTACCCAAAGAATTTTTTTATCTGGGACGTTGGACAAACACAACGCTGTAACAAAACTTTTTCCTGCGCCTGTGGGTAATATAATAGTAGCCAGCTTCTCATCACTGGGAAACCACTGTTTAAACGCTTCAACCGTTCTCTCTTGATAACGGCGTTTTTCATACTTTTTGGTCATACAAATATGGCTTTTTATAACGTGTAGATCTTTCTATATTGTACACCTTAGACAGCACCTTTTTCTGCCTTCCAGTGTACTTAAACCACTTGTCATTTTTTGCAGGATCACCACCGTCTAAAATATGCGTGCGCTGGTTGTTGGTATATGCCCACTCCAATTCTTTGTAAGTAATATCTAAGTCTTTTATTGTGTCATCCTGTTTAGGACGACCTTCCCATACCTCTTTTTCATAAGATTGGGTAAGGTCCATGTTTTCCTGATACATAGCCTCTATTTCTGACTTCATATAGTCCTGAAATAGAAACGCATCGGCAATCAAGGTAAAATGATCCCAGTTCCTTAAAAGTTCAAGCTCACATTTGTCCAATACTCCTGCAACAACTAGATTATACGAATTAGCGCACGTTATTAATGATTCCCAGGATTCTGGCGATAAAGATCCGTTAATCCTCGAAGACCCGTATCGTACAAGAAAATTCTTTTTCTTGTGGGGCAATTGTCCTTCATAAGAAACCACATATACGGGTATTCTTGTTTGTGCCAACATGTGAACTGCCAAAGTGGCATTTAATGGGTGTTTTGCTTCACACCCATACGGAACCGGCGTAGAATCGCCATATAGATCTACCAGAAACCCATTGGCTCCCCTGCTTTGGTGAATTCTTTTAAGGGTCTCAACTTGGTTCATATTCGTTGGGTTGAAACATAGGCGACGCCAACATAAATGCCAATGCCTCAGTTTGTTGTTTTTGGGTATTAACCAGTTTGCCTAAAACGTATATTTTTCCACCCGAAATTCGCAGCAATTCGACCTCATTCCCCTTCCCCACAACAACAAAATCACCGGTTTTCAAGTAGAAACCACTCCATACAAACCATCTGCTAACTTTAACAGTTCCTTGCTTGCCTCGACTTCTTTCCTGAGATTCGTGGGAAAAGCAGAAATTCCCCAACGGGCTCCAGCTAAGGCTCCGAACATTGCTCCGGTAGTATCACAATCGCCGCCCTGGCAGATTAGCTCCATCATGCGTTTTGCAGCATCACTGCGCCTCTTGGTGTTGAGAAAAACAGCAGCTGCAGTTACCCAGGATTTGTCTGCCTTGCTGTCTGTTCCAATATTATCAGCCACATCCGCAATACTATTGTATTTTAGCGCAATTCTTAGCTTATCTGTAAACCGTGTGGCACCAGAAAATTCCTTTTCAATATTGCCCAGAACCTTAAGAATCAACTTCTTGTTCTTGACATTATTGAACGAAAGACCAACTAAGACACTTTGCATTACGCCACCCATGATTCCCAGCTCATGGTGGGTAATTTGTCCTACACCAACAATAGACACAATGGCATGTCTAAGGTTGGCGCCAAACTCATGGGTAGAATAGTTGTAATCGTTTTTCAGGTATTTAGCCAGGTAAATACCCAAAGGAGCAGCTTTCATGGCGATACCGTTGCCAATACCGATGGATTCGTTGGCAGAATCGTACCACGGAACCCCACGAGAAAGTCGTTTTGCTGCAGAAATTACGGATTTGCTCCATCCTCGAAGCTGTTCTTTCTCAAAAACCTCACTGGTATATTTAGCAATACCATATGGATCAATGGCATGATCGTCAATAATCGACCACAAAATAGTGCGCATTAATTGAGTATCATCGGTCCATTGACCGATTCCTAGATTTGGATGAGCAAAGTTTTCGGAAAACACTATACCCTTCTGCTGTTGTCCCCATGTCCACGGAACCGGCAATAGGTTATGTATTTGTTCTTTTTCCATCATTTCAAATGGAGCACCTAGGGCGTCTCCAATTGCGGTTCCCAAAATAGCTCCACGAACACGAGACTTAACCAGATTTCGCTTTGACATAGTATTTTTTTTCCTAAAGTGTTGTACCTGGAGGAAGCTGATTTAACTCGAAAGTTGGAGGCGGTTTTTTGCGACAGTTTTCTAAATATTTTTTCAAATCTTTTTCTTTCACTTTGTACTTTTTGGCACATTCTTTTATTTTTGTTTTCAAACCATCTATGCGCTTAGTAAGATCACGAAATTTTTTGTTATTTTTTCCGCATTCATTTAACTGTTTATTGACAACTTCTTCTAAGTTGTACCATTCCCACTCAAAATATAAATTATTTTCTAACGAAACATTAACAGCCGCCCAGAAACTAGTAGAAACGGTAACTCTAAGTACAACGTCTTGATCCCACGAAACTCCTTCCACAACAGTATTATACGTTTTGACTAACGATGATAAGGTGTTTGCTGGAACCTTGTCTTCTATGCTTTTCTTGAATTTTGATTCACTACGCATCAGTTCAATTAGAAAACTGGATTCTTCTTCCTTTTTCTTTTTTTCTGCCAACTCATATAGCTGGGCGGAGGTCATATTGTCTATTTCGTTTTTTGCCATTTCTTTTCAAACCTCATTCGCTTTATGGAAATTATTATTCCAATACAAACAGCAACATATGAAACTAAAGAACTCCTACCATATACGACCCAATCCAAAACACATAGAATGCCATAAACACTAAACGCAATCAATATTGTAGAACCTTGCGTTAAACGAGGAATATTTTTTTCGAAATACACCCCTATAATAATCAGGAACATTATTAATAACATGATTGCTTCAAATATGGTAATCATAACATTAACGCTTTTTCAAGATCGCCACTAATGCAATTCAACGCTTCTACAAATGCTCTCACATCTTCCTCGTAGGTTGTGTCAGGATCGTAATAATTAAGTTGAATTCCTATATTGTTCAAATCATCAACGATGCCCATTCCAAAAATTATGTTATATTTGAACTCCCAATCGGTTTCAGATTGCAAAACATTATCAGCAGTTTTGATTTTTCGGAGCACCTTACGTATCTTTTTTTCTGTACTCATGATACCCCAAACACCCTCTTCGCAACCCCAAGCATCCATAGATCGCCATTGTTTTTGCCAGCATTATCTGACAACTTTACTACCGGAATTCCGTCAATTGACCACAACTTGATCACCATATTAATTGGTTTCAAATTGTCAAAATCATTAGTTAGATTGGTGCCAATGCCAAAAGCACAGTTAATCTTTCCATCACAATGGATCTGTAGTTTGGCGGCAGTTTTGGCATCTAAACTATCGCTAAAAATAATGGTTTTGGTTTTGGGGTTAATTCCTAGTTGTAGGTATCGATTTATCACCTGATTCGCAAACCAAAACGGATCGCCCGAATCTTGTCTAACTCCAGAAAATGCAGCAGCGCGCTTGGCATCAAAACTGTTGTATAAAAAGTGCGGAGTGGTAAATGTATCAGTTAAAGCAACACCCAACTGTCCCTGATAAAAAGAATTCCATCTGTCCATCATAATACCATTAGCATGCAATAAATCCTCAGCTACCGATACACCCTGAACCCATTCGTGAGCCATAGTGCCCACGGCGGAAACACCATGTTTAATGGCTAAATGTACATTTGATGTACCCAGGAACCCATGTTTGTTGACAAGGTTTCTTACCACCAAATCTTGAACCTCAAAACTACGCCTGCGACGAGTACCAAAATCGGCATACTTAGCATCTACCGCCTCTAAAAGAAGAGCTTTTCGATCAAGCTTTTCTTTTTGACCATCCATTGTCCAGGTAGCTTTATGTTGGGCAAAATAAATCTCACTAATTAGCGCCATCAGTTTGACTTCCCACAATATAGCGGAATGCCATGGACCCTTTATACGAAGATCTAAATCTCCATCTCGCAAAGAAAACTGTACCTGCCGTGGATCATAACGATACCTTGATAAGTACTCTACATAATCTCCTCTAATAAACGGAATCTTCGCAAACTCTTCTAGTTCATATTTGTCGGGAACCAACAGAGAAAGGTTCTCTATCTCATCCTGAAGTCTATCAGCAAACTTGTCATTAAACTTGGTGTTCCCACGATTTTTAAATCTATATTCGGCTTTCTTGTCTCCATAGAAATGCAAAATAATCTGTTGCATTGTGAACTTGTAAAGATCATCATCAAACATAGATTTAATCATTTTTACAACTCCATAGATTGTTTTGTATATGACTGTTTGTCGTCATAATGTTCAAGCATATCTTTCTGATCCCACACTTCGTCTAGAGACAAAGCCGAACTTTTCCAATTATTTTCTTTCAGCCAGTTTAGAACATATCCCCATTTGTGTGCTGCAGATACTCCCCTATGTACCACATCAAACGGTCTGGTGTCAATTTCCAATTGGCAATACTGAACAGGATAATCAAGACGTTCCTTAATCCACCGTTGAACCTCAGAAATGGTGGTATTCTTGTCAACATCTTCGAAACTATGGTTTCCCAAAACTTTTGAGCCATTAATTCTACCTTCTTTTAGTAGAACACCAAACAAATCGTAACTATCTTCCGTCAGCAATGATACCGAATATAATCCAATCGAGCAATAATCTTGTAGTGATAAAATCTTTTTGTTGACACCATCATAGAAAATTGCACCATATTCAGACGGCACTATTTTTGTAACTAAAACAGATTGTGGCCAACTATTATTGGGGCTAGGTCTATCCCACAACTCCTCAAACATAGCTCCTTCCTCATACATTTCGGGATGTGCAAAAAAATAAGGAATAATATTCGTCCAACGCAAAGAACATTGTTCTCTGCCGTCTGCGCGTTTGATTCCTAAAAACAGTTCTCCGCCCATTATTTTTCCCAATCTACGTATTCAAACATTATTTTGGTCATCTTGTCTTCAATTTCATCTAGGCATTTACGATGGTACTGTTTTAATTTTTGGTACTCAGTATACTTTTCTTGTATTACTGTTTCCTGTTCCAGCCCCATTCTCTTAGCCCAACCTACACGTGTAAACTTTGCGCCAGATTCTGTGGCGATACCTTCTATTATTTCAGTTCTACCAGGGAAACATCTCAAAGCATAACATTTTTGATTTAGCAGCGCTTTCTCTTTCGTAACCCCAAACATACCACATATTTCTCTACGCAGAATAGGAATAAATTTCAGATCTGGCACGCCAAAACAAAATGTTTGTCTTCCTCCGCTGTCGAATTCAATATCTATTGAACACACCAGAAACCCACGTTCTGGTTCCTTACCAAACAAAGTCCCAACAATGGTTCCGAACTCGCGGGTTGTATTATTATTTACCATCAAACAAATCGCTTAGATCGTTAATTTGTGTTGCTGTCATCCATTCAGCCTTGCAGTTGGGGCAATATTCGTATTCAAAATCGTTAGGTAAAATTATGGTTTTTCCTCGGTTTGTTCTTGTTCTGTCTGGGCCTTTGCTAATTAATAACAGATTTCCACATTCAGCACAGGTGTGCATTCGATTCATTCTATTATGTCCTTAATCGATTGTAACCGAAACTTTTTCTCTTGTTCGGCACAGTTGATACTATCTGGTGAGACTGTTCTACTACTCTCTACCAATGATGTAACACACTCTCCCGGATGATAAAGCTTACTTTTATAAATCAAAAGATTACATCGTATACATCGATAATATTGACATTCTGCGTTAAAAATTGGACTATTTATAGGTTCGCATATTTCAACAAAATCGTGGGTGCCAAGTTTCATTCTATTATGTCCTTAATAATTTCTTCTTTCCATATTATTTCTTGCATTTCACAGTCTATTGTGTCTGGCGACATAAGCGGCGTTGGCATAATGCCAGTATCATGCAGACAAGAAACGTAACGAGAAATGCCAGTGTCATACATTAATAAATTACATCTTTGACATCTATAATACTGTGCTGTTTTGTGAGCGGAGTAACTTTGTGGTGTTTCCACCCGAATGAAACTGTGATTTCTCATATCGCATCAAAAGCTGCTTTGATCATCTTTGATCATCTTCGGGCTTCTCGCTGTTTTCTGAATATTGGGCAGATCCTAGCCCATTATAGGTGCTCAAAAATTCTTCTTTAATCGAAAGAGGTAACTCAGTGTCGCCACTTATGATAAAAATATCACCATTATGATCGCGAAAGGTGGTAGAGAATTTGCCATCTTCCAACAACACAGATCCTTCTGTAAAATCTATCGATTCCTGATCTTCTATGGGCAATTCTAAAACTTTATCATATCCATATTTCAGGGCATGTTTGATGTAACATTCTTCTTGTTCCAAAGATTTTTTATATTCCTCAAAACATTGACGTTTCCATTCTAGTATTCCATCCCGCAAAGAGATGTAATTGTTTGAATCTTCTAATCTTGCCAAAAACTCTGACAACTGAACCTGTGGATGCCTGCTCAATATTTCACGAGCGTGGGACGACATGACATCTTTAACAGCATCGTTCATTGGAAATAATTTGCCACAACTATTTCTAAAGAAACAATTGAAGTTTGGTTGGTGGTTTCCCCAACAATCACGCCATGGGCGTGATTTAATGTATCCTTCTATTTCCCAAGTATTGAACCAGCATTTTGAAAAATCAGCACTCATGATGTACTCCTCCACAACCCGTCTAACTTAACAAGCATCAAAAGCCGCTTTTACCAGTTTGTCTACGGCAATCAAAACAGCAGGACCATTGTCACAAATTTCTGCAGACAACGTTTCCATATCTCCATCTTTTTCCCGCACCACCTCCAACGAAATTGTACCGGTGCTTAAAACCTCTACCTCAAACTCTCCTCCGGCTTCTATAATCTTATCCGCCATTTCTTCAACAGCTTTGGGTCTTTTGATTTCTACCGCTTGTTTAATTCCGTTCGGTCGCAAATATTGTGTGAACTTAATCATAGCAGCTCTTCCCCTTTGAATCAATTATTCATACAATGTTTCTCGAACAATACGCACAGCTTCCCGTAAACGAACCGATTCATTGTCCGTATCAAACCCAATGTCTATGTACGATTCCGCCTCGTTACACAATTGTTCTACAGACTGGCATAACATCAGCATTATGCGCAGCTCGTCACGTGTAAATGTGATGGGAATACCGTCTATATCCGGAAAATCAACAAGGGCATTTTTAAAACGTTCTGATGTTCTCATGACACATACTCCACTAAATACTCAAGTTTCTGCTGTTTCTGGTCATAAATTACATATTCATCATCTGCAAATGAGGTTCCACGTACACCATGACAACTATGATATCCAGCGGGTGGTCCTTTTAATCCATACGTAATTCTATTAAAATCCTTCATCTTTCCTAATGCTACATTCGCTATCGCCATCATCCGGGTGTTTCTCTGCCTTCCAGGAGACGTGTAGTATAATGTAGTGCAAACAGCATCTCCGAAATAAATACCATTTCCAAGCCAACCTGCGTCAGTTCGGTTTACACCCAAGCTAACCACAATCTTAGGAAGCAACAAACCACGGGAAAGAATACCTACCCAGTTTTTTGCCCTAGAACCGTGAAAAAGTAATCGTTTATTTGAAATATTATCAGCAAAAACCTTTTGTTCTTCTGGTCTGCATAATGAATATATATTCTTTACTTTAATATTTCTGGTTTTTATTTGTGATTTCTCTACATAATCCTTCAATTCTTGATACTTTTTATTATCTACAGTTTTAATTTCGCAACCCAAAGCATTATATTTCTTATCAATTTCAGGGTTAATAAGTACCTGGGAGTCTTTACCCGAAACACTTAACATGTCTCGCATAAGTTGTAATGTGTCTTGCTTAGCATTAAAATCTACTAAACTATCAATAACAGCAGCTTCTACAGCAGCCCTAGTTCTGCCTATTCTGTGAGGAATTACTGTATAAAACTCACCACTCAGTTCTACCATATGGTCACGTATTGATTGGCTCTTTTTTGAATTGAATAAATCATAAAGCTCATCCAAAATCTTTTGCCCCTTATCAATCTGACCCAGTGTCAAAACACCAAGAGGCGTTTCGATACCATTAGCGGTAATGCTGGCATTAATTGTGCTAGTTAGGGCATTAGTGGCTTCAGCATAAATATAAGAAACAAAATCTTGTACAACGGGAGAAAGTGTAGAAACTTTGTTTTTTATCACTTTCTTGTTACCGTTGTTTAGTTTTTCAAGCGTTTTGTCATCAACATGTCCGCTAGATTTACCAACCGATTGAGACGAACCAATACGCGAAGATGCTAAGCTAAGTTCCTTATATCCTTTTCTTGCGCTAGTTTTTTGACTATATATCTGATGATAGGTTGCTTCACATTCAGACAAGTTGCCGTAACGAACCTCGCGCACCCCAGCATTAGGATTCGTGTCCAGATCATCTGTTCGACCATAATGAGTAAACACTCTATATTTATTGCCAGCAGAGTGTAGTTCTATGGCATAATACTTATTACGATTTGTTTTAATATCTGTAACTTGGAGAACGGCTTTTTTAGCCACCTCAAAATTGGCAGGAAAACTGGGTTCTCCAGCTGCGCCAACTTTCCACACCTTCAATTTTCCCATAAAATAACCACCTTAGAAGATGGTCCATGATACTAAAAATAATGCCCGATGTCAAGCTGGTTGCGGGAGAGGGAATCGAACCCTTCGCGATCAATGGACGCCAGCTTATGAGACTGGCTAGCCGCCTTTGCTACATTCCCGCAATACAAAAAAAGCACACCCTTAAAGGGCATGCCTTTTAAAAAGATATGTTGTGTCTAAATGTATTTCGAAAACAAACCTTTTATGGTCTTAAAGGGGTCAAATTAGTGTAACGAAAAAACAGTTAGACCCGTTTACCTTGGAAAATGATGAAAGATCTAACTTCGCGTTACCTAGCGCGTCGCAGAGATTCGATACTCTATCTTCCTGTGTAATAGCTTAGAAGCTCTAACAAGGATGTCTTAACTTAGACGAACAACGCAAAATGGACGAAAAAACGACTAGACCCGAAATATCTATGAATGATGAAAGATCTAATCTCGCGTCCCAAATCTGAATCCTAAATATGCGTAGAAATTACTTCTCTCCAACCTTAGTACTTTGGATTACCATTACCAAACCAACCATCATCATCGCATTAAGATACCACGGTGGTCTTAGCATTAAAATAAATGGTATCAAAAATAACGTTGTTCCTAGTGAAAAATAACCCCAGTGTTTTAGTTGAGAAATCATGTGTTGAGAAATCATGTGTTTGGAAATGTGTACATGGCGAAAACACGGCGGTCTAAAAAACCGCTATCTTCCGAGGATTTGTAAGTTCAAGTCTCACCATGCACAAAAAGAAAATGTAACGAAATAATCGGAAGACCCACAAAATGCAGATGAAAGATCAACCTCGCGTTACACCACCTACGCTAGCCGAACGAAGCTCCCATGTCAAGGAAAAACGCCCATCCACTATTAATGGTTAATCATTTTTACGCCACTCGACAACACCAATCAATTAAACCAATGAATAATTTGCATTACTATTTGTGCCAACAAAGCAAAACTACCAGTTATTACCGCAACCTTGATAGCTAATTTATTTTTACTACTTTCAGATTTTATTGCTTTCTGATTGATTACCCATTCATTAATAAGTTTCAATTCTTTTTCAATTGTATGAAGTTTTGAAGTAAGCGAGCTATCATTAGAACCACGCACTAAAACCTGTAATTCATCAACTTTGTCTTGCATGTTAGATATCTCAGCTTTTACTCCTGCCATATCTATAGCACCAGCTTGAACCTGGGTTTGTATATTATTTACAGCATCACGTAATTCTTGAAAACCGCGCGCAAATTGATCAGCAAGAAATCTCAAAGTAATTCCATTACTATATGGTGGTGTACTACTATTACTCATCAAAAGCCTCAAGTTTGCTAATTTCCTGCAAATTGTGGATAATTTCATCTAATTGAGATAATGAATTCTTTGTCCCAGCATGTCGAATACCTTGTAGGGCTTTAATCTGCAATTCTAATCGGCGAGACTTTTCTTCTGATGCCGCGGTTCTAGCCATTACTCTAAGCTCTAATGTTTCGTTTAACATCTTTAGTCGGTTTTCCACCTGCTTTCTTTGAATTGACAATAGCCCAGTTACCCAAATCACTACTCCCGCTAACAATCTGGCGACATTATCATATCCCGTGCCACCCCCGTGAAATATCCACGCTATCATTATTAATATCGTACTAATAACTAACGTACCAAATATAAATTTTTCATTATCTGTCCATAACGCAAACAATATAAAACAAATATATAAAATTGCCAAGGCACTAATGTTAATCATTAGGTCTAAACAAAATAATGCAACTAGTAATATGGTGCCGAAAAATACAGCTTTCTTAAGTTCCATAATAATATTCGATAATATGCAGAAAGCCGGAGCATAGCCCCGGCTTTCGAAATAAAAATACGTTTTCTATCGAAACTTTTTCAGTTCAGATTCTGCTAGTTTTGGTTTGTGTTCGCATAACGGAAACCTATCACAAAAATATCCGTTTTCTCCGCATGGTTCCTCGGTAAGACAAACCCCGCAAATGTGGGTTCCATCCGCACATTCGTAATTTCTACCTGCGGTCCTGACCCATTCTTCATCGCCGGTTTGACAAGCAGTACATGGACAGTAATCGCAGAACTTACCCTTGCTAATAGGTTTTGACCAGTCTCTCATAGGCTTTCACAATTATAACTACAACCATTAGCCGTTTCTTCACAAACGTTTACAGCAATGCCCGGTTTGCGCAAACGTGCTGTCTTAGATAAAGCTATTTTCAAGGCAGATTTTTGCTTGAAAACAAAAGTAAGCAAGCTACAGTTAGTCTGCCCATTGAAAGATGTATTACAGGCTTTACGACCAACCACTTTCTGTAGTTTACGATCGTATGCCATATCACAACCACTGTAGCGAATAAAAAGTGTATATTTCACATCAATCCGGCTTAAACTTACCCAACCTACGAACCTTATTCAAATCATACGATTTAATAGCAGAAACTAAATCCTGACCAAAAAATCGTAGATTCTTAAAAATTGCAGGCGTCATGGTCTGATAAACGGTAACGCTCGGATCATCGAAATCCGCAGAATGCCACACATAGTTTGTAGCATTGATTATCCACAACTCGGCTCGTGGATTAATTCGACGCTTATATTCACGCCAAACACTCATCAACGGAGTTCCGGCATTTTGCTGCTCATCGGTAATTAGAACATGCAAATCCAAATTAATATTGTTTTGCAACGCTCTGTCCAAAGACGAAGAAACATTAGTTCCACCATTTACCCGCAAACTTAACAGATTCTTTACCTGCTGTTCCGGCTCCAAACCCTTCAGTGGTGGACAAATATATTTTCCCTCAGATAAAGCGCCATACCAACTTCGACCGCGTACCTGGGTTCCTTCTTCATAGCACTGCGTATCAAACGTGGTAAACCACAAATTGCGTGCTTTCAAAAATGGAATTGCTAACAGCCCAGCAGTTTGTAATGGTTCGTTGCTCATCGAACCAGAAATATCAACGCTGACACCAATGCTTCTTCCCTCAATATGAGGCATTTCTTTGCCCAAGGTGTCAACAATCGCCTTTACTAATAACTCCTTGACCTGATGGTTCTCAGAATAAATATATGGTTTGGCAAAATCAATGGGAATAGATCTGCCGTTTTTAACCTCATTTAACTTTAGAGCAAACGCTTGGACTCCATCCGGGGTGTTTAAAACACCATTTTTCTCTAAACTGCGTGTGTTTAACAGTAAAGCAGAAAGCCCCATCTGGGTTAACATTGCTAAACCAACATCTCCATTAATAGAATGGAATCCTTTGACAACATCCCAAGGAATTTCATATTCCAACATGGTTTTGGCAATATACGCATCATCGTTAGAGGTTTTGATGCGCTCAACCGCTTTTTGAATCTTGCCCGCTGGTGTGCCATATTCTGGGTATTTTTCTGAGGGGTCCAATAAATATCGAACCAACCCACTTCGCACATCACTATATGATGGGTGAACAAGACGCAGAAGAACCTTGTATGCAGTTGGATATTTTAGGGTATATTCTTCTACCTTTTCTGGGCGCCAAGACTGCATTACAGACTGTACCCATTTCTGAGAGCGGGCACCAAAACCCCTGCCCAAAACTTTTGACTTCATTAGTTCAACAAATTGAAGTAATTGTCCTGGGTGAAAAGTTCCTAACAAACCAACAATAGTAGCCCGATTATCATTTAAAAATTGGGCTGGAGCCTGAGTTGCTAAAGCTGCCAGACCCAGTTTGACCATTCCCTTCATATTAGCTTCACGTGCAAAAGCGGCAGCCTTTAATAGGAATTCGGGATCCTTCTTTGCAGCCATAAGCATTAATGGCAACGCTTCTTTGGCTGCATCTTCTGCGGATCGGTAAAACTGGTTCTTGAGAATTCCGGTTAGCATTACACGAGCAACACTGAACCGCCAATCTTCGTTCTTTTTCAGGTAAGGCTCTAAAACCTCTGCCTTTTCCTGGTCCCCAATTAAACTTTTCACAAAATCAGATGATGTAGTCATTTTTTTTCCTCCGCGCCACGATAGCCGAACTACCCGCCTATGTCAAGCGATTTTCTTGCAAATATTTCAAACATAATTCTACACAGTCATTAATTGAATTTTCAGCTGTTCGTAATATTATTTCAGGATTCAATGGTCCCTCGTATGGATCACTTACTCCGGTGAACTTTTTTATTTCTCCAGCTCTGGCTTTTTTATATAATCCTTTCGGATCTCTACTTTCGCATACATTTAATGGGGCATCAACATAAACCTCAACAAATGGTAAATTTGCGTTTTCATGAATTTTTCGACAATTGTCCCTGTCTTCAATATATGGACTGATTAAACTTACTATAGAAACTAAACCTGCATTTGCGAATAATTTAGAAACCTCCGCAACTCTTCTTATATTTTCTGAGCGATCTTCTTTACTAAAACCCAGCCCAGAACACAGCCCTGTACGTAGTTCGTCACCATCCAGCCGATAGCAATTGATATCATAATTAATCAAGCGAGTTTCTAGCGCTTGGGCAACAGTAGTTTTACCTGCGCCAGATAACCCGGTCAACCACAAAGTAACTCCCTTTGTTCTATCTACGACCACGCTTCACCGCCTTTCGCCTGTTTCTTGCTTGACGACGATCGATTTTGGCTTTTTCAATTTCTGATTTAACAGAATCAGCCAAATCATACGTTTCAAAACTTTCAGGCATCTCTATGTTATCTAAACTGCTCTCAACAATTTCTAGGGCTTTTTGATATTTTTCAGCCTTCTTGCGTATTTTTTTAGTTATGCTTCCCATGATTTCCTCAGGCATCGACCATATGTACAGATCTTTGGGTAAACGGAAGTAGGTCTATTCCGCTCTTTTCTAATCTCTTGAGCAAAATATACGTGTTTTGAGTATCCACCACAGCATTGTGTCCGCCAGGTCTGGGCTTGACACCAAACACTTTCAAACAAGAATCTAACTTAAAATTCTCCGAATATATTCCCTGGTTGGTAGCAAACTTTTTGGTGGAAGGTAATGTGTCTAACCACAAATTGGCAGGAAATTTCTTACCAACCGATTTCCACAAAGCATGCAAAAACTTCTTATCAAAACGGTGGATATTATGCCCCACAATACATCGTTCTTCTGGAGTAGCTGAATCCTCTTGAAAAAAAGCATCACAAAACTCCACAACCGTTTCTTTATCATCCCCTTTAGAAAGATCGGCGTAAGTTCTACCCGTCACTTCTAATGCTTTTGGCGTTGTACGATTGGGATGTTCAGGTTTGATGTATCTATTTAGTTGGTTTCTGTCTGAACAACGTATGATCGAAATCTGTGTTACCTCATGATATCCAGCTTTTAGACCATTCGTTTCTACGTCAATTATATAATAATGAATCATTCATATTAGATAAAATGAACCAACGATACTCGACCTAAAATCTCTTTAAATACTGCAACATATTTGTACCCCACAAATATACTTTTGCCACCTGTTTACGCATTCCCACAATTTTAGTTTTTGGGCGTTCTAGTGGTGGAGTTCTGTCGAGCTGCTCTAGGGCTTTTTCCGGACTTTCCGCTAAAACACGGTATCTAATTGTTGCCGGCACCATCGCCTCAAGTTCAATGGTGTAATAACGTTTCTCGGGAATCTTTGGTGGTTTTATGTCCATAATACTGTATATAACCAATGCCTCACCTAAAAGTGAGGGAGCAGTCACTTCAATAACGAATCTGCAAACGCTTGGTTTTGTTTAGCCAAAACTTTAGAGGCATCCGTTAGATATTCTGCTAAAACTTTTACATCTTCGGCACTCAAAGCCGCTTCCTCATATGCGCCAAACCTGCTTTGATATCCAAAAACATATTTAATCGCAAACCAGACTCTACGCCAAAACGTTTGTTTTGCCATTCCAATGTGAATGTGCATTTCTGACCAATCGGTAGAAACTGAATCTGTTTCTATCCAACAAAATTCGGCGTAATGTTCTGGCCACGCACAATCACACTTTGCAACTACTTTGCGTTCTTCATTGTCGTCTGAATGTTTTAAAACTAATATCGACATTTTACCCAGTTTCTTTCTCCGACTTATCTATTACTGCATGCAAATCACCAGTCGCAGGAATAGTTTCTGACAAAACAAATATCTTAAATGTCTTTCCTATATCCTTAGCATAGTCCACAACTTCATTTAATGTAAACTCATCTAACGTTTGATATATAAACTTGCCGTCTAAACCAAACATTAATTTACAAGATTTGCCGCTTTGTTTTACATCAAGCAATGTGGCATTACTATACCAACCGTCACCGATACGTTCTTGTCCTTTATAACCGGCAACATAAGTTTTTCCATTAATAACCCTTGATGGCAATTTATACGAAGTATAGATATTATAAATCTGTTCTAAAGTAGCCGCAGAACCGAATTCTTCAGCTAACTTTTTAATTATAGAAGAAATATTCAAATCTTTATCATTAAAAATTTCTTTGACTTCATCGCTAATCATTTCTAATTCGTTCATGTTTGTTATTTTAACTGAATTCATGTCATCCTCTTTAATATCTTACGTCGTGTGGTTTACTTTCTATCAAACCAGCATTAGAAATAGAAACAAATTTTGGATCTTTTCTAAGTTCAATTAAATTTTTTGCTCCTTGATAAGAACAACCACTTTGGAGACCTTCCATTAGTTTAGTAATTACTTTTTCTACTGGACCTCGATAAGGAACTAATCCAATTACACCTTCAATGTGTTTTGATTTATGAGTAGAACTTCCGGCATATTGTTTAAATTCCAAGCCATCAACTTGAATAATTTCACCAGGAGCTTCATCGGTTCCTGCTAGAAGATTACCCAACATTACAGCATGAGAAAACACTAAACATTTAGTTAGATCTCCGGCAACTTTGACACCCCCATCTGAGACAATCACAACATCGGTATTTTTTAAAACTTGATATATATTGTCCAAAGCTGTTAGTTGTGGAACTCCATTTCCTGTTTCAATACGTGTAGAACATAACGATCCGGATCCGACTCCACCCTTAATTACATCTGCTCCAACATTGACTAAATCTAATGCACCCTCCGCAGTAGAAATGTTGCCGGCAATTAACAAAACATCAGGAAAGTTACCCGCAATATACTCACACATTCTCAAACAATTATCATGATGTCCATGTGCAACGTCTACACAAATTATTTTGCACCCTGCCCCAACGGCATGTTCAACCAACTTCTTGTCATAATCATGGATACCAACCGAAACACCAATATGATTAACATCTTCTGGCATAACCAAAGAATCGGTATATTGTTTTACAAAATCATATAAGCCATCTACAAACCTATGCAGTATAGCCATCCCGCCAAGCTTGGCAATCTTTTGTGCCATTTTAGGTCCGGTAACATTTTTCATGTTGGCGGAAATAATAGGAATCTTAAGCTCTATTCCTTTTCTAAATTTTACCGAAAGATCGATATCTTCTCGGCTTTCTATATTAGATTTTTTAGGAATTAAAAGAACATCGTCAAACGTATATCCTGGTATTACGTCCATGTTTTATCCTTCGAAAACTGCCAAGCAATACTTCCAACGGTTACTTGCGCTCGACAAGCAAGCACGAATTATTTCAAATGATTTCTTGGATTATTCGATCTTTTTCGTCACATGCCCATAACACTCCAGGTTTTGGATAATCGTATTGTGCCCAAAAATAATCATATTTGTTGTGACTCCAAAATCTCTTTACCACTGCGAAAAAATGTTCAACATCCTTTATGAAACAAAGCTCGCATTTGTGACATTTGTACACATCAATGGGAATAGTTGTTCCCAAACCACTCAAACTAGAGTGTTCCAAAAAGACACCTACGTGTCCATTGTGAGTTAATATTTTAGGTGACAATGTCTCTGATTATTAGTTCCTGGCAAGAGGGGGAATTGTCATCATAATCATCAACCATGACAATATTTGTAAACCCGTGTATAGCTATGTTGGAACCATCATAAAGAAACAACCAACTACAGTCTCGACAAAGAAAAACAACACCGTCTGCATTCTCGAAACGACATTCTAAATCTTTATGCCCTTTTCTTTGCAAATATGTTTTCAGATAATTCTTCATTCGATTATTGCTCGTATTATTAATTGGCTGCAAGTTAAGTTGGTGTGGTTAATATAATTTCGCCCACCATCAATCGATATCAACATCCAGCCACTATTTGAGACCAAAAAGCTACAACCACAAACTACACAGTGACAAACATTTTCAGAAAACCATTCGATAGAATGTCCCGCCGGAGCAATCGTGGTCAAAAATTCCTGTTTAGTAATCATTCAATTATTTCCTTAATAATCATATCATCACAAGTCTCAGCCTCGTATACCTGCCACCCGAAAAATTTTGCCGGCTTTAACCAAATTCGATTAAACTCTATACTATTAAATAATTTAGCAAATACGCACTCACATTTGACACACTTTACATATACACCACGAGATAGGTGTTTAAGAGATTCTGATTCCCACGCCATAACTTTGTGACCACGTTCAGAAAGAAACGCTTCTAAACTATTTTTCACTCGATGATTTCCTTAATAGTCAACTCTAAACATGTTTCTCCATTATATACTTGAAAACCATCAGCAAAAATTATCAAAATTTTCTGTTCCGCCTGCCCACAATAGAATAAACAATCGCATTTCAAACACCGTACCCAAAACCCGTTTATAATTGAAGAATCAAATGTGACACTATGTCCCAAAGCAGAAAGTGTGGAATAAAAATCTTGACTGATCACTTTATAATACCCATAATTATAAACTCATCACAAGTTAGTTTAAACCTATCATCGGTGGCGTTGTACAACGTAAACCATCCGTCAATGTCATCGCAAAACCAAATTTGATTTATATCCCTAAAAGTCACGTTTTGATAAAAATAATATCCACATTTTGAACAAACAAAAAACTGTTGATCGTATTTGGCGCAATAAAAAGAAACTGTATGATTTCTTTCCTTCAGAAAATTATGAAAATCCATTACTTAATTATGCTTTTGATGATAAAATCATTGCAGGTATTTGTATCACGGTCATACAAAAAAGGATATATGTTTTCTCCGTAAACCCAAATTGTAATGTTATTTTTAGAAATGTGGAAAAAATAACCACAGTTAACACACTTAAACCAAGTTCCGTTTACTGATTCTTCCACAAATATTATATTATGTCCCTTCTCAGAAAGAATCTCCTTAACTTCGTCTTCTGGGCTCATTTGATAACATCTTTGATTATTAATTCATCGCAAGTGTACAGAAAATTGTTGTATAATTTCCAGCCGTAAGTTAAATCATTACCAAACCAAATCTCGCTACTCTGTTCTGCACCATCCAACAAACAAAAAATATAATCGCATTTTTGACATTTTAGATATGTGCCGGAGTTTAGCCACTCTAGCGAAGAAACGTCTATCTCGGTTAATTCATGACCAAATGTGGACAGGCTTTCTAATGTTATCATTTGATAATTTCCTGAATAATAAGCTCTTTGCACGTATGTTTTTTATATTTTCGCCAACCATATATTAATTCGCGACTAACACAAAACCATACATCATTATTTATAACACAAAAAATATGATCACACTTATTGCACAAAACATACTTGCCAATATTAAAACCTATATTTAAATGTGGTATGTGTGAAAGATCCGTTTCTACTACGTCGTGCCCATCGATATGGAGTTTTTCTAAAGCTGTCATTTAATAATTTCTTTGATCACTAACTCATCGCAAGTCGGCGGTTTCCCGCGATTATACAGATCCCACCCATCAAGCATATCATTACTCGCACAAAACCAAATATCTGTATCACAATTAGCTTTGTTCAGTAAATAGAAAATATGTCCACACTCACTGCATTTTAGATATATTCCAGGTTTAAACCGAACACCCGTTAAAACTATACTAGAAATATCAAACGTATTTAGTTTGTGTCCTAGTTTGTATAGGTTTTGGAAAGAAATCATGTTATTATGTTTTTGATTATTATATCCGCACAGCTTGTTGGCTCCAATTCTGGGTTCACATAATTATTATACCGCCAGCTTTCTGGAAAACTTGGGTAATAACTAAACCAATATCTTCCATAGTTGTAGTGATAATGTGTATCGTCATAATTCTCTAATAACAAGCAAAAAACATAGTCGCATTCACTACATTTGAAATAATGTCCATATTTTAGACCAGCTGAAACATCAAACTTGTACGGTTTGTGTCCCAAATCTGACAAAAACTTTATGAATTGTTTTACTTCGTGGGTCATTTGATTATGCTTTTGATAATCAACTCTTTGCAGGTTTGTTGCTCAGTATATTTATTCCAAGATTCCGGTAAACAACTGTGTAAACAATGCCAAACATCAGTGTGATTTTCCCCGTCCAATAAACAAAAAATATAATCACATTCAACACATCTAAGATATGTTCCTGGTTTAAAATATCCATCAGGGTCTATAGGTACGCTACCAATATCAAACTCGACCAGTATGTGACCTAAATTACACAAAAACTGTTTGAAGTTTTTAAGTTCGTTGATCATTTGATGATATCCCGAATGATTAATTCTTTGCATGGTATCGGGTTAATATCGTATCGCAAATATATTGAATACTTGCCAAGATCCACCCCATACCAAATGCCCTCTTCATCGTAATAGAAATAATGTTCACAATTGACGCAAAAAATACGCCAAACCCCATGTAATGGTGTGTCTATTGTGTGTCCGCGCTTGGTTAAAAAATCAGTTAGTAGTTGCATTTCGGACACCAGCTGTCCGTATTTTTCACTTGATCCGCTCGCGCAAACCATCTATGTCCTTGCCCACACTCGAATTCTATCTCGTCAAAACAACTACTTACTTCCTTGGAAAGACATTTTCCTCCCTTTTTCTTCGCCGCTTTTTGATAAACATCTATACCCAGTCGTTTTTTGTTTGCCCGCCTTATAATAGAACATGGAGGACACCACGTTCCTCGCTGAATACAATTGTAACTGGCTTCCCAAATATTGCCACAACTACATTTCCACAACATCTTTGAATGGTTGTTTTTGTATTCAGAAGATAAACATTCTCCGCCCCGATTCTTTGCTAATGCGTAAGCTTTGACAAGCATGGACTCTCTGTTTCTCTCTTTTTTACACTCTAGACACCCTTTCCACTTTTTGATATTGCATGGAAACTCGTCAAAAACATGTCCTTTATTGCATTTTATTTTTAACTTATATAAACCGCCCCTATATTCCTTGGATAAACACTCCCATCCATGCGATTCCATAATAGACTTTATTTTCTCAAAATAATCATCCCAATTTACCATATAATATTGATCAATGTCTATTGCTTCTTTTACCGGCGGAAATGTTTTTATGTTATTAATATTTAACCTGACAAACTCTTCCTTTATTACTTTGGGCAAATCCTCAATTTCAGTCATATAAGCAATGGCTGGAATAATAATTAATTTAACCCCGTTTTGTTCGCATAATTCTTTTTTTACTTTATCGCGTTTTTGAAGAGAGGTAAATTCGTATTCTGTTTGAAACCACGCTTGATGATAATGTTGCCTACCGTTATGCTCAAAGGCAACACCTAGCTCCTCACAATAACCATCCAACTCTAATAATCCACCGTGTGGGTTTTTTAACCATCGTGGTCTCATTTTTAAAAATTTAGCGCCAAACAAGTGTTCCAAATATCCCTTACAAATGTATTCGGAAATTGTTATTTTACATGTGGGACACCAAGATCCATTAATAACATTGGCATATGTGGCTTTCCACTCATGCCCCTGATCGCATCGCCACCTTAATTTTCCCAACGTCTTAGCATCCATCGATAAACATTTTCCACCCCTTTTCTTGGCTATATTTGCTGCATGCTTTAGTGACGCCTGAACAAATGTTTCCCCCTTTTGGGGATAAATTGAGGGGTTAAAACAACATATTGGACACCAAGACCCTCTATTATAAACAGATTTATAATTAGATTCCCAGATGTGACCATTTTTACACTTGAATTTTAATTTTGCCAACGCACTGACATAAATATCCGACAGACATTCGCCTCCCCGTTCCTTAGCTACCTGCTTTATTTTGTATATTTTGTTGGGATCTATTTTGGATTTGCTAATTCTGCTACCACGACAAAAAGAACACCAACGATCCTTTCGTAATGCTTCTCCAGATGGGTGCCATAAATGTCCCTTTTCACAAATAACATCTAGCTTTTTGTGTTGATTAATATATTCGGTCGTTAAAAGTTTTCCACCACGCTTTTCCACAAGCTTTCTAACTTTTTCTATATTCCATTTTTCCCGCAAGTAAACTCCACTAAGTATCTAATATTATGCTGATTTATGTCCAACAACACATACTCATCATTAATTACGCCAGAGTATCCTCCCTTTGCCCACACTGAATGGTTGGGGGAAATATTACCCTTGGTGTAGTTTGCTGCAGTAGTTGGAACATAAGTGTCGCCTAGAACGCAATCTACTATGAATATATAACCACGATCGTCTTTGCCGTGGGTATAATAAGCCCCCCGAACACTACTATAGTTGATCGTTTTGCTACTGTTGTTTGCATAATAAACACCACTACCGTAGCATGAACCTTCTAAAATCACACCCGAAGGTCTTATCAACAATCCCTTCTTCGTAATTCCAGCAATGTTCTGAGTCCGGGTTCCATGAAATAATGGCAACACATTAGCCTTTTTATATAATCCTCCCTGTCCATCTGGAATATCTAACCGATTTTCAACAGCATTCCTCAAAACTTTAGGCGTAAACGGCTTTTTACACTCCTTGGCAATCTCTTTCATCCTCTTTTCAAAAACGTTTCTCTCGCCATGACGATTATATTTCCAAGCATTCAATACTGTAATCTTACCCAAAGTATTATGGTTGTGTGCCCGAGTATCCAAAACAATCCTATTTACCCATTGAAATAAAGGATCGTTATGATCAATAAAATCAAAATCGGTATTCAATTCATTATATTGATCATCAACGGTTGAGCCCTTTTCCAGGGCAGCTCCAACCGATTTGGCGTCCAATAATGTTTCTAAATCATATTCTTTTTGAGCAATCTTTTGTGGAGTATCCAGCAAGAGGTTCATCATTTTACCTCTCGCACCGGCTCCTAAATTGTGGGGGATAATAGCATAAAATTCGTTGGTAAGTGTTTCAATCCGTTTAGCATTTGGTGAACCATTAGAAATTAATTTTTTTGCTTCATTTAGGCGTTTATAACCCTCATCTACTTGTTCATTGGTTAATTGACCCAGAGGGCAGCGCAAAGTGGTAACAACGAAGTGTTCGGTTGCACCAAAGAGAACCCGCATTAATCGTTGGGTTTCTTTATGGAGATTGCTGGAGGGTTTTATATCTGAGTTGTTGAACTCAACAGCTTGAGTGATCTTTTTAGCCTCTTCGGTACCGTAAGCACGAATGGCAACTTTAATTTCTTTATAATTCTTTTTGACTCTTTTTTTCTTCATTGACGCCAATTCTTTACGGGCGGCAACTTCAGAGTCAAAGTAGCGCCAATTTTTAGTTTGGGTACCCCCGGTTGGACCAAACATGGTAAAGATCTGACACTTACCATTTTTACCTATGTGCATTTCTATGTGATATTGTTTGTTGGACGTGCCAAAAGTGTGGGCGTTTTCGCCTGAAAGATCAAAAAAGTTCCAATCTGAAACATCGGCTATGGTATATTCGCCTTCCTTAAGCAAAGGAGTTTTTTGAACTTTTGCGGGCATATCTTTTTTCTTTCAATTGTACGAATATGTTTCTTCGTATTCTTTAGCTTGAAACCGTTTATGCGCAGTTTGTTTTCTTACAGACAGTAGATAGTATTGATGGCTTTGTAACCAGCATGAATATTGTCTCCATATATATTGTTGTACAGGGTATCCATATAATGGAAAACTCTTTTCGCATATTCCACATCTCTTTACAAAAGGGTTTGATTTGCAAGCAGGACAACGCCCCAATAATAGAAACCATTTGCCAGCCAACCATTGTCTTAATGTCATATGGGTTTTCCCTTTCAATTATCCCACTTTGGTCTAGTAGCTAAATCGTATGCACTCGCAGGACCTGGAGGATTAATGGGGCGTTTTCGTTTTGGTTTGGGGAATATTAACAAGCGTGTTTCGTAGGAGCTACTACGTTTAGTCTTCTTTTTCTTCATATCGAAACTTTCCAACACCAACTATGTCTGCGATCATACGGTCGCGCTCACAAATAACACCATTAAGATCACACACAGTTTTTTGTGAAGAATAATAATCAAAAACCAAATTATGTTTTCCGCAAATGTCCCAATTCTGTACACAGTTGTTGGTACGTATAATATTCCTCACGTCTTTGCGAGAAGAAAGTTTTTTAGCTGCGGCATCTAGATCATATTTGGTTTGCCATAATTCACACCGCATTACAACAGGAAGTGGTCGTGGATCAGTTAAACGAAAAATGTTATTATCCATGCTCATCCAGAGACAATATAGGTTTTTGAAATCTGAAAACTTCTCTAAATCCTCAACAAAAACCTGTGTCAAACCGTAGTTACAATCATCATCAAAATGTGTTTCGCTAACTTTGTGGGTATCTATTGGTCCACCATAATAAATAAATGTCATCCTTTCAGGCTCGTACCCTTCATGGTTTGGCTTTTTTAAACGAAAACTTTGGTCTGTTTTTATGCCGTTTACAAACCCTTCAGAACAAATAATAGTACCATGTTTGGGGTGTTTGATTGTTTTTTCAAAACACTCATATGTGCTAATCTTTTTAGTAGTTACTTTGTTCATATTGGCAAACCCTTTTCTTTTAAGAATGCCAAGGTTTGTTCTTCTTTCATTTTTCGTTCGGCAACTTTTAAATATTTTGGACGCAATACTTGATGAATAAATTGCAAAGCTTGGTAATAATATTTTGAGTTCTTAGGAATAACTTTGTTATTTTTAGTGACAATAATAAGTTTTACATCATTTCCATAATATCCATGAAGAATTATCTTTTTGTGGGGTAAAACATATGAGAGATAAATATTATTATAATTGAATGGTTTGAATTTTTTGTCACACACAATACTACCAGTACTAATCTGTTGCATATCAGCAAATTGCATCATCGAAATTATATCTTTTTCTAGTTTTTTAGCCCTTTTGTCCATGAACGATCACCGTTTTGATCTAAATTTTCTTGGATACAGTTTCTAAAAACCATTCTATTATAGCTACATGTATAGACTCTCGCGTTGTAAGTTTTAAGGTAATGCTAGAAATCCTCGCTGCCCACTCTGGACGATCTACCGCCCTGCGCAAATAATACCAAGTTTCTTCAGGATCCGTCAACTCTTTCTGATCAATTTCCCAAAGAGTTCCTTCAGAATCAGTTAATGTTTCTAACATGTCTTTTCTTTATCCACTTTCACGAAAACGATATCTTCTTTGACAAAATCTGTTTTGCAAATATCACAATGATTCGCTTCTGCTGAGTCTAAAAAAAGCCCACACCGAGGGCAGGTAGCCCATACATACCCGTCCTTTACCAATTTGTCAAGCTCTACATTTAAAATGTCTTCTTCTGGTTTCATATCAATTAATCGATTTTTCTCTGTCTTCTTCAATAAAATATACCTCTACCCCTCCATCCTTGGTTTCCCGAGATTCTATAACCCCCTGCTTCTCCTCGGGTAATGACCGAGATGCATATTCCGCTACAATTTTAAGAACTTCATCTTTTTTAAATCTACGTATAAGTAACATAACTCAATTAGTTGAGATCATTGCTTTTTCAGCTCGACTAATGCTTCGTGTAAAAATGGACGATTTTGTAAACTCCAATAATTTGTTTCCGGTTCCTTGTTTAATGCCTTTTCTACTTCGTCTAAAGCATAACTTTCCATAAATTCTACCTGATGTATGTCAGTTCCTAATTTATATTCCTTTACCAAAATCGCATTTAATAATGTCTCCACATCCCCCAATGTAGGACTAACACATATATTACAACCAGAGTAAAATGCATCCGCAATATAACTAGTTTCCCCCGTAGTAAATATAGATTGATAACTATTTTTTTCCAAATGTTTCTTAAGATCCCCTATTAACCCAGTTTTCATGTTCGAAAACTCTTCCTTATACGGAGAATATAATGTAATATCATTTGCAGCACCATTTAATATTTTCGATAACTCTGAAAATCTATTATAATCGTTGATAACGGCAAGGCAATTATTATTTCCAAGTTCAGATTTTAAATAATATGGGGTAATCCATTCAAACCCAGAATTTAGGAACGGACGGAATTTGATATCTCCGAAGGGGGAATATACGAAAGCACGGTCAGGCTCAGGAAACCTTATTAAGTTTTGTCTCATTTTATTTAAGAAGGTTGTGTACCTTAATTGACCTTTATCCCACCTGACCCCGTCAAGTAAATGTATGGGGCTGCAATACCATAATTTTATATTTAAACTCTTGGCTATGTGCGCCGCTATCGGTTCCCCATCACTTATCACTACCTCTGGCTCGAATTCCTCCACTTCTTTGAAAAATGTAGTGACACTGTAAATGTTTACCATGGGCACCCCGGAATGCCCAAATAAATTCAATAACTCCTTGCTGCACTTGTTCGTAATTATATTATGATGCAGCGCGTCAAGGGTCCAATCGATATGAGGGATGGAGCCACTAGCCTGGAGGTAGGCAGCTTTTTTAATTTCATGTTGAGGAGCTGCGGCGTCTACAAAACGACAAAGTTGGCTATTGGCGCCAATTCGATTACCTGCAGCATAAAGAATTCGCATCACTTATAGCACGATTCAAAAGCCTCTTTGGCGGCAGCTTTGATGCCATTAAGCTGAGAAACCAATAGATCTTTAGTCATAATAGTATCAGTTTCAGCCCTGTGAGCCTTTTGTTTCTTGACTCCAAAAGCTTTAACCAAGGCACTAAGGTTATACAACTCTCTTTTCCTTCCCACACATAAATCAATAATTATAGCCAAATGTTTCGTATCCACCACCAATTTGTTATGACCGACAGTAAACGGAAACGTATCTTCTGCCTGCTGTTCTTTCCATAATTCAAACATATGTTCATAATCGAATTCTATATTTTGACCACCAAGAACCCTATCATGAGCAGACATATTATCCTCGGCAATCCAATTTTCTATTTCCGGCAATATTTCATTTGGATGATGATAATTTTCCCTACCATATTTGGAAAGGCAAAGAATATCTTCTCTTTTATGTCCGTTTTTAAGCAGAGCTTCTTCGGAGATGGTTTCAGGTTTTAATGCCCGCAGTTTCCAGGTTTTCTGCTCACATTTTTCGGAATCATCCAAAACCAAACGAATTAAAGACAATTCTATTATTTCATGTTTGCCAACTTCGATTCCAGTAGTTTCGGTATCGCAAACATAGAGAATATAACTATCGCTCATTTTTTTTACCTCGGTTATTCCGAGGGCTCGTCGTTTCCTCTCTCGACAGGCGATTTGGCTTTTTTGACCAACAATTCCAGGTTTCTAACAATATGATCAGCAATCGCATCTTCTACGGGAATGTCGATTTCTACCTGATCTTCATTGGCAAACCGAAGAAATTTGGTCCCCTTTGCAGCTACATGTGCTCCTTTAAATATAATCATATATATCTCTTGATTTCTTTTTTAAATTTGGTTATAGTTTTCCAACCATTTTTATAACCATCCATAAGAAACAAAAAACCTTTAGGAGTACGCAAGAACAATTTTTCTTTCTTAGAAAATCGCATACCTTTTAAAGTAAGAACAGCTAAGTTGTTATCTATTATTTCCCAATCTTCTCCACCTTTAGGGAGATCAACACGTTTTACACTAATGACATTCTGAGCAATATCGTCTTCTTCTTTAAATAATTCTGTATCTATTCTAAGTGTTTGGGATAGCGGTTCGGCATGTTCTCCTTCACTATATTCTTCCTCAGCACAAAACTTTTCTTGTATCATGTCAATGCCCCATCCAGCGCAATAGAGCCAGAAACGGCAGCAGATAAAATTCCCGGCAATCCTGCGCTTTCTCCTGCCACAAAAAACCCATCCAATTCCGTTTCAAAATTTGATCCTATACGAATTGGCGCCGCCATTGGACTAATCGTAGGAGCATGAAAATATCCCCGTTCAATTAAATTTGGAATAATAGAATCTAATTCTTTAAGACTTTCTATTAACCACTCATATTCGGGGAGCAAAGATAACATACTTTTATTTTTAACAACGTTTTTAACTCTTTCTCGACCAATACGATCATTAAATTGCAAAAAGGCTAATTTCCCTAACCTATCCGTTTGTGCCACCCCTTCGTTTTTAAAGACTCGGTTTCCAATTATTTTAAAAGATGTTTTATCGGTTTTCCAACGGTTTTCATTGGACCGAAAAGCACTGATGGCTAAATCAGCATGATCTTCCGGAATAATAGTGCCATTCCAACAAAACGGTCCCACAGTTAAATCTGGTCTAACTAATGAACAATGTGATCGATTATATTCTTTTAAATATTGGGCTGGCATTTCTACTCGTATCCCAAATTTTGCCACATCATCATTAACATTTAATCCTAAATCTTTATATAATTTGGTTGCCCAACGCCAACCACTTCTGCCCACACATAAAAGAATCTTCTTACACCAAAAATCCCCATCTGATGTGTTTACCACAAAATGACGTTTTTGTTTAAAAATAACATAAACTTCATTATCAAAACTAAATTCGATATTTCCAACTTCTTCTAATTTATCAGAAATGATTCTAGATAATTTATGGACACTTTTGGGAAACCATTGCACATAATCATTTTGTACTACCTTAAATCCAGCCTCTATTATTTGCTTTTGTTTTGAAGCAGGTAAGTGTCTATCTTTAATTGGTTTAAAGGGACCTGCTTCTTTAAGATGGTTTGTAACCCAATTATTGGCATGACGCACTTTACGACCATCAGTAATTTCTTTTATATATTCGGTATCATTTGGTCTAATTTTACCATCTCCGGTTGGAAAACAACCCAACCATCCTTCCAGTTGTCTTCGCCGTTTTCCTGGTGGTCTGCCTAAATCAAATATTATGGTTTTTGAACTTGGAAACTGTTCAGCTGCTCTAAGGGCAGCAAAAGCGCCTGAGATCCCAGCACCAATAATGCCAATATCATATCTTTTCATTCTGAGCCTTACTCTTCAGATTCTTCTAAAGCACTTCGTACTTGTTCGTATAAAGTCCTATCTCCTAATATATCATCAGAAACAATATTTTCTACCATCTGATTCAATTGCTTACTTACTCCAAATGGCCACATAAAATAATACGCACTACTCGTAAATTGTGAATTATAATGATCGGCTAAAGCTGTTAAATATCTGACCCGATCTTCTTTTGCCCAATTCTTAGACCATTCCCCCTCCACAAATAAAGACATCTTATAACCACGCACTTCATACTCTTTTCGCCAATATGCCGGCAATGGTAACAAAAATAATACAAATAATGGAATCGCTACCCACCATGATAAAAATGCCCACAATAACATTAATGGCGCCAAAATTTGTGGCAATAAATACTTGACCTTAAATAATTTATCTTGATGAGAATCCATTATATGTACGTATTCATGCGCTACAATTGAAATACTACTGTGATCATCGGATTCAAACATTTCACTTGTGGGAAAATAAATTGTATCAGAAATTGTAGTTATATATTTTGTCATGAACTGTCGGTTGAAGAATAATAAATACGACAGAATTTTCATTAATGTAGATTCGTTTTTGAATTTTACTTTAATATCTACGGAAGATTTGTAGGACAATATGTTTAAAAATCTGGTTGCCTTGCTCATAATAGGCATGCTGAAATATTCTAGTTGACAGGAGTTTTCTTTTAGGTTATAACTAGGTCATGGAAAATATTCTACTAATTCTTTTCTGGCTAACAATGAACCAAAGTGGTACGTTTGAAGAAATGTATTGCGAAACTCAAGTAAGAGCTGAATGTGGTTTTTATCAGGATCCTCGGTCTGAAAACCCAACAGAATTAATATCCTGTGGAGAATGCTCCGGACACCAAATGTGTGGCGCAGATTTCCCAGCAGATAACGGAAACTTCCGCTTCGGTCCCGTGGGCAAATGTGGGGGCGGTTGTAAAACTACTATCGCCTTCTCCTGTGATAAAGGAGTAGCAATGGTTTGCTCAAGAATATATGATCCGCCCCAGGATAATTGTAATATGATTCCTGACGAAAATAATAAAAATTTAGCCACCAATAAATGGTGCTGTCCTACCAATCTAAACTAAACCGTGGCATCAGATTTAATACAGCCTTGGAATTTACCGCAAAATTTTGAGATCTTATATACTGCGATACTATAGATTGAATCTTCTTGGATAACCCGGAAAATGCCAGGTTTAATTTTGGATTCCTAGAAATATAACGAATGTTTCCTATCTCTACTTGTACATTTCCTTTTGATGTTGCAATTACAGCTACACCATAATCCCCAAGCATAGATTTAATTTTCGCCTCTAATTGGTTTATTTGTCTTTCTACGGCTTTAGAATAAGGTTGTTTAACCAAACGGTTATATTGCTCAACCATTTTAATAAATTGCTTATTAATCCCCATTAATAGATTATAATATGGGTTAACCAGTGTAGGCTCTTGCATAGAGTCATCCGCATATTTTACCAGTTTTGCTGATACCAACGCATCAGCGATAGTTGAGTTATTGAATTGCGAAGACTGCAGGGCAAGTTTTTGAAAATTGTGAGTTGCTTTAGATAATTGCTTATAATCCATATCAATATGTGTTGTTATGCCGGATCCCATATACCATATTCACCAGGACCTATGGTATAATAGACTCTTTTTACACCCTTGTTTTTAATCAAGGCTTGACATTTTTTGCAGGGTTTCGCTATAGCCCAGGTTTTTCCATCTTTCAGGACCCTAGCTACCCATAATATAGATCCTCTTCCGGCTTTCTTAAGGGCTTTTGCTTCGGCATGTCCGTTAAGATTTGGATCTTTTACTCGGGAATTTTTAGAACGAACATATACTCCATCTCTACGTAAAGCTATGCAACCAATGAAGAAATTCTTATTGGTATGACAATCGGTGGCGGCTAAACGTACTGCTTCCAATAACATTACTTATCATATAACGAGATGTTTCAAATGTCAAATTATTTCCAAAGAATCTTTTTGGGGGCTTTTTGATATTTTTCTTTCAAAACAACCCCAAAAGTCTTGGATCGAACATTATGATCATGACCATATGCAGAAGGTGTAAATCTATGCTCGACCAAATTGGGCAAACAAGTTAATATTTTATATCCCATTTCATAACAGCATTCGCCTAGCAACTGATCCTGTGCCTCATGATGGTAAGGCATTTTAGCATTATCCCACCAAGGTAACATTTGTTCTCGCCAACGTTTTGCTATCTCTAAACGAATTGCCACCCCTTGAGAAAAAGTAAATGGCTCATGAAAAGGCTCATATAAACATACCCCCTCTTTATGCATACGAACATCCTGGTTCCAACAGGAAAAAAAGGAAATTACTCCACATTGCTTATCTATAGATTCAATTATTGGAAGAGCTTTTTCCCCAAAATCTGGCGCCAATTCTGCATCATCTTCAAAATATAAAATCCAAGGTTTATGTATACTTTGTAAACCCCTCTCTAAGGATTCAAAAGCATCTCGACTATTGGGTCCATTATGCCATTGTGGAATAATATGTGTGACTATTCCATGGCATTGTTTACCTAGTTGGGATAATAGTTCTTTTACAGAATCGGCACGTTCTGGAATGGACATGACGGCAGGAACAACAGCTTCAAGGTCTTCCCATAACATATTAGGGATTAGCCCAACCTTCTACTCTAACATTGCCGCCATCGCCAGCGCTACGTCTAAACCATATCCCGGAGACATTTCTATTATCAAAGAATATGGAGGCTGTAGCTGTTCCGGACTGCATATCGCCATGTACGGTATTACCATTGAAAGAGTATTGAATTGTTCCTGTGCCCTCAAATACCATAGAAAAACTTAGATTTCTATGACGATATTTAAAAACCACATCAGACAGTGTATCAAAAGAGTCATAGTTTACATTTACCCGTTTGAAAGTATTATGATCTATGCCTTGAGTAATTTTATTAATACCACCAGCTGCCATATCTATCTCCTATGGAATATAGTCAAATATGCCTATTGCTGTGACTGTCCCTCACCTAAAATGAGGGGAAGCGGTCTTCCTTTTGTGGGTATTGTTAAAAAAAACAGTATTGCCCGGGGTCGGACGTGCAATCCTCTATTGTTTGTGGCTGCAACTGTAATTCCCACAATTCTACCTTGTGCATCCCACACACCCGATCCGCTCAATCCAACCCAAGTGGGCAAATCTGTTTCAGTCAACCATTCTTGGGCTTCGATGGATTTTTTCGAACATAGTTTACCATTTCCACGATCCACACATGCAAGCGTGAGTGGATGTATTACCTTGCCGCAGATCCAAGTAAATCGAGCACTGGTGCATACCGGTTCACCCGCAACTAATTCTTCGGTGCGAGGTTTACTCCATGAAGTAAGCGGGTATTCGGTTTCGAGCAGGGCTAGGTCTCGTGGTTTATCGGTACGTATTAATGTTGCCGAATGTGGGTTCCAGAATCGCCAACCATCTTGATCCAGGTATTCTACTATAGTAGCTCCCATCATACAATGTTCGGTGGTTACGAGGTGGTGTGGACTAACCGCCACGGCGCCACAATATGGGTGATTAAGACGTAGCAGGACTGCTGCCGATTGTTCGGGATTTGGTTGTTGTATTGGCGGGGTGCAAGCGGTAATAAGAAGTATAATTCGTATCAGCAGTTTCTCCATTTCCTCTTTCATGTTTTGCGATAACCTTTGTTGGTCGGCTCCGCAACGAACGGGGCGACCGCGGCGAGACGGGTCATGGGTTGCGCCCGATGCCGTAGAGGTAGGCGTACTCAGCCGCCGTGATTGCGTAGGGACGAAGCTGTACGTCGCTGATCGATCCGTTCAAATACCAATCGATCGCACCGTTGAAATCACGCGCCCCAACGGTCAAGGCACGGGTGCTGGCAGAGTCCCCGTCTGATTTAGACTGCGGGGGCAAGTTGTCAATGTATAACGTTTCAGATGATCCGTCCCACGTTATAGCCAGAAGGTGCCACACACCAGTAGACAGTGTGTTTGTACTAACGATAACGTGTGTTCCGACATATGCCCGAACCTTTTGTGCGCCGTCCAATTCGAGCAAGCAATAGTCGCTGGTATCCCATGATCCAGCCAGTGTTTGTTGCACACCCCCGAACTTAACCCACCCCAACAATGTTCCCGCGCTTGCGTTCGGGACCACCCAGTCTAGAAGTTCACTGTTCGCCGCCGTGAATGTCATGCATTTGTTGGCTACGTCATACGTCGGCCGGTTCGCGCTCGTAGCCTGGTAGCCGTGGTTTCCGGGGGTGATGGTGACTGCATCCCACTCAGCATAGTCAGCCGTGCCATTGACACCACCGACGCCCAAGTCCAGTTGAGTGAACCCAGCCGTTTCGACCGCTACGCACTCCTGCCAAGCGTTGGCCGTTGTGCCGTTCCACAGGTTCTGAGAACCGCCAAAATATAGACGCGGGAAACCGTTGGTGCCGTCACCCTGAGCAACACCTTCGACCAAATACCGCTCGCCGACCGTCAACGCCACCTGACGGGCGGCCCCGAACGTGTCAGCGACGGCGAGAGCGGCACGCAGGCATTGTGCGCCCTGATATGCGCCGCCCTGTTTCGTGATCGTGGCGCCGGACAGTGACGCCCAGTTAGCGGTCCCCACCGCTTCCATGTCACCGTCCACCAGCGGATCGTCAATCTGCCGGCTGCAGTCCTTGGCGACGATGATGTCCGTGCCATCCAATACAAAATTATCAGCTGAACTAGTATCGAACCAACATCCTTCCGGTCCCACTGGTACAACTAATGGTAAAGTATCAGCCCACCGAGTAGGATACTTTGCTGCACGGGCGGCGCGGGACTCGAAGATTTCGGTGGTCGACATGAGGGAATCGCGGCCCCAGAGTTCTTGGATGGAACCATCAATAAACCCAGCCGCTTGCCCATTGTGCGATAACAGCGCAGTGGTTCCGCCCATCGCCACGGATGCGCCGTAAGTAGCCTGTCCAACTAGGGTGCCGGTTCGGTAAGCCTCGATCGTGTTGGCTGTGTCGTTGCAGTGAAATTCCACTGACTGCTCACCGGTAATCGCAGATCCCAATCCTCTCCATGACCCATCGTACACACCCAATTTTCCGGTCACGCCAAGGTGCGCAAAGATTAGGCGCCCGGTGGCGAAGTCCACGAAATACTGATTTGCGCCGGTGGAGCCGTCAGGATCGTATTCACACCAAAACGAGTGGCTCGTTCCAGCCGGCCAACCCGCGGCGGCGCTCAATGCATAACAATCAGCCGTCCCATCAACTTCCACTTCCCTATTATTATCATCATCAAAACCCATAGTACCCTGCTTATTATTTGTATTTTGAATACCCTGATGAGCATTTCCACTTAAATCATATAAAATATCCGCCTGTTCCCCAGCTTGAGCATTTCCTGTGTCTATATGGTAACTTCTTTTTGTACTAAAATCGAAATAAAACGTAGGATTCTGTTCTACCGAAACTCCATTCTCTTGATACTTACTTGCTAAATAATCCCTAATCACCGCTCTTTCTAAATCTGTAAGTGATCGATCGTATCCAATAATCGCCATTATTTGACCACCGAAAGGATCTGTAGAAGCATTACTTCCAGCCCCAATTGCTGCGGTATTTGTGGGATCTCCACTAGACGGATCGCCTATTAATGGTCCTCCAACATTAGCTATACCATTGATAACAATTTCATATTCGGTAATAGCTCCTTGTTCTACGTATACTTCCTGGATACACACTTCACCAACGGTTACTGTATCAACGCCAGAGCTTTGATTAATGACATAAACGCCGGTTCCATTACTTACGGTAAACCCTCCACCATTAGCCTCGGTATTGAAATATATAGCTACTCCGGTATTATTGGCGTTATTTTCCTGGGTAGCGAAAATATATCCAGCAGAATCAGTCGTAGGTCTATATACGGCAAATATGGTAAAGTTACCTGAGTGCAAATTTTTCCAATTAGTGGCAGCCAAGCTACTTTGCAATCTATCATTGGTAGCGTCAAAGAGGGCAACTTGTCTAATTACATCATTTGAGGTTATATAGGCAACGGTAGGGCGCGCAGCTGCGGCGGCATCAAACGTACCCAGAAATCTGCCTAAATTTGGAATTGAATCATATACATCTGGCGGTCCGGGTGTAATAGATCTTCCTCTTTTATCTGAAAAATCACATTCCCACCACAGTTGACAATCTGCGATTGAGGCGGGGCTCCATCCGATTTTGTCGGAACCGGTTACACTAAATAAATTCTTTGAGGTTAAAATGCGCGTCATGGGTTGCGCCCGAGGGTGTGGAGGTACGCAATTTGATCGGCAGTCATGGCGTAGGGGCGATGCTGGTAGCCGCTGATTTGGACATCGCTGAACGTGTTTGCTACGCCGATCAAGTTACGGCACGCGAGGAAGATTGCGATCGTTGGTAGCCCGCTGGTGTATGTCCCGGTCACTCGCGTGCCATCGACGGTGATCGAATATGCTCCGGCACCCCACGTGCACGTTACGTGTTGCCACGCACCGGACACTGCAACCCCGCTCGGCAGCGTATCCGTCCCCAGCGCGAGGAGCCAATTTCCGCCGCTGTTCTGGAGCCAGAGTTTGTTCGCGCCAGCGTTGTACGCTCCCCATGCGTAGGTGCCGGCAGTCTGCTTGACCCACAAGTCAACCGACCCAGCCACGCCCGGTACGATCCCCGTGTCCGCCCACTCCGAGTTCGCCGCCACGAAGTTCATACACCCGTTCGCCACGTCATACGTCGGCCGGTTCGCGGCGGTGGGCTGGTAGGCGTGGTTGCCGGGGGTGACGATCAGGTCGTCAAATTCGGCGTAGTCCTGGGTCGCGTTGTCACCACGTGTCTGCAGCGTTAGATCGGCGTGGTTCGAGTTCACGACAGCTATTGCGTGCTGCCACGTGTTGGATGTGGTCCCGGTCCAGACATTCACCCCGCCACTGTCCGTTACCCTCGGGTAGCCGTTGGTACCGTCACCGCGCATCCAAATGTCGAACATGGATCGCTGTCCAACCGTGAGGCAGGACTGCACGGCATATCCAAGCGTGTCTCCTATCTCGATCCTACCGCGAAGGATCTGTGAACCACTGCCGCCGGTTCGCGCGCCTGCCTGTGCCGACAGGGTATCACCGCTAATAGCAGTCCAATCGCTCGGCGGACTGCCCGTCTCAAAGTCCCCATTGCTGACCGGATCGTCAATCAGCCGGCTGCAGTCCTTGGCGACGATGATGTCGGTCCCATCCAGCACGAAATTCGCCGCGTCACTCGTATCGAACCAGCAACCTTCGGGGCCCACCGGTACAACCAGCGGCAGCGTGTCCGCCCACCGCGTCGGGTAGCGTGCGGCTCGTGCGGCGCGGGACTCGAAGATTTCGGTAGTGGACTGGAGGGAATCGCGGGCCCAGAGTTCTTGGAATGCCCCGTCCCATGGGGCTGAGCTACCGTTGTGGTGAATGCCCAGGGTGACGGTCCCGCCCATAGCAATTGATCCAATGTACGCGCCCTCTCCCAAGTATTGCCCGGTCCGGTACATGCTTACCGTGTTAGCGGTGTCGTCGAGGTGCCACTCTAGTGACTGTTCACCAGCGATGTTGTCAGCGACTCCGGTATATCCGGATATGTATATTCCTGCCTTTCCGGTCCCGCCCATCCGCGTCCCAAGCGCAAGTCGCCCGGTTTGGAAATCGAACAAAAACTCTGTTGGGACAGTCGGGTTGTCGCTGTCAAGTTCGGCCCAGATCGTGTGGCTTGTTCCCGACGGCCAACCGCCACCAGCCGCAACCCCGTAGTAGTCCGCCGTTCCGTCCACCGCGATCTCGGTGTTACCGTCGCTGTCGGTGCCGAGGGTGCCTTGCTTGGCGTCGGTGTTCTGGATCGCAGTATGAATATTTCCACTAAGATCTATAATTCGATTTACTTGGTCTCCCGGCTCCGCATTGCCAGTGTCAATCGTATAATCGTCATAAACAGAAAGATTAAAATAGAATGTCGGCACTTGGAGAGACTGAGCGTTCTGCTGCTGGTACTTCGCGGAGAGGTAGCCACGCACTAGCGCACCCTCTGCCGCTACATACGTGCCAACACGAGCAACGAGCGCAAGGATTTGACCATCAAACGCGGTGCCGCCCGAATTGCGGTGTCCCAAGCGCAACGAATAGGTCGCATTACCGGTAGACGGCGTACCCGTCATGGCATGGGTGTTGACCTGCACTCCGTCGACTAGAACTTCGGTCTGCGGCGAACGGGTCGAATCGTGGATCAAGGTCACGGTGTGAACCGTACCAGCTACGATATTGTTACTACCGGTTGTGTAGGCAACGCACGTCGTGCCCGTGCCATTATTGAGCACGATTGTCAGCTGCCCAACGGCCGACACGTAGACAAGGATCCCGGTGTTTCCTCCGCCCCAAGCGCAGGAATCGATCACCGTGTCGCCAGCGGTAAAGCTGTTCACTCGCAAGGTGAGGTCGATCATTACCTTATCGCCGTGCAGGAACTTCTGGTCCGCTAGGGCAGCACTCCAGTCCGCATACGTCGCGCTTCCGTCTCCCCGCGCAACCTGACGCGCAAAGCTACCACTCTCGATGTGCGCGACCTGAAGCCTCGCAGCTCCGGCAGACGAAAATGTTCCGCCCAACGTGCCCCGGTTCGTTACCGACGAATACACCCACGGCTCAGAAGCAGAGTCAATCGAGGTCCCATAATCAAACTCAACCCATAATGTCGGAATCGGCACATTAGACGCATAAGTTAATTTAGTACCAGCAGAAACTCTAGTTACACTACCAGGGTTTAATAATGTTCTTTTAGCAAATGAACCAAGAACCATTTTTTATCCTTCTGCCACATAATCTATAGCTATTGTTCCCGGGTTTCCCACATCTCCCATTTCTGCCGCTAAAAGCCTAAACGAACTGGATCCAGATGGTATATCAAAAGCTAATATATACCTCGTAGCTGCAGCCGCATCAGGCACCGGACCTTCAACAGTTTCTGTATAAAACTCAACATTACCTTCCTGCCCAGAAGAATAAAAACTAGAATCATTGATAACAGAAGTTCTATACCCGTTGGCATCATCAGGGCTAAATTCTACTCTAAATCTAGCCGAACTTGTGGCAGAGCCTCGGGTAAATGCAACCCAAAATATGATTCGCTTCGCTCCATCAGGTATGGCTGCCAAAGCTTGATTTGTAAAAGCCCCAGCTACAGGTAAAGCTTGAGAAGCTACATGTGCCGTTAATGGCGTAATAAACCGCTCTGCTACTGAAGTAGTACCAGCGGGAATAGTGACAGCACGATCTTCAATTGACGCAAGATCGGTTTCAATTGCGGTAATATCGGCTTGAATAGTAGCTACACTTGATGGACCAAAACCGCTCATATTTCTCCTTTATTGTGATGTCGAAATATTAGCTAATCTATTTTTCCCTGTTTATTTTTGGTATTTTGGAAAGCATCATGAGCATTCCCAGAAAAATCCGCCAATCTATTCGCATACAACCCCGAATCCGGATTTTCAACGTCTATATGATAACCATAGGGTGTCATATCAATATTAAAATAAAAAGTAGGTTTTTGAGCCACATGAACGCTTTGATCTCCATATTTAGAGATAAAGTGATATTCTATTTGTTCCAATTGCTCTAAAGCCAGATAGCCATCATATGCAACAGCAGCGATTAGATTACCCGTAAATTGATTAGTAACTCCGCTTCGGCATGCAATGTTTAAGGTATCTGGGGGATCATCCACAGTTAACGGCCAAGCTGGAACATCTTCTAATTTTGTTTCTTGATCAATCCTAACATCATAACCGGTTTGTGCTAATCTAATTGAACACACATGTAATATATTATCCGTTAAACCATGGGCGCTATCATTTATAGCCACGCCACCAGAACCATCACCAACATACAATGTTATATCTCCACCATCCGCTTCTTTCCACAAAACTATATCTATTCCTGAATCACTAGGATCACTAAAAGTACTAAATATTGTACCTGTATCGGCACAAAAAACTACAAACACAAGAGTAAATTCCTTATGCAAAAACTTCCAGCTACTTGGAGCCAAAGAGCTTATTTGATAACCGTCTGTAAAATATGGTACTCTTCTAGGAAAACCTCCGCTCTCTAGGTGAGAAACTAATGGTTTATAAGTGGCAGAACTAAAGTCTCCTCCAAGTTCTCCGCGATTGGGAATAGAAGAATAAACATAATCATCACCATCAGCATCTATAACGTTACCCGCGTTAGGGGTAAAATCTCCTTCCCACCATAATTTGCAATTTGGGATATTTGTTGGGTGCAGAATATTATGTACTAACTTTTTCATACACTACGCTCACATACAATTCCATGCATCATAGCTGTCCAGGTCCAATTTTCTCCAACATTACCTGTTACTCTAACCCTAACATCATCACCATTTGCATCTACTGTCGCTGACACACCGGTAGCCTGAGGATCTTGTTCAGTAGGAGCCAGGCTACTATCTCTGATGGTAACTACACCTGCATCATTACTGATCAAGAACGAATTAGCATAGCCATAAGCGTTCTGGGGATCAGCCTGGTCTTCTGCGGTAACATCCACAGTTATTTTCCCATAATAATTTGTAGGTATAGCAACGGCCAAACAGGTTTCCTGATCGCCATTCCAAGTAGTTGTTGTTCCTACTTCAAAGATAACCTGTTGGGTATAGCCATCAGCGGTACCATTTGGGGCAAGTGTAGTTAATACCGAATTAGGAGAAAAAGCTTTCAGGGCGTATTCATCAGAAGATGCTACTCTAGAGCGAGAAATGTAGTATGCAGTCGTTGGTTCAACAAGTGTCTGTACCCCAAAAGTAACGATATCAAAGGATCCGCTATAGCCTATATTGACCACACCGCTTGCGTCACCATCACCAGAATATATATTAACATTTCCGCCGGTATTGCTAGGACATGCTCCTCCAGTGATATCAACATCACCACCATCGCCCGTCACACCAGAAGCCTCTCCGCCTCGGATATCTACATCTCCACCGTTATTGGCGGAAGATTCTTGAGCGTATATTTCCATAGTCGCACCGGCGCCTGTAGTACTAGTAGCCACAAGCCCCATCAAACTATCAGCGCCCCACTCAATTCTACCATCATCATTCATCTTAAAGGTGGTATCGGACTCATATCCTCCAATATGAAACTCAATGGCGCCATACAGACTTCCACTACCGTAGGAAGTCAAGTCACCGCTGGACAAGATAAGATTTCCAGATCTATTTGGATAATATCCAGTTTGTCCTTGTATGATTAAATCTCTAGATAAGTTACTAGTGGTAGCTCCTGGAATATCTCTAGTAATCATGGTATCATAATCACGATCACCATAGAAGAAAATACGATCTATATTATTATAACCATCTTCATCTACTCTAAATATTTCATTTCCGGAGCCACGTTCGAATATAATATATCCATCAACCCCAGATGGTACGGCTTGTCCGGTTGACAGATACAAATTGCTATTATTAGCGTCACCAACACGAAGATCGTTACCATCCAGCCCTATTAGTCTTGCGTCAGCAGGAACAGTATTTAACCCATAAATGTCAAAATTTTCAGGTCCGGCAATGGTTCCAAGCCCAGAGCTGGCGGCTCCATTAGGGTGAATTTCTACCCAGCCACTACGAACCCTAAAAACACCATCATTACCAATACGCAAATTTACTGCAGTATTAGATGCTAAAGTAGAAGAGTCAGAACGAGTAGCATCTCCAAGTAAAAGTGTATCATTGTACCACCACAAAATATTGGCATCAAACGCTCCTCCGTTCACAAGTGCAGCAATGTCTAATATTTCTCCGTTACGCCAATAACCTGTTCTAGAAACATTACATCCATTAGGGCTATGCGCAAAGTAATTGGGTCCTATTGTAAACTCAGTTGTGCCGCCAATCATTCCAATAATGTATCCATCACTACCTGGCCCGGCACCTGCTGTGCCAGATTTTATAGTTACATCATTTCCATCGAATCCAGAGCTACTATCACCTGCGGCTAAATAAAGCTCGCCACCAATTCCAGCCATGGTAGTTTGAGCCTCTATGGCTAAACCAATACCATTAGTAAATCCAACATCAAACCCTATAAATGCATCCCCTGTTCCATCACTGCTAAACCTAACAATTTCATTAACATCAGATTCTAAAACAACATACCCGTCGGCTCCCGCAGCGGGACCAGTTGAAAGATACAAATTGCTATTATTAGTATCACCAACTCTAAGATCGTCATCATCAAAAGCTATTAATCTAGCATTAGCCGGAGTAGTGTTTAATCCATAGATCGAGAAGTCTTCCGGTCCACGCACCATGCCGGTTGATGAAACCGAAGCGGCTCCTACACTTATATATTGTCCATTTACATCTTGTCCTAATTTAGCGCCTTGAAGCAAACCAGTGTCTTGGTATTTTCCGTGTTGTAAGATTACATCACCACCACTACTGGTGCCGGCGCCACTATCTGATGAAACCTGCCCGGCTGCAACGACCATATCTCCTGCAGTAAATGGACCACCAGCTGTTACTACGACATTTTGAGCGTGTAATGTCAAATCATCACAATTTTCGTTGCCTGTCTGCTCTTGTTGAATAACCGGTCCGGCAACCGCTGATGCAAAGAAAAGACTGCCGGTACTCATTTCGATCACTCTGGATCCTGCAACCCATGCTTCAACCGCGGTTGCTGATTGCAACCTCACATCATCAACGCTTGTGCCATCGCCAACCAAAAGATTATCACCGCTCAATCCCATCATTAAAGTATCAACGGTTCCGCTATCTAACCCATAGATTGAGAAATTTTGAGATCCATTAATTTCTGCAGATCCGTGATTATCAAACTGAAGTGTAGGATTTCCGTTTAAATTGTTGAATTGAGCAATTTCACCGCTAACACTGGCTTCAAAAATAATATAACCATCTCCTGCTCCGCTGCCGCCAGATCCACTTCGAATAGTAACGTCGCCACCATCTACTCCGCCGCCGGCATCTCCAGCAACAAGAAGAATTGTTCCTGGCGCCCCAGTATCACAATTTCCTGCTGTAAGTGTTACACTTCCGGCATCAGATGTTCCGGTACCATTTCCGGAAGTAAGATTTACGCTACCCGCTGCGCCGCTAAATGAAGCGATTTGGTTTCCGGCAGTTATATTGATATGTTGGTTCCCAGTGCCAGAATTCGCATTTCCGGTTGCAATTGTGATAGTACCTGGGCCACCACTAGAAGCGTCACCGGTTTGCAAAAGAATAGATCCACCCCTCAAACCATTGCTTTGATTTGTGGTAATAGAAATATTGCCGCCACCACCGATCGAAGTATACCCCAAATCCGTAGAAAGATTAATATTACCAGAATAAACTTGTCCTCCACCAACACCGCTGTAAATGTTAACATCACCTGGGTACTGGGCATAAGCAGAATCACCAGAATATAATTCTAAATCACCGCCAGTTGAACCAGTGGAAGATTGTGCTCTAATGGTAAACGCTTCAGCGGCAGTTGCTATGCTATCTTGTGTAATTAGTGCGGCTCCATGATTGCCAAATTGAAGTGTAGGATTTCCGTTTAAATTATTAAATTGAGCAATTTCATTACTCGAAGTGGCTTCGAAGATAATATAGCCATCCCCGGCACCTACTCCACCATCTCCGGTACGAATATAAATATCTCCACCATCTCCGGTACCACTAGATGATCCCGATATAATAAAAAGGTCCCCACCTTCACCAAAGTCACTATTACCCGAACGAACTATAACATCTCCACCCTTGGTCCCTGTAGCAGAAGATGAGTCACCACCAATTAAAGTCAATGGAGCTGGGGTATAATTGGCATCACCAACTTTAAATAAAATACCTCCGCAACTGCCTACAGCAGATCCGTCTTCTGTTCTTAAAACAAGTTTATAAGATACTGGAGATGGTATCGAGCCAACATTAGGACTATATGAGTAGCTGTCACCATAACCAGCAGAAGTATTTCCAACAGTGACAAAAATTCCACCAGGACCACAAGCGCTAGAGTTGGCGGTGTTTATATTAATACTTCCGCCACAAGAACTTGTCACGGCTGGGGTTTCAATATTAATGTCACCCGGGGAGCCCCCCGAGCCGTCGCCAGATGAAATGTTAACATTTCCACCAGCAGAACCGCCACCGCCACCGCTATCACCACCCATGATAAACACATTTCCGCCATCTGCGAAACTTGCGTTCCCACCCTGTCCCCTAATAGTAAGGCTAACACCATCAGTAGCCGAAGTGGGGAATCCAATAATTGCATTATCAGAATCCCCAAACTGCATCGCCAAGCTTCCCAAACCGAAACGAACAATTTCAGTTCCACCAGCATTAACTATTACATATCCATCAGCAGCACAGTCTAATTCAAGATCTGTTTCTCCTACAATCTTGTCTCCAGTACTAATTGTAGGATTATTTCCATCAGTTATATTTCCAATAGCTAAAATTTCACTCCATTCATTATGAGCTTCAAAATAACCATCTACATAGTTTTTAGTGGCAGCATCTTGTGGATTAACAGGGTCGGTAACGTTGGTAATACGGGCATTACTAGCTGTAACCAATCCGTAACCATCCTCATCCAATATGGTTATTCCGCCTAAAAATCCTTCTCTAGTTCTAACCATTATTAACCCTCAACTGTTTAATTTTTTCTTGGAATTCGATGGGAATTCCAGGTACGTTGAGCGGATCGAAATCAGGAAGTTCTACAACTCTTCCTGACTGTTTCTCAACACAGTCTACCAATATGCGATTCGCATTTCCATAATCAATAATTTTACTATTGGCGCTTTTAAGTGTTAAAATTTGGGCAATTTGGTCATCCGTAGCTGGCCAAATATGTTTCGATAAATCACCTGATCGTTGCCACACAAATGAAGTGGCGCCAGAGTCGCCAATTTGTGCACCATGATCTAACATATCTTGTACGAAGAAATCATCTTCTCCCCACCTATTACACTCACGAAAATCACAACAATCCGACCAACCAGCAAAGCTATGACCAAGTGGCCATCCGGCAGAACGTTCTATCAACCACAACCGCCCATCATTACGGCGTACATATAAGGAACGTTTACCAATCAAATTATATTTTGGCAAAACAACAGCTACTCCGGTTAAATATTCAGGACCATAGTAGTCGTCATCATCCCATAAAGCCCAAGCCCCGCCTCCATGCGTGCGGAGCCACGCCAACCCGACGTTGAGCGCCGAAACTTTGGAATGATCGGACTGCATCACAGCATCCGCAACAATTCCTAACGACCGTGAGACGCCCAGCGCAGGTCCGTTCTCAATAAACACCAATCGCCGATCCTGGTGACGCTGATTCCGAAACATTCGGGTCACACTAAGCAACTCAGTTGGACCGCGATGTGTTGGGCAAAGAACAGTAATTCTCATGCTACATCACCCGCTACCCGAAATACAAGCCAGACAAAGTGTGACATGGCTCCATTCTGATTAGTCGACAATTTGACTAAAATGTCGGTTCCACTATCATCCAACGATACATTCGCTATACCATTTCCAAGTAGAACAGCCGTACCATTATGACAAAGAACGTCACCAGTGCCTCGCTCCGCAGACGCGGTGTTGGTAGCTGTACCTGTATAACCCGTAGCACCTCCATATCGGACCGCATGAATTTCAACGTCTGCGCTATAATTCTGTGTTATTCCTCTCAAATCGGTTCCATCAATCGTTCCCACAGTAACTGTAGTGATAGTTGAAATAACAACAGGTCCAAACTCATACCCAATAACTCGTTCTGAATAAGTTCCCATATTTATGTCTCCAAATCCCTAGCAGAGCCATCATCTTTATTTATCCATAAATGCCCATCAGTTGACGATAAATACAAATAAGCATATCCTGTCGCTGGTCTTCCCGGATTGGCAACTTCCTTCAGTTTAATTGGTACCTGTAAGGAACACACTAATGCACTCGGATCGCGCCCGAATCTGCCAACTTCTTCGTCAGCCATACTAAATATTACATAACCATCATCATTTCCACCATAATCTACACCACCAGAAATATAAACACTTCCAGCTGATGGTCCATCATGAGTAAATCCACCGTTTATATAAACATTGCCCCCAGTTCCGTGTGCAGTAACGCCACCACCTAGGCTCGCATCACCACATGTACCACTTATGCAACCCCCTCCACTAACTAAAACAGATCCTCCATCTCCAGGTCCTAAATCATCAGCGTGTACAGAACTGGTAGATCCGGATCCACCATATAAATTAAGAGTACCACCACTACCCCAATACCCGGCTCCAGCAATAATATTAATCGTAGACCCATTAGAATACCCATCTCCGCCATAAATATTCACTAGATTACGATCAGTCCCCGTTAACACCCTTCCGCTAGCAATATAGATATCCGACTGATTTCCTGATAAACTATCACCAGCAGTAAGATGTAAATGCCCAGCAGTTCCGTAAGTGGCATCCCCAGTTACTATATCAATGTCACCAGAGCTTGTGTACCCGTCTCCGGTGTATATGTCAATATCACCTGAATCTGTATATCCATCTCCAGTATACGCCTGGATAGATCCTGAGGTAGACGCCCCGCCAGTATATAAATCTAAATTGCCAGAATCTCCACCTGCTGAAGATCCACTATTGAAAATAACCGAGCCACTATTTCCTGCATCAGTAATGTTGCCTGAATGAATCGCAAAACTACCACTATCTGCATTTACAGACCCATCGGTTACAGAACGAATATCAACAGTATTTTCATCAATTTCTATAATATTTGTATGAAGTGCAATTATTCCAGTATTAGTTCCGGTACCACCACTAATCTCAACAGCTCCACCGTCGCCACCCAAATCACTAGCATTACCACCATTTAAGAATAATCCACCACCATCGTTAACCCCACCACTTCCGCCTTTCTGTGAAGTGATAGTAAAAGCAGCACCAGCTCCTGATGTATTTTGTTCAACATTAATTACAGGAGTGGTTGCCCTACCAAACCTAAAAGTACCCAGCGCACTTCCCAAAAACTCTGCTACAGTGTTGGCATCCAACAAAAACTGTATATCGCCAATTGTGTTGCCCTGAGTTTTTACTATAACGTTGCCACCTGTACCTGCCGCAGAATCTCCGGCAAACAACTCCAAATCCCCGCCGGTTGCTGCTGCACCAGATTCAAGGGTTATTGTTCCGCCATTAATTGTTCCATCCCCGCCAGTAATGGAAACTATACCGCCAGAACCCGTTCCTGTTCCGCCAGCATTAAGATCAATCGCTCCGCCCTGTGATACTCCCGCTCCCGATCCGGCATTAACTATAAAATCTCCGCCAGTTCCCGTAGTTGTTGCGTCCTGAACATCAATACGAAAATCAGACCCGGCACCAGAAGTTGGAGCTGTTTGATTGATAATGGGAGCAACATCCTTATCAAAAGTAATAGTTCCTAAAACATCACCAATAACAGAAAAAACTGTATTCCCAGCCGCCCCAACTAATACGTCGCCTTCAGTACCACCATCTCCGCCATATATAACTACATTACCACCTGCTCCGGCTGCCGCTGACCCACCATTGATATTAACTGCTCCACCTGCCCCTGTACCGGTAGCAGGACCAGCTAATATATCTACATCAGAACCGTCAGTGGCACCAGTGCCGGTAGTTGCGGTAATAATACTACCATTTGACATGATAATATCATAACCATCCGTAGTGTTACCAGCATCCAAAACCTCTGCCAATGTTGGTACTATTCCCGTAGTTAAATCAATCACCAAACCAGCATCTGTAGTGTAAACCATGTGCTCATCACTTGCGCGATACCAAATGGTTCCTTTATTAGCTGCAGGTACACCCCCAGGAGTGCTTCCCTGTGTATCAAGAACAAGACCGGTTGGATCAATTAGTCCACCTACAGTTAATTTTCCAGTTATACTTAAGTCACCAATAACAGATACGGGAACAGCGGGGTTTTCGCTAGTAATAGCGTCAGTGACAGAGACAACGATATCTTCTCCGCCGGTAACATTTCCATAAAATAATGTTTGTGCTAATGTCTGATGTATTCCACCACCAGGAAAACCAGAGCTTAACACATAATAAATAACATCAATAGTGTCCGTAGTTAACAGTGGTTCTGCGCCGGTATAATGTATATTCGCACCAGACACTGTATAATCTACACCAAATTCCTGTTTAATACCCTCTGCGAAAAACGCTACAGCGCCTGGTAATTCTGGTACTTGACTTAAGGTAAATACAGTTTGTCCATCAGCAGATACTGTTAATGTTTCTAATACGGGTGCATAGCCATCTGAGAACAAAGCATCTACATATGCCATTGTTACTGCGTCCTGGGGATTAATAGGGTCAGCTAGGTTAGTAATACGATTTCCGCCCAGGTCCCAATTAGCGGTAGCTGCTCTGGATCCGTCCAGCAACATAAAAGTAGAAAAATTAACATCTGCCTGGTGGTCGCCTGCATCCGTAACATTGGCTCCAATAATATTCAGAGCCTCTACATTGTTCATAACCGTGACGCCATCTTGAAGGATAGTAGATAAAGATCCGCCCCCGCCACTACCACAAGGACCAAACTCCAAGCAATCTAAACGGTCTCTAACTGTACCAAAACGTTCGCTAGGGTTTATACCCAGCTCGTTCTCGATAGCCAGAATTGCATTACGTAGCCTATTTACTACTATTGCACTAACTGGGGAAACGTTGTCAATTACGTCTGGCAGAGTTGCTGATGCACCAGTCCCGCCTGTATCTACATTATCAGGATAACGTGTCATTTAAGCCTGCAAAAAAGCATAGAGATTCAAATATATTCGGAATTATGCCGATACGATTGCAGGCACAAAAAAGCCCGGGGCTATAAGCCCCGGGCTTTGAAAACGTATTTATAAAGCTACGTCTAGACTTCTATTTCAAACACATTACGAATCTTCTCCAGCGTCAAATTACGCTGTGCCAACCTGTAGTAAAATGTATGGGTTCCGCCTTCCCGCCCCAAATCTGCAGCAGAACGGCAGCGAACATCAAAGGCGCCAAAATCATTCTTGCGCAAATCTCGAATTCTAGAACCCGCTGAAGGGACCCTGAAATCGTTCAAACGCACCCAACCATCACCCTTGGCGGTTAACAGCCGGTACAAAGCCTTCTGTCTGTTATTACTAAAACTTCTGGGATTCAACCGCCTCACAAATTTCGAAATATACTTTCTCATAACCACTCCTATTTGCAAAATAGAGTTCTGAACTCCGAAAATCATAAGGAATACAAGTCACAACCCTCGACAGTATTACCCAGAAAGTTTTACCGAATTAACTAGTTTAAAAAAATCCTTGCCATCTATTTCGACGGAATTAATAATTTTCTTTAATGGGTTATCATAATCTACTGCCGCAAGTATAATATCTACTTTGCTAGGGGTAGAAGATGCTTTTATTTCAATAAAGCCCCCCTCATCAAACTGTATCTTCACTGTTTCCTCCTGTGACAACATGCACCCCGTCTTCCATTACAGTAACAGAATCTTCAAAATGGCAACTTAAACTATCCGTAACTACAGTCCATTTATCATCTAAAATTCTGGTAGGCACTTCTACAGAACGTTTAAACGACAATGTTAACATTGGTTCAATAGCAATAGCCAAACCAGGAACAATTCTAGCGCCTTCCCATGGTTCTGATCGGTTGGATACAAACGGATCCGCATGTGGTTGGTTCCAATCCAGCCCATGCCCTCCAAAATCTGTTACTAAACCAAAATATCCAAAATGTCCCGCTGAACCGCCTACTACATATTTATAAATACGATGTCCAATAGCACCTATTTGATTACCAACTATAACAGCATCAATACCGCGTTGCAATGCTTCCTTACACGCCTCTAACATTACTACATGACGGTCTTCCTTGGGTTCGCCATAAATCCAGGTTCTAGCGGCATCAGCAATTGCACCATTATAAGTTGCGCCTAAATCTACAGAAATCAAATCACCTTCTTGTAATACATAATCTGTAGCAATCCCATGAACTACCTGTTCATTAACAGATGTACATATGGCACTAGGAAAACCACGATATCCTAAAAATGTAGGAGAACAATCCATTTCTTTACATTTAGAAATAGCAATTTCTTCTAGGTTTTTTAAAGACAAATTGGGTGTTTGGTTTTTTATTTCTTGAGCGCACGCAGAAAAAACATTAGCCACGCATTTACCAGCAACTTTCTGGTAACGCAGCCATATTTCGTCTTTTAACGTAATTAGTTCGTCACGACCAAAATTATTCTTCTTGATTTTTCGCATTTACTTTGGCTTTGCGAGTAGTCTTTTTTGCCTTCTTTTTAGCTGTCTTTTTGACATGTTCTGGCAATTCCGACTCATCCTCGGGAGCATTAACTACTACTCCTCCATCTACAGCCTCGACAGATGTCTTAAGGTTTTTTTGTCCTGCCAACGCAGCTTTAGCCTGTTTGACCTTTTCAGCAATATCAATATCGTCTTGCTTATTTTCGTTTGCTGCCAAGAAAAGATCAACAAATTCTACATCCAAAGTACGAGATCTGTTTTGTAAAGCTTGTAGTTTTTCTCTACTGATTACACCACGAACTATACCCAATACTCGCAGCACATTAGTTTGTACTATTGCAATGTTAGCTAATCTCGATAGGACTTCGTCTTTCATTCTTTCTCTCCAGGTTTAACTATGGTGCCATCTTCCATTACAGAATCTACCCCATAAGTGATCTTATATTTATTAAAGAGTTCCAGAATTACATTTTTTAATTCTAGTTCTGCAATATGTTTAATAGCTACCGCTTTTTCAGCTTCCAAGTTAGCTTGAGTAAGTTTATTTCTAGCATTGCTAACTAATGTTAAATCTTCCTGGCTAACCTTCTCAGGTTCCGTAGATTCTATGGTTTCTTCAACAACAGCTTCTTCAACTTTTTCTTCCATTACTTCTCCATTTCTTCATCAAAAACTGACCAATAGTCAATATTAATTCCTACATAATACTTTTTTCTAGGATCTAGTTGTTTGTTATCATGCCGAAGATCGCATACGGGCTTTTTCCACTCGGCAATTAAGTCCTCATCTATATATAACCGAATGCCTCCGTCATGATCATCTAATATTAAAATCTTATTCTTATCTAAAATATGCCTTAACTTTGCTTTTTGAGCAATAGTCATCTTTTCCGGATCTTCGTCCTCCGGCATACAGTCTTCAATATCTAAACCGCTCTGCTCTAAAATAAACCTTAACCAAGAAAATCTAACCTTTTCTACAACTTTGAATACATCTTCTCGGTCTGAAAATAACGTATCTTTCATGAACAGCCACTATAACCACAGCTTAAACACCTTCCACAACCCTCTTGCATTATATATGCGTTTTTCTTACATTTAGGACAGCTAGTTCCCGCTACCCCGGTCTCTACCGAATCTTCCCCTAAAATTAAACGATCCAGTTCCTCGTCTGACATTTCTTCAGGTTCACAAATAATTTCATTATTAGATTCTTCTTCGTGTTTTTCTTTTGGAATATAACTTTGCAATGCCTTAGCTAGATTTGCAGGAATTGAATAGATATATTGTCCATCAATTTTATTTAACTGATTTACAATATGATTTACCGGAACCCCGTGTCTTAACGCTAAACTTGTCATTCGCGCAGATAATTCCAATATTTGCAAATCTTTTAAATTATTACCAATGGGAGTATTTATAAAAACTTCGTAAGGGTCTCTGCTGCCAGCATAAAACGAAACAGTAATATAAGCGTTTTTGACCCCATCGCCGGTATCTAATTTTATTTTCTTAGTTTCAGATTGTAAAGTTTTGGGGCGTTCCGGCACACTACGATAATGTTCTTTACGAGGGATTTCTTTGCTAATTCTACAATCAACTATTTTTTTAGATATTTTTTCCATCACATGTTACCGTAAATACCTTCTTTTAACGCCTCGTATAAATTAGCAGCAATATGAGTTTCACCATCATATTCTACCTTTTCGTCACCTCGTAGAGTGATTTCTTCTCCATCCTCTAGCTCGAATACATAACTAGTATTAGCAATATCTTCCTTCCTTACCAATACTCCTGATGTAATCTTTGGATTAAAACGATAAGTCGTTACTCCCTTTAATCCTCGTTTCCATCCTTCAATATATACATTTTTAAAATCTTCATATGAACATTCGGTGGGTACATTTATTGTTTTAGAGGTGGCAGAATCAACATATTTCTGAATTGCTGCCTGCATATTTAAATGGTCTTCAATGGTTAAATCATCCGTTGTTACCCAGGTATTAGGTAGCGGATCGTCTCCGAATAATTGTCTCCATTCATAATAGGCATAATCGAAAACTTCCATCTGAGTTTTGGTCTTTTTCCCTGGCATTCTTATGTTTCGCAAATACGAATTCATAAATACCGGCTCTAAACCGTTAGAACAATTGTTACCCCAAGTAAGAGACATTGTGCCGGTTGGAGCTAAAGATGTAGCGTGGCTCCAGCGTACACCATATTCCATAACCTGTTCAATAATAGCTTGTGTTTCTTGAAAAGTTTCCAATAAACGTTTATTATACTCGGAATTTAAAAACCTAGCCCGGTTTTCTATTAGTTCAGAAAATGGTGCAGGACCCTTTTCTCTAGCTAAATGAATAGATTCTAACAGGCTTTGTTGTGCCATGGTTTTAGAAATCTTTTCGCCAAAAGCAACACCAGTTGAGGAATTGTACTTAATACCCAACATATTTAGTACTGAGCCTAATCCGGTAAAACCCAAACCATGACGGCGCTGATATCGTAGGTTTTCCTCTAATTCTGGTAGAGGTAGATTGTTAATCTCAATAACATTATCCAACATACGAGAAGCCACACGGACATCTTTGGCAAACCCTTCCCAATCAAAATAAGCATCAGAGGTAAATGGGTTCCTTACATATACCGGCAACATCATGGAACCTAAAAGACAGTTGGATAAGGGGGATAGTGGCTGTTCGCTACAATTATGAATAACTAAACCATTCGCTATAAATGCATTTACTCCAGGTACTGAACAATCATATACATCCTCAATTCCATCTTTAGTCACACTTTCTACTGTAGCTGTAAAATGCTCAGGACGAGGACCCAACACATTCAAACTATCTATGTTGTTTAGCAGGGCTTTTTGTTTATAAGGCAACAAAAAACCAATTCGGTTCATAAAATTAACAAGATTATACTTGGAAATTATCAACTCATGACCCGCTTTGCACAAATATTCTTTATGTCCTCCATGCCCATCGGGCAAAGATCTATATCCTGCGGGATTTCTATTTAAATATATTTTACTAGCAATACCAAAACCTTGTAGTAAAACTTGAACCTGTGACAATAAATCAGGAGATGTGGATGATAAACGAACAGAAACGCTGTTTTTATTTCCCACAGTCCCATCTGCGCTAAACAACCCACTCAAAAATCCTCTTTGCATTGCTTCTGTGCCAGCCCAAACAGATGGTGGTACCTGAAGTTTGTTTTCAACCAAACCTTCACGTTCCACAATCCTTCGCAGCCTTACAGAAGCTACACGACTTTCATTGCGCTCTTCTACTGAATATGCACACAGCTCATCATAAGATCGGTTGGCTTTAGCACTAGTCTCATTAGCAACCATTTTGCTGGCATACTTCGCCATCGATTTTGCCAATATATGTTCTTCTTCTCCCCAAAAAGATAATACAGCTTTTTGACCCGTAATAGTCCCATCTCCAACTAACCAACCAAAAACCGCACCTTCCCCAAACGATCCCTTGCTACCAAAAGCACCATTGCCTTGGTATATATGAACTTTATCGCCAGGACTTAAGTTTTGCAATTCCTTCCAACCATCATTGGTCATAATGCGATGATCTGGAGTAGCTTTAATAGAATAACCCTCTTTTGTCTGTAATTTCAAAATTTGAGCATCTTCTCTAGTCTTCTTCCAATAAGATGTTTCAGCATTAACCCCACGTTCCATTCTAAAATCAACAGGAACAGTAATCTTTTTTCCTACCAAGTTTTTTGCCGGAACCAGCCCTTCATTGGTTGATATTAATGTATCTCCAGTTACACATGGATTTGTTGATCTAATGGTTTCCAAGAAATATAAGTTATTTTCCCGGTTCATCTTATCAATTAATATGAAACCAGGATCACTAAAATTATAAGTAGATTTAGTAATTAGTTCAAATAATTCATTGGCTTTTAATGTCCTAAAAACCTTCTTCTCAAAAACAACATCTGGAGTTCTCTTACTATATACACACTCCACATGATCTTCAGCAAAACTAAAATACTGAGATTCCGGGTGATTATATGGTATATCGTTCTTTTCAATTATTTTAACATCAACTTCATCTTTGGTTTTGTTTGATTTATTCCAAAACCATAGGTCCCAATCATCACCATTTTCTACAGCATGCATAAACGCATCAGTAATCAAAACGGAAAAATTGAAATAACGAAAGGCACCATCTTTTCGTTTGGACAAAATAAATTCTTCTATATCTGGATGTTGGGCGTCAAGGCAACCCATCTGTGCGCCTCTACGTCCCCCTCCAGACATAACAGTTTGACATACTGAATTAAATATTTCAATAAAGGACATTACTCCAGAAGTGGCAGCACCAGCCCCAAATACATGTGCACCTTTAGGTCGAATAGAAGAAAAATCATAACCAACACCACAGCCGGCTTTTAATGTAAGAGCGGCTTCGGTTGCAACTGACATTATCCCAAGCATCGAATCTGGCAGCTGACGCATGACAACGCAGTTTATACATGAGGTCTCTTTCTTATATTTGCCAGCCCCGGCATTGGCCATAATCCTTCCACCGCCAGCAAACCGTGTTCCTAAAACTCTAACAAACTCCTTATACCATTTTTCTTGATCTGCTGGTTCTACATCAGCCAAAGCCCTCGCTACCCTGGCACAAGTATCTTCAGGACTTTGATCAATGGCTGTACCATCACTATCACGTAGTCTATACTTACCGCTTTCCCCGCCCCAGATCTCATAACAAATATCTTGTTTAAACATCTATCCTCGAACTTCACTGTAGTAAGGGGTTAGTTTATCTTTCAAAAACTGTTCAGCTTCTTCTAGTAATTGTTTACATGTGTTCCTAGATATTTTAAGACAAGAAGACATTTTAGTTACAGAACAATTCTTTCCACCATCGAACTCGTGACGCATTAAAATAACCTGTTTTTGTGCTTCAGGAAGTTCATTGATAATGTCCATAATAAAGTCTAAATTCTGGGATTCCTCGACTTGTTGGCTGGGGTTTTTTTCTTGGTCAACCAATATTGGCATAGAGTTGGTTTTGTGAGGGGGCGTTTCTTTGGCTCTACGTAATGGAAAACGAATAGTAGAATGAGCATTCGCTGATCTATAAATCCTGGTGTTTATGTAACGATCTGCCCACCAACAAAAATTGCCCTTCTTTGTATCATAGGTCTCAAATGCCATCAATAAAGCTTCAAAACCATCTTGCTTTAAATCATTATAATTAGAAAATTGCTTATATTTACCAACACGAACATTAACTAGATATGCCATCTTTCTCATACAATAATCTTGGAACCGCCTATATTTCTTAAGTTTTTTAATATCATTCGGGTATTTAGCAACTAATTTCTTTAATCTCAAAAACTCATTAGCAATTTTATTAATTTCAGCCGGATCTGGTGAACTCATTAATCTCCTTTGTCAATGGAACTATCGTTGTCACCAAGCTCTTCAATCAAAGACTCGATAACACATTTGATAATTTCTATATCATCTATATCAAGTAATATTTTTAATATTGCGATTAAACGACTTTTCATAATTGTTTAAGATTATCATCCAATTCTTTGCTTCGAATCTGATCTTGATGATATTTATCCTCACCCATAATATTAGCCCTCAGATTCTCATCTTTAGCTACTTCTCTGGACATTTTCTTTCTGTCTTCATTAATTTTGTCTTTTAATTCCTGACCATGTAAAGCTACCCTCACGGCTATATTGTTGGAAATAAGCCTTTTTACTTTTCCGGTAGTGTTACAGCTGGGACAGGTTGTGGGCGGATCATCAACCATGGAATAAAAATCCTCCCAAATATACCCGCAAAAATCACATTCATGATCATAAAATGGCATTATTCCTCCAATACGAGATTTTTACCTATCAACTTTAATTCTATATCATCGGTCCAATCTCGCTTGATTCTTCGTTTGAAATCATCATCTACAATCTCAAAAACCAAAAATAAGTCATCAGAGTCTGGATCGTGCTCAACCCTGATCGCTTTGGCTACTGTCTGTTTTGGTGTTTTCATCCGCAAAAAGTCCTAATATTCCTGACATATCCACTGAAATGTCATCCTCCTCTGACCAATTCTCATTATCTTTAGAATTATATGGTTTATCCGTAATCGAAGAATGACTAAAATTCTTCCAAATGGTATGTTTCTTGCGTGATTCCCCATCACGATTCTTAATTATATGATAAATGAAATCATCGTGGGTATCCTCATCTGGACGGGATTCAATCTGAATAACCACTGTCGCATGCTGTGCCATTAAAGAAGAGCGCCCTATTCTATGCAATCCTATTGTCTGAACCTCGGTTTGATTTTTGCTGGGAGCCAATCGATTCAATTGTACAGCTGTTACTACCGGTATTCCATATACACGGGCAAATTCATGTATTTTCCCCGCTAATTTGCCCAATGCCAACCAGTCTTCCGAATCTTCATCCATATCCTCCATTAAACCCATATAATCAATAAATATAATATCTGGAGTATAATCAGCTTTTATTTCCTCGAATTTCAGCTCCAACTGCTCTACTGAAAACCCTCTGGGTACATCTACAATGTCAAACTCATGAGGGTAACGTTGGATAAAATCAAACGCAGTTATTACCGATTCTGCCTCGGCTTGGGTTAGAGTTGCGTCTCGAATACCATAATTTGGAACATCAGCGAGCCTAGCTAAAACTCTACGAAAACAATCCCTATATGGCATTTCCAAACTGAAGTAAGTAACGTTATATCCTTTTTGCAATTGATCCGTTGGAGTGGTAATTTGATTCTTCTGCATCCAAGTTTGGATCGCCATATTGCTCATAAACATAGACTTCCCCGCACCAGTCTCGGCTGCAATAATCACCAAATCTGACGGTCTAAACCCATTATTTATATAATCAAGAAAAGAGTAACCAGTTAATATCCCCCTACCAAGATCCTTATCTTTTGTCTTGGCTACATAATCTCTCTTAAAGTCGGGAATATGATCTTTTAGAGTCTGACGAGCAAATATTTGATTAGAAGAACTAACAGATTTAACCTCGTTAATCTGTTTCTGAATATGCTTTATAGCACTGGTGAGATCTGTAGAAGAGCCAGCATTGAGATATTCCTTGACCTCTTTGATTTTGGTTTCCCCAAATCGTTGTTTGAGTCTAGCTAAATCAAAACTATAATCTGCCTCATCATAGGGAGTATTATGTTTGTTGTAGAAATTTTCGATCAATCCCAACATTTGGGTATCTGAAGAATAGACTTCAGACATGGAACGTTTGGTGGGACGATTCTTGAATGTTCTTACATAATCAATAAATGCTCTACCTAAAAGCTGGGCATTATTGTCAAGAAACATCCTCTCATCATATTGGAGAGAAAAATCTAATGCTAATTTTTGATGTTGAGAAATGGCTCTTAATAAGTCCCAATCCATAATTACTCTCCACTAAGCCTTTTCTGTTTCTCTATTGGACGATAATCTGAACCCAAAACCGGCACAATATCCATATAGTTCATCAAACTGGCTAAACTCTCCTGCAAACTGTCCCTAAATGCGGAAACTACATCAATATTGTTAGTACACAAAATGATCGGCATTTGGTTATTTAAACGTATTCTTAGGATATCTTCTATAATTCTTCCGAAGAAATCTTGAGCATTTCCGCTTTGCGCCATGTGCCGGGAATCAAATTCGTCTATTACTAGAAAATGTGCTTCTAATAATTCCCGTCTGGCTGTAAATTTCTCATTAGATGTAATTGCAGAAATAACATCATTGAGACCGACGTACAGACCGGTATATCCTTTTTCTAAGGCGCGTTTAAGCAAGTTGGTGGCAACCATCGTTTTGCCACGTCCAAAGCCCCCAGCTAAAATAATAGCTAATCCCTCGTTATATAATTTCGGGATGTCCGTTATCAGGTTTTTATAATAAGACAGGATACCATTATCGCCCTCAAAATCCCGATGCATTTCCAGATTCCAATATCTAACGGGAATATTGGCATCGAAATATCTATGACAGGCTTTACGACGAACCATTACGGAATCGTCGTCATAATTCTCATCTATTTGTTTTAAAGCAAATGTTAATTTATTTTCAGGTACGTTTCTTAAAGCTGGGCATTTCATAATGATGTTTCACAGGTTTTAATTCCGAATCGGTCATATGATCCCTAATTTGCTCTGCCTTAATTTTCTGCTGTGTTTTACGCAAATCCACCAATTTCAAGGCACGCAGAGTCGGATCAGTCACTCCTTGTAATTCTGGTGTAGGATCTGGATCGGGCTCGACTCTCTTTTCCATTTTAGTAACTGTAGCTATTGCCTGTTTTGTTGCTCTAGCTAAAGCGGGATTATCATGTTTAGCAGATTTATTAATTGTATATTGTTTAGAATCACCACGTTTAATAATGTTAAAATGGGCTATTTGAGATATATTTATTTGACACTTTGTGCCATTTACATTTAAAATTGCCCATTTCTGATTCCAACCGTCTGCTCCCCAATCTATAACCGAACAATAATCACCGCTAGCTGCTCCAACCAATTTAATAAATATTTGATCATCTTTTTGTGGAATATCAATACTCATTCTGCAATCTCCTTTAATATATCAAGATCGAACCCCATTGCCTCCAAATTAGCAAACAACACGTTATATGGGCTCGATTGGGATTGATCGGCTGCCATTTTAATAAACGCCAAATCGCCATAAGTAGAAGCTGAGACACCCAAGGTGGTAGCAACACGTTTATAATCATCGGGAAGTTCAGTTGATCTTTTTATTTTAGGCGCCTGTTTCCTATCAAAATAAAACTCATTACCAAACCCGGATGTAAGAAAATATCCAACTTTTCTTATACGTGTTCTTTTTGGCACTATCTTTTTATCATAAACCCAATCAATATATTCTTTTACTGTGCGCATGTTGGTGGTTCCCAACATAGCAATAATTCTTTTTATTGCATAAATATCTGGAGATTTTGATGGGCAATTTTGAATAGTGACAGAAAAGTTTCTACCAAACGTATCTTTAAAACGTTTACAAATATAAGCTAGAAAATGAACTTCTTTCCATTGTGATACTTTAAGGGTATCAATTTCATCAAACCGCTTAAAGAATTTTTGCCAATGTTTAGAAAGCCCATCAGTTGGTATAGTCATTTGGTTGGCCATCGAATATCAAATTCTTCTTCGCTGCTATAGATTCGTTTCCTAGATTGAGCATGATCCTTTAAATATTTGGCATCATCCACAAAATCTATAACGGCTGCTACCTTCTTTCCTGGGTTGCTACGAATGACTCGACCGATCCTTTGCAACGCTCTTACTGAGCTTTTTCCACTTCCGGCAACAATTAATCCCGACAACTCAGGAATATCTACCCCAAGATCAAAGATTCTTGATGCTATAATACAATTTATCTTGTTATTTAATAAATCCTCTCTGGCATATTCCCTTACACTAGTAGGGTCCTTCCCGCTCAAAAGCTTACAAGGTATTCGTTGGGAAATTTGCTTTTCCAATATTTTTCCATGTTTTAAACTATTGTACAGAACTAATGTTTTATATCCCTTCTTGACCAAGTTTTCTGCGGAATCTGTTACCATTTTATTTCTTATATCGTTTTCTACTATATAGTTTTTATAAATAGATTGGTAATTTGTTCCCACTTTTGTTCCCGGCACTCTTTTGAATTTAATAATTGGTTTAACAAGAAGACCTTGTTTAATTAGCGTGCTGGCGGAAATATCTATAATTCTATTTCCGAGAATGCTTTCTATCATAAGATCTGCCCCATCATCTCGCCAAGGGGAAGCAGACATACCATAAAGAAACTCAGGGTTTATATGTCTGGACAACTCCTGAATAGTTTGGCAAGCAGCAACATGACACTCATCCAGAAGATGGAGCTTGGCATCCTTCATCATTTGACGGATAGCAACATATTTTGCTGGCTCTACCGGAGCTTCGTCTCCATCAGATTCAAACAAGACATTGCCCTTCTTCATACCCAAAGCGCAACCTGCTGTCCAAACGCTGACAATGTTTATATCACCTATTTTGCATTGTCCATCGCCAACAATACCAATTTCTGTTTTATCTTGATCAAACAGTGCACAAAACAGTTTATAAATCTGATATAATAAGTCTTTTCCTACCACATAAATGATAGACTTTTTACAACGATTAGCGACAATTAGTGCTGCGCAGATGGTTTTACCCCCTCCGGTACCAATACGAATAATACCATGATCATGTTGTTTAACAACGTTTAATGTTTCCAACTGGTGAGGGTACGGAATTTTCCCCCATTCTTGCAACCGGGCAATAACATCAGGATACTGATATTGATCCCAATCGCTTATAGTTTTCTGAGGACGGAGATCTGATATTTCCAAATCCCTGGCTTTTCCAGCATAAAACTCTTCTACTCTGCGGCGCAAACCAATAGGAAAACTTAGATTCGTTTCTTCCAGGAATCTTTGCGTTCCATCCCAGCGGACAAACTTCCCCTCGAACGGATCCATCCACCCATGTTTGAAAGCCGCAGTATATTGTGCCCCTTGAACATTAAACGATAATTCTGTATCTAGCTCCCTGAGAAAATCAACATCATTTTCGTCATCAAGGTGGCACCGTTTATTGTTATCAATTATCAGTTTTGGCATTACTTTTTACGAAAATCTTTGCCACTGGCAAAGTTCTTACCAAACGAGGAGCTACGTTTGGCAATTTTCGCACGTACTTCATCTGCCTTTGAAACAACCTTATCTGTCCCAGTATCCAGAGTTAACTTAGTATTACGGGTTTTAGCTTGTTGTTTTGCTTTAGCAATTTCAGCTTCGGCTTCCTTTTTAAGCTGTTGTACACGGCTATCAGGAAGTCCCAGACCTGAGAAGATAGAATAAACCTTGACCACATCTCGGTCCATATCTACTTCATAGGTTCCACGATAAACACCTTCAGCACTGCTGCAGGTTTCTTTAATTAAACTCATAGCATAATTTACGCTACCATGGTGGATCTTCTTCCACACGTTTTCATTGGCTACGACCAACGCGCCAGCATATTTGGTTTGCTCAAGATCAAAACCACTAGCCAAAAGTCCCTTGTCTAAGTTGTTCAATACAGCCTCAGCAATGGCAGTTTCTTCTTCATAGTTTTCTACAGTCATTTCGCCATACACACAAAACCCTTCGCCATCAGTAAGCACCTTTGCCCACTCCATTGGGTCCATACTCTTATCATGAGACGCCAAAGACGAAAGATGGTTAAAAGCATCAATTGGTTCAACAATAGCCTGATTTCCTACTTTAAAGAAATCCATATGACCAACATCACTATAAATTGTTTCCAGCTTAGCATTATCAACAACAATGATATTATTAATTCCCTTATTTTGTGCTATTTGGCTTAGTTTAGATAGTGTTTGTAATGAATTGTTTTTAGTTAAAGCATCATCTGTGCTCATGGGAAGAACCGTAATAACCACAATAGGTCGTCCAGTTTCTGCCAAAATCTCAACTATTGTCTCAAACGATCCTGCGCCCGAGCCCCCACCCAAACTAAAACACAGCACAAAAACCTGGGCGTCAGCCAACTCCTCTTGGATTAAAGCGTTTATACCATCTCGGTGAGCTTCTGCGGCATCATGTCCAATTTGTATATCTTTAGCGGCACCACCGATGCCATACTCCAAAAGATATTTTTTATCTTCAGGAATATCAATTGCTTCTAAATCTTGAGGCGCAGTGTTAAAAACAATAGCGTTATAACCTAGCGAATAGAAGGCAGAAGCAACGCGCGAACCTCCTTGTCCGCTTCCTATAATGCCCAAATTAAGACTCTTTTTCTTTTTTTCTACTATACGTGGTGGCACTTTGTCTCCTTGTTTTTTTGAAGCCATTTTGGCTTTCAGTTCTGCTAATTTGTCCTGATTCACACCCTCATCTTCGTTTGAGGCGGAAACTGGTTCTTGCGAAATGTCATCTTCAATTTCTTCTGGTTTTTCAGATACTACTTCTGTTTTAACTCCCATTTCTTTCCTCTAATTCTTTTATACGCATCCAACTATCAAACTCTTGTTGAGACGCCTGTAACAAAAACTCACTCAATTTAGGTGGCAATGTGGTGTCAGTGACATCTCTAAACTCGCAACCCTTTTCTTTCAACGCATGTGCAGCCAAAGCTTTAACAGCAGCATAACTAACTATGCTTTCCAAATGAATTTTAAAGTAATTATCTAAATCATTATCAGGATATGGCGCATTAATACTTATAGATATTCTTATAAATTTCTTTAAATCTTCTATATCAAAAACTTGCCCATCAGAATCTGACAGCCTGGCTTGTAAATATGGTACAATCTTATCAATTAAATTATCCATATTTATTCCTCAAAATCTGGCTTTCCATAGTTCAACGATTCACAATACTTCTCTTGCCCCGCTTTGCTGGTCATAGCTTGAGCAAAAACACCAACCCTATATGGAATATTTGCCTTTTTTATACCTTTATCATAATCTGATTTGCTAATAGAAAACACAACTCCGTCATCTGCCTTAAAAGAAACATATTTTGAAGTTTCGTTTAATTTTACTCGGCGTGGATAAGCCAATACGGATTCCAAAAACTCTTCCACATTTTTAAATACTTTCTTGCCCACAGTTTAATCCTTCAAAAACCAAGTGTTTTTCATGTACCAATCGACCGTATGCTCTAACCCAGCTTTAAACTTGAATTTGGGTTCCCAACCTAAATCTAACATTTTTTGGTTGTTTATTGAGTATCGAAAATCATGTCCCCTTCTGTCTTCAACAAACTTTAATAGATCATGCCCTCGACCCAATATATTGCAAATCTCATGAAATACCTCTATATTCGTATATTCCTGTTTTGCAGATATGTTATATATTTCATTAAGTGGAGCATCTTCTATTATTTTAATTATTGCAGCACAACAGTCCTGAACATGGATCCAATCACGTATCTGCATACCTTGGCCAAAAATAGGCACCGGTCTCTCATGATGAATGTTGGCAATAATTTTAGGGATTAGATTACGAACTGGTTGTCTGGGACCATAATTGTTGCAAGATCGAGTAATATTATAGGGCAATCCATGAGTTTCATGTGCAGCTCTTATTAGCAACTCGCCAGCTGCCTTGGTGGCAGAATATGGGTTGCGTGGATTAAGAATAGAATGTTCCGTCCAAGACGATAAATCTTCACTAACCAGATGCCCATATACTTCGTCAGTAGAGATGTACACACATCTTTTTACATTCCATTTTAAACACATGTCTATTATAACTTGTGTTCCCTCTACATTTGTTTTAACAAATTTGTTAGCATCTTCAATTGCATTATCAACAAAAGTTTCGGCAGCAGCGTGAATTACTATATCTGGGCGTTCTAGCTCAAATATAATATTCATAAAATGTCTATCTGTTACATCACCAATATGAAACTTATGACCTCTGTTGGTATAAATAGTATTCAATACTTTAGGTAAAGTACACTTATCCACACCAACAACTTCATATTTGGCTTTTACAGATGGTGGGTTAAATTTTAATATTTGACGAACAAAATTAGAAAATATAAACCCGCCACTACCTGTGCATAAAATTTTGGTCCTACCCATTACCTATTCCAGAGTTCTTCCTCTAATGCTTTCGCTACAACAGTTCGGGCTTCGCTCTTGGACAATTCACTAGAAGTGACTAAAGTGCCTTTTTCCTCTAGTTTAGCATAAGCTGCATTAAGCGCCTGAGTGGCACAAATAAGCCTACGTTTTGCCTGCCAATATTCTTTGGTCAGCTTGGCTAAGGTTTCCTCAGCCTGAACGATCTTTTCAGCAGCTTCTCTACCCAAAATCCAAGCAGCAAACTCTGTCTCACTCATGTCAGAAAACTTACGCAAAAACTCATCCGAAGATTCCTCTACCTTTGCATTGTCATACCGCTTATAAACGTTCTTGCCATTCCTGGTAACATCGGTAACTACAGGTTTTGGTTTTTCGACAGTTAGCTGTTTTGCCAACTCATCATATCCCAATGTAGAGGCTATTTCTGAAACATTAATAGTGTTGTCAGGAGTAACACGTCTTACCTTGGTGCCATTTGCTTTCTTTACAGTTTTCTTACTAGTTTTCTTGCTAGTTTTCTTGCTAGTTTTCTTGCTAGTTTTCTTGGTGGTCTTACGAGCTTTTTTGGTTGTTCTTGTCATTTGAATCCTCTGTCAAGTGCCTATTATCTTCGTACCACGTGATTGTATGGGTTAACCCTTCCAGCAGAGAAGTTTTAGCTTCCCAACCCAGAACTTCTTTTGCCCTAGATACATCTAATCTGCGTTTAGGTTGCCCATCTGGCATATTGGTATTGAAGACAATATCTCCTTTATATCCACATAGTTTGGCAATGGTTTCTGCCAATTCCCTTATAGATATATCACGTCCTGTCCCTAGATTAATGGGCTCTGGATAATCTAGCTTCATAAGAACGGTTTTAACTATTGCTTCCGCACAATCGGGAGCATACAGAAACTCCCTACTGACTTCCCCGCTACCCCATAATTCTACTGATGGAGCAGGTTCATCTACAGCAGTAAGAAACTTGCGAATTAATGCAGGAATTACGTGGCTATTGATTAGATCAAAATGGTCTTGGGTTCCAAACAGGTTCACCGGTATTAGGTGTGTTCCTTTAATACCGTATTGTTTTCGGTAAGTGTTTTGAAGCATTAGAAGGGTACGTTTTGCGTGCCCATACGGGGCATTAGTCCCTTCAGGATAACCATTCCACAGGTTATCCTCCTTAAAAGGAACTTGGCAATACTTTGGATAACCACACACGCTACCCAGAGTATACACGTATTTAATATCATTTTTTCTTGCAGCTTCGAATATATTTATTCCCATTTGCAAATTCTTAACTAAAAAATCTGCAGGGCTATTGCGATTCGCCAAGATTCCGCCACAAACAGCAGCCAAATGTAGAATACAATCACACCTAGTATTTTTAAAATAATTATCTACATCATTAGGGTTTGTTAGATCGCAATTTATACTTCCTGGAGAAATAATGGTTTCTTTAGATTTGTTATAAAATTCTTCCAGAACATGATGTCCTAGAAACCCGGAACTACCTGTGACTAGAATTTTCATACCGCTTCCTTCAAAAGCTTTTCTTTACCAGCCAGGGCGAGATCGTGCTGGACCATTTCCTCTACTAGATCATTAAAAGAAAATTCTGGTTCCCAACCCAATTTATTACGAATCTTGGTAGAATCACCACAAAGAGCATCAACTTCAGATGGGCGATAATAGCGTTCATCTATTTCCACGTATTTCTCCCAATCTAAATCTAGCTTAGAGAATACCAACTCTACGAATTCCTGAACAGAGTGCATTTCGCCGGAAGCAATCACATAATCATCTGGTTCGTTGGCGGTAATAGCCATGAGCATACCTCTGACGGTATCTTTGTTATGATTCCAATCTCGTTTAGCAGAGATATTACCTAGAACCAGTTTATCTTGCAGACCAAGTTTGATACGAGTAGCTGCTCTGGTAATTTTTCTGGTTACAAAAGTTTCTCCACGTCTCACCGACTCGGTATTAAACATAATAGCATTAGTAGCGAAAAGATTATATGCTTCCCTATAATTTATAGTTGCCCAAAATCCCGCCAATTTAGCTACGGCGTATGGGGAGCGAGGGTGAAAGGGAGTTTGTTCATTTTGAGGCGGAGGGCTACTACCGAACAACTCTGACGTGCTGGCCGTAAGAAACCTTGTTTTGGGGCTATTTTTTCTAATAGCTTCCAAAACTCTAATTACGCTAGTACCAGTTACATCGGCTGTATATTCCGGAATATCGAAGCTGACTTTAACATGGCTTTGAGCCGCCATGTTAAATAGCAAATCCGGTTTTATATCTCCCACCCAAGAAGAGATGGAGGAATAATCCGCCAAGTCACCATAAGTAAGGTGCAATTTATCATAGATATGATCTATACGTCCTGTACTAAAAGAGCTAGTTCTACGTACCAGTCCATAGACATCGTAGCCTTTTTCTAGCAACAATTCTGCCAAATAAGACCCGGTCTGTCCCGTAATCCCAGTCAAACATGCTTTCATAGGTTCTCTTTATATTCTTTTAGAGTTTTAACAATATATTTTATTTCGTCTTCGGTTAACTCTGGATAACTTGGCAGCACAATACATTCCCGGCGCAAAAGATAGGCATTATTGAAAGTAGAAATTCCGCCAAAATGTCCATGCAAACCAACATCACAGAACATTGGTCTTATTTCTATACCACGACTCGAAAATAGACTTTCTGCATTTTTATAGTTTGAACCGGAAACTCTTATACCTAACATCCAATTAGCAGAAACGGTATTAGGATCGGTTTCCTGCAAAACAAATTCAGAGCCAAGATGTTTATAGTAGGTATCAAAAACTCTTTTCTTGTTTTCTTTAATTTGGTCCAAACATTCCAACTGTCCACACAATAAAGCAGCTTGCACATTGGTCATACGATAATTATAACCCAACATTCTATGCACAAAACGCTCATCATCAAAATGTTGTCCCTGACCATGTTTACAATTCAAATATTCGTATATATCCGTATCATTAATTAAAACCGCCCCGCCTTCGCCGGAGGTGATATTTTTATTACCAAAAAAAGAAACAAAAGAAAGCGATTCACTTCCAACTGGTTTTCCGGAATACTCTCCTAAAAACCCTTCACATGCATCTTCAACAAACATGGTATTCGGATATTGTTGTTTTAAGTTTGGGACATTTACGATATTCCCTAGATTATGGACAACACCAACTGCACAATCTGTATTTTTCCGTATTGCTTTATCTAACAATTTATAATCGAAATTCCAAGTTTTTATATTTGCGTCCACGATATTAATTTTGATATTTTCGTATTTGTAAACATTCCACGCAGCGACGTAAACGTTATTCGGCATAATTATTTCATTATAACCAAAGCAATCTTTTAAAGCTATTGCGACAAGGTGCCCGGCAGTAGTTCCGTTACTAGTCAGCAGCACATGTTTTACTCTCAAAATTTCTTGAAGTTTTTCAGAGGCTAGTGCATTATACTTACCTCTAGACAGCCAGCCGGAACCTAAGGCATCATGCGCATATCGTAATATATGTTTGGGAAGATAGGGTTTATAAACGGGAATCATCACTGATAAATTTAACGTAATTTTAACACACTCTCGGCATATAAAAGATCATAGTGGTTATTTATGTCAATTGAGCGTTCTTTTGGGACAATAACAGCCTGAACATTTCCACTAAAAAAATTTTTATATTCTAAAATTTTATCCCATTTACCAATATAAAATGCACCTGAAGGTTTGTAGTACTTTTTAATAAACTTGCTATTTGTTGCGCCAATTTCTAAATTATCAAAAACTGGAATAACGTTGCTATTATTAATTAAACACGCTAACTGAATTGTTTCAGAAAACTCGGTCATACTTATTACAAAATCAGACTTATCTATTCGTCTGATACCATTTTGTATATCTTGGCAATTAATAAATGGACAGGTTGGCAAAAAATATGAAAAAACATCATATTCTACATTACTATGTTCAATTAAATCCAACATAGCGTTTAAAACTGTAGATTTTGTAGTTGCTAAACTAGCCGGTCTAACATGCCTTTCTACCGGTAAATCCTTTACGGCATCGAATATTTTATCTCCATCAGTAGAAACCAATATTTTATCAAAACACCCAGAATTAACGACTGCTTCAGTAACCCATCTTATTAAAGGTTTACCTCCTAATGGATATATATTTTTATTTTTTAGACGAGTTGAACCTGCTCTTGCCGGGATTACAGCTAATTTATTCACAAACCACCTTCCCAACGGCATCTGCTTTTTGCACTAACATTTTTAATCTAAACAAATCTAAAACACAATCAGCGTCAGAAACAGATTCAGGCGGGTTTGGATGAACTTCTGCAAAAACGCCATCATAATTAAAAACATCAGCAGACACAAAATATCGTTCTGCCAAAACTCTATCACCCTGTTTTCCATGTACTTTTCTTGACCGTTGGGTAGAATGCGTACAGTCCAAAATAATCTTATCATAATATTCTTTTAATTCGTCAACAATTCCAAAATTAACGAACAAATCATGATATCCAAAATTAGATCCGCGATCACAAATCCATGCTTCGCAATTTGGGTTTGTTTCTTTTACTTTATCCACAGATTTGATAAGATTGTTAGGTCCTATCCATTGTCCCTTTTTAATATTGATGGCTTGAAAATGCTTCGCACATTCAACGATAAGATCTGTTTGTCGGCACAAAAAGGCTGGCGTTTGTACAACATCTACATATCCTACCAGCTTTTCTACCTGATGTACTTCATGAACGTCAGTTATAAATTTAACGTGTGGAAAAAGTTCGTGGGCTTCTTTCCAAACTTTTTGTGACTCTTCTAATCCCGGACCTCTACCGCCATACAGAGATGTTCTGTTTGCCTTATCAAAACTAGCTTTCATATACCATTGTTTTCCACGCATAATTGGTTCAATTGCTGATAATGTGTTTATAAATAAATCTCTACCCTCTAAACTACAGGGACCCAAAATCCACACTTTATTTTTCATTTACGACCTCGGATATTACATTTTTAATTTCATCAATCGCAGCACCGCTTAATTTAGGCCACGGATTACGATTATAATGACTCAATAAGCCCAAATGAGCCAAGGCTACTCTTAAACTTGGGTGCCACCCATATTTTAAAAAGACATCGAACAATTTCGACTCTAAAGCTATTTGACTGTCACCAAAACGCCCACTATCTATTTCGTTACAATAATTGATTTCTATTTGTGGAAATAAATTTCCTATTCCAGACAAAAATGAATTAGCTCCGGCCGTTTTTAAAAACTGATGACGTCTCATGCTACCACCAGCAACGATCACGTCTAAATTCGGGGGCAAATTTCTAATAAAATTATATGACTCTTGAAGATTACTATGTTCTTCTTTTATTCCACATATCAGTTTTTTTTCAAATAAACTTGATATTATATCAGAAGTAAAGTTCCATTCTCCACCAGTACCTTTACGCATTGGCATGGCGTGTAAATACACTGGATATAAAGACGCCTCCCTAATTTTTGCAATATGGGAATATATAGACCCATAATCATAAAACCTATCTGGATACAAAACCATAAGATTTGATTTGCCAATATATTCTTTTGCCCGTCGCACAAACTTAACAGATTCATTTGAAGAAATAGGAGGTATTCCAAATATCTTTGAGCATTTGGCTGTTGCCACCACTTTATTAAATATATGAATTTCATTTGTTGTTAATAGATTAAATTGTGATGTGCCTGCAGTAGTCATTAGCGTTGTAGCACCGCATTCAACTAAATAATGTATATATTTTAAAACACCCTGAACGTCAAGGCATTCATTTTTATAATAAGATGGCGGAATAGCAATTACACTCTTATGTTTGCATTTATTTTTGCTGATAAAAACAGGAGCGTGTGGCTCATCATACATTCTAATATTTCTATTATACATTTTCTCATACATTCTAAACAGCAAAATATTAATATTTTGGCAAAAATCGTTTATTTTTTTCCCAATCTCTAACATTTAACACTTTATCATCAATAAACAAATCATACTCTGGTTTCCCAAACAACACTTTATGATATTTAACACCCCATTTTTTTAATTGTTTATATGTAACGTCGGACCAATCAACTCCAGTCCCAGATCCTCTAGCCGTCCAATAGGTTATGTGATGCCCAGTATCATATAATTTATTAATTGCTTTTATATTTTCGATAATCGGGGATGCTGTATTATAATCTCTCGGTATATTTTTGTTTCCAGGAGTAGTACAGATAGTTTCATCTATATCTATCAATATTTTACGCGGATCCTTAAAAAATATAAAATATGTTTGAGGCTTTGGTTTCCTATTAAATGTACCTGAAAACAACAACGAATAACCTTTTGAATTAAACAAATCTATAACAAACTCATCTTTTAAAAGTAAAGCGTCTAAAAAATCATTTTTGTAATTTGTAGCCTGCACAAAGTTCTGTTTAGTTATTTTTTTTGTATTGAAGGCAATATATGTTGCCTGTATATCATTAGTCCAAATGTCAACTACTTGTTTAAAATATTCCAACGTAGGGAAATGCCAGACCACGGCATGTGCTAAAATTAAATCAGCTTTTCCGTAATTATATTTAAAATCACACAAGCTGTTAGGTAGTAATTCGGCACGATCTGGGTTTGCATATTTTACACAGTTACTAAGGCTATCTTCACAAATATCAAGAGCCAATACGGAAGTTACTTTTTTCAATTCATTTGTTAAAACCCCGCCGCCGCAGCCCCAATCTATTGCAAAGTTAATTTTTTCCATAGGTAAATTATTTACAAAATAATTATTAAAATTAGAAATAATTCTCTTAACTTTCCACTTCGGCAAATTTGACAAAAGATGTCTGCGCTCACCGTGCATATTAGACCAATGTTTTTTAAGATTTGTATTCATTTAATTTTTATTTTCCCCGCTTTTGCTAATTTGTTTAAAAACCTCTTCTCATAATCTATTTTATGACATGGGCTTAAGCTTGGTCTATCTTCCCAATAATGCGTTCTAGATGAATCATTTACATTTAAATCGAATCCAAATAAATATGGTTTTATGTTCGCTATCACACATAAACAAATCATTATACACCCTACGCTGGGAGGACGAGGCGAAACAAATCCAACAGCGCGTTTTAAATCTCCCAAACTTTCAAATTTAAACACAAACAACTCATTACTTGCATGGGTATGCTTTTCTTTATTTTCTTGTTCCATACTCGGACCCATGTACAAAATTCTACTATTACGAAGATTCCTAATAAAATCTGGCGGCTGATCAGTAAATCCTTTTAGTGATGGAGCAAGATTAATAAAAACATGATTATTAGCTACACGAAGAGTAGTTTTATGTCCAACTATTTCTTCATAATTTTTTGTTGGAGCACGATTAAATCTAATAACATCCTGAAACTGATCAATAATTTTTCCATATTTATGATTACACAGATTCCCACTTGATCCAACGATAGCAATCGATGGAGAAATATCTAAAATTGGTTGAACAAACTGTAATCTAGACATTTTTTACATATATAGCGTTTTGTTGGCGCGTTGAGTGTAATTTATATTTTTTTAACATATTAGAAATGTTATCTAGTCCAGAAAAAGTATATTCGATACAAAATATCTTAGGCAAAAATTCATCGTCTATTTCCAAAATTCCTTCAAGAGCCTGTAGCTCATGTCCTTCTACGTCTAAAACAAATAAATCAATCGGAACTTCATTTTTAAACACTTGAGAAAATTTTTTACATTGTACTTTGTATTCCTTAAAGTTGCACCCTTGTTTTAATAAATCTTGCATGTGGGATTCGTGGTGCCCCAAAGATCCGTTCCCAAACAACATCCCGTGTTTAGGGTGGATTGCATGTTTAAAAATTGCTTCATCGTTATTATTAGATAATGCTATATTTATATTAATACAGTTTGGGCGATTTTTCTGCAACATTTTAAATAATGGAGGAACAGCTTCTATATTCATTCCAGTCCACGACAACGAATGCTCAAAAAACAAACAAGATGATTCCAACTTGCCATCTAAAGCGCCACATTCTACAAAAAAACCACGCTTTTTATCATTAAAAAATGTTTGATGCAAATATTTATCAATTAAAAATTGCCCATAATACATTTATTTTCTCCTGTATAACGACAACGATCTTGGCAAAGGATAGCTTTCCTCACGCCTGATTAATTCAAATCCCAATTTTACAAACTCATCTTTATATAATTTTGCAGAATTAATATCTTCTATAAGAATATATTTATTTGAAATATTACTAAGTCCTCTAGCAAAAGCCTTTGGTTTAACCACTCCATTTAAATGATGAACAATTGCCAAAGCCAACACTAAATCTGAGTAAAATCTTAAATTTTCATGCAGCTTGCAATTAACTAAAGTATTCACGTTTTTCACAGCAAATATAGCATTGGCTTTCCTTTTCTTTGCTAATTTTGTAGCTTCATGAACACATTGAACATCTACATCAAAACCAACCACCGACTGCGCACGTTTTGCGGCATACATCGCATAATATCCTTTATTACACGCCACATCGGTTACAGTTCTAAAACTTATATCATTCATCATATCGGTAACTATACAGGCTTTTTTATTAACATTTTTATGATTTTTTAATTTTTACCTCTTTATTGTTAATTATTTTTTTAAATTCATTCCAAACAAGTGTATTTTCTTTTATTGTGACAAGATTGCGTATTGGAGCTGTGCTTTTTTGTAACTGTTTTATGTTATATTTAGTATGCCCAAATTTAAAATCATTATATAAATATTTTTGCGCAAGATAACATGTACCAAAAAACGCAGGTTCTGTATGTCCCTTCCCTACTTTTATAGATCCTAAATCTAACCAAACAATACCATCTTGTGTATAATTTATGTTAGCCTCGTGCACATCATGTAAAAATAAACCGCATTTGTGCAATTCAATGTGTAAATTACACAAAGCTAATAACAGTTCTTTAACCATGTACGGAGTACATTCTTGAATTCTAACCCTATGTTCATAGTTATTTAACTCCCACACTGGGGTTTCTAGATACAAAAAGTTAGTTGGTTTCACTTTTTGTATCGGAAGTTTTTCCAATATATTTAAACCGATAGGGTTCCAAGATACGTATAATTTATCTTTATAATAAAAAACAGAACCGCTTGATAGCGGATGAGTCACCAGATCATTATCATTTAGTATTATTTTAGACATACAAATCGTTAATCATTTCATGAATATTTATGTAATCCGGGAAATTATAAGAATGTCTTTTGATACCTACTTGTAGAGCCGGGTGCATGTTGGGAAAACCATACACATCATCTCCTACTTTTGATTCATCAAAGTTTTTCCACACATCATTGTAGTACCCAACAATTTTAGGGGTAAATCTGGCATACAAACCTTTTTTAAATTTCATTTTGTTTTTACCAACATAAGCAAAATGAAACAGGAATTCGTCAGAAATTCTAATCAATGGCTTATGTTGGTTTTGTATGTTGCAATGCCCATACACGTTTCCCGGTTTATGCTTTGCTATTCTTGAGTACGGTAATATTATTCTATCATCACCGTTCTTTTTACAAAAAACAAATTTTTCATTTTTAAAAAATATAACGTGAGGGATCATTATAGTACCACTTTTAGATGAGAAAAGTTTTTCAACTTTAGAAATTAACGATTTAGAAAAAAACTCATCTAAATCTGGACACCAAAAAACATCAATATCATTTCTTACATATCTAGACCCAACAGCAAACATCTTTCTTTTTGTCTCAAAGCTTATACCCACGCCCTTAACACCAGACAAATCTTTTTTTTCTATCAATGTTATTTTATTCTTTGGATCTGGGTATTTTTTAATGTACTCGTGGCTGCCATCTGTAGAAAATGTTTTCGAATCAACATGTAAATCATATAAAATTATTTGATCAAAATACTTATAAAGAAATGGTAATTTTTGTTTTAAAAACGGAAGTTCGTTATACAAAATACTAAAGCAACAATGTTTCATTTTAAAACCTCCTCTCGGAAACTTTTTATTGATGTAATTACTTTACCATTTAACGTAGGTCCTGGTAATGGAGGAAAATACATTGCCCTTATAAAACGACACACTTTATCTTCGTTCCAATTCGGATCAATTTTTCCATCATAAGGTACTCCTCTTTTATGATATGAAGAAATTCCTTCTTGGCAAATTCCAACAAAACCATTTTGTACCAAAGATAAAGCCGCCGGCCACATATCTCTTACTTTATCCATAATATCTCTTACTTTATCCATACATTTATTATATAAACTTTCCTGAGTTTCATCTTTTGATATTTGTATTGAAATTTGTAACAATATCCTTCCAGTATCTATGTTCTTATCTATATAATGAAAAGTAATTCCAGTTACTTGATCTCCTTCGATAATAGCCCAAGGTACCGAGGAGCACCCTCTATGCTTTGGCAATAATGATGGGTGCGCATTAAATATTTTACCATTACACGCTTTTATAACATGTTCCTTAATTATATACCTGTAATAAACACTAGAGATAATATCCGGTTTAAATGGCAAATCTACTTTGTTTATATTCTCTGTTGAACAAAATATATTATTATCTTTACATTTATCTATAATTCTGCCATCAATGCCGTTATCATGGGTAAATACCGCAATTCGAGAAAATTTACAGTTATTAATGGTATAATTTAATATTTCATACCCTACACGGTTATAACAACATAATATTAAATTCATTTCACTTCACTTCACGTAATCTTTCTAAAAATTGCGATGCGTTATCGCTAACTTTAATGTTGTTGGTATAATTTTTATAAATTGAATCCATAAACCTATAACGATCTTTTCTTATCCCAATTAGATTTGTAGCTGTAGCTGTGGCTAACGCAAGGTTTCCACCACTACCGATTGTAATTACTGCCTTCGCATCGCGCATTAACCCACAATCTATCTTTATGTTGTCTATATCGGGCGGTAGTTCTCCGCATAATGTCGGTACTGTTAAATCTATAAAATTAAATTCATTATTAAAATCATTGTACAATGAATATATTTTTAACGATCCATGAATTTTATATTCGGCATTCATTTCTACTTCTCTTTCGCCTATCACTACAATTTTGTATTTTTCAGATAACCGTTTAATTTCTGCCATTAGTTCGCTCTGCAATTCAACAAACCACTGTCTATTAAACTCTCTTACTTTAGTTGTTATAACTATATAATCTTCATTTGGTTTTTTCGGATGGTTGTCACACAATCTTGAAATTCTTGGAATTGCTGGCGGAATACCGGGAAACCATTTGTTAACCAAATTTCTACCAGGACATTCTGTTTTACTATTTAATATAAAACAGGGGTCGCTATATACCAGTTCCATAAATTTTATAAAAAACTTCTTATATTTTTGCGAATTATTTTTATATAACTTTAATATGTGCCAGTCGGCGTTAACATAAATTCGCTTATAATTATTTTTAACACCATTTAAGGCTCCCCATATATAAATACAATCTCCCAGCCCTAAACGTATAGAAAGTTTTAACTCTAATCGTGAACTCATAATTCCAAAATACCAACAGCGCTGTTTTCATCATATCGTTTAAAACTATAACCCAATTCATTATACAAATTTTTAGCAATTATATTTTTATCATATACTGTTAGTCTTATATATTTTGAACCCCTACATTTTGCGAAGCTGTGCAAAAACAACATAAACATTTTACCCAAGCCTATCCCACGAGCACTTCTACTAATTGCAATACCAAGAGATGGTATTTCAAATCCTTCATCCCATCCCCGCAACATTCCATAACCTAATATGTTTTTATCACCAAACACAGCACAATACACATCTAAACCACTATAATTGCAAATTTTATGTGCATACTCCTTTGTAAATGGGTGCGGACAAAACAATTCATTATCATTATTGGACATAATTTCATCAAAAAAAATACTTAAACTATCAACGTCTGTATTTTTTAAAACTCTACATTCTATATTAATAGGTTTTATGTTTTCTTTGAATATGTTTTCCATTATCTAAATTTTCCCCATTTTTTGCGTCAGCAATCATTTCCACAATCTTTTCATCCACTTCGTCAATTAACTGATTACGCTGAACATTCAGATCACATGCCTTCTTTAATGCTTGCCACAGTTTTTCTGCTCCATCTTCAGTTTGCCAATATTTTTCTTTAAATTCATCAAAAGTCATACGACGTATTTGATAAAGCACTTCTTGGTTGTGCCACATTTTTAAATCGGCAGTTAATAATTTATCAATTAAAGACCCTAGTGTATCTGACATTTATTTTCCTTTCCTTAATTTTATTTGTTTACTTATCTCGTTTGCTACGTTTTTTGTGTCAACATAAACAGAATCTACAATTTTAGCAGAATACTTTATCTTATTTCTAAATCTATTACCTATCCAATCAGTCGAAGCTATAACTTTATTTCGTGAATTATAAAATGAAAGTATGGTTTTGTTTGAATTAAATAAATTATCTTTAGTATACGAATATGTGTGTGGTCCTGAAAACCTTCCCACAATTAAATCACAAAATGTGCTTATGTAAGAATTTTCATTCAAGTCATTGCCATTTTCTTTTTGAATTATATCTGGTGTATAAATAATGTTTCCTTGTGTTTTAATGTTGTTATTAGTTACTAACCACAATGTGCGTGGATGTTTTTTAGCCACATGTTGGATACTTGGCCACATATCAAAATTTACCGCTTGGCATGAGTTAACATTACCATTGCAAACAAGAACTTTGCGTACACCTTTGTGCTTTTCCATAAAACTGTTTATGGAATCAATTTTATATAAACTATAATCTATTTGAGGATAAAATTTACATGGGTCCGAATGTATTTCAGACAAATTTATACCCAAAGCTTCCTTGCACGTACTTTCAAACAACGAATATAAACAAGAAAAACTTAAGGTCTCCTGGTATACATATTTTCTTTTACTAGTTCCATACCAAGTATTTATAAATAAATCGTTTCCCTTTTTAATGAACGGTACCCACTTATCTAAACCTTGCAATAATTTTTTGTCTTCAATAATTGACCCGCCAAAAACATGACTATTATTATGGGCATACAAAAATTCATCAGCCTTTACATAATTGCGAATGGCATCAACAAAACCACGCGAAACATGTAAATCACCATAATGCCAATTATTAAAAAATATTATTCTCATACCCTCCTTATAAAGTTATTAAATATTCTAATCCTACTAAACTTCGTAATATTATGTTTAATGTTGTATTTTTCCAACGCCTCCTTACAATTTAGTGTGTTAGTACCACGCCGTGTGCTTTCTCCAAAAATAACAACATCACGTTGTGGATATAAAACAGAATAATTGGGCGTTAATATTTTTCTCCTTTCTATTCCTATTTTGCCTATTGTGGCATTAGGTTTTATTATATCAGAAAAAAATATCTTTTTTAATACTTTTGCTCGGACAAAGTAATGAAACCAAAACTGGCTATGACCAAATCCTGTTCTATAAAAATGTTTATTCTTAATAACAACATTTTCCCACCTTAATCTTCTTGGTGGGTTACGTAATCTCAAGACATCAAATGTGTTTTTTTTATTGGCAATGTTAAATATAAAGTTCAACAAATGTTGATTTTTAATTTCATGAAGATAAATATCATCTAAACACCAATATACAAACTCATTATCATTAATTGGCTGCAACAAAGAACACATGGTATTTTTTACGCTCTTGTCTGTTTTTACAAACTCTATGTTTTCAAACTTATCTTTATAATAAGGTTTCTCGTTATTATACGGTACCACAAACTGTAATGGACATTTTTTCCACGACTGCATGTAACTGCTAATAGTTAAATCAGCAAAAGTTGCCCGCTCATCATATGTTAATACAATTGCTTTCATTTACTCCCAAATGGCAATACCATGTATGCTCATACGAATATCATCTGACATAATAATGTCTCTAATATTTGTAAGAGTCTTCCTGTCATAAACCGATACCATTGCTGGAGAAGAGCCTCCAACTACATATTTGGAATCATAAACCAAACCTCTAGCAAATGGTTGCCTAGCAACACTTTCACCTACTTCTGTTTTCTTACAAGGTACTCTCTTAATAGCTACACTTTTTAATACTTTACCACCATGATTGGTTAATACTATTCTGTTACCTTGCGTATCGTTTTTTATTATCTCTCTTTTGTTTATAATGTAACAATTATGGGTTCCAGCTGGAATTCCCAATTTGCGAGATATTTTCATATCTTTTTCTATTTTTAACAAAGACCTCGTGTGTGTTCCAGAAAAGAACACACTACCAGCAAAATTACAAACACTATTTAAATGAATAGTTTCATTCTTTTTTATTTGATTTGGTTTATTACAATTAAATTTTTTTGCATTTTTACCACGTACTAACAAACCATATTCAAATTCATCTTTAGTCAAATCAAATACTATTAATGAATCAAATCCAGTAGATACAATATATAATTTATCATTAAAAACCATAGTTTCATGGCATGCCCCCAGATAGCCATTCTTTAATCTGTTAATAAGTTTAAATTTATTATCAAATATTAAAATACTTTTTGCTGAAGCAACATATATTTTATTCTTATAAACTGATATTCCGCGCAATCCCCTATCTCCGGCTCTACCTACAAGTTCAATATCTTCATCCCAATCAAATAATTTTTTATATTTGCCGGTTTCAACATCAACTAAAAATAAACCCCCATGAGCGCATTTAGTAGAAGCGCGTATAAGATGACTAGCCAATACTTTTTTCATAATTTTACCTTTAAGGATTCATAGGTTTGATAAATAGCATTTAGTTTGCGACGTTCTTTGTTAGTAACTAACGAAGTGTCCATATTAGCTGGGCGCAAATTGTTACTCCTATTCGCTTGAGGGTTCCCAAAAATAAAATCTGTTTTATGTAAAGAAAATGGTCCCTCAAACTGCGCTTTTCCAGCAAAAACTGTGTTCAAATATTTAATAGCTTTATTGTTGCCTGCGCCACACAAATCTTCCAATACAATGTTAACAGCTTTATTTTCACAACTTTTCATTAATTCATATTGTTTTTCAAAATTAAACATCATACCTTTAATAGCACGAGCATTTGCATCATCGCTTCGTTCAGGTCTGATCTTTTTCTGACTATTATATAAAGCTGCCGGGTCTCGGTATACAAATATTACGATATCTGACATATTAATTATTTTTTGATATATTTGTTTTAGTTTGTTTTCTCCGTGCCTATAGGTTTCTTTTACTCCACCAAAATCATATCCACTTTTGTGTAATTTTTTAGCCAAACCTTCCATAAAATCATTTTTGTCAGTAAAGTTAATATTCTTAATTTTATCCAGCTTCAGTTTCTTTCTGTTCTTGCACAACACCCAGTGTGGCTCAGAAATACAAAAAGCATTGTCCATTGAATTTAATATATTATTAACAATGGTCGTTCCTGTATGAGGGGCTCCCAATACAGAAATTATTTTCTTTTTCTCTTGTTTAACGATTTTCATATTTTAATCCGAAACTTCAAACTTTTGCGCATGCGGTAATTAAAAATCTTCTTATCAATATAAAATTTCTTTTGATTGTGATAATCAAGCGAATCTTTTTCTCTTGTTTTGTGTGTATAGTGCTTGTGCTGAAATACTACATCCTTGTCTCTTATATTTTTAATTAAACCCAGTTCGTTACAGTTTTGATATAATTCAGCATCACTAAACATGTGCCTATAAGCTTTATGGTATAATATTCTATTTAAAGCCATAAACGCATAACCGTCCATTATAGGTATTGTAACTACATTGGCGTCTAATTTAACAACCCCATCATTAACCAATAAACAACGTCTTTGTTCCATTTCTTGATTAATAAACACATCCCATTGGTCGGGAGGATAAAAATCATCAGAAGCTAAAATAATTATATCATTTAAACTAGGAATCGAAAAAGTGGTTGTGAGACAATAAGCTGGAAAAGCTACACCTTTTCTGGGCGGATTAGTGACTAATACATCATAACCGTCTAAAAAACTAGCATCCCATACATTGTCTACAGCAACCTTAGTAGTAACATCTTTAGGATTCTTAGCTTTGGACAACCATTCAGCCTGGGTTTTTTTAAATACATTAGGACGAGCAGTTACCCATAACATATGAATTTTACGCTCTATCATCGGCGTTTCCTTCGACTAGATCCCACAACATAAGCCGCAGAAGGATTCATAGAATTTAAAGCACAAGGTGGCACTACAACATATGGTCCAGGAACAACATCGTTCTTGTTCCTAATGCTATAATTCCTAATCCTTGATGAATGATAATGATATGCTTTTATTGTATGGCTAGGGTTAAATACGTTGTAACCGGCCATTTTTGCTTCATAAGCAATCCTATTATCACACCCACGTAGCCCTAAAAAGAAATCACCTTTAATATTTACTTTGCCCTTAAATACCCACACATCCTGGCTCTCGGCTCGTGCATAGTGCGCTACAATTCTGTTCTTTTTTACATCCCACCGGCTTAAAGCGTAAAATGAGTTTTTCTCCATGTCTCGACATAAATCAATAGTCTCATCAAAATATATGTCTAAATTAGCAATAACATTAATATCATCGTCTGCAGAATATTTGTTTATAAAATCAAAAAAATCTTGATATCTAACTCTAGACTGTGACTCAAAAAGTACAACATTAAAGGATGGGTTGGATAAGTTTTTCTTTAAACATACCTCTATTTCTCCCTGACGGGTTGGGTTTTTATCTACATAATGATTAAGGTATAAATTAATGTTCATAATTTTCCAGTCAGTTTGGTAAGCCCCAACAATTCCCATATTCGAGACTCAAAAGTGTGCTCGGCAGCAGCTTTGAGACCACCGTATTTTCCGACACGATTGGCAAAACTTAAATCATTTTTACACTTTTTAACCAACGAAACTATATCATTTATGTTTCGGGCAACCAAAATATCACCATTCTCGGCAAAATAACTATCTATTCCGGGGAACCTATACGCAATTGTTGGTCGCCCAGATGCAATACACATCAACAAACGATCGGAAAAATAATGCGGAACGTCGTTAAAGTTGCTCACACTTAACACACAAATACTATCAGTATATACTTCGTTTACTTTAGTAATGTCAATGGTACCAATTCCGCGACCATGTCCAGATCCATACATCCCAGCCCGAGCACCAAATTCATTTTTTAACCTTTGTACTATTTGTTTCCTCAACGCAGCGTCCGGAAACAAATTACTTGCATGTGCATTGGCAATAAATGAAACATCATACTTAAATTCAGTTTTATTTTTCGGATAATATAACTTGGGATCATATCCAATTTGCCAATAAACTGGATTTTTTGCGCCAGCTTTTTTATATAATTCTATTTGTCCAACGCTAGATAATAAAGAATAATCCACAACTTTAGAAATTGAAACGAAATAACGATCCGCTTGTTTACGAATATCTCCGCTCCAATTGGTAAATATAGTTTTTGGACTAATTTGTCTAGCTTTTTGTATTGTTTCTGGTCTAATGGCGTTAGTCATCTGCAGCTGCATATGAACTAAATCAGGACTATAACGCTCCACAAACCGTAGAAACATCTCATTGGCAGATGCTTTTTGTTCCAAAAAATCAAACACATGCACCGTTGCACCAGTTTTCTTAAAAGCATCTACAGTTCCCGGCTGAGATCCGATGGGCAAATATAAAATCGTTAACATTTGATCTCCAACATTTTTGCCATCGCCATTTTGGTATTATAATGTGTTGGTTTCGGTACAAAACTACCGTGTATGCATCTTTCTATAGTTGAAATAATGTCCTTTTTTAATACATAATATTCATTATTACCACGGCTATTTCTAATTATATATGGAGTATATGATAAATACTTATGATTGTTAGTGATTACTTGCAAACCCAATACACAGGCTAACTCTAGGATTCCAGAAATATAATGAGAATTGGCACTAATATCTATAATGCCATATGCGCCAGCAATTACTTTGTATAATTCATTGTATGGCTCGTATTCGGAAATATAATTTATATGTTCAGGTATCTTACATCTAGCGCCAACCACGTATAATTTTCCATATTCTTTTTTCCACAATTGTAATAATAATTGTGTAACATTAGAGTCTTTTTCTAAATAAACATAATAATCTTGTTTGCTTTTTGCTTTTGGACCTAATATTGGCCAGGGACGGTGCTGCACTTTTACATTTTTATCAGGAAACCAACGCCTTAACATATACAAATTGGACAATGATGGGGTACAAATAATATTAACTGGTTTCAATAATTCGACATCTTCGAACCTAACATTATGATCAAACTCCTCTAACCATACCACTGAAGCCGGCACTATACTACCAATAGAACAAACAGTAAAATCACAAACTTGTTTCGTTATTTTTGGAAATAAAGGCGAAATTTTATTAAACCACTGTTTAGCACCAGCCCCGATTAAATTCACCGAACCCGAAACGTCATTATAAACATTTTTATACGTAGGAGAATTTAAAACAGCATAGTATTTAAATATATCTTTAATGTCCTCATTAACTACGCTAAGACTATAATCAGAAACTTTACGTACAGATCCTTTGGGAGCAGGTGTTCCTGTATTATAATTAACGTCTGGTAACATTATGGGATTAACAAAGTTATGCTGCTTACCATCTGGAATCTTAACGCTATCGATTCGTACATTTCCTACAGAAGTTTCTGGTCTAAAGATATGTAACGAATATTCACCAGCTTGTCCCATGCCAGATTCTAAACGCATAACTCCGTTCTGTACACGCTCATAAGCAATGAACGTAGATGTGCCCTGTCCTATGCCACGCTTGTTAACAAATTCAGCACTAATTTTTCCATTTCCACCTATGCGCCCTACCGTAAGAACTACAGTATAAATCATGCTTGAAGATAAATTAACGATGGGTATAGTAATCTCTCCGTGCCGTTTTAAAATAACACTGTCCCCACTTCGCTCTACGTCTTTCTTTTGAGTTGCAACCTCAAATAAACATTTGCCAGCACTATCATAAACGTCTGTTACTGTTTTCAGTGGTAATGTAGCATCAGAACTTACTTTCTTGTCACCAGATTTGCTTTTTATAACTGACACTATTGCCGAATTTTGCATGTGTACGTATTTAGGATCTTTAATCTGTACTGCGTCATTCAAAATTATGGATAAAATTTGACAAGGATACGCGAACTTGATAATATCCCCCGTGCACTTCGCAACATTCTGTGGCTCAGTCTCTATGTTATCAATATTATAAGCGTCAATGGTTGCCCCTTCGATTGCATATAAAATATCTTTTGAAAGTTTAAGTCCACGATATTTGCCACAGGCTTTCAAAACCGTATCCCAATTCGTTTCCTGTGGAACTAAAACAGTAGGTTTCTTAGTGGCTTTGCCAGCAGAACCATTTTCATTTATTTCTACGCCACACAGCAATATTTCCCCAGAACAATCTGCTACTCTTAAAACATCAACCTTCCTATCGCCACCAAGTGAAACCGTAATTCCTTGCGTAGTTATGGCTCTCGCAAAAGTTCTGCTGGCTACACCATCAGCACGAATTGTCATTTTGCCATTACCGCTTTTGCGTTTAAACTGTAGCGTGCATTCATTTGGACATTCTATAGAGGAAAAATCCAAAGATAACATGCTGTTTCTTGGGGCTAGCACGCAACCGGATGGGGTAAAGCTGCATGAACGATAAGATGAAGTATATTTGTTTAACTCGTCTGGTTTAATTTGCATGATTACCCCATAAATGCCGAAATATCCTCAGAAAAGTCTACATATATGGGCTTGGTCTTGCGTGCATAACTAGCCGCATTCTTTTGAAAAGCTCCTAGGTTTTCCTTAAATAACTTGTTTTTAAATTCTCTGTATTCTCCCTCATCAATGCCTTTATGAACGGCACATAAATCTACCCCAGGCTCGTTCAAATAAACTAAACCCAACCCTAACATTCGAATGCGAAACCCATAATCCGCATCTTCGTGACCATACATTTTATATTCCTCACAAAAATAGCCAATTTTTTCTTGCGTTTCTTTAGTAAATACAGTACACACTGCCCCCAAATTTCCTCTAGGTTTCACCTGAATTGTTAATGATCTCCCTTTAATTTTTACATTTGTTCTGGGATATGTGTTTCCTTCCAGGTTAACACCACACATACCTACCCGCGGAACCTCATCCACAACATCACAACAATCAACTAACCAATCGTTTCGTATGCCAATATCGTTATCTAATGTACAAAAATACTTTGTTTCAGGGTATTTTTCCTTGGCGGCTTTCAACGCCGCATTTCTGCCATAAGCAATACCTCTATTCTCCGGTAGCAATAACAACGTCAAACTTGCCAAACAAGGACAATCAAATTCCTTATTTTTTAACCATTCTTGGGTCCCATCTGTTGAACCATTGTCCACCACTACTAAATTAAACTTTTTACCAGTAGTATTTAATGATAATTTAAACGTATCTTTGGTTAATTCTAAGCGATTAAAAGTTACCATCATTATTGTTGTGTCTGTCATAGAGCCCTATATAATTGGTTTTTTCGATACTTTTCTATATCCACATCAAATTTACCAGCCCACTGTCGATTAAAATAAGCTAGATTTTTAAAGAAGAATTTTTTGTTTTGTGGGTTTTTATTCAGTGACGAGCTTTCATCATGTATGATGTGCGTATTTCCGCAATATAAAACCCGTTTCTTTTTTGCAACCATGCGTAAGGCAAGATCAACATCTTCGTATCCCCAAATATAATTCGTGTCCAGTAAAACAGAATGTATATATTTTGCCCTAATTAGCATACAGGCTCCGGTTACTGCCTGAAATTCCCTATTCATTTGGGCAATAGAATCATCTGGTTCTCCAGATCTGTAATTGTGTGGAAATCTACCTTTATCATTTTCTACAAACACCACCCCAGCATGTTGCAAATGCCCATCCGGAAATAATAATCTAGTTCCTACTATTGCCACTCTTTCCGTCATTAAAGATAACATATTTTTTAAAGATTCAGGGTTTTTAAAAATAATATCATCATTTAACAATAAAATAAAATCATCCCCGCCTAACCCCGCTTCTTTTGCTTTATTAAAAAGAAAATTATTACCTTGCGAAAAACTTTCATCATTGTTTTTGTATTTATAGTAATACACAAACTCAGGATTCATTGTTTTCGCAAATTCCTCAGTTTCATCTTGTGAATTATTATCCCGCACAAACCATTTTAAATCTGTAAATTTTCTAACCTCAATTAAAGAATTATAAAGGTTTTGCAATTTTTCACAATTATTCCATGTTAATGTTAAAGCATAAATCATATCTTGACGGCTCCAAAGGCTTGAAGTGGAGTAATGTCTTTAAAAAAACATATTTTACCATCCACCTTTAAATATCGTTTATTTTTTTCCAAATCAAATATACCCTTTTGGGAATTTCCCACGACTGATTTTTCCATCAACATAGCGGCTAATAACCAGTCCATATCCGGAGACAACACAGAATGCGCTTTAGAAATTAGATACAGGGCTGTATTTAATTCGAATGGGGGCAGGTAGACATTGAGCCCTGCATATTTCTGAGGGCGCTGAGTTAAAACCACAAAAGGTAATAGGCTAGATCTGAGCATGGCAGAAAAAGACCGAAGATCTGCGATTGACCAGTTTAAACCTGAAGGTTCATGGGCAGATAAACCTTCCACAAACAACACGAATGATCTGTTTGCCCTAAAATGATGTGCTATTGACCATTCTTTTAAATCCGGAGGTTCTGCCAAATGCCGCCATTTAGGCAAATATTGAATAGACCAATCTACCAAAGCGTTACGAAACAACTGTTCAGCTGCCGGTTTTCGGTCTTGATATCTAAATTCTCCTTGATAAGTTTTAACATCAATATAATTATTCAAACAATTAAAATAAGTTCTACCTTCTGCATCAAAAAATATTGGAACCGGATATTGTTCAAGCTGCTCTTGATTTAAAAAATAAGCAGAAGATCCCAGACCATTTAAATAAACCAATTGATTAAACTCTGTATTACCTGACCAGTATAGTGTTTTTCCGGGAAACACATAATTTATTGCTTCGAATATAGATAAAGAAAACAAAGATTCAAATAAACCTTTATAAGCTGCTACAACTATTTCTTCACAATCTAAAGCTTTTTGCCAATAAGAATAATCCATAGTAGGAATAACATATCTTCCATTTTTGATTTTATATGGTAATCCTGGTGCAAATGGAAAATATTTCGTGTTTATAGTTTTTGGCATTACTTTATTATGTTATAATTAGGATCTTTAAGATATCTATCATGATCTATTTTATATTTACCAGCCCACTTTTCTCTCAAAATCCTAACGTTTTGATTCATAAATAGCTTATGCGCTGGGTTCTTTTTTAATGATGCACTTTCTTCATGATAGGCAAATGTTTCCCCACAGTAGGCAATTTTTTCTGTTTGTCCTATTTTTAGATTTAAGTCAACATCGTCAAATGCCCACGAATACCTCTCATCAAAACCACCAACTCTTCGCCAACTTATAGGATTGACCAAACATAAAGCTGCAGTTACCACTTGAAAATACCTGTTTTTCTTAGCATTAGCGTCAGACTTCTCTCCTGGTCTGAAATGAAAAGGTAGATCGTTATACCTGTGACTAAAAATTACTCCAGCATGCTGTAGCTTATCAGTATTATTGTAAAGTAAACGAACACCCACCACTCCTGCTTTGGTTTTCTTCTGTAAATTCCACATTGTTTCCAAAACCGGCTTTCCCTGACAAGTAAAAGAAACATCGTTATTCAACAAATAAACCAAATCATCATCCGCCGGGTTTGCTTGATCAAATAGGTAATTCATGCCCTTAGCAAAACTATCTCGGTTGTGTCCAATATCATATACCTTCGCCGAAATCCTACAGTCACTCATAAGCTGCCAACGATTGATCTCATCTATAGAACCGTCTTTGGAACCGTTGTCCCTAATATGCCAAACAGGATAATCCCAATCCTCTTTTATCTTACCATCCTCCCAACAAAATCCGGTTTCCCAACCGAGCTGTTTGGATAACTCAGAAAGATAATGCTTTCCATTCCAGTTCAATGTAAGTATGTGTACTTTCATATGCGACCAACCCACTTGTTAACGAATTTTGTATGTGCTTCTGCATATAGTTGTTGCAAGCCTAGCTGCTTTCCTGTCATCCGACCAAAATGTAAAACAGGGGCGGGTAGTATTTTAAATGAAATATTTAGTTCTTTAGCTCTAAATGACAAATCAGTATCTTCAAAATAGGACCCCCAGTCTTCTATAAACGGTCCAACACAATCATCCACCTTAAGTTTTTCCCACGTTTCTTTTTTAGCGGTCAAATTCCAAGCACACATATAGAAATATTTAGAATCAATAAGTTTATCTTCTTCTCTCAGGAATTTTAAGTTCTCGTCCAACAGACCCCCAGTTGGACCAACAAGAGAGCCATCCTCAGCAGCCGCCATAATCGGTTGTGTCCAGGTTTCATGATCGCTTTTGACTCGAATATCGTTATTCAAAAACATCACAAACTCTCCTTGTGATGCCGCATAGCCCTGATTGGATGCCTTGGCAAACCCCAGATTCTCATCATTCCTGATGTACACCAAATTTTCCATTTCTTTAGCTAGCATAGAAACATATGGTGCAGTTCGATCCGTAATCATTTTTCTCTTCTTGTCTGGTTTGCTAGATCCATTATCCACAATAATAATTTCGTGATCTTTTGGTAATCTACGCAGATCGTTTATGCACGCCTTGGTAAAGTTAAAATTATTGTGTACAGGTATTACAATAGACAGTTTCATGTGAGGTCCAAAATCTTTCCAGCAACATTTTCCCAAGTTAATCTTTCCAGTTGTTCTTTCATTCCTGGTTTAAACTTTTTCATTAAGTTCTCATAGTTTCCTACTGCCATTTGCAATTTGGCAACAGAATCATCCAAATCTGGCAAAAACGTAACAGCATAAGGTGAAGGAACCCAATATTGCATTTTCTTTGGTGCTCTACCTTCTTTTCCTGCAATCAACAAAGAATTATCCTCATTCATGTATTCCAATTGTCCTCCCCAATTTGGAGCAATAACCAAGTTGTTAGTAGCCATTCCTTCCAAACCGGGAAGCCAGAAACATTCGGCATGAGTCACTGAATAAACGATATCACAAGCGTTATAAATAGAAACCATGCTGGGCACAAATTCGTTTATTATTTCTACTTCAGCATGTTTTGGGTATTTTTTACAAAATTTATTATAAATGTCAAAGAAATCTACTTCAAAACCACGAGTTCTATTGTCATCAAGCTGTTGTTTAGCTTGTTGTTTCCTGGCGCCGCGTCTAGTTCTAGCGGTTATTTGTGGGGTGGGGGCAAGTCTTTTAGCGCTCACTTTTGCCACCAAACATACATCATCATCTTGGGTAAAAGCCATACCATAAGATTCAAATAAACCGTCTATGTTTTTTCTCACATGCGGTTGAGCAATATTGGCTAATATTTTATAACGTTTTTTAGTTTTTAATGGATAAACGTCATAAGATAAATATTCTTGTACATTAATTCCGTGTGGGATAACGCGCACATAATCGGACGGAACACCATTATCAATAAATATTTTTGCAGCAAATTCTGAAGAAGGCAAAAACTTATCAGTAAATTTATAGTATTTCGCAAAACCTGGAGGAATTATTGTAGTTTCATAATTCCAAATACCAAAACGATTTTTATCTCCGCTACTTAGGAAAGCTGGAAAATTCTTCATTGCTGTATATGAAATCTGCATATCATACGAACCTTGAGGTTTTTCTTTAATATGAGGTTTCAAGTCTTCTGGGATAAATTTTTCTTTAATGCCATCCGTAGATACAAAATGAACCTCGTGACCTTTTTTTAATAATGCTCGTCCAATATTTTGTCCAACAACTGCCCAAGAATGGTTTTTCCCAAATAAAAACTGTTGAATTTTGATCTTCATAAGAATTTTGAAACGGTAATGCTAGAATGCTCTCGACAAAAAAGCCGGCTATCTTTTGATAGCCGGCTTTCTATATAACGCGCGATTAGGAAATTAGCCCTGAGACTTCATCTGGTTCCACAATCAAAACACTGTTATTCCACCCTCCCTTCTTCAGGAAAACCTGGATTTGAATCTTTGTCACCAGAGTAAGATAAATGCTATCAACAGACAAATCCTTAATTGTTAACTTCAAAATACCGGAACTATGGTCCATATAAACGCCAATAATGTCATCAATAATAATGCCATAACCATCGGCATCTGTATAGCCATCCAAATTGGGGGCAAATGACTGCAGTGAAACGCCAAAACGTACCTTATTTAAAGCCAAATCTTCCGGTTGAACAGTAGTACAATCAGCATAACGCATGGCAGGGTACGCATGGTTGGTAAACCCATCGCCACGATCTGCTACGAAACTGCGGAAAACATCAATTACCGATTCGGAAAGTGGGCTATCCGGCAAACGTAATATTACCGTACCAATTTCCATATCCACTTTATAATGATTGCCATCTGGTCGAAGGATCTCTCCTCCTGTACCAATGATTAGATTAGAAGGAACCATAATTTCTGTTCTACCAGGATCGCACGAAGGGGTCCCCTCATTCCTGTTGGTACATTCAAACGTGGTGGCTGTAGCACAGGAGGTCGCAGTTGCACTGGTGGCATAAGTAAATGAAGCTGGTAGCATTCTGGCACTACTGGAAAAGGACAACAAATAGTCCTGCCAGAATGGTTGGAACTCTACTTGATAAGGTACTGTAACAAATGGGACTGTGGTAAAAGCGCTGTCACTACCATCAATACTGACCGCGGACAAATATCCATCATAAATCAGCTCAGCAGCACTTAAACTGGAAGGATCAACAATGTTATATCCACTATATCCATCCAGCCTGACACGACCATTACAATCGAAATACCCATCATATCGCCCTATACTCTGTTGTACCGTCAGAGTAAGGTGGTTGAATGATGTGCCTACGGGGAACGCATTAATACTACGGTTTACAAAATTTGTAATTAAATCAACATCGTTAGATGTAATATACCCATCTCCGTCCACATCCGCCCGCAATAGTTCTAACGTAGTAATATAGCCATCAACTATTTTCTGCTGAGTAGAAGAAGACCAAACGCTTTCTCCTAAAAGAGCCGCAGCGGCGGCAACATCGGAACTGTCTATATATCCGTCTCCATTAACATCGCCATAGCCATCCACACACAAATCAACACCATATATACGATAACCTACCGCGTTGCAGGTATTGTTTGGAATTAGCTTTCTACCCATCAACCGAAGCGAAAGTAAAGAAGCATCGGGGTTAATTATGGTAAATTCGTCACCTTTAGCTAGACCTGGATAATCTTGATTTCCAGTGATAGTATCTGTAACCTGAGGGTTAATATCAACGGCGCAACCAATAATTAATGGTTCAGAAGTTACCTTCAAACTAGCTAAAGTAGTAGAGTTTACAAAACTAAATGATGGAATATACTGTTTGCGCGAATAGGTATTATCACCGGTACGTTCGTCTTGAGTCGTAACACTTTGTTGAGTGGTGGCTTGAATTATACCAGTGTTTGTAATTCCCTGCCCGGTGTTTACAAACGAAAATCCGCCAACTTCATTGTCTATGTAGGCACCGGTTGTTGAACTTAAAACAGTTTTATTATACTGTATTCCGTTTCCGGCATCATATCCCTTACCATCAGATACTTTGGCGGCATCAGACCATACCTGGAACCACAAATCTTCTTCTACAACATCGGTCCATATTCCACTATATATTGTTAACCTGGAATCGTCTATCTTGTTAGTAGCTACTTCGGAAAATATGTATCCGTCTGCTGCAGCACCAGATCGTCTAAAAGTAACTGCATAATAGTTCCCAGAAGTGATTCCACCAGCGCTAGCTATAGATGTATTACTAAAAACAAAATCTACAGGCTGAGCTACAGCGGTTAATACATATCCTACACTTTCCAGCTCTGCCTGGCTAAAACTTACCTCTGCCAAAGGAGCTGCACTAGGATCATATTCAATGTCCAAACCCGGAACTATTTGTGTTGGACAATTGACGGTAGTTTGCAAAGAATAAATGCTTACCACCAAATCCCCAGACCAATCATACCAAGCATCTTCGGTAGCAGAGGTATTTCGTTCAACGCCCAACAATAAAGTTACCTTCTGAATATTGTCAGAACGTGCCAAGAATTTCTGTCCTATTTGGGTTGTAACATCATTGGGGTTTATAGTTCGATGTGGCTGTTTGCCGGTCACGTTGATTGCAAGAGCGTCTACATCATGTTCTGAACCAATTCCTGCCTGCAAAGTAGCAAACAAACCAACACTTTGATCCGCCACTTTAAAATCTCGGAAAAACAAATCCGGCATGATATCTTGCGCTACCATCTTGGCATCGCGAGAAAGTTGAAAAGAGTTCGCCTCCCGCATCACAATCCTGCCACCAAGAGCGCGAGAACAATTATTATTGCCCTTGAAGTCATTAAACATAATGGTTAAAACTTCGGCATAATGCTTGGACGTAACCTGTTTTTCGTTAACATAGAAGTACATACGGTCCATTTGTAGTTCGCCATCAAAAGACAAGCCCACAATTAGCACCTTTACACTCAATCTGCCTAATACATCAGATCCGGTTAGCTCTACTTCAATTTGGTTCCCCAAAGTAGTATCGCTGGGTTGCGAATGCACATCTAAACCGGTACCATCAAATTGCCAGCGGCTAAGATTTCCGCCTGTGTTCCGGTCAAATCATCTGAATCGAATAAAACTAGCTGTTGGGGGTTGTCTGGCAAAACTCCGGAACCCATGAAGTTATTGACAATAGCAGAGTTTGAAACGTTATTGTAGTTTTGTTCAACGTCCATATCCGCTTTATCAACGAACTGTGCGTCATGCCAGGTATTCTGAACTGTAGATACATCTATTCTCTTTGTCATGTCACTCAATATAGTTAATTGTCACCTTAGACTGTCCGGGTTTCAAGGCGGTAATGAGATTTTCTATAATTTGCTGCACTTTAGCGTCTTCCGTTACTATACCAAAAGAATCAATGATGTCTAAGGTAAAGTTGAAAATGCCATATTCAGCATCTCTTAATACTGCCAAATCTTCGGTCTTGGTAACAAGTTGGTCAAAATTAATCAAATATGTAGTGTATACATCTTCTACCACAGGATAAACCACACTCAAATTGGAACTGTAATTTATGTCTTTAGCCTGTCCCACGATAGTTGTAGGAGTCCTGGCGATATTACTTAGCTTTAAATTATCAAACCGAGCATGGGCTGTATTGGCTCCAAGATAGTCGGAACCAACGTAGAACTGATTTATAGGATCATAGAAGTTAATATCTGCAATTAAATGACTATTATCTAGCCCGGCTAACCCCTGCCCAAATACAGCTCCTGTGCCAAATATTAACCCAGCCCCAAACAAAATCATACCACGCTCTTCACCATCCACAAATAAACGAACTTCATCTAAATTGCTGGAGGTGTTGAATTTATAGGTTGCCATTATTCGGTGCCAAGTGTCTCTCTGCCAAAAGATGGGCTGCCGTACCTGATAGTCTATTCCTGAAGCTGTAACGTTGAAATTAAGGAACCCTGTGTTGTCTTTGTATATAGAAATACGATCTCCAGACAGCCCTGCCGGAACATATGTTACCTTGACGGGAGTATTCTGAGAAGGTAGTGCCTTGCCCAAATTAATAGTTCTATAATCGCTAGCAACGCTTCCCCCTACAAAATAATCAGTTCCTGTGTTTTGAGTATCAGTTTGTAACCGCACACTTACTACACTAGAAACCCTGCCTGCCGTTTGTACAGTTCCTACGGTTAAGGAAGTAGAGTTTTCTACTATGGAACCGGAAGCATCAAAATAAAAACGTACATTTGGATCGTTATATGTATCAAAACGGGGGCTAACCCAAAATTCAATGGTGCCCTCTGAAGTAGTGGATAATCTGCCGGTGTTATCAATTACCAACGGTTGGTCGGTTATTACAATGCTTTGATTAAAATTGCTATTGATACTAGAGCCGGACTGCAAATAATCCCTATTAGAACTAATCCAAAACTCAGAATCATTAACAAATGGTAATTCATCAAAATGCAGAAGCATTAAAGTGCTACTATCCGAAGTAAATGCTGTCAACGAATTGTAATCTGTAGTAATAGACTGCTCACTACTATCAATAGATTCTCCTGTACGAGTATCCGTTCTGGTTTCAGAAAGAATTCTAAATTCATCAATTATTGCTTTAGCTTGTTTTTCTCCGTTTAGATCGGACCCAATATATGCAATAGAATTTTGTACTGGATCTAATGGTACCTCTAAGTATGCAGAATAATCAAAATCATAATAGCCCTGGGGCAAATTGTAATAACCATCTACTTGCCCAGCAGTTTCAAAAGTAAAAAACCCATTCTGGAAACCGCTTCTGCCGAGAGAAACGTTATATATGTCATAAGTCCCGTTGGCAAATGCTATACCGGGAGCGGGAGTAATTCTAATTTCTGTAGTAGATGTGCGAGCGATAATGGTGTAAGTACCAGCCACAGCCGCTGGTGCACTAATAACCATTTTATTTCCAATATCAGAGTCAACAAACACACCGTTACTATCGCTAACTGTTGTTGATCCATCTCCTGTTAAAGTGGCACCAGTTTGAGTTTTGAAGCTAAAACGTATTATTGGGTAAATAGTGTTGCCATCAGAATCGGTAATGCTATATGCTTCTTTAATCTCTACAGCGGTAGAGTTTGAGGTTGTTACTAAGGGTTTACATGTAACATCTACAGAAGTTACAACTTGCCACCGGTTTGCGGTGTTTGTAATTCCCGCAGCACTAAACGACAATACCTCTGTTGCTCCGCCATCTGAAGCACCATTAATAGTAACGGTTACGTTTGTACTAAAGTCAACGTTTCCTCCAGTCACTCTAACTGCTAATACCCTGCCTTCAGTTTCGTTGGATGGCTGAGTTGCAGCAATGCCAGTAGCAACAAAATTACCACCCACCAACGTGGCGTTGCTGGGTCCTATTGGTGTCAATGGCAACAAAACAGGCACTATTGTGACTTCGTCCAGGTTTATAGGTGGCGGCAATTGTGTCTTTAAAACACTGGTGATGTCCCCCCATAAATAGATACGATCTCTACATCGCCTAAAATTCAAACCCAAAGTACGAATAACAATTTGATCACCAACCTGAGCGTTTCCTAATATTGTTAAAACATTCTGTAATTGGGCGTTTTTACTTATACTATACCCTGGGATATCTGCCCTCACACCAGGAAGCTCTGTTTCAATACCCCCTCTTAACAGAGAAACGGCTATATTGCTATACAAATCAATTGCGCTTTCTACCACTACCGCATATTGATTAACAGTAAACCTAGCATCACTAAAACTGGAAGGAACAGCGGCATTTAACTGTAAAGTATTACCAGCTACTGCTAAAATAGTGTAGGTTCCAAAACCCACCTCTAGTATTTCAATAGTATCGCCGGGAAGTATACCTGCTGTAGTAAAGTTTACACTAGCAGAAACGACTGTGTCCGAACCGACTGTGGTTGTCATATCATCATTAGTCAACGCAGGTCTAGGAACCGCCCCAACCACATATTCTGGCTTAACTGTCCTAAACCTATCAGTACCTGAAGATACCGGACGACCACCAAAGCGTAAAATGTTTGGAACCTCTTCTCCGTCCAGGAATAAATGCATTTCATCACGGCGATCAGAAGAGTTAAGTTTCCAAGAAATAGCCAAATGATGAGCTTGTCCAGCTAACCAATCCGATATATCCGCACTTACTTTATAAGTATGTTTACCGCTAGCACTACGACCATTGTCACATACAGCAAAATTCAAATACCCGCGCCCATCCTTATAAATGGAAAAACGGTTGGTACTTGTGGTGCCACCAGCATCAAAAATATAATGCTGATCATCTGCCATAAACGTAATCCCATCAAAAGAATAGCCGGGTACATAACCATCCCCGGTAGTATATCCGTCAGGACTTAACGCATCGTGTGTATCTAACTTTAAAGAAAATTCTATTTTATCTGTAAAACTACGAGTAGAATCGGTAATTTCACCTAAATCGGTAATATAATTTACGTCGTAAACTTCACCAGATGATTGGATGGTTCCTTGATATGTGTAACCGTCTGGACGATCCTTTACTAACATATACCATCGCTTCAACACATCATCATAATAAACAAATAAGCCAGCCTGAGTATATACAGCAGAAGGCAAGCCAATTGGGCTGTTAGTGTCTGTCCTGTTAACAGAAAACGTATAAGTATCTGAATAAGTTGGATTATGGCTATCGGCTCCAATAAAAATATTAGAAGTAGAAAGACGATACCCATCCCGAGTCAAATCAGAAAAGGTCAAAGTGGCATCATTATCTAAACCGTCCCACTCTGGAATTACCCAACACTCCAACGTGCCTTCTTCTAATCGCAAATTGCTGGACACAGGAAAAGTGATGGTCTGACCGGATGTATCCAACAATACGCCATTATCAAATTTTCCTGCCATTAAGGTGGGAGTTCCGGTATAATCTACCGCATTCCAATACAGATTACTTACCCCTAAAGACCAAATATCAAACACAGACTCGGTAATACGAGGATCAATTTTGGTAATCTGAGAAACCAACAGGCTAATGGCGGGTAGTGTGGGACCTTTGGTAAACGACTGTAAAGCCGCTTGTAATGCATCACGATAAATTTCTCTATCCAAAGAAACATCAAATGTATTCAGAATAGGAACATCCACCAAACTACCAAAATTGCTCAATAAAGAATTACGCAACGCCCCGATACTATAAGTAACGTAGTAAGTTTCTCCTTCATCTATTGCTAAGCTACTACGAAAATCTATCTTATTATCACCATATTCGTAACTTACCAGTATTTCATCCGCCAAATATTCATAATCAATAAAATAATCCCCACGGTTGTAATCAACCACCGGGGTTGCACCACCATTTAATTGTACATTATAAATAACTCTTACTGCTTGCCCGACAACAGGAGTGCCGGCGCCAGACAAGGTAATCGTGTATGAGTTAAATACTCCGCCATTGTCCCACAACTCTACATTATCAGCAAGTCTTAGAACGCTCGTCACACCCACAATAGCTGCGCCAGCAGTAATAGTATCAACAACCACGGTTCCGCCAGCACTAATTGTATAATTTTCTGTTTTTTCTACGCCGGCAGAGTCCAGCGTAATAACGTTTGAAGAAACCGTAGCTCCAACAGCAAAATTAGTTACCTCAGCATGATTATTCAAGTCATAAGCGTCATATACTCCGCGCACAGCTTTGATATCATCAGAAACTGTGATTTGACCAGCACTGTTAATATATGGTAATGTAGTGTCTTCATTCAAAAATCGCTCATCAGTAACATCATAGTCACTAGGTGTAATAGCTTGATCTGCAAAACTGTCATATTCTAAACGTTCTGCTATACCGGTAATGTTGCTAATACTATAATAAACTTCAGAAACAGCAGTGACGTGCTGGTTTTCCGGTCTTATTACACCGTTTTTATAATTAATGGTTCCCAAATCCAAATCTTGGCTAGCACTTACACCAACATAAACTATTCCATTGCGATAATCTATCTGATATTGCCCAACCAATAATCTATTTGTGTTAGCTGTTGCTGTCAAAATTTGACTGTCGTAATATAGCTCAGTTCCAAAAATATCTGTGCGGCTGAACGAAACGCTAGAATTATAACTTGACCCAATTGCGTCTTCGGTGTTGGCAATGATGTTATCGTTTTCTAAGTTTAATTTAAAAACCCGAGTACTCAATGCATTGGTAAATTCAGTATTAACCAAAAGAACTTCATGCAAAACATCGGTAAATGATGCTCTTTCTCGCGTTACTGAGTTTATTCTAGGAGGGGTTCTATATGAGAAAAATACCGTATTATCATTAAACCTAACTACCGTATACAGTTCAGCACTAGTTTCGTTATATACACGAAATACGTTCGTTATAGGTGTGTGTTCTACGTATAGAGATCCTAAAGTAGAAAGTCTATTATCTATTCTTTCATCTATAGATTCTGTATGAACCTGGGCAACGAAATCTTGATCTGGCACCAAAGTATATTCATAATCAAACGAAATGCTGGCGTTTTCTGTAGCTAAATCACGCAACGGAGAAGCAACTAATTCATACGTTTCAGGATTATAGGTATAGTCTAGTCGGGAACTATATGTTTTTCGATAGTTGTAGGTGGCAACGGGAGGGAAGTTTCCGGTACCATCATTGGTCGTTTCACCATAAACCACCACCCTGCCCGATGTATAATCGATACTATATTCTCCAGTAGATTGGGGCAACCCATCAGTACGATAAGGAATTTCCCTATTAAATGCCGCAGGTGTATCAGAAAATGGTGGATTAGAAAGTGGATCCAAAAACGTCACCCCACCACTGGTTGGAGTTTGATCGTCAGCAGTTACTATTGGTGCGTAATCTAAATAAAAATCTGTAATAATTGGAGGAGTGACCTCTCTGGTGGAAGTTAATACCTGAGTAACAGTAACACTGTCTGGATCAATGATTTTACCCAAACTCTTATATTTATAACTAATAACTATAGTGTCCCCAGCTGCTGGTGGAACAAAAGTAGAATCGCTCTCCAAAATTCTATCGCTTAACTTTATTTGGTTGTTGGCTAATGTTGCGAGTGTTGAAGCGTAACTTGCATCATAACGAGGCGTCTTTATCTGATATCCGTAAGTACGTATATCATAAGTGTCTGAGCCACCAGCTTGATACAACACTCGTAAACTGTCCAGTTTTATTATTGGAGAATAAGCAACTGTTAATATAAGATCGTTAAAGGTTGAATCACCAGTTCCGGCTGTTAAACGCTCATTAGTTATGTTGGTTTGTTGCAACGAAATCGGATCCGATGGAAACGAAGTATATGTAATGCTACCTTCCAAAGTTGCGTTAGTTGTGGTCTTGCCAACCCGAAGAATTTCAAAAGCGCCTTCTTCGTTTAAACGATCCCAAGGACCAGATCCCCTTACTTTCCTTTCGTCAGTAACTGTAACTTCTAAATAGTTGTCACTACTGGCTTGACGAACATCATACAACGCCCGGCTAACATTATTGCCTTGTGAGTTGATAATATCATTAATTAAAGTTCCATTGTTAATGTTATAAACGCTGCTATCTAAATATTTCTTTAAAGTCTTAGTAATTGGATTAGCTGGATCTTCGGCTCCAATTACTCGTTTAACGTTAGTACGTCCATCTTCAAATAAATAATTTTGTCCATCTTCAGATTTAAACCGTTTTGTGCTAGTAGATTGAAATTCCACATCATATTGGGCATACGGTGTCATGGGATACGTTTGAATGTACATGATATCACCGGCAACCGATGCCTCCGCTACCTGTAATGCTGGAATTCCTGGTGTAACTGCAGTAATACTAACATTGGATTCGTTTAATGTCGTGTCCAAATTGTGAGTAAATTGCGCCCGTATTGACGTGCTATCAACTACCCGAATTCTAGTTATACGCAGATTTGCCATTATCTAGTTTCCAACGCTATTGTCACAGTGTTTGCTACCAAAAATTCATTACTTCTGGCGGTAATACTCAATACCGTGCCCGCCTCATCAGCTAAATTAAAGAATAAAATCCTCGCTCTATCTACGCCCTCCACCTGCTGGGCAACAACTACCAAGTCTGAAGAATCTACCGTAGTTCCTAATTCACTGGCAGTAAGCGCTGCTGTCACCGCATCTTGAACGTTTTGCCTGACTATTTCAGAGTTATTGGAAAATTCAGAAGTAACTACAATATTCATCGTAACATCAACCAACACCTGGAATGCTGCCTTTGCTAATACATCTGCAGTAATTGGTCTGGTGTTTTCTATATTTAATGTAGAATCGCCAATTAGTTTATTATAGTTATACCTAATAGTAATTCTTTCATTAGGTTTTGGTGCAGTATAATTATAATACGCTTTATAACGAGATCCTTGAGTAGGTTGGTTCTTGTTGGTAACAGTTAAGGTAGCGCTTTGAGATATGGTGGAAGTAAACCCGCTGGAAATTGCCAAGGTATCTACAATCGCAAATATCTTCTCGGTGCTCTGGGTGCCGCTACGACTAAATGAAACATTTTCAGTATCTGAGGTTAGAACATAATAGAAAGTTACCCTCAAACGGTCTCCAACAGCTGGCGTGTTGGTAATGTTATCTGCTGTACTAGGTAACGTAAATTCAGTAACTGTCAAGCTGGTATCAAGAATAGCCTCGTCCTTAACAAAACTATTATCCTTCAATGCACATCCAAGCGTATCATATGTAGCCAAAACGCTCAAAACATCAAGATTAACCGTCGCCTCCACCTTTTCTACGCTGGTTACTCTAGCAAGTTTCAAATTACTAGGAATAGATCCAGATGAAGTCAGCCCTAACGCAGAACGTATGGCTGCACTCAAATCCAGTTTCAGCCCAGCTAACCCAACAGTATATACAGCATCAAATACACCCACCATTGTCGTGCCAGTAATCGTAAATATACCGGCAGAAATGTTGCCAGCAACCGACAAGGTTAAACGGCTAGGTGCCTGTCGCAAATTTTGGATAATACTACCTGAACTAAACAAATGAGAAGTTGGTTGATTCCCAACGCCTGTAGAAGTGGTGGTATCAAAGCCATTACCGTTTCTAATGGCTGGTAATGAAGAAAGAGTGGTGGCGGGTAACAAAGTGCTGATATTAGCTAAATAATTTACTTCGACCAATTCTCCCGCTACAGCGGTAGTTGATGGTACAATGTTGATTTGGTTACTATTAAAACTTCCCTCATATCCATCAACATTATAGACATCTACTGCGTTATAAACCACAGTAACCGCATTGCTATATGCCGCTGATGTGTCTGTTGGTAAAAATATGGTATAACCGCTAAAAGACCCGTCGTCATCGCTGGTGTTCCAAATTTCAGCACCATTTGCTGTTTTAACTATACTTACTACGTTGCTAACCGTCTGACTAACAACTACTGCCAAACTTCCCGAAGAAAGTGTTACTGTAGAGTTTTCTTCCTCAAAAACATTTACACTAATAACCGTAGAAATTGGATGCGTAACCGTAGCTACCAACGAAGAACCGGAAGCTGTAAGTGTAGCCTGCTCCCTTCTTACTGCGTTCGAATAACCCCAATCTATACTATCATTAACACTTCTTGGGTTACGAATGGTTAAATGATTATCATAATCCCACCAAGGATCATAATCAAATATCCAAGTATAATCAACCTGTAATGTGTCACTTACTGCCGGCAAACTGCTGCCACTTATTACAATACGACCATTAGTGTTAATAGATCCGGTGCCATCTGGATTCTGAGATTGAATAACATAACGTTCGCCAGTAGTAGAGTTAAAAACCCTGGTAACGTTGGTAATTGGATAATGTTTTAATTGAATACTGGAGCGATCTGATCGTGATACTGTGCTGTTCTCATTAACTACGCTGATATTTTGGGTAATTGAGGTAATTTCTAAAGTATCAGGAAAAGATAAAGAGTCCTGTCCATTAAAAGACCCTTTAGTAATATCTTCTGGATAATCTGCAATGTAAGCAGAAACCCAATGTAATTTATCAAAACCCCAGGGGCTTCCGCCATATACCCCAGTATCCACCACTAATTCGTAGTTCCCAGAAACTCGCCCCAAACTATCCACGGTTTTTGCGGCAAAATTGCCACCACTAATAGATCCGGTTACAGAAACAATGTTGTTAGCGGGTTGGGCAGGTAAAATACCAGTCTCCAAGTTGTCTAATCGGCGCTGAGTAACGGTTTTCGTTTCATCGCCATCGATTTGCCCCAACACAAAATCATTAGCGGTATTGGTTGGATCATCTGTGTTGCTTAAATCGTTATATACAAAACTATCAAAAACCTCCAGCAACCTAGTTCCATACACATACACATCAACTTTGCCTCCGGTTCCCTCGGAAATGATAATATAATCACCATTACTATCTGTGCTTACTTGGGTGCCATCGCGGGTCATAAGTGTATCGCCAGGCTGTATTACAATTGCATCCAAAACCGCAGGATCGGACAAAACAGCATTGCGATAACCAAGAGCCGTTCCTGTGTTCGCCCCACTAAATATTGCCAAAACACGACTTCTAAATGTGGCATCATCTTCTGGTGCAGATCCTCCACCAAAAGGAGAAACGTTAACCACGTGTGAAACTCCGGCTATTTCGGTAGATGCGATAGAATATTTGGAAACGTTCCCTTGAACGCCAGTAGCAGAAGCTTCTACTTGTACCTGTACAGCAAATTCATCAGTAATCCCGGCTAAGTCTAAATCTGCCCTATTTCTGGTAGCAGTCGCTCTATAAGAATTAAGAAACACAGGATTAACTACTGTATTAGAAAGAACCACAAAAGTAGCACCGTTTCTGGCAGTTACTATGTCCCCAGCATTGATTCCAATATCTGCAACAATTTCATCAAACGTTAATAAAACAGGACCAGAAGATTTGGTGCCACGCTGCCTAACAGCACCATAGTTTGAAGCTAATCGATCTAAATCGGACCCCAAAGCTAAACGTAACGAAGATAATGCTGCGTTTCTCTGTAATTCCTCATATAATCGAGATAGCTGAACCGCCAAACCATCTACCAAAACATCACGGGATACCTGCCCCGGCTTTGTGTCCAGAGATGGTTGTGCATTGTTGAAAAATTCCAACAAGCTTAAAACTATCTCATTTTGTGTTCTAATGGTTGCCATTTATAACCTTTATAAAGTAACATTAAAGCTTGCAACAGCAGTTTTCAAATCCTTAGTTAGTATTCTTACAGAAATAGCATAATAGGTTGGATCCACCTGAGATCTCTCAACCGCAACTTCCTTGATAGCGGCTAACAGTTCGCTGGGAGTAACCTTTTGAAAAGAAGCCATTTGCTCCCTTTGTAGGGTCTGTAAAGTTTGCAATGCGGTGGTGATTTGTATGGTTGCTGCTGTTTCGATAAACTCATCTTCCATAGGAGAACCAATTATCGCTGAAGAAAGCAAAGATCCATACCAAGGGAAAAAGATATTTGCCCCGGTTGGGGTTAATAACATTTTTAAAATATCTTGGATTAGTTTGTCTGTATTTTCTACAGTATCAAGATCTCCATTAGTGCCTATTACTAAATCTCCCTCAATTAATTTAAAATCAAAAGACATAATTTACCTAATGTCGCTGCTGGGAAGCTGGCGGGGATTCTTCTTATTCCTTTCACGCTCATTCTGCGCAAATGACAATACATTTACAACCTGTCGCTCAAAAACCTTAAGCGTATCTATCATTGAAGGTGTGCTCCTGCTCGTTTTTCTTCGGCTGACTGCTTCAGAAGCTCTAAGCTCTTTGTTGAAATTATAAAGCCGATCAAAAGCATCAGCGTCCAAAAAGCCTAGTAAAGTATCTATATCTATGGCCCATAATGCAGTGTGAACAGCCAAAACGTCTATTAGCCCCAGTCCACTCACCTCTCCGGTTATAACCTCTATTTCCTTTAATTTACCCATAGCTCTGGACCCTAGAGCCTCACGTTGTCTTTCCAAATTAGCTATTTGTTCATCATAATTTTCTTCCGTATCCACAGACCAAACCAAGGCATAATCATCAGAACCTAGATCATTTGATTGCTGTGCCATCTGAAATAATTTTAACATCGCTATTTGTTGAGTAATGACAGAAGTGGCAGATCCGTCTCCACCATACCGTGAAACACCACCAAATTCCGGTCCTTCTTGGTTTGGTATAGGTTGCCATACTATTGTCTGCGTAACCTTATTAATATCATTTACAGCACTGTTTAGCCGCGCAACTAATCCTTTGATCTCTCTGACAAACTTGTTAATAGTGTCAACCTGATCTTTGGTCACATTCCTAATCAAATCAATAAACTCGGGAGATACGGAACCAATATTCTCTGCCCCGGAAAGCGCTAATACGGCATTCTTAATCTCTTCTGTAGTTTGAGTGGTATCTGGGTTCAGTAATAACAACTGCACATTGCCAATAAAATTATTATCTACTGCTGTGGCTGCCAGTAAACGTCGCCTGATAATATACTCTATTGCTGGTCTCAGAATGGGCGGCTTGGCACCATCAACTACCAGATCGTTATCTGATGGCATAAACGGCGCTGCCACACGTTTATCTGATGGTAAAGCTTTTTCTACCGGACTAACAATAAATGGTTTTAAAATATGGCTAGGAAAAGCCGCTATATCCAAAGATCCTGGCAAAGAAATGGACTGCTTCGCCACATTGCTAGCATACTTTGTCATCGCAAAGCCTCTTGACTGAAGATCAATTGCTTGAGGGTCCGCAAAAAACGGATCGTCGCTATCCGGATCTATCAAATCAAATGGTATCGGATATACCATTGCGAGCGCATAAGCTGTTGCATTAATATCTTGATTTGCAAAAATCTTGCGGCGATCGTTTGGATCTGTCTCTCGCTTTAATAAAAGCCTTATTAACGCATCATTGGCGAGTAGCTTTTCATCAACACTATTTAGAACCAGACTTCTAGAGCTTCTGGGATTATGTCCAGAAGAATAAAAGGAGCCATCATTGGCGGCTGTTGGAAAACCCATAACCCTAAAAAAAGCATGGGCTCGGCTCTCCATAAAACGAATTGGGTTTGCCCGCTGATCCGTATCAAATCGCTTTACAGAAGTTTCTACATCATTTTGTCCCGTTCTTATTTGGTTAGCAGTAATTCCTAACCCTGCCGCAATATTGGTTGAACTCCTAACCATATCAATTTTCTTTATTATTTTAATATAAAGCTCATTGATATCCGTATTAACCGCATATATGTCGTCAGTAGTTTCCGGATTATATTCACTTACCACAATTGTCATGACTCGTTCCTCGCAATATCAGTCGCATCACGACGCTCCTTCTGATCTTCCTGACCCACCGTTCCAATTCCAACAAACGTATAGCTCAATGAATTCGTTTCAAACGAAGTTGGATTATCATTGTTCAAATTTAATACGTTCTGAAATTCATTGTTATTGAAGGATACAGTCAATACGCCGTCCCCACCTACTTCGCTAGTAATTTCTGCAGTAAAATTCACATAGCCATCATATGTAAAATCGCTTATTTCTCCGAAAGTAACACTTCCCTCTATCAAGTCGGCAATGTCACTTTGTACACTAGCAGGAACATTTGCTGCTACTGAACCACCATTTACGTCCTTAAGTACAACTGTTACCGTAATAGGGCGAGTTACAAATTGTACTTCGGGATCTATCGCAACGGTGCTTTCAAAAACATTTACCGCTACAGTTAAAATGTTTTTATATGACTGTTCGGTTTGCGTTTGCGCATCATCCAAACACGCCAACACAGCGGTTCTATAGGCTTCTATATTATCCTCAGAAACATCTTGTCTCAAAGTAGCCATGGCTGCATCAGCACACGCCTGCAATTTAGAATAATCCGGAATGATGTTTCCGTCCGCTAATGCTGGCACTTGTTCAAGAACCGGACGTTTATCAGCATACCTGGCAGCTAAAGCTGCTCTCTCGTATTTCAAATCTGGAATGCAACCTATAGTAATTAGTCGGTTGTCTGCTAACACTTCGTGACTAAATTTCCAATCGAAATGTAATCCTTGGAAATAATATCCATCATCATGATCGGGGGCTTCTCCATCATAAGTGCCAGCTTTGTGTATGAATGTTTCTAATGTGGCAGCTTTGTTATTGACATAATATGTATTTCCGACCTCACCATCATAAACTATGCCGCCAAGAAGTTTAAAAGTTCCATCCGAATTTCCATACTCAATATCATTTAACTCATCATAGGTTCCAATATATGGACGAATCGAAACTACTGCATTCTGTACAATAAAGTTTCTTGCTCCGCCATGATCCGAAGGGTGGAAGAAAGAGGGGTCAAAGTTGGGAATGGTAAAATCAACAGTATATGGAACCTTGGTTAATGATGATTGTCCATTATATGTCTTGCCTTCTGGCCAAAAATCGTCCGCCCCATAACTTGTAATAATGTCCTTAAGTGGGTAACTAGAATTATTATTGTTTACAAATTGCCATGACTCTGCTCTACTAAAATTATCAGTAGCATCAAATCCTGGCGAAATGTGATTGTAATATATTAACATACCATTTGTGTCGGAAATGACCGCATCAGGATGATCGTCTACAAATGGTGGGCAAACTTCATCATCACAACAAGTAATATTGCCCAAAATACTGTTGTCATCGCCACAAACATCAAACCCTGCCATTGCCGCTAAAGAGTTAATTATAGCAAAAATAGCCGCCAATGCTGCAAAAACGGAAAATAACCCCTCGATTAAACACAATAGTGAGGCAATCTTGATAGCAATAGCCTCTTGGGCGTCATCGTCATTTAACGTAATAGCGGACCCCAGCGCCCTAATGTTACGCAATAAATCCTCTATCAAAGCAAGAAGCTTTTCAATTATATATTGAATTAAAGCCAAGATTAGCAGCAACAAAGCTAATATCATTGCTAATAGCGCTGCCCAGGGGAACATAGCTAAAAAGTTTGGCAAACATACTTTAAATAATCTCTTTAATGCCCGTAATGTTTTCCTTACATTATAAAATGAACATAATACTTCAATAATACATAACACCATATTTAACAGCGCCATGATGAAATGATAGAAAGAAAGATAGGGGGCTATTTGGTTAAATAAGCTGGCTAAGGCTGTCAGTACAGTATGTATGGCGTCATCCAGATTAGGTTTAAAAATACCGCTGGGAAACAGCGCTTGCAGCCGATTGATAAGATCTAAAAGATCCTCCGGAAACCCTTCTGGAAACTCAAAATCTGGTAGTTGTACAGGAGATGTGGGTAGCCCTGGTAATCCCGGAATAGCAATTCCTGGACTCACTATAGGATTTAATGTGTTATCATGTGGATTACAGGGCATAAACTTTCTCCATCAAATATCTGTTCCGCTTCTCTTAACTTGCCGTATTACACCCTTCTTGGTGCTGTCTGCCCCGTCAGGGAAAAATGCAATGTATGGCGCTTCAAAAAGTATTTTTGTATTAGAACGTATTTCTAAATCTTGCTGGGCAGCTAGCCGTAACGTACCCATGCTAGACACAGTGGTTCCTTCATTGTCTATTCGTACTATCGTCATTCCTCCACCGTTCAATACCCGAATATCTAAAGCTCCAGCCCGAAAAGTATTGGTCTCGTTAATAAATCTGCTATCATCTGCAATTCCGGTTCCGCCAATCTGAATCAACATGTCACCATCTAAACTTGCACAATAGCTAACACCACGCCTGTCTCTGCCAATATTACTTACAATTCCTCCAGCAAAATCGCACCACATCGATTGTCGATCAATCGTATTAGCCCCAACGTTTAATGATACAAAACCATCCAAATTAATCATTCCACTTCTGCCACCAGCGTTGGGATGCTGCTGCCCATCTAAAGGTTGAGAATCAGGAGAAATGCCTGGTTGTGCCTCAGATTCAGAAATAGACTCTCCTTCGGTAAAAATAAATGGCTCTACTATCTTTTCGTATTGAATAGCGCTTTGTCTCTTGTTAAGATCAAATTCGGCAGTACTAGGAGTAGCACCGGTTTTTTCCATGTACCTAACTAAAAGACCAACCTCATCATCCTCCAACCTTTTTTGAGTAAATTGATACCCACTCTTAGAAACATCATGATAAGCCGTGCCATATTGGATTAAACTTTCACTAATGCGATCTTGGGGTCCAACTGACTCTCCAGTAGAAACGTTTCTTAAAGCAATAGGCTGATATGTTGCATGGCTGTCTAAATAAATGTCAACATTGTTGGTATCTTCAATAACAAACTTGTTTGGATTGTCTATGTCACCTTTCGCTGCCAACATGGAGGAAGCGGTTTCGTATCTGGTTAATAATGGAATATTTCCAGTTTCGCTGGAAGCTGGGACATTAATTTTGAATTGCCCCTCTTTGTCTATATCAACAAAAAACCTGCTTCGTGCCCGCGCATGATCTGCTCTGGAATCTATACTTGGAACCTCAAATATCTCATCATCTGCGCTGGCAGCTTTCCTGGCGTTTAATTCAAAATGATAGGCTAATGCTTTACGGTGTAATGCTCTGGTTTTACGAAAAACCTCCTTGTTATCATTGTTTTGAGCAAAAGATAATTCTTCGGTTTGCCCGATAGGTAATACAGAACGATTCAAATCAATGATGTTCCCTAAAGCATCAACTCCTGTTCCCGCAATTGTTTCAATTAAATGGTTGGGTGCAAATAAACTCAAACCAAACGCATAAGCCCGGCTATCTGTCTTCAATAACTCATTCGGTGGCTTTATGTTGTCTTTTGTTTCGTATAGATCGGCTTCCTCTTGATCTGTTCTAAAATCAACCACATTACTGACGCTTGAAAACTCATAAACAATTTCGCGATTTTCAACCAAAGGTAAGTTGCGAATGTCAGTTTCGGTGTGGGTAAAACTAGCCCACCGTGAAGGGTTCATGGGAATATCGCGAAGGGAATCGTCATATTCACTGCTGTTAAGCATAGAATATGAAATTCCTCTCAAAGAATTCGCTTCTACATCACGCTTAATCCTGCCGGTGACTTTTCGGTTAGCTTCCGTAAATGCCATTTCTCGGGAAAAATCATGCGTAATCGTATCCCTTTTGGTATCAACATGTAAAGCGCTGGTTTGACTTCCTATATTAATACCCTGAGTGGGATGCAAATACATGCGGTTCGCGGCGCCGGCAGTTTGAAGCAATAAACGCCCTGGGCGCAATTCACCCATTAAATTACCCTCTATACTGTCAAAACCGAAATCATTGGTGTTGGTATAGGTATTGTCGGATTTAATAATACTTTCAATTACCCACTCTCCTGGGGCTCGCTGTAACATGACTGGCGTATTACGTGCAGGGTAGCCGCTAATAATTTCCCCATTGGGTCCAGAATATGCCAAAGGTATGGAGGCTGAATATACAGTTTCCTGTCCTGTTGCCGTTTGTCGATCTAAAGCAACCAAAACATGCCCGGGGCGCGCATGATCTGGTCCTAATATGTGGGCTCTCCTGGGTAAATAATGTTCCATTAGCTACCCACCGTATTTGTTAGCGAAGCAATATCAGCCCTTTCTTCCTCGGTCCCAATACTACGCGCCCCCTCTACATAGAAGGTTTGTTCAACTTCCTGCTGAACTTCATATGCTGCTTGATCTTTGCCCACCAAATCCCTAAGCTCAATACTCTCCTCAACCTTTTCAAATCTTGCCCAAATATCAATTATGTTATGTAATAAAACTCTCGCTTCTCCTGTTAAATTTGTGCCAGCACTCTGATCAGATACAGGTATAGACAACCTCTCATTTAATGCCCGAGCCATATGCCAAGCATGTGAAGAAGGGGATCTGACCGGAATCTCTCTCTCAGATTCTCCAGTAGAATCTGCTGCTCCTAAATCTACCAATTCCACCCTCAATTCTACATTGCTGTTATCAGCTAACCCAACCCCCACTGGTGTATTGTCTGCCATCACACTATTGCTATAACCACTAAAACGCTGAGGGTTCTTTAACCACGCTATAGCTGCACCAGCAATGGCTTGCAAATTTGAGTTTACAGCCGGAACTCCCCTTTGGCTATTATAGTAAACCCTAAATTCTAATATTAATTTTTCGTTTAATCCGGGAGTAATTACTTTATCTACTTGGAATAATAAATTAGTTAAACTCTTTCTATTATCTTCCCCATAAACACCACTAACTAAGTTTTCTATATCTGTATTAAAAGGCTTGCCGGTATCATTTCCTATTAATACGTTCAATGCTGTGCTTCCATCTGAATTACCATGCCGTGAATGACGAACTAAATTAGCTTGATGCTTCTTGGAATATAACGCCTTACCCACAATGTCTAACATTGTTGGGATATATTCGCCCGGGTTGTGTCCATAAGAAAGCTTAAGATTGGTGGTAAAAGTTCCACCATAAGAGATAGAGTGAGTTACTGTTTCTACGTAAAATAACATGTCCCTATCTTCAATATAAATAACCTCCCCAGGTTGCATATATTCGTTTCCAGCAATGGTTAAATTACCTTGGAAAATCTTCCTTCTCTCATTATTCAATAACCAGACTGCCATTGGCGCCAATTGAGCATCAGGATCACTCAGAAAAGGAAACATTTTGGACTGCATAGGCTTGAACCCATACATCTTCCACATGTCATAATCGGTTGCATAAGCGGTAGTAACAGCATTTCCTTGGCTGCCAATGGATAAACTGTTTGGAGGTGCCACCCAGCCTTCTCCGTATAACCCGGTAGCTTCTACTACAGTAAAATCTGGAGGTTTTTCTTCAATCTTTAAACTTATTATTTGACTGTCCCTAATAACATATCTTTTACCAGAATTCTCACCTATATCATCAATCTCTTCATTTTCAATCATATGTTCAATAAGAGATGGAATAGTTGTTTTATTATAAACGTTGGGAAATAATAATGCCCGAGATGTGTTAGTATCAGCGTTTATATTAATGCTTTGTTTTACATTCTTTAAAGCTGAAGAATATATCTTTAATAATGATTGGCGCTCAGAAATAAGTCCAGCAATATCATTAACAATTCGCAATAAATCTACTTGTTTAGATCCAACTTCGGGCTCAGAAACAGTCATGCCTTTTTTAAGTTCTAATCTTTCTCTAATTTCTTGTAATTTGGATGTATTGGCTTGCTCATTTCGCCCGATATTCAAAAACAGCTCAGGGTTATTTAAAGCCTTAATTTGGGTATCTGCATCAAATAATGCATTTTGTCTTAATTGTTCATTAATAGAATCTGCGATCTGATCAAATGGTTCTAATGCTCCGTTGTTAATGGACTGTTGCAAATCTGGTAGGGATTGTTGGACAATACTCCGATATTGAGAAACATACATTTTCCCAGAACGATGCGTATAACCACCAATTCTACCGTTACTTTCACCACTTACAAATTTGAACCTAAATGAACCCTGTGGTCCAGAACGTAACCAGTTTGAACCAGCTAAAAATGTCTCAGCTTTCGTATCCGAAGTATAACCTAACTTGGCTGTCCTTAAACGAATCTCGTCTTCAATAATCTCAATCTGATCAGTTAATCCTTCTATCTGGTTCAAAAACAAATCTTCCAAAATCTTAGGGAAAATACGCTTTCCAGTCTTCTCCTTCTCCCTTACCATCTTGTAAAATACAGAACTTGGTACCTTGTTGAACCCAGGTGGTCGTGCCCTTATGTGCCCCTGGGAATCTGCAAATACCTCTAATCCCAATAGGTTTTTGACAGTATTAATTTGGTCCCAGACATTTTTATAATCGCTTTTAAGCAATTCCATGCCTTTAGCTAATGTTTTTTCAAATGCCTGTATATCATAATTTTTATCATATTGGTCATCTACAATAAATAAATTGGGGTCTTCGTTAGCTTTTACCTTCCATAAACGCCGTAAAGTAAGGGTATTTAGCTTATCCCTAAGCTCTTTTCGCTGCCGGAGCCGGCTTTCTTCTGTCAATGGCTCCCCTTCTGACATTGCTTCCGGCTCAAATGAAATGTCGTCCCCAAATATCTTTATACTACCATCACCTACATTTGGATTAGCAATCTTATCGTAAAGCTCCTCCTTGAGCCTGAGTATCTCTAGGTCTTTCTGTGCAATTGTCTGAGCGGCTTTCTGGGTAGGTCTGGACGTGAGTACCGCCGTGTCTTTAGAAAAGCCTGAGAGATTAATTAAACGACCATTAGAATCTACATTAAAAACCTGAGGATTGCCGGCAAACTGAGATCCTTCTCCGGTTTGTGCCAAAGTATCAAATTCCCGTGCTCTTTCCTCTATTAATTTATTTAATTTGGCATGGGCTTCTGTTACATCAAATTGGGCACTAACCAGTATATTATACGACTTTTCGCTTACAACTAGCTGCTTGAAAGGAATAAAATTGCCCCAAGCTAGGTTGGCTTTTGTTAAATCAGATAATAATCCCCGATAATATGATACAGATCCTGGCTCGTTCCTTAAATCATCCCTCGTTAGATTCCCAGACTTTAATGCACCATTTACAAATGTATTAAAATTATACGGCTGTGCTGTAATTAATAATGATAATACGTTCATTGCGTCCTGACCGGCGAAGGGGTTTTTGGTCAAGGCAATGGAACGTTCTTGTTCCAAGCTACTAGAGGGGTGCGGGTCTCCAAACAGAGTGAGAGCACCAATACCAGATTTCCACCTATAAACGAACCCATCAGGATCATAAAAAATGCGTCTAAAAGTATAACTATTATTATAACCTCTAACTATCTCCCCGTCTGCTGAGGCATAAATTGTTGGAGTTAAAGTAACATTTCTATATTTTCCGTTTTTACTGCGCACACATCCGTTTTGCAATAACGCAATGTTCTCATCCAATAAGTCAGGAATTTCTCCAGTTAAAAACCCAGAAGACCCATCAAACTCCAGTTTGTAAGGAGTTAATGGATCATATAGAGGAGTGTTATACACTTCAACAGAAGGCTTGAGGTTAATCTGTCCCATCTTGAAATAATACGTATTATCCTGAACAGAAACAGAAACCGTATGTTTTCCATCAGAAGCCGTATATTGGCTATCAGACTGCGAAACAATTCCACCAAAAATATGAACTCCAGCTGCCTGACGAGTAAAATCGTTTCTTAATATAGTCCATAACCATGTGGGAAAATCAGGTCCTACAATAGAATTCTTCTCTATTTCTACCCCAGATGTAGTAGCACCAAATAATGAACGAATATCATCCCAAGCAGAGCCTATTCCGTCTATGGTGGAATTAATAGAACTCATGACCCAATTGCCAGTCAATAGTTTTTTACTCACCCCCAATACTTGGTCATCCATCCTGGTTTTTGAGCTGGCATATACATGTACCGAATCCATCGGCTGAATCATAGGCTTGTTGGCAAAATGCAGCCGCATCTTCTCCCGAGCATACTCTAATTCAGGCGTCCTCATATACTCCTGAATTTCCCGATCTTGAGTACGCCTTAGATTCATTAATTTAAACGTATTATCGACAATTTGTTTAAATAATTCTATTTCTTGTCCTTGTAATTGATTATGTTCGCTAATACTATTTTGGTCAATATCAGCATTACTTTGTAATCCCTCCATCGAATCCGACAAAGCTCTTGTTACTTCTCTGGGATCTGTTAATCCAATAATCTGGCGGGGATCGGTAGCAAAGTCAGTAAGAGCCTCTGTGGCTTTAAATAACGATAATGACGGAGACGGGGGCTGATAATTAAAGAAAATTTCTTTCCCCTCTTCCTCAACAATAGCCCTCAAACGCTTATACAAAAGAGTATCATCATTAGTTAAGAATTTTATTTGAGAAGCTCCCCGACGCATTCTGGCGGTACTCAACAACCCATGTAACTCTCCATTGAGGCGCTCCAGCTCTCTACGAGTAAAATCAAAAAAGCCCTGTTGGGTTATGTTAGCGGCATCAGCAATAGCCTTATCGATATCATCCTCGGTAATGACCATCAAACGATATGGGTCTTCAAAATTAAGACTAGAGTTTCCCTGACTGAATATCACCGAAGTATTTGTAGTAACTTGAGAGGCTAATGTAATCTCAAATACTCCCGTACCTTCTCCGGTTTCAGGTTCAAAAGATGTGCCTCTTTCTGTAATCCAAGTGGTCAATTGAGATGGCTCAGAAAAGGCATAAAGCTTTTGCAATGTTTCAATAGTTAATTTGGTTTTTTCACTAACAATTCCGGAAACAGAAGCATCCAACAAATCTACCAAATTAGAAATAATTGGTAACATATATTCATCTATTACACCTTTATTTCTAACCGCTTTTTCTATTTTTGATAATTTTTCATACGTAGCGATTGCTTGACATTTATTTTTAAATAATCTTTTAGATGCTCTTAAAAACAACTTTTCAGATCCGTCCATTAATTCAAATTTATAATTATCTATTAATGAAGAAAACATGCGTTTTTTTACAACAACAGTAACATCCGGCTGCTGGTGCATTATCTCCATTGTTCTAGGACGAACATTACGAATATAGCCACTTTCTACATAAGAGCGTTGGGCGGTCAGATCTATACGCTTAGCAAATTCCCCTAATTGTCCAAAAGCAGAAACTTTATCTGGATCAGAAACTCCATTTTTAGAACCGCCAGGGGCTGTTGTGTCCAAGGTTCGAGTAGTATTCTCCCCAGGTGCAAACTGCTGGTCTATCATGCTCCCTAATGTAGAAAGGAAATTTCCCACTCTTATACCTCAAATGCATCTATTATGGCACGCTGTACATTCTGAGCACCGCTATTTAATCTCCTACCGGTTTGATTAAAGGCATCTACAAACGAGCTGTTCAAAGATGGTTGATCAACGGCATTACGTTGCGGTCTAGCCTGGTTAACCGCCTGAATAGCAAAGCTATGTGGAGGACCATTAATACCAGAATCACTAGGACCAGAAGTGGCGCTACGATGCCAGGGCTGGAAATTAGCACGGAAACCACGTTTCTGAGTGGCTCTAAAAGAAATAGTATAATCAAACATGCCAAGATTTTGAGCACTTTCTGTTACTGTAAAATCTTTAAAGTACCCTCTATACACCTCACCAGACCAATATAACTCAACTGTAAAAGCCATTGAAGCTAAAGTAGGTTTATTTCGTGTTGCTGGTACCGAAGCTTGTTCATCAGGGTTAACTAAGTTTGCCAAATCATTCACAAAACCTAAACCTAAGAAATCTGTAAAATCTTGATCTTCCGCTTTCTCCTGTTCTGCTTGCAAAAATAAAGCAAAAGGATCAAACATTAATTGTTCATTTCGATAAATGTCATATAAAACATTTATACCTTCAATACCAGAAGTGCCTGTTGTACCGTTAATGCTCAATCCCGTAATTTCCTCTCCCCAATACTGCAGAACATAACCGCCTTTGGTTCTAGCCTCTGTAACCTGTTTCCTATATTGATACTGAACTTGTTGAGGGTTCAGATACATCTGCACAATAGGTTGTTCAGGAACCAGCCAACGCATAAGTTTACGTTTAGAAACGCCCACCCTATTATTTCTAACCCTGCTCTGTCTGGTGCCTAATCCACTCGGAGTTGGTGGTACATTGGCATCAAATCCGGTATTAATTTGTTCTTGGGCTTTACCAGTTCCCAACAGAGCGCCGGTTTCGAAAACGTCTTTGGGTGAAAATGGAAATGGCATAATTAATATCCTATATCTATGTCTGTAGGTGGCGTTGCTTGAACTTTATTGACATCGCTCGGAGTTCCTGTATCTGGAATAGTAAATTCAAAATTTTGTGATTGTTTATTTGGATCAATAACAATGTTAATCTTAAAGTGATTATTATTTTCTATAGGTTGCGCGGTAATTGTTCCAACGCCTGGAACGGATATTTCCTCAGTCATTTCACGTTGAGGAAGTGTACGAGGTGCCATAGGCAAAGTTTCTTGACCCCTAATTTCTCGTGATTCTTTAGAAGGTTTTAACATCTGGGGAAATTTAGTAAAAAACAAAGTCTGAACTTCACTTAAATCTTTCTTTGCCATATCTTCGCGAGAAGCAAACTGTTCAAAACGCTTCCTCATATCATCGATATGTATGTTGAATATCTCTGCCATGTTAGGTAAGAATTTGTCTGTTATCCCAGCAAAACCTTGTTTATATTCATTAACCGACCGACTTATGATCTCACTTGCTTGGTTGTATGCTGTTTTTATATCGCTTCCCCCAGGTGTTTTTTTACGTGTTTCAAGCGCCCCAATCCTAATTGCTTCCTCGGCTGCGGCGTTTTTCATGGTTTCTCCACGAATGCCAGAATATAAACCTTCAGGTTTTAAGGTTTTTCCGCCACCAGCGCCAACCAAATAACGACCTCCTTCTACCGCTACCCGGGCGGCTCTGTCTTTCATAATTCCAACTTTATTCTGTATATCTCTAAATATATTTGTATGAAGCTTTTGTATGTTTACACTCTCAGTTAGCGCTTGTTGGTATGCCTCCCTGTTGGTGGCTAAAGTTTCAGAGGGACGGGTGCCTTTCCTAAAAGCCTCCAATAAACGATATGCATCCGCATCAGTCTTTGCTACCTGACCAAATGGACCCTGTCTCAAAAACGCAACTTGGCGAGTGAGTTCGGCAGCTGCAGTATCACTTTGCGATCCTTCTTCAAGAGTTCGTATTCTTCCACCAAACTGTTTGCGTAAGGCAGTTTCCATCATTTGATAAACTTCATCAATGTTACCTTCACGCAATTTGAGTTCAACCTCATATGCGCCACGCAATCCGCCAGCTCCGCCAGTTTGACCAGATAAAAACCCCTTTTGGGCAATGTCCATTTGAGCAATAGACTCGGTAACACCTTTGGTTATGCTTTGAATAATCTCAGGTCCCACCCCCTCTTCGCCACGAAATGCTTCAAAAAACCCTTTGGTAATCTTTAAAGCACCTTCGGTAGAATCACCATAGACTCTAAAACTCTGAGAAATGGCATCAACATTCTGAGTCAAAAACTCAAGCCTAATTCCAAGATGTTGAGCGGTTTGGTTCATTTGAGCAAACAATCCCAACGGTTTCTCTCCTACATCACCAAATCGCCTAAACTGATTATTCATTACTTTAAATATTTCACCAAAATCCTGTCCAGTACCCTTGGCTGTCTTTATTGCAGCTTCCATTAGGCTTATCTTCTGTACCCCTTCACCAATCATGGTCTTATAGGCACCACTGATTTGCCCTAGCTGTCCATAATAAGTTGCAACCTGAGACATTGTTTCATCAGTAGTTTGTGCAACATTATATAAATGTGTCTGATAAGCCATTAACTCTTTACTCAAGTTGGCGGCTATTGGCACTCCTTTACTAAATACCTGAAATAGATCGCCAGACGTTCCTAACATTCTACGAAAACCATCTTCAGCATTAGAAATGGCTTCCCATTGTTCAATGAAATTTTCACCCAACCTAGCAATTGTGCTACCAAATCCTGGTATATATTTTGTATAATCCTCAATTGCTTGCCTAGAAGCTTCTAATGAGCCGGTGCTTTTAGCCGCTTCTTGTCCCAAAACTTTCATCGACTCGGTGGGTTTAAATGCTGCTCCGGCAACCCCCACCAAAGCACGCATTAGTGGGGTATCTTGCCCTGACACCGAATCATAAAATGCTTTTTTTGCTTCGTTAGCAAAGAAACTTATGTTCTGAGATGCTTCTTTTGTTCTTTCTACAACTGTACCAGCAGTGTTAACGATACCATTAAATCCACCCATAACCTCAGAGAGCTTATCTGTCATTCTATCAAAGCTCTCATTAATATTGGTAAGACCTTTCGTTAAAGACTCTATATAATCTTTGGCTATCGTAATGGGTGTGTCCTCTGCCATTTAAAAACCTATTTATTAAGTACTTTCATATTTCTTCGATGCCTTCTATGCTTTGATGTTTGAGACACTTGTTTTCCCACTTCCAAAACGTTCTTAGCTGATTGCTCATATTCTTCATCAGTAGATGTAAACTGTGGATTCTTGGAATTCCAAATCTGCTTAGCCATTTCTTGATTAAAGAATGATCCAACAAAAGTACCGTAATCATGGAACATTTCATGTTGTTCTTTTTGATCCGCAATCCAGGAATAAAACATCCACATCCATTGGAAATCATCAATTTCCTCGAACCACGGATCATCTGGTAGTTTTGTATATTTCTTACATAAAAACCAAATAAACCTATGTTCTATGTCATTTACGATTTTTTTACTGTCTCAGACACCTCCTCGGCGGTTTTGCCTAAATCCTCTTCTATTTTAGAATTAGAATCACTTACCATTGCCGTATATTCATTATGCAATTTTACCAATACTTTTTCATCTAATTCTTGTACAAAAGCAATTTTAAAATCCAAATCATCAGATCCTAATATAATATCAAATGGTTGCCCGTTGACCTTATCGATAGCTCTAGCTATAGTATTTGCTCGCATCTCAAAGGCTTGTTCTACGGCGTTTTCAACCTTAGATGCTGCAACCATTATCTCCCGCATTTCCCTAGCTTTGAGAGATTTAAGGGAAAATGTAATATTATCTATAGTTATTTCTGTACCTAATCTGCCAATTCCAGCTAAGATTTCTAATCTGTTGATAGCTTGCGGAGTAGCTTTTACCTGAGCTTCTTGTTTAGCTTTGCGGGCTGCTTCAAGCTCTTTCCTATATTGTTCTTCCGAATCTTCTACCTCATCTTCTACGGTAGGATCGTCAACGGTTAATACCTTTTTTTCCTGTTGTTTAGCAAATGCTAATCTACCCATGGGACTGGAAATACCACGAACTTTCTTCCCATTACTCATACTTACACTCCTGTTTTTATGTGACTAATGGTTTTTAGCCACTTTAGGTATATAACGAAATACCCAAAAGATTAGCGGACTCTGCCTGCCGCAGCATTAAAAGCATCCAATAAACCAGGAGCATCCAGGGCACCACGATACTTACCCACATCTGCTGATGTCTCATATGGGTTAAGTGTACTGGCGCCAGACATTGGAATACCACGATTATTAACTGGACCCACAACAGCCGCACCAGACTGTCGCACACTTTCAATGCTTTCAGCTTGCCAAATCATATCTTCAACAATAACAAAGTCAGATACTTGATAGGTATATCTAATACTCTGGATCCATACGTTGCGGATAGTGGTAACAATGATTGAATCGTCATCTGCTCCCTGGAAATTATCATGTACCTCAATATCAAAAGGAATACGCTGTGCATGGACATGCACAAATCCACGTTGAAATGCTTCAGCAATTCTTTGACCATCAAACCTTACACGATTACATGTGCCAGTGATATTGGTAGAAACATTTGGAGCGCTATCAATGTGACCGTCTGTACCAACCTCATCAATCATCTTTAATCCACGCTCTTCGTTAACCTGAAGAGATTGTACCGCAGCTAACTGAATGCCATTAACTGCAAGATAAATGTTGGTTGACAGATGGGTTGCGGTCCTTGCTGCATCGCCCTCAGGTGAAGTTATCCTGGTACTACCCGCATTATTAATTCTAACTGGCATTTATTTATCCTTATTAGTTTATTACAGAATACCAACTGTAAACTCAATATAAACAAAGTTAACCGGATAAGTGGGTTGTACATGTACTTTCACATTCCACTGTGTTGGATCAACTTCATCTCTATCAACTTTCAAATCCGTCCACGAAGTAATGTATCCTTGCGTTATAAAGCCGTTTAACATACCTGTGGCACGCGAAATCAAAGACCCTTTGAGTATGCTGGACTCAGCCGTACCAATGAATCCCTGGAATGCTTGCCGCATATTCTTAGCAATACGGTCTCGTATGAAGACAATGCTAAGTTCAAGCTCTTCAAGATATCCGCTATTAGTAGTAGTCTGACCACGAATAACTCGTCCACCACCAGTTATAGGCTGCAATACCGTAATACCGCTGGCAGTTAGTTGCTCCAGAGTAATTGGACGATACTGCTTATCACTCAAAATGGTGAACCCGCTGAGCGTCTTATTGGTCAATGGTACCGCAATATTCGTCATTGCAGATAAGAACCCTGCCGCTGCTGCGGAAATAAAGAACCCATCCACCAATGTTCTATCAGCGCCAATCTGAACCACAATCTCATCAGGGTAGAAGTAACAAACCCGATAAGTATCAGAATAAGCGTTCTGTACACCGTAGTTCGCCAGATCCTCAATGTTTCCAGCTAGAACCTCGGAAACATCGTCACCTTGAATTCCTTCAAGAATACCTATGTCCTCCACCGCAGCATTAGTGGTTCCAATTACGTTGGCTGGCTCTAATCCTTGAATTGCACCAATGAACAACACCCGTTCTTTACGATTCTTGATATTGCTCATATATTCAACATGTGACTTGCCGTTCTGGAAAATGGCAGAAATCGTTTGTGAAGGTAATGGAACAATTATATCCGTTTCAATAGTTTCCAGCGCTTCATAAGCAGAAATCCATCCAACATCAAAGAAATCAGCGTCCCTGGTATCAACAATGGTTGCACGAAGTGACTGTCCCAAAGTCATTGCCAGATCATCAGTCCAAAGAATCTTTGCATCCTCAATTGAAGAATCAAGAACCTGGAATTCTACCGAAGTTTCTCCCACAAATGTACCACCGGTCTCATGCTGAATAGTCATTACTCCATCAGAAATCGACACGATCGTATGAGTTCCATTGTTCGCCGAAGCGGCGTTGAAGATCTTCAATGAACGAGTTGCACTTAAATCATCAATGTTAAAGTTTACTGTTGCGCTACTGATCGTTGCTTGACTTCCGCCCAAGGAAACCAAAACGCCATCATTGTCTTCTTTAACTACACCAGTAGTCTCATCTAAAATTACCGTATATGAGAATACATACCCAGCACCATTGATGAATGAAGTAGGACTCGCTGTTATAGCGGCATCATAAAAATCCACTTTATTAGGGATTATCTGTGATTCTACTTCTGTTACTGGATCGGTAATAAAGAAATTAATATTTGTATCAGCGTCCGGAACAACCCCAAGGGGCAAAGCAAATGTCAAATCATCTACCGCTGTTCCGCCAGAAGCCGACTCTTCCAACACATAAGAAACACGTCTTGGAATTGATGGAGCAGCTTGCAGTGCCCAAACACCAGGAGGAGTATTAGCAAAAGTTAACTGGGCACCCAGAGAAAGACGGTTCGTCAAACTTGGTGAACCATGTTTTGTGGTGAGTGCGTTAATGTCTGTAAAATACTCTGGAGTATTGATGTCTGTGGTGGCTATATAAGTTGCAGTTAAGCTGTCTCCAGCTAGGAGTACTCCGCCTTCCACTTCAATGGTAAAACGATCGCCTTCCTGGAATGCCGTAGCTCCTTCCGAGATAGAGAAACTAAGGATACCATTACTTACCAATACACCGTTAGACTGCCAGAATATTTGATTCCCATAACCGTCCAGTATGGTGCCGCTTACTGACCCCTGAACCACAAATTTGGCATATCCATCAATAGGATCGCCATAACCGTCTCGCCGCACTGAAGTGCAACGAACAGTCCAAGTTTCAGAAGGGGCATTTTCATCTACTAGTGTTAAATTGGAGATTTCTCCAGTTCCCACATTTAGGGCACTAGCTGAGTAATATGCGCCACCCTGATCTACGAGTGCTGCCGCTTGCAGTTCAATCGTTCCATCAGTGATATCTATTCTATAATCATAAGCGGAACTAAACGATGACTCGTTATTAGTTCCTTCCGTACCTGCCAGCGTTACCCCGTTTTTATACAAAGTTGTGCGATTACTGATAATAGGAGCATTACTTAACTGAAAATGCCTTCCGTCCTGCCCTGTAGTGGTAGTAAAAGTTGAATCCAGACCATCATTGCCACCACCATTCGCTGAAGCAACTATTGTTTCTATTCTGGAGCCTTCTCCCATCAACACAGCAGATCGCTGTCCACCGGGAATGGAAACGCCTTTTGATAATGTAGTTACCTGGGTATATACGCCAGGAAGTGCTTGGTTTGAGCCTGGAAAGTTTGGCATCGATTATTCCTCTAACGTTAATTAAGTTAGTCCATTCTCTTAAGATACTATATTATTCCCAGCACCATTCAGCTTTTTTAAAGCCTAAGCTGGCTGAAAAGCGTCCAAAAGCTCCACTTTAGTACTGATTGATATATTGGGTGCGGGAATAAAAACATCGTCTTCTGTATGACCCAAATCTACGCAGAAATTGATAGCATCCAAAATGCTTTCTACGGGTATTTCTCTCCTCCATTCTGTCCAAAGTTCCAAAGTTACAGTTTGCCGATACAACTTATCATTCCTATCTTCGCTTTCGCTGGGTGAACCAATAGAAATATTTGGCTTTACCGATATCCCAGCTCTGTTCAACTCGTTCCATTTCCAGTCTTTAAATAATAAAGCGACTATCTCTACTAAATCATCTCGGGCATGAATTCCACGAGCGAGTACCTCTATGTTCATAGAGCTTTCCCATGCTCCGGAAAGTATGAATTTCTCCGGACGCTGAACTAATCGCTCATGCCCATCAGTATCTGTAAACAACACAGATTTATATCCGACCACATACTGGTCACGATTAAGTGATAATGGTTTAGATCTGGCTCCGCCTGACTTGACTATCAGAGCGGGATAATAAATCTGGTCTCCCCGATTCTGCTCTCCTATATAGATCCTGGTAGTCCCATCATCGAACATGCCCGCATAAGGATCTAAATCTGTATGATCTGGAGTTTCTGGGAAGCCCCAGGCATTTCTTACGTAATGATAGTAGCTATCTTTTTCGAAAACTTCGCGCAGCGTAAATATAATTACTTCCTTGGGATAGCGAATTATTGTATTCTGAACAACATTGTAAATATCGTACAGATCCGTAACATGATTAAATCCGACTGCCATACATCTAGACTGCCAAATTATTGCTATGGCAGGCACGCATTATAAGAAAGAAATCGGCAGTTTTGGTTAAATATATGTGGATCGAAAAATCTTGTTGACAGAAAGCTGTTGGAATGATATAAGATGGAACAAAGGAGACAGGAAAAATGAAAGAAAATCTCACCGCAATTGGTTTAGTTCTATTAGCTATTGGATGTGGCTCTTCCAATTCCACCCGCACAGTGGATTACGAAGCGGGAGGAGAGGGCGGAATTGAATCCGTGGAAACCGGAGGACTCAGCGAAACTGGTGGTGCCGACGCTACCGGAGGAACCGAATCTGGAACCGGAGGTACTGATTTGGGTACTGGTGGTACTGAGGTCGGAGGTAACGATTTAGGTACTGGTGGTACCGATTTAGGTACTGGTGGGGACACGTCCACGGGTGGCGAAGGCTCAGGAGGAACTGGAAACACTGGTGGTAATTGTGAACCTTGGGATTGCACCAACATTGCAATCAGTCTATCTGGTTGGACTCCTGAAAGTGGAGAACCTATTCCCGAAGCATGCGGATTGGTTCAGGATCCGTGTACTGGACAGTATATGGACTGTGGAGGGTGTGATGGTTGGAGCGAATGTGGGGCTAACTCAATTATTCCCGATCCAAACTGGTATCCTGGCGGCGGGGCAGTTAGAGATTCCGCAGAAGACGCAACCCCTAACGTCTGCAAACCAGTGTGTCATCAGTATGGCGAAATAGACCTTGGTAGTTTTCCGGGATGTCCAGAAGGGTTTTTAAACCTAGCCGTATGCACTTCTAACGAAATTCTGCCGGAAGGTTGTATTGATGGCACTGGATATTACTTGTGTTGCGCGTCAAACTAAATCACCATTGATAAGTGGCTATTAGTGCTGAAATCGCAAGAGAACGATCGCCACCTTGCGCTTCGGCATCAAACTCAATCTTAACATAAGGTCGTGAACTACGTAAACTAGCGATTGCTGGCGACAAAGTTAATGTACCAGTAGCTGATACTGTTAGTTCACCTGATGCTGTTGATCCAACCTGGGTATCTATTATTCCCCCAGGTTCATAAACCTTCAATGTAATTGGTGAGGTAGAAACCCAATATCCAGTATTGATTCCACTATAGTTCACCGAAACGTTAATAAGAGTTGTTCCAAATGGTAGTAAGTTCCACACAAGATCATACAATATTACTGACGCAGAATCGCCACTGTTAACCACAAAAAGTGCTTCAGAAACATCTTGGTCTTGCAACACAAATGAGGCAAGTTCTGACGTTGGAGTGGCGCCTGGTAAAAATTCATCTACAAATGCGGCGTTACCATCATTAAACCTACCAATATCCTTCGCTCTCATTGTCATAGTCTGGCGATGATTCTTGTTCCTCTCAACCACCCATTCTTCACCAGTCTGAATGGCATCAGTCATGTCTCCTGACCCAACATCCCAGGAGTCAATTATGTTATCCGCAACAATTCCCCCTCCCTGGGTACCTACACCATCTACATAAATATATGCAGTGACCGTGTCGCCTTCCCGATCAAGAATATTACCACGAATATTAATTAAACTGCCGGCATATTTAGCATAAACCAAAAGCCCAAAACTAGTAAACCCACAAATTGTATTATTTACAATGTTAGCGTTGGCAGTATTATAAATGCCGGCACTAAATGTCCAAGAACCTACACCATTTATAGAGTTATCAGCAATAGTTACAAACGATTTATCAAAGTTTGCAGAAGAACCATCCATACTATAAATTGCAATACCTATGCGCGTAGTAGTAGTAACCCCAGCTCCACCATCATACCCCCACGTAGTAAGAATAGCCCCTGTATTCGCAGTAACAGTGTTGCCAATTATGTGAATATTGGTGTGATATACAGAATCACTAGCAATTCCCAAACCAATAACACCATTTAAATAATTATTACTGATGTTAATGGCGCCAGTTCCTGACGCCAACGTAGCTGACGAACTTCCGTGCCAATGTCGTGAATTGCTTGAGTTTGTTGGGTCTAATACTACCGGCTGCAAAATGCCATTTGCCTCGTTACCTTCAATGTTAATTACTTCTGTATAAACCCAAACACCTATTATACCACACATATTATTACGAATATTACAATCACTACACGATACCCCGTCCGTATCTTCAGACGCAATAACAATGGATTGATAATCAGAACATTTATTACCCTCAATGTTTACATTATAAAACCACGGTTGTTCATTGTCTCTTCCACCAATTACTATAGCACAATGATCGGTTGCTGAGCTATCATAAAAATAACAATTTTTAACGGCAAAATTGGATACCGCAGGAAGTGAGCTATCAGTTACATACACACAAATAAATGGTGGACGATGTGCTGTAGAGCTAATAAAGTTGCAATTTTCTATAGCCACATTTTGTGTGCCAGAATATGTAAATGATAAACATCCTCCCAAATCCGCATTAATAATATTATTAGTAGATGATGGTCCAACAGTCGTGGGATAATAATAAAACTCACAATTTTTGAAATGTGCGGAATTACCCATTACAAATGAACTATAAAGAACAAACACACTTCGCTCTCCATAAATGTAAGCTCCGGATGAAGCGGTAACAGTAGTACCAGAACTAACTGCAACATCTATATCTTTAAAATAAAGATCGGCATTTCCAATAGCCAAATCATCATTAAATGTAAGTGATCCCTCTCCTTCTCCATCAAAAATAATTGTACCTAATCCGTTAAAATCTACTGACGAATTAACTTCTACAGCTCCCTGCACTCTAACTTTTCGAGTACTGTCAACATGATCCAACCACCACATCAATGGACCCAACGATTCAAAATTTCCAATAAAATCTTCATCAGCACTTCCCGTGTTGGGTCGAGTATCCGGACGTACCAAAGTCAACGGCAAATTAATCGTATTTGCCCCAATAAATTTCCTTATATCGGTAACAGAGTTTAATGTAAATGAGCTAATATTTACACTAACTATCGCAATAGGTGTTAAATCTTTTCTCTGATTTATTAGCTCGGTATAAGATACACTAGGAAGATAATATGCCGGAGCTATGTTAGAAACAAAAAAGTGTGTCTTGCTGCTGGTAACTATTATAGCTTCAAACTGATCCTCATCATTTACACAAATTGCCCACTCTACTGTATCACTGGCAGTAGATCGTACCTCTGGAATTCTAATTGTTCCATCGTTAATTGTAGAAATGTGTCCGTTAACTAATGCAGTTCCTCCGTTGAAAATCAATACCGAAGAATCGTTGGGATCTGGTCCGCGATAACTCAACCCTCGCAAAACTCCATTCGCGTGTAAGAGCCGATCCCCAGACTCAATAAAATCTATCGCTGAATCAGTAAACTCTAGTTCACTAATAGAACCAGTCTGTTTTCTGCTTATAACCTGGCTAACGGTGTTTGCATTAATTTCACATGATGCCAATAACAATAATTCATCATCAAGGGCTAATGATGGAAATAGCTCTATATCAATATACCTAGCACTGTTTGCACTCATTATCCATGAAGCGGCTGTGCCCGGCTCATCATACAACAGCTCTATATAATCAACGTTGGTGGCGTCATAAAACCGAGTGGGAATATTCTTTCGTGCCCTAACTATTTCACCATATTCGCTAATAGTATAATTTAATGGATTACGACGACCAATGTATCCGTCATATTCACCAGTTGTGCTGTTATAGTTTAAAACATAAAAACGAACATATTTATTAAATGTTGTATCTGAATCCCTAAATCCCCGCAGTTTAGGTGCAACATCCGTAATATTCCAATTAGCTGCTGCCAACTGTCTAGAACTTTCCACCTGTGTGGCGTCTAGGCGTGCCCGCTCATGAGTAAAAGTTTTCTTTGTATCTGTTACAAAAATCTCATGATGACGCAAATATGTACCAGCAGGTGCTGTATCAATCAAGTTGTATTCATCAACCGCAGTAGAATCCTCGGAGAAATACAACCTTACGGCTAAACCGGCAGGAGAAGAAAACGCTACCGGTGTTCCTGCATGTGCTAAGCCATTTATAACTGTAATCTCAGTAGTCTGTGCGCCAGGACAAACAGAAAAATTTACGGTCTTAATAATAAACCGACCATAATCCACATCGTAATATGATGGCGAGGTAAAAGCAACCGTAGGAGCAACTACAATGGTTTTTCCTGGTAATAGCTCAGAGTCCCGTAAATCAGCCTCAACGGTGTATGTAACTTCCACAGTAGAAGCGGTAGCATTACGGTTAGTAATCTCTGCTACCCAATATCTGTTAGCATTGCTGTTGGCGGCTGGCGCCAACTCATCATAACGAATACCATTGACAATATAATCACGTCTACGTTTTGGTACAAATATTTTCGTTGGCAATAAAGCTGCTGTAGAATCCACAAACGAAGACTGATACGCTGGGCTAGCTACATTTGCGTTATTAGCTCCTAAACCAAGACCATCTAATTCAGCCAAATCTGGGTTGGTATCACCAACTACGTTTTCTGTATAGACACCTTCCGCCAAAGTGCCAGAACTGTTGTCACCGCTAATAATAGAGAAACTAGCTCCATCAATAGAGTCTGCCAACATAATCCCAAAATTACCGTTTGAAGCGTAAGCAATAAAACGATAATTATACCCAGCTTCTCTAAATTTATCATTCGTAGCTTGAACTATATTTTCTAATGTATATGCTCCAGGAGTAGCGCCAGCATTACCGGTAACATCAATGTAGGGCAATGTGAGAGTTTTTTCAGATGGTGTACCAGTAGGATAAAATTGAAGATAGAGTTTGTAATGTTCATCATCAATTTGGTTAGGATCAAAACCTAAACCTAATGCACAAGCTCCTTTTGGATCCGCAACAATTAGGCTACCACGAATATTTGGAAACGTCACCGCAGGAGTGGCATTTGCGCTAGCTACCGCCAAAATGCCATGAGTTTGATCATCAAACAATGGTCGGTCAATACGGGCATATCCAGTAGCTTCATCTAAATTGGTACCATTTAGCCGCACATACCACTCGGAACCCAACACAAATCTGGTGGAATCAATCTCATATGATGCCTCCAAACCATTACCATAATTGATGGTAATTATATCTCCAGGCTTTACTTGGCTGAACTTAGATTCAAACAAATATTGAGCGGCACCTGCACCTGGATTAAACTTAACTACATTATCACCTAAATACACGTCATCTACAGGAACGGTTCCGGGTGGATTATGTGCCAAATAAGTGTTAACCGAAGTTACCGGAACAACATTCTCAGCATATCCATCCACCAACAACAGCTGAGACCTGGCGTCTCTAGGAACACCGTTAGAATGCATGGTGGTTCTGTGCATGCCGAGATTTAGGGTTTCGTTGTCGTCAATATTATCCAGAGCTTTTTGAACAGTATCAGATGTGGTTTCTAAAGTGGTAAAGCTAGAGGTATCAACCGATATTGCCGAGGCAGCATGAGCTGCTGTGGTTTCATTTTGGTGATCTCCAAGGTTGCCTGCAATTTCAACCAGCGCTTCTGCTACGTTATCTGCTGCGTATTGTGCTCCATCTTTGTCTACAATGCCCGACCAAGTAAACGACGTATCTCGACTATCCGTAGGAACATCATTAATATCAATGTGGCTAGCAACATGTCTCAAATTAGCAGCTGGACCGCCAACCAAATGTTTACTAAAATCAGAACCACTGGTTGCAACAGTAGTAGCAACAGTATTTAATAATGTAGCGTTTCCTGAGATTAATGCCCGCAAACTGGAGGTAGAAAAATCCAAAGCAAGTTTGCTTTCTTGTATGCCTGCATTTGTGCCCACTTGTGCATTATCGATTGGGAGAGTAACTAATCCAACAGCTGTCAGTGCAGACTGTTTGATATTACCGACAGAATCTAATGACACATTTAAACGATTAAGAACAGAACTTTGAGAGCCAGAGGGGTTTATCCCCAACTCCGCCTGTATTTTAAAAACAGCATCACGGAGTTGATTGATGGTTTCTCCGCCCTGTTCGGTGATATTATCATCAATTCTGATGATGGTACTATCATCGTCCAAGTCACTAGGATATACGCTCATTACTCTTCCTTTGTCGCATCAGTAATTTCTTCTACTTTTTCGTCAACTTTTTTGGGTAAAAACTTACGGTAGTAATACAACACACGCGGGTACACATAACCAGAAGCCAAACCTAAAGCCAAGCCACAAAATACCCTACCAGCATCACTAGTTGTAAATACTTCCGGTAAAGGATATTGTGGTACCAAATAAGCGGTTAAACCGCCAAAAACTATTGGGGCGCCGGGCAACAACCATTCTCGCCAGGATTCTACCCACCATGGTTCCCATTTGTCTGGAAACACTGGTGCAATTTTCTTGGCTGAGGTTTCAACTATCTTACGTACTACCAATACTTCGAGCCATATTACAATGGCAAAAATTACCGCTTGGATGCTAAAAAAGCCATCTAAAACTTGATCAAACATACTTGTTCTCCTGAAGAAATATGAGATTATGCGGGATTACCATATATACTGGATTGCCGCCTGACTTAAACTAAATTGTCGTGTGGTTGGAGATTGTAGCGTAATCCTAACTCTTAGATATAACAAATTGCTGTGTACGTCTGTCGGATCAGCAGCAGTGAATTGGTGCAACAGGCTAAGAGTGCTAGTAGCAGTATGTGTGGTTTCACAATTGCCACCACCATCTTTTGCCACTAACGTATCGAGCGATGAAGCCACCCGCTCATATAACCCAACCACAATAGTGTTGGTACCTGCGGTCCAAGTTGTACTACTTACTCGGCTGGTTAATGACACTAATCTTACAAACCTGGCACCATAAGGCAAAATTTCATACAAAGGCAATACAAGATCCAGCCTAACAATACCAGCAGCTACAGTTGTGGTGCCTTCCAAAGTTGCATTTGACACAGATGCGTTATTCCCCCTATAACTTGTCTCCAAAAGCTCAATAGCAGTATAAGGAAAGTTGCTAGATGTATGTAAACTTTTATTCCAAATTTGAAAACTAGCCCCGGCTGTTGCCTCATAATCTCTTACTTCACCATCCCAGGGTCTTACACGCGCCGTAACAATTTGGTTGCGATTATTGTTAATGGTAAAATTATTTAAATCAGCATAGCTAAACCAATTTTCATCTGCACTTCTTGGTCCAATTTCATCAAAAGAATTGCCCGTAATAATACCGCTTCCCGCATCGGCATAAATTCCCGTATACATATCGCCGGTTCTCAAGAAATTATTACCACTTACTACTGCCGATGAAACAGATCCAATTCCTGTCGCGCTGTTTACTAAGTAAATGTATAATTTTTGAGTGAAAGCTAACGAAGATCCGCCGGTATGGTAAGAAAAACAGTTGCCACAAATACTCGTGCCAGTTCCATACACTTTTAATCCACCATAGTATCGCGATCCCGCCGAAGACTCACACCTAGTAGAAATATGGTTTCCAGAAATAACAATAGACTTGTGCCTGCTGGATACCCCCTCAACTTCATCAACCACTACAGTATAAGTATCAAATGTCATACCTGTATCAGGTAATCTTCCATCTACCGTATTATTACAGAAATTAAAATTCCACTCTTGTCCATAAAACTGTACAACGCCTATAGCATTATACGCCGAGCCGGTATTATTCTGATGATAAGGAACAGATAAAACCGTAGATGGGGCACAGTTGTTTATATTACAATTGGTAACAGACACTTTTGGCTCTTCAAATCCTGTTGTGGATATTGCCGCTAAATCAAAATCAAGACAAGTATGAGTTATAGCCACATTCGGAGCCAATACGTTATATGCTCCGAAATAAGAATTAGCCAACGAACATGTGGCTCCAGAAACCCATTTTTCAGATGCACCAGTAGGTGCCGTAAAAGCGCTTCCGCCAATACCAAAGGGTAATGCCCCTCTAATTGTACAATTATCTACATACAAAGCTTGCCCAGGCACAGTATACAAGGCTGTAACTGGGTGATAAGTGACGCCACCATCAGAAGACCAACGCTGATAAGGTCCGTTTATCTCACAGCCTTCCACACGAATATCTCTGCCTTGTACATACAAAAGATATCTAAAATCTCCTGAATCTAGAATTCCAGAATCTATGGGGCTAAAACTATCGAACGTAGTAGTACTACCACTGTTTAAAGTAACTCCATCAAATTTACAATTACGTAAAGTAACTGAATATCTCTCCGAATCCGCGCTAATCGTCACCCAAGCGTTGGATCCAAAAATTGTACCAAATGGACCAACATCTGTAACTCTGGGCACAGAAATACCAGCTTGGCGCTCATTAAACATACTAAACAAACAATTATCCAATAAAACCTGCCCATTAGGCGGATCGGTATCACTATAAGACGCCGAATTACCAACCCAAATTGGATACCCATAATTGTTAAAAGTAGAATTTGTAATGTTTATTAAATCAGGTCCAGAGGTTATATGTAAGGATAATTCGTCCGAAAATGTAGATGTCTGATAAAAATGACAATGATCTAAAGTAAGTGTTGTCCTGGTAGTTCTAGCTGCAGAAGTAGATGTGTTATCAAAATTAATTAAATCCATGCCCACATCTTCAAATACACAGTTTTCAACCACTAAACCAACCTCATCCCCCACGATAAATTTAGGAGCAGGTGCTAAGTATTGAAATTGAGCAGCACCATCCGCTTGGAACCTAAGGTTTCTCAACTCCCACCCTAAATAAGCTGCAGGATGACTAAAAACTGTAGTATATCCACCACTAGAAATGTCAACATTAATGACGGGCAATGTGTCCGAAGTGCTGGTGTTGCCTACCATAGCTCCAATTAAACGAGCCCGCTGACGAACAGTGCCACCACGTGTTAATGAATACGTACCATAATTAATTAAAATACTAAATGTAGTTGTGGTATTCGGATCCCAATAACTAGTATAATCAGCATATTGTAAAGCTAGATCGAGTGCGGTGGGTCCGGTTATATCTCCAGTAGAAATGGTTCCGTCACCTATGCTAATACTCCAATTATTGTTGGTGCCATAAGCCCAGTTATTTCCCACATCCGCCCCACGAATAGCAGCAGGCGGAGATGGCGCCCAGAAAAATTGTCTGACAAAAGCAGAGCTAGGAGACCCTGCAATAATATCTATTCCGCCATAGTTACCAATACGATTAATGACAACATCACTATCGGTAACAGCGTTGGATGTAACATAAATTCCATATCTCCCCGTAAATTCCTTAGAAGACGATCCGCTCATTCCCATCATGTAATTACCTTCAATATGAGCATTACACATGTTCATGGATATACATGATCCGTCCTCTGTAGTAGTAACAACTGCTCCTACCCCATACCCAGTCCAACGAAAACGATTGTTAATTACAGTTAATTGGTTCGGTGCACCAGACGTTGGCTTGAACTCAATTATAGACCCAATTCCATCCGCATAACAATTTTCTACTCTTAATGTGGTTGGTTTAGATGAACTACCTGAAGTAGAGATGGCACGATTAGAAACTTCACGATCGTTACCTTGAGTAGACATTCCAAGAAAAGAAACTCGCTCAATAATAGTATGAGACCCTAATTTGCAATCAATAAACGGAACCCGCAAAACTCCGCCGTTTATTGTAGGAATGCGATAACCGCCAGATGTCACATAACCATCCATATTATCAGCTAAAATAATATTATAAAAACGGGTAAATTGTGGCGAAACCTCTGAGGTAATAGTTTCCTGTCCATTATAACCAAGATTATGTTGTGCTGGCATTTCGCTGACTTCAAACATAGGTTGGTTGCCAGTAATAGCACTGGTAATAATTGTACCCATAGGTTCACCCATAATGGTTATACCTGTAGGTACCGTAACCTTGTTGAATAATCTATAAGTTCCAGATTTAACTAAAACTACACCGCCGTTTTGTAATCGTGTATTCGCAAAAGCCGCCACAAATGCATCATATAATGTTGGGGTGGAAAGATCTCCTACGTTATAATCACCAGAACTATACCCGTCACCAATGGAAATATACCCCTGCCCAGATCCAGAAAGAAACGCTGCCATCTTCTCCAATGTGCCTTGGACAGTAGGATCGGCTAAAGATCCGGTTAATCTAGGATCCATATCAATATGATCTGCATCATGGCGAAAAGCATTCCCACTACCATGAGCATTAAAGTCTTGCATTCTGGTAGCTAAAGCTCCACCTTCTTTGACTCGTCCACTTCCTATATATGCGTTCCTGTTCGGGCTTTTGTTTGCCATAATTAACCTACAAATATAGCTAAATATTAGCTTTCTTCATCCATGTCCGTTTTTTTGATCATCTGATTGAGAGCAAAAATAACACCTTTGTGCAAATTGGTGGGTAAATCCTCAAACTTAAACCATGTCCAATAATCATTCTCCCAATTCAATACAATCTGCTTGCTAAACCTTTCTTTTTCCTGTAATGGAATGTCGTATATATATGTGCGATATGTAAAATCACCATCCCTAAAATTGGTTGTACCCAATAAAGTGCCCACTCTGGGTATGGTGCCCAACTCTTCCTGAGTCTCTTTAAGAGCAGATTCTAAAAATGTCTTGTTCTCAGGATCCTTCTCTCCATGCTCAATATGTGAAAAACCTTCACCTATTGCTCCACCCGGAACACCCCATGTTCCGGGATCCTCTACATTTCTAGAACGCTTAAGTAATAACAAAGTGCCATCTTCTCTACATAAAAATAACATACCAGAAGCTTTTTTTCCCCAATAACGCTTCTGCGGAATGTGGGATACATATTTCTCCCACCAGGGTTGATCAGTAAAATGACCAGGCGCCCACCGGTAATCTTTGCGACCTTGCCAAATCGATTTTACATACAATCTAGCACATTTTAATAAAACACTACACATACATTACAATGTCAAACCATGCGTGTGTCCCAACACTACCTGCACAACTCCGTTAATTACTGGATGCGAATGGTCAGAATCTTGACTGGTAGTTTGATTTATTTGTACCACAGATGTAATATTCTCATTAATCACCACATGATGAGTATGCGGTATAACTGCCCCATTCGGTCCCCTCAATAACCCCACAGTAGTAGTTAAATCGCTAGGGAAGGTGGCAGTGTTACGAATCGCCCGCCACATGTAAATCGGATCAGTCTTCCGTACACGTTGTGCTTTGAAATTCTGCTTCCCAGATTCTCCGTACAATAGTGTGTTCCGAGTTACATCCAATAACTCATATCGAAATTCTTCGGTTCCATCCAAATTAAATCGAATAATAAAATCCCGATCCCGTACCGTGGGAACCGTTAAAGTCCAAGCATCGTAAATTACATAAGACTCTAATCCGCCATCCTCTACCTTTAAATCTTCGTTGTATGGATTTAAACTAACAAAAATCCTACCATCGCTTCGCCGTGGATTAAAGTATTGCTGATAGCCCCCTATATAGCCGCTCCCTAAACAAATTGGGCACCGGTGCTCGGGAGACTCGCGCCCCGGCTCGTAACAACTACAAACAATACCATCCCACAACCGTTGTACCAATACCACCGGAACACCCGTTTGCTCAATTAACATCTCCTCTCGCCTGTCAGCTTGCTCCGAGAAAGACAAATTGCGCACCGTTCTGCCAACTCCTTCATATCCATCCGCACAGAAATGTTCACCACCAATGTAGGTGTCTAAACATTGTCCCTGAAATAAAAGCGTCGGGTTTGTCCTGTGCCAACCAGCATAATCATAACTCCGAAAATCTACCCGATCCTCATCACTGGCAGATAAATCAGTGGTTAATATCCCCACCCGATCTTTTGTCATATATCCGTCAGTTGCCGTGAATATGTTGTAATTTTGAAATGTGCTGGTTTCCTGGTTTATAAAATGATTATTGTCCTCTAATCCTTTGAAAAACCTAATTATAGGATCCCTCTGAATATATCCGTCATATCCATCAGTGGTGTGTAACCTGGCATCCGTTCCTAACCACCCCCGTGTAACCCCAGATAAATATCCGTCAGTGACATTCCGCCCAGTATAACGAATCCATTCCGCCCCTACTTGAATTGCCCCATATTCAGGAAATAATTGAATATCGGTTATGGGTATAATTGCGCTGCTATCAGTAATATCAGCCGATAATAATGCCTCAGGATATGTGTGTAAATATCCGTCTCCACCACTGGCTAACTCGGAAATATCAAACCAGGATGTGTCATATTGCATCGCCCGTACAGCAAAGTAATACACATCTCCAGGTGTAAAATCCTTCAATAATGCCGTCAATCCAGAAGTGTTAGTGGAAACGTATTTTGGACCTTCTTCAAATACATTCTCGTCCGGTTCGGTAGAATAATAAATGTTATAAGCAATTGAATAACCATTTACCGACGCATATGCCTTGTACCAAAATACATTTATAGAATAGCCATCTCCCTCAGAGTTGACCACACGTAATCCTCTTTTGTAAGGAGGTACATAGGTTGGCTGAGTAATGTTACAAGGCATTCTTGTCCAGTCGCGAAGCTAATTGAAGCAAAACATCTTTCCTGTCTTCCCGCTTCTTCCCTCTTAAATTATGATGATCTAATACCCGATCTACATACTTTTCAGCAGCTTCATCCCCATATTCGTCAGAAATATACTCGGTTTGATTCTGAAACCCCTCTACCTCATACTTGTTCGTTACATAATCTTCCCCACTGCCGCCGCCAGTAGTAGGCTTGTCACCACAGGTCTGTTGAAGAAAATGCGTTATCTCATGCACCAAATAATGATCGTCCGTAGAAATCTTATCGTCCTTTAATAGCTTTGCATTGAGATAGATTATGCCATGATCGGTTCTCGCAGAAACATCCAAATCTTCATCAAACGCCATTGGAATTAAATCAATCTCTGACAAGTCCACACCATGTTCTTTAAACATGTCCTTTACAGTCTCATGATCTCGGATCTTATCCTTCAATGCTTGGATGATTTTTAGTTGTGTTTTACGATCAACCATTAAATTCCTATGTGTCCCAAATCCGGTTCTGAAGATATTACGTCATGCACGGCTACATCTGAACATGACATTGGTCTTACTCTGAAATTATATAAACCCATCCCACACTTTTTGCAATGTATATTGGTATTTTGCATTCGGGTTCCGTTTAGACTGTACACTTGTGTGGATACCCATTCATGGGTCCATTTCATACGATCAATTTCCCGAATTCTGTCGTTGCGCTCTTTCTTGCGCTGGGCTTTTAATTGCTTTTTGTCCATATTAGAATATCCTGCGCGCTCTGAGATGCCTAAGCCGCATGAAGCTAGGGTGCGTTTGCATGGGGCGTAGTGTTCCTAACCCTAGCCCCATCGGTTTAGTGTTAGCTTTGATAAGTTTTATCTTCTCAAACCAATTATTCAACTCCGTCGTATACTGAGTTTGCAGCACATCCGAAACACCCGGAGGACGAAAAGAGGTACCATTATCGGTAATATCAAACTCACGCCCTCTCTCCAACATCACCTTCGAAGCCAGCGCCATGATCACCGCGTACTGAGCCAAAACCTCTAAGAACTCATCCACGAATTCTGTATCTTCCCAATTAAACCAAGTAAAGTGTGGAATTTCATTAAAAGCAGTTATCGCAGTACCCGCAAAAGTAGCCAATTGAGGAACAGTATAAATATCACAATCGATGTATTTAACATTGCCATACTCATCTTTCACCCTCGCTTTCCCCTGACTATTTAACCGTGCCCTCATGACTTTGATAACTTTATTCACATTTAAAAGGGCATTTTGCGAATAATTAAATGGTACATCATCCCCAAGGTGCCGATAGCCATCTGTAGGAATCGCCGGCAACTGAGTATTCTGGACCACAAAGTTACCTGTCTGATAGACCGTAAGACCGGTTAAAGTACCGCTCCAAACATCTGTATATACGCCGATTGGACAGTTGTAACAAATCTCATAATCAAACCCATACAGTCCCTCACTGATTCGATAGACTCCAGCGGTAGTAGGCTCCAGAGCTACGTTTCCTGAAGGTTGCATTACACTAAATTGCGGATAACTATCGAGATCTGTTCGGGTGCCATCAGGTCCACGAAACTCTGCTCGCAGCTGAATTGTATCGGTTTGGTTGGCGAATTCGCCTCTAGATCGTAACACCATGCTAAAATGCGTTTTAAGTGATATATAAGCGCATGAGAAGCAATAACGATATAAAGCTTATAAGGCACACATTATACGAATGTAAATAACCAATAAACACGCATCTTTGAAAGATGCGTGTTTATAGCAAAATATTAACTCTAGCCTCACGCTTTGACAAACTGGCAGTGGTCGATTTATCAGAATTTAAGAAAAAAAAACAAAAAGAGCAATCTGATAAGAAGGCGGTCTTGTGGCTTTTTGAACAAATGGACCGCAAGACGATAGGTGATGCTTTTGGGAGCGGCGGTCTAACCGTTGATGATATGCACCAAGCCAGGAAGACCATTGGATTTCCTCCGGTTGATAAAGAAGCTCCATCTTGGGTTCATGCCACTATTGAAATAATAGATGAAAAAGACCCTAAAAAACGAAAAGCAGAATATGAAAGATTTATGCTAAGTATAGAGCGGCTATCGAATAGAGAAGAAGCCGACAAAGAAAAAAAAGAAAAAACCAAAGAACAAACGCAACGCTTTATTGAAGATGCGAAAAGAGGTTGGATAAGGTTCGTTGAATTTAATAGCTGGAAACATAACTATTCATTGCTTTTTGGTCAGTTTGGTTTTGGGGAGGATCGTTTTCTCAGTTCTTTAAGAGAGAATGCGATTAAACAAATTAAAAACAAAAACGAATACGAAGCTGGAAGAACGAAGATACGGAGCGCCATTCCAAAGGGAACAAACCCATCTCAGCTTCCAAATGGGACCACGCTATATTCTGCCGAAAAATACCTGCAAAAATATCATGGCGAGTGGGTGCGAAAACTTGGAAATGAGGACTGGGGAAACTGGCTAGTTCATTGGCCCGATGGTAGAGAAACTGATGCTAATGATGTATTTGTCGCCAAGGCTTTATCCACTGGACAAGAATTATATCCAAACCTTATTACCGTTCCTTTAAATTATATAGAGAAAATTAAAAATAGAAAACCCACAGAAAAGCAAATTCATAACGTGATACAATATACAATAGAGCATGATCCGAAAAGATTTCTGTATTCACAAATCGTTTATCACACCCCCGTATACATTAGCGATGAGCAAGAAAATCAGGAAGACGTATACTAGACCATTCGAAAATAATATTCACTCAACGCTTTTTAATTCTAGCATTTATATAATCTATAAAGCAATTTTTATATAAGGATGCTACGATTTATTTAGATAGGAAGAGAGTTAAGGAACTAATTGTTTTTTCTAGCTTGCAAATAATAGTACTCACGTTCTTTAGGGGACAAAGAATCGACACGTTGAATTATTTGATTTATGGAGGCATTTGGGTGATGTTGTTTTAACAATTTTATTAAGATTTCACGGCGATTTTTTGTTTGATTTGGTCCCCAATCTCTAGGCCAAGCGCCAGCTTGACGCAATTTACGAATCATGGATTCACCGGTTAAAACGATATCCACGTCTTGTTGTTCTTCGCTAATCCAATCTCCTGGTTCAGCGGTAGGGTAGGTTTTACCTTCTTCCCACTGTTCACGTTCCCACTGTTCACGTCCTTTTTCAGATTTTGGGACATGTTTCCAATCATCATACCCGGTAGCTTCACGCATTATCAAAAGGGCACCTTGTTGTCTAATTTCCTCGTCAGTAACCTCATGGAACGATTTTCCAGAGTCGGCAGCAATAGTAGCGATCATGCCGCCCAAAGCTTTGCTAAGTTCTTGTTTATCGGCGGCAAAGACTATATCAAAGGTAGGTTTTTCGTACATGCCCTCATAATCTTCACCTTCTGGATCGAGATCATAATCCATTCCATACGAATCTGAGACCCACGATCCTACTTGAGGGATCAGTCCTTGTTTGGCAATTTTACGAGCACGATTAATAGAAGTACCGTGATATAGGGTACGTTCGGTGGCGTATTTGTGAAAAACAGAGGCTAAACGAACTAACTTATCCAAACAATTAATCATCCTAAATTCACTGTAGTATTACCAAAGGGTAACGCTGAATTAATGATAAACAACTCATTTCTAGACAAGCCTGTACCGGGCTGATTCCATGCTGCGTTGGCAATAAAGGTACCGATCCCATTAGTGCCAGAAGGCAAGGTGACAGAATGGTAATATACTCCCGTCTCCAGCTGAGTCATAGTCTGGGGGAATCCGGAAGCGGCAGCACCAGAAACCAGATAGAATGTACTTATAATGGGGGTAGCATAGCCATCAGCATAACCATCCGCCCTAGAACCATTAGCATTTAAGGTTTCAATAACTAATTTAATGGTTTGTCCGGGATTTGCGAATAAAGAGGTTGCCATACAACAATGCCGGGTTATTCCTCATCTGTGGTCATTTCTTCCGCAAACTCTTCATCTGAAACATCCAACTCTTTATAATATTCTTCCTTGATTACTATTCTAGATAGATCAGGGTTTTCTGCCATATACAAAGGTGTTTTACTTACATAAATTCCCGGTTTTACGGGAGGCAAACCTGGAGGCACTTCACGCACCTTTATCATATGGCTTTTTTTATATAAAGAGCCAGATTTTTTAGAGTTTTCTAATTGTTCTAGATTATAATGAAAATGTCTAGAATCCAAAAGATTCATATGAGTAAGAGCGGGGATTGTTAATCTCAAATCTCTTAAGCTTACATTCTTTTTAGAGATATTAGTAACCCAAAATTCTCTATTCGTTTTGGTCGCCAATTACTTCAACCTCAATCGCTTTGGGATCACCTTTATTATTGGTACCCAAGCCATATTCTACGACCTGTCCTTTTTTCAAGGTTTTAAAGCCGTCACAAACTATATCGGAAAAATGAACAAATAAATCTTCTTCACCTTCTCGCTTAATAAAGCCATAACCACGCGATGGATTGAACCATATTACCACGCCATTAAACTTACTTGAACTATCCATAACCATATTTCCTTTCTTTCCAGGATAATACGATTTAATAGATAGGTACTATTCTTCTTTAAATCCTGGATCGGCAGGAACAACCGTAACCCCATTTACTGCCACCCCTCCAGGGCAGCCCAACAGTTTATTAACCTCCATAATGCCGGCAACAGCAATATGTTTACGTTCCCAAGGGTTAGTACAACGCTTTAGTTTCTCATCATATTTAGTCATTATTTGACGCAATTCTCCCTCACACCCCATGGTTTTGGCAACCGCTAATAAACTAGCTCTTGACTTTGCTTCGGAAGCTGCCGTTGCTCTGGGATCCTTCTCCCTCTCCGCCATTTCGTTGATCATCTTGTGTAGGTCTGTCATTTTCCGGTACTTTCATAAAAGTTGGTTTTGGGATAAAATAAGCCTCATCTAAATCAAGGTTTTTCACCCCATCTAGTTCATATACCAAAACCCGCCCAGTAGGTGGACGGGTTCCTGGATATACGCCTATTATCTTGAGCCTTCCTGTGTGCAGCTTGGTGTGACACGAAGGGCACAAAATAGCTATGTTAAAATCATCATTGGTACAGTTGAGATCTGTACGCTCAATAATATGATGACGTTCTAATATGGAAGAATCTGATTCTCCGCATACTTCACATTGAATCTTAGGTCTTTTAGGTGTAAATATTCCTGTCTTTTTGCGCATTCATGCCATAAAACGATTAAACTCTTTATATTTCTTTTCTGGAGAAATGCGTTTTGACCCTCGACGACGACGATTTCTTTGTTTTCTTGGGGTTGCTCCCAAACTCATTATTTTTTCAGAATCCCCGGGAAATGCTGTATTATAAGAAACTGGATGTTTTCTTAATTTAGATTTAAGACTTGTCCACCATTCATATTTTACTTGCACGATTTTATCTAAAACCGGAGTATATAAACCAGCAGTTTTAGTAATTTCCTGGTCTACAAAACCACCAGCTCCAACAGCCGGCTTACTCTCTATAACTGGATCTATATAATCGCAACTTTGTGTGCTACAATAAAGAGAACTATCCGAAAAAGTAAACTTATTAGCTGTGTTTCCCATTCCTCTACAGGTGGTGGTTTCCCAAGTAAGAATAGGTTTAGGATAGGTAACATCAGTAGTACGAATTATTAAATCGCCACCATCAAAAACAAATTGATTATTTTCAACAAAAACGGCAGCTGCAATAATACCTTGACCATTCATAATGCCGTGAGTGTTTGCTGCTACACTATCAGATGTTTTACCAAATAAAAACTCAGCCCCACCCCGTGTAGTTTCTGGCCAAGCCTTCAATTCCAGATCTGAATAAGGGCTTACAACCCACATTTGTCCAGTAGCGTCAGTATGAGCTGGTTTTCCAGTTAATACATCGGTTCCATCAACAGATAACCTAACCTGTACTTTATGACAAGTGTTGTTTTTAAAACGTACAGAGAAAGGCTCATTCTCATAAACCCCTACCGTGTCATTTCCATTTATTCTATATTTCTTTAATTTCTTATTAGTTCTCTCTCTGCTAATAATCTCTAACTCGTAATCTTTCATGTATTATCTCCTGTATTTTTGCCATGATTTGTAAAAAGCATCAGCTACCATGAGAGCTTCTTTTTGACCATATTCCCCATGTTGACTGATACGAATGAAGTCGTGTGCCCCACCTGGGCGTCCCAAAGCTTGCATTAAAGGCGAAGGTCCGGTATGCATTGATCCACAAGCCGAACCCAACCCAACCAAAATTCCTTGACTAGATAGATCTAACAAAATTTGCATTGCCACATCTGGTACTCTAATAAACGTAGTAGTGGGAACTCTAGGTACATTTTTACCGATTATTTCTATCCCCATTGATTCTAAACGGGGCTCCAAACTATTTTGAAATTGTTTGGCTTTTGATAAACGTTCTGGCATATTCATCAAAACATCTTCTAATGCTACTGCGGTTGAAACTGCAGCTCCAACATCAGGAGTGCCAGCACGATCGTTATAATATCTGCTACCGGTACCAAACTCTGTCCACCATTTTATATCTTTCAAATAAATAAAACCCAACCCCGCAGATCCCCCGAATTTATGCCCACCAAATACAGCAATATCTATATTAGATTCATTTAGATTAATTGAAACTTTTCCGATACTTTGGCACATATCGGTAAGTAACATACATTTTCCGAACTGTTCGATCGGTTGAATCGTTCCCAATTCGTTCTGAACATGAATACAAACTACCGCCCCTTGAGCAGAAGAAACGGAAACTATCCCACTTTTATTAACCCCAAGCTGACTAAAATGTATAGGGTTCGAAGAAGAATGTTTTATTTTAAAATAATCTATTGCTGATTTAATTGAAGAATGTTCAATTGGAGAATAAAATAATAATCTGGGTGATGGGTTTTTAATTAATTGATTCGTTAAAATATGCATACCCCATTCACAGGCTTGGGAGCAGGTGGAGGTAAAGACGATTTGGGATGTTTTGGCTCCCAAAAGGGTAGCTATTTTGCTTCTTGAGGTTTCCAGTTCCCCGGCTGCCAACTGTCCTGCCCGGGAAGGTGAAGAAGGATGTCCATGCCCGGCAACAGAGTTTTGGAAATCTATATATGCTTTTTGTGCCTTTTTGCTTAAAGGAACATGCGCATTCGCATCAAGATATATCGGATCCATTATTTTTCCAATGTAGCGATTACAGTATTTGTGTATTTTTTTATTATTTTTAAACCCATTTAATTAAAATGGGCGCTCCGGGCTACGCTACCTCAGTCGGAGCTGAAAAACTAATTAGAAAATCTAATAGAAAATCCTCAAGGGCTTCTCGACAACAATGCTCGAATATTAACTGGTATTACTAAAAATGGGAATAATTAAGCTACTTCTCTTCCAAGTGGCTTCTAATTGGTCTGCCTGTTCTTCGGTTAATCCGCCGGTTTCCGTAATAATCTGATCAATCAAGTTTGAAACTTTTCTAGTAACCAAAACCGTATAGGGTCCATCTACAGGAATAACGGGAGCAATTCCATCATCATGATAGAAGTTTCCATCTATTACCAATTCATGATCCCCCTCCCAGCTTTGAATCACCCATCCATTCATTAAGAAAAAGGTGGACCCCAGATTTTGGGTACCTGTAATAGGGTCTCCGCCAACCACCCTTAAAGCTTGATAATATCCATCATTATGGGCGGTTAATACCCAACGTTTCCATTCAGAATAAATATCTTCATCAAAATCTAATTCGGTATATCCATCCACAACATGAATAATTTTCTCATATCCATCAAATGTTACCTTCATACCGAACCATTATATTTCTTGCCGAGTAAAAGCCGGAGGATCACAGTTTCTCACTTTGCTGCCCGGCAATGTCACCAAATCTCCGCCAGAACTCACCCATTCCATTGGAGTAATTACTTTAAGAGGATCACTAGGGGAAACATCCCAATCAAAAGTAAAATTTCCCCAATTCATATCCTCCGTAAATTGCAACTCAAACCAAGCTTTTAATCCTTTATCATATTGTTCTTTGCCTTCTCTAATTCTAAATATTCTATATCGTATTTTTCTACGTATTGCTCTTACCCATTTGCTTGATATTTTACCATCATTCGGTTTATATCCCATACCTTTTCTTATCAGCTCATTTTGTTCCTGAGTGGTTTTAGCCTTCCATTCTCTTTTTTCACGATTTCTATGAGCCTGGTGTTTTTGGATCATTTCGGTGTCTTTTTTTCGCGCCTCTTCTATTTCTAAAATCAAAGCCGACATTTCCGGTGTGGCATGTGTTTTTTTATCTTCCATTTGTCTTACCTTTATGGATTATTATAGTTTCTCTCTAAACTGGCAACCAATGAGAAGTTGTTAGATTTACTTCTAGTAATGGTCCCCGTAAGCAATACATATTGTGCAGTCTCTAACCCAATTGCCACAATAGTCACTGGAGCATCTACCCCGGCACTGGCTGCGCCGCGTTGAACATTTCCATCATAATCGTACGTAAAAGATACACTGGTGGCACCAGACACATTACCAGAAATATCTACGCTGCTAGCATCTTGTACGATAATAGCCTCTGGAGTACCAAAATCCCTGCCAGTATCATCTCCAGCATTATCATTGGTAAAGAACATAGTATATTCAGCGTCAGCATCATTCTGTAAATTAACGTTGAATGAAATAGTGCCAGCTGCCACATAAGGTTCAGTTCTTGTTTCTCCAGTAGCATCAGTCCAAGTAACATTGTTTAAATCTGTAGCTGACAAATCGTCAATATACATGTCTAAAGTGGTACCGGTTGGACTAGCATATGTCAAAAGGGCATTCGTAACATCGCCCCGTGCTGTGCCTGGACCCCAATCTATATCCGTGGATTGTCGCAACTGATGCTGCACAAATTGGTAAGCGTAACTTAAAGTAGCATCATTACCAAGCAATCTCCACCTAAACCCGTATGTAACACTATTAATATCTCTCTTAAATGGACTAATTACAGTAACTCCAGAACCCAACCCTCCTGTCACAGTTTCGTTAGTTAAAGTGTCAGTGGCAACAAGGGTTAATGTAAGAGCTGCTACAGTAGCAATAGTATAACTTCCATCATTGCTAGTAGAACCGCTGATAGTAATAATATCACCAGCAGTAACACCATCTCCTACCCAGCTGCCCGACGCCCTACCAATTGTATCTGGGTTGGCGTTAGTAAAAGTAAGATTTCCTGTCGCAGGTCCCGAAACTACAGAATCAGCCTTATATTGTAAATACATTCCCGGATTGACAACATAAAAATTAACATTGGTTTGCTGCGCTAGTATTGGTCTATCAACAGTGTTTATAGTTAATTGATTATCAGAATCATTAGAAATAACTTTGTATACACCGCGATAATTACTACCAGCTTCTGTAATTATAACAAGATCGTCCTCAGCAATAGCTGCCGCAGTAAATCCACCAGTTACAGAGCTTAATGTTCCTGTATTGGTGTCGACATTATCTAGTTGTCCATCGGTGCTACCAGTTAATAGATTGGTTGAATATACAGTCCACGCTAAAGAGTTTTCCGTATATGACCAATCAGAAAATTCATAATCAGTGCCAATGGTTAATGTTGTAGTAACTACGTTAGATATTGTATAGTACCCCTGTTCATTACCCGACGTAATCCTTAAAGTGTCTCCTATCGCAACCCCGGCGGCAGCAAAGTTTGTCGCTGAAGTAAATGTAACACCATTAATAGTTTTTGCGCCATCCGCCCCAGAAGCAACACTGGCTGTATTTCTATAAGGCGTTGTTCCTAATATCTCGGCATCAGTATCATCAATAGCTGCGTCAGTTGAATGCGCCAATGGGAACCGGTTTACCATCGTTTCGATAGTTGTTACACCAATATCAGAAATTTCTGATGTGGCATATGTCTTTCCCTTTTTGCGAGCAAAAAGTTTCAAATAACTACGATAATCAATTCCGCCAGTATTATCGTAAGTCTGAATAGCTTCGTTCACTGCTCCAGTAAAGGAAAAATCATTAGGGTTAGTGGTGGCGCTAGTGGTTTGATAGTACACCTGCGTATCAGTATCCAAATCACCTAAAGTAATAATACCAGCCCATTCTTCTAATGTGGTACCTGCGGTATTCTTGGCTGCCCATCCACCTGTACGAATCTTCTTTACTGTATAGTCGTTAAACCAGTTCCAATCTTCATGTGTTTCACCACCACCAATTTCCATCTGTTCACGAGTAATTGATTCCAGTGGAATTGGGTGTCTGATCAAATCATCACCTAAAACAGTAGATCGTGTATCGGTCTTCCACTCTTCTTTGGAAAATGAATAAATTGCTTGTTCCGTTACGCCATCCGCAATGGATCCCCCAGTAGGTTCACGAATATCAAAAATACAATAACCATCTGAACCAGTAAAAGATACAAAATAACCATCCGTAGAAACGGTTAGTTGCGTCTCAGAATCAACAGAAGCTATTATATAGTGCCCGGCATCTACAGTATTTAATATACATAAAATATCATCTGCAGCTACGCCATCAGTTTGAAACGTAGAAAGTCCCGATTCAAACGTTAACGTGCCCGCTACCGCATATCCGTCCGTTACATCGTATCCATCCACATATACTGGATCACCTACGTCATATAAAGAAATAAGCTGGTTTTCGGTACCAAATATTACTTGGTGTCTATCTAGGTTGTCTGGGTCTACTACAATTGCCATATGTTTTCTCCAATAAATATGTTTTTTTATGCTTAGGTACTATAATTCCTATCATACCGCTGTAATACTCCCGCCGGAACCAATAAACCGGCTAAAGAAAGTACTGTTTGATACCTAATGTAGCTATAATAAATAGAATGTATTACTATTAAACATCTCCTGGGTCTAAGTACTTGGTATGTAGCGGTCCAGCTAGAACCCGTACTAACTTCAATACCATCTATTTCAGCAATACTGGTTCCTCCCAATTGAATTACAGTAACTGTGCACCCCGTATCAACATCTAGCGGCTCCGAAGTTTCCCCATTTATCAAGTTAGTAATCGTAACAATGTCGGATGATACAGTTGCCGTCATGTTCCCATACCCATCAATTGCGGAAGATAAGGCGCTCGCTACATCTTCGGCAGAATCATTCATGGATATATCTACTTCAATACCTGTCCTACCTGCTGGCGCGGGATCCACATAACCATCATCGACATCAAACCAAGCATAATAAGATGTAGTATCAGAAGCATTCTGTACCTCAAAAGTCATATACGTCCCGCCAAGACTTCCTAACACATCACCTACACATTCGCATGTCCAAATCTGTGCATGCGGGACTTCATAAACTCTAACTTCAGAGCCGGCATGAAGCCCGTCAAAATATATTTCAGCTTCAATTGCTGCTGCTTCAGGCGTTCCCGCCGATATATATGTTGAAAGGTCAGTGAAGTTTCTATAAAGTACTTGGTTATAATAAGAATTGATCGCTACTGCGAAAAACCATATCTCATAAAATTTTGCATCATTTATTGGGTGGTATTGTTGCAACCATCGCGTTCGACTGGATGATGCGCCTACGTTTGCAGCAGCAAAACCAGTATAAGTAGTGATTAAATCTCCTCGAAAAAAAACATCAACGTCATCGCCATCTCTGGCGAATCCAATGGTGTTATTCCCACTAAAATCATCACCAATCATAAAGGTATTTTGGGCATTTATGTTGCCCAGACACACACGAAAGTTGGTCCACGGGGAATAATAAATATTTCCATAAGTAAAAAAAGTATCGTCATCATATTCTTGCCACCCATAAAATGCATCTACGGCGTTGTCGAAATTGGTAAAATAAAGTACAGAAAAATCTCCTGTCCCAGGCACCGTAGTAACGCCGTCGTCCAGATAAATGTACTTTTCTATAGATTCAAAATCAATTCCCCTGCCAGGTACTCCATCAGATGACCCCTCACATGTAGTTAACGTTGCGCTGCTGTACGTACCATCACCACTTGTACTTGAATCGCTAAACGGCGGTTGGGGACCAGTAGGATCGTCGTTAAAATGATAAACATGATAAAATGTTGGAGCGGTTAAATCACTAGAATTCCACACGTTGTGCATACCATATGGGTCATCCGCGTCTGGCATCGTCGCAACACTGTTTGAATACCAAACATAAAATGTTGTATCAACAGTATCAGAAACATTCGGAACACGAACATAACACATAACTCTACTGTTGTCCGGAGTAGGATCCAATTCACACCGGGTAATTTCACACGCCAACTGTTCCACACCGGCATCATCAGCTGAAAATCGTAAATCACCGCCTCCTTCTTGACAAGCGTTTCCACCTCCACCGGTAATCATTTCTGTAGGAAAAGCTCTTTGATCAAGTAATACAATAAGGTCATAAACAATATCGCCAGTTACCATGCTGGCATCAATTGTAATCGGACACTTACGTGACCATCCAGATGGAAATGCCATTACAGATAAACCTCCGCTGCCCGATTATCCCATACAGCATTTAATGCAACTTTGGCGGAAACCGGATCCCCGTCTACTGTCGTAATTAACTTGGTTATCGACCATACCGCATCACCCTCCGACGAACCCACTACTGCAGATCCAATGTATGTCACTGTGGTTGACGCTACCTCAAATCGCTTGGTCTTCGGCGCACTTACCGTAGCTATAGCTCCCGTACCATCTAATTGTAAGATTCTAGCATACCCATCACTGTCTACCCCAATTATAGGCACACCCGATTGAGATGCCGTAACCTCATACCCGTCCCGTATGGTTACTTCGTTACCATTAGGATCATACAAAATTACAGCAGGGCTATCACTCATTAACTAACCGTCCTTGTTCTATTAACTTCAAATACCCCAGAATAGGTAATTGTATCCGTAACTGTCGCTTCTACCGCGCCTCCTGAATTATATACCTTCCACTGCGTAGTTGTTGGTAACTGTTGCCCGTTCCTGGTTAAAACCTTCTCCACAATCTTCTTATTTTTGGCTGCAGAATCCCACCAAATAACTTGCGTAGGAAATGGATCCTCCGCTGGTAAAATCTCCCTGTACGTGCCAGAAACAAACCCCTCAAATGGTCCGCCTACCCCGTCAGCTAAATGTATCAATTGACGCAATGCGCTGTGCTGATTGGCTGTTATCCCACCAGATGCCCCAGGAGGCTCAGTCCATGTTGGATCTGCAAATGTATCATGTGTGGTTAATACATAACCATCAGTCCCAGGACCCATCGCCACCCAACTAAGACCATCATGAAATAATACCGATCCCCACTGCTGCCCCGTAATGGTTAAATCAACTACACTTGGATTCGGTAAAGATCCCGATAAGTCACCACCAACTACACTAGTGCTGGTTCCACCACTGCTTACTGGAGGCTTAAATGCATACTCGGGTAAACGATCAATTCTCTCTCGGTATGGATAAAATAATCCAATAGAATCGCTTTGCGTAGCTTCCCATGTGTACGCTACCGATGTGCTCAAATCATAACCGTCATCTACTGACCTAAACTCTACCTCGAAACTGTCACCATCAACACCAGATATTCCACCACGTATACGACCATAAATTAATTGCCCAGCATATGCGCCAGCTAAAACCCGTAACGCCGCCCCATTACTATCATCAACAATAACCGCCTCTGTGGCGTTGTCATTACCACTATCATATCCATCAGATACCGGTATTCCAGTTAAATCAACCGCATATGCATATGGTAAATTTCCAGGAGATTCGTACAAAATATATGTATCTCCAGTCGTAACCGGAATGTCTATGCTCCTAATATAATACAATAATGATGTGGCATCAGTGGTCTTGCCAGCAATGTTCGCCAAATTTGCTGGAATCAATTGCGTAGTGTCAGAATCTCTAATGTACGTTGGAATAGCTTGACTGTACCCAACCCCCTTAATAGCAGCACGATCAGTTCGTATGTAGTTTAAATCTGTCTCCAGTGTATAAGGTAATCTCTCTACCCAATGAATGCTTCCGTTGTTTGCATCCGTAGCTCCAGAAAGATTTTCAATGGTTACAGATGTGGCATTAATAAAACTAAGAATACGAAACGTACCATTATTACCAATAGTGTTGGCTCCAGAAATCTCTAGAAATCGCCCAACACTGTTGGTGGTCATTCCAGTTAATCCGGACACAACCACAGACACGCCAACTACAATGGAAGCAACAACACCAGTTTGCCCAGCAACTGGCGTTCCTAAAGAAGATGGCTCATCAGTTAAAGATAGATTTGCTGCATGGTTTTTAGAGCCGGCAATGTCTAAATGCTGCCTTAATAAATTCCTCAGTGTGGGCATGTTATTCCGCGCTAATTACATAATCGGCAACAATAACATCGTCCTCCTCCGATTCAGGAACAAATGACGTAAATACTACAGTATCATAACCAGTGCCAGATCCACCAGATTCAGATACGATGTAATCAATGCCTTCTACTAAATCTCTACCATTATGCTTAACTAATATACGAAACTCGTTGTTTCCTAACGTGCCCTGTATAAACTTGTCCCCTACAGGTACCGTGAAAATCCTGTTGCTATTATTCTTGTCACCTACTAGCTCTATCTCTTGACGGAATAAATACGGAATGTCAGCCGTAACCTCAAGACCATCTGTTACCCCAACAGATTCCAAAAATGCCCTTTGACAATCGTCAAATTGTAATAAGTCTATGTTGCTCTCTACTACCGTCGCTTCCCGCGTCTCTAACTTAATACGTAGATTTCCCTTCAGTAATTCATGCCGAATGTCAGCCTCGGATACAAATGGTATCGCTAATAAATCCCGTACTTTGCCGTTCCCTATCGGATAATTAAATATGCGAATCCTCTTGTTGCCAGGTGCTGTGTTTCTTACCTTGAATACTGTAGGACATATCTTGGGAAATATAGTGTGAAACCCTACCGACATCTATTCCTTTACTTCATCACATATGGTAATGGTTATCGTCCTCTCTACCTTCTTTTCCCCTACCCTGCGAAATTCTGTGTTGCCAAATATCGCCTCAATTATGTTCTGCTGCGTGTTGCGCTTGTTCCCATCTATAACAATAGGATTGGACGACATTTTGACTTGCTCCCTGCCCGTTTCGTTAATGTAAACTCCTCGCTTTAATAATGCCTCGTCCTTGTCCAATATACGACGACGTAATATGTCATCACTCATGCGTACAATTTCTTCTGTACTCAACCTATAACGTGTATATAATAATTGCTCCAAATATGCTACCTGCGGTCGAAATATCTCTTGATCCCCTTGCTTGATCCTTAATACCCTCTCTATTTGATCATATAATACACGAGAGTGACTCTCAAAATATTCAGGCTCTGTACCAAATGATTCTTTGATTCCTTTTAATACTCCCAATACTTTACCAAATATATTGATCTTTGCCTGTAACTCTGAATCCAAAAATTGCTGGCTCCGTTGCCAATATTGTAAATTAGTGCGGGGATTCCGATCGTTCTCCTGATCAATTCTACGAGTGTCAAACGCAACCTTCTTGAACCCAGGTTGCATCGAACGCCAAACCGCCTTCCGCGCCTCCCGCGTTATCCCTCCCGGCTCCTGCTTGTGCTGTATAATGTATCGCCTGGTTTTAGGTAATAATGCCTCTACAACAGATAATCCCTCGTCTGTCGCTAATGTCTCATAATCTGTAGCTAATTTGCTTAAAAGACAAGCATTCCCATCTAATGGTAGTTTCTTATCGCTTATAGACATATCGAAAATATGCGACAATATTACTACTTGATTTTATACATGTATATGGGCTCGAACTTCGTGATTCCCGCCGTTTTGTTTAAATGACTCCTCACCGTCCGAAGCTTTATTACTTCGTCCGGCTCCCCAAAAACTTCCGATGCCATGCTCAACATCTTTGGGTTGTTGCTCACATTTAACCCAAACCACCCACCCGCCTTTAACATATATCTCACATTTTCTAACGTCCTCAACCAGTACTCATCGTAAAACCATGCCTCCCCACGATTGTACGCCTGACTTAAATCGTCAGAATACTTCTCCTGATTGTAATATGGTGGGCTGCTCCAATATAAATCGACGCTCCCTTTGTCTCCTCGAAAACACTCAGACCCTACCCCCATTACCTCATACCCACTCAGCTCCAATGCCTCCCCCATTATGTCCAATTCCCCCGCCGTCAATGGATCCGTCCCCAAATACCTCCGACCGCAACTGACCGCCCCTAACATCCTTCCCCCAAATCCCGCCGAATAATCCCCCACTAAATCCCCCTCCTTCGAATATCGACAACATATGTACTTCGCTATCGAGGGCTTGAACATGCTAATACTCGGTACCAATCGCATGCTCCTCATCCCCTGTATCATCATCTTAAAACTAAAATTAAATGCCTCGTTTACTCCATCCCCCTTCCCATCAGCATAATACCAATCCATCCCTAATCGGTTCCGTATTACCCTCCGCAATAACTCGTCATCATTGAATACCTCAATTAATGTCTTCTTCCCAGGTTCGGTTGATTTATAAAAAGAATGACAATAATGCTTGCATATCCTCGTCGCTAAGGATGAATTATTAAATACCTCGTCTATACTTAAATCTGGCTCATACTCCAATAACCTCTTATATTCTAATTTAACCTTCCTCTCATCATCAGGATAAATAAACCCATTCTCTCGAAATAATAAAAATAATGGCTCAACTAGCTCTTCTCGCTCTTCATAGGTTAATGATTGAATATAATGTTTCGTTATTTTTGTTCCACCAATATAAATCGGAGCATCAAACAATAACTTTGCCATTGTATGACCCCTGCTCTATACTCCCAGGAAACTTGCTCTTGTACGCCATCAATCCCTTCGTCGCCATCCCTAAATTTATTTGAAATGCCCCATATTTCTTTAATAACTTTTCATATAACTTTATATCTGTAAACTCAGATAACCCGGGATATTCCTGCGCTAATGCCTTCCCTATTACATATACACTCTTTGCTCCAGGGGATGCTACCCCAAATGATATTAATTTGTCTTTGTCATATACAAAAATACATTCGCAATCTTGATGATAATTGTTTTGAAAGAAATATAGATTCTTGCCAGAAAAATCCCTGAAGTATTTCTCCCCCATAGTCTCCGACCACCGATCTATCATATCCTTCGCGTCCCCTATATTCCCTAACTCTTCCTTAATATCATATCCCGAATATCGATTTATATAATTCCTAAATGTCTTTCCCTTGTTTCCTGTAACATCTATCTCAGATACGTTTAATAAAATAGATTTAATCTTGGTTTTGCTTATTTCAAAATGCTGGGATAATATGTCTATGTTTGGTTTAAACATATAATGAAAAGAAAATGGGCGAATTTGTTTTAAATATTCGATGTCGGTGTTGGTGAGAATGTGATCGTTGGCAACAACGGCATGGTTTTTATTAGAAACGGTCCAGGAAAATATGTTGCCATGCCAGGTAGGATTCTTTGCCATCTTGCCCAAAAGACAAGGAGCAGAATAGGTGTTGATGAAGTTGTTGACGTAGGTTGCCATTTTCTTTACTGAAACCTGATGAATCCCATGATCCTCGGCAATCTGTTGCTGATCTTCCCCATTCTTTAATCGGGTCAAAATGTCTCTCTTGGCTTTTACTGGGATGTTGTACTTGTCTCGACCTATTTTGCGGTTTCTTTGTTGCTCTTTAAGTTGCAAATACTTTTCGTATTTCCTGGTAAGCATAATTTCATCATGAGCGTCTTGGTACATCCAATCACATATGGTGGCAATTTTTTCATTTCCAGATGTGCTAACAACATATGTATTTTTATTTGTCTTAGAAATGCAATAAATATATGTATTGATCCCCACTTCTTTTAATAAAACATCTCGAACGCCATTGCAAAAATGATGAGTGCCGGCAATGTCCCATTTCCATTCTCGGTTTCTTTTTCTAAACGTCAAACACCCATCACCATCAAAAGTACCACGAATAAAATGAACCGTTAAAGACTCATCCAACCATTCAGGGTATTTTATAATAAACGATTTGGCTCTAGGACAACCATGTTTTGTCATTGTTTCACACAAATATTTGCTATGCAAATGTAAACATGCCGACTTTTCATCATAAAATACTCTATCCTCACCTAAACCAAAAAATTTTGCAAACTTTCTAACATGATCTATATCTTTAATTGCCAAAGTAAGTCTAAGTGCTTCGTCACTATTATAAGCATCAGCATAACAAAAACCTAACCAATATGCTTTTGCAGGTGTTATTATTTCGTCCATTAAGTGCTCATCAAAATAAATCGTTCTTCCTGCTTCTTTTTTATCTCTGAAAATACCACGCTCCTTAGCCCATCGCATTATTCGTCTCTTATCTATACTATATTTAAAACCCAAAGCTTTAGCGGATATTCCGTCTTCGTATAAATTAAGAATATGATCTATTTTATTATTATCGAATTTTTCTTTTACAATGTGCAGGTTTTGTTTCTGTATTATTTTATTCAGATCTTCGCTATCTATTTTTAATCTGGTGGCCAGCCGAAATTTAGCCATCCCATTTTCAATGTAATATTTGATTTTATCGTGCATATTATTGTGTAATATGTTAGTACGGTTTCTACCCTCGATAAAATTTACCACAATTAGATGCGCAGGTTCATAATTACCAAATAAAAAAGGCGATCTCCTAAGAAACCGCCTTTTTAATTTTTTTCAGCTAGTTGCTGTTATTACGCACCAATGATAGTGCTCTTATTGCCACGGGCGCAACCGCGTGGGTTGACAATACCAATGCCAATAATTTCACTAATGACCCAGCCTAGACTTAGCCGCCTAGGCTCGTCAGCTGGAAGTACCTCAATGTCCTGCCGAACCGGCATAACTCCTAAAAATTCGGGGTCTGCACAGGAATAAACGGTACCTGGAGGAACGATCTTTGACACCATGATATCGGCGCCCCAGATATGGGCATAGAGACCAGTCTGGAGGATTTCGCGCTGAGTCACGGGATCAATTTCGCCACCGTTGGCACCCTGACCGCCACCGGAAGCCCAATTCAGAATATCAGTGTACTCATTAATATTCATGAAGAACTTGGTGGTAACGAGGTCCCAGCGATCAACCTGGACTTTAAGGTCGACCAAGTCAGCCTTAAGCATACCGCTATCAGCGATATCCGAGACAGTGTTTTCGACCGCAGCGGCAGCATCAATCGCGGCGAAGACGTTGGCATCTTCCTGTGCCATAATCTCTTGACGACTCTTCTGAACTGCACGGTCGATCACATTGAACCGACGCCGCTTAACTTCGGCAATACGCACGGTTGGGTTTGAGTAAATCTCAAACTCAGGAACCGTAACGCGGTCGCCGAATACACGGCTTTCAGGACCGGTGCCATTGCTAGAAACAACAACAGCTGCTACATCAATATCTCGGTCATATACTGGAAGTGCGCCCTGGGGCAGCGGATCAACTACCAGTGCTCTACGAGCAATTCCCTGGTAGTCGAGGTTCCGACGGATAGGGTTAGCCATCGCCTGAGCTAGTGCAATCTTCCCTTCCTGGCTCATGATAGCGCGCTCGATTAAGGAGTCACGTTTCTCATCGTTCATGGAGGGCTGTCCTGCGAGGGTCAGGTTAGACGGAGTATTCTCTTCCAGTACAGACGCGAATTTAGCCATTTGGGTGAAGGCATCTTGCAGGTTCGCTGCATTAAGTTCGCCCTTACTATTAAAAATCTCGCCTGCCATTTTATCTCCTAATTTACTACCTGTTATATAACCGGTAGATTTGTTAAATGGGGCGGGCGCTCAGCGACCGCCCCAATATTTAATTTATTATGTTTCTGGGTTGAAATGAATCACAGCCTGGGTCAGGTTTGCACGCGCAGCGGCAGTACCTGATGGAGAGTTCAGAGCCGAAACCAAAGTATTTGGAGTCGTAACCAAGCTTCCATTAGTCTGGAATTCAATGAAACGAGCCACGACGATACCGACGGTATCGAAGTCATTCGCTGCAACTGGAGTCAGTAGACCAGTAGCGGTAGCATAGAGAGGGTCTCCACCAGCGAGGGTACCGTTGGCGGGACTCAGACCAGCAGCGCCAGTGACAACTGCGTCCAGGGTTACTGCATACAGACCGGGCTTATCCCAGCAAGTGATCTTACCACTACCTGCGGCAGTGTGTGGACCAAGTGCTGTACCGGTACCGGGAGCATTACCAATCTGACCAACGGTAGCGCCAATCAGTTCACCGAACAATTGTCCGTAACCTGAGGAGCCATCATCAGACAGGAAGAGTGGACGGGAACCGTCAGCCAGGGTACGAGTTACAACGGGACGCAACTGAGTTGTAGTTCCGACATAACCATCTGTGCCATCGGCATCCTTTGCAGCTCTATCTGTTCCACCGACGGGGATATAGAGTAGAGTACAAACTTCGCCACCCCTGAAGCCACCAGCTGCAAGAGTAATTTCATCATCATAGCCATCGAACTGACCGAGTGGCTCACGACCTGCTTGTAAAGGTTTAAGTGCCATAACAAATCCTTAAATAAAAAGCGTGTGTTAATTTACGCTTGTCTTACTCTTTAAACTTACATTCAAAAAGGATACAAACATATTCCTAGAAAATTAAAATTTTTGTTATTTTTATAATACGTTCATCTCGACTCCAGGAAGCGAGGGAAGGTTTACGGACCTTATTCAGCAATTCCAGGACGTCTTTATATAAGTTTTCTGGGGAATCATCGAGGGTAAGGGCATCTTCTTGGAAGTGGGGGTGTTGGGGGGTAGCGGGATTAACATTAAGGGGGAGGTCGGGTTTTTTGACAAAGTAGTAGGGACCATTTTCCTGACCGGAGCCGGAAAAGGGGGCATCACGGACGGTTTCCATATCCAGGGAGGTACCGGAGTTAATGCTCATTTTTTAATAAAGGGAGGTTTCTGAGTAAGTCTATATGAGCAAGCGTCAGCCAGGATGCGGAGGGCTTTTTGTTTTCTATTACTCATTTTAAAGCCGAGGGAGACTAAAGTATTGACTAGATCTTGATAAGCCTCAGCGTAACGGTGCATGGTCAAGTTAGCATTAGTGGGTTTTCTAGCGATACCGACCATAACATTTTGGCGTTCCCTGACATTTTCGACCAGACCATTAAGTTTATCATAGGAGGGAGCGATTACTACTGGGTCTGGGTGAGCCTGTTCGATGATATCTTTTTTAGAATCGTTAAGGGGGATATCCAGGTTATAGAGGGTTTTGATAGTATCTGCGTAATCTTTATTAGAGGTTTGGGTTTCCTGAGCTTCGGAAGTAATCAAACCTTTTTCGAGGGCAATTTTAACATAGTTATTAAAGACTTCGTTTCTCATAAATTTCCTTTGATTTGGGGCGCGGTTTGCCAGATAAAGTAATCGACCACATCTTTAATGGAGTGAATGGGTGCGCTCAGATATTCATTATGTGGCATTTCCAGACCCATAGGTGCGGTAGGGCTATAGTTCATAGCGAGGACAGAGACCATTTGGATAAATGCTGGAGAAGTCATAATTAATCTTCTATGGGTTTCATTAACCTCCTGATAGACCTGTTTTGCCCAAAAGAACATAGTATTAGCGATTTTATTAAGACCGGTCCCATTTCCTACCAGCGGAACGATCCAGACTCTATTATCTGAATTAATTCTATGTGTAACACCGACTCCTGGATTAGGGGTAAGGTTATTAACTTGTTTAGGTGGGAGGGCTCTTTTAGAGGAAATTGATCTAGGGGTCTCCAAGATTCTAGGAGCCTCACGTTTTTCTTCTGAGGGTTTTTGTTGTCCAGTAGGTGGTTGTCCGGTAACATAACCTGTCACACCCAGCAGGGCGGCGGCTTTAATCACATTTTTGATACCCCATTTAAGCAGGGCAAAGAACAACATTCTAGCTCTTGACAGGGAGCCGGCGCCAATCAATTTAGTAAACACGCCTCTAAGAACACCTTTAGGCATTCTGGCGCCAAACTTTTCCAACCCATCTCTAGCTTCGCTCAGCAATTTCCCATCTTTAATCATAGTTCGGAGAGGCAGGAAGGAGCTTAGGACTATTTCTCCTCCACCGGCACGAATTGCATTATCGGAAATTATCTCAGCATCTTCGATAGTAAATGGTTCACCTGAATCTAATTTAGCTTTAGTATCTTTAGCTGCTTGAGCCATAACGCTACCGATACTGACGCCCAAAGCGTCGGCAACAAAGGTAGCAAACCAAGCGCCCCAACCCAGTGGACCCCACAGCCAACCCAAGGCGGAAGGAGCCAGGTAAGTTAACAGGACATAGGGACCTTCACGTTCTATTTGACCTTTAACATCATCAACGATATACTGACCGACGCCTTTCAAATCATCGAGCATGCCGGCGTTTTTAATAACAGATCTATCCTCAAAGGAGTATGCGGCTTCTAGCAGAGCAATCTCATTCATTAAGGTATCATCATCGTTATAGATAGTTTTAGTCATTACATATGGGTTATTGTTTGAATCAAAGCGTTAAGATTATAAATCCAAGTACTAGCTGGAGCAACTCTAGCTTCCCTTTGGGGTCTAGTCATTTGTTGTTCTGCCAGATCAGACCAATTGTTTTTAATGTTATTAATGTCCTGTTTCAAATTCTGCAGAACCTGAATAACTAAATGTGGTTGGTTTGTGTTATGACCACCCAATTGACTTATCACAAACTCATTCACATCATTCAAGTATAGAGTGCTTTTGTTAACTCCGTTATATTGCAACAGTTGTCGTCCCAACTGGGTTCCATTTGTTCTTGGAAAGTTAAATGGTCTACGCAAAGATATAGATCCGCTACTGATAGGAAAATCTGGCACATTATTAACAAACTCGGTACCTTCCTGTAGAGGTAAAGCCATGTCGCTTCTCTGGGCTGGTGGGGTAATTCCTGGAGGTTTAGTTGCAGCTTCTAGTGCGTGTTTTAAATCTTCTGGAGAAAATGCATTATTAGCAGCTTTATCACCTAATTTACTAATAGCTTTACGCAATTTAGATCTTAAAGTCTGCACCGCTGTTAAGTACTTTCCTTTGGATGTGTCTTGGTTATGATCTCTAAGCCAATTTGCTCGCATAGCAAACCAGCCCAACCATTTATCCCAAAGTTCTCCGGTCATTTTTCTAGAAGCCAACCTATAGCTTTCTAAGAAGTTTGCAAATTTATCTAATGTATTAAATGTATCATCACGAACAAAAACATCAGGGTTTTCTGAGATATCAGTCCAAGCTCCGCCAGCACGCATACGTGCATAGTTTAATTGATCCCAAACGCCTTGTCTTATTTGGTTGGTTGGTTGGTTGGTTGTTGATTCTTCTTTTAGCTCGTCGGGTGTATTTGGAACCGTTACATCAAAATCTTCTTTAAACTTTTTCTTAATAATGTCTTCAATGATACTACTGTTGGACTGAGCTGCCTGCACAATATCAGCATCCTTAGCAGATTTATAGTTAATATTATTATTTAATTTAATATTATCGTCTGGATAAAGTTTATCAATTATGTTTTGTAAAGCTTCTAAAGCTGTGTTAGTAGAAGTAGCCCATAATCCATCGAGCGAATCTTGAGCAGATCTTCCGCCCTTCAAACCTGTACTTAATAACTTAATTACCGCCGATGCCACCTCCTCTTGCGTAATCTTGTTAGTTTGCTTAGCGATTTCACCAAGCTTACTAGCAATCATATTCAATTGGTTTTGCATTATAATAACAGCATCAGCTGCCTCAGGGTGTGCATCGTGATATTTATCAATAGCCGCCTGATATCGAGCATACTGAGCTTTTTGTCTATTCTTGGGAACCAGTCGGTTTCCTGGTTTTGCTGTTGGTTTTTTAGGAGTTGGAGTAGCTCCTGGGGGAACGAAGTCAGGATCTTCTATTCCGGCTGTTTTTACTACTGATTTGACGCTAGCTGATTTAATTTTAGCTGGCAAAACATTGGTGAATATATTACGCAACTGTTCAAGGTTTTTAATTTTTACTTCCCAACCACTAAAATATGATTTAAAACTTGGGTTTTTCGATAAATTAACTAACAAGTTCCATAATGTATGTTTTGGGTTTTGATTAACATACTGGCGACAAAAAACTGCAGCTTGTTTGAATATAGGAGCCCCTTGTTTCCATTTCTTACTATTGCTGGCTAAAACCGCCAATTGTTCAAACTGTTTTGCCAACCACTGACCACGATTGTTCGGCATAGAGCTACCAACCAACGCTAATTTGGTGGATGGTGTAGTCCAGACATTACCAACAGTTTTAGCCATTGGCATGTCAACTTCAGCTGGTCCTACTGCTACTTGCACCGTTGGTTTTTTCAACAAGTTCTCAATATGATCAGACAATCTACGAACATTTGTTTGTAAATCATTATATGCATGAACAATACGGTTGGCCGTATTAGGATTATCTTGTTCATATTTGTATTGATCAATACGGTTCCCTGTATTATCATCTAATTTAGATAAAATAAGAGTTTGTACTTGTCGATCCATTCCAGATTGCATAATATTCTGTAATGTAGCAAGTGCTGTTTCTAATGTAGACACAGATGCCTGCATTTCTTCTCGGTTCCCCAAATTCGGAACAGAACCATAATCTATAGATTTGATATCTTTAACTACATTGTTAACATGCGTTATAAGTCCTTTATTAATAGCAGCTATTTGCGATTCATTAAATATTACATAAAAACTGCCAGGAGACGCTTTAACTTGCAATTTCTCAAAAACTCCATCGTACAATTTATTAAATGAAACTTCTTGTCCAGATTTTTTCAAATAAAATTTTAACAAACCTTCATATGGGGTGTTTTTTATTCTTTCGGGAATATACGCGCGATCATAAGTTTCTGTAAATAAAGTAACAACATTATTTGGAGTAAAAAGACCTGGAGCCTCAGCTTCAACCCAAAATTCATTAACAGATCCTCGCGCCCGGGTGCGCTTACCAGACCCAAATTTTATACCCCAATCCCCACGACCACCCGCATCCTCGTCACCAATAATAAGATTTAACAGACGTTTTTGAGTATTATATAAAAAGTTCCATTCCTGTTTTAATTGTTCTTGAGAATTAATTTCAGAAGAAGATGGTAACTTAACCGTAGGTTTAGGAACATCAGGTTGAGGACCTGTATACTCTCTAGCAGTTTTTTTTACTTCGCCACTTTTCTTAGCCCCGGCTGGGTGTCCTCCTAATTTGCCGGTTGGCTTCTTGTTAACAACATCTTCGATCTTCTTGTGCTGACTAACAATCGTCTCTACCTTACCATACCCTTCCTTGGCAGGAGCCACCTCTATATCACCATCCTGATGAGAAAAATCAATTAAGTCTTCCCCGTCCTCATCAAATACTCTATAAAGATGAGTTTCCGCAGTCTTATAAAGAAGGAATTTATCTTCCAAATCCGTAGCTTCTTTGGTAAACCCCTTGTTTCTCAACCCCCTGGCTAAAGTCATAACATCATCAGCAACGTTTTCGGTAGGTCCATAATCATCTTCTTCCTCATCTTCTTCATCAGGAAGACCGAACGCCAATAAAGGATATTCCTGCAGCAGTTCCTCAACATCATCATAAACCTTGCTGTGTTGCTTGTCGATGTTATATCCTTCTTGGACATACTGCTCTACCTTTTCCTTACCTTCTGGTCCTAAAGAAATTGGAACGGCTTTAATTCCCAACATTCTTTCGAAGGTTTCCAAAATAGAACGCAGGTTTGAAGGGATTTGTTTAAAACCTAAAAATGCGATTTTCTCACCCTTCTCGGGCATTGCGGCTTTTTTAAGCTCTTGTCTTTCAAGCTCACGCATTACTTCGCTATCTCTAAAACCAATGTGCTTAGAAATCATTATTCGTCCTCTACATTCAGCAACAGAACACCTTCCACAAAGTTAGGATCAACCTTTGCGGTATAATCAGGGTTGCTGGTGAATAATTGCTGGAGCTGTTTAAATGCACCCCGAAGTTTAGGAGATGCATTGACTCGCTTCTGTAAACCTTCAAAGTTGTCCAAAACGTCATTCTCAGAAACGGCTTCCTTGATTATTCGAGTTTCTTTTAATAATTCATTTTGGGCATAATTCCTAAAAATCTCGGAAGACATTGCTGCCGCCCAGTCCATTTTATCTGCCATGAATGCACCTATATTATTAACCTACTATTTATACGCGGTTATGCATTGAAGGCGGTTTCTATAGCCAAATAAACTCTAAAAGCTTCTGGGCACTGGTAGGAGGTCCCGAAACAATCGCTACTCCTGGGTGATCATCGGATGGTTTACGGCTGGTAAGCTTGCCTTCATCATTGACAAATAAGTTGGCATTAATGGGATAACGCTGGGAAGTTTCGTACTGATCAGTCTGTGCAATCATTCTTTGGAACCATACCGTAACCCTGCCGCTAGCATAGGTAGAATCATCACCCGGCACATTCGGTACCTGATAAGTATAATTAACCACTGTGTAAATAGAATCTGGTACTCCATCACCATCTGCGTCATAATTAAGTTCGGTACCGGCTAGAAACACTACCACACCATTTCTAGGAATCAACTCTACATCAACCGGATCAGATATAAAACTACTCATTACCACGTTCGGATTTACCAATTCTGCTTTGACATCATTTGGGGTAACGATTGATCCTCCAGATTGAACTCCAGCAATAGGTCCGGCAATAATGACCTCATCTACGGCGTTGGTGGTAAAAGCGTTCGTTTTTACATCGTCGATAATACCAATAGGACAAATACCATCAGAAACGCCGCAAACCATATTGTTACCAAAAACTGATAATTGAGCGATCTGACCGGGCTGGAATTCAGCACTAGGATCTACTGGAAAACTAAACGGAAGACTATTACCTGTCTGTACAATACGTAACATTAATCACCTTTAACTGAGATATTTGACGACGCAACTTCCCATTTATATTTGAAGCATGCCACATCACAAGTTCCTATTTTATTATACAATTTTAACACATCTTTCTTAGGTATATATATCCTAGTAGTATTTTTTCCGCGGTCACACAGTTGAATTTCTGTGGATCCCACGAATCTATTCATTTTTTCAGCCAAAATTTCACATTCATTTTCGGTAAAACTATTTGTACACAATCTTAAATGCCCATATTGTTTGCTCAAAGTTCCATCGTCCATAATCCAATGTCTAATGCAAGAATCAGATAGCTCCAGATCTTCTGGCACTATTTTGACTCTGTTTTTATACCAATCATTATACAACTTACCTAATTCAACAGTGCTAACAGTTCTCAAGCGATAATAAGTTTTACCGAACTGTTCGTTTTGATATTGTTTAGATGTCATTCCCGATTCTTCAAAACAACTTGAAACATAATCTATATATTCTTTATGTTTAGACGAGAACACAAAATTTCCTTGAATTCCGGTACTAAACAAACCACCGTCTCCCAACATCCATCCATTTAATTTTTGTATTAACTTTGTGGGAATATTAATATTTCTTTTATTGGAGCGAATATTAATATCCATTTTCTTCAAAAGGCGGGTTATATTAATTCTGTGTGTATTATATTTATTAGCTAAAACATAAGAAGAATCGCCTTGCATATAGCTTTTAGCTATTGTGGTACGTAGAGCCCATATTTCCTTCATACCGCGCATACATAAACCTATAACAAAAAGGAATGCCCCCTGCCAATTAAGGCAGGGGGCATAAGGAAATTAAACAAATAAGTTAAGAACTAATCCCACAATTTCTTTAATTCGTCATAATCACCATCACTATCGCCCGCTTCAGTGACGGTAAGACTAGCATTTTTCCCATCATTTGCGCTAAACATCCAACCTTTAGTTTTCAAATTTTCTACCGCTTCTTCGCTAGATTTCGGGTTTTCGCCTTCCTTCTTTTTTTTCCCTTTTTTCTTATCTTCCTTGTCCTTTTCCTTCTTTTTCTTCGCAACGACTTCAATTAATTTGGTAACTTCTTCAGCTTCTTTATATAATTCTTTGTTTTCCAATAATTCCGCGGCACAATTCAAATGTTCCATTATTTTAATATGGTCTTGATTTGTTTTTGCTTTTTCGGAGGCATTACGATAAAAGTTCTTTTCCATATCCTCCAAAATAGTTTCATCTATGCGCTCATTTTTAAACAGTCGACTTTTAAGCATTTAAATCACCAAATTATTCCATTAGCCAGGAAAGATCGTTCTCATCTTCCTCTTCGTCTGATTTGTCCTCTTTTTCCTCGTCTTCGTCCTTCTCTTTCTTATCCTCTTCTTTATCTTCTTTTTTATCTTTGGCGTCGTTTTCGTCCTCTTCCTCTTCGTCCTTTTCGTCCTCATCCTTCTCGTCTTTTTCTTTGTCCTCGTCTTTTTCCTCATCATCATCCGACTCAGCCGTCTTAACCCACTCATTCAGTTCTTTAAATGCCGCTATTACTTCTGGGTCATCCATCACAAAATCATCAGCATCTGATACTTCTAAGGTCTCTTCGGGTTCGGTCAATTCATCCAAACGAGAAGACAGTTCCTCATCTTCTTCTCCAACCGGTGGAGGCTCACCAATTTCTTCTTCCAAAGACTCTTCTTCGACATCTTCGGGCTCTTCGGTCCCAAACTCTTCCGCAAACTGGGCTTTTTTAATAGCCGCAGCTTCCTTGATTATATCATCCAATAACATAATGGATTTACGAGCGCTTGCCTTAAGACCCATTCCTTCAAGAGCTTCAGAAGTACGTACAAAAGTTTCAACGAGATGATTCATGGCACCAGCAAAAGCACCACATTCATCTTCGTCATCATCTTTACCTTTACCCTTACCTTTTAACCACGGAGGTTGCTTGCCCTTCTTTGGTTTCTTATCCTCTTTTTCATCGTCATCTTTTTCATCTTTCTTGTCTTCGTCCTCTTCATCTTCATTTTCTTTCTTGGAGGCAAAACGAACAAATGCACGATAGTTTGAATCTTCACTCAAAGCTTCAGAATAATCAGGTTTAGCAGTTTCCACCACCGGGCTGGCAAAAATCTTTTTAAACTCATCAGTTTCGAGAGTTTTATCCATTTCAGCCGCAACTATATCACCAATATTTGAGTTTTTTATCATTTTTTCAATTCCTAACAAAAATAGATAGAAGGGCGGGGCTATTCGCCCCACCCTCAGTCTAATTAGTATTTGCGGTTACGGAAAGCTGCATCCAAATCGTTCTGTAACGATCCTACCGAAGTTTCTACAGCAGGTACTGCTGAATCAACAAGATTCATAACAGATTCTGGATGTCCAACATCAGGAATAGATGCGCTCTTCTTGATTGGCTTCCGCGTAACAGTTGCTTTGAGATGATCAAAGTTCTTGTCCGAGAAATCCATCAGTTCATCAACCTGCTCAGAAATCGCTTCACGATTGCTGCCAATGTAACCACGACGTGCCATCTCGTGAGCTAGCTCGTATGCGCGGGCTACCTTAACACGATACTTGCCCATCTCTTCCTCAGCCTTCTTGGTATTGTATTCTTTTACCAGCTCATTGACATACTGAGACGATTCGCTGTCTCCAGCCTCGCCCCACATTTTCTTCCAATAAGCCACAGCCGCTGGATCAATACCCTGAGCAATTAGTGCTGGGAAATCGCTATTTGGATCGATTTTGCCGGCTACTACTAAGCGCTGAATATCCTCAGCTGCCTGACGAACCTTAGGAGGAGCATTGGCAACATCCATAAACTTAGCGTGTGCTTCAGGAAGATCCTCAACCTTGCCCAAATCACCAGTAGGCTTAACATCCAGTGCCGTAGTGGTTCCGCCACCTGGATGAGCCTTCTGAAGCATGTCACTAAATGCAACACCCTTCTGTGCAATCTTGGTACGAAGAGTAGCCAAATCCTCGGAAGCAGCCTCGCTCAAAGCCTTACCGATCTCTTCTGGGGTCCCATCAAGTTCGGTTCCTTCTGGTCCCTGCATGGCTTTAAGTTCATCAATGTCCTCTTCCACAGAAATCTCTTCCTCACCCTCGGGGGTTTCTTCCGAGAGTTCAGCAAGATAACTCTCTAATGCGTCAGGATCATCTGGCAAACCATCATCTTCGAACCCTATATCAACTGCCTCATTGGCATCGATTTCAGTAGTCATCCCAATCTCCTCTTCTGCTCTCTTGACAAGAGCCTCGGTGCCTTTGGCATACTTTACAAACGCAGACATAAGCATGTGTACATCCGCAACAGTGCTCTGAACATCTTTCAGTGCATCAGTAGCCAGATCGCTGACTACTTCCTGATTTTCGGCATGAACAGCACCATCGGTGTTGTATACATGCTGCAGTAACTGCAACTCTTCTTTATGATCACTTAGGTCACTAAGTGCCTGCTGAGCACCCTTAATAAGTGCTTTGTTTAGAGTCTGACGCATGGCTGGTAGAGAAACCGAAGCGGTCACGGGTGCGCCTTCCGGAGCAGCCATTGGCTCAACGTTTTCTTCCTGCAAAGCCTGAATCTGGCTCTTCATGTCAGCAATAAGCCCATCAACCTCGTCCAGGCTGGACTGCAACTGCTCAACAGGAGAACCGCCGCCGCCCTCATCTACTGGGGCTTCAGCTGGCATCTCTGGAGGAGCTTCTATTGCAGGGGCAGGACCGGCTCCGCCGGCATCAGGAGGGGCTGCTGGCTCAGAACCTGGACCAGCCACTGCCTGAGCGCCCTTAAAGATTGACATAGCGGTCTCAAAACCCTGAGAACGAATGGTATCGATAATCTTCTTACCATAAACCTTAGTGGCAATACTATCATAAAATGCCGCAACCTTATCTGGTCCAACTAGGTCATTAACGGTCGCAGTAAGAATCAGGTTGTCACCATGATAAACCTCCCAACGATCGTCGCCCTTATTGGCGCCCTTGACGAAATGAGCATTCAGCTTGGCACGAAGCAGCTTTTTCTTTTCTGCCAAATCGTTACCATACAGACCATCTGGTTTCCCAACATTGGGGAACGGAGGTGCGCCAACCATTTGCTTGTCTTCTTTATCCCGAATACCATCGGAATCTTCCTTCTCATACTTTGGCTTGCCTGGAGTTGGTTCATTTACTCCACCACCGCCATTAAAATAAGCCTTAGTATCAATGGCGTTCTTAGCCTGCTCAAGAGCAGCCTCTCGACGCAGCTTACGCTGCTCATTCTCCGCAGCTAGCCGCTGCAGTCTCTTTTTACGAGCCTCTTCGGTCTCGGAAACAGACGCTGGACTTGGGTGCATTCCATCCACTGGACCCACATCGGGGAACGGTGGTTGTCCTACCATCTGCTTATCTTCATTATCTCTAATAGAATCTGAATCTTCTTTGGGGTACTTAACCTGCTTAGGGGCGGGCTCATTAACTCCTCCGCCACCCTGGAAGTAAGCTGTTTTCTCTTTAGTCATTGTTGTATCCTCTGTATTAATTAAATGACCCTCTTTTACAGAAGCCATTTTATTGATAAATTTATCTAATTGTTCCACTTTTTCACTTAATACCCTAGTTAAGTCTAAAAGTAGTTCGGAAGCATAACGATCAGGAAACCCTTGAGGGGTATTACCTGCCACATTATCGACCTCAGTTTCGGTCATTTCTGGAGAACCGCGACCTTCTTGCCCATATGGGGGCATTATTTCCTCTTCTTCTCCCAATGACGCAATCTTTCCTTCAATATTCTTTAAATCTTCTTTAAGCTGCTTAACCTCTTCAAGACTCATTGCCTCTTTGCTTTTGACCATCTTTTCTTTCATTTCAACATATTTGGCAATACTATCCGCGGCAGCAATTACACGACGAATCTTTGCTTTCGGGTCTGCACCATTAACCACAATAGATAATTCAATTGGTGACAAATCCACATTGATTTCGCCATAACAAGTTTTTGCTTTCATGTGCTCACAGAAATCTGCTTCTGTCTTAGCAACCCGGTGACATCCCTTTTCAGTACAAATAGCGCGACCCACTGCTGTACCCATGGAAACACAGGCAGCTACGCCGGAAGCAACTTTATGAGCTAGTTCTGGATAATTAACCTTATCCAAAGCACACAGGGCAACCACCCTTTGTTTTTTATCATCCCAATAAGTGTCAACCACAATACCGCGCATCATGTCCACAGACTGAGATTGATGGTCCAAACATAATGGTTTAGCTACCCATTTTTTATAAGCTTTTTTAAGCTCTTCTGATGGGAATATATCATTATTACTATTCTTATAAGGCATAACAGTAGGATCGGAACATTTCCAAATCCAAGTGTCATCACGTTTTTCCCATTCAGCAGTTATCTCAGAACCATCTGCCGACTTTTTAATGTTCCCATCTTCATCCAAAAGAGCGGCTTCGGCTGCGTGCATCATCACCGCTGTAAAATATAAAAAGTCTTTAGCTCTAGGGGCAATAGCTTTTCCGGTTTTAATAGATTGTTCTTTAGCCTCTGCGGCAGCACGAGCTTTTAACTCACTAACAGTTTCCTGAAACATTTCATTCATTTCAGGATCATCAATATCAAGAATATTAGACTTTATGTCCTGTCTAGTAACAGATCGTGCTTCTCCTAATTTAATAAGCATTTATTTCTCCAAATTAGAGTTTGAAGACGCCTTTAGTTCTTGTTGCTTGCGAGATTCCTCTTCGTCCTGTTTCAGTTCACCTTCTTTATAAATCTTTAAAATCTTTTCAGGATCGCCTTGTTTAATAAACATATTAACCTTTCTGCTGTCTTCGTTGCTCTCTTTCCTTATACAACCTCACCACATAAGGTTCGCGCTCTTGTACAGGAATATTAAGCTCTTGGCTGGAATCTTCTATCCAATTCTTTGCCAGAATATTGGTATTTACATGATCAATTATTCGATCTTCTATTATTTTTTTAAGTTCTGATATTTCTTTTTTAACATTTTCCATCGAAGAAACAACGTTATTCCGGAATGTAGAACTCTCATAATTGCGAATTATAGCAATTAAACTGGTGACATTATCTTCTACGTCAGTAGCATCATCAGAAAACGATTCCAATAACTTTGCAATGTGTGTGTCTGTAGAAAATTCCTTGAGCTTTGCTGCCGCAACAAAAGCAATCTTTTTTATTGGCCAATCTTTGGGTTGATTGGATTCTTTAGATTCTTTAGATTCTTTTTCTCCAAAATATAATTTTTCTACCTCTTCAGTAAATCTCCATAATGATGCACGATACTTATAAGCAGATTCTTGAGATACAGTTTGGTATTCTTTAAATGGATTATATAAAATATTTAAGTAATTATTGAATTTTAATAACTTATCCATGAGCAGTTTTAGTAATCCCACCAGTTCATTGGCAGTTTTCTTCTCTGCATCAGTTATGTCCAAAGACAATTCTACGGTATCGGAAGACTTAAACATATTGAAATACTAGAAAAATGCTATATCAGAGTTGTACTAACCCATATGGATCTATATCAACTAACCCTCCTGGTCCTCCAGTCCCCGGAGTTCCACCGGAAGCTCCGAAATTTGTGCCAGGAATAGACCCTTGATAATTACTCCTCATCCCAGAATCTGGAATATGAGGAGCAGAGGGTACACCTTGCCCCGCACCCAAATCTTCAGCGGTAGGAGAACCAACTGGTCCACCACCTAAAAACGCATCATTAACATCACTACGATCTAACGTTTTAATAACATTCACTACATCTGAAGTTAATACAAAAGTAGGCTTCAAAGCCAACTGTTTAACGGTGGAAGGTGCAGCTTTCAAAGCTTCTGATCCTTTACCATAACCTATCCATAAATCAGCTACAGGCGGTAGCTCACCATACCCGGTAATATCTACTGAGTACCCTAATGACTTCAAAAACTTCTGAAACTGTGCGTAAAACTTGTCATCCCCGGGTTGAGCAACATCGCGTATGATAACGGCACTTTTATCCGCATCATTTTTCGCAATGGCTTTCAATATCTGCATGCGAGAATGAATATTAGACTGTTTGATTACTTTATGCAGAAAATTAATCCTAGAACGAATATTAGCCGGAGGATATGAATCTCCTTCCGGCGCCCTTAACGCCGAATACCATACTTTAGTTTGATCCATAACTGGATTTGAAGTATCAGCCACTAACGTAGATGGTCCTTGAGTATGACCTTCTTCTCTTACCTTGGAAACAATATCATCAGCTTCCGCCACCTCTTCCTCTTGGGCTCCAATAACCTTGTCCATGACTTTCTTTGCAGCAGCAGAAATTCCCTTCCCATATCCCAACGATTCTGCATTGCGTATAGCTACCTGTGGACTCATCCCACGCTTAATTACATCATAAATTGCAATGGCAAAACCGGTTCTGTCCTGTCCTAACCGACAATGCACCAAAACAGAACCATTAGGGCTTTCAAAAATCTTTCCGCCCATTTCCTTTAATTTAGCGCCAGCTACCTGTATACTAGAAGGATCCTCGGGGTTTATAGGCAACATAACATGTTCTACATTATTAGGCAACAACCGCCCCAAAGTCATTCCTGCTTCTTGATCCAAAGAAATTATTTTTCTTATTTGGGGATAGTTGTTAACGAGCCAGTCCACCTGAGTTTGTAATCTCGGTGCTCCACTCCTATATAGTTTAGGAGTTACTTGGCGAAAATTCGGAGGCATCATATTTGCTTTACCACCTCATTAATTACTCGTCGCACATAATACGGAGGTCTTCCGTTTAACATAGTTTTAAGGAAAGAAATAGATTGTCCCAATGAAGCTGTGGTAGGAGTTTTCTTGGAAGCAATCTGGTACTCATCCAACTCATAAATTTTTCTTTTTAAACCCAACAGGGAATAAAGTCTTTTGTTTGGTTCTATACGGCGGGTAAGAAAGTGAATAATAGCCGCAATTCCACGCGCTGCCAGGACTGGATCATCTGCGGTTGCTATAGATTCTGCAACCTTGAACATACGTTCCTGTGGAGTGCTATTAATCTTCATAATCAACCGCCTGGAGCGCCTCCATTAAGGCTATATTATCAGGATCTTCAAGCTCTTCTACATATGCTTTATCAAACGCTTTCTTAAACACTACCATGAACTTATGCAGTTTGTCTGGATCTTCCTTTCTCAATTCGCGCATAATATAAGAATAACTCAAATCTGAACGTGGGGTTGGAGATCCGGTTTCCTTAGCTAGTGCTATTAGGGCACGGGTTGCTAAACGATCATTTCCCTCTAGTCGACAATCTTTAGCCAATCTACGCAAAAATCCTGCTTTCATTTTTTAGATTTCCTAAACTCTGCTTCTTGATACAAAGTAAAAATTCCAATTCCCGGAGATGGTTCTACCACAGTAGAAATGGACCATCCGTTTATATACACCCTTGTTGTTTGGTTTCCCACCGGACACTCTACCACTACACAATCACCATTAATCTCTGCTAAAGTACCACGAATAACACTCTTGCGTGCTATATCCTTATCTGCTTTCAACAAGGTTTCATGACTATCCCCCTGGTATATCTCCACCTTTTTCCCCAATAAAGGTTTTAATCCGTCAGTATATCCCATTAGTCACCTATCTCAATTTTATGCAATAGTTTTGCCATGGATTGGTTTATTGCGGTTTCTAAGTGGGATGCTGCCTTTTGACGCGCATCAAAGAAATTAAAACGATGTACTGAAAATACCGGTCGTGGAGATACGGTTCGGGCAGATAAATCCGTACCTTCTACAGTAACCTGTGCTATAAACGATGTACCTGGAATAGAAAAGGGTTTAGTAATGATGCGATATTGCATCTCTCCATTTCGGTTAATGTCCAGTTTAGATTTTGGAGACTCCCAAGATTTAACTATTTCTCCCTCTTTTACTGCTTGTGCTAAGGCGTTATAAAATTCATTGATTTTAGAAGTATCATTAACCAACTCTTCAACTTCTGCCGGAGGCATGTTGTGGCGCAATAAAGTTTCCTTTATCGTCTTCAAATTCCAAACCGCCTCCCTGACAGCATTAGAAATATGAACATTTTTAACTCTATCTAAACTAACAGGTATTGCTTTGGGTGTTTTGTCAACAAACTGGTTCTTTACGTCGGGATCTGCGGCACTAGCAGATTGTTCGTATCTATCTAGCTCTTTAACCAAACGACCGGATATTTCCCTAACCCTATCTACAGAAAAATTATATGACTCCACATCAGAATCTTTTATAGATTTATTAACATTAGAAATATGTTTTTCTAGCTCATCAATATCATTTTTAATACCAACGGAATCTAGTTGTAATTGAATTACTTTGTTTCTATATTCAGGATCGGTGAGTTTTTTATACCAATTGTTTAGACGGCGCACAATTCCTGCAACCTTAACAACCTGTTGGTTATTGGTTCTATTTAGTTCGATAGCGGAAACAATCAGGGATTGCATTAACCTAAAATCCTTCTTAACAAAGCTATGCGTCGGTTAGCTGCAGCTTTCTCCTTCTTTTTTCTTAACGATTTGGCTACCATCTTGTCCGTCAATTCCTCTTCCCCTTCTTCCGGCGGCACATGATAAACGAAAACCTTTTCTAACTGATCCGCATATTGTTCTTTATATTTCCTGTCCCGTGGACTCAACACATTAACCTGAGTTCCTGGGTACATGTTTTCTACCGCTTTTAGAACATTCAAACGATCATCGCTATTACCACGATAGAATACTAAAATTCGTTTTTTCGATTCTTCCTTGGGTTCTTCCTTGGGTTCTTCCTTGGGTTCTTGAGCAACTGGTTCTGGTTCTGGTTCTGGTTCTGGTTCTGGTTCTGGTTCTGGTTCTGGTTCTGGTTCTGGTTCTGGTTCTGGTTCTGGTTCTGGGGTTTTAGTTGCAAATTCTGCGGGAATTGATTCTTGATCTTCCTCTTCTGTTTCTTCCTCCTCGTCTTCTTCCGGCAAACCCAACGCCAATAATGGATACTCATCCATTAGTTCTTCCACATTATCATACACCTTACTGTGGTTAACATCTATATTATATCCCTCTTGAATATATTCTTCTACCTTCTCTTTACCCTCAGGACCCAGTGAAACAGCTACAGCGCGTACTCCCAGCATCCTTCCAAAAGTGTCTAATATTTGTTTTAAGTTAGACGGTATTTGTTTAAACCCTAAAATAGCTAACCTTTCACCCTTTTCGGGTTCTTCGGGTTCTTCGGGTTCTTCGGGTTCTTCGGGTTCTTCGGGTTCTTCGGGTTCTTCGGGTTCTTCGGGTTCTTCGGGTTCTTCGGGTTCCTCCGATGATAACGGAACTGTCTCTTTATCTGGTTCAGAAACAGGTTCTGATTTTGGTTCTGATTTTGGTTCTGATACACTGGAAAATGGTGACGTATTAGGTACTCGATCCTTGACCTCTGCTGGAGTATCGAGTTCACCAGTCAATTGAACGATTTTATCTGTCTCTGGATCATACGCCCACACAGAAACAATATTACGCCCAGCTTCCATATGTTGTAATATAATCTTACGTGCCGACTTTACTTTACTAGGAGTAACAAACTCTACATCAGCATTATACGTAGATTGCATATTTTTAACAAATTCACTCTTTTTAGATTTACCCAGGGCGCGTGCCAACAATATTACCACCAGATCTTTGTTTTCCGCTGGTTCCTGCGCTGGTGCAGGTTCTTGGGTAACTTGCCGCAGCTCATCTTGCCTTAATTTTGCCAAATATTGTCTGACTGCCGCAATAGGGATAGTTACTCTACGTTTCGTTTGAGCATCATAAATATCTTCTAAAGTAACTTCACCCTCAGAGTTGATAATAGCAATCGGACCATGCTCATCCCTAACCTCCTTGTTTTCTGCTGGCGCTTGTCCTGCAGTTTCTTCGTTGACCTTGTTCAAAACCTCCCGCGCATTGGCTGGATCTACCTCTTCACCACTAGAATCAACCCACCAAACTGTCTTAGGTGGGCGCCCAACCGGTTTATTGGTTTCCCCTTGCTCTTCTTGGGGCGTTTCAAATTCATAAGGCGTACTTCTAAGTTGTGGCGTAGCAGGTGCTGGAGTTTGAGACGGGGTTCCTGCTGGCTGCCCAACTACACTTTCCGCTGCCCTCTGTTTTTCAGCTTCGGTATCCACCTGTTTTTGCTGCTGACGCTCGCGCATGTTTTGCGCTCGCTCATGTTCCTTAAATCTCTGTTTTGCAATCTCAACAATGGGAATTATATGTTTAGTATAAACGGCTTTAAATGTTTCCTCAAAACTAGCGTGGTATTTTAATAATTGATTATATTGGTTTGTCCAATCACTAATACGACCAGTAGCCCTAGCTCGTTTCATCTCATTGAAAATAACTAAAACCCGAGATACAAAACTCTTGGTAGTTCTTAGCAAATTTTCAATAGCACTTTTGCGCAATTTAACTTCACGCCAATAAGCTCGCTCAATCGGGTCTCCAAAAACCCCACGATAAATTCCACCCATTAAGTCCCAGAACCCTGCCTCAGCAACTTTTGATTCATCAAAATACTTTTCAGACAAATATGGTACCTGGGTTTCAGAATAATATTCGTCCAACTCCTGTTGCGTCAGGTTTGCAACAGGAGCGCCTAAGTCAATGGCTTCCCGAACCATTACATTGATATTTCCAATCCAATGAGCAACATCAATGAAACGGTTCTTTTTGAAGCTCTGTTCGGCTCGCTTTAAAGACAACTGTAATCCCGCCAACGGCTCCAATCGCTTTTCACCTTTGCCCATGACCGCATTACGCATGGCAGTGTCCGCTTCGCGGAGGGTTGTCATTTTTTGTTCATAAGAGCCGAATAATGCTTCGCTAATTCCTCTACCCCAACCTCCCGGGGTGAGCCATTGCCTCATATATCCTGACAAACCGTACTGTTGCGCAATGGCAATAAGTTCTTCATCGCGAGTTTTGGACATAAAACTGCCTCCTACCTAAAAGGCAGAAATAATAATAGTTTTTTAGATCGGAGGTGCTCCGCCCATCGGAGGACCACCTGCGGGGGCTCCGCCCATCTGAGGGGCTCCGCCCATCGGAGGCATACCCATTCCGCCTAAACCGCCTCCCATTCCGCCAAGTCCGCCGCCCATTCCCATTTCCATACCGCCTAAACCGCCAGGAGCCATATTCTGCTGGGCTGCATCATAAGCACTTTCTCCTGGTAATGGACTTTCTTGAACTTCTTGAATCTCATCATCATCGCCAATAGAACGCAAATCATTCAAAGACATGCGCTGTAATGCTTCCATTTCCTTCATTTGAATAATCTGCTCAACGTTTTCACGACGAATCTGACGCATTTCCTCTTCAAATTCCAGACCTAATGATCGATATACAGTTTGTAACGAAACATTCTTTGGTTGCGATGACAACAGTTGTGTTAAATTGGCAATATAATCTCCCATGTCAAACAACGACATGTGATTCCATTCCACGTCTGGAACTATAAGAACTTTTTTATTGTTCTCATATTCATAAAACCCATTCAAACGAGAAATAGGAGCAAAAATCTTTCGACGCAACCACTGGGTTAACATATTCCTAAACTGCATGTAACGCTGACGCAATACATCCAACGCCACCCCACCATTGGCATAAGTCACATCCGCACCACCATCCATGATTACCTGTGGTACCAATAATCCAATATAAATTTCCTTCAGTAATTGTGTAATATCTCCGGAAATATCATAAATGCCACCGCCCTTACTAATATATTCAATCTTAACGCCGTCATGCGCAAAAACCTTGAAATCTTTATCATATTGGGCTTCTTCAAATAGTTCGCGCCACTGATTCAAATCTTCAGGAGTAGGCTTATAGTTGTCTCCGCCACCACCAATGGTAATAAGAGCTAACGGATTAATCATATTATCCGCTTGGGCAAACTTGCTTTCACGTAACTTGTCAAATAACATCAGCTGGCGAAAACAACTAACTGGAAGCCCGGTTCCACGAATCTCATAAGGACTAATCTTACGCGCAATATGAGAAACATAAAAATTATCCATTGGTATGTTTTCGCCTCGGCGCACATATTCAATAATACTAGGATCTATTTGTTGTCTTTGCTCTATATCGGAACGAAGATTAGATGTACAAATGCGCCTAAGGTTTTCATCAGGTCGCAAACTGATTATTGGCTCTCCAGCAATTACCGAACGCTTCACAGAAATATAGTCGGGATTCTGTATCTGTATCCGACTCCACTTAGCTGTGCTTTCATCTAACTCAGCATATACAAATGCTTCTCCAAGTGTCCAATATTCTTGAGCTATTTGGACACAAACATCTGTAAGACTAATTTCTTCAATCATGTTCTGGAAGAACTGATGAACTTCTGGGTTCTTACATTTAATGTTTAATTTAGAAATAGGATACGTAGAATGTAAGAAAATAGCATTTTGAACAATTGGATTAAGAGCATAAAATGAGCGACACCAAGCGTTGATGGTAGCTCGATCTCGCGGAAGATTAAGGTTAGAGTTTAACCATAAAGGAGAATAAACCTCAGGAACTTGTCGAACCGTTCCACCACCGCCACGCCAACCAGAACCAACAGATGAGCCAGAACTAGTACCGGTGCTAAAAGCAGTAGCTCCGTATTTGCGCATTTTATTAGCAGAAGTGAAAGTAACGTTACCCAAATGAGTAGTGTTAACAGCAAAATGCGCGCCGCCAGGTTGCCTATATTTTCCAGCATATGTCTCTTCTTCTAGCTCAGAACGTCTATGCTGAGACACAGATTTTATCATATAATTGGTAATAACTGGAGGGGCAGTTTCCTGGAATTGTGGCTGCTGAACGTTCATTCATTTCCTTTTGGGCTACATTCTAGGAATATAACCAAGGACCGCAGAAATTTTCTTAGGTCCAGGTTTATCCATAAGACCTGCCATTTTATTACTAAAACCACCGCTAACATCAAATTTATAAGCTAAATATGCGTTTAATAATGCCATCAGTCCATCGTTAGGTGTAGTTCCCTTAACAAATCTATATATCGCTTCACCATAAACATTGGAAGTTGTTTTAATTTCCATGCTAGAACAATGATTAACTAACCAAATTATTTTTTCATAACTTTTAAATGGAAACCTGATCATTCCTCGCTTCATCATATTAAATAGCTCACCAATATAATAATCTTTTTCAAACACAATAGTGGGCGGCATATAAGATTCATCAAATTTTATTCTACCAGAAACGTTTGGAGACGATCTGCTAGCTAAAAATCGATGACCATGTTCCCGATATAGTATCTCGGACAAATCATTAGCAAAACCAATATCGCCAATTCCTAAAGTGACACTATAACGCCTATAAATCTCATTAACAATATCTTTTTTCGTCTCTATATCGTTGCGTTTCAAAAGGTTGGCAAACTTTATAGACAACCGGTTTGGTCCTTCTTCAGTTAAAACCACCGCAGAACTGTATGATTGTCCCTGAGTCTTTCTTTCGCCATCCACAAAATCTTTACCGCCCCAGTCAAAGCCAACATATACTTTTTTATTTTCGTTAATAGAAATTCCCTCAGACATGCCCCTGTCCGGATCGGCACACTTTTCCTTGATTTCCTCGGGTGTGATTGGTGACGCTTCACCACGAAAAAACTCCCCCAAAACTTCATTCTGATAACCTCTTTCCGTCATCGATGGGTTGACTTCTGGACGCTCATCGAGAATTTTCTCTTTGGTGTAGTTAGGCATGTACATTTGATTAATATGGTACCCAACATACTTATCGTTCTCTGGGCGCATTGGAACCCACATGCCGCGTTCTGCGGCATCGCGTTTGTCTTGTTCACACCCACAATGTGGACATTTCACTGTAAAACCGTATAACCAAATCTTTTTCCACTCATCACTGCCTGGAGTATAAAGAGGAAATAGTTTCTTACATTCTTCACAACCCAGATGATAATACTGTTGGTTGGACATCTGCCACATGTCCCAGTAATGTCCTCCCCTTTGTTTAGGAGTTCCAAAATAAACTTTTACTCCGCCATTTCCATATTTTGCCTGAGATAACAGTTTGTTGGCGTTTGAAATAGCTTCTTTGAAAATATCCTGAACCTCATCGTATAAAATTACATCAGCCGTACCACCGCGCAAACGGTCAGCATCCAAACCGGTTGATTCTACTCTTAAAAAATTACCATCAATAAATTGTTTAAACTGCAAAGAGTTGCTGGCATCTGAAGATTTATCTATGCATGACTCAACAAAAGGTATTTTCTTGTTCGGCTTTTTAGGATCGTCTATTAGTTTAGATTGTGAAATGGTGGCTCTTAATTTAGTTTTTGCATATTCATATACGTGTACTAAAGTGGGAAAACAATGCAATACACGTATTGGTGGGCGCCCATTATTGCCAAACAACCCGGACGTCATAAAATACATCTCCAGGTTGGCTGCCATGGTAGTGGCTCCTACCTGACGTCCCTTCACCAAAACCACGGGTTTAGAATCTTCTTCTAACGCTTTAATTCCTATATAACGATAAATATCCGCATAAGGCTTATACCCGTTTCCATTTATTCGAAAGGGCTTTCCGTCTAAAATAAGATTAGACTCACAAAAATAAACTGGATCCAAATTCTTTAGACCCAGTTTAAACTTCTCAAAAATTTGTTGTGTCATAACCTATCCAAGCAATTAATACTGACTTGCTGGCATCAATCCAGCGAATGCATCGCTGTCTTCTTGGAAATCCTCCTTGTTTGTGGCAGATCCTAATTCGGGAGATGTGGTAGGTTTGTTAGCCAAATTTTGTGCTCCCTCAATTTGATCGCTTAACCACTTTCCAACTTCATCATTGTATACATCACCATCCTGAACCCCATTGCGTATACCAAACATGTCCAAAATGCCTTGCTGTAACTGAGGCACAGATAAACCTAAACCATGCAGAGTATCAACCCTATTACGAACAAATCTCTCAATATCTGGAGCTGCCTCTGTATATTTGGCTAAAGATTTTGGTAAAGCGGAAGGTTCAGCGGCTTGCTTTACTTTTTTTTTTAATCCCATCTTGGCGAGGGTATTCATTCTAGATGCAACAGATTTCTTTTGTATTGGTTTACTTTTAGCTTCTGATTGTTTTATTTCTTCCAAATAAGAATCCAAACCAGTACGCTTACGAAAGTCATTTACTGCATCTTCAACAGTTGCATAACGAGGTCGATTAACTAGAATGTTTTTTACATGATCTAGATACCCAGCAGCTTGATTTCTTCGGCGAGCCTGCTGCACAATGGTATCATTTTGTGCTTTGGCAAACTGCTTCAGCCAGGGGGCTACGGTTCCTTCTTGTTCTGCTTCGTAACCCCCGGTTTCACTACTGACGGGAGTAATCTTTAATCCTCGCATTACATCCCCTTAACGCCAGGAATGTTCTCTGCAACACCAGGAAGGTGTTTAGCCAACCACATAATGCGCGTCCATTCGGCACTATTTGGGGCATCCATAACAGTTCTCCAAACTTTTTCATTCTGAAACATAAAATACAACGCCTGAGATATATATGTACCTGCCATTCCGGGTGTCTGTTGTACGTCTGGACTCATTGCGCGAGTCAAAAGACCAATTACATCCTTTGCGTTAGGTGGTGTTATTGAAGATGATTTAATTTTATTAATAATGGGTGGAATACCGCGTGAAGTAAAAGCAAACATACGAGCTGCTTCGGGACGCGGTTTATCACGGGGACCACGCTCACTAAAAAGCTCCGGTGGTCTACGGTTTCGTGCCTTAGTACGAACATCTATAGGAAGCATGCCTAAATTACGAGGATCGTTATCCAAAGCACCTATTCCCTGAGCCTTCTTGGTTAAAACCTTACCATTAGCAACCGCATTCTTGTGAAGCTTAAGCAAAAGTTTTGCCAGTTTAGCTTCTTCCAGTCCCGTAAACTGTGATAATTGTTCCATTGTGAATTTCTTTGACATTGTTTCTCCGTAATTAGTCCTATGTTTTATAACAAATTATGCTGGGTAATTCGCTGCCCAATCAAAATTATCCGATTTAGTAGTGTCAATTTCTTCATCGGGCAAGAAACCACGATCCCGCCTTATGGGATAACCCGAATCTTCCAATAACTGCAATGTTTCTGCTTGTTCACGAGTTGTGAGATTCCAAGCCTTTACTTGGCGAGCAAACATATCCTCAATATCATGTCCACCAGAAACCATACCATTAATACAAGTGCGAGCAATGCGAGAAATAAAAATAGGTACAGTTATCACAATACCGCGCACACCCGTAATCTTCTGAGCCTCTTTTACAAATCCCTCTTCGTCTACTTCCGCCTTCTTCTTTCTCTTGGGACGCTTGTTCATATGAATGCGCTCTAATCGTTCCTCCAAACGATCAATTCCGTTCTGAATCTCATCCCGAGCCTTCTCAATCTGAGCAATATCTAATTCATCTTTAAGATCAGAACGAACCGCACGAGAGATTGATTTATCTAACGCCTGTAAAAAGGAAATTGCTCTTTCTAATCCAGAAGTTTCTACCCCATTATGACGAGGAATAGATTGAAACATCTTCGCGAGCCAAGGCATGAAATTGCCAACTCCGCCCCAGTCCCACATATCTCTCTCGGCAGGAACCTCTACCTCTTCTTCGTCATCTACCGTAACATCTTCGATTTCAGCATCATTATCTGATCCGGGAACTTGAGGTAACGAAAATACCAGTTCTTTTGGCTCTTCGTCGTCCACCTGTATTAAAACCTTTCCGGTTAAACTGTCGGCGGATTCGTCCTCATCTTCTTCCTCGGTTTCCTCTTCATCCTCTTCAGTTTCTTCGTCTTCCTCAGGAAACTCATCGCCCTCTCCATCTTCCTCAACCAACAATTCATCAGAAAAAAGAACGTCCTGAATTTCTTCATCCTCATCAACGCTGAAACCTTCCCAGGGCTGGGACATATCTAATTGAGCTGCTTTATCTAAAGTCATTTTTTTCCTTCCAGCGCTCCAAAATTAATGAAATATCATTCACCAATGGTAAACTAGTGGCTTTCTTTATTAATGATGCATTATTAGCATAAGTCGAAGCAAAATCTACCAACAAAACCTGTACTTCCTCCGGCAGAGATTCAAATTCCTTATCTAAATCTCCCAAATATTTGGCAAACTTTTCCAGATCCCTAGGTTTAGATCCCCCTTGTAATGAATAAATTCCATAATAAAGATTGCGACTAATGTTGTTATCTCCATACCAGCCCAGAGGATAAGAATATAATCCATCTATTGTGGTTGTGTTATAAACTCTGGAATAATATGGACTGCTCTGTAATGCATGATCTTGAGAAACTCCCGGAGCATTGCTGCCCCAGTTACACTCTACCATATTCTTATCCTTGAATATCTTTCCTGCATATGCACAACGAACTCCAGGGTTACTCCATGCCAATAAACGAGCGTTCGCCAAAGCTATACTGTATCTCTCTTTCTCAGTAGCCTCATCATCCAACACTTTTAACGGAGCCATCTTTGTAATCACAGTCCCGGCATTACTACAACTCCAGGGAATTTTTAGCCCAAAGGGACATTTGTCCTGTTTATTGTCTCGCAATACTGCCAGTTTTACTACTTTCTTTTTAGTCACTTGGTTCACCATAAGGTTGACGAATACAACGAATTCCTGCAGGTTTTAATGCTGACTCTATGTTCTGCGCCCCTACAGGGTTCAAAGAATGTATTACTGCTAGTTTAGGATATCTGTCTCTTGGTAACATCCTAACCAAATATAAAGCAATATCAGCTCCAGTTCTTTCTCGTTCCCCATAACCGGTAGGGCTATCCCCATAATCCGCTAAATCATGATCAAAATATATTACCTCAAACGTTTGTTTATTTAATGCATCAATTGCCTGATCGTAATTGTATACATGTTTTACATTTGCGCCGCGTAATATGCGGTTAAAACCATTATGTCTTTCCTGATCATCGTCGATGACCAACACATTGGAACGAGCATCTGCCAATATGGTCATAGCCATTTTTCTTCTTCTTAGCCTACGCTCCCGTCGTTTGCGATACTCCGATACACTCTTTGGCTCACCATGATAAGGAGACTCGCTGGTGTAATCTAAATTCTTCCTAAATACTCCCAAAGGAGCTAACTCCGGAGGTTGCCTGGGCATCAGTTTGGTGGGGTCTGATGGCTTTTTACGAATCTTTTTACGCTTTTTTGCCATTATATCCTCCCCAAATTGCCACGAATCTCACCCATCATCTTTTGACTAATATGAATCTTTCTCCATAATTTCATTTTATCCAATAAAGAAACCGTAATTTGTTTATTATGTTTATAAGCTTCAATTAAAGTTTTTGTAACATATTTTTCTTTTGCTTTATTTATATTGTCGGGATGCTTTATAACAAATCGTACAATTTCATCATCTACATTAAAACCAAGTTTAGCTGCCATATAGATTGAACGAATAATACGTTTGGGATCATCACGCAAGGTAATGGAAGCAGGTAAACATGTACGTACCAATTTACGCCTTATATCTCGTAAACCCATTCCGGTAGGATCTTTGATATGCTTCAAATCCAATGTCATCAATAATGCATTTACGGTAAAATCCCTGCTATACAACTCCTGCAACATTTGCGATGGATTATCTAACCCTGCACGTTTTAATCTCTTATCTATATCAATAGAATGAAAATTCGAAGAAAAATCCAGCTTTATACCATCAATCACAATAGAGGCGTGCCCGTCAGGAAAAACCATAAAATTACCCATGGTTCCCAAACGTTCCTTAACTGCCCGAGCTAATTTGTGGATAGATTCATCGCCAGTAGTTATGTCTAAATCTGAAACGTTTTCTAAACGACCCATTACCTTATCACGTACTGCGCCACCCACAATAAAAGGCTGTGAAATTTTGGCACTTTTTGCGGTATGATCAACTAAAGATAATAGATCGCTAACCTTCATTATCTTATTCCGGGCGGGGTTGCTGGCGGTTCTACTGTTGCAGGCGCTGCCATTTCATTTCCAGGTCCCTCTACGGGTTTTTCTTCCTCAGGTAATGGTCCAGCCTTACGGGCTGCTCTTTCGGCTTCTCGGTTTTGCTGTTCCTGCAATTTGGCTTGCAATCCGCCTTCGTTAGTAGCAGCTCCTCGCAATCGTGCTAAAATGTCCTCAACCCTAGTTAAAATATACTGATTAGAATCAAAGGCTTTATTAATTGCTTCAGATAAATTGGGGAAATAAGAGGAAATACCCAACTGTTGCATCATTAAATCCACCACTGTCAATTGTCGGGTCTTTTCCCTAATTCTATATGCCTGAGCTAACCCATCCAATTTCTCAATAAGATCTGTTATAGTAACATTTTTTAATGCGTTTTCTATGTCTTTCTCAGCTACATCAGCTTTCATTGCTTTTTGTGCCGGAGTTTTCTCAGATTTTGTTTCTGGAGCCGTTTCGGGAACCGTTTCGGGAGCAAACTGAGCTTCAGCCTTTAAACTAGAAGTTTTCAATGGTTTTTCCTGATCAGGATCGGGTTCTCCATTCATATTGCGAACAAACTCTTCCATTGCTTTGTGCTCGTCTCCTGGTTGGGCTGGCTCTTGTGCTGCCCCGGGCTGTTCCCCAGGTTGTGCATCTCCCAGTCCTAAATCTCCCATTGGATCGGCTCCCATTGGATCGGCTCCCGGAGTAGCCATCGGATCGGCTCCCACAGGGGGTGGTGGAGTTTGCTGAGCAATTTTCCTAACCATTTCTGCTGACTTTACCAACCCATTTGCCTCCAGCTTGTTCGCCTCCTTATATAAAATATCCTCTAATAGTTTAGATTTGGCATTTACCGGTGTTGCTACCTGAACCCTACCTTTTATCTCATGTAATACCGATAACCACCTAGAATACTCCGGACCCAACATGCGTTTAAAAGCCTCAATATTGTTGGTAAAAATCTTCTCCGCAGCAGTTAAACGAGCAATTAACTTTTTCTTTACTTCATCTTGGGCTGCCCGAAAATCATGTTTGCGTTGTTCTTCTTGGGTTTTTTCAACGTTTTTCTTTTCTTCCAAGGTTTTTTCATCAATAGTTTCCGGTATACGAGGGGGAACCCCGGGCAAACGTGCCCGCCAATTACTTGTGGGCAAAACCGCCCCATCACCAACCTCATGATATTGAGCTATTTTATATTTAAGATGATTATTACCTTGATAAAAAGATAACCAATGTTCAAAATCAAGTCTATCCATTGTTTTCCAGTTTTTTGTTATTTTATTAAAAGCCTTGCCTAAATCCATATGTTCGCGATTAGCTAAAGCATATATTTCGCGCATGGTTTGAAGCCATTGCGTCATATTATGCGGGGCTTGGATATAAATATTTCCATACCCTTGAGGATATGCGGTTTTCTTAATAGGTATGTTTGCCTGCCGCATCGCTTCCGCTACAGCCTCATAAAATCTAAATATATTATTAATCGGCTTCTCGTTCCGATTAGTATATACAATGTGGGAAAGTTGGGCTAATTCCTTCTCATCTATAGGTTTGTCCGCTAGCTCTTTAGATATAGGCAATATGTGCGCAGAAATAATAAAAAAATCATTAAAATCTCTATCGTTACCTACACCCAGCGCCGCCATTAATGAGGCATCATTGTGCAATAATTGCAACATCTCTTCTGGCAAATCTTTATGCTCATCTATTTTGTTTTTTAAATATTGAGACATCAGTCTTCCTCAGTAATGCTTAATTTCTCTACTTTAGTTTTTATAATCTTAGCCTCTGCCAATCTTTTTTCCTGAGAAATTGGTTTCAATTCTTCGGGAAGTTCAATATTCTCCATCTTCTTGCCAAATCTTTCCATGAATTTAAACGCAGAATCTGGATCAATCTCTGCCAACGTTTCTCTAACGGCATCTTGCAACAATGCCACATATTGATCCATTACTTGAATCGTTACATTGTGTTGGATAATCTGATCCGGGCGCTCATTTACAATCTTATCATAACGTTCACATAAACCACCAAATGCCTCAATCCATTTAATTAGCCCATAATCCGGTTTGGTGTTCTCTGGGTTACTCTGCATCTTGTCGAAGTACTGCTCAATACGCGCCTTCCCAATAACTACCATTTCCCCTAGGAACTTATAGATATCTAGCTCTTTGTTATTGATTTCTTCCGCAACCTCTTGTACCCGCTCTTGATAAGTTTTATTGTTCTTTAATGAAGCAGCTACTTTCGTTTGAATTTTTTGCCCGTGTTTTGCCGCAAGAATATCCTGCTTGATATCCTTATACAAATCAAGATTGCTTTCTAAAAAATCTTTTAATAATTTAACTGATAATCGAAGATGATTTTGATTCTTTTCAGAATATTTTATTTTTAACCAATCACCTATATCTTTTGGCTGTACTCCATGAGTAAGCTTGCTGATAATTTCATCGCAATCTGGGTGTTCTAGAATCTTGGAAAAATCGGCAGTCATATGGATTAACTCCTGCCATTCAAGACCTCTTCCCTAGTGCTGAAATTCATGTGCTCTGGAGTGCGAAAACCTAACTGCTGTGTCTGGTTTTCTACCGAACTGCCAGGTACTTTGTTACCATTTGCTGTAGTAAATCCAGCATTATAATTAAATATCTTCTTGGAAATAGGACATTGGTATATATTGTCTCCAATGCGCATCAACTGTACCCCTGGCATATCCGGAGAATAACGAGTACTTAATGAAGTCTCTAGAGGTCTATATTGCTTAACCTTCTTGTCTATAGCCTTCACAGCTTCCTCAGCGCCATTGTCCTTGTCTTGCTGTTCCTTGGCTTTAGTATAAGAATCTTCTAAAGCTTGATCGCGATATTGCTGCCGTAACCGCTCAATCTCTGCGTCCTGTGCCGCCTTAAATTTCGCTATTGAGTTTTTTTTTGATCCAATAGTGAGCAGAATCTCGTCAATAACACTCGCCTGCTTCCGCAATAATTCATCCCCGCTAGCATCAAATGCTGTGGCTACTTCCGCCATTTCCATCAATTGCTCTGGAGTAAAATCTGGCTCTATGCCGTCGGTATCATCCGCTGCCATCTTCAAAATAACTGCACAGCTTGCCAGCGCGTCAGCTACCCGGGACAATACTTCCTCACCACCTTGCTCCGCTGCAACCATTAACTCACTCTCTGGATTGGTAAGTTCTTTTGATAATTCCGTAAGTAATGTAGTAACTCTCATCAATTCACCCGTTACAGTCCTAATAGAATTTTAGCGTTCATAAAGCCACCCGCGGGCTCAGTTTTTTCTTCGTTTTGACGATACTTGGCACGAGCTACCCCGTGCTCATCTATGTAAACCTTATCAGGAGGTAAGAAAGTCTGTTCGCAAACTTCGTTTCCATCAGCCAACTTGATTGTCTTTACTTCCCGACTTTCGGCTTTCTTTCCAGCTAATGCCTCATGATATATCGAAAATGCGTGGTGATATGCTGTCTTGTCACCAGTTTCTTCTATTGCTCCCAATAAATCATCAGCACGATCAAAATCTCCCCGTGCACATGCTTCCTTAACATTGGCTATCAATAACCCAGGACGATTCAAATCAAGCCCCAATCCTGCTGCTCGTGCCCCATGATCAATGGAACTTAAATTATCAATACCCTCTTTGCTAAACTCAACCGGTTTTCCACCAGCTATAATCAGTGTAGGATATGTAGGTAAAGACTTCTCAATTTTAATTGGAACCTTAAACCCAGTATTCTTCAGAGCTACAGCATAAACTATGTGCTCATCAGAGACATCAGCAACCCGAATCTGAAAATCAGAATATCCAAACTTGTTCAATGCCTGGCTGATCATCCTACGCCCATTATTAGCTGCTTTTTCACCAAATACAAATTCAGCCGTTCCGGTGGGAGTATTTAAATATTGGGAAAATGATTTGGCTTCTGGGCTCTCGTTGATTTGAACTCCTGGCGACGCTTCGTCAACCTGTTGCAAAATTGCATTAGGATCATGTGATGCTGGCGTACCAGAACGCAAATTAGCCATTAATACAATCTTTTCTACCTCAGAAATTGGCTCCGGTATGTCATGTTTTGCGGTACGAATTACTTCCATAATCTGCTTGACGTCTGCCCGCAACTTCTGACCAGCAGTACTAACAACATAATCAGCTAAAGTTTTTTCGTTTAATTTCGTAAAACCAGCACTGGTAACAAACGAATTAGGTAAAAGAGCCTTGCTTGCTTGAACCTCTACCGGTATAAGTACATGGCTACGCCCCTTGGGTGTCTCATATACCGCCTCACAAATAATTGCATCCTCATTGCCGGCTACCGTAGACACCTTCGGATTCCCAGGTAATACTCGCTTGCAATTGGATTCGGCTATCTTCGCAATCTCTGGAGAATAAGGACTATACTTCGTTTCCTTATCAAATACACTCGCCAAGGCACTAACTAACGTTTTATCGGCTCCCTGATATAAATCTTCCTTGGGCTCAGGATTTAAGGGCTTTCGCTCAGAAACCTCCGCCTTTTTCCCCAATTCAGACTCAAGATATGATCCACACGCTGTGTTGGTGGTGTATAATCGATTATAAATATCTCGCAACTCAGCTCGGGTTATGAATAACCCGCCCTTTTGCTCTCGACCACGAAGAAAATTCGCCATCCCAGTTACCGTAGGATCGTTCGGGTGCTCTTCCGCCGCTTTCCTTAACCGTGTAGCTAATTGAGCTGTGAAAAATTTATCACCTTCCGCCAGTTTGGTTCGTAAATCTGATACCAAGTTTTTTAAATTAGTAACGTTGTGCGTCATTATTTCTCTCTCAGCTCGGGATATTCCCGTAACAATTCAGACCTATCTTGCTCCGCTAATTCATCTAACATGCTATTGCGAAAATTAGAATCCGACGCTAACTTGCGCGGTAAATTCTCGCAAATTATATAAGAATCTTCTCTCGGTACACCAATCGCCTCTAAATCAATCGCTGTTACCGCCGCCCCTTTGTAAAATATGTTTACATAAGAACCAGTCTTGTCAGTGTGCGCTGACCAGTTAGCTTTCGATTCCTTCTGTGGCGTCTGCTCGTACATCGCTACGATTACATCGCCATCATCGGTCTTCTGTACTTGCCATAATCCATCTATCTCATCACTGTCCATGAATCGTACAACATCAAACGCTACCTTGACTAATTTGTCCTTTACTTCCTCGTATCGATAATACTTCGGGCGCGATAATGTACTGTCCAGTGTCGTATAATCGAGTGAATATTTGTCCATGCCTGTCTCCAAAAATACACGAAAGCTCACTTTGGATATGAAAAAAATAGTAGATCTATTCAGTAATTATACAACAAAACTTGCCCTCCGAGCCTCCCTCCTGTACTCATTTACACAGTCCCGGCACCAGGAATTATACCCGCTTGCCGTTTTCATATGCTTATGGAATTCTTTAAACTCCTTTATTTGATGGCACCTTACACACTCTTGTTCCCCATCCCCTACATATTTCTTCTTTGTGCCTTCCTCCCTCTCAAAATCATACTTGCCTTCCAACTGCTCATCTAAAGACTTTATCCTGTGACATAATGCACATACTACTTGACACTTCTTTAATTCGTCAAGCAGCGTTTGGGTTTTATAATTTTTCAATCCGGATATTTGTTTAATCTTATCTTTGGGATCAATATGATCAAATTGCATATTGTATTCTTCACGAATCTTTCCACAATATACACAAGGAGCTTTCTTGGCTTCTTTAATAATCTCTATATTTCTTCGTTTGGTAGCATAAAACTTGGATGGGTCAGGGTGTTTTTGACGATTCCAGGTCCTACGATTGTGACAAAGAATACAAACTAAATCGCATTTCTCTATTTCTTTTAATATGGTTTCTTTTGGACAATTCGCTAATACCATTCTAGATATAGATTTAACTTTGCCATATAAATGGTCATAATCCATACATTTAGGATCGTATATTTTGCCACAATCAGCACAGGGCTGGTTGGCTTTTATTGAGCGAATCCAAGCTACTCGCTCACGATTCCTTTGGGTGTAAACGCTAATCCCATGTTTTGCTTTGAATTCCTCGCGTCTCTGCCTGTATACGATATTAACACACTCGCGACAATAGTAAAAATACCCACTCGGGCTTTTAGATGCCTTATTAAAACAAGATAAATCTTTGTCTTGATCACATATAGGACAATGCTGCTTTCCAGAAGCAAGAATTGCCATACAACAACCTTTACAAATACCTTGCAAGCCGTCTGGTTTATTTTTGTTTTTTGAAAAAGCGGATTCTGGTTTTTCTTGCTTACATTTAGTACATAATTTCATAAATCGTCGTCATTTTGTATTTCTTGGATCCTACGAAAGATAGCTTGTATTTCTGGATCTTGTTCAGCTAGCCGCTGTATTCTCTTCTTAGAGCCGCCATAAATCTTCTTACCATTTCTATAATCGCAATTTCCGTTAATACTCTTAGTGATACTACTCTGATTGACGCCCAATTTCTTAGCAATTTCGGTTTGAGTTCTACCCTTAGAATACAGCTGCAAAACATCTCTTTGTCTGGGGGTTAATTGGGTATTAACGATTCTCCAGAAGGCAGCTTTCAGCTGATCTTTAAGGTTCAGTAATTCTTCATTATAGCCCCAGGGATTAAGTTGAGCTGAGATACCTTCAGAATCAGCCACTTCAGTCAACATTTCCGGGGAACAAGGGGATTCAACCAGCACCCACTGATATTTATCACTACGATTTTTTGATCGATCTGTCATTCCTCTCCTGGGGGTTTAACCAATTTTTCTACTATTTCTTCTGTAGTTAATCCTTGAACATACAACTTTAGCGCCTCCTTCTGTCTAGGAGTTAGCTGGGTATCGATAATATGTTTAAGACGATCTACAAGCTGATCTTTAAGAATCAACAATTCGGCATTTTTGGGTTGATCTGTCATAAGCTATTAATCTAATATATCACGCTCTATATGGTTTAAATCATATCCATTTTTAACCAACTCATCCGGATCTTTTTCCGTTCTATTTTTCCAATCAAATCTTTTTATGTTTGCTATTTTCTTATATCTATTAATAATAGTATCTGTAGCTTTTATTCCGGGAACATCATTGTCCAGCAACAAATAAATAGTATCAGTATATCGCATTAGTAAGTAAAATTGAAATTTAGTTAATGAAATGCCGCCCAAAGCAACAACATTATTAAAACCAAAATGGTGGCAATTAATACAATCGAACTGACCTTCAGTAACGATAGCGAAGCCTTTTTCTATAATAGCTTGTTTAGCTTTATAGAGACCAAACAGGTTCATAGACTTATGAAATTTGGTATTTTTATATTTTGATATATTTTCCTGTTCGCGTTTTTGTTCTGGGAGAAGGGATCTGCCTACAAGAGCTATAATGTCGCCGTTCAAATTCCTATAAGGCATAACCAAATTGTGATCATTAAGCACACCAAAGGTAGTGATCTGGGGAACTCCGCCATCATTTACAAATCGTTTATAGAGAAGACCCAGATCACAGAGAATGTCTTCGCCAACGTATTCGGTTAATAAATGAATTTGAGAATTTGATGGGAAGAAACCAAAAGTGGTACCGCCACAATTATAAGACGGAACTCTTTGGTAAAGATAATTTTTAACAAACTCAGCATTTGGATTATGTTTTAATAAGGTGGTACAAGAGGACATAACCTCTGCAAACGCTTCAGATTTATGAAGAATACGTTTAGAGAGGGTATGAATATTCATTTCACAAGAAAGCTTTGCACAAAGGCTGGGGTCAAGTAATCGAGGTGGCGATTACAAGAGGAGCAATACAGTTTTTTGTCCTTTTTAGTTGGAGGGGAGACTGAACCACAGAATCGACATTCTACTGAAAAAGCTTTTGAGGCAGGTGCTGATTTTTTGATTTGACCCAAACTTTTCATTTGAATTCTAGTAAACTGAGTTACGCTTTTAATAGGCTGACCACATTCAGTACAAATAACCTCATTTGTATTAGTATCCAATAATGGTTCCATACTTTGGTAACAGCCTTTATTATCACAACAAATAACAAATCCCATTTATTTTTCCTCATTTTCTAAAAAGTCTACAAGTTTATCTATATCTTCTGGATAATTTACTTTAATAGTAAATAGATGATCACCAAGACCTCTAGAGCCATAGCCTGAAGCTTTGATGATGTTTTCATTTTTGGTGCCCGGACGAATATTAAGGGTTAATTCGCCTTTAACGGTACGCACTTTTTTCTTAGTACCTTTGAGGGCTTCCAAGAGGGAAAGTTCAATATTAGATAAGACATCTCTACCATTGGGAGAAAGCGACATATCTTTATCTGGTTCCACGTTAGCGATAATAAAAGCATCAGAAACAAATCCAGAATTATAATGACCAGCTTGTGGCAAACGAATAGTTTCCTGATTATGTATACCACCTGGGATATTAATTTTATGTTTAACGGTTTCTGGTGTAGCACCGGTACCTGAACAGGTGGAACAGGGATCAGCTTTTTTACCAGAGCCAGAGCATTGTGGGCAGGTCATAATGAACTTAAAATGTCCCGAATTGGTATTTTGGTGTTGGGAAGTATTGCCTTTACCATTACAAGCTGGACATTTATCATTGGTTAGAATATCTCCTCTTCCTTGGCAAGCATTACATCTGGCATCGCGAGTAAATTCAATTTCCTTTTTACATCCCAGCACTGATTCCTCAAAAGAGAAGTTCACATACACGGTTGGTGGGGGAGAGTTTCTCCGTCTTCTATTAACATGAAAATTAACTGAATTTGCCCAGCTGGGTACATTAAAAAACGGATTAAATTCTTCCTCTGGTTTTTTTAATATTTGAGCGGCTTCATTTATTTTCTTAAATTCCGCCTCGGCATTTTCATCTTTGTTACGGTCGGGATGATATTGTGCAGCTAACTTCCGAAAGGCTTTATTAACATCCTCTTCGGTAGCAGACGAATCCAGACCCAAAATATTGTAAGCTTCATTTCTATTCATGATTTAACACGTGGGCAACGGCAATAGCGACAGAATCAGCCATATCGTAAGATTCTTTTTTAATGTTCCCCTTTTTATTGTATAAGAAAGGGAAAGGCTGATCAAACAAAACCTCTAAGGCTTGAGGCACATCTTCCTTGGTCAATCGACCAGAATATCCTTCAGGTTTTATTAGCTTCCTGGCAGTATTTACATTTAATAAAATTGGTGGCTCTCCCAACTCCTCAAAAATTGCCAAACCAATTGTTCTATTAAATATCGCCAACTTAATAGTAGTTTTAGATCCGCTTCCACCTTGTATATATTCAATAATATCTTCAATAACAATTTGGTCTGGTTTATATTGTTTTAGTTTTTTGAGAACATATAATTTAGTTTGTTCCAATTGCTTAAATATATGAACCTTTTTTGGTGGTTTAAAGAATTCTGTATGAACTAAAGTGAGAGGCTCATCTTTGATGATAGAAAGACCAACAGTAGTGGAACTAACGTCCAGACCCATAATTAAACTCATACCATAAGATATAACGAACAAAAAAAGAAAGGGTGACTCTTTACAGAGCCACCCTTTCAATTAATTGTATTAGCGATTATTGTTTAAGATTCCGACCCTTCCACTGCCGGAAAATCAGTATCGTCATCGTCATCCTCATCCTCTACCGTTACTGGATTGGAGCCGCCGTTTTTACGAGCTTTGCTCTTAGCATCGATAGCAGCCACACGTTCAGCAACCTGTTCGGGAGTAGGAGGAGTACACTTACGCTTCAGCTCTTCGAGATCTACCATTTGTTTAATCTCAAGATCCTCTGGCGTCAATGGCTTCTGTTTCTTGGGGGTTACAGTGTAATACCCGGTTGGTCCACCATTCTTATCAACCTTGATGTTAATATCGAATTGAGTTGGATCTCCCCAATCCTCATCCCGGACCAAAGTCTGAATCCCTTTAAAGATAGCAGGACCTATATCTAGGATTTTATAACTCTGGGTTGATCGATCAATAACTCCAACGAGCCAACGCTTCTTCGGCTTTAGCCCCTTTTCCATCAAAGGATCAGACCCGTGATAGATACTGGACAAAACCCTCTCTCCATAACCCGGATCGCTAGGATCGGACTTATAGCGATACATGAGATACTCATGTGGTTTCGTGAGAACTCTAACAATATTAGAGCCATCAGACAAACGCAGGAACAGATCCCTACGTGATGCATTTGGAGAAGTTGTCTGTGTTTCAACCTCGTCCCAACTTACCATTCCATATTTATTATTACTCATTGTGTTACCTCATTGCTTATTTGTTATACGACATATTTTCTACTTCGAGAATTCGTGCCCAAGGTATTCGCTTGTTAACTACTTTAACTGTACTATTCTTGGCATATTCTAAAGCTTCTAAATAACTCGTTAACTTTGTTAGCTTCTGTACTGTGATCTCATACCCCACAAAATCAAGTCCATATACCCATTCTGTCTGTTTTAGCAGCACATATATTTGTATTTTGGACTCATCTGAGAGGTGTTTGATCCTCGCTATATATAGGAATTTATTAGTAGATTTATTTGCTAGCCTATTTTCCGCTAAAGCAGAAGCGTTAGCTTTTTGTATAGCAACCTCACCTACTTTATGTGTTCCTGACATGACTAATTAACCTCATCCGAAATGGGCTCCTCGACTTCTACATCAGCCTCATCATTATCTTCCCAACCAGTCTTGGTTTTCTTTTCCAAAACTTTATAATCGCTAAGAAGATTGATTCCGCCAGCCGTGATAGCCAATTCCAGTTCCGCAATCGTATCTTCGCCATCAAATAAATGATTCTTAGAAACTTTTGCCCTTGTCACAATGCCTTTTCTTCGTTTTACACCATCACGAGTAAAGTTCAAATCACCCTTGCGAGTTAATTGAACTATTATGGAAGAAAAGAATTCCACCTTTTGTCCGCCGGATTCTTTTTGACCATGCGAACCAATGTTGGAATATGTTTGGTTAATTAGTAATACTGAAATTGATTCATTATCCTGATCTTTATATTTCTCCATTAAACGAATCAATCCACGCATCACCGTACCATTTTCTTTGGCGGCGGCAGCTAGCTGCTTATTATCAGCCATGCTGCCTTCATACTTGTTCTTTTTACCTTTTTTATCTTCTGAAACATCCACCGCTTCATTTTTCGCAAGTGTGCCGCCAACTGAATCCCAAACAACCAAAATCTTGGCGTCAGGATCCATATTTTTTATTTCATGTATGAAACGTTCTACTCTATCACCACCTTCCAATATTAATTTTGATCTCACTAAAAGGAGATCATCAGAGCGTCCACCAAAATACTTATCAAATCTGGTGGCGCTAAATTTGTTTTCGGCATCCCACAATATCACTACGCAGCCCTGATCCTGGGCATTCTTCATAAACTGCATAGCGTGGGTGCTTTTACCGCTATCTGGTCTGCCTGCGATTTGGCAGATACGACCAAACGGCAATCCTCTAATTTGAGTAAGTGATTCCCACGGAGAATCTTTCCAACATACAAACTGGTCGTCTCTGTTTGGTCTAACCAGCGAGCTACCGGTGGAAACCTCGGCTGCTCTACCTTTATCTTTTCCGTATGATGCTTGTACTTTTTCTAATAACGCATTTATATCTATTTTATTTTTTGGTTTAGGAGGTCTTCCCATAATCAGCTCCATTCATCTTTACCTTTAGCCACACCTCTGAAGTAATAATGGGCATCTTTCAAAAATCCGAACAAATTTCGCCATTTATTATAATCGGCTTCCGCCCGGAACTGTTTCTTCTTCGCCTTTACAACTTCTTTATCTCGGGCTACTTCCTGTTTTAACGCTGCATCAGAAGTCTTTCCTACAGCTTTTCCTTTGTAATAAAAGTATTGCTCAGATTCTAATCTCTCGACGTCAGCTTTGCTTTCTTTTGATAAAAACTCAGCTTCTGATAAAAATTCAGCCAACTCACGTTGGGCATCCAAACATAACGCTGCGGTTTGTTCTGCAGTTTCCTGATCATACTTCTTTTTGTGAGCAATGGTAATTTCCTCAGCAATAGAAGAAATAAGAATAACCACCCGTTCCTCACGGGTTTCTTCAGGAGCTGCCTCTTCAGTCCACTCTACTTCAGTCATTCTTTTTTGACTGCTTTTTCTGCTTAGGCTCGACCTTAGAACGAATTTTATCTAATTCTTCCTTAAGCTCTTTTAATACCTCTTGGTGCTCACGATACATCTTCCTAACATATTGGTGCACCATAATATTCTGTAGAAATAAAACTATCTCCCAGGTAAATTTACCCACAGGAGGTCGCAAAAATCTTATTAAACCACTTTCGTCGCTTTCAAATAAATCATTAAATAATTCTTTTCCTCCAGTATAATGCTTACAAATTTCCTGATAATATTTCCACTCATCGTCGGTTAATTCTATTCGCCGGTTGGCAATAATACGCAATGCCATATTCTTACTTTCTACGAATAACACCCGCTTTGCCGCCGGAACCGACTTCTAATTGTTGGCGAAGACGGTGTATACGGTCTTGTCGCAAAGCAGGATGCAAACCTGACATATCATTATCTAAATCAGAAGATGGCTGTGCTGCTCCCATGCTGGTTTTTGTGGGCGCGCCTGTGGTCATAGCAGACAATACTTGTTGTGTATATTCGGGATCGCGAGCTTCCTCTACAAACTCTTCTGGCTGTTCAGGCGACGGATCTGAAAAAGCCTCACCATAATCAGTGCCACCGTCTCGAATTTGTTGAGCTAAACTTGCATAATCTGCCTGCGTTTTCTTGGGTTTTACTCCTGCTTGTTTAAGAAACTGCTGAATTCTATTCTCATTAACTACTAAATCTTTACCTTGTGGTACTTTTCGCTGAGATCCATAAAACTCATTAACTGGTTCTCCGGTACCTATTTTTCTAAGCTCATAATTAGATAATAACCATCCGGCAATTCCTTCGGGATCGTTTGGCATAGCTTCAAGTGCTTTACTTAATTCCCGCAAAAGTTCCTGCATGGAATCGTTCATTAATTCCCCACCGCAAGCCGGGCAAATATTGCTTTTAATTGCCGCTTTCCATTCGGGAGGTATTTCTGTTTGACATTTAACACATCGCATTATAAAACCTTTTTAAACAAAACCGTCCTGTACATCGTCATCTTCATCATCCAAATCGGAATAACCACGATCTACCAAATCATCTTCTATTTCTTCCAATAGAATGTCTCTCTCTGGCTCTTCTTGTTTGGGGTTTTTCTTCTTGGACCTACGAATAGTAACCTTCTTATTATCTCTATCGGATGGCATCTGAGGAGCAGGACAACAACGAGCTACGTCCCCAAATATTAATGATATATCACCATCGTACCAATTTAGTTCGCCATTTATATACAAACCAAGCCCTGTATCGAATTTGTGTTTATTATTCAATAGTTCCGAAACACGGTTTTGTAAATGTAACCAACCCTCGGGGAAACAAGTCATAGTCATTTGGTTGCCCCAAGGATCACAAAGGGCAACTTTAGCCATTACTTCGCCAAATATCTTACTATCTTCTTTTTTTACCTTAAATTCAAAGAAACTCTTTACTTCCGCCTGCAACATTGTAATATGTTTGGTATATTTACGTTGTTCTTTTTCCGTCATATCATCTGGTGGAGGAGGGTGCAGTTTAGGAAGTTTTTTGAAACTGGGAGCTTTCTTGGTAAAAAATCCGCCATATACTTGGAATCTATCTCCGCTGATACCTTCTCCCAAATATTCACGTTCCATGGCGTATAATTCAGGAATTGTCCATTCCTCTATATCTGCCGGCCAAGGATATTTAAACTCACCTTCTCTTTTATTCTTTAAATGAACTTGTATTTTCTTTTTTATATCAGAAGCATACAAATACATTTGTTTTCTAGTTAAACCGAATGAATCCAGGCTACCACTAGCGGCGAGGGCTTTGATGGCAGGGGCGGTAACTTTCTGACCATCAGTTTTGAGCAAGAAATCTTCAAAGCTATCAAACGGACGTTTAGCTAAGATCTCGGGGATAGCGTTCTTACCCATATCTTTAAGAGCATCAAAGCCTGTAAGCAAAGTTTTATCATCAATAATTGAATAGGTTAATTCTGATGTGTTTATGTTTGGCGGTAGAATATTAACATTTAGTGCTCTTATTTCTTCTTTAATTTTGGCTATGCTATCTTTTGCGGATGGTGAGTTAGAATTGACTTTATTCATTAAAATAGCAACCAAAAATTCCAACGGATAATGGGCTTTGAGATAAGCGGTATGATATCCAACCATAGAGTAGAAAGTGGCGTGACTGTTGCTGGTGAGCATGCCACTAGACAAATAGTATTGATGATCCGGATGATCAACCTCCAAATCATATGTTTGAACCTTACCAATGGAACGAACAGATTTAATGTTAGTCATTGTTTGTCTCTTTTTTAGCGTCATACGCCTCCCCGATAGTGTGTACTCCCGGGGTTGGATTATCTAAAATCTCGAATACTTTTTCCAAACATTCTTTTTTAAACCCAAAATCTCGTTTACGATACGAAAATTGATCATAAGAAACACGTATTAATGTCCAACCATGTTTAATAATATGTTTATCCAGTAAGCCATCTTTTAATTGAACACGTTCAAGCTGTTTTAATTGTGTTTCTTTAAAATGTAATTGTCCATCAAATTCAATATATACTCTTTTTGATTTGTCTCCAATGTCTATTTGTTTTCGTTTAGATTTAGTTGGAAATATTTCAGATTTAACTATTTGATTACGCTTAAATACATAATCATTGTAATTTAAAACCGCTTCAAATAGTATAGTTTCAGGCTTACTATGCCAAGTATTTAGCATTTTACTAACACATTTTTCATAAAAAATCTCAGGATTATTATCTCTCCATCGTTTCAATTGTGCAGCCCGCTTCTCCTGTATGTCCTTACGTGCCGAAGTTTTAATAGCAGTTTCTGATGCCTTTTTTCTCATATACTCAGTTCGATCCAGTATAGCCATGGCTTTGGAACGACGTTTTCGCTCCTCGGGGTTAGACATGATCGATTTACTAAGTTCTTTTCCCCTTTTATTTAAATATTCTTGGGCTTCAGGTCCTCTTTCTTTTATCCAACTACGAAAAACTTCTGAGTTCTCTAAGTTCTGTTTAGCATAGATATCGGAAGATTTCCTACAAATTATCTGATGATCTTTTTTATATTCCTCGGGATCAATCCCATGTTTTACACGAAGATGCAAACCTAGACTTAAAGCCTGAAAACCACAAATGTAACAGGTAACATAATCTTCGCCCTCAATTAAATTTTTAAATTTAGCAAGACATTTCTTATCATGTTGTAGAAACCACTCCTCAGTAATAAACCCTTTGCCACACCTTTTACAAAAATATTTTTTACTTACATATTGTGATCTGCAATGTTTACATACATCAAACGTCTTACGCAACACCAACACGCCCAAAAAATACTCTCTTTCACACCCACATACTTCATTTGTAAATAATACTTTTGTTCTCTTACCTTGAAATTTATTTATTAATTTAACTTTGTTCCTGTATTTTTCAGGTATTCTTTCTAAATATTGTTCTAGAGTATATCCTGCCATATTATCCTACCACTATTGATAATCCATCTTCTAAAATTTTCCATAATGGAAGCATCTCGCCAGTTTCCTGTACCCTAAACTTATGATCCAGCGTACATTTAACCTTTTCTCCGGTGTTTAATTCTACTTCTACAACTTCTAATTTACCGTGATCATAATTTCCAATTACTTCGATGTAAATGTCCTCACCAGTTTCTTCATCCCTTGATCGGACGAATTCTCCAGGTTGAATATCCTGTATTGGTTTTTTATAAAGATACTTCCCAGCACTAGAGAATATATCAACAGTTTCCAAAAAGTACAAACTCCGATTGAACCCATAGCCACCGAACTTTTCTATCACCTCACTCCAAATCTTTTTGCCAAATTTTTTACCAACTCCGCTATCTATAGATCCCTGAATAAAATCTTCTTCCCACTTCTTTACCTTCTCTGGATATTTACCTTTAGCTTTGGTTAACTTACGCAAACGATCCGCTTCCAACATTGACCAACCGGCAACGTCTTGAGCCAAGAACATTAAACATTCCTCATATAAACCAAAACCCAATGTTGGTCTAAATGCGCGCTCCAAAGATGGGTGGATTATTTCGACCGGCTTATCGCCATTCTTGGTTTGTATATAATCTTTTCGAATGTCCCTAGCGGAAGGTCTAGCTAAACTATTAATTACCGCCAGATCATCAAGATTCTTAGGCTTAACTTTTCTACACAAATCTATAGTACCACCACTGGTTCCTAGCTGAAATACACCAAAAGTGTCACCATTACTAATCATATCATATGTGGCAACATCACATTCATCATAATTTGGTGGATCTGGTGGCAACTCTTTGCCCGCCTTTTTAATTAGAGCATATGTGTTATCAATATCGTGCAATGTTTCAATTGCCAAAGTGTCCATCTTTAACAAACCATTTTCCTCAGCACGCTCTTTTTCATACTCAATAGAAACAGACCCTTCCTTGTCTCGTCGTAGTGGAATAAGTCCCACCAAAGATCGGGCACAAATAACTAAACCACCAGCGTGGGTAGACCAAGCTACAGCTTTGCCACAAATATCATCACCAAATTCTACCAATTCAGGATATCGTTTCGCATATTCGGCAAACAATGGGGCTTTTTCCAAAGCAGACTTTATAGTTTTTATATCGGCAGGTATAGCGTCAGCTATGGCGGCACCAATAGCAACAGCTGTTTTGCGATCTCCGCCATATTCAAAAGTGCGCGCTATAGCTTTAACATACGGTTTAGGCGTTAATGTGTTTACATTAGAGACGTGCGCTACATGATCCTCTCCGTATTTATTACGAATGTACTCATGCAACATTGGTCTTTGTGACGGACATACGTCTGAGTCTATATCAGGCGCCGACTTCTCTTTATTATGAAACCTCTCAAAAATAAGTCCATATTTTAAAGGATCAGCTACGTGTATATCTATTAAATACGCAATCATGCAGCCACCACAAGAACCGCGACCGGGACCGAGCCTAATATTATTATTTCTACAAAACTCTAAATAATCAGAAACAATGAGCATGTATGAAGAAAAGCCCTGGTACTCTATTACTTCAAATTCTGTTTCTAACCTTTCACGATAAATCGCTTGTTTCTCTGCAGGCACCCTTTCATTTACAGCTTTGTCACACCTATAACGCAAATACGCCTTATCTTCTTCCAAACCGTCCAATGGATTCTTTTCCAACCACTCTTTAAATTCGCCATAATCTTTTTGATCCTTTACAGGGAATTCGGGCAACTCCTTACCGCTGGGGTTGGAATATTTTGGATCAATCCAATCAGGAAACTCACACTTATCAGAAAAATAAATGGTATTTTCTATACACTCCTTGGCAAACTCCTCACCAAAAGCTCGCTTTAGCTTACTCAGAATCTCTTCGTCAGACTTTATATAGAAATCTGGAACGTTATACTTAAGCCTGGCACCAGAAGAAATAGGCTGCCTAGACCCAATCGCCAACATTACATCGTGAGCCTTGTGTTGCTCTGGTCTGACATAATGCGCATCTGTGGCAACAATACATTTGATCCCTAACTCGTCTGCTAATTTCTTTAATTGACGATTTGTAAATGTCTGATCTATTTCGTTGCCATATAAGTTAGCCTTGCGACGCATTGCGTGTGGCTGAAGCTCAATAGCTAAATCGTCTCCAAAAATATCTACCAATCGTTTGGCTTGTGCCTTGGCTTCATCAAACTTTTTGTCATTTAAAAGCTGTGAAATAATCCCATTTCCACACGCAGTAGTACAAATTAAACCTGAGCTATATTTTTCCAATATTTCCCAATCAACGCGGGGAAAAACTTTTTGCATTGCTATGATGTTATTATCGAAACCTGCTTTAACCAAGGTTAATAAATTCTTATAACCCTCTGCGTTCTTGGCTAAAAGTACAATATGTCGTAATCTGGCATCAGTATCTTTTACATCATCTACAAAATACATCTCACACCCGGCGATCAGTTTTACACCGGTACTGCGAGATAGCTTTAGACAATCCCACAAACCTGCACACGTACCATGATCGGTTACGGCAATTGCGGGTTGTCCTAACTCTTTCGCACGCTTGAAAAGCTCTGAAGGCTTAATCAAGCTATCCATAATCGAAAATGTGGTATGATTATGAAGGCTTACATAGTCCATGTGTGATTAATTGCTAAAATTACTGAGCCTCGACAGCAGTTAACAGCTGCATAAACTCATCTCGAATTTGTTCACAATTGGCTCCACCACATCTAGCATTAATTTTAGCCAAACCGAAGGAAGTTGTGGCAATAAACGAATCCTTTTTGGCATAAAAAAGCCCAGATTTGATAAACTGGGCTGGAAAAGTATAGCCAGACTTCTCAAATATAGAAATATGAGAGCGGCTAATCGGTTTATCAATAATAAAAAGCCAAGAAGTTGAATTACAACACGACTTTACTACACGAAATTCTGGCAATTATTCTCCTTCTTCGTCGTCGTCACTCACCTCAGAGCCGTGACTTTCTAACAAATATACGCAATAACGTTTCTTTGCTTCGTTTCCTTTTATAATACCTGTATATACAGAGGAGGCATCTTTAAGTTCTTCTTTAAGATTCTTAAGGTGCTCATCTGCTGCCATATCTTTTTCTGTGTTGGTGATTGTTTTCGCACAATCCACAATAATCTTGCTCAACTCCTCTGTAGAAGAGGACTCTGCTTGAGATTTGAAAGAATCATCAACATATGTTTCTAATATTTTAACCCACTTCTTTGGGAAATTTCCGTAATCTGACATTTTCTTACTTCCTTTTTAGGCACAAATCAAAACTCTATTCAAAATAACAGGCAATGACTCAGCAACTCTCCTAGTTTGAAACGGTCCAAATGTGCCCCAATACGGATCACACCAATACCAACCGTCATGCAAATGTACTACATTCATTTTAGGCACAAATTATTACACTCTTTTTTGGAAACCAAAAAGTAAAACCACTTGTAGAAGCCTGGTTTTTAGTTTCGTATGGTCCAAAAAATCCCAAACGCCACGACCACCAAAACCATTGATTATCGAAGCTATCATATACAATCATTGTTGTTTTAATGCGTATTGGTTAGACAGCAATACATTAACAATATGAGCGGCGTCCTCTAGCGTAGGCACACGAAATCCTGTCACAGTATTCACTATAGAATGTTCATGTACATTGGAGCCGTCCGACTCAATAATGGAAATGATAGGCTTCCTGTAGGCATCCGCCCAGCCAAACTCCACCACTGTACCAATAGAAACTTTTGGCGCTCCCAGTAGATACACCACCATCGCATCGCAAGTGAATACGTCATTACGATCTTTGGCGGTAATTCCTGCTGGACAAGATAGAGCCAAGGCGGTAGGAGAATTGGTTACACATTGCTCAGATTTATACGCATCTTTAATGTTGTTTTCAGTAACCAAATACTCTTTTCCACGCATAGGAGAAAGCGGCACTATATCTTTTTCTATCAATTGAGCAAACCGTTTTCTCCAGTCGGTACAGCCGTTATAGCTGCACCCTGTTATCGGACCTGAAAGATAAACTCTTTTCATATCTTATTCCACAATTTTTGCATGATCTACTAGCCACTGCATAGCATAATCATTACGTAAATTAGCCACTAAAGAAGCTAGTCGTCCATTCTGAGACGACTCGACAATGAATTGGCGTGTATTAGGAACGCCCATCATCTGAAGCCGCTTATCTACCAATTGTATAGCTTCCTCATCGGATAACTGAATTTCAGGTTCTGCCAACGTAATAGAATCCATTATTAGTGTAAATTTAATCTGATCTTTTGCCCTTTTAAGAAACTTTTCTTTTGCTTCTTCTTCCAAACCTTCCCACTTTACACCTTCCTGCATAGCTATTTGCTGGGCTTCCATGCTTAATAACCATGGTGGGACTTCAAAATCATGACTGTTAACTAGCTGATTCTTTATTTGCACACTAATCATCTGGTCTCGCTGACCTTTTAACTGTCTTTCGGCAGATGCATTAACCTCTGAACGAACCTTTTCAAAACTTTCCACCCCAAGTTTCTTAGCTAATTCATCATCTAGCGGGCACGGTTCCTTTTTAGATCCGGCATGCATGGTTACTACAGCAAACGCATTTCCCATCAACGGAAATTCCCTTTTCTCACCTGCGGTCATTCCTACGAGATTATCATCGAAACCACCTGGCAAAGCATTGCTGCCAACATTATACACAGCCCCAGTTTCTTCTTTCAAAACTTTACCGCTCGCATCATTTTCATATATTGCATAATCTAAAGTTATAGCATCTCCCGCCTGAACAAAATCATTTTCCTCATACGGGCGCAACGAACCGTGTTGTTCACGAAGTTTTTGCAACATTTGTTCGCGTAAATCGTCAACGGTGGTTTCTAAATGCGGCTCAGGAATCTCAAGCTCTTGATATTTACCTAGTTCAAAATCAGGTTTCTTTAAATAAACCAGCTCACAACTAAACTCATTATCTTTCAATTTTAGATCTTGAACTTGATGATCGCCTATTGGGCGCATTTTAGTTTCGAATAAGATATCATCATTTGCCTGCTGCAACATTTCCTTAGAAACCCAGTCCTTAATCTTATCCTTATAACGAATTTTAATCGCAGTATCGGTAGCCTTTCCCGGTCTAAAACCAGGAACCGGCAATTTTCGCAGCTGCTTTACTGCCTCCTGCTGTTTACCAATAACCACATCCGTGTCTGCGGTATAGTTAACTTTAATTTTACAAAACTCAAGTTCTTCAGTTTCAATTTGCATTTCAGACATTTTTTCTTACCAATCTGTTATTCCAAACGAATCATCACCTTTGAGGATATATTTTTTGCCCTCGGAACATTTACCCAAATAGTCACAAAACTTACACAAAGGTCCTGTAGATGGTCGATAAAGCTTCTCGGCGTTTATATTTTCAGCATATTCAAGAAACTCATCAGCTACCGGCATTATTTCAGAACGCTCAAACTCTTTTTGAATAGGATCAAACTTATGACGCAACATCACATAAGAACAACGAATCTTATCTATATCAGAATCATTATACATCAACGCCAAGGCATAGGTTTTTAATTGTAATAAGTCCTTTTTCAAGTACTTCTTTTCTTTACTACTCTTATAATCAGCAACATGTATTATTCCGTCAGCATCTCTTTGTACTACATCTATAAACCCATTTAAAAGAACCTTACCGTCTAAATCAAAAGAAAACGGTTTTTCTACTTCCAAAACTTCTGAAGGAGCATTTCGATTATTATATCTAAAAACCAAATATTCTTTTAATACATCGATACATTCTTGTTTTTGTTCTGGAGTAAGTTTTGGTCCCCAATCACCTTTCATAGCTTTGGAAAAAGCAAGTTTCATTCTTATATGGTCTGGTGCTTCGACCCCACCTATAATAGAAGATTGAAATTCTTCAAGTGCTTCATGTAAAAAACTGCCAAAAACCTGGAAATCTCGTTCTATCTTTGGCAAATGTTCGATGTATTGGTATCGATACTTAGCTTTACACGTTAAAAACGTCTTAACTTTGCTGACCGATAAATGAAATAAGTCAGATTCTTTTTTATGGGGCATGTTTAAATCAGTCTGGACCGTTTAAATGGTATCCACTGAAATACTTTAGGACCCGCTCTGCCACTCGACGATGGAAAAGCAATTTGTGATATGGAACGACTTGTAGATGCAGTTCTTGGTTCCTTAGAAATAATCCATCTATTAGAATCGGCATCGCGATAATAAAATGTATAAATATCTTCTCTTGGATTATAATAATACTTTACAAGAGAACCGGTAGGAACAGCTCCTTCAAAAGCTGTAGTTCTATAATAAGCTCCATCTTTTGATCTTTCATTGTTGGTTAGCGAAAAAAATTGTTTATTTATATGGGAAATGTTTGGATCTTCTGGTGGTTCTCTGCCATCTTGAACAATAACCAATGCCCTAGGGTCAAACATTTTGCTGTTAGCATCACTTTGCTCTGGTGGTGCTGGGGGTACCACAATAGAAACGGTAGCCGGCAACGTACCAATAGCTTCGTATTGTCCTAGCCGATCTCTATCAGAATATTTAATTTCATAATTAGTGAGATTATATTCTTCATCCGTTTCTGCTGCAGATGTTCCCGTAGCAGTTCCATCATATCCCGCTGAATATCCTGTAGTATTAGGATCATCAACGTCTACCCCACCCAAAGCGCCATATTGCACCGGCTGCGTGGGAGCAACATCTCCAAACGGAAACAAATCTTCTCCAGCATATCCTGTATTTGTTAAAGTAACCTTAGCATGGGGTACCCGGTTAGTGGTCATGTTTGCCCCATATTCTTCTGTTAGAATAGATGAACTACTTACACCGTCTGTAGCAAACACTTTCAACGTAACAGCTCCCCAAGCGGGCATTGTTATAGCAGAAACGTAGATATCTGAAGATGTGGTGGGATCTGTTCCATCCAAAGTGTAAAATATGGTAGCGGGTATGTTGGTAGATAATTCAATAGTAGCGGGTATGCCTTCCACTTTTTGAATTGGGGATTCGGTAACTGTTATACTTATAACCGCCATTTATTGCACCATATTGAGGAAACGTCTATTTACCGCCTTATTCTTGTCCATGCGTAGAAATTGCCTATATAATGCGTGAGCAGCACGACGCAAGGCTTTACCAATAAGAAAATAATCCTCGGAGTTTTTTCCTCCCCTTCTATACAGGGCAAAGAAACCATCTGCCATATTAAGCAGTTCTACATCGGGATTCTTCAGTCTAACCGAAAGAATAATACCATTGCCTACAGCAGACTTATACAGCCCTTCTTCCCCTTTTGAGCGAAGAAGTTTCAAATATTTATCTGCAACAATTTTCTTAATCAGCATACGCCAATATGCTAATTAATGCATAATTTCAGCCAACTTAACAGCTAAGTCCTCAATAGTGCCATCATTATCAATAACATAATCAAAAACGCTATCTGGAATGGATTTTTGTTCCATCTCGCTGGCGTGAGCTGCAGCTTCTCCGACTAACCCAGATCCTGGTCGTTTTATTCTTAATACTTTGCCGCCAGCTTTTTTAATTGCAGAAATTTCGTTGGAAAATCTACAATCAGCAATTACCACCCCCTTATAAGGGGCAATAGCGTGTCTAGTTGGAACTACTCCATCTACAGATGTATATCTTAAATAGTAATTAGATAAAAGTTGTTTAGATATGCGCATTGTATAATCAACCCACACATCTTCATAACACTTGCGCCCCCACTCGGTTCCAATCAGCTGAAGACTTTTTCGCGCGGAAAGATATTCACCATCTGGGCTTAAATAACGCTTATCAGGTTCATTTCTTTTCTCGCTGGGTCCCCACAACTGTTCTTCACTAAAATCGAACACTTCTTTACAAATACGCTTCATTAAATCTGCTAAAGAAATTTTAACAAAACCATATTGTTTTACTAGAATATCTGCAGCAGTATCTTTCCCGCTACAAGCTTGTCCCGAAATACCAATAATCATTCTTCTTCCTCTTCAGATTTCGAATATTCTAGCTCTTCTTTTTCTTTAAAATGGAAATAAACGCTTAACATCCACACAATAGCAACAACAGTTTCTAGAACTATGTACCAAGCCGCTAATACCAAATCATTGTTTTGGATGGCGCCTATTGCCCAAACACAATCCAAAATAACAAAAAGACAGCCCAGAAAAATACATAATTGGATATTACGAATCATTTCAACTCCATCGATGCACCTGCATCAACCAATCGTTTCACCAACTCATCCGCGTCTTCTTTACTGACGGCTTCACGAATATTACAAGGAGCACTTTCGGTTAGTTCCTTGGCTTCTTTTAACCCTAAACCAGTAATGGCACGTACTTCTTTTACCACAGTTATTTTCTTATCATTGAAGCTGGTAAGAACAACATCAAACTCAGTTTTCTCTTCTACAACTTCTTCAGTTATTTTGGGTCCAGTATCAAAAACAGGAGCGCTAGAAACTTGCCATTTTTCTTCTAACTCTTTGGTTAGAGACAAAATCTCGGTAACAGTTAGATTGCTCAAATATTCTACTACTTTACTGCGTTCCATCTTCGTCTCCCACTAAAATCAAGGGATTTGTACAAAAGATTCTATTGTTATATTCTACAGCAATTATTTTTCTAATTGTTTCTGTGCCCTTGTAAAACAAATCATTGGCTAAGTCTGCACCATTTTTAGAATCGAAGACCATACTTCGAACACAAAAGGCGGTAGTTAGTTTAGCGTTTACCATTGAGTAACCACTTTAGCATGGGCTCCATCCTTGCCCTTCTCGACAAGAATGGCATGCGAAAACTTATTTTTCAAACTATCATTGTGAGTAACAACAAAAATCTTGAATTTGTCCTGCCATTTACGTATTACGTCCGCAAATGCTTCTACTCCCGCTTTATCCAAAGACTGATCTACTTCGTCTAATTCCAAGAAATTGATGTTAACATTTAGTTTCTTTTGAATTAAAAGTGACAGTCCCATTTTTAAACTGAGAGCAATGTACATTTTTTGCCCACCAGATAATAAACTATAGCTTCGTTTTTTTCCATCAACAGTAAATATAATATCTAATGTATCTTTTTCGTCTTTAGAGATAATAAATTTCATTCCCAATTCTGGTCTTAGCTCTTGCAATAAAGAATTCACCTCAAATTGTAAATCGTCAAGTATAGTATTTATAATTAAAGTTGGAATTCCTTTGGGACTAAAAGCAAATATTCCACGTTTCTGTGTTTTTATTTGTTTAGCAAGTTGTATTTTTTGTTTACTATAATTTTCAATTTTACGTAAATCTTCTCTAGCCCTATCAATGGTTGACTCTGCATTACCAAGTTCCCTATTTTTCATAGAAGAATTGTTTAATGCTTCATTTAATTCCTTTTCTGTTTCAGAAATAGTAGAATTTAATTCGTTTTCTTTGTTTTGTAGCTGGGTAACGTTAGTTTTTTCTAGTTCCTTAGATAATAATTTGTGTTCTTCTTGTATTTCTGCCAACTCCTTCATGCTTAATTCAAGAGCTTCCGTGCCGTCTTTTATAGAAGCATTAAACTGTTCAATTATTTCTTTAACATTTTCTATTTTAGATTCTTTTAATTGTATTTCGGATTTCAAAGAAGTTATTTTAGCTTTTGTTTTGGTAATATTTTTGAGTTCTATTTTTAAATTAGATATATCCGTTTGTATTTTGGTAAGTTTTTGGTAATATTTTTTATAAGAAGCGGTTAAATCATCTTTTTTAGAGCTATTTTCTTTAATAAAAGTCTCGCGATAATCGTCTGTGATCCCCTGTTGACACTGAGGACAAACCTCTTCGCCCGGCAACGTATGTGCACATGCGTCTATTTGTGCCTGTGTCTGTGCTAGATATGCAATTCCTTTTTCTTCAGATTCCCTCAGCTCTTTTATATTCTGCTCTATTTCCTCTTCAGGTTTCAAAGGTACGTTGATTTTCTCCAAATCGTCATTCAATAACTTAATTGATAACTCCAAACCCCTCAAATCTGCTTTCTTTTCTACAATATCTCTGTTTATTTTCTCTATTTTACTGTTTAATTTATTTATTTGAGCTTGTTGATTAGCGATTTTAGTATTTAAAACCTCTAATTTGCCCAAACTGCCCGAAGCAGATTCAAGTTTTTTACTTATTTTATCACGTTCTTTAATATATTTATTGTTTTTCTCACGAATAATGTCTACAATATTTTTACATTGTTTAACTTCTTGAACTATTTTTTCTATTCGTTTAGAATATTCGTCAATAGTTTCTTGGGGATTACCAAGGGCTTTGATCTGATTCTCTACCAGGAGCAATTCCTCATCAACCTTCTTGGTTTTCTTTTTAGCAATCTCCTCGAACTTACTATACACAGCCAGTTGGAGAGGCTCTTTTAACATTGCCTTCCTTTTATCTGGCGTGGCTTCTGCTAAACCACTCAAATCACCCTGGGCAAATAAAACAGAGCTATTAAAAGCCCCATAACTAATAGGAACGAGCTTTTTTAACTCAATGGTAGCTTGCTTACTGGTTCTCTGACCCTTAGGTATCCATTTGTCCCCAGCCTTTTCCTCCAGTTTTAGTTCGCTTCTGCTATGACGAATGCGAATTGCCCGATAAATACTGCCACCAGCTTCAAATTCCAATGAGACTGTACACTTCTCCGCTCCCTCAAATATAATTTCCTCAATATGGTCAGAGGGATATTTACCAAAGAGCACAAAATCTATTGCTTTAAAGATGGTACTTTTACCAACGCCATTAGATTCACGAGGATCGTGTTTATTTTTCCCCACAACAAGGCAAGATTTAAAAGAAGTGAAATCCAAATCACTCTTTTTATTGCCCATAAAGTTTTCTATATATAATCTAAGGGGCTGCATTACTTTTCCTTGGCGTAGTATTCCTCTACACACTCTTCACAAAACTGTAAAAATGATAATCTCTCCTGCTCGTCTTCATATTCGAGCATGTCAGCATACAATTTGATGGCAGATTTTGGATCTACGGTGTATTCAAGCAATTCTTTTTTGTCTTCCGGAACTACCGCCACATTTCTAGACTCAGAAAACCTAGAAACATGATAAGCCCCACCATCAAATAAAGCAGATAACACTTTATCTCGGTCTATCTCTGCCCCTTCTGGGTCTAAATGTTTAACCTCCAAACTAATAATTGCATCTTTAACATCTAATTTATTGATTAGATCCAATAAAAACTGTGTAGGATCTGTTCCAGAACCAATATCCTTCTTTATTCTCACCAAAGGTCGGCTAGGAACAGGTATTTCCTTATGCGGCTGTGTAGGATCGAATAAAATAAGGATTTTGGTTTGTTTACATTCACCAAAATCTGATAAATCCATACTACCAATATGCGCAACATGAGGTTTTTTCTGCATAATCTGTGGACTATGTACGTGTCCCATCCACACATATTCATAACCTTCGAACATACTATACGGACACATCAACTCATTTGCGGCATCACCCAACTCGGTAGTATAAAACGAATCTACCAACGCCAAATGCCCCACTAACACAGGAATATTGTTGTACGGAATGTCCAACAATTCATACGGCAACTTTTCCCCAATCTTTTGTAAGGCATCATTTACTGTTTCACACCCTAACGATAAACGATCCCTAAAAGGTAATAACGTAAACGATACCCCATCTGTGTGAATAGTGTGAATGTTTTTATAAATAGTGGTATTACTTAAACCAGCAGCAGTAACCACATCCAAAACTGAAATATAGATATCGCCAGTACGACGAATATCATGATTTCCCGCAATAATGTGGCACTCTATTCCGCTGTCCTCACATCGTTTCAACCAATCTACAAATATTACAATAAGTTGTGGGTCCGGTTTTACATCTTCAAATATATCTCCGGTAATAATGAACCTATCAATCTGATACTCTACCCCTTGATCAAATATCCAATTCAACAAACGCAACTGATCAGCAACACGACTATTAATGGCGTTACCAATACCTGGCTTACCAACAGAAACACCCTTACCTAAGTGAATGTCTCCTACAATTATCGTTCTATTCACAATATTCGTCCAGTTTTTCTTTTAAAAGAGACACTCTAGCTTCCAAGTTAGTATAATTAAAAAACGGATCGGAAGCGTGTTGCAGAAGATACAAATCCAAACTCCAAGCTAGGGACTCGGCAAACGATAAAGCTTTATCATTGCCATAAAATTTGTCCACAAACGCTTTAAAGTACAAAGAAAAATCTAACAAAAGCTCATCTGACAGGTCTTCTTTTCGCTCTTTAATCTCTAAATACGCATCTTCTAGCGATCCAAACTTTTCAATTATATCTTCGGCAACCTGCATCACGGAAAGATTATGCATTGCCGCTTTAAACTGAACTGCTCTACCAGATCTACCACACCCAAAACAATTAAACCTATCTTCTATTGAGTTGTAATTAAACGATGGGTTACTATCACGGTGGTCAGGAAACGGACATTGCGTTTTATGTGTCCAGCCGCTAGGGCTATATGTTATAATTGGAAAATGAATACGATAAAGATTAAGCAAGTCTATAAGTGGCTGTTTTTCATTTGCGAGGTCTATGAGTTGTTTTACTTTTGGTTTCCTAAAATTCGACGATACATCGGTTTCCCAGCCAGAATCTTCTTCAACATCTCCACCTTCGCCAGAGAGACTGCCGTCGCTATCGGGTTCGGTTGTATCCGGTATCTCTCGCATAAACGTACATACTCCCCATACGATTCTTTCTCTTCAGAAAGAAGCTCCAAGATATCTTCAGAGGAATATAACTCTTTTGACAATTACTTGTCCTCGCTCGACGTTTCTTTCTCAAGCTTCTTTTCTAACGTATCCACTCTCTCTGCTAACTTCTTAAAATGCTGTTCCGTATTATAGGCAACAAGATTTACACGATCCCTTAAACTCAAAACGGCGTGTAAAAGCACAGTTAATACACCAACAGATCCTATTCCTTCAGGCTGATGTTCGTCATTATTCAAATGCAAAGCTAGTTGGCTAAGATCGTTGATCATTTCATTTTCTACATCCTTACCTAAAACACCCCTGTTTTCGGGTAAAGTCTTGTCATCTACAGCGTCATGGTATCTATTAGAAAGCTGTATAGCTTTATTTTTCAGATACTCATCTTTCTGTTGAACATCAGCAATTTCTTTTTCGAAATCTTCCTGAGTCTTTTTCTTTTCTTTGGGCTTGAAACGTGATTTGTTTGGATCTAACTTAACACCATTATTCATCATCATCATCCACACTTACCAGAACTTCTTTCTTATTTTCACCTGGCACAGGCGGTTCAAAAGCACCTACGCCATGCTCAACGCCAATAGCGTTGCGAATTTCGTGTACCATTTCTGTAGCCACGCTTTCCACAATTGCTTGAGCCTGAGCTGCATCAATATGTTTTCCATGAAAATCTGCAGTTCTTACGATTACATCCCATAATTTTGTTTCCACATCGCTCATAAAGTCTTCGCTGGAATAAATATAATGTGAATCGGTAGGGCGCACATCATTGCGTTCAATTTGCTGCGTAAGGTTTTCAGCAATTTTAACCAAGCCTTGAGTTTCAGCTTCTTCAGCTTCTGCTACCATTCTATTTCTAAGGTTTTCAGTAATCGTTCGCATATTATCTCCATACGTTGGGTGTGCTGGCGCCCATTTCATCTATCTCTTTATATCCATAATTATAAGAATCTCGTTCCCTGGGACTCATATATTGCCGTCTAGGTGGGTTATTATTATATAATTTATCCAATAACTCCGGTGTATTATCGAAATCTCCCTTTAAAATGTCCTTAAGTAGTCTCAAAAGTAAACGCTTCCTTCTTTGACGACGCCTATGTTTTTCACCCTTTTGCACACAAGAATGGGATTTTATCCCTAGTTGACTCGTTTGAACACAGAACTCAAGATAGTTTCTGTAGTTTCTCCTGCAGAATTGCCATCATCTATAACTTTTTGCTGACTCTCTATGTCTTCCAAAGCCTCGAACGCTAAAATAATAGATTTAGCCGCTTCTTTATTATTCGTTTGAGGTTCGTCTTCGGGGTACTTAATTTTCAAAATATCTAACACTGCATGATACATAATATTTTTATTCTCGGGGCTCATCATTCTCCTTGTTTTTATCTTCCGCCTCAGGAAGTTCAGCTACTTGTTCATAAACTTCGCATTGATGTCCAAGGCATTCCGCACAAACCAAAACAGGACCGCATCGCATGGGCGATCCACAAGATAAACAGGAAGAATAGACACGCCGTCTAGACTCAAGTAACTGTAAAGTTGCTTGAATCAAATATTCTTCTTCTTCTGTTATGTACGGATGATCAGACATTATGCGCTCTACCTTTTGTGACCCCGTATTAACCGAAGATTAATCTGCGGAGGACTAATCAAACACTTGCTTTGTGCCTTAATCCTTACCGCCTTTTCTTCAACAACTGGTTCACTGACTGGTATATCTAAATCTAATCTTAAATATAGACCACAAAGTCTATGATCTATAATAAATTTTTGATAGAGCGTATATTGCTTTTCTGACCAAAGCCGTTTTCCGGCAGCTATTTGATCGAATCTATCTTGTAAATTATGAATGAAATGCCGGATTGCAGAATATTCGAACATTGCCCTATCAAACAGGCGACAACTATCGAAATAATCCATCATTTCATTATGATTCTCTATATGATCACCAACCTTTAATATCTTATTTTCAATCCCTGGACAACTTACAAAACCATCGTCTACTCTTCCAAAGCATCCTAAAATAACGTACAGATCTTCGTTATTATCATTCGACACAGTGTAGAAATACGATTAGCGTGCACGCCGTCGCACATACTGTTGAGGACCCGGCTCATCTATAACTACCTTATTGGCTCGCTTGATGATAGTATACTTCTCTGCCTGTTCTACTGCGTATTTATCTCCAATAGCTTCCTCTAATGAACCCATTACAGCGCTAGAGACAAGTCGCACATACAGCTCATTTCCCGGAACCTCAAGCTTTTCCAAATGATCACTGACCTTTTGTCCAGGTAAAGTGAACATAGAAATAGGTAAATCCTTTATTTCATCCCAGATTTTGTCTGCTTCTGTCTGTTGTTTTGGCATATTTTAGCTCCTAGTCTTGCTATATAACACTAGTCTTCTTCTTTTGCTAAATCTTTAAATGCCTTTCGTAGCGGACTCGTCAAAACTAATCCATTAATTCTGTTAACTTCATGCCCATTTTTGAATAATAATAAGGAAGGAAGCCCTCTTATTCGGTATTTTTGCGCAATTACTGGCACCTGATCTATATCTATAGATATAAACTTAACTTTCTCGAATTCTGATTCCATTTTTCTAATAACTGGCTCCATCCTTTTACATGGGGCACACCACGCCGCCCAAAACTTTACTGCTACTAAACCAGAGTCAATATTAAAATCAGATTCATTCGTAATTGCCTGCATAATTAACACCCATACTGTCTAATTTAAAATTGGTTTATTAGTACAGTTTTAGTTAGAAACCTTTTTGTCAATTTTTTCTAAAATAACATCAGCATTTCTAATCTTACCATCAGAAGCTAGATGAGAAACCATCTTCTTTAATGATTCTTTAACTACCAAGACTAACTCTTCACGGCTAACTATTCCGCGCTCAATAAGAACCTGTTCTAACGCTGACACCCTAAACAATAATTCAGTCAGTGCTTGGTCATAATTTTGGTTTATTTCTTCGCTTTTTTGCTGTACTTTTTTGTCTTCCATGGTTACACCTACGTATAGGCGTAAGTATGCCTACTACGCCTACATACAACATTTTTTATATTTTTTACCGGAACCACAAAAACACAAATCATTAGGTCTTAACTTGCGTTTTTTATTAATCTTTTCTTTTATTTCTACATCTGGAAGTAGAACCCCAAATAAATGATCAATTTCATGAGCAGTTACTACTGCTAAAAAACCTCTCGCAATAAAATTATAAGGTTCTATAAGGTTTTCAACAACATGCAGCTCTTGATATCTATTAGTTTTAACAAATTTGCCAGGAAAAGATAAACACCCTTCGCCATCAAAAATTGTTTTATCAAATCCTTTCAACACCTTACAGTTAACTAGATCTATATTAAAATCTCCATGACGTACAATCGCCATCTTTTTAGCAATTCCGATCTGTGGTGCCGCTAAACCCACGCCCGGACTGCCAAGCTCTGCAGAATGTTGTAATTCGGACTCTAAGGCTTCACGTATAGAACCAATCTCATCCGGTAATACGTCTTCACATTTTATCCGTAGAGCAACTTCATCAGTTAAAATCATGTTTTATGCTTTCGAATACGTTCCCAATATAACCGGCTACCAAACCTAAGTCTTTTGCCACATTTGGCACATAACCCAGTTTCGTCCTTCCAAGAATAATGATACTCCGGAGTAGGCTGACTACAACATGGCTTACTGCCCCATGGGAGCCTTTTCTTTTTGATCATGATGCTTTAGCTTCGTCGGTCTTTTTTGAGCCCATTACAGATAACATTCTACCCTGCAAACTTGGTTGGCTAATTAACTCCATGTTAGACACAAGCTCGACAAAGCGTTGCAAAGTCTCATAACCCACTTCCTTATGAGCCATTTCACGACCCTTGAAGGTAATAGTTACTTTCACCTTAAAACCATCATTAATAAATTTCTCCGCATGTGACGCCTTTACTCTTAAATCATTAATTCCAGTAGTCGGGCGGAATTTAATTTCCTTAGTTTTAACCGACGTTTCTCTTTGTTTCTTGGCATTTTCCTTTTGCCGTTTTGACAAGTCATATTTATATTTTCCATAATCGATAATCTTACATACTGGAGCATCATTGTTTTTAGCTGGAGATATTTGCACTAAATCTAACCCAGCTTTTGACGCAATTTCCACAGCTTCCTGTATAGGAATAACACCTAAATTATTGTTATTATTATCTATACAACGAACTTCTCTTGCTCTAATCTTGTAACCTACAGGTATAAAATTCTTATTCTGTTTTCCCTTCAAAATCTGTTCTCCTTATTACAAACCTCACATACATTGTTACCTTTGGTTTCTGAGTTGTAATATACAACACAAGCAACCGTTTTATCGTCTTTCATTTTTACTGCTACCTTTATGACCATAAAAACTACATCTGAATAATTACTACTCCGCGTTTATCTTTTTTATTGGAGTCTTTATCGTCTTTTTTGGTGATCTGTTCCGGGACATAGTCCTCAATATATAAACGTTCTAGATAATCCTTATTCTCTTTTTCTTTCTTTTCGTAGAGAAATGGTAGCATATTTGTCTCCTAAAAATATCCCGAAATATGCCTAAATACCTACACTAACTCCAAGTAATAAAGTGAAATCTTGACGCAAATCTACACCCACACTTGGTACCACATACAAATTCTTAATAAGTGGAATGTGTGTACCAATATTATAACCCACCGGAGATAATAGAAAATCTACCCGGTGTTCCATGGTTTCATAACCCATTCCTAACCCCAGGAAAACCCATTCAGGAACTAACTTGGTTCTGCCATAAGAAAATAGAAACGCTTGCAAATTTGGTGTGACAGCGAAATTAGGAACTGTTAAATACCCACCAGCACCTACACCCATGTATAACGATGGAGAAAACCTGAATTTAGACTGTGGGTACTCTTCCAAAAATTCAGAGTTGTCCACTTTAATATCATGTTTTTCGCCATTTACTTTAACGCTAAACTTGCTATAAACATAATGGCGCCCCTCTTCGTCCTGCCCCAGCACATTAACTACTTGATAATCTCTAGGGTATACAGAAAGATCCCACGGCTGTTGTTTCCAAGCCTTAAAGCCAACCTCTCCCCAGGGCACTTTCTTATTATCAGAAAACGGTTCATTTAACTTTAGTCTTTGTTCAGCTCGCTGATAATTCCACGGATCTAAGTTGTCTCCTTCTTTGGGTTGCTCTTCTGAGGGACGAGGAACAGACTCATCCGAAGACATATCTGTACCTTTATATCCTACAGTCACAACTCTAACCTCTCCCACCCCTTTCACTTCAGCATCGAACTTTTCCAAATCCTTTTTGATTGGCTCTAATTTGGTGTCCAGGTTTTTCGCATATTTTTCGAGGTCTTCGCTGGTTACGTACTTATTCTGAGCCCTAATAATCTGGTCAGCAAGTTGTTTTTGTTCAACCAAAGAGCTTGCAATTGCTTCCTGCTTCTTAATTGTATCGTGTTGATATTTAATAATCAGCAATAAAGCAGATATTAATGCCAGCACGCCAGCAACTATCCCCACTTTCCATTTCCAGTTCATATGGTCCTTATTTTGTCATCTAAATCTATACCAAAAAGTACATACAGATCTTTGTCGATATTAAAAACCTTATTTTCCGCTATGGTGATGTGTTTTTGATACTGATCAATATATTTTTGGTATTCTGGATCATTAGAAAAATCTATTATCAATTGCCCAAATTCTTGTTTTACAGCCACAATGGGATTATGATAACGCATCGAACATAACATTTCGTCAATAACAACTATCCAAGCTGTAGGAATATTAATAAAACGTATTTGTGGATAACGTCCTTTTAATACTTCTATATCCGAATCATTAAAGTCGTGACGGGCATCAAATATTTTTTTAAAATTATACAGCATCATGTTTTTATAATATTTTCTAATTCTCGCATTATTTGTTTTATGTTTGCCACTAAACGATCTCTATCGGATTCTATATCCGCACGTTGATTGAACGCCTCCTGTTCAGTGCTAAGATTCCCGCGCCACTCCAACGGATTCACAGCCCACGCACTTGGGGCTAATTGTTTTTTAAGGGCTCGTTTGTGCAAGCAATTTAAACAAATACACCCGGCAGCAGAACCAACAATAGATAACCAAACCTCATCAGTAACAAAATATTCAGCGAATTCCGAACCACAATCATTACAGACGTCCATTTAACTACCTTGCTCTTGCGTTAACTTTTTAGCTAAATAATCCGCATACTGTGCCAAAAAACCATTAGAATACTGGCAGTCTGTATTTTCTACAGCTTCAGCCATAAGCTTTTGTACCACACCAGGAGTAACGTGATCCCTCATCAACTCATACAAAAAACTAACTAGCGCAGAGTTTTTGTTGAAATTTCCGCTAGCAGTCCGTAAATCAGCGCGTAAATCCATGTTTTCTTGGGTCATGCTCACCACGCCTCATCCTTATAAAACCCAGCAGGTTTCTTTCCATCTTCTGAGGTAATATTCTTAGACATTTCTCTCAAATCTTCCAACGCCTCATCATAAGAATACCCAAACACATTCACAGAAATAAACAATTCCTTAATATGAGAAAAGCTCATTCCATTGGTGTCCTTAACCCACTTCTCTATATCCAAACCTTTTATCTTATCCGATTTGGATAAGAGAAAATCAAGATACGTTTTCCTGGTTTCTTGTCCTGGGTTGTCTATCTTGTACCGCCGATCAAACCTGGATGGACGATTTTTTATACGTGGCTCCAGCTTTTCTGGGTAATTGGTTGTGGCTAAATATACAATACGCTCGAACCCATTAATTCCATCCAAAAGATTCAAAATAGAGGAGGAATCCGAATTTCGCAATAGCGCCTCAATATCTTCCATTATCACAACCACAGGGGTCTCTGGTTGAATTGTTCTAAAAACACGCATTCCTTGAATAAACAAATGTGGATCGGTAAAGTTTATCGCTACTCCGCCCTTTTCAATAACATCATGTACAATCAGTTTAACGGTACAACTTTTGCCTCCACCCGGAGGTCCATATAATAACATTCCGCGCCTAAACAATAAATCATATTCTTTAAATAAATCTTCTCTGTTCCAAAAGGTTTGTATGTCTCCCACAACCTTATCTATTGCAGAATCTTCAAACCGAATTAAAGATTCTATAGAATAATTTACCCTATTAAATAATATAGTACCATTATTATAACCTATGTCATACACATCCGGCGGCAATAAGCTTTCAGTTCTAGCAACGGCATAATAAGTATTGTTGTCTGAAGAAGACCAAAGTTGTACATTGGTTTCTTTAATTGATTCTTTTGGTTCCATATCAGTAATGGGCGTTTCAGCAGGATAATCGGGCGTAGGGGATGCCAAACCAAATTTGTTCATGTTTTTAACAAGCCTCTCCAAAGTTCGTGCAGTATGCCTTCTTTTCACAGCGCATGCCATTCATCAATAGTGTTTTTTACCAAAGTCAAATCTTTATGAGCTTCGGCTTTAGCTGCCGGATTTCTTAACAAATACGCCGGATGATATGTGCAGATAACATTATATCGTGATTTATCTATACATAAAGAATGTATCTTTCCACGCCGGCTGGAAAGACTTTGTCCAACTGTTTCGGATAATAGACGATCTGATGCTACCGCGCCTAAAGCAATAATAAGAAAGGGATCAATAATCTGTAGCTGCATGTCCAAATATTTAGCACATGACTCTATTTCCGCCGGTTCAGGATTTCGGTTATTGGGTGGGCGACATTTTACAGTATTAAGAATATACAAATCTTCCCGCTTATACCCCATAGCTTTAATCATATTATCGAGAAGCTTACCAGCCCTACCCACAAAGGGAATACCTAGTTCTGATTCTTTGGCGCCAGGAGCTTCTCCACACAAAACAATCTCAGCGTTCCTATTACCTTCCCCCGGAACCTTTTTACCAGAATCTTTACACAGCTCACATTCTGTGCAATTATTTATTTGATCAGCAACAAGTTTTAATAAACGGTCCTTAGGAAACAAATCAACCATCATCTTCTTCCGTGCCAGGTGAGCGTTTGAACTCAATTAACCTACCACCTTCCTCCATCTCGGCAGACAAATATCCCCAACCACTATGATGAATTCCGATTAATCCATTTAATATACCCAACAAACCAACTTCCGGATTATTTCCTTCTTTATCACACTGAACTTGTATTGTGGGATGGTTTTTCATTTCTTCATTGCATGGAACACGATTTTCTATCAACAACTTGATAGCTTCCTGGTCTGTTGCCACAAATTCGTTCAAACTTTTTATTAACTGGTCTAAATCAAAAACAGCACTCATGTCTTATTCTCCTGTAGATCCAAACCCGCCAGTTCCTCTGGAAGCATTTCTTTCTTTACACAATCTGTCGTATTCTTCGTTGGAAACAGAAACTACATTCATGCTTTCTAAACGAACAGGTCGCACCTGACCAATACGCTCTCCAAATTTGACCTCAAGTAATGGATCTTCGTGATGTGCTTTAAAATTAGCTAACCATGATGATCATCCACGAAAAACCCATCATTGCCCAAACACCAATAATCCGGAACGGCATCCTCTGGCGGTTTCGGAAAATAATTAAAATTATAAACAGGTTTCCAAATAGTAGGGGGAATATATTGCGATGAGAAAAGTAACTCATTTTCGAAAGTGTTGTCTATAACGCCATAAAGAGCATGAAGATTCTTCTTAGCATGAGTTGAAGAGCGAGGACGAAGTTCCAACCACCAGCCTGGTGGAGCAAACATACGAAACCCAAGTCGCATTTTAACATGGGTAAATGGAAAAAACTTTACACCATCAGGCTCGGCGCAACGAACGTCCCAACCAGTTGCCAACTCTTCTGCTCTTGCTGGAAGGAATTCGGGTTTATCTTTTAAATCTTCTCTAAGAGCGAATTTAAACTCTGGAATCTCAATCATCATCGAAATGGTTGTCGTCCACACCTTCTTCCCTCGACAACATCCAACGAAATTTATTCGCTATCTTTTTAAATTGTTCGAATTGCCACTTGGTAGCATCACCATACGAAAAACTCTCGTGAAAATGTTTGTGGCAGGACACACAACAAGTCACACCGTTTGATAGGTCAAACCTTTCGTCAGGAAAAGATTGCCAAGCATTCAAATGATGACTTTCCAAATAAACACCACGCTTCCCACAAACCTGGCAAGTAAAATTGTCTCTTACTTTAACTGCCTTTGCCCAACGTTTAAACATTGGATCATCGGTACGATCATCATCGTCATAGACCACAACTCACACTTACCAATTTCCCATAGACTTCATCAATTGTTTTATCATAACACCAACAGAATCATAACTTTCATTATACGTACTCCACTGGCTTTCAGATAAATCCTTTTTAGCGGCTCTAAAACGAGCTTCAATTTTGGATAATAATCTTCTCATAGGCTCTTTTGCGTTTTGTTGAAGATGTTTAGCAACTCTCTCGCCTTGGTCTATAGAATCTATTGCTTGATTAAGAGAATTTTGAATATTTTCAATATCGGAGCGGTCTATTCCGGAACCGAAAGCTCCAGATGTTTTAGAAATTTTATTTTCAAAATGTTTTGCTAGTTTTATAATATCCATAAATTACCTATCGATTATTGCATCAAATCTTGCAAACGATCTTTGTTCTTTTCAATCCAAGCAGCCACTCTTTGCTCTTCTTGTTCGGCAGGAGATTCTCCACCTACAAACCCCTGTTGCTGTTCATAACTACCCACATGTCCCTTTTCGTGAGCAATAACAATAGCAGAAGCTATAACGGGATTAGCATTATATTCTCGTGCCTTCTGGGAAACCATACCTAGATTAATATTAATAACAGCTGGGTCTTTGTCTGGACCAGATTCTACATGCCCAAAATAAGGAGAAACGCCCGCCTTGATTTTCCTAACACCAATAAAATAATTAGGATCCATTCTCTTCAAAACTTCTGTAGCACGCTGAATGACCGGTTGCATAGGCTCTACAACCACATTAGGAGACTCCAGTTGAACATCTGCTGGTTGAGCAATCTTGTTTAAAATTTTAGCCGCATCTACATAATTAGAAAAGGATTCAAGACATCCTGGACAAATGTCCAGTACTTTAGAACCTACTTTGGTGGTTTTTAGCTGGAAATCATGGAATTCCTCGCTACACACCTGACAATTTGCCGATTCGGATACTTTAAACTTGACCATACTCTTATGTTTCTCTATTACCAGCCTGAATAGCGTCGAGACTGCTGGTTTTTCCCATACATCCCGATGATGTTATTGCGATATCCAGGCGGAAAAGCCAAAATTAGTAAACCAATACTCGCAGCACTCACCTCTATATTTGAAAAAAATACCAACGCAGAATATAGAGAACCTTTCTTTGGAGGGGGCTCGATTGGTTTTAAACTATTATCAAATATTAACATCAAAAAACTGTGGATAAATGATATCGATAAGGGAATGGCTGCCCTCTGGACGGCTATCCTAATAGACTCAGAAGGTTTAAAAGAAAAAATCAGTTCATTTGTTCCCAACACATCTCATTTTTGGGAATTTAAAAAGGAATTAACGTCTATTCCTAATATTTTCGATATTACCGATGTAGGATTCAAAAAACTCGCCATACATCAAATATCTTATTCTGGTTTGGGCACGAAATCTGGTGGACCCTTAGGTGGTGTAAACCAAAAGTCACAATACAAAATAGATTGTCGCTGGTCCCCTAAAACGCTGTTTAAAAATATAGATAACATTTACCCACTATTATCAAACACACACGTGCGTGGGTACAAGTGTTGGAGTTTGGACTTTGAAGAGCTAATTAAAAATAATGATTGTCAAGCTTTTATGTATTTAGATCCTCCTTATTTTATTAAAGGTAATGAAATGTACCAGCATGGGTTCACCACACAAGATCACGAGCGCTTGGCGAAATCGTTACGCCAAACCAAACATCCTTGGGTTTTATCTTATGATGATTGCCCTGAAATACGAAAATTATATAGCTGGGCAACAATAAAAGAAATAGAGCTTAAATATACAATTAATACTGTAAGAAATAAAAAAGAATTATTAATTACGCGGTAATATTTGTAACCCAGGACCTACGGTTTGATTCCAGTCCTGCATAAGTTTATTGAGAGCTTCCTCTGGAATCTGATCAACAGAATCGGGGTAGACAAGCTGTAGCCATTTTCTAAAATCGCTATCTGGTCTAGGAACTTCTTTGAAGATAGCAACGATCTTGTTTGATCCAGAAAATCCAATTGGTGTATTTGATCTGGCAGTAAAGTCAAACAAATCATTAACCTCATCAGGACGCGCCAAAATATGTAATGTTCTAGTGACTTGGTCCTGACAACGTTTGAATTCTTGTTCTGCTTTGTTTTTGTTGGGCTGTTCTACATTTTGAACTTCCAAGTGATATTGTGCACGTTCCCAACTTCCAGCATCTACATATGCTGCTTTACGAGCCAAAGCTGGAAGATAACACTTTTCCAAAAGAACCTTGAGTCTCGTTGCTAATGCGGGATGTAATGGCTGTTTGAGTTTGTCCTTTATTCGTTCAAGATTAGTATCAACGTAATCTTTTTTCATGGCAGCGTCGTTCACGGTACCGTCTGATTTCCCAGACATTTCCTCAATATACGCCATCGCAACCAAAAACTCCGACCAGTGGGTCGGAGTTGCTGCCCGTAAGCCGATAAACGAATCCTCATCAGCGTCCAACGATTGCGGCTGTACTGATACTATAAGAAGAATTCTAGCTAGTTTTTCGTTCCGGCGGCGACCTCCAGAACCTAATGCCGTTAATAAATTGCTGGTTAAATATATACTATGTAAAGATTGGCGTGACGGCATCCAAAAACTTGCATCAGGATCTTCTGCCCAAGCCCTCTGTTTAGGATTAGTAATCAGTCCCTGGCTCAAAATGCTCGGCAAAACATCCTCAGCCGTTCCGTGATACATGTAGATCGGCTGAGCTTTAGCAAATTTCTCAAATAAATCAGCATCTTTGAGCAAATTTTTCCACATATTTGTATGTGGGATAATTAATATAGGAAATAATTAACCAATTCGCTTGCCATAAACCCGGCTATAAAACCAATACCCAACAGGATAACGATATTTGCGTTCTTATCAGTCATACTCAGTCTCCAAAAATCCCATATCCACCTATACGAATATGGTTTTCCTCATGTCCCACTCGTTCCCACTCGAAAGTATCGTCACCCAAATTAACGATAGAAAGATACAGTTCGACGAATGAATCCTCATCGTCAATGTAATATCCTTCAGTTCCATAATTTGTTACACATGAGGTATCCACGCCTGCTTCGTCTAAAGCATCCAAACGTTCTTGGGTAAGAAGACAACCACCAAACTCTACTCCCACCTCTTCTATAAAAGAAAACCCCAATTTCTTTGATCCTTCTAGGTAAGCGTTGTCAATTTCAGACTTAGACAATGTGCTACGAATAGTAACAATCGAAGACTTACCATGCCCTTCGTGAGCCCAATCTCCAATGATTAGATTGATTATGTACATCATAGTTCAACTCCACAACTAGTGAAAAAGACATTCAGTTTGCTATACTTTTCTGATTTATCACGCATACTTTGTAAATAAGAATCATAAACTGCGGTTTTAATTGTACGGAATTTTGGCAATCTCATCTGTCCAAAAGCATTTTTATAATCATTTTTTAATGATGTCCAGCTTGCAAAGCCCCGCAACTCACATTCCATTTTAGCCCTATCAAACAAAACAAAAGCTACTACATCCTGGTCTTTTCCGCTAATAAATAATTCATCACACCCATCGTGTTTAGCGCCAGAAATAGCATTTTCAATAGTATTAGGTTTAGAATCTGTTCCTATATTAAAAACAAAAGATGCCCCATATTTGTTTGCAGTTTCTCGGGTACAACTTTTCACCGCCACATCTAACTGGTTCGTGTCCAATTCAATACTTTCCGACCCACAGCTTAAAGTCCATGGACCATCAAAAGTATATCTAAGGTCCGGAGCCCAGCTCTTTCCTTTCTTATCATAAACTCTAAAATCAGGATTATCAGGTAAGTCCGGTCCCCCAATGTCAATTAAAAATTCGTTTACAGCACACTCAGGTAATTTGCTATCAATAATGTTTTGTTTTACTTTCCAACGGTCTGCTCTGCGTTGGTGTTGCATATAATTCATGTAGTTTTCGTCACTACATATTTGGTCAGCAAAATCCCAAACACGCTTTTCATATTGTTTAACATCAATTACAAATTCTTTATCGTCAAAAATAATCATTCCATTCATAAAAGTAACTCCGGTTAAGTTATACTGGGCGGATGAGGACAGCCGCAATTACTCAATTAGATATTTTTTAGTCTATCAATAGAATCTCTAATATCTTCTTGGGGAGTCGACGGGCACTCGTACCCAACACAAACGTACCCAGGTCGTTCTCGACGAGCAAACATCTCCAAACGATTTCCCATATCCGGGAACATTTTATCCAACCGGTCCTGCAGTTCTTCGGGTTTTTCAGAGTGTTTTGGTAACGCAGGACCAATAAAAACCGAACGTTGTGCTTTGTTCTTTCTAAACTTGCCCACTCTCCCCCTCACTCCAATCAAACATACCTCGTGAGTCTGTCTAAAAAGACTTCCCATATTGAAGTTTAATATGCTATTAAGATCAAAACCTTTAATAGCCTCTTTAAAATCATCAACTGACATTCCTTGTTTAATTGCTTTAATAAAAGAACTAAATGGATATATTTTAGTTTTAACCCAAATCCAGGTTTGTTTATAAGAAAACCCCCAATTTTTCATTGCCAGCAAACCATCCTCTAACATTGCCGACGGCACCCATAATGCTAAAACTGCTTCATCTTCAGCAATAGATTTTACATCCAGATTAATTATATCTTTAGGGTTTAACACATCATATTGCGCTGCGGCACCACGCTTAACTTTGCTCATCTTGAGTTTATCCCGCATTTCCCATGGGGGATCGGAAACTATAAGCCCAAATTTCATTAACTTTTGCTCTCTTTTAAAATGATGTCAATCTCGGCGAGAATTAAATCTATTTGTGCAACCTTGATGTTGGTAATAAGCGTCTCTTTGTTTTCCGCTATTTCCTGTCCTTGTTTTCGCAACTGGTTGGCTTTTACCAAATCACTAAACCGTGGCTTGCTTACATAGCCATCATGTTCCATCTGATATAAATCTTCCAAATTATCTATAGGAAGGTCTTGCATCAAATCTCCCCTGGTTTTACGGGTCATAATCTTTTCATAATCAGCGCGTATTCGTATCATGGTATCGGTGTTTTTGTTTAAATCTCCTAATAAATCATCCATAGATTTAACTTTACCAAGAAACAAAGGATGGTTCTCTATTTTATCACACAGAGAGTTATATCGTTGATTAACCCGGCGTTTGTGCCAAGGATTCTTTCGCTTCTTTTTCTTAGGCTCGTCAGCAGTCATCGCAGTACTACATCTACGCCAATACTCTTTAAATAGCCGGCTAAAATTCCCCTATAATTTGTAAAACCTTCGCGTTCCCACGACAACAACGTATCACCATTCTCAAAAGGCAAAAGTTCTACTGGCTCTTTACTATCTCTCTCTGCATCAATTTTAATGCTACCAAAAACATTATCTAACTGACGTTTATAACCATCATTAAACAATGCCGCAGCAGCCGTTTGATCATCTAATTGTTTTCTGCGATAATCTTGCAATAATTCTTCGTCAGGAATAGCAAAGCTCCAGGCTCCAGAAACATCAATATTGTCTGGTTTCGTAGAAGCGATGGCAATTTTTCTACCGGGACCATGGTTCTCTGGTTGCAAATACGATGCTAGATATACCTTCATTTTTTACACCTTTACAGGGGGTAATGGTACAATCTTTTTGCCCGCCAGCACATCGACAGAATACGAACATTCTACTGCCGGATGTACTGGAGTTCCCTTTTTAGATAAGCTAATTGTATATCGTCCAGGAATTAACTGCTGCGTCCATTTGCCAGAATTATTCGTTTTCGACGCACCAACCAACTCATTATTAGAATTAAAGACTTCTACTTTTGCCTGGCATACATTTTTATTATTATTTTCATAAAGAACCTGCTGCTGTACAGGGATCTTCTTCTCCTGTGACGGTCCGGAAGGATATCTGGCGTCTCGCCTTCGTCCTATTGGTTTATTCTCCAGTTCCAAATCGTCCGGATTATACTCCGGAAAATCTACTTCTTCTTCTTCCTGAACGTTTCCCAGGGTTCCATCAGTGGCTTTAATCACAGAAGACTTTAATCCTGGCATTGGTGCCTTCTGCGGCACTTTCTGAGGAGCTTTCTGTGGCTGAGCAAAATATTGCTGCTCTTCTTCCGTAAGGGGCTGAGACACAGCTCGCTCCAACGCCCCCAAACGATTAGATAAATTCTTTAAAAGCATATCAATATTTGTAAGATATTGATTTGTTTTCTTAATTTCTTGCTCTAAAGAAAGTAATACTTCGGATGCTTTTCTACTCATCGATAAAAATTCCTACATTAACCTTTAATCTTTTAAGAACAACAAAATCATCAATGTCCACATCATTTTGTGAATCGGTTAATATGTCGGCTAAGGTTTCTTTAACGAAATCTAAAGCACCAACACAAATAACACTATCATTATACAACAATATGTATTCGCCAGGCTTTAATGATTCCAGACCAAAGTTATCATCCAGCCCTACGTCATCAACTATATTATCTTCTCCTGGACCAACATTTCTACCCGTTTCTTTAACAACCGGAGGCGGCAAAGGAACTTCGTCCGCCATTATTTTCTGCTGCGGATCTTCTAATGCCTTGGTCCACAGGTTGTCCTCATTATCCCCACTGTGTATTTTTGCTTGTTTAGGAACTGTTGGTGGTCGCTGTTGAACCATCTTTTTAGGAACCACCTGGTTCTTCTCAGTAAAGGCAGCTGCTTCAGTTTGATCAATAGGATATCTAACAGGCTCTACTTTTAAACGATCATATTCTGGTTGATATGCTTCAGTTTTGGCAACCTTCCTACCGCGATAAGGGTTTCTAAAAACAGGAGTATCATTGTTCATAAGTTTTCCTCTTTGCTCTTCTGACGCATCTGCTGTCTCTGCTGTCTCTTTTCTTGCTTCTTACGCATGCGCTTTTCCCACTCGCCAGAAGCTATCAAACGCTGCTTCGCAGCTAATGCCAACCTGCGTTCGCGGGCTTCCTTACGTTTCCTGCGTTTCTTGTCTGATGGTTTTTCATACGCTCGCTTTTCTTTATATAACGATATAATCTTTTCGCTTTGAACCGTCTTTTTAAATACGCGAAAAGCAAGCTCAAAATCCTCCTTGGTATTTCCACGAACTACCACCTGCAGCGGAGAAAGTTGCGCCTGATTACCCAATGTATTATATTTTTTATTTCTTTTATACATTATTCTCCAATTCCAATATGATCGTAATGAGCGGGAGTAAAACCTTCTTTTGCCCTTTGTTTATCTGCTAGAAGTTGCTCCTTGGCTTTCTTTATATCATTTAATGTGGGTTTAGATCGATTAGAATGTAGGGCATTAAAAACCGCAGTTAAATACAATTCCTTTAAATAAGCATAAGAAAAATTGTTTTTAACACTATCTTGAGCGATTTCAGCATATTCTTTGCGGCGAATGCTACTACCAAACCAGCGCTTTAAATACTTGGCGGACATAGTTTCGTCCGGCAATGGTATTTCCCATTTCCTATCAAACCTAGATGGACGATCTGTAATAGACTCTTTCAGTTTGCTTAAATCGTTTGCGGTTGCAATTACCAAAATGCCATTATTGGTTTGGACTCCATCCATCAAATTCAAAAAATGAGACAGGCTTACGCTCGTGCCCAACAACGTATCCAAATCTTCAATATATAACAGACCCGGCTCTTGTTCCTGAGCGTACTCAAATGCTTCGGTAATAGTGTCATCAGTAGTTTGAGTAGAAGTATGAACAGTTACTGGCTTGAAATCGTAATTAGAAATGATGGTACGAATGCTGGTAGTTTTTCCACAGCCCGCTTCGCCGTACAGTAACATTCCACGTTTCCACGGAACCTTAGCCTCCTCATAAAACTTTTTAGCAGAAAGAAAGCCTTCTACAGAACCACGAATGTCTTTCTTTAAAGCTTCGGGTAAAAACAAATCTTCCCACCGCATATCACGAGAATAAGGATATCCGTCCCCACCAATTACATGTATTTCCAGATGGTCCCGGTCTCGCTCTACCAACCACTTGTCAAACTTGTTTCTAAATTCTAAATATCGCTGAAAATGCCTTTGATGTACCACCACAAAAAATGATACCTCGTCCTCATTTTGGTTGCCCTTGTGGAACAAAGCGGCATGTAAAAAGGTAAGAGGACCATGCTTAATCTTAAAAACACCCTGTGCCATAAAATGTTCAAAATTATGGTCAGATTTCCAAGACGCCACAGAATCTCTATATAAACAGCTTATGTGTACGTTGTGCTGCTCGCAAAACTCAATAAAACTGCCATCTATAACAATCTTATTATGTATATAGCAACCTAATTGTTCCGAATCTTTAACCCTCAAATCCTTCGCAAATACATTTTTAACCCAGTGCATTAAATCGATTAGATCCTCGCGGGGACGATCTAAATCGCCGTCTTTAGTTTTGGCTGTACGTGTCCAGGGATATTTTGGTTGAAATATCTTAAGTCTATCCCCGTTAAGATGTTCCTGCTCTTCTACTTGTTCTTCGGTTAGATCAGTATAAAAATCTGATTTTAAAGTAGTCATTTTGATTTTTTCTTCTTTCTAGAAGCACTTAATACTTTTTTAGCTGTTCTTTTGCGTTTGGGCGGCTGAATCTTAACCGGATCTATCCAATCATTGGCAGCATCTTCGGGAACATCTTCTATGTGTTTACAATTTGGATAACCCATGCAAGCGAGTTTTTTCTGCCCCGTTCCATTGCGATAAAAAACAGTTAAAAATAATTCCTCACCACAGTCGGAACATTTCTTACCGAAAGGTATTTTTGCAGATCCTTTGCACTTTGGATACTTTTCACAAGAATAGAATGGTCCAAACTTCCCATCTCGACGGCACATCCCTGCATTACAATTGGGACACTTTACTCCCGGCACTACTTTCTTTTCATAAAACTCTTTAATTACAGGTTTTCCGTCTTCAATATTAACACTAATAGTCCCTTTACAATCAGGACGATTAATACAAGCTAAATAAAAACCAAACCTTCCATGCCTTAAAATAGTTCTCTCGCTACATTCTGGGCATGGAATTCCGTAATCTGGAGATTCCTGTAGCTCGGCTTTGTGACATTCTTTCTGGAATGGTATAAAAAATTCGTCCAACATTTCCACATAGCCCAGCTCACCATCGGCTACCTTATCCAGTCTGGTTTCCATGTGAGCTGTATACTGATAATCCATAAATTGGAAATGTTTCGCTAAAGAATCCACCACCTTCTTGCCTAAATCTGTGGCATGATAAGACTTTTTTAAAACCTCAACATAGTTTCTACCACGAATCTTTTCAATAATTGCAGCATAAGTAGAAGGTCTACCAATGCCTTTCTTTTCCAATTCATCTACCAAACCAACCTCAGTAAACCGTGGGGGTGGCTGGGTAAACTTCTGCTCTGCTTTCACCTTCGGTGGTACAAGAACAACCTTGTCTTTTTGTGCCAGGACTGGTAATTGAATATCATCTTTGCCCTGTTTCTTGTGATCTGTAGCAATTGCTAGCCAGCCTTCGTATTTTAAGGTTCTACCATTAGCTTTTAACAAATGCCCGCTAGAAGATTCCACGGTAACACTAACTGTATCATAAACCGCGGGCTCCATTTGAGAAGCTACAAATCGTTCCCAAATAACCCTATATACCTTCTGATGATCATCGCTTAAAAATACTTTATGTGGTTCCTGTAATATATCGGTAGGTCTAATACATTCATGAGCATCTTGTGCTGACCCTTTGCTACCATAAATATTAGGTTTAGTAGGAACTTTGTAATTATTTTTTGTTAAATAATCTCTTACAGACTTAATTGCTTCCGGTTCAATTCGTTGAGAATCTGTGCGAATATACGTTACAAATCCTGATTCATACAGTGACTGGGCGGCTCGCATTGTTTTAGAAACCGAAAAACCATACCTGTTTCCTACCGCCTTCTGTAGACTTGGTGTGGTTAATGGCGGAAGTGGGTTTCTACTCTTCTCTTTGGAAATCACGTCCTTAATCACATAATTGTCTTTGTCAAGATCTGTTTTAATCTTTTTTGCTGTTTTTTCGTCCGTAACCTTTTTAGTATATTTGGCTACGAATTTCTCCTGTAAATTCGCGGGTTTAGCTAGGTTGGCGGCAATATTCCAATACTCTTCTGGGACAAAATTTTCTATTTCACGCTCACGATCCACAATTAAACGGACAGCAACGGACTGAACTCTACCTGCGGAAAGGTGGGGTCCAAAAAAATGACGAAGCTGTTCGCTCGCCATGAATCCAACAATTCTATCTAAAACTCTTCGTGCCTGCTGGGCATCAAACAAATCTTCGTTCAAATCCCCTGGGTTTTTAATTGCTGTATTAACGGCGGATTTGGTAACGGCATTAAAAGTAACACGTTTGATCGGTTTGCCGGTAGATTCCAAACAATCTTTTAAGTGCCAAGCAATAGCTTCGCCTTCACGATCAGGGTCGGTAGCTAGATAGATTTTGTCAGCACCAGTTGCGGCATCAATTAAAGATTTAACTACATCTTTTTTATCTGCTAAAATACGATACTTGGGTTTATAATCATTTTCTAAATCAACCCCTAAAGGAAATTGTTTATTTCCTATAGCTAAATCTATAATATGTCCAACACTGGCACGAACAATAAAGCCCTTACCTAGATAACTGGAAATCTTTTTTATTTTGTTAGGGGATTCAACAATAACAAGTGTATCTTTTGCCATAATTATTTTACCCGCCTAAACATAGGTTTAACCTTGTTTTTAATCTTGTTGTCGCCATTAACCAATTTTATTCGTTCCAAACGAACATTACCCCTACCAGCAGCAAAAGCTTCCATAGAATTTAATTCTACCACCAATAGCTTTTTCGAATTGGAACAATCTAACATCATAAGTTTTTCATTAATCCAGGGACCATTTGCAGAATGTCCACAAACAACTGTTTTGTCCCATGGTAGCTCTCGACCAGATGCTGCAAAGTTTTTAGCCAATTGGTATAACGAACGATCCCAAATAAACGTTTCCATCCATGATGAATCTAATGTCTGCGTAGGATCACACCCTCCGTGAACAAAAATATACTTACTGTCTTCGTAAAACAAATATAAATTATTAAGCATAAACTCGATATGAGATTCTGTAATTATATCTTTAATTCGGTCTGGTTTTAATGTAATTATATCAGTTAAATCCAAACTGGTATCTTTAGCATAGGATTCTATAGTTTTTACTCCACCTTCTCTCATCCAAATAGAAAAGGGAGAGTCTAAATGTTTTTCCCAATTATGTGAAACCAAACCTAAACCTGCTAATAATAACCATTCATGGTTTCCAATTAAAGGAATAATTCTTTCTTCATATTTATCATGTAAAGAAATAATATAATCCAAAACTTTAGCCGAGTCCGGACCACGATCAATATAGTCCCCTAAAAAGATAATTTTATCTTGATCACGCAATGGTAAAATGCGTTTACAAATAGACTTTAAACAATCATAATGTCCATGAATATCTGGAATTACGTATGTACATGCACGTGCAGGTCTCCACTTGGACATTAAATAATCTCACCCCTATCCCGCTTAATTCTATATGCTTCAGATGTTCTTTGCCCATTCCACTCATTTTTACAATCATTACATTTAAAAAGACAATCGCAATTCATGTTTAGTGTGTCTGGGTTATAAACAATTAATGTAGAAACAGAAATAGAATTACAATTTGGACATTTTGATATTTTTTCAGACATCAAAACCAAGCCTCTCCGGGTTCCCGAATTTGCGGGGCAAATCCAAAATTGCGGGCAATATGTGCTGGATGGGATACTGCCTTGAACATTATTCTTGCCACATCCAACGGTTTATCTATTTGCCACCTATAAGCTACTGCTAAATTATGCCAGGCTGTGTGCAATAACACTCCGGTCTGGTTATCAGGTAACTGCCATAAAGAGGCGTGACAAATGATAGGAAAACTCTCCAACGGTTCTGGATAATACTTGTCCCATTGATCTTTAGGTAAGAAAAACATGGCACTTCTGTCGGGCACCTTAGATAATGGTACGGCATCTAAGAACCACATAGCCCAAGAGGGGTTGTCGGAAGGATCTCTAAAGGTTATTTTTACCTTGTCGGATGCTACAAACCGTTCTCCGTCTCCAATTCTGATAGAGTACTTGTCTGTAAGTGTATGTATATCTGCGTATGCTTTTTGCGAATCCTCTAATACGGATACAACTTTTCCCTGTTCTTTATAATGATCAAGAGCTTCCATGATTTCTACCTTATCTATGTCTCCGGAATTATGATACAATTCCTTAAGTACTTTGGAACCAACCTTTTTAATTAATCCAACATCGTCTTCGCTGTTCTGATCTTCTTTGCCCATAAGATCTGTAGCGGTTTCTTTATTATCAGTATTAAATAATCGTTCTTTTTCTGCAATTAATAAACAAGCTTTAATAACTTTTTCTTCTGTAACATTTTCTGGTTTTATTTCAAAATTAAGTTCTGGTTTATAAGAATAAGCGGTTGTAGTATGGTAACAAACAGAGTTGTATTTTGTATGGTCTTGCGCACGTACTGCTGGTTTAAAACTATCAAAATAAACACCGAGTCTTTCATTTATACCACGAAATAAAGTAAACTTTTCTGCCTCGGTTAAATCTTCCATTAAATATAGATTTTTTGTTTGCTCCGGTTCTTCTTGAGGAAGCCCCAGCTGTTCCCTCAAAATCTTAGTATCCACAACCTCATCTTGGGAAACCCCAGATAATGCTCGCTTTAAAAAATCTTTATAACTTGTGCCGGCACTTTGGGCTTGTTTTATTTGCCCAAGTTTGCGAGTCTTACCGGGAGGTGTGTGAAACGGCTTAGGCGGAGCAGGAAGATTGTTCGCCTTTCCGTTTACAGCCTTTTGTAAAGCGGCAGTATTAATTGGCTGTTGTGGTGGAGACGGTTGCGGAGGACCGGCGTATTTAGATAATACTTGTAGAGCTTGTTTAATTGTGGTAATTTGCGCTCGGTCAGTTGCTGTTTGTAGCTGTTTAGTTAATTGTTGTATTGCTGACTGAGCATTAGATTGTGTGTTTTTCGAAGTACCCATTAAATTCCAAAATCATTTCGTAAGTGATTTGATGTATTTTATTTACATCGGGGTGTTTAGGTAAGTTGGATTTCCTGGCAACCTCGACAAGAGCAGCGTCCTCTTTTTCTGCAAATTCTACTACCTGTTCATAAGTTAAAGCACCATTGCGAATTGCTTTTAATTCTTCGGCATCAGGGCGTAATACCTTCACTTCGCCGGTTTCTAATATTTCTCTCGCCATCTTTATGAGCCTGTATAAATGTGTGGCGTGTTTACAATCATACTGGAATTTTCTTTCCAATTTAGCACGGTCGGGATTGCGATTCTTTACCCAATGTTGATATTGATCCCATTCTTGTTTAGCTCTGCGATATTTCTTTTCTTTTCCAAGAATTTCTAAAAAGTTTTCGCTGAAACCCTCGTACCGAGAAACCATGTCCCGTAAAGCTTCCTCCGTACTATTCCACTGAGCATCGTCATCAAATTCATCTACAGGGTAAGGTACAGAACCGTTGATAGCCAACCAAGTAGCTCTCAGAATCTTGTGCAATTCGTTCTTGAATGCTATTTTAGTATGCTCAGGTAGATCGGTTTGTTCCACCATAAAGGTATCCAAATCTCTTTGAATTAAAGCGTCAGCTGCACCAATTTGATCTAAAGGAATAATTTTCTTCTCTGGCAAACCGAAATCTTTTCTTTCCGGGCACTTGGTGGGAGGATTGTCTAGCCATTTTTTATGACGTTGAATTCTTTTTAGTTGGGAAAACGCATACCCACAGAACCGATCTTTGGCTTGCTTTGAGAGAAACATTCTGTTATTATCCAGCAATCGATCCATCACCGGATGCTTAATTAAATGAGTAGAGGGGTCGGTAAACAATATTTCAATAATAGAAGGATTGCATTGAGTAGCTAAACGCACGAATTTAGTTAATTCATATACCTGCATATCTGCTTCTGGCTCAACAACACCCGGATAATTCTTCCACAAATGTCTAGTTTTCTGATCGGTAGATTGTTCAAACCGGTCTTTGATCCCAATATAGGTATCCAGTGGAGGAATGGCTACCCCACGATAATCCCAATCACTATCTGGAGAGGCAAAACCGTAAGCCCTAGAACCTGCTAGTGTCAAAAATATCGTATGTTTTTTCAAATCGAAGTTCATGATGGCTCATTTTTAACAGAGAAACCGTACCATGTCAATAAATCAACATTCAAGTATGCATATAACCAAGCTTGCAAAATACTTCGCCCGAAAACTCGCTGCAATTGAAGATTGTCCAGATTGTGGCGGTTTAGGTTATGAATCTGAGGACAAATATTCTGATGCCAGGGGACACTACACTGTAGAAACCGTCTGCCCCACCTGTGAAGGAGAGGGGACGATTGGTGAAGAAGAGGATATTGAATGGACCCCTGAAGAAAAAGCAGAAATGAAAGAGCGGGGAATTAAAGCTAAAAAACTACAGGAAGAATTGGAAGAAAAAGGATTATGCCTTGCCTGTAAAGGAACGGGCAGATTCCTTGGTTGGAAAGATACAAATAAAATATGCCAGCTCTGTGGGGGCAGCGGGAAAAACAAAAAGCCTGGACCTGCCAAGCCCAAGAAAATTAGAAACCCCTACTGGACGCCACCAGGATCTGGGTACTAGGTTATTATATCCTTAATAGTTATTTCGCGTTGAAGACGTTCTGGTAACAAATCCACTATCCAACGAAACATTGGGGTGGCGGTTATAATAGAAATTAAATTATTGCAAGCTTCTTCGTAAGTTTTGCCAGTGGCTTGTAAAATATCCACATAACATTCAGAACTCATGTGGGTCGAATTCAAAGCATTAGACCCATAGATATCTACTCTAATCATGCGATATGGAGAGTTAGTTTCTATACAGCCAACCAAATATGCATATCGATCTGGTGATACGTTTCCTGGTTTGTATATTATAGACATAATATCACTCTATCACCGATTTGATTATCCACTCGTCGCAAGTAAATGTTGTTATTGGTAGCCAATCGTAAGTTATCCATTTTCTACGCGATTTAAAAGTTAAAATTCCACATTTCTCACAAACAAAATAATCTAAATCGTCATGCAAACACCATCGTAATTTATGTGTGCCTACAGAAATACGCATTTCTTTTTTCAAATTATAACTAAATTTATGGCTCATTTAATTATAGAACGAACAATCCATTCATCACATGTGAATTTTTCAGGCATCTTTTCACTACATGCTCCAGAAATAATATACCGTGATTCAAGTGCAGAATCGAATACAAAATCGAATACAAACATTCCGCATTTATTACACTTAAAATAAATGAATGGTTTACATCCGCCGGACGGAGTTTCTGATCTAACAAAAATATGAGTTCCTATCTTAATCATTTTACTATTTCGCGAATAATCCACTCATTACAGGAAAAATCTTTACAACTTTCCCAATTATACAGCTCGGCTATAATATAATAATTGGGATACGCTAAAAATGCCAACATCCCACAGTTAACACAACGAAAATAACTTAAACATTTTTCTTCGCCAACAGTCGGAACAAAGCTATGAGTGCCACTCTTTGCCATTTAACCACCCGCCAAAAATGTAACCTTTATCTTCGTGGTTTTCTATTAAACGAATACCACAATTACCACACGTAGGCTCCTTTTGAAACCATTCCGGTTCCTTATGAAGCCACATCATTGTAAAAAGTTTGGATACCGCCCCATGGCAAACCACAATTATATCATTGATGTTCTTATTTTCCTCATCACGTTTAAAAGTACCAAATGCCTGGTGAATTCTGCACGCAGCATCAAACGGAGACTCTCCCATAGGAAACCTAGCCCAAAACTTTCCATTATATTTCTTAGCATGCTGGAAAGTTTGAAATTCATCTGGAAACTTTTCGTTGGATTCTTCTTTTGTTAGCCCATCAAACAAACCAAACTGTTGTTCACAAAGTAAAATATGTTCCCGAACATCTAGAATATATTCCTGAGCCACGCCAGAAATTATACGTGCCGTTTCCCTGGTTCTACGATATGGCGAATGCCATAACCGGGCTTTAGTTTTCTTGCCGGAAGATATTTGTTTGCTTATCAAGTCTTTGACGTTAGCTACTTGTTTTTCTCCAATACCTTTTTGTTTAGCCGCTATATTAATAATGCTGTCTAGTAAGGATGAACCCAGATCCATACTTGCTGTAGGATTATCTTTAAGGTATTCTTTTAATTTTTGTCCAGCAATCTGAGCCTGTTCCATTCCTTCTGTGGTTAGAGCAATTTCGTGATCTGGAATAATCTTATGCAAAGATTTATCTACATTTGCTTGGGATTCTCCGTGCCGAACTAAAAAGATTCTCATTTCAACATCTCCGGTGGCTGCATTTTATGACGCCAAGCATAAACGACACGACCTGACGCTTCGAGATCCGCACCACATTCTAAACGCCATTTCTTTTGATCGTAATCAAAATACCCAAAAGCCACATGACAATCTTTGCTACCACCTGTACAACAATAAGCAATTATAACAATATCATTTTCCGAAGGCATCACGTCTCCGGGAACAAAATTCCATCCATTTTCGTATTCAATAATTTCTTTTTTCCAATTCTCCAAACAGGAATCTGCGGCTGCGGTAAAACCAAAATAAATATAAGCACCAGCATCAATGTGATGATCTACGTCCACATATACTTCGTTTAGCAATTCTCTTTCTAAAACAGGAATGTCACGCGGTGTCTTCATAAGGAACCTCGTTCCACGCCTGAATGTATGTTACATCGTTCTGCGTTTCCGGACCTTTGTATCCGCATGCGTTGCAGATAACACTAAACCAACCGAAACAGAAACAATATCCGAGGTTGGTACTACGGCACTTCGGGCACGGAGCTGCACGAATAGGTTTCTTATTTTCCATCTTTTTTTCCTAGATAGGCGTCCGTAGCTGCCCGCCTAATTATACGTCGCATCCATCCGTCAAAGCCAGTCACTTTACCAAACCAAAGTAAAAATAGGCTCAATACAACCGACGTACTTACAATTATTAGTGTATCGATCATTGGTTTTTCCTTATACGAAAAATAACATCAATCATCCGACAAACAAAAATATTAACGGAATTGCAAACATTCTGGAAACAGCGTGTCTTACTTGATAGCTAAAGTCTAGCTTTTTTTCCGCGAACATAGTTACATAAGCAACATGACTAGTAATAAGTATATCAACTAAAATAGATATACCGACTGCTACTTTAATGCTCATCGGCTGAAGATCACAAAATCCCACCATATACCACCCCCACAAACTACTAAACACATAAGCATACAATAGAGTTGAAAGAATCATTGCTGGAACATATAAAATATAACAACCTGTTTTCATTTTTATTCTCCTAGTTAAATCACTCGCTCTTTATGTACTTGAGGACAAGCATCGTAATCAGCAAATCCAGAATATTTATCGTATGCTAACGTATAATTCTCTTTTGCAATAAGTGCCAACACTTCATCCAAATCGCCTGATTCGTAATACACCTCGATCATGTCTTCGTCCATGTTTTCGATATATTCTTTAATCCATTCGCACGCACACTTAATGGCTTTCTCTTTTGTACTGAACAATCTACAATATGATCCTCCACCATGAATAGGGTGGGGATGAAGATCCTCCATGACGAGCGAATAGACTTCAATTTCTGATTCCATATTCCTCTTCGGCAAACAATCCAACCGCATATTTCACATATTCTAAATCTGGAGTTTCTTTCATGCTTTCCGCAACAGTCCCATCTTGTTCGTACAAAACTAATACCCATTCGCTCTTGGGTTTATGTCCACAGGCTCCACAGGTCTGTACATGCGGAGGGCTTGCTTGTGCTATAACTTTGTCTCCCAAAATACAAAACCAATCGTCCGTGCCAGGAATGCATACCCAAGAAAGTTCTGCAGTCCCCGTGGGGCACTTCTCCTCCCCGTCCGCCTCCGGTTGCTTCGGATCGTCCGTGGTGCGCTTGCCGGTGTCCGCGTCCACGTGCTTTGTACACGGACAATACTCCGCCTCGCCGAGCGATAGTGCCACCTCGCGCAGTGCCAGAAACGATTCGGGAACCTTGCCGGTGCATGTGCTGGACACAAGTTGCCCGCCGTCCTCGCCCGTGCATTCGACAACGAAAGACCAGCGCTGATCGTCGTCCACGCACGGCTCCGGTTGCTTGGTCTTCGGGGCAGCGGCGCGGAAAGCCGCATACGCGGTGGCAAGACCACGGTGTGGAGCTACCCATTCATCGGGCTCCGGATGATCGACCATTTGTCCTACTATTTCGACCACCGGACGCATCCGCTCTACCTCAGCAGTCAAGCGGTCAACGGTACGCGCGACAAGCGTAGCCGGCTCATTATCATCGTCTGACGTGCCATCACACGATATAACACATAGCTTCGCCTGTTTCTGTAGACAATGTAGCTTAAGCCTGGCTTCAACTAACTGTTCATACAATATTTCCCTGGACTCAATGGCATCATCCAGTTCCTGCTCAAGTTTATCAAGTCTTCGCATGAATCCACCCTACCCTATGAGCTTCGCATGTCCCATATGTTTTTATAGCTTCGTAGTGCTTCTCTTTAGCATATCCCTTGTGAGATGTAAACCCATATTCCGGATACTTCTTGTCCAATTCATGCATCGATCGCACCTGAGCATTCTTCGCAAATATTGAAGCAACAGCACATGACCAACTCAATGTATCTAGCTTTGGTTGAACATGTTGCAGAGAATCTTGTAATCCTTTAATGGGTTGATTTCCGTCCACTAACAATATCATGTTCTGCATCTGAAGTCCACCGGCAATCAACTGCATAATTTTATTACAAACAGCATGGTGCAATAAACGATTCAAATTCATCCCGGTATTTATTTCTTCCACAGTTACAGAAGAAAGAGTATAATTTTTTACTACGTTTGCTTCTATAATTTTCTGTTCTATTTCTAATCTTTTATTATCTTTATATCCTTTCGAATCTTTTAATTCAAACGGAAACTCTTCTAAAGGATATAATTCCACCAAAGATAGAAACATATCTCCTGCTATTGGTCCCCTGCCGGCTTCATCGAAACCAACAACAGATTTGCCTTTAGCCCAATATTGTTTATCTATGTCCCCAATCATACAATCTCTTTAATGATTCTCTCTTCAGGAGTTAGCGCATAGATTTCCTTAAATTCATCTCCCAAAGCAAGAGAAATTAGGCAGGGATCGTATGAAGAGTTGCCCATTTTATGGTTCACAGCGTCCATATAAAATGAAAAGTTACCTTCGCCTGCTGTCCAATAAATCGGATCGGTAAGCTTAGACAATTCATCTTTATGTTGATCAATAAACGCCGTATCTACACCAATGTTGTACCCTTGTTCTTTCTTAAGATTTTTGAGCAACTTTATTACATCAAACTGATGCGGAACAAATTGCCCACCTCGTCCGGTAGTTTTATAACCCAAAAGGAGCAAGGGATTATTTGCCCATCCGCTAGCTCCCCATGGTCTATATCCAACCTTTTGAGCCAATTCTAATATTTCTACAAACTCTTTTTCAGGAGCAACCCCTACTACGTGATGCAACACAATAGAAGGTTTATGTTCTCCTTGTGAATTTAATTTATTCACATCCTGTAGGTGGAAAAGAACACGTTTTACATCTTCAACATTATCAACACTAATACCTATTCCGCCTACACCAGCATCACGTAATTCCTCTATGTTGTCTTTTACCCATTTTACATTGCGCGTAGAAAAATTAGGAACAATTCCCACCGAATTAAAACTCTTTAATATAGCTATAAACTCTGGGTGTTCTGTGGGTTCTCCACCACCAAGAGCCACTTCAAATACCTTCACTTCATGCAGGGTTTTAATAATTTCTCTAATAACTGACATGTCCGCATGTTTACCATCCACTTTAGAATCCTGATAACAAAACTTACAATTCCTGGTACATTTATCAGTAATTTTTATATCCACTAATTCAGGAGCTTCAGCTCTGGTAATACTATTCTCAGTAAAGTTGAATCTTACTTTATTTCCTGAAGTGTGATCAAACATGGTCCAATAATCATACGTTTCATCATGCCTTACTATACACTCTCCACGATAATAATCTCTATCAAACCCTGCAAAAGCAGGAGCAAGATCGTTATCCGCTAACGGGTGTCCGTCGCTATTATCATTACCACCTAAAATAACTATATCTTTTCGGTGTAATTCACATTTCATCGCCTCAACCAACTCACGGCTTGGCATATGTCCCGCGCCCCAATAAGAGTCAATTTTATAATCACGTGGTATCACCCACATACTTTGATGATCAATATATCCATTCGGATCTACATCAATACCTAACCAGCTACTAGCTAGAAGCGCCGCTTCTTTACTTCCTAAAGAATTCCAACGACAAAATGATTCTTTTAATATTTGCCCTAGATATTCTAGTTTTGATTTATACGAGCCGAGAGTAAAATTATCCCAACCAAAATCTTGTTCATTGCTATTAGAAGTGCTAACCCCACCATTAATTACAACAATGCTATGGCTACTAGAACTGTTGGTAGCAAAACCTAAACGTATGTTTCTAATTTTCATGACGCAATCATACCACAAAAGCTATGCGCAAATCAAGACTCTTCGTGGCGCATACGGAAAATTAAGAGAAAATATTAACCCATTTGGTAGGGACATTGGTTGAATATACATTAATTTCCCGGCACGCGCTTTTCGCCATGCATCAAATAGTAAACCTTGTCTACTATCTTTTTTCTCACACGTTGAAGATACACGAGATTCCCCATCTCATAATGAGACGGGATACGATAATGTGTAACTTTTACTGGTGTTCCAGGCACAACAGTTTCATGCATTTTGATCTGCACAAAACTATATTCTTTAATCTTGTCCTTGATTGATTCTCCAGCATTACGATCAATAACATCAATAATCATCCCAATAAAACATGGTCCATAATCTTTAAATTTTCTTCCTCCAATGTAGCTTTCTGTGGTACAGTTAGGTATAGTCAAATCGCTTCGAACAGTAGCATTAAACTCAGAAACGCCCAAGAATAAAGAAATATTAGGATCCGTTAGAGATAATACGTCATAGGTATCTTCCCCGCGCTTTATTTCAAAAGGCAACGTATCCTGCATTAAACCAACATATTCCTGAAAAATCCTAGACTGTATAGGAAAATCTGCACTCTGCTTGCGGTGCACCAAATACGACACCATATCTTCTGGATATTTATTTAACATATTTTTGTATGCTTCGTACATACGAAGCTTCTGTACCAATGTTCCGGCAGAGTTTGTTCGTTTAATAGAATTTACCTGCTCATCAATAACGTCAGTTAATACTCGAAACTCTTCATTGAAGTTTTCATTTACTTCCATTCGCGTATCCGCATCGATTACTTCTGCCACAAACGTATCCTGTATCTGTTTGCTGTCTCTTTCTGAATCGGACATTGGTGTTTGCAGGCTAAGATCAGTTCTCTGAGTAAGCCCAACGGGGTGTGCCATTCTCTCAAGGCTGTTTATGTCACCACCAAACATACAATCATCATACGGACAAGAAATACCATTAGGACCATTCCATGATTCAGGAATAAATCTAAAACAATCAGGACAACGATATCCTTTGCGAGAATGTAAAGAAAATGCCCGAAACAAACGCGAACGCAGCTCAAGTTTTAATAACATTTGATGATCTAGTTCTGTCTTCTCCTCTTTGTTACGCAGATTTTTTATTTCATCTGTAGCTCTTTCCAACTCTTCCACACAAAATTGTGACCGCAACAACCTTCCTTCTTGAACTAAAAATTCTTTTCTTTGAAGATATTTGGCGGCTGGACATACGGGAGTGTTTGTTTTTCTAATACTATCAGTATCCCACCGAATTCTATCAGCCAAACGATTTAAACAAGTTAAAAGATATGTATTAATATCTCTACCATTGCGCCAATGCTCAGATTTGAAAATAAAAGTATAAACAGCAGAACGCAACTCAGATTTTGCACGCTCTTTAAAGGCTAGCTGAGCAAGAGAGGGACCTTCACTATTAATAGCAGAAGGTCCGTAGGCTTTTATTGCTAAGCTGTTTATTCTACTAGAATAAAACTCTAACAGTTGTGGTACTACCCACTCATCTAAATCTTCCTCTTGTAAAATTTGCGCAATTTCATTTATTTGTTCAACTATCGTGGACGTTTCTTGCATTCAAGCTCCCTGAGCTTAGGTTCAAATGTATTTTCGCCTAAGCTTGGGTTAGAAAACCGTGACCCTCTCGACAACGAAACTGCTAATTATACAGATAGAGTTCTCTTGACGTTGTCTTCTGCTGTAGTATAAGCAACTTTAAATGTTGCAAATAATTCAGGACTGCTAATTATAGCATGGCTTCTGGGTGTAAGGTTTTCGGCTCCAGTCTGATCCAAAATGACCTTAGAATCCACAGAAGAACTGACTCTGCATGCAATCCGAGCAGGAAAATTAGCTTTTATTAGCCCAGTTACCACGTCCGTAGATGGGCGCTGCGTCGCCAAAACAATGTAAATGCCAGACGAACGGGATCGCTGGGCAATATCTACCAGTTTTCTTTCAAAACTTCCTTTTTGTGGGTTCTTTTTATCAGAATCCCACAACATCAAAGCAGCAATCTCGTCAATCACTACAAGAACCGGAGGAAGTATCGAAGGATCGTCTTCAATACTCCGCTTACCAATTTCATTTAGGAATTTACCACGCATATCCATGTTAAAACGAATATCGTCCAACATATCCAAAGCCGCATCGTAATCGTATGCAATTTTGTAGGCTTTGTTTTCGTAGATTCCAAACTCCAACCCATTCTTCGGATCAATTAAATAGAGCCACACATCCTCACGACCAATAACGTTTGCAATAATCGTGTGAAGTACGGTAGTTTTACCCGAACCGGTTTCACCTGCCACAAGTAGATGTGGATTTTTTTCCATTTTAATCCACAGCTTCTCGCCTGTTTCGGTCTCCCCTAGAAGCAAAGGCAAAACACCAGCAGGTCGAGGTCCTTCAGCCAGCGATTCAAATGGTAACACCTCTGGGTCACGTTCGGCAACCGTAAATCTAACAATTCCTTCCGTAGGAACTTCCCTTACAGTAGGGTTTTTACTTTTCAGTGCCAGCGCAATCTCACGAGCATACAGCTCAAGCTTACGAATCCTACATCCCGGATTAAGTTTAATATCATACATGGCTAAATTGCGGTGCCGATTAACGGCAACACAACTAGCGTTGATCTTATAACCCACCAGAACTTCGTTCAGTTTGTTGATATCTTCATTCATGCTGCAACAATAACCGAACGATAGCTTTTTGTCAAGAAGATCCAACTGTTCCGTTCCATTTTCCTTTTCTCATCGCATCTTCTAAAATATCTGAGAAATGCCAAGATTCAATTTCTTTTTGCCAAACTGGATCGTGAGTAAAAACCGCCCCATGATCCATACGCTTTTGTAATAAAACTGTAGGTACATCTTCGTATAAAATATCTATTTCTTCTGCAATTTCTGTACGAAGAAGTCTATGTGAATTAGGAAATTGTTTCCTACCAAACTTATGTAACCATACACGAGATTGCCCAGTAAACCTGTCAGTAAGTAACAGATTCTGTCTGAGTAGAACCCGCAAATTGTCGCACTGAAACCCGTTGCCTGATGCAACAAGCGCACCAAAACACTTCGCTAGAGTAGTCATGTACAGCAATCTATCGTAAGTTCGGGCACTTGTCAAGCAAGATAATTATTTCATTTGGCTCAAAAAACTTGCATATTTCTTAGCTAATGTGTTTGTTGATAGCTGCAATTTAACAATGCTACCTGCAGTAATACCTATATTCTCAGCTGTACCCTTTGGTAATTCAACAACTAAATCGCAGGGTTCATCTGGACCTACCTGTTTTAATGATAACGGTTCTCCAGATATTATAGAAATAACTTTGTTGCCGCGGCAAAATATAATATCTAACGGAGAAATAGTGTTTCTCATCCAGAACTTACGAACTTTAGATTGTTTAAAGGGAAAACTCATTATGGGTGGCGGCCAACTCTTATACATTAATCCTTGTACTTGTTCGTCTTCAGTAATGGCTACTAAAGTAGGTAATTCATGTTTTCCAAAAACTACTTTGTCCATTATTGCTCAGCGGAACCCATGGTTCGTTGCAAGAAATTACTCAAATCTTTATAATATTTCTGGCACTTTGTTAATTTAATGCGGTTATCTCGATCAATTTTTGTGGATGGTTGTTTGGTCTTCTTTAATTTCTTATCAGCTTCCATTGCATTATGGTATTCAGAAAGATTTAATATCATCCCAAATACTTCAGCTAATAATTCGGACGAATCAGCAACATGTTGCCACACTTGGGCAGCTGTTGTATACTTTTCTTCTAACAAATCCTGCATATGATTCAATAAACGAGTTAATTCCTGGGTCTTCAACAAAACATCTCGTTTCATTCTGTCTTCTTCGCGCGGGAAAAGACCCAACCGAGTTCTGCGCCACCACCGTTTAAGAGATTTCTGGGCTAATTTTTCTATTTCAGGACCGTACATAGCAGAAATTTCCCTCTTATAAGTTTCTTCTGCTTGCTCCAACAAAGTTCTGAATCTATTTCCATTAACTCCCAATGCCCGTTTAAATATATTTAACACTTTATTGTACCGAATTAATACATCTTTATAAAGAGACATTGCCGAAGCCAGCTCTTCTGTATCATCCGGGCTTCTTTGAGCTACTCGCAATCGTGCTCTAGTTTCTCCTCCTAGTTTCACGATCAATTCATAGTCTCGATACAAACCCTTGTATTCTTCCGGCGACACTTTTTTCAACTGCTTCACAATATCTAACAGTTTCTTAACGTGATGTATATCAATCAGCAACAAATCTTCCAATATCCTCAGTGCTTCCTTAGGTTCATCCGGTACTGGTGGAGAAAAATAGCTTTCCGGTTCTGCTTCAGGCGAAACTGGTGCTTCAGTAGGGGCTTTTTCTTCAGCTACCTGAGTATGACGAACCATCATGCGGTTAAATATCTTAATAAACCGCATATCAAATACACGATGCATTGCTAATAATTTATATACAGCAGAAGGTATTGCGTCATCACCGCCTTTAGATAAATCTTCCTCGGTTTCATCAATATAATCAATCAAAGCCGTAGCAGTATGTAACAAGGCTATCCGATCCCTGTCTGCATCTTTTCCACCCAGTATAGGATACTGAGTGAACCATGTCCAGGCTCTACTTCCCCACCAAGACGCCTGTTTTTCTATTTCATTCTCAACGCTTGCCGCAACCGGAAAAGGCATCTCTTTCTTTCCTTTGCGACGTTTTTGACTATAATCAGACTGTTCAGATATAATTTGTTTAGCTTCAGTAATTACTTTCTGATATCGCGTTGCCATCTCTTCCAGGTATTGACCTATTTCACTAGGAAAGGGGTTTTTAATATTACTCGGGGGTAATCCTGCCCTAGGATCCCCTCTGCCATTTAATCCACGTTTAAAAGCAATAAGTTGTGCAATTAAGGTTTTAACCTCTGCGTTCCATTGGGATTTGCGCTCCCTTAGCTTTTCCTGGGCTGGATCCTCGGAACGTTTCCTTGCAATAATTTCCATAATTGGTATGCAAGAATATTAGAGTGCCCTTCTGCGTCGTATTGTTGATGAAGAAATGTGCTTTAATTTGATAAAATACGTCCTATAACCACCACACTCACACTTTAATTCTACAGCTATTTTGTGGTATGGATAGAACCCATCAACGGTTGTAAGATCTGTACACATTCGGCGTCTTCTAAAAATATGTTTAACTGATTTGGGATCACGAACCAGCCAATGTCTGCTGGTCCATGTGTAAATTAACGGCAGGTGCGTAGAATCGAAGCTATAACGAAACCTATAATCCCTAACGTTACCCATAGAATACCCACAAATAATCTCTTTAGAGTATTCTTTTCCACACAAATCGCAACGCACACGATTCTTAGGAATATCCAAATCTCGAAGTAGCCTATTCTTCTTCATCAGGATAACTCAAATCCCGAGTAACAGACGCTTTCCCATATTGTTTTGGCAAAAAATCATCTAAATCTATTTCCAATTCTTTAAAATTATTACACCTACTACAACAAACCTCCAAGGACAAAACGTTTCTAGTTACTCTTTCCTTCTCTGGGTTTGCAACTAACCGGGCTGCTTGCAAAGCGTTAGTATATAAGTGTCGACTTGTTGCTGAGTTCCAGGTAATGGGGAACCTGGCTCCAAAAGAAATTGGTTGACCAGATGGTTTAGAATCAATGGAAAATTTGCTCTTATTTTGTTCAAATGTGGAGCCTGACTCGCACAAATATATTGAGCAATGTTTAGAATATGGTGCATAACAAGCATCACATCTAAGTCTAGATATATAAAACTTTAATCTGGATCGTAAACTAACTAATACGTCATACATTCAGGCTCATCACGAACCCTTTTTCCGTCTTGCTTTTGGGGTTTGGGTAATTAAATCGGGAATCTTTTTCTTCGGTTCAACAATTTCATCAATCAAACCGAATTCCTTAGCTTGTTTTGCGTTAAAATACGTATCATCTCTACATACTTGAGCAATTTCCTCAGTAGTATGCCCAGTATGGCGGGCTAATGTTTGAAACAATCTCTCGTTCCATTCTTTAATCCGTTCTGCTTCCTTTGCTACATCTGTTCCTTTACCAGACAAATCTGAAATCTGCAACTGGTGAATCATGATTAAACTATTAGGAGTAGCAAACCTCATTCCGGGTGAACCGGCAGCCAATATTGTTGCAGCCGCGGAAGCAGCCTCACCTAAGCACACAGTTTTAACAGGACACTCTATATAATTTATGGCATCGTAAATGGTAAACAGCCCATCATGTACAGAACCGCCAGGGGAATTAATATACAGGGAGATTGGTTTCGTTTTGCTCTGGCTGTCCAGAAACAAAAAGGTAGCAGCTACCGTTGTTGCTACCTCCACATCCACCTCATCTGCTAGAAAAACTATGCGTTCCTTTATTAGGCGCGAATAAACATCATATAACATTTCCCCATCCCGTGTCTTTTCATAAATCATGGGATGGACAAAGCTCATTTTTTTCATAGTTACCTTGCTGTTCTATGGTTATTTATGCTGTGTTTGACTTAAAAGAATGTGATTTTCTTTTGTAATATCAACCACTTGCATATTGCTTTTCAATTTTTTCCAGATGTTCAGCACAAGAAATACAGGTGCTAGCTTCCGGATGAGCCATCAAACGTTTCTCTGGGATTTCCTCACCACATTCTTCACAAGTTCCGAATTCCCCTGACTCGATTTTTTCCAGAGCCAAATCTATTCTACGAAGAGCCGCAAGTTCTCTGGCTGAAAGCTTCTCCGTTACTGAATGTAATATCTTTCCTTGGATTAAATCAACATCATCACCTTCGGTGTCCAAGAAAGTATCTCTATTCAGTTGTTCCAATAATTGAGCACGCCTAGCAAGGAATATTTTTTTGAATTCGTTCAACTTTTTTCGCATAATCATGCCATGCTGTGAAAATATTGATAGTTGTTTTTCTCAGCCGGCTCGATTTCAAAATTATCCCACAAAAACACGAAAGCCCAGCTTCTTTTAGAAGCCAGGCTTTCATGGGTTTCGGTTTGTTTTTCTTATGCGCTAGCGCTTTCCTGCGGTCGCACATTCTGCAGCGCATCAAGGGGCACCGTCTTCGGCACGGGCTTGGCACGCTTCTTGTCACTATCATCCAGCTGACGCTTGAAGATAATGTAGGCTGCGCTATCGAAGTTCTCGATATACCGAACCGCAACCTCCCAGCCATTGTACTCAGCAACAGCCTTGTCGGGCTTGAAAACGAGGTCGTCCGTATCAATCTTGATCGAATCACGCTTGCGCTGATAGGTCTGCTGACCCTTGCGCTGGAAATACGGACCCTTCATTTCCTCTGGTGCCTCGCCATGAAGTGCCTCGAACTTATCGGAAGCCTGTGCCAACAGATCCTTATCGGTGGAGTTCTTATCTCCCTCGACCTGAATCTCCTCGACCTGCAGCTCCGCCTCAACCACGCCAACACACAGGCAATAGATATTGCGAGGTGACTTCGTTCCAGGCTTACGACCTGGCTTCTTCTTCTGAGTTTCTTGTTTCGCCATATTTGTTTCTCCTGTTAGAATTTCTGGGGTGCTTTCGATTAGCGTGCTCGAATCTAGCCGATCGTTTTGCTTTTGTCAACGCCTTCGTTCACTTTTCTTTCGCACAGCCAGCAAACCTACAGAATTCTACCGCTTTCTGAGAATCTTTTTCCTCTTCCTCTTCACCAAGCGCCATAAAACATGGTGTGGACGAAACTTCACACTCCGAAACTCCTCCACGTACCTCATATTTCCACTCGACACATCTATCCCCTCATGCCCATGAAACATATAGGGAGATAAGGTGCCGAAGTTTTTTATTGAAACGCTACGGTTTTCTATTAATTCTTCTGACAAATAGTCACAAATTACTGTAACCACATCATAGATTTGATTTTTTGATAAAGTTTTCCCAAGGTGTTTATAAATATTATCGACTATGGTTTTTTTATCTATTCTCATCCGGTTCTATTCCGGCAAATCTACGAAGACAATCTGCACACTTATTTATTGTAGCAGCTGAGGGCATTTCAGCCTCATCAGCAAGACGATCGGCTTCTTTATCCCACTTATCAGCAAGTTTGGAGATTCTATCTTTAATGATTCTTGCTTTTTTACTGTCCAATTTGTTTAGAATCTTGCCAATCTTTTTCATCAACGCCTCCCAAAACCTTCCGCTTCCAAACGCATGGTCATGAGTTCCGTTTCACAATCAGACATTTCGTCAGAAACCAGAAACTCGTATTCCACCGCAGCTCCTGCAGAAGCAGCTCTCAAAGGAAGAGCTGCTGTGAATCCAGAAACCTTCTTAACTTCCTCCAACGCTTTGCTGTAGGAATTAGGATTCTTTTCTACCACAACCGTTCTAACAACCGCTTGACGTTTCTTGCTCATTATTTTGTTCCCAGTTAAAATGTCCAATCAAAAAACCCAAATGATTATCGCTTAAAAACCCTTTGAAAACAGTTTCAAAATCTCCTAAAGATTCGGTCAGAAGATCTCGCACCCGCATTAAAATCTTACCCAAATGATTTTTGCCACCTTTTCCATTAATAACGCCCCAGAAATCATCATTCCAGGTATTTCCTTCAATTAACTCGGCGTTTCCAGTAAATAACAAACGCAATTGAAGATCTTTATGTTGCGCAAACTTATCGGAAACTATTCTCTCCATAATATCAACTTTAACTTCTTCCCAATCCGGACGCAATCTAGCTTTTCTACCCAATTTTTTAGTCTTTCGGGGCGTTGCGGCATCACGAATTACCTTTTGAACATCACGATCAAATACTTTTGACGCTTGAAATGCGTGCTCAACAGATTGAAATGTTTCTGTAATCCATTGGTGCTCGCCATTTTCATCTATAAACTCTATATCGGTTTGAAATGGACGCATGAAAAAATTAGAAAGAAATTCATTCTTCCCTCTAAACTCATCAATCACTAAATGATCAGAAAAAGTTTCTTCAGTTTCAGCATCAATAACTTTTTCGAAAGGATTATTCATTTGATTAGTTCCTTGGCATATTCAAACGCATCGTTTATACTTTGTACAGAATGTTCCATCCAAAACTTATCTTCTAAATGGTTCCCGTTTTTGAATATAGTTAATTTAACTGGTCCAGTTTTAATTCCCCAATCTAAATCAACAGTATATCCTTTTGTATTTTTAATTATTCGACGACACCACCGACGTTCTTCAACGTCGAAATTAGGACACCAACCATTATAAGTTACTCCACAACCTTCTGAATTTTCGGGGCTTAGAGTACCATCTTTTAGATTCTCCAAGTAAGACAAATAAAGAGAATCTTTTTCCTTAAATTCTTTTATTTCCCTCTCGCGACGATCCCAGGCTTCTTGGCTTCTTTTGCGCCTAACCTGTTCTTCCTCAGAAACCCATTCATTCTGAAATTCTAATTTGTTTCCAATACGTTTGAAATCTTTGTGAGCAACAATGGCTTTTTCAATCTCTTCGTCGTCTTCGCAATCCTCACCATCATTCAGCTGTATGTCTAATTGATAACAACGAATTATCCCATCGGATTCAAACGTTGGAAATTTACCATCCGACAATATACAATCATCCTCATATTTAATTTCTTTAAAATTCAACGGATCAGAAAAATCGTAGAATCTAAACTCATATGGGCAAGCCCAAAGGCATCCATCAACTACTAGAATTTGTTGTTTAGGGAAGTATTTGTGTATTGCCCAGCAAAACCCCCAACCTTTTTCGGCATCTTCTGGTAAAGTGTCGGATCGCTTTCCTGTATCTAATTCGATTATAGTTTGTCCCTGATAGTCCTCTCCGGCAACTAAATAATCATGACCGTTAGCGTGTCCAACAATCCAAGAAAATGGAAAACTACTATAGTTGCGATTAACATTTGTAACAAAATTACCATCTCTATATACTCTACCCTGAGTATATTCCCAACATCCTTGTTTAGTTCCGTAGCGATAAATATCTAATTTGTATCTGCCTTCTTGAACAGATTTTAGAAACTTTCCTTCGCCTTTAAAGTGTGGAAGAATAGATTTTCTTTTATTTTCTCGCCAATCCATTCCATTAAACCAATTCATTAAAAAGTTTTTCATCACCTTGGCAATACTCACGCAGTCGTTCATACCAAGTGTTTCTTTTGATTTTAAACATCAATGGTTTTTTATGTGTGCCCGGCGCTTTGCAGACCACGCCTTCAGGTCCCATGTTTTCTAATGTACCCTCACGTACACTATTAACGAACTCAGAATTGCACGGTCCCTGATATAAAACCTGAGCAATATCTAAATGTCCAAAGTTCTTCAAATACTCTTTAGGAAACATTATTCCCTGTTTATATAAGCACACATCAAATAAAGTAATATCATGCGGCTCGACCACATGTCTACCGAAAGCTGAACGCTTTCCCCAAAACTCTAGAAAGCAAATAGCGTTTTGACATCGTAACTTACGAAATATATCTGACAAATCTTTCTCATATTTGTTTCTAGCAAGGCTAATTGCTTCGCCCAATGGCTTCTCGTCTTCTCCAAGTAGCCTTTTCCTAGTTCCGAATTTATAGAAACCTTTCTTTTTGGACCATTCTGCACGTATATTAGATCCGTCCAGCTTATTGAAAGCGATTATATGAAATCCAGACTGGACCTCTGACGGTATTGTGGGATAGGTTTTCATTCAATTATATCTTGAATTATTTCTTCCAAATAATCTCTTCTCAAACACTTAATAATCCACGGTATAGATAGTGGCACTAAAAGACTTATGAGAAAAATTGTTTTAATTTTGCTCCACAACGTATAACTTGGATTAAAACCACCATACATTTTGTCAGCAACTACCGCTACTATAAAACTTAACAACATAATAATAGGAATAAACAAAATCACCCACCTATAATAGGACGACACCACACCAATAAAAATATAAACAACCCAAGAAAGAAAAGTTAACAACCAAGCTGTTTTTTCTTCTTTTGGTTCTGCTTCCATGCCTAAAAACATCAGTGTCTATATATTTTCCTGGGACTTGGTTCAATACGAAAAGTTCTTTCTCTAAAATCATACTCAGTAATAATGACTGTGGCACCTTCCGCTATTTTTGATCCATAAGATCTACAAAATATAATTACTTCCTCATCGCCTTCCCATACTACAATGGCTCCGTCCCGCCTGTCAACAGGATAAATTACCTCCCCGTATGTTCCAATAAGATTGTGTTTTATCTGCAATTGTGTGGGTTTGGTAAAAAAATACACAATTATCGATAACACAATTAAAAGAATCGGTGGTATGAATAATAAATATAACTCGCTCACATAGTTATATTATTTTATTGCGGTCTATCTCTCCAATTCTTTCCTTGAGAAAGAGATCTGTTAGCATCATCACGCCTTATGATGCCACGATCCAACAACCATTTGATAGACATGTAGATACAACGTTGTTTATCGTCAACAGTACCATGTTCTATTGCATTATTTTTCAACATTCTATCTATAATTTCCCGGGGCATTACAGAATGTTCCGATTGATCAATAAAACCGCAAATACTAGACAAAAGATTAATATAGGATGGGTCCAAATCGGCTTCTGCAACCTCAGAATTAATCATGGGCTCTTTGCTCTTGCGAGGCTTCTTAAACGCCTCATGATTAAATGTGCGCAATACCATCTCTAAATTAGATTTTTCTTTCCTCAACGCCTGATGCCGCAACAACTCCTCATCAATGTCATCAATTCTTTGCATTGCACGATTGCAAATATCCTTAGGGGTACAAATACCCCGATCAATACATTCAGACATATATTCTTCAACAAAATTATCGGTCATTGTTGTTCTCCACTTAGGAATATTCTGTCCACAAATACCATTGAGGCTTCTTTTTGATACCCAGTTTTTGGGCAATCTTTCGCCATTGTCTATCCAAAGTAGCTTGTGGTGGCATCTTGAAAGGTTTGGTATCTTCCCAATCAAAACAATGAAAACTCCACGCCGCTACTCCATGATCTTCAGTAGGATCATATCCTTCGCGCTGGAGACAAATCTCATCAAAACCAAATCTCTCAGCTAATGTTTCTAATTTTGAATAAATCTCTTCACCAAACGTATCATCTGCAAGCTTCAAAAGCCGAGATCTTTTATCAATAACACCATACCACAAATATGCAACCGCATTCATTCCCATGTTATTTCTCCACAAGTTGTTGTTTAGTGGGTGTTTTGATTTTTACAATTTTGATGCCACCAATGCTACCAAAAGACCATTCCATACTATAACAATTACTATAATCTGCCCAAGCCTCTAATCTAGCCTCAGGCTTCTTAATTTTCAACAATTCTTTTTTAGTAATTCCGGCTCCATCCATCATAGTGTTTAAAACTATATTTGATGCCACCCTAATTGCTTGTTCCTTTGAATTACACAAACAATATTCATCATCGCTGGTGTCATAAAAATAATTTATAACAAGAAAGTGAACCATCACCCAAATATCCTTTCAATACTCAGACAGTAAGTATATTTAACCTCACCATCCCGAACCTTATTTAAGGCTATTGTGCTATCATTTACAGCACATGTGTTGTGATCTTGAAACAGATCAATTATGTCATCCACTAAAAGATCTGCATCCTGGTTTTCTAGTTCGGGGATGGGATACTTAGAAACAATGTAGATCTTCATTTTTTTGCCTTACATTTCAACCAACTCTACAAGTTTTGGGTACAATTGATCGTAGTCTTTGCACGGACGCCAAGAAACCCCATAGTCAGCAAGCCTTTCCATACCAGCCGTAATCAATAGCTTATTGTATAAGCTCATCTGTGTCCATTCATTTTCATTCGCTTTAAGGAAATAGGCATCCTCTTGATCTGCAAATATGTGTTTTACACCATGAATGGCTAGTTTGTCCACACAAAATGTAGCACAAAATTCGTGGTATTCGTCGTCTCTGGTAAACAAATCCGTAGCTAGCGCCACCATGCGCGAAGTTCCCATGTAGATTTCGCCACACCAAAGCGGAAAACTTGAAGTCTGTTGCTCATTAGTGTCATTTAAATACTCTATCTTTAGAGAATCCTTTAATAAGAACTCCTTGGTGGTAATTCCAAGCTTCCCCAAATTAGGAGGAGGAACTAACCCCATTTTTCCCAAAGTATTTCTAACTAATTCTCGCGTAAGTATGTCATCTGCCATTAATATTGTCCTTGCGATTCCATGTTAAGAAGAATTCCATATGGTACCTTTGTAATATTTGCATCCTTGGTAGCTAAAAATATAACAGGAGCACGCGGTTTTGGGGGAAAATCACCAATGTACATATCAGAATAAAGAATAATCAGACTCGGACGCAGTTTGTTGGCTGCTTCAAATGCTTCATCCATCCTTGTACCACCTCTGCCCTTAAACTTCAAGGCATGTTTCTTTAATTCTCGCCTCACGTTCCGCACCCGAAGCACCTCCTGTACAATAGTATCAGCAGTTATGACAGTTAAATTATCTACTAATGTGCAGAACTTTTCTATATGTCCGGCTGCATATTTAAATTCTTCTGTCTCCATCGAACCAGAAGTGTCAACAATTAATACTAATTTGCTAACTCTTCTTCCTCTTTCTGTAGGAATAAATATATCAAATGGTAAATACTTAGGGTCCGGTTTAAATGGATTTCGATCTGTATTTCCTTTTAACGACTCTTTAGCGTACCTATATAAAATACGATACCATGGAACATTAGATTTTTTAATTGTTTCTATATACTCTTCATAAAAAGACGGCATTGAGCCTGGCATTTTACCTTGCGAACGACATCTTGCCGCAGCTTTCATAACCTGATCAATTATTTTTTGTTCATCCGCATCTACTGGAAGATCCTGCAAATCGTTTCCCCAAGGCGCCCCAAACTCTTCTACCATTAATTGGTTAATTGCGTTCTCTCTGTCTACATATTCAGGTTCCGGTATTTCTTTTCCATCAGCCGTAGGACGTTTGCACACAGGACATTTAACCACATCAGGATCTTTCCAGCGCCCATCCGCATAATCACCCTTAACAAACTCTCTGTTACAACAATGACAAAATGGCGTCATTCCTTCTTCTTGACGTCGCTTTACTTCGTTATTTAAATCCTTGTATATTTCTTCGGAAGATTTGTTGTGGTATGTTGGATCGAAAAGACAACATGGCATCTCGAATTGATCTTTCATGTCAATCCGAATCATAGAATTAATGTTAAAATCACAGCAATAATTGTGCATCACCCTTCTTTTTTTACCCAACTTTTTACAATGAAGCAAAGCAATATGCATCCATTCATGGATCGCAATAAACATTTTTTGCTTGAATGTTTTCTTCTCCCATTCTTTAGGGTTAATAATAACAGTTACACCATTGGTTGCCGCAGGCGCTGGTAATCGTGGGTCCAATCTTATTGGCATAGCCAACATTGGATAAGCAAATGGTGCAATAAGAGCCAGCGACGCAAAAACCCTACGTGTTTCCTCGATAATCTTTTGTTCTTCTTTGGTATCCATCTATTCGATTATATCTTTGATGGTTACATCTTCTTCGCTTAGCCATTCCCCATCATGTTTTGCTATAATCTTAGCATTATCCACTTGATAATCGTCTAAAGTTATCTTCCCAACATTCAAATGGTTGGTACAAATAACAAAAGGATCTGGTGAGCCATCGTGTAAGGATTCCTTTATCACGTCTCTTAAAGTAGCCATATCTGTGCTGGAAATATTATCTTCTACCCGAATAAACATCATGCTTCTTTTGGGGCGTATAGCTATTTCTGATATATAACCAATCTCCTCACCGTTTTCATCATGGACCACGGCGTTAGTGAAGTTAGTATCACTCATTATGAGCTTGAGTTTTCTCATTCTATTACGTCCAATATTTTGTATTGTGTCAAAAACCATTCCAAATTTATGAGCAACTTGCCAGCAGAACGTATTAATTCTGTATTACAGTCTTTCCATTCAGAACAACATCCTTTGTCTATGGGTGTTTTTCTGTTGTATTCAAAAGATAACTCCCAAAGAAAATCACTACATCGTTCAGTTATGCCGGCAAAAAACGGAAAGCGGGTTACTCGCCAAGTTGGTCCCATATAGTAGGAGTTGAAACCTAATTCTGCATCTATTCCGAATATTTGTCCTTCGTCAGGTCCTTTCCACAACTTACCACCACTAAGATGTCCCCACCTTGTATCAATTGTTCCACCTTTTTTAGCCATGTCAGACCCAAAGTATCTTGTATGGCGGCATAACGGCACCATTAAACGTAGCTGCAGCATCTAATGCGTTTTTAATTCTTTCTTGTGGTCTCTTTTTAGTTAATCCAGACTGATACATTGCCCCTAAAGCATAATTGGCTCCGGCGCCTATAGAATAATACTCCAAATTAGCCATTCCTACATCAAAATCATCCTCTACCGTATATAGTTGTCCGTTATATCCTAACAAAAATATTCCGCCAGTTTCAACAGAATTATCTACGGTTAGATATCCTCCGTTTTTATAAACCGATCTTATCTCGTCCACGAATTTAGTACACAAATACTCATAATCATTTTTGCAATCGTTCTTAGGCGGTTTAAACGAAAAACGAATTAATTGCCCCATCCTAAACGAAGAGGTGTACCCAAATAAAAACTTTCCTACTTTGAATACTTTTGGATCTTTTCTACTAACCACATCATACCTTTCCACTGCCGCCCCACAACTGTCTCCTCCAATATAGACCCTACTTCCATGAACCAAACCAACAATGCAAGTCATTCTATTATATCCTTTATCTGACCTTCCACACAAGTTAGCGAATCATAGCTCCATAATTCAATCTTGCCTTCGCTGTTGCGCACTTTGTAGACTATTTTTCCACATTTAATGCAGCGCAAACGAAAAACAATTTCGCCATCTGACGCAAAAATATGTTCTCCCAACCCGTCTAGTTTGAAATTTGGTGTTCTATGAGTCACAACGAGAAATTGTAGAAAAATATTCTCTCAAACAATTGCCACAGTGCTTACAAGCATGGGTGTTTGAGTCTTTACCACAAGTATAAACCAACGAATTGTCCTTGTAACGTGCAACAATATTATCCCAAGCTTCAGGAGTTATTACCCAATAAGAATTTAAAGTACGCTTCCTAAAAGAATAATTATCCCTATGATCTGCTGGGATAAATCCTTCGTAATGAGCCATAAACGTCAAAACCGTTGGCACCTTTCTCTCCGAATAATGTGCCACAACTTTATCTACCAAACTTAAATTCCAAGTATTTACTCTTACACGAACAAACATTAGGTTTTGGGGACAAGGATCAACTAAATGTGCCCGAACATCAGTCATATTACCAGGATTAACTGTAAGAACTACGGGTTTTTTAAACTCTGCTAACCGTTTTGGTATGGAGGTATTAAAAAACGCTGCCCCGTACAGCTCGGCAACCCTTTCCACTTCCTCCCTTTGTATATTAGAATCATTACCATCGTTCAATCTAACAATTTTCCCAGCGGTTCTGTTTAATGGAGGAAGGTTGGGTAAGTTTTCATCCAACGGTTCGAGATATGATCTTCCCGATTGGAAGAAACAATCGGGACAACCCACGGGACAAACACCAGTTTGCGGGATTGCACACAAAATTCCACTACCAACAGTTTTAGGATTCTCAATATAACCCATTTGTATTTCCTTTATGGTCTAAAGTCTGGATTAACTACACCTAAATCTACTGCCTCGACATACGATTCTAACCAGCTTATCATAAAATTAATATTTCGTGTCCACATTACCACCTTCGGCATTGGTAACATAACATCGGAAATATAATGACGAGTTACTTCCCATTCGCTCATACAATATATGCAATAATTTCACCATGTTAATCTAATACCAATTCATATTCTTCATCTGTAAAGTACCAACCATCTATAAGAGGTCCAATCTTAAATCGCGATACTAAAGGTTGGTTTTTAAGCCACTCAATAACAGTTTGACGATCTTCTTCGGTACATGTTCCGCGCCCTAAATATGCACAGAAAACATCCACTTTGTCACCAATACCTCCGCCAATACCAAGGTTTCTGTTCACCATAAATTCAATAAAATCATCCACGAATTGTAGGTTCTCTGGAGAATTATTTGTAACATTTACTTCCGCCAGAATACGAAAACCATCCTCGCGAAACTCTCCTACTCTCTTCTTTTTTCGCAAACGCTTTTTCATCGATCATCCTTAGTAGGCAGCCAACAATCAGCTTCAAAATCAAAATAATAATCTTCCTCTGCGGTAGAATTGTTTACTGCTAGCCACCAACCATTACCAAAACGTTTAGGGCGTTGCCAATCAAAAGTATAATCGTCAGATAATTCGGAAGTATCTCGCTCAAACCGAGCTAACGTGGGCGCCCTGCCACGATCTGTTCCTAAAGGATATGATGTAGTGTATCGATAGTGTCTATACATTTTGAATCCTATTCAGTCTATCAATTTCAGCAGCAATTAATGCCCCAGCTTTGATCAACAAATCACGTTTTTCGTCAGTAGAAGATGGCAACCTACCATATTCCAAACGTTTATCCCACTCTTTTTCCCATGGCCAAGGGTCAATAAACGTATGTTGCGGTTTGTGTGTCTCACAATGTTGAAAAACTTCAATACCCGCGCCTGCAGCTGTATAACAAACCGCCGCAATAGCTAATTCTCCATAAGAATGATTATCGTCGTGTTCAGCTGTCCAACCTTCTGTCTCAACCTGTCGTTTTCTTTCGTCTGCAATTAATTCTGCACCGCTTTTATTTTTCATTTTAAACCCTTAGGCGGCAACCCCGCCACAGCTCGTCCTAAATGGTATCCAAAAGAACCTTCAGGATACATATCGGCAAAAATTGCTCCAGCTTCTTCGATAATTGGTCGTAAAGCTTGTTTGCCTTCCTCGGTCATTAAAGCTTTGGCAACCATTTCTTCTGATTCTACCTTTGTCATATATCCTCTGAGCTTCTCCCGTCCGGAGTATAATACCCAATCATTCCTATAATAAACATCTGAACCATGGCATCCGGATCAAAATCGTTGTCCGTTCCGTTCATTGTAGCCGCTCTAATTGTAAATCTAGCAGCTTCTTTTACCGACTGTTCCCATGCTTTATGTTCAGGATGATCCGTTCCCAAACGAAACCGCATAGGTGGTTTGTTATGTCCTTTTTTATACAACCAATGTCCTTTCGGAAGCGGAAAACTACCACAACAAAAAGCAGAACCGTCCGGAAGTAATGTTGTCATTCTATTATTTCCTTAGCAATCTCTTCTTCAAGTGTTAAATTACTATCAACAAAACGAATTAATATTTTGCCATTGCTTATTTCTAATTTATACCCCAACAACAATCCAGGATCATGATCGGAAGGGTAGGGTCTGTATCGACTTTCATAATCTAAACTTTGGTCTATCCTTCTTTTTATCTTAAAAACCGAATCCTCATCCATATCCTTTAACAAAAGGCATAATATCAACTCATTTAATTGTTTGTTTTCCTTTTTTAGTTCCTTAATTTCAAATCTAACATCATCCACTTCTTTTTTGAATGCATCAAACCATTCTTTTATGGTTGTGTCATAAACTTGTTGAGCTACTCCTGTACCGTTACAATTAGTACATTCGTTAGGATAAATCCCTAAACCTGTACCGTCGCATTCTTTGCAAGGGATTAATATTTGAGCCATCATGCCGCCGCTATGTATTCGATTATATCTTCCATGATATCATCCGCCAAACCAGAATCTGCTATAATATTCATTATCCTAGTAGTATGAATCTGTTGTAGATATATGGTACGAATTTCTGGTAACAAATCACCAATAAACTGAGTTAAATTCCTCATCCGTAACGAATCTGCTTGAAATTTAAACGCTTGAGATTCGTCTCCCTTTTTACCCAACATATCTGGAGTGACCTGATCTGCCATAGCAAATGCGGCAATACATTGATCGCTTATTAGAACGGTTTCGTTTGGGCAATTATCCTTGGTAGCAATCCTTTTTCTTCCATCCAAAATCTCTTGTACATTAAATTTCAAATATGCTTCTCGGTATTGGAAGAATTCAGCCTGAGCTTGTTTGCCAACGAAATCCATCAGTTCATATCTAACCAAATTATCGAAATTCTCCATGGCTTTAATGTCGTCAGGTTTTGGATTAAGTTTTTTCTGCAACCGATCTATGGTTCTGCTCGCCATCACCCAAGATCTCGGGGTAGGAAATGCATATGTTTGTTCAAGATCATAGTTACATAACCATTCTCCATTCTTAAATTTATGAAATAGAATAATATCCTTGCGAACATTATGTTTAACTGCCCATTTAATCCAAGTATTCAAATCTCCTTCGACTTCAATATTGGCGCAACGGTTGCGAAGCTCCGGAGGAATTGGGTTGGATAAATGAGAATCCTCTTCCCGGTTTGCTGCTGCTATTACATACCAGCCTTTGCCAAGCTGAAGATCTCCAACCACTTTATTCTCTAGAATGTGGGTAGCTGCACCGAATTTAGAATCGCTAGCCTTATCTAGCTCATCTAAAAACACTATTCCCCATTTGCTTTCCTTAAGTTTTACTAGGTTTTCTGGCATAACAAACCTGGCAAAATTATCCTTGTCGGACATTGATGGCACAACTACACCCTGTAGCTGTTCGATGGGACGTTCTGCTAACCGTAGAACCAAACAATGAGGCGCAATAAACTCCAATAATTCGTGTGTAATATCATCAAAATTAAGCAGTTTGAGTTTTCTTTCTAATTCTGCTGTTAATTTTTGATATTCTTCGCCTTCTTTGTCGGTAATGTCTTTAGCCTTTTCGTAGTATTCTTTTTTAAGATCTTCGATCATGCGTTCGCACACAAGAGAAACTACCAAAAAACTTTTCCCCAATCCCGGCGGACCCCACAAAATAACCGGATAACTTAGGTCTGTATTATCCCAATCCAATTTGGTTAAGATACGTTCTTTTGCTTGTGCAATTGTGGTCATTTAATAACTTCCTCTATCGTTACTTCATCTACAATCTTAAAAACATCTAAGTTTAGTTTCATTGCTCTTTTAAGCGCGTTTTGTAATTCTTAACATGCTTGAGTTTCTGCTATTTCTTTGAACTTTTCTCTAATTTTAGAAGCCAAACTTGATTTACAAAATTCGTTAATCTCGCACAAAACCAACTCATTCGCCCAATCAGAATAAAAACCAAAATCCCCGCTATCTGACACATAGGCGTCTGGATGATTTTGCAACCACTCATCTAACTCTTGAGCAGTTACTTTTCTTGTTTTCATCATTCTATTATGTCCTTTATACAAAACTCGTTCAATATTTTATTAATATCTACCCCATGTTCCGATGCTTCTTCTAAAGCTTGTGTTAATTTTCTAGCATAATAACTTTGTGTACATAACACCATACCAAGTTGGCAACTCACATCTTCTGTTTTAGAAATAAAACGAACATGAGCGTAAGGACTTCCATCATTAACAGTTCTTTTAACCATCTTTGCGTCAGGATGATTAGAAAGCCATTCGTCCATTTCCTGAACAGAATTTATGACGATCTTTCTCACACAATCACATCCCTTATCGCAATTTCTTCCGGCGTCAAATACTCATCACATTTGCTAATATAATTACAAATAAAATCATCTACCTCAAAAGTTCTCAAATAATTATAAGGTATTTTAGTTTTACCATGCTCTACTTGTACCGATATCCAATGTGGATAAAGTTCTAAAACTAAATGAACTCCTTTTTTAAAGAATAAGCGAAGTTTTGTGCTGTCACTTTCTATTATTTTTGTAGCAGAAATACTACTTTCCCCAAAATCATCTCGCAATTTCTTTAAAGTTTTTGGAAACAGATTAGCCAAATAATCTGGATCCCAATATTCTACAAAAATATCGTCGTCCTCATCTATATGCAGAGTTAATTCAATCTCTGTTTTACAGTCACATTTAAGATCTTCTTCAGTCATTTAATATAATATCCGCTACAGGAAACTCTTTACATCCCAAAAACTGAGATCCGTTGTCAGTAAAGCGCTGAATGTTCGTGTACTCAATATCCGACAAACTATTTAATGTTATTTTAGCGTCACATTCTATACATTCAAACGAATACAACTGAGTGTCTTTAACCCAGTTGTAACTATGGTGCTTAAAAAACCATTGGTGGGACCGTACAGCAAGTACGTTGCAGGGTCCCAATTGGTTTAAAAAGTCTGTGAAAATGATGTGATCTGAATCACACATGTGTTTTTAGGTGCGGAAAAATGTGTTAGAATTGTTGAATAATGGCGTATCATCTGCCGGAGATGCCATCCCCACCTGTGTGACATGAATTCCGTCCGGACTTTCTATTACTAAATTAACCGTAACTTCGTTTCTATTATTTAGATTGTACGACGACTCAGCCACTGATCTTAAATCTAGCTCAACAATATCAAAAACCTCGGAAACTAGGATGGAATGATCACCTGTTTTTCCGTAAGGTAAAGCATTTCCCGCACGATCAATTTGAAATGGAGGAATGTGTACCCAGTGTGGATCAGCCTTCTTTTTAACCCCAAAATTATTATGAAATACCCCATCTTTTTTGAAATTATCAATAATATGTGTTCGTATTTTTATTTTATAATTGTTCTCTTCAAGAAATCTAGGAGAAATTTGTACTGTCATTCTTCAGGCTCTATCACCAAAGATTTCAAACCATCAACGGTAGCAGGATCCACCTGGCGGCACAACTCTAACATGTTTGCAGTCGCATTGGAAGGAATTTTTGAACCAACCATCCTCCCTAAAGAAAACGTTCTTAAATCTGGGGTTTTGTTTCGCTTTAATGCAAATAAGGCCGCCGGCCAAAGCCGATCTTTGACCGCCAAAGCATATGTCTTCATATCATTTATTCCCTTCAATTCTGCATAATCTTTTTCAGTACGCCTGAAAACTTCCGCTACCAACGGTTTTAATAAAGTTATTCTCCTAGCAATGATCTCAGGCATCATTGGGATCACATCGTCATCCTTACCCAACAAAAGAACCTCAACACATCCCCGCAAAGACGTAGATAACGAATCTCTCAAATGATTGTAAGCTAAATATTGAGGGCTTTTTACTTTTATTCGGTTATAATTAGCGTCTTTTACAACAATTCCTTCATGTTCTTCAGGACTCCATTCTTTTATTACCTGAATCAAATGATTTATATTATTAAAAGAATATTTTTTCGGAGTTTTAAAAGCCCCACCAAGGCGTTCAGCCCACAGCTCTGGGGACTCTTCTTTTAGGGTCTTGTTATTTTTAATTGCTAGGAGCGTCATATAATAAGTTTCGTACCTACAGACTATACGGTTCACTGGAGAGGTCAACTCGAAGCTGAGCGTTCTCTCAGAAAGTCCTACGATACTATTTGAAGACGTCAGCCGTTCCATTGCTTCATGGAGATTCTTACCTAACCTCATAAATCGGATCGTGGCATCCACCAAATCAGAGAACTTTAACTCTCCTCCATCAATATTTCCGTCAGCTTCTGGACGCCCCCGAGTAGCACATTGCCATTTTCCTTTGTAATTATAAACGTTTACACAACTTCCGTCCAATTTTTCGTAATAGCCGGCAGTGTTCCAGTCGATCTTTGCAGCCACTTCTTTCTGTTCCATATTAAAAAATCGGAACATAGGGCAAGCAATTATATTAAAGCTTCCCTCTTCCAGGATCAATCCGCGACATTCGCATGCCAACGGATCAGATCCTTTAGCTTCCAGCTGACTATAATTTAATCCTATTTTCCCATTCGAAATATAAGACTTCACCCCATGCTCTTGAAAAAGATCATCAAGGGTTTTACCAGATCGCAGATATTTTTGTACTAATAATTCAGTCATTGTCTTTTGCGAACAACTTAGCAAAATCTTGAGGGGTTTTCAAGGATCTTGGTTTAACAACCTTTGCCTGCCATTCTTTTAATTTCTGATCGATTATGTTCTCATAATCTAATTCTTCTCCAGCTTCTCTACGTTTTACCAACTCTTGCATACATTTAATTGCTAAAGGTTTGTTGATCTTCAGCATTTTAAACGTTACCACGCAATTAATTAAAACAGCAGAAGTTGCGTTAGTAATATCCTTATCCTGGATCTCTACCATTTAATTTATGCCTCAACCATTTTGAAGTTTTGAATTTTGGGAAAACTTTTGTAGGATCTTTATTCATCTGGAACTTTCCGAACCTTTTCAAATAAACGCTATTACCTCTTAATAACTGATTTCGAATCTCTTGAAAGAATAAAGAAATCAAAATGGTACAAATATCTTTACTTAAACCAGTAGAAGCACGAACTTTATATATTAATTCGGTTAATCCTGTAGCATCGACTGGGGCATTTTCGTGAATACTTTCGAGGTATTCGTCAATATCTGGGAGCAATTCTGGGTCGGACATACTGAACAAATTTGCTGTATCCAAAAACTGCTAACAACAGTAAACTGTTGTGTCTATACGTATACTACTTAATATACTTAAGTATAAGATCTATATTACGTAAGTACGTATTGTCTTCCGCGGAAGTCCTTCCGTAAGTATTTCCGCGCGCCCGCGCGATTATTAATTTCATAACCGAAACTCGACGAAAACGTTAAGCATTCTTTGTACCAACTTGTCGAAGAATTAATTTCAATTCCTTTATCACGGCTTCGAATAAAGAAACCTGATCTAAAATAAGGTTTTGGGCAGAGGTGTCGGTGGTTTTCTGAGCGATGTCTGACAAAACGAGACACTGGTTCTCTATTTGTTTAATTTGATTTAGGACCTGGAGGTCGGCTGCGTCCATCTCAATTTTATAAGCCCCGTCAGCCTTATTCCTAAAGAGCTGTAAACAGGTGTTCAGTGCTCCCAATTTTCCCATATGAATCCCGCGCTGGAGACTATCCTTCTCCTCGGAATCTTTTGAGTCCCATTCTTTTTTAGTTTTAGTAATTAAATCTGTTATTTCTTCAGCAATTTTATTTAAAATTTTAACATGTTCTTTATATTGTGCTTGGTTTAAAAGCATATTTCCTCAGGTAATTATATCTTTGATTACTTCTTCGTTGTAAGTTTTTCGCATTTTTTTAATAATTTCATCAAAAGAAGATAAGAAACTCAGCATAAAGTGTTCAAAACCTGCAGCATATTCTTTTCCGCTGGACACATGTACAATCTGTAACCCGGTATTTTGAATAAAAGATTCGTCTTCTTGTTGCAATAATTTTACAATTCGAGCTTCGCAGTCTGTAGGATCTTTTGCAATTAATGCAGCTCTTCCTACAGTTTTTTGTAGGTTAGTTACCTGTTTGAAAAAGAAATACGGTTTCTTCGCTGAATATTCAATAACAAAAAGCATCAATAAGCAATATTTAATTCGGGTTTGCGCGCAATCCCCTCCATAATAATTTTTTTAACCAACTTACCCTCGTCATTGAAAACAACGGAAGTTAATTTACCGCTTTGATAAATATCAGAATCAATATTACATGAATAATTAAAGAATTTAGCTTCTCCATCTCGTTGGGCAGCATGTCCAGCCACAATATAACCGAACCTTCCATCGTAAACATCATGCCAATTGTTTCCACCCTCTTTAGATTTAACTAGAGTTTGAACTCCATTAATATCTTTCCACACCAAAGGAATCATTTGTCCATCTTCGTCCACATCTCGAACATAAACAACTTCTACACCATGCCCCAAATCTCCTTCGGTCATGTTGGGAGTTACACCCGCGTGTAATACGGTTATCGTATTTCTGGTTTTGAAATTAAATGTAAGTACAAGTGGTTGGTTTGACCACCATTTTAATTGAGGAGTAAGTTTGGGGGTTTTTCTTGCTTTACGAATGAGTTTAAGTTCATGATTACCACGAACCGCATAACAAACGTTTTTATTTTGGAGTTTAATTAACTCATCAGTAATACGTTCAGCGGATTTAATTCCAAAACCCTTATCGTAAATATCTCCCAATGATACAAGCCACATATCTTCACGAGGACGAACCTCTTTCAGAGTGGCGTAGAACTGTTCCTCATGTTCGTGGACGTCTCCCATAACAACAATGGAAACCCCCTCCGGCACATTAACAAACTGTCTTGAGGTTTTTCTTCTTTGATCTTTTTGTTTAGGTCTCATTTTTGTTTTCCTGTATACAGGATCCGGTGGCTAGTGTCAAGTAATGTCGTGTAGTAGCAGTTGCTACAGGAATAAAGTCACGTCTGCGATGGTAATTTGCGGCATAAATGTTATGGAGGTAGGTATGAAAAAATTGGATATCAAAAAGCAAGATGACCGTGTTCTAATACCGCTTAGCGATTTGGATGAAGAATATGTCTCTCCAACAATTTTAATATCTCCCAATTCAAAGTTTCAAATTGAGCAACCAAACAACCAAAATACTACGAATCTTGGCTATCGATAGGTAGTAATTATTTCGCATGGAGTAGAGGATTACTCCATGACGACATTAGACCAGTATTCAGAAATCAAAAAAGAAGCTAGCAGAAAAAGCGCTGGCAAATTAATGAATAATTATATTGCTTATATTCAAGCTGTGTATGCGATTCATCAGTTTAGCCACTGGTTGTGTAAATCTCCGCAATTTTATGGGAATCACCTTTTGTTTCAAAGAATTTATGAGGCTGCTGGGGACAGACTAGATGCCGCCGTAGAAAAAACCATTGGAGTCTTTGGAAACGATGCCATTAATCCAAACGACCAGATGGCTACATTAAAGAAGTTAGTGGGCAAATATTCTTCGGAAGATCATTTAACCAACTCTCTAGCAATCGAAGAAGCTTTTTTATCGGTTGCGAAAGAAACTTACGAGGCTTTGAAAGAAAGCAACGATATAACTTTAGGGTTGGACGATTTAATCATGGCTCAATGTAATGAAGCTGAAACGTCCGTTTATTTATTGAAACAAGCTATGGGCTAGCCTTCAATCTATCTGAAGGTGTAGCTTTATATACTTCTTTCATGCCATTTAATATACGAAGTGCGGCATCAGAGATAAGCGCTCGTGCCGAATATGTTACATAAGAACTTGGTTTAATAGCTTCGATGTAGCCGGTAGCTGTTCTTAAGTGATCTATTGCGTCTGAAAAATTATCATAGCCAGGAATATATTCGAAGTCTGGCATTTCCTGTTCTCGTATACGCTGAGAGTCTTCTGGGGTAACGGATAGCATAGTACGTTCTGGGGGGCGTTCTAGGGGGTGCTGCCTATGTGGAAGCTCTACTGCTGTCGGTTCTTCTACACCCAACGCTAGTTTAGCGTATTTCTTAGCTAATAATTCTATTTTAGCATAATCCATACTTGGATGGCTAATTATGCCATTAGCGAGTATAACCTAAACTAGCGGTAAATTGGCGTGCCATTTTTTCATCCATGGCAATTTTTTGGTTTTCATTACCTGGATACTGGTCAAACACCTCATAGTAAAATGAGTACATATGAAACAGTTCATGTGAAAACACACTAGCAAACGGCGGGATTTCCGGATCATTCAAAGTAACATCATTCATAATGAAAATCCACTTTTCGATTCTAGAAGCACATCCCAGCAATGGAAACGGTGTTTCCCAAGCTTCACAGATGCGTCCATCCTCATCGCAAAAACGGGTACGATCTTCAAATCTCCAAGTCATATCATTAAGCGCACGATAATCTCTACCATTAGTAAGCGGAGACCATGGCAACATTGAGACGTTTATTTCGAATTTAACGTTTGGATCTGGTTTATAACCACGCATTCTTACAAAAGGAAAGAAGTGTCTATAAGCTTTATTGCACGTTTGGTTAATAATATTTACAGACTGTGGTGTAATTTCAGTGCCCCACCACTCTTTGATAGTGATATTGCTACAATTATCTTTAAGAACAATAGGGTTTTTCAACAGTTCTGAAGTAAAGGGAAACATGTGCCCCTTCACTTTAGCTGTTCTAGCAGTGTCCGAACGAACAACTTCCACCACCTTATCTGAAAGCTTGTCCCCTAACTCCTCATTGGTTGGGACAAAAGGTTTCAGTACGGCAGCCACCGTCGGGACAGCCAGTAAACCAATAAGACCAGCAAAGATATGTAGTATTTTCATGTTGAATAATGTAACACAGATTAATTCCGGATGTCAATAATATTCTGAAGTAGTAATATTATTTTTTCTTCCTGCTGTCGAATTCGTTCTCTTGACACGCCATGTTTGGTTGCAACTTCTTGTAGTGTAGCAAACTTTTCGTCTACAAATCTAGCTTGCAATATATCTTTATGTCTTTCGTCTAAAATATTAGCAACACAACTTTTATTTATAATATTTCGTAACCAACTACATTTCTCTTCAAATTCTGCGATAGAACACTGTGTAGTTCCAAAAAACTTTACCAACCGATTTGGGACTCTTGGTTCTTTTTTCAGGGTCTTATATTTATAATAACAAACGGTACAAACCTGAGTAGTAGTGTCGTTTTGCCCACCACAATAGATGCAAGTTCCCTGCTGTTTTCTTATTCTATTACGAGAAGTGCGCCATTTATTATTTTTTACTCGGTGTTTTTCGCAAAATATCCCACCATTCACAGCAGGACCAGCACATGACTGACAAATACCCTTTTCTTTCTTTTGGGTGCGATATTTTCTTATTCGTGCGCTACTTCTTTCTTTATGTTCCTGGCAATGTCGCGTGCCATCAATGGCTTTTTTGCCACAGTCGACGCACAACCCTGCGGCGGCTCTCCTATGATAACGTTCTTTGTGTAATCCGTATTGTTTTTGATAACAATTTTGGCACAAAACCGTACCACTATCATGTTTCTGAGAACATTGTGGGCAAATACCGTGCTCTTTGCAATAATGATAACGTTCTTTGTAACTCATTCTAAATTGTCCACCTTGTAATTATTTATAGCTTGTTGCAAAGCAGCGGCTACATTGATATTTAGTTGTCTAGAAATATTAGCCAACAAAAACAAGACAAGCCCAAAAGATTCGGCATCTTCTGGGCTGTCTATATTATCTAACTCTTGTTTAATTTTCGAGATGGTGGCGCCGAGATCCCCGTCGGAGAGTTTCTCGGCTTCCACCCATATATTCTCGAAGTGTCGTGGCATTCTAGCTCTTGAAGGCAGTATACTTCATACTACCACGTTCACCCTCGGCTTTCAAGCCGGTCTTACCCTGTGCAAAACTTTTCTTCATGTTGTACAAGGTGGTGTTGAGCGTCTTCTCATCGATGGAATGCCCATTCTTATCGAGAGCTGTGGCAATTTCCTTACGGGTCATGCTCTTGCTACCGAGAGCCTCCAGAATGGCGGAAGGATGATTAGATTGACCCTTCTTATTTTTCCCGCGAGGTTTACGCTGCTTGATGGGCTCCGGAGCGTCTCCAAAAAGCTTGGACAGCTTCTGTGCCTCTTCTACGCGCCGGTTGACATGTTGCGCCACAACATTACGAAACTCCTCACTGTTTTCGTACAAATCACGAATGACAGCTATTTGTTTATCGTTCAGCTTATTGCTCATGTTTTCTTTCTCCTATTTTTGAAGAATGCGTCCAAACATTCTATCAAAACTTTCTACAGCACCAACGGAATATGTAACTCCATCAGGGTGAGCTTCGGTATGTTCAATCTGTACTGAGCCATGTTTAGCCATTTTCTTTGCCAAGAGGTGGGCATGGAACTCGTTATCCACAAAGCACAGAACACCTGTGAGGTGTTTACCGGGTTTTAATTCCAGAGTGCCAACCAGTACAAAGCGGGGCATGGGACCATCGAAAACACCATATCTTTCCACAAGTTCTGCAACTTCTGGAAGGTCAATCAAAGATACGGTTTGTGTCCACATAGATGAGAGTATAACATGAGGCTGAGATATGTCAACAACTTTTTCTCAAGTTACCACGTCCTTGATGCACGCCAGCTTAATGGCTTCTTTGTAGTTGCGACGTAGCCATTTTAGAATTTTGTTATCTATACTTGAAGGGTTTGCGCTTTGTTTCCACAAATAAAACATTTGACGCATAAACTTTTCTGAACATAATAAAACCTTATTCGAATCCAACAAATTAAACTTATTATCGTCTTCTTCCCAATCTTCTTTGTTACAATTTAAAAAGAAACTTGGTGTAATATAGTCTTGGATTGTAACCTTAATTTTAGTTGCCTCAACATTAATTTCTGTATTGTTAGAAATTGCGAACAAAACCGTATCGTAATCAGCCAATAACAGTTTTTTTACTATAGTTTTATCTAAGCGCTTTGGGGTCTTCAGAAAAAGAAGATCTCCCCACGTATCGTGAATAATAAAATATCTGTAACTATTCATTCGATTATATCTTTTATTTGCATGTCTACACAAGATAAGATGGTATCAAACCCACACTCGCGCCAGTTGCCCACAAATGTGTAGAACCGACAATGATACGTAATGTCCTGTTTTTTGTTGTGTGGATCATAAAAATGAAAATAGCTACCACACCTCTTACACATAACGTGATTTCGTCCCCTCTTTTTCCAATTATGAGATTTATACTTTGCTAACAAGTCACCAGATAAAAGGTTTTCCACAAAATCTTCTATCTGCATATATTTAATTTTAGACTGTATTTTAAAGCCTGTATGTTGCATTTGGCATTAATTTATTACTTTGATAAAATCTCGCATTGCATAGTATTCTGGGTTCAATAAACCAAGAATGCCAAAAACCATAATAACAATACCTACAACAGCCACCACACAAACGCAAGCTGTGACGCCTATAATATCATCAGATCTAGCATCATTTTTCTTTAGTAAGTTGCGGAAATATTTACCACCAATGATAGATAACAATATAATTGTAGCACCAATTACTGTTTGAATAATAGATTCGTTTATCTGTTGTTGCACGGCAATATTCCACGCATCAGGTGCAATTTGTTTAATAGCCGAAGTAAGATCTTGCACACTATTGCTGGCGACATCCAAAGCTTTGTTAACAGATTCATTTTCCATTATTTTACCCTGACCTCTGAGGCTCCCGCTTTTAAGAGGAAGTAGTTGACAGTGATTCTCTTACCAACAAACCCTCAGTTCTTAAAAGAACCTCATTATTCTTCCAAACAATTTCAGGACGTTCGTCCCCACCCCGCAAACCGAAACGAATATGCCAGTTAGACAGATTCTTTCTGACCCACCCAGGAAGCGGATACGCCTTACCTAGCGCCTTCACAAAAGCTGCCTTGATACCACCGGAGTGGTCAAACACAATCCCCTTACCCTTTCGCAGACGGGACTCAGCAATCTTTCTAGCCAAAGGCTTAGAAAATAGCTTTTCTCTTGGTGAACAAAAAGCAAACGCCGCCTCGTGAATTACATTTCCTTTTTGTGGACGACTCATCGCCACACAAATGTAACCCTTGCCTTGATTGGTTTGCACTTCAAAATATCCGAATCGAACGTTGTTTGCCATATTCTTCCTCGCAATCAAATGATTGAACCCAGTCTATCAAACCTGTAGGCTAAACGCAATAGGTTACTCAATTATTTCTTTTACTGGCAGCTCGTTTGAAGTTAAAAATTTGTGGTGAGGAAGTGTGATTCGAAGCTGTACCATTGCGCTGTCTGAAACTAATTTAACCCTACTGCTGGTTAATTTTTTGAAATGTGCTTGGTTATGCTGCCACTCGTACAATCCACATATTTCACAAATACGCTGTATTATAGGGTTATCTTTACATTCACTCACAAGATCATGATCGCATTTGTTTTGCATTTCCGATTTAAGCTTAAAGATTTGATCTTGCAATTCCATTAGCTGTCGATGCATTAGAATTACTTCATCAGGAGGAACGATCATTATAGTTTCTCAACTGTTTGATGACGTGTTCTAGAGCGGCGGCTAGACGTTTTCCATGATCTAAGGTATCAACTCGCCACCACAAACTAGAACAAAGTGTTCTTGCTAATTTTTCTGCGGAAACTTCTGCAATTTTTCTTGCTTCAGAAAGTTGTATTCCATCTGCCGGACAATTAACCGTAACTATTCTACTGCCATTTTTGGATCGTGTAAAGGTTACGTATACTTTTTCTTTTGGAGCTGGTCCAACATCCTCAACAATAAAACGTATATTCTTACTCATTCAGGTGATGATATCATGTATAGCAACCTCAGTGCAAGTCAAATCTTGATATTCGGGCTTGTCCAGCAGAAACTCTCCGCCCACCTCTTTGGTTGCAGTCGCTCCACACTTTAAACATTTGTATTTAATATGTTTTGGCGTGGCTTCCTTGTCAAACAACGGGCTCCATGAGCGAGCTTCCGATCCTCCCCCGCCACCAGTTATAGTCCAGTTGTGTCCTTTTGCAACAGGCGCATTGGTGTGCAATTTTTTGACAATATCTTTCCAGGTTTCCGGTTTTTTGTTTCGCATTCTCTTAATAATATATCATTTTGTTAAGAAACCGTTTCGTGGTATAAGCTGGAATCAAACATAACAGGATTTCCAATGGGTACCGTACAAATAAAAAATGGTCCACTTAATAGCGGACCAATCAAAAATCACATGGACGCAATGCGTGCTATCCGTGAAGCATCTGTTTTATATATCCAGGGTGATAACGTAGAAACTATTGCGGAAAAACTAATGAAATTTGAAATTAGCAAAGAGGCTGCGGTAGTAGCGGCAGTTGCTGGTTCCATTTTGGCAAAAGATTTTAAACCAAAAGAAAAATATTGTATCGGTGACAGGGTTAAGATTCGTACCGATGGAAATGTAGAAGGAATAATTATTAGCGAACGAAATGGTAAACCATTACCTGCACCAATTCGCCCTGAATTACATTGGATTTTGACTGAGAAAAATGAATTGACTCAGTGGGATGAAGCCCAAATGCAGAAATCAAACTGGTGAATTACGGTTCCCAGCCCTCTGCCATAGCCTTATCCACCAAAGATTCATAATTATCTCGACGGTCTCTGGTTTGCCAAAGTTGACCGCCTTTGATATCTTTTAACTGGTAGCGCTTGACGTTTCCAGTTTTTTCATTTAGTGCTTGAAACCAGCCCTCTTTTGGACGCCATGACCAAAGAAGACCGTTCATTTGCTTTCCATTTTTGAAAAATATGGTCAATGCCATCATAATTATCACCCGTGTTCTATCCAAAAAAGAACACGTTTTAGATGTGCATCGACATATCAGATAGGAATTACTTCAATTTTAGAAAGGTTTTTGTTTTTAAAACTGCTATTCGTAGTAACTTCTATTGCGTCTTCCGCCCAATGTGGAAGTTCAAACTGTTCTGCTTCTTCCATAGAAGAAAATTCGCATTCTAATATAATAAGACCACTAAGAAGAGAATGGTATTGATCAATTTCTAATTTTGTTCCGCCAACATCTACAATATATCTCGTTTTCTGAATTAAATAATTGGATATATGTTTACTAATTAGTCCGTAAACCCACAACGGAATACTGGTTTCCCATTCATTTCTACAAAGATCACCATCGTTTTTGACACATAGAGAACAAACGTCGTTCGATTTTCTAATTCTCATTTCGCCATTATTATTAAAAACATAGCCTTGACAAATATATACACCCTCACCTAGATTTATATCTGGAAGTTTTGTAAGACGAAATTTGCGTTCGATTTCCATGTTAGATTATTTGTTTGATTATAAAATCGTTACAGGAGATGTAGTCTGGTTTGAAGCCGCTTATAGGTTTAGATTTTCTATCACCCCTGATCTTATTTCTGCATGAGATTACCCAACCATGACTTAAACCTAAAATCACCATACCACATAAATTACATTTGGTATAGTTAGAACCAGTAAGCGTGAACTCGTGCGTTCCTATTTTCATATTATTTGTTTTCATATTATTTGTCGGATAATAAAGTCGTTGCAAGATATAGTATCAGGACACTTAAATACCAAGCTTTTATGTGAGTTATTATAGGCTGATATTCGCCAACCTTCTTGAAATTGAATAACGTGTATACCACACGTTTTACACACAGCATGACAGCGCCCTACAGTAAACATGTACATCGGATCCGCACATGCTTTTAAATACATTATACTGCCACTGTAAATATTTGATATCTTTGTAAGAACGTTCAATACGAACACGAGGATTACGCATTTTCCCTGACAATTCCAGGGAAGCGTCTCCTAAAAGTCCCCCTATTAGGACTTCGTGTTGTTTTTTGTTCAATATGAACGCAAGGGTGCAGTTCTACCAAACGGAGCTTTGAACTCATTATCGTTGGTAATAACCCACACACAATCCACTGCAGGTTTTTTCATGTCCAAATCGTACAAATATCCATCGGTAATCACAATAATTAGGTCGATCTCTTCCGCGATCTTCTTTTCGTAGTTCTCAAAGAAATCAGTAAACACGGTGCCACCTCTACCTACTGGCTTTACCTTAGGCAGGTCACTCATGCCATGGATTTCCACCGCATGGTCCCAATAACACTGAGCATCACAGGGAACCACAATACCTTTAGATCTACCGTCCAAAACTTTTAACTGTGAGACTCCGTACACGATATCATCATCGCTCATAGAACCAGAAGTGTCCAACATACAAAGCCAACGAACTCGTTGATCCTTCTTTTTGGGCACAAAGATTTCATAAGAAACCAACCGACGCCGCATGCGCGTCCAATCATTAAGCGTACCTTTTTCCTGGCGGGTGGTTTGCAGAGCATGGCGAACGATATCCTGCCACTTAAGTTTTGGCTCTTGTAATGCTTTTAACTGATCTTCAATAGCTGATGGCATATTACCAGCAGACAGTGCACGAGCAGCAGAAACGGCATCCATAACCTCTTCCAAAAGTTTGGTTCGGCTGATGTCGTTTTCTTTATGTTCGTCCATCATGGATCCGCCACCAATTACGTAACCACCAGGCAGGTGAAAATCCCCAGGACTAAGAAGGTCAGAAAGCTTCATACCATTTTTCTTAGCTTCCTCCTCCATCTTTTTCATAATTTCATCATAAATATCCTCAGCCGACCGACCATACAACTTATAATCAGCATATGGACGAATAACCTGCGGTTTGGGTTGTTTTTCGGCAATATTTCCAGTAGGAACGACAGATTTCTTACCTTTTTTCTTATCTTCAGCTAGTTGTTTGAGGGTTTTTTCGATATCCTTCATTAATTCATCGAAATAAACCGGACCTTTAGTTCCACCGATCCCATTCTTCCAAATAGGATGGTTCCCGTTTGTTCTGGCTTTATCGCAATCGTACTGAGAGATTTGATTACTTTGAATCAAATCGTGTTCAATCATACCATTGACAACATAGTCAATCGCCAACGCCCATGCCATTTTGTGTTTACCAAACGCACGGTGCGCATTACAATGTTGTAACACAATATGATAGGTTTCGTGAGCTGTGATGATTGCAACCTCACGTGGTCCCAGGATATCCAGAATCTGAGGGCTCCATTTATATTCTTTGCCATCAGTTGCTGCCGTACAAGAGAACTCTACGTCTCCGTCTTTGTTTAGGTACGGCATTTTCACTTCATCTAACGTGTGGTTTTTCACGCTAGTGAAGGCGAATATAAACGGCATCCCTCCCTTTTCTGGGCTCTTTGCAAGAGCTACTTTGGATACCGAGATTTTTTGATTATATTCGTTGAACTTATCCCCACCCAACTGTTTTGGGTCAAGGATTGTTTTATTAATTACTTCCATGGCACTCAGATATCATTAGTTTGCATCGTCTTCTTGATGTGCTTGAAGACGTTGGAAAACTCGTCAATTTCCGACAGACGGTACTTTTGGATGTTATCGAAGTCTCCGCCGAACGCCATACGAGAAGCTCCCATTTGAATATCTACAGAAAGGGAACCAATCCACTTGTAAACATTCTTGGCATACTTTTTAATTTTGTCTTCGTTCTTTGGCTTCAGTTCTCTATATACACGGGAACATGCCGACAGAGCACAGATAAACAGTTCCTGGGCGTCCAGTTTCTTTTGGTCAGGCATCTTTCCCTTTTCCAAAAGAGCTTCCACAACCGGGTCCATCTTACGATAGTATTTGAACCAGTTAACGAATTTAATTGCCGCAGTGTCTCCTACGCTTCCAGCAATTAGAAGTTTTTGCAACCCAGCCAACTCCTCGCCATTCAGCTTTTGGAATTGATTATCTTTTTCCAAAGCCCACAACGAATCACTAACGTCAGTCCAGGTTCGAGGAGACGGCAGAGCATAAGCAGTAGGATCACCGTCTGGAGGGGTCTTGTGCAAAAAGTCCGGGTTAGCGGTTAAGAAACCAACAACCAAATCATGCACGGCATGACCATAAGCCCATTCACGCCACTGATTGAAGTCCAACTGTAGCTTGTAAGACTTACATCGTTTCGTAATGGCGTGCGAAATCTGCTGAGAAGCAGCATGTTCATCAGGCAAGTTACCAGTCAGCAAACAAGCCTTAATATCCAGTTTGCGTCCGTTAATACTTCTGAACTGCAGGAACTCCAGAAGAGTTTGCATTGTTTCGCTAGCGGCTTTATCGACCTCATCGAAAAGGAATACAATTGGTTTTCCTTCTGGGAGGTTTGCTAGAACCTTATTAAGGTATGGTTTCAGCGATTTTTGGGAGCCTTCCGAAAGGTACGGCATGGCATTCGCAATAATACGAGCCTGACGACGATATTCCACGGCATTCAAGCGCTTATCAATCTCTCCCATGATGTTTTTATCTTTTGCGTCATTGAGAATGGTAGAGAGGTTTTCCAAAGCGTTCTTTTCGTCACGTTCGTTGGTGTCGGCGAATGGCAAAAAGTCAGGAGTAGCGTATGATACCAGTGTTTTATCCTGAGAGATAACAGGAAACCCCTGGAAATCGGTACGTTCCAATACCGCCAAGTTAATATAAACTAGGCGACATCCTTCTGAATGAGCGATATCCACAGCAATAAATGTTTTGCCGCCACCAGACGGACCCAAAATCATAATATTTTTACCTTCACGAATACCTACGCGAAAGATACGTCCAAGAGATTTCTGATCGATAACGGGAACATCTGTGAGCATATTGTTTTTCCTCTACTTGATTATTTCGTGGATGGTTCTCTCAATTTCGTTTAGACAAGGGTAGTATATGTCAATATCACGTCTGCGTCTAGTTAAACCGTGCAACTCTGGAATTCTATTTAATTTGTCCACCATGGTTGCGCTCGAAACGCCACACCAGATACAGACATTATCGTATGAAATTATATTCTCATTAGGAAATTCGTGGGGAAGAACACCTTCCGGCAACTCTTCTACATCATTTCGTGACACGTTGCAAGAGTTTTCTGAGCTAATCTAGCCCTTCTATACCAGAAAGAATATTATTAATTACAGATAGCTCTTGATTATATTTTTCAGGGTCAGGTGCACATTGTAATATAGTTTGTAGTTCTTCTCGGCGCAATAAAGCAAGTCGTTTGATTCGTTCGATAATTGGATCTGTAGGAATTTCGTCTAAAGTAATGCGTGACATATTTTGTGGACTACCGTATAAAACGTTCATTCGATTATATCCTTTACACAAATCTCAGCACAAGACATTGTCGACTCGTCGTAATTCGTCGTATAATAAGCGTAAACATGTGGAGAATAACGATCTGTAGGTTTACCAATAGCGTAAATTCCGCAAACCTTACAAACAAATACCGGGTCATAAGATTCTCTAGATTCTTTTTCACATAGTTGCCAGCTGTGTGCAAAATTTATTTTATATAAGTCGTAGTTAAAGTCGTAGTCAAAATTGTAATACTTATCGTACTGGGAATTATAATATTCTTCTAATTCTTCGCCAATAAAGCTCACCCACTTCTGTTTCTTTTCTTTTTGTCTCGAACTCTTTTGGAGCGATGACGTCTTGTTGGGTTTTGTTTTGCCAGCCATCTTAGATGTTTGGCAAAACGTTCGTCAGCCAGTAACGCCTCGACAGAGTTGAATTCGTTTTCTAATTCTTTGTTGGTAAAGAACGCATGTACACCGTTGTGGCAATCTAAACAAATAGGAACGGTGTCCTGGCGTGTTCCTCCACGTGAGCGAGGAACTAGATGATGATCGCTAAAATTGCAATCTTTTCTTTTGCAGAGTGGACAGCACACCACCGCACGCTACCATGGAAGCCTTCGGGTGTCAACAGTTTTTATTTTAGCCTTTGCCGGGCTTCTTGGATTTCTTGCTGACTTCAATGCCCTTGTACTTTTTGTGGACAGCGCGCGAAACGGCACTAACAAGACTCTGCAATGATCCAGAATACCAAGGCGGCGAAGCACTATACTGATTGGCACGAGCTAGTGCATTGCGTGCCTGAGCTTCGCTATTGATAGGAAAATGATCTTTGTCATCTTTTACCTTGGACGATCCTGCAGGAAATACACAGTCTCCACGATTTCTAGTCTTTGCTTTGGGGTCTTTATCTTTCTTTTCTTTTTTACCTTTTGCGGTTTTGGTTAACTCAGCCTCAAAAGATTCTGCCAGCTTCAGTATTTTTTCCATTGAATTCATAATTCAATGGAAAAATATTACTTAATTATCTTCCTTTTCCGCGTCCTCTACCTTTTCCGCGCCCTCTACCTTGTCCCTTGTTGGGGTTTTGTCTGGGCGGACAAGTACCTCTGCCCCTACCTGTTTTAGGTCCTTTTCCACGTGGTCCTGTTCCATCTCTTCCTGGCATTTTAGATCTCCTTTTCAATATTCAATATATTGCGTAATTATTACTGCACAATTAGGTCGCGTTTTGCCCTAAAAATATCGCATCCTGACTGAAATATATTAGAAAGAAATGTCCTCTCAGCTGTAAAATCAAGGTCAAGTATCCAATTTTTTCTATTAATATCTCCAGTTTTGGTTTTAACTAGGCGTGGAACCTTGTAAGCGCAGACACCGGCATAAAATTCTTTGGGATAAATATCTAAACTTATTCCACATTCTTTTAGTATCTCCAGTTTTTCTGAAGTATTTTTGCGATACAGGATACCTTCTGCCTGTTTTTTACCGTGTATTTTTGTTAATTCAGCTTCGGCTGCATTGTTGACAGCAATATGCCAACAGATATTTTGTTTTGTTTCAAAATAAGTTATCGCTTCATCTACTGATGGTACTGGAAAAACCAAGCATTCAAACAGCGCTTCACCAATTAAATCTGGAGGATCATCAGCTGCAAATAGGTTTTTAATAAAATTCAATGCTGTTAAACCTGATGCCACAGAGTTTAATTTTTGAATCCTATTATTGTAAGCATCTTCGCTCCTCAATAAAAATAATACCTCATCATTAAATTGGTACCCAAAAACTGCCCCCTCTATCTCCACAATGGAATGGAACATAGTATTATGAAGAATGTTTCCAAGTTCCGGGGAATAAGGTTTAACTATGTTTCTAGTTATTTTAGAGAAGTGTCTACCGTTTAATTTAACAATAATTGGCAGCCCAGAAGTTATTTCGTAATCGAAAATATCTTCATAATGTTGTTGTTTTTCTAAAAGATACATTATAACTTCAGCTTAATATTGAAGAAATCTGATTTAGGATCTTCAATAAAACCTCTGGAGCAAAAGAACTTTTCAGCCTGATCGCTCCATGGTTCGGCATATATGTTTCTATAACCTCTGCGGTGAAAATAGTTTACAGCTCTCGACAACAGTTTAGAACCAATGCCTTTTTTTCGGTACGGGGAAGAAACAAACACCATTATACGTGGTTTTCGTTTATAAAACCACAGGCATGCCCATCCGATATATTTGCCAAATTTATTTTTAGCAACTATACACACGTCTGTGTGTGCACGTGAAGTAGTTTTACATCTAATAGCCACATGAATCCTGTGTTTCATCAAGGATGTGGTGCTATTGACGGTTAATTTACTAAAATCATCGCGCAGTTTTCTTTCGGAAAACATGCGCATCGGGCGCGTAATGTATTGCATCACACACCAAGGTGTGACTTAGCAAGCTTGAGAACCTGAGCTAATTCGGCAAAATCAGCACACTTAACGAACTGTTTGCTGTTTGCAGCAGGTCCACTCATAGCCCGACCTTTTTTATCTTTTTTAGAGGACCACTTAAACGTGTTCGGTATACCAAGAGACTCTTTGTGTGTTCCAACAAACCAAATGCCATAAGCAGACATAATTGCAATATCGTGTCCATCAATATAAGCTGCCTGCATTCCACCGTTTTTGGTAGCCACAGCCACATTATCAACAATGTTATAACTATTTCTTAACTCATCTACTAATTTCATAGAAGACATATAACGGTGATAATCATTATCAATCATGCGTTTAAATTCTTCAATTTGACACATCAACCTCGCCTCATCGCCATCGTCTTCTTCACAAATAGATGATGCAGCCAGCCACCAGCAGGTTTCTGTGTTAACAGCCTCATCCCAAGCAGGGCTGACCTCCAAGTCCCACGAACGTTTCTCTGCAAATTCTGACACCTTCTCAAGTTTCTTGATTTCTTTCTTGATTTGCTTGATTAATTTGGTAGTATAGGCACCATGCAAAGACGCAGATAAACGTTGTCTATCTCGTGGAATAAGATCCAAAGCACAGGCAACTCCGGCATCAAAACCTGGCGCATCATTACCGTTGGGTATTCGTTGCAGGATAGAATCCTCATCAACAAATTCTGGCCAATTACCGAGTTTCTTTATACGACCAGCGTTAAAAACTATTGTGTTTCTGATCTCTGAAATGTCCATAACTTATGACCTTACTATAGCACCATGGTGTAAATGCGTGAAATCCTTTAGAAATGTGGGAAACCTTACTTATCCAGCCAATCTTCATATCCGGTCGCATGCCACAACACTTCGTCTCTTTTAATACAAATAAAGGAATTGTTATGTTCTCCAACAGACCCGCCATCTTTGTGACATTTGTTTTCTATTTTATTGGAAATGTGCATTTGCCAACCGCAGGAACCAAAGAAAACTAACACCACGAAAACCATAGGTGCCCAAATCCATATTGGATATCCAGGATCACGAAACAGTGGGCGCTTTGGATAATTGTTCTCCATCTTTCTTTTCCAATATCTCTTTGTAAAAATCTAGAAATGGACTAAACTTTAGAGCATATATTTCCCAATCACAAATGTCCATGTGCAGTTGGCAAGTTGTAAACCCATGATCGCTATAAATGGAATCCCATATTTCTACACGCTTTTTCCATTCCTCGTCTGATATTTCTTCAGGTTTGTCGGTGCTGTTTTGATAATAATAATCTTCAAGCTCGGACATGTCATTGAGGAAATCAAGAGAGCCGCCCAAACAGCTTCCGCGATCACAAAACCCGCGCAAATAATATTGCCCATTCAATTCAAATAAAGATACGCTTACAGATACATCGAAATGATTTCTTTGCATTGAGGTAGCTTGCTTCACAACTTCTTGCCGCATAAGATCGTCTACTATAAAAAGACGAGTAAGTGCGTAATTATTATCGTTTTTACTAAGCTCTTGTTTGAATTTATCCGAATCTTCCTGAAGATTAACCATTAACGTTCGCCAAAAATCTTTTAGTTTTTGGCGAACGTTTTCCTGTGCCTGCTTGTTGATTTTTCGCAATACTACCCAAAGACTATTAGGATCTTTTAAGTGATATGCGTTATATACTTTAAAACTCATTTAATCAACAACCAGCGGGTATGTTTGGCAAAACCTCTCCTCTTTGCCTTTCCTTCACTCTCCATCTTGGACAATGTAGGAATTATGAAACGAACAATATTTTGAGCAGTAGTTTTAGAACTGAGTTTAGAATCAAAACATTCCGACCAAACCTTGACTACTAAATCAGTAGTTTTGAACCACATACTCTCTGAGGCTTCTTTTTCTGATGGCGCAACACCATAAATCCGCTTCACGACCTTTACCAAAGTATCTGGTTCCTTTAATATAGACCGCAACTTTACCGCCTGCTCACTGGCAGGATGTCGTTTGATAGTCTTTTCTGATTTTGTGTCGGCTTTATTTTTGTTGGCTTTGCGGGTAGCAGCAGCTTTGCGGGCGGCTTCCTTGCGCTTTTCTTTTTTAGAATCGGACAGCCCCTTAACACTATCCATGAATTTAGTAAGTTGCGCCTGTTGAGCCACAAGAGAATCGATTTGTTTGTTGATTCCCTCTTCCATTCCTTCGGTAAAGCCAGCCTTGAATTCTTCGATCAAATCTGGACGCCCAGCCAATTTGGAGGACAGTTTCTTTGCTTCCAAACGAACTTTTGACTCAGACATGGCGCCTCCTTAGATCTAGCTTATTGATGGCGTACTTCACTCCAGGATGCAGGTTTCTTGGCAAATTGTCAAGAGAAAACCACCTAGCATCAGAATGTTCACAATTAATAATTGGTCTCCAATATATTTTTGCATTCAAAGTTATGTCGTAAGCATAGGTTGTATAATAAAAAAGAGAAACCTCACCTATTTTGTCTACAGGAATAGGAACTGATCCCATTTCTTCAAAACATTCTCTTAATGCACCAATAAATGGTTTTTCACCCTCTTTAACCGATCCTCCGGGAATTGCCCAGGTTCCTGACATAAGAACAATGGACGAACGTTTCATAAGATAAATTGATTTGTCTTCTGAGCATATAATTAATATTCCAGCCGCTTTATGAGGGGCAAAGCTAATATGTTTGATTGCCCTGATATATTCAAATAGAACGCTACGTTTTTTATATGCGCATATCATAACTCTGGATTATATATTAAACCCAAATCTTCCAAATCTTTTTTACATTGTTCTTGGCTAACTGTTCTCTCAATTTCAAAAATCGCCTCCATAGACTCGCTCAAATATTTTGGCCATTTATCGGTTATCAGTTCCATAAATGGGGTTTGATCATACCAATGATGTTCTCTATCCCAATATTCTTTTGGACATACCACAACACACGGATAACCAAATTCATTATCAAAACCAAAATATAATTCATTCGTTTTGACTGCAGCCCACGCTAGTTCCTCATAATCGTCGAAGTCATCACGTTCACATTCTTCGTCGGTAAACGCCCACGGTTTACTCATAACATTTGAATCTGTTTTTGAATCTGTTTTTGAATCTGTTTTCTTTTCCGATTCCTCTTTTGTTGGCAAACCATAACCCTGATGTGCCAACCATTCGCGCCAAGATCCGTTGTCTTCATTCCACATTTCTAGTTGACTGGCAATGTCGTCAGCGTTTTTTATGTTTTTGATAATATGTTTTGGTTTCTCACCACGGGCATAGTCAAACGCAGCGTTGGCTGTTTCTTTTGCCCTAATGGCATGCGCTGCTTCAAACCGATCAGTAGCTTCACAAATAGTGGTATATGTTGAAAGAGATTTCATTCTTATTTCCCACCTAATTCATATTCTTGCATCCAATATTCGGACCCCACACCTTTCCATAACACTTCTTGATTCTTCACGCAAATGTAATCATTCTGCAGGTTAGAGAAAAGCGTCCCACCGTCACGATTACATTTTTCCTGTGCATTAATATGTCTAGTGCATGAGCGTGTCAAAAAAACAACTGAAGCTAATACAACAACACTGATAGAAGAAATCATTATTTTGTCAGTACGATCCATTCTCAGTGCCCATAATTAAAACCAACTTTAAACTGAATGTTTTTGTATGTTACCACTTCATCAATAAAACCGCAACAACCCTGACCAAGCACCTGCAAATATTCCCGTTCAGCAGCGGCGTCTCCAACTATCGAGACACGATAATTGTCTTCATAATATGTTTTGTGTTTTTGTTGAAGCATATAAAACTGTTTATCCAACCATTCAGCATATCCTGGATACAATCGTTTACAAATAAAATAAGCATCCGTTAAAGGCACATTTGCGGCTTCCTTGTTTCTTTCTTTAGCTGCCGTTTTAGCCTGTTTATTTTTCTTACTCACAGCTCCCCGTTTTCTTCCATTTCTTTAATTTTAATTGCAATTTTTTGTTCTCGTTCTGCTTCGTATTTTTGTAATTTTTTATTGTAAACTCCCTCCTGTTTAAAATATTCCATTTCTTTTTCTCTATATTCCTGAAAAGCTTTCGTTTGTTCTTCGTATCGTGGGTTTCTTTTACGAATAAAAACACAAACCCCAGGGTCTCCCCATATATAATCACCTTTGTAGTTAGCTACACCTTTTACCATTACATTGTCGTAATCTGATGGATCAACTTGTGCCATAATTTGTGATAGGGAAAAAGGTTTAGATCCAGAACTGCTGTGAGCATTTGTTTCAAAATCTTTCGGGTCGTTACCGAAACGATCACTATATATTCTATTAATACCTCCTTCATTATTATACTCCACATCCCAATAATATTGTTGCTGAAAATGCTTCACAATTTCTTCTCGCGACGGGTTTGGAGTATCTTTTTTAAACTTCTCTAACGCAATATCGAAGTTAGTTTTAGTCTGGAAAATAATGTGATCGAAATATTCTTCTGGAGGAGAAATTCCCGGCAATGATGAGGAACCTTCTAGGATTTCGGGAAGTTTTGGTTTTGTAGGCGGTGTTGGTTTTTCCACATTAACTCTCCGGAACAACATTACACTTTACATATTGAACATATCCTGTTGTTGTATTAATTCTTTGGTCATTCCTCTGCCGCTAATCTTTCCACAATACACTCGCCCATTGTTTTATCAGTTCTGATACGCATAAACACCGGAAACCTAAACTTCTGAGTCTTTGGTTGCCGCTCACCATACTCAATCATCGCCACAATTCCATCACACGTTTCTAAATCAACCGTGTCTTCTTTTTCTTTTTTGAATATTGGTAAGTTCTTTTCTGTAAAAATCAGTTCCAACTCTAACAGATCTTCATCGGTAAACCCAGAACCAACCTTACCACAACGTATCCATTTCTTTGTGTGAGGGTGGATTTGTGCAACCAACACTGACCCAATTCTACCCAGCCGTTTGCCGGTACCAAAAACCCCAGCATATATAACAACATCACTTTCCCAATTCGGCTTCAGTTTGTGATGCCCCTTGGGTCGCTTAGCGTCTCCATCAAAAGAAAAGAATTTTTCCCCAGGAACTGAATCGCCATCAACAATGACAAACCCTTCCCATTTGTTTTCTTTTGCTATTTTTTCCCAATTATCAGGAGTTAAACCCTCCATCAGTTGAACATATTTAATATGCTCTAAATCGTCACCCACCCCTTCAACGAACAGCTGGCGACGGTCATCATATTTTACATCTCTTAACGGAATTTTGTTGTTATAAATAATATCAAACATGTAAAAGATAGGTTCGGTTACTTCCCCATCCTCAATCAGTTTACGTGCCTCAGGCGGATCGCTCCTACAAATACGACTAATGCCCCGGGCATGTGCAGTAAAATCATCTAGCCCTTCAAACTCACATATCATTTCACCGGCTAAAATAGTACCTACACCAAAATTCGTTCTCTCTAGCTGTTTGATATGCAGGGGAAATCTATCACTAGCCAAATCCATTCTTCGGGTATATATTTCCCAACCCCAAGTGTGTCTGACAGCAATATGCTGCATGCCATCCCTTTTACGGGTATACCTAGCAGCACCACGTTTAAAAATCTTTTTATGTGCACTTTCTGTGATAGAAGTTTGCGGCTTATAACTGCAAAAAGGTTTAGGTAAAAATTTGTTAAAATCTATATCTGTAATTGCTGTATTAACCAGTTTACCATCTATGTATTCTATATAACCGTGTTCTTCCTTTTTGCGAATTTCACGTTCCACATTAAAGGTGCAATTGTCTACAGCATTAACGAATGCTTTAGTTCCCTCTTTTCCTTTTGATCCGGGTGTGTCTGAGAATGTTTGTGGGTTTTCTGTACCAACCTGCCCATGTTCGGTGGTATAGCTGTCACCATCTTGCTTTATTTTCCAGTAAAGCTCCGCTTGTTTGGTAAGTCTACGGAACTCTCTCCACATTATTGCACATCTCCTACTTGTGATAGGTGGTCCTTGACTTTGTCACAAGGTACAGTAGCCAAAGCAGAAGAACCGGCTCCAGAAGCCTCACTTACCGCAAAACAAAGTCCAGTTCGTGTATCTTGGTAGTATTGAATGTTTTGTATCAATTTTTCTTTCACAGTGGGGTGATAGCGGATGACCGCAATAATAACAAACACCACCCAACATATAATAATAGCGAAGGAAATTACCAATACTACTTTAGAAGCCGTCGTTTTCATCGTCATCCTCGTAGTCTGATTCGTCATCATAATACTCGTAATCCTCTTCCTCATTATAATCAGTATCGCCGGAGTTTTCGGATTCAAACGTGTGACATCCACAATCGTCCTCATCACATTCGTCTGACCGATACAAAGGATGATCGTTCAAGCTTTTTTCGATCTCTTTGTCAATTTTGAATTCACAAACACGTATCTTGGCGTTGTTGTAATCTACAGGAATTGCCACAACATCTTTGGGATTTACGATAACAGCCACAGTATGTCCGCCAGTTTCGGTTCCATAGCTGCTGTTAGCATATTCAAAACTAGCAACATGCAACCCTCGCGAACAAGTCACATTAGGATCCTCATCCACCTTATTGCGAGGCATTTTTACTACCGCGCCGATACTATTATCCATTTTTCGGGTGTAATGATCCTTCCAATCAGCTGTTACACCACGATACCCAATAAAACAACCATCTTCCGTAATGGGGTGCTTATTAGCTTCAAGATAGGCATACAAATCGTTTACCGCCCGAAAGCTTGGGTTCAATTGGAGATTAGCCCAAAACTTCAACAGCGGTTCGTAGGGCAATTTGTGGTTCATAAAATCAACAATACGACTAGATAAAGCATCTGGCAGAGCCTCACCGTCCACAAAAACTACACCATCACGAACCTCAAAAGACTTATCACCACCCTCGCGACCATAATCTTCTACAGATTTCTTCATGTCCAACAATGACTCAAGGTCTTCCCATCGTTTTTCACGAATGATTTCAACAACCTGGGTAAACCTTGGGTCATTTGATGTGATGGATTTGTTGCTGCCGTCAGGCATAGATACAGTAATTCCATCCCGCGTCATAACATAAGGATATCCGGTTGATGTACTCATTGTGTTTCTCCTAGCCGTTGGCGACCATCCTAACAGAACCAGTTTCGTTGTCAACTGTTTTGTTTTCTAACAAAGAATACTTTTCGTCTATCAAATTAATATATTCAAAAAACGCTTCTTTGGGTGGTGGATCCCACGTGTCTAAGTTTTTTATTAATGGATATCTCTTCAAGAACCTATCTTGAATGGCACATATTTCTAACTGTTCGTTCTTTAATTGTTTGCCAAAAATTTTAGGATATAATAACTCTGCAAAACCCCACAGTTGTTTGTGTTCGCTAATTTCTTTTTCTATAGCGCAAGATGCATCCCAATATTGCTTGAAAATACTGTCATTATTTTCAATAAACGAAATTCCGTTACGAATGAAGGGCATATAATGATTATTAAAGTTTTTATCCATGGTATATTTGTGGGACTGAATAGCAACACGAATCTTTTTTAATGTCACAACCGGTTGGATCCCAAGTTGTGCATCGAACACTTCTTTAAACACCTTACCTAAAGGTACCCAATTTTTTCCTATTTTATTAATATCTTGACTGTGTATGCCATAAATATTTATAACGCTTTTATGTTCTCTGGTATATATTTCATCAATAAATGTTCTAATCCTTCTTACCCAAGACACGGACATGTTCAAATTACCACTAATAATATTCTTTTTGTGACCTTCAAGTATTACATACCATGCCGGTTCCTGGGTGTTTTTGTCTATTTCTTCTGGGCGCCACTCGCAATCACAAGACCGTCTCGCTACGTAACTAGAATCAAACTTGAATGCTGAAAAAGCTTCCTTATTCCTACCTCTGCCATTGCGTGGTTTTCTGGTCTTCTTTTCTTTCTCGGGAAGTGGAACATCAGACAAATAATGGATATTTAATTGTCGCAAATCAATTTTTTGTTCGTTTGCTTCTTGGCAACGTTTTAATCCAGCATCTACGTCTCCATCATCAAATGTCAATACCTGTACATATCTGATACCATTCTCTTTAGTGTTTTCTAATATTTTACGCACCCTAGTGCGTGAAATTCTTTCCGTACTCAAATCATTAATATAAAGTACACTATTATTGAGTACGAACACATCGTACGATGAATTTTTATATAATCTATCGTTGCTTTCGATAGAATAACTGTCTAGAAAAACACCTTTAACCACACCATTTTTTACGTATTTATTTCTGCGGGCAGCTATGTTTAGGAATATTACACGCCCGCTAACATCAATACCATTCCATATTGGAACAAAACTTTTAGGAATTAAGCCTGAAATTGCCCAATTAATGTCGCTATAAAATTGATATGCTTCGCGTAACGTTTTACAGTTTGCTAAACGTTTTTCCACAAATTTTTCCGCATGTATACGCACGTCCTGAAGTTTTTCTTTAATTTTATTAGTGGTATTGTTGTCGTATTGTAGCTGTTCACGGTTGGAAGACAGAGTTAGTTCCCCAACCCCAAAATAAAATCGTATTCCGTAATTCAACATACGCTGCTCTTCGTATGGAATATTTAGAGAATACGAATCAATGGGGTACGATATGCCATCTACAATCGCTAAACCCCCTTCCCTGCGACTTTCTTCTTGCGCGGGAACATTCCAGCCATTTCCCTCCAAAAGAGCTTTGGACTTTTCTCTGTATTTAGGTAGTGGGTTTTTTCCTGACAGCTTTGGTTTAACATCCCAAAACTCTGTAACTTCAATTGCAGCATCAGTAAATGCTTTACGATCATCTTCGCTGACAAAAATTGATATTTCGGTACCACAGGGTTCGTTCGTTTCTGTGGTGCTGACACAACGCATCTTTCCGGCTTCTGACGGATCTATGTAAGCAATATAGTTTCGTTTAATATGAACTATTTTTTCATTAACCAACTCTTCGGTGGTGGTAATAATACTAAACTGATCCGCATATGCGAACGGAGTTTTGGCTCCTAAACCAAACCCACCAGTCTGTACATTATCAGAATCTTTGGTGGTATTTCCATACAAAATAAAAACATTACTCATACGGTCAGGACTAATGCCAGGACCATAATCTTTAAACCGAATATGTGGATCTAAACTGTTGGGTAAACTAATTTCTATAGGGAGATCATCCTTACCCACCTCGCGGTGGGCGTCGCGAGAATTGGAGGAAATTTCTCTGCAAATAGCTTTAATAGGATTAGCATACATCTTCCCCCGAAGAACTTTAAGAATGAAGCCCAGGTTTCCGATACCAAAAGTTTCTTCGGTACCTTCTCCGCCCGTTTCTACAATAATGTTTGATTTAGGTCTTTCCATTTTTCCTCAGAATAATACTGATTGTACTTGATGATCTCTGCAGGTTCGCTCGGTCAAAACCAGCGGGTTTCCCACTACAGCGCTATGATATTTTCCCACAAATGAACACAAATTATCACAATCGTCCCTTATCAAGTAGCCATGCTCAATACCAATATTTTCAAGTTCAAAATAACCTCTACCTAAAACAATACCACACTCTTCGCATTTAAACAACCAAGTAGTATGTTTTATATATTTTCCGTTTTTTATTTCTAATGGTGTACAAGTACAAACCCAGAAATGCGTATACAACATAGATAATCTGGATGTAGCAAATAATACCCGCAAACATTTCCGGCGTACAAAAACTGACCACACATTATATAAATGTGACAGCAAATAATGGTACCATTTAGCTTTATTTCTCATCGGAAACAAAAAGATCTTTTCTCATACAATACATGTGTAGTTGAAGCCCTTCAGTTATTGGAACGTAAACTCCACCATGTTTTTCACAATTCTTTTTATATTCTTTTTGCTGCTGTGTTATTTTGTCTACTTCAGCTTTTAGTTTGTTTTCTTGCTGCCGGTCGTGTTGGTTTCCCAAACGAATCAAACCGCAAAGAATCAAAGCTATTGCGATTAAAAACAAGCCTAGTTTCATAGTTTTTTACATTCGTTTAAATACCATGTTCTAGCTGCTGTGCCGACAGGTTTTGATACTTGTTTCCATTCTAAACCAGAAGCTTCCAGCTCAGCAACACTTTCTTTTTGTACATCAGAACAAAACCTTTTCAGAAACTCTCCAGTATTTTTCTGACTAATTCCCACCTGCTGTGCGAACTGTTCTAGTCGTGGCTCAGTCACAAACAAAGATACAAAATCTTCCACCCCAGCAGCTACTTCAGGATCAATCTGGGCTGCTTTTTTGCTTTTGACCACTTTGTGTTTCTCACCTTTGGCTTTAAATACTAGGTCAGAAAATTCCATTTTATCCACAAAGATAGGACCATCTTTTCCGAGGTATTTTTTATCGATGAGTGGATACATTACCACACCTTCGCCAAGACCGTCTACACCAAAAGTGTCGTAAACCCAAGGATCTCGTGTTTCTACCGATTCTACCAACTGGTTTATCTTCTCAGCCTGCCGTTCTAACTGTTCTTTGTTAGAAAAATCAAGCATTAAAGCATCACCCAACCAGGGCAAAACGAATACGTCATCATGTTCTGGAAACAGTTTGCGGATAGATGTACCGTTAATATCTAGTTTCGCTGGCGTATCCAATCCGCCAATTTGTACCGCAAAAACAGCCAGAATCTTTCTATCAATTTTAGATATAGCTACACCTTTATTGATCCCAGACCCCGACCACTCTCCAAAAATAACGACATGATCATAACCTAGCTCGTTTGCTCTGGCTCGCACTTGCGAAAAATAATCGTACATGGAAACTGTCCAGCGGGCAAATCCCATATTATCATCTTCCGGATCTAAAACTCTTGTACGGCTTTGTGGAACAATACGTCCGTCAGTAAATAATTGAATTCCGGCGCAGCTGCCATGCAACTTTACTTTCCCTAAGTACGTCACATGGGTATCTTCTTTACCCATTTCTTTTAGACCACGTCGCACATTATACAACGATTCAATTTCGGTCCATTTGATTACGTTTACACCACGGCGTTGAACAACAGGCAACTCATATTGCTCAGTTAAGTCGGTACCTACTTCAACTTCGGTTTTACCAAGCGCCATTCCATACGAAGGCACTCCGCGCAGTTTGCAGGCTTTTATATTGGTATTGTCTTTAAGAGTGGCGTCTGCCAAAACCACTACCACAACGTCACCAACTTCGTAGACATTTTCTAAATTAGCCACAACCTGTAGCGTATCTTCCCTGTTTGGAAGAGCAAATTGATACACACGCAACGCATCCGCGTTGGGATGGCTTTCTGCTTTTGCTACGGTCATTGCTAACGTGGTCATATTAATTCTGCCCCAGCCTCTTCCATATCTTTTATAGCCCGTTCTCCAGCAACCGGATCAACCGCCCGGCAGCCATCAACAACAAGTTTGACTTTAAAACCAAGCTCTAATGCATCCAATACTGAAAACTTGACACAGTAATCGGTAGCCAAACCTAAAACAATAAGCTCAGTAACCCCCTGTTTTTTCAGCCACTCGCCTAATCCGGTGGAATTGCGCTTCGCATTGTCATAAAACGCACTATAGCTATCAACAGTAGGATCAGTTCCTTTAACAAATGTTTTGTGAATTTTTTCTTCTTTTAATTCATCTGCCAGCTGAGCACCAAAAGTATGCTGAACACAGTGGTCTGGCCACATTACTTGTGGCAAACCGGATAACTCACCCATTTCGAAAGGGTTTTTACCATTAGCAGAGGCAAAACTTCCGTGTCCATGAGGGTGCCAATCTTGTGTTGCAACCACCAGATCTGTAACTCTGGGCGCCATCAATTCGTTTGCAACGGGGATAATTAAATCCCCCTCATTTACCGCCAGCGAACCGCCTGGCAGAAAATCGTTTTGAATATCAACTAGTAACAAAGCTTTCATTTTCAACCCTCTAACAACCAGTCTGGTAATTCTTGATCTTCATGTGGATCTTCTGGTGTGGGACCAATTCCCAAAAATTCTGTAAAATATCTGTGTAAAAGCTTGGTATCACATTGATAATGTTCTTTATTGAGGATTACATCTCCAGAAGCATCCTTTTTACCAAGAAAAACTCTTTCAATTAAGGTGTGAATGTCTTGTGCTGCCATCGGAACACGATAACAGCTGTCTTTTATCCACACTTTTTTTGTTCTATTCATGGTAGTAAGTGGTTTCCTAAACGTCTCTTGAACGTCATCTATTATTTTAGGCGGATTCTTTAGATGAGTCAAGTTTTTCTTGGCTACTTCAATATTATCTAATAGAACCTTGTCTTCCCGAATCACAAACCCAGCCAAGCGTTTCATTTTTACGTTGGCAGTAAATGATTTAAGAAATTGCTGCTTCGTTAATCCTGTAGGTAATATTTTTCCAATATCTTTCCACACATCTGTGGCAGTAATGGTGCTGTCTGACATATCGATAAGATAATCCTGCACCTGATATAGGTCTTCGTAGGATAATTTAGAAGCAATTTTATATTCGCTTGGCATCAGATTTCCTTGGTAATTTGCTGGAATTCTCCTCTGCTTTTTTAGCCTGCAAAGCAGACCATTCAGCGTATGCTTTGGTTTCTAGTGCTGAATATTTAGCAGGAACGGTTGTATTAACTAAAGCAGTAAGCAAGCTCTTGGACACTCGATAAACATCACCTCGTTTTGGTTTACGATCGAATTCCGAATTGGAAACCCATACTTGGGCAACGTCTATCTCTTCTGTATGCTGATCAAAAATTGATTCAATAACATCAACCGAACTAAACTTTTTTTCAATTGCCCCGCTTTCAATATAAAAATATATACATCTAGAATGTGTATCCTTAACTGAGTCAACGATTACGGGAATGGTGCTCATCTTAAACCGTTTTTCTCCACTTCTTTGCGCATCCAGTGCTCATCAATCTGATTATGCCCGGCGCGTACCCACTTTGCAACACATTGTTGAAATGTACTATTATCGAACTCAGTCATATGCCGAATGACAAAACCTTCTCTTTGTCCAAATTCGCCAGGCAATTTTTGATACTTGTTGATGAATTTCTTTAATTCTTTTTCCGTCTTGAAAGTTTTGTTTCTAGCTATTGTAGGAACTAGATTAACCCCAATAACATCAGACAATTGTTCTACCGCTTCCCACGATAACCATTTACTATGATCTAGATCTCTAACCCCAAATAGCATAAAATAGCTCGGTAAGTTCTCATATATTATTGAATGCTTGGCGTACAGCCATTCACCAAAAAACTGAACGCCGGTAGGGATACAACGTTTTATGTTAGCATGTAAGGCTTTAAACATGCTAAAAGAAATGTGTGCCGGCGAAGCGGCATGGCTTCTGGCAAAACATTCTTGACGCATCAAGCAGGTGTTTGATCCGTCCATTTTTTCTGTTATAACTACGGGCACATTCAATAAAGAACTAATATCCCGCATAGTTTTATCATCGTTTGTTGCCCCGGGAGAGAACGGCAGATGATATGTTCGAGGATATTTCATTCCCGCATGATATCAAAACCGCGCTAGCATGTCAACTATTTAATGTGCCTAACGGGCTTTCCATCTTCGCCTGTACTATACAAAACAGATACATTAGCCGGTTCTGATTTATCTATTATTTCAGTATACTCCGCTAAACCGTCAGGATATTCGCTATCACATACGACACAACCCTGGATTTTAGATTTCTCTACATATAGATTGGTGTTACATCGTTTACAAAATACTCGCAGTGAATCTCCTGCAAAACCCCACCCCAAGTCCTGCGATTTACAATTACAAATAGGTCCGCTTAAAACAATCTCAATTTCTCGTAGCACTTATACCACCACATCCTTGATGATTCGTTCTCGTCTGACTATCTCTTTTGTATGTTTTAGTCTTTTGATTGCTGAGATTGTTGCCACCAAGTGTTTCAACCTCGGCAAAACAGTTATGTTATTAACGTACAAAACGGACGAACTGTTTTCAGGCGCTGAACTAAGTAATGTTTTATATGTAGCCTTGGAAATAATAAGGTTAATTTTCTTGTCCTCTGTAACATTTATTATAACAGGCTCGCCACCGACACATTCCGCGTTTGAAAAATCATATACAAAAGGAAGATTAGAATGATTTTTGTGCAACGAATAGGTTAAACCCGTACAACCAGGAGGAATATCTTTCACTTCTAGTTTGGGATCTTCTCTATTATTTTGCGCGTCTATTTTTTGTATATCCCTTGCTTTTCCAAAAAATGAGGAAATAATTAACCCAACTAAAATTAAACAGCCAGCAAGTATAAGATACACTATTTGTTTTCCAAATCTTTGTCAGTAATATTTACATAGAGTTTTGACTCTATACCAGCGTCACCAGCGTCGGTTGGAGGAATACATTTGCATATAGCTCCATCCGGCTGCCCATTTCTGTATATCAAAAATATTTGATGATAAGGGTGCATGCAAACAACGCTGCTGCCACGTTCTTCCCATTTTTCACGACAATCTTCTTGTGGTTTGTTTGGGTCGTCAACAACGCTACGACACGAAACACACAGCAACAACAAACACCAATACCGCATCAGAATTTCTCGCAAAGAAGCCTAGCTAGTTGATATAATCTATCACAATCCATGTCAAACTTGATTATACCTACAAGACCATTATCTTTTACTTTTGGATCTGGCGGCTTTTCGTTTGCAGAATAAGGTCTAAAACTAATGTGTGCATATTGGTTTTCGTCTGGCGCATCTTCCAATAACTTGTTGGCTATGGGTCCTGAGTTGGGTGGCAACTTTTGTTTTTTAAATTCGACGCAGCCAGGATCGAACCCAAAAGCACAAATAACATCACGAAGAATGTCTTTTATCTCTTCTTCGTTTTTTTGTTGGTATTCCTCACTAAACTCTGTACCCATTCCACCGTTTTGTTGCATGCCGGACAAATGAGAAAATGCATCGTCTAGTCGGAAAAAGACTGTACGTATTTGTTGTAGGGAATATGATCCACTACCAAGAAATATTTGTTGGAATATGTATCTCACTTGGATGTTTTAGGCAAAAAGACACTAACCGTAGTGTCCTTCGTTTTTTCTTGCTCTTTTTTGTCCGGTTTGTTAACAGCCACCGGTTTTTGAATTTCATCCCATTTTTTACTTCCATTTATTACCGAACAATGGGAACATTCATTTCCAATACACATATTACCAGTCGCATTCATGGGGTGAAAATCTACATTGCCAAGACCCTGTAGTCCAAAAACCAAACGGTTGTTCCCATCATAACACGCAATAGTTAATGGCGGCTTCTTGAGTTTTTCTATTTCTAGTTGAGCATCGGAAGCATTTTTTTGCTCCAAAATTCGCGCTCTGGCATCTTCTACACCAGCATTGTAGGCATAAATAAAGTAGGCAATTGTTACAATTCCGACAGCAACACTAGCCACAACCAGCGTAATACCCAACCAATCGCCAAGCTGCCGTAACATATCAGAAAAACCACTAGGACTTGCCATTGTTCACCACTTTCTTAGCGGACGCAGTCTACCGTCATGCAGCCATGATGTCAACTATTTTTACTCTTTAATTGAACTCTGATCGTTTTCTACTATTGATTTGTAGCCATCATCATTCAAATAATCTTCTGTAGATGGTGGATCTTTTTGAGGAATCGTGTCCAGTTCGTCGTCCAAAACATCAAAACACGGAGGTACATTTTCACCAGTAATTTCCTGATATTTGGCTTGCAGTTCCATTCTGGTTTTCTTGTCTACGTTGTAGAAAAACCATTCTAAGTATGAACATTCGTTTGCCATACTTGTATGCTGAAGTATAACCGTTTTTTGCAAACCCCTGCTTATTTTGTTACTAATTTTTTCCGCAACATATCTAAAATCTTTACTGTTGTTTTTCCACTCATCCAACCGCCATGACTTTTCATTAATCTTTTTTTGAACTTCTTCATTACATTCGCGGGTCAACAAATCAATAACAAATTCTGATGCCCATTTTACAGATGGCGGATGTGGGCTTCTACATGTCAGCATAATTAATGCACAATCTAACAAACGTTCGTCTGGTTCCTTTAAACCAATGCGTGCCATGACTCCGCCAAATCCGGGTCTACGTTCAATGCGCCAACCATATTTTTGTCTTCTAATACTAAATTTCTAATTATACCAGATAACATCGCAGGATCGTTGGGAATTTTGGTGTAAGAAAGTTTGTATTCCGAACTGTCTTCATAATCTTGTACTTCTCCTAATGGACCTACAATGTAACCATAGATTACCATAGGACTTCCGCAAGAATCAAGTGTACTGCTTTGGTATTCAAATATCGAATGATACAGAAATCCTTTCGGATTATCAAACATGGTATATAAAACCGAAATAATATCACATAAGGTACGACCACGACGTATTGTATCTGTTTTCACAGCATTGCCAACATCTACGCCTATGCGGTCATGTTTGTAATCAATTACCACAGAATCTACTTTTTCCAAACATTGTTGACAATGCAATGCTTTCTTGCGTAAAACTCTTCTTAATTGTCGTGAAGTTCCGGAAGTGCCACCTATAATCTGAAGCACCATGTTGGTAGCTAGTTGACTACGTCTGCCGGGCAACCACATTATACTGCTACGGTCCCGGCATTTGAGAGTAGCAATACCTAATACTGAATCGTTAGGAATTAGTTGCGATACTTCAATGGTTGTTTGAAGACATTTGGCAGACATAATACCACAATAATCTAACAACACCACTCCAGACTCGATATTGTTTTCTTTCATTACATCAGCAACATCACCCACAAAATAAGAAACATCTGGAAATTTTTCTTTACAAACACGAATACGTTGTGCATTAATATCTATAGCCACAATATGGCTTTGCGGAACCCCGAGTGCAATAAGAGTAGCAATATCTCCACCGGTTCCCGCAAGTACTATAGCCGGATGCCAATAGTCTATTCTGCCGTAATAGTGACCCCAAAAGTTAAGCCGTGCCAACTTCTTTGCGGGACTATCTCCTCTGTATGCGTCTGTCATAATTGTAACCAGAGTAGCATAAAGCAACCGTTTTGTCCACTACTCAATAATTTCCTTAATTGCCCACTCTTCAAATTCTAAACCGGAAACAACCGCCCAGCACTTTACACGTTCCGGAAATAAGGAAGAACAATCGCTTGAGGACACCCAGGTTTTTTTAAAACTTTCGCCAGTGAAAGCACAAAATACAACCAAATATCCTGCAGTCTGATCGTCATACGGAATCCACGCCACTACCCGTACCAAGTCGGGAGCATCATTAACATTTGGCAATGGTCCTTCTCGCCATTTCCACTGAGTTGGATTTTTGATTCCGGATTCCATTAAGAAATAATATCCTTAATTACTATATCTTGGCAAGAAAGCGAAACAGCTGAATATTCTTTCACTTCAGAGTAAATAGGACGATTATAGGTGCCACATATTAAACCGCCCCAACAGCGAACTGTCGTTCCATCATATTCAAACAAACACCCACAATTTTTACACTTGGAATAAACGATCGAACTGTATTGATTTGGACATTCACAATTATGACCCTTGGCGTTTAAAAAATTGATCAAAAACTTTTTCACAGAAAGCTCATTCTCCGTATCCCAATTTCGGTTTTCGCATCTTTAATTTCACCACGCTGGCATGCACAAAGAATGTCGAACACACACATTGAGATAATATCCGCCCCCTTTTCTAAAGCAGAACCGTCCTCTGTGGGAACATTTTGGCTTGACGGATCTACCTCTACGCTTAAAAAGTATAATTGTTCAGCACATATTCCAACTGAAGTATAAGAGATTGGACCAACAGGTTTGAAATCCTTTTCTTCTGCATCAAACCCCAGCTCCTCTTTCAACTCTCGTACTGCACACTCAACCGGAGACTCTCCCTCCTCAATTAAACCAGCGGGCAGTTCCCACAAATTGCCTCCGTCTACAAACCTATCCGCAATAGCTGGACGAATTGCGCTACGCAAATATACCATTGGTGTATGGTTTATTCTATAGTAAGCTATAATTACAACCGCATCTATTTTCTTTCTCAATACTATATCATGATGAAATTCTGGACTAACCGATCCGTCAGGATACTCGGCATGTAAACGTACCCGCTTAACTGTTAAAAATGGTGGAGAATCAGTTTCTTCTCCGTGATTAATCAGCTGTATGTTTGGAGGTTTTTTCATGGGAAAAGGTTTTTCATTATTGGTTGTCCTGAAACAGATTCGCAAATGACAACATCTTTGTCTTTGTATTCAATATCGCATGCAATTACTGCATGCACGCCACATTTTTGTTTACACAGGTTTTTATTATCAGAAGTGAGTCCAAACAACAATATCAACAAAAGCACAAAACCACCAACCATAAGGGTGGCTTCGAGAGTGTTTGACTGTACTTCTGTCATGATCCTGAAATGGATTTAATTACGTTTGGGTTGATATTAGACTCAATCCAAGGAATTAGATGGTGACGAATTTTATTTCTTGTATATTTATCAGTAGCATTGGAAGAGTCTTCGCACCAAGATAAATTGAATACCTTTGCGTATTTTTCAATATCTTGACGAGTAAATCGCAGAAAAGGTCTATAAATCTGTCCCCAACTTTTATGTACTCGCTTGGGAATTTTTGTTTGTTTTCTCCCCATCATGGTTCTAAATAACACAGTCTCCGCCTGGTCATTTGCGTTGTGAGCGGTGAGAAGATACACGTATTGTCGTCTTACTTTTGGTAGCCCTTGACAAAAATCGTTCAATAATTGATAACGTTTCTTGCGAGCACGCTCCTGAATTCCAGGTTTGTTGGGATCGATTCGCCCATCTAGAATAATATAATCAGCACACAGCTTACCAGACAAATCCTTAATATGTTCAATTTCACTATCCACCTCAGAACGCAAACCATGATTAACATACGCTAATGTTATGATAGAATCTCCGTGGTCAAGATAGATACATTGAGCCACGGCGTTCGCCAGAGCTGTACTATCAATACCGCCCGAACAAGCAACCACAACCTCTGCGTTACTTTCAGGAACATACATTTTGGTCATGTCCCAGCATAGGACACGATCCTTTCGTGATGTTCCTGCAGGAAAGTGTAGTTTATTTAGAGACTTTTTCATGCTTTTGCTTTTTAAACTCCTCTAGTGTGTCGAAAATATCCAACATGGTTTCCCATCGTTGTTGCTTTTCTAACGTTTCCTTCTTTTTGTTAGACGCATAATATTCACGCTCTTCTTTGCGTGATTTTTCGTAAGCTACCGCTATGTCATCAGCATGTTGTTTACAAGTGTCAGAAACAACCAATTTTTGACAAAACACCTGTTTATCATCGTCGGTCCTGCTGCACGAATAAACCTCATTATCGCGTACCACTAGGTTGGAATGGTAGGAGTCTTTTACCGCAATAGGCGATATGAGGCAGTTTGGTTTTTCTTCCAGTTTCGGCGGTGGCAGGGAGGAAAGCACTATAACTCCACCAACAATCGCACATCCGCCAGCAATACACGCTAAGACACCAACAACGTAAGCCGTGAAACGATTCATATTTTCTTTTCCTTATGTGAATTAACCAAGCTAAATATTACCTTGTCCGCCTGCTTGGACTCGAACCAAGCTGGGAACCTTATAAGAGTTCCTGAGTCAACCCGACCCACAGGCGGAAAATCAAACTATCATATTTTCTCTCCCCACACCTGTTTAGTTGTTACAACTTCATGGAGCAATCTAAATCCGGTTATTTTTATTTCCTCATGCCAAGGTTTATTATCTTTCCTCCAATATTCCGGAAACATTATAGCTCTTTGTTTGATAAGATTAATTATTGACTTCGGAGGTTTTTCATCGTAAAAATATATTGCCACACTCATATATGCTGGGTGTTTTTTGATACCTCTTTTGATTTTACGTTTCTTGGCTTCCTCTTTATATTTGTAGGCAGTATAGCGTTTTCCCCACTCAGAGTCAAGATAATGACTGCCCAACCCATCATTCCACCACCCAGGGGTAGCATAAATACTTACTGGACGGTGACATTCGTGTTCATCTGGAACATGCGCTATAATGTTTTCCATTTGTTCCACAAACTCTGGACATTCTTGTGAGAAAACATATGCCTCAGTATCACCCACCTCACATTCACCAACCACACCAGTGCAATAAGCAGCCATTTGTCTTTCAAAATTGCCAGCATATTGCTCGGTATCTATGACAAACAGGTAGTAATTTTCACGTTCCATCAATATCCCACCGCATCTTTCCAAAAATCCACCGTTTTACTGGTAATGATTTCGTGATGAGTTTTATACAAATCATTTAATTTTCGGAATAAAAAGCGCGCTTGTGGCTCCGCGCCCATCAACATGCTACTTTTAAGTATACGGGTCAGCCTCAAAAAGTTATGGTTTTGTGGAGTTACCCAACGTTTCAGCTTTACGGTGTTATTATATGTTATATAGAACCCATAAAATCCGCACATAACATTAAACGATCTACAAAAGTTATCATAAACACTTTCGTTCCATAAGCAGTTATAACGATCCTCTTCAGAAAGAAGTGGCGCATGTACGTTAAATGCACTTGCTTCTTGTAATGGAAACATCCATTGAATATAATCATGGGTGTCTTCTAACCATTCATCGTTTGCGCCCCAATAATCGAAAAGTTTTCTATTACGATGATCGGTGGTTTTCAGTGTATAAAACTCTTCAATTAAACTCATGTGATTATATCCCTGATAGTCATTTCGTTTAGAATACGGTCGGCATCACAATAACCAGCGCATCTGTTTAATGTGCGACGTACTGCAGTAATAGCTTGGTGTTTGGTGTCATATTTTTTAGTGTGGATTCTTATTATATACGATTTCGATTTGTTATCAGCATAATAATTTACAGAATAACATCTCTTTTTTCCAAATCTATTTCGAGAAATAACGTTAGCAAAAGTAACTATAATTAGAGAAAAACCTTTTCCAGAATGATACTCAGAATTGTAAAATGCCCACCTCGTAGGTTTTTTTCTCATTACGTAATGATGTCCTTAATCATCATTTCTTTGATGACGGTGTCATGCTTTAGCGAAGATATTTTAACCAAGCGTTTGAACACATATTTTATTGCCGCCTCTGGTGTGTTAAACCTTCTACTCATTATATTGATATAATCTTTTTGGTAATCGTAAGTTAGCTCTGCAGCATATATAACTTCTTTGCCAAGTTTCTGGTTGGGTAAAACGTTTTTATATTCCAGTACATGTAAACTATACGTGCTCGTACTCCAAACTCTCTTATAACTTGCTAAATGATATCTAGGTGAGGACATCTTTGATTATCATTTCGTTCATTATTTTTTTAACACTAAACAGTCTTTCCAAGCGTTTAATTTTGTTTTGAACCATGGTTAGCGCCTGTTCTTTTGTGTCACATTTCCGACTATAAATAATTAACCTATCTTCGTCTCTGCAATTGTAATAATCATACTGTGCTAAATATTTTCGCTTTCTACCAATTCTATCACGGCTTATTTGATTGCCGTATTCGTATATAATTACATCAAAACCCCCGCAATCAAACCTTTTACATTGATTAATTCGTAACCAAGTTGTTCTTTTCTTTTTAGCCATTATGTCCAAAGAAACTCCCTAATATCAATTACTCCATGACAAAACTCTTGCATTTCAGCACGAATACGTTCTCCCAGATCCGTGTGTGCTTCGAACAACTCTCTGCTTCTAGGTGTGTCTGGAGCATTGAGTCTATTTTCCAGATCTGATGTGTCTTCCAAACCTCTAGACTTAGACCATTTTTCCAACAATTCACTTTCACGATTCATCAACTTAGGACGCTCTACGGTCCACCACTTATACAACTGCAGTATTCGTTCCTCAGCTGTTGCCCACAGTTTGCTACTATCCCTGGAAAATTCATCCTTGTCTTCCAAGGCACTTCTCATTCGCCATTCAATTGATTCTTTGAGTTTGTTTGGTCCACCTTTTTCGTCTTCCACATACATGATAATCAAAGCGGCTAGTGCAAAAGGCACACATTCTACTTTGTCTGTATAGACATCAGAAGGACCGTAATTGTCCCCATCAATTTGAGCGCGCTTTAGATCTAATTTGGTGCCTTCCATAATTACCCCTAAAATGTAAGTGGGTCCCGCTCAATACTACCCTGAACAGCCGGAACCCACCACTGTACTCGGGGAGGACAGAAAATTTTAAAAATTTCCAACTAAAAACCCGCCACTTCACGTTTTTAGCCGGAAGATGGTTTATCTTTGCTAACTTCTAGTGCCAACCACCAAACAGTAGAAGTGAGTTATGGAACTGGCCAAATATATGGTAAATTGTCCGGAACTCCAGGGAAAATGGGACCGTAATGTTCAGGTAATTTTCTAATCAAATTGCTTTGATGAGAAATGTGGAACCCCTGATTACCCAACCACCACGGCACGCCAGCATCTTCTAATTTAGATTGCTCCTCTAAAAATTGTTTCAAACAGTTATCTCGGTATCCTCTTGATATCCATTCGTTACATATAGCTATACCATAATTCGCTAGTTGATACAAGTGTTTAGACCACATCTTAGCCGCCGGATGATTAACCCAACCGCCCCGCAACATAATTAAAGCTTCTGATCTTTGTTTACCCAAACGTAAACGATCCAAAACTTTAGCAGATTTTTCGAAGTCTGGAAATGGAAGAAAAGTATTCATTGGATCAGGTTTAGCGGCTCTTTTGAGGCTCTACATGTGACCGTGTCACCGTATCCTACAGGAATCTGGAGGAAAGGTCCATCTAAATACAGGACGGCATCAGAGATTTTGCTCACCAATTTAAACTGAGTTTGAACATGTTTAGTTTTGCCTTTGTTGTACGATTCTCTAACAATAGCCTGCAACATGTCCGCACACATTGGTAATCGTTTACCACCAGCAGATTTTATTGCTCCAGTTGATCCTGCTCCGGTACCAACCCAAATTCCTGAACAAGAATATAATTCGTTATCCAATAGAACTTTGGTCATTGCTGCTGGGCACGAATGAGTAAACAAAGCTTCATTTAAAACCCGTTTAGCAATACTCTTTCCTCCCACCAACACTTCCATTCGGGTTACTGAAAAGGTTTTGGGGTTATCATTAATGTGACGTTTTATACTTATCTCTAGGGTTTTGGGAGTTGCGTGACACAAATAACCTACGCTAGTTTCTGGGTCACTATTGATTCCCATTAATGGAGTGCTACCTACGTTATGCGAAGCTGATAACAAGGTACCATCGCCACCAACTGTTATAACAAAATCAGAAATTTTGTCATCAAACGCTTGACCAGAAGAGATTATGTGAGGACGGACACCAATATTTTTAAGGTGTTTAATTACTTCGTTTAGGCAGACTTGGTGTCTTTCGTGTGCTTTTTTTAATTGATCAATGTCTTTTTTGCCCAACAGGCTTTGGGTTGTAGGGTCTTCTGTCAGTCTGCTGTAAGCGGTGCGTTTTGTTACAATAATGATTTTCATGGCGTTCCTGCAAATATGATATTAATAATTGAAACAATTGCAGCCAAAGTCGCTCCAACAAAAGCGCCGATTATAACAGAAGTAGGTAGTTTAATCATTTACCACTCATCCACCTGAATATAAGTGAACAATTCTCTGCGCGCCTTTACATACGCATCCCTAAGAACGTGAAACTTTTTGTCTTTGATATCTTTCCAGGTAGAATACTCTGCTAAAGCATAATCAGTTCCCTCCCAGTCTAATTTTTCCATAAAGGTTTCGTATTGTTCTTTGGTAATTTTATCTTTTAACATCATTTACCCGTCAATATTCATCATTTCTTCCCAAGCCGCTTCATGATCTTCGTTTGGGTGACAAGTGCCCTCGCAATGTGGTGGATAATTTGGAGGAAGCAACTCCGCCCCGCACACTATACAGGTCTCATAAGCATTTAGTTTTGTCTCCAGTTCCTGAACACGCCCTTCCAAATACTGCACATAAGACTCAACATCATTAGGGTCAAAATTCTGCCCACCGCATTCGCAGTGCATATCGATTGTGGTACAAACACCACAGTACTCACACCGGTATAGGTTTTTGATTGATGTTGGTTTTCTAGACACAGTACACCACCGTCATGTAAACTGAGGGTTTACAACCGCGTTTATAATTGTCCATTTTTTCTCGCCATAACGCCCGGGAAGCTGCCAAACGATGATTGCCATCAATTAAACGGTAACTGTTGCCATGTTTAATACACATACATGATAGATATTTGCTTTTATAATCACATTTTAGATCCGATAAATAACCACCCACCACTTCACGATTTAGGGCAACAATATGCTCTGGTGAAGCATCGTCAAGCTTTGCTGAACTAATCAGATCAATATTAACCTTATCAACTACTTTCCAGTCTTTTCCTTCTAACGGCGGAAGAATATATCCATATTCTTTATATAATACTTCTTCGATACATTTTTGATTAGTATCAGTGTTGAGCATGTGTACAAAATCTTTTAGATTAGACCAGGCGACGGTATCCATAGATACTTCTGCTTCATCCCCGTAGTAACCTCTTACCCCATAAACTTCAAAAGATCCTGTGGTAATTTCTTTTCTAATCCACCTGTCCAGACAATAATCTTTCACGCTAACAATATTATATCTCCCAGAAACTTTGTGAAAAATAGAATCGTAATATACGCTTTTTATTTCACCACCACTGAAAACGGCACATCGATGGTAATCGTCACCACAATCGCAATTATTTGGTTGTCCAATATATGCCTCATAATCTGCACAATATCTTAGTTCTCGCGGATCAGGAACAACATATGCTTTAGAAACTTTTTTCTTTGTTTTCTTTTTAGCCATATCAATATCCGCCATCGTGATCTAAAACAAAATCCTCATCTTCTATGTTAAGACTCATATTGCATAAGGTTTCTTCGGTGCCACCGCACTCATCAGAAAGATATCCTTTGTACACGTAGGCTGCACCATCTAGCATATTATTATACATTTTTTTAACTTCAGGATCGTCTATTGATTCGATATTTTGAGCTTCTCCAACCCTATTTATTAAGGTGCTAACCATATCTTTAGCCATCTCATGCAACGGATGATTTTCTGGCACAAGAACATTTTTATCTAATTTCTCTATCAGTTCCGCCTCTGTTAACAACGTTTTGCTAAGAATAACAAAAGACGAGCTAGAAGAGTTTGATACGAATCCTGTTCTAATTTTCATATTTACGTCCACATGCATCTACGAACATTAATTACTTTTTTGAGAAATTTATCCATAGTGGAATCATGGTTTCACTGTTTTTTGGTTCCAAAACGGAGGCAAACGGTTCTTCGTTAATCTCCGATACATTTCTAAAACACTCTTTCTAGGAACCCCATGTACATTACGATTAGCGGCAACCTCCGGATCACAGTCCAAAGTAATGATTTCTACATCATAACCAAAAGCCGCTCCTCCTTGAACATACGGACTACATTCCCAAGCCGTAGTGTTCGTGTTGTCCACTACTATCAAAGGCTCACCAGCCTGTAATGCTTCAATATATTTACGGAAACAAGAGCTATGTGCATCCCCAAGTTTCGAAACATCGAATTTATAATTACCCTGTGCATCTTCAAAAAAATGATCGGCACTCACGACTACAGCATTGTAGTAATGCGCGTGTGTGTACGTGGACTTACCTGAGCCAGCGATACCTCGAAGAATCTTTACCTTGTTAGTCATAGGAAGGAGGATAGCTGGAACGACGAATCCTGTCAAGATACAATTCTCTTAACCTTCTTATTTCTTTTGCTAATTGAATTCTCCTAGCAATTTCTTTTCTTGCCGCCGCTTTTCCGGATAAAATATATGTATTGATATACGCATCAACTAATACATTTTCACTATCAACGCAGGCAGGGTTTCTAATTAAACGTGAAACCCTTTGAAAAACATCTCTGGCGTTTTTTATTCCTAAAAGACTTTCAATATCACTACAACTATATTCTTTCATGTTATTACCTGCTTTATTGAATTGGACTTACAATCTATTGGATATTCTGCAGAAACCCAATGGTTAGCCATCGCCGGACGTGTTTCTGGTGGATTACCATTGCTATGGAAATATATTTCGTTACCGCTCACAATAATTGCCGCCCCACAATCTTTGCACAATAAATGAGTATATCCTGGACCGACTGACCAGTTATGACTGTCCAACAAGGCAGTAATATGAGGATCGTTAGCAGGAATATTGTGTGAACCAGTCTCGCTGTCATTAAAATGTAAAAACGTACCGCTGAGGTAGCTCATAAACTCACCATATTAATTGTTCCATCACACATATCAGGCGTTTTATCATCTCGCCAGCGCAGGAATTGCGCAGAACGCAGAGATCCTGATTCAAACAATTCACGCCCGTACATCTCAACCACCCTTCCCTCTTCTGCCAAATGTCCGTTAGGCAAAAGTGTCATTTGAGGTAGCTGGTACTTGAGAACCTTGCGCAACTTACCGTTTTCCCACAACCCAAGATTGGCTGTCAAATCTCCTCCGTCGGTTTTGTCTGGACCAATAACGGCATAGTCAATCGTTCGTGTGGGCTTAACCCGGACCCAATGATCAGTTTTCCCAGACGAACGATAGGACCAGCCAGAAATATCTAACCTCTTTATGACCACACCCTCGTCACCATCTTCCAAAGTACGCTTGTAGAAATCTACAAAATTATCCTCACTGTCTTCCACCAAAGGCAATCGTTGCTGCGTCTTGGCGGGAAACATGTTCCAAATGGTTTCCCTCAATAGAATACGACGGTCCCGTAGAACCATGTGGCGCAAATCATGTCCCCTCAAACAAACCACATCGAATAACCATATACGTCGGTATCCCAATCGAGAAAACCGTATATTAGCTGCTGTGGTTCCCGCTTCTAGTTCCCCAACTAGAATAGTATCTTTACCCAAATCACCAAGATCTAGATTATTTAAACCCAATAGTAGCGAATCTTCATGATCAATTCCAGCACGAGATTCGAATTTATGTTTACAAGATTTAAAGTAATCTACATATAGACCACACCAGCGACCGTCCTTTTTGCGCTCGGCAACACGGTTTCCCTGGTCTTCAAGGTCCTGCAGATCAGCGAGCACGCCATCGAGCCGCGGACCGCAATACCACTGAATTCTGTCTACCATGCCCTGATAATACCAATCAGAACGGGCACTTGTCAAGCGGTTCCTAAGGCGAAAACCTCATAGGAACTGTCTATTAAATTCGCGCACTGCTTCTGGGGTGTATTGTTTAATTGGAGGCGCACCATTCTTTAATTTCCATTGCATTTTTCGCGTAATAATATCCAAACTAATTGGCATGAAATCCCACGCATCCACCCCAGCATCAAAGGATAATCGTGAGTCTTCCGGTAGAGTCGCGTGGCTGTGACCATACAACAACCAAGCATTTCGGTGGGATTGGTCCCATACTTTGCCTGCAAAATGGCTTACTGCTATTTCTTGGTTATTTATATTTAAAACTAAAGTAACGTATTCTCTTTTCTTACCATAAACCCTTGTCCATGGAAGGTTAAGAGTTTCTTTTTTATCGTGGTTTCCTGCAATAAGAAACTTTTGCGACCCATTTAATCTGTAGAAAAACTTGTCTGGATTCTTTCCCATAGCAAAATCGCCTAAATGATAAACTGTATCTTTGGGACCAACAACTTCATTCCATTTTTTAATTAAATATTCATTCATTTCGGTAATATTATTAAATGGACGATCACAATATTTAATTATATTTGAATGATTCCAGTGTGAATCCGCGGTCACATATATCATGGTTCAATTCTATTTCTTAGTTGTTGTTTTCTTATGTCTTTGATCTTTTTTAACAATTCGTTTAAGGCGCCTGCGGTATTTTTGCTCATTCCACCACATGCTAGCTCTTGAAGGCTGTTAGAAAAAAGTCTGCTTTCGTATAGAGCACAACTAGTTCTATTGTAGGGATTTAGTTTCCCAGCTCTCGACACACAAATGTTCTTAATAGGAATTTCCTCATTAAACACTTTACCAGCCAATAATATTATATCCTGCTTAATCTGTTCTGTCCTATCCATATTCGCCTCGTCACATATTGAGAAAATATCGATAGAAAACACTAAGACCCCAGCTCTTTTTGAGAGCCAGGGTACTTAATGTTGGTTTTGGTTGGGATTAGACCGCAACCGCTTCGGGCTCGTCGGTCTGCCCGGCTTCCGCAGCAGCCTTGGCTGCCCGCTTAGCCGCACGCTCCGCCGCCTTAGCCTTTCGGGCTGCCTCTGCAGCCAACTCAGCCTGGTAAGCCTCCAGGTCAGCCTCACGGATGCCACCGTACCGACCGCGACAGAGCATCCACTCCTGGGTGGGAGTATTCAGCTCATCCGACTCGGCAATGATTGCAGCCGCAAGGACAGGGGAAACAGCGTAGCCGCGCTCTGCCAGAGCCTCGCTGAGCTGCTCGCGGGTGATCCGCTGCCCCTCAGCACAACCCTTACGCAGGACGTCGCGCGCTGCTGACTGGAACTTGTAGGAAAGAACATTTCGTGCCATAATCTACCTCGTTTGTTGTTTGTTGGTTTGTTTAGGTTTCTGTCAACCTTGTAAGAGTGACTTTACCTCAACAAACTAAGATTGTCAATGAGTTTTTGTATCGCTTAGCTTAAAAGTTCGTCACGGTTTTCTAATAGTGAAATCACGTAGTTACCAAGATAGTGTGAAGCAAACTCGGCGTTTGGCTGCAATGGCGTGCCTTGGCAATGCTTAGAGATAGCATCAATAATTTGATCTTTTTGTGATTGAGTAAGCTTCATTTTGTGCTCCACAGATGACGACGATCAAGCCACCGAACACCCACTTCTACGCGCAATGTAGAACAGTGGTACACCATTGAGGAAAATCCCTTTTTGGAGTAAGCGTTTGGGTGATAAATTGGTAGCCCTGTTTTGGTGGTATAATGGTAACTTTCTCCACAGAGTTTAGGAGCTTTGGTGCCAGACACAACAACCACTGGAATAGAGTTGTGTGCTCCAGCAATGCGCCTAGCCAAAGATCGTTCTGATTTGATTATAATTTGTGTCATTCATCGCCCAATTTGTTAAGAATTTCGTAACGATTCCATGCATCATTAAATCCGAACCAGTCATCAAATGTAGTACTTAATAGAGAAGGGAAATATCGCCAATCTGTGTGACCTTGGGTAAACGCAACAATCGTTTCACGCCTGGGCTTTTTTCCAAAGAGACGCAAAAACCAGGAAGGAGTAACGATGTAACTGAACGTTACAACAATTCCACCGCTTACCTTTTGTGCGTCAGTGACTTCGTACATATTTTCCTAAAATTGAAGCCCCCTTTCCTCCCTAGCAGTTATGAAATCGGGGCAAATAACATAACCCTAGAAACACTAGGTAGGACCCTCCGGCTAGCAAAAGCTCAGCCGGAATTGAATGCAGACTATCATAAACCCATGATGCTGTCAACAATTATTCTATCACGGATTTGATTATCCATTCATCACAAGTGACTTCAGTTGGATCACATAGAATAGCATCTGACGCAACAGAAATTATATATGTATTTTCTCCCTTATATATAATAATGCCACAAACTTCGCAAATATAATAACGAATCTCATTGGGTTTAGGTATTAATTTGTGTGTTCCAATTTGCAGCATAATTCCACATTATTTTGTGATGAAACATTCAGAGCACCGTATAAACAAACTTAAAAATATAATCAAATCCTCTCAAATGACCCACAAGGATGAGAGGACCGTACCTACTTTGGCTAAATCATTATTTAATAGTCTCAAAGCAGAAGGCGCTACACCAAATGAAATGATGGAATTAGTGGGAACTTTGATGGACCTAATTGCCGAAGAATTGCGTACGGAAAAACCAGTGCCTTAAACGTCTATTTTTGTATCGTGTGGTTTGATAACAACCGTTTCATCACCACGGATAACGATGTATTGTTGGTGATATCCTGATTCAGCCTGTTTTACGGCTGCTTTTATTTGTTCCGGAGAACAATCGTTACGCAAGGTAACACAGGCAGTGCCAATGATAGTAACTGTAACTGGAGTTTCGTATTGTTTGTATCCTTGAGACACAGTTATCCATTCGACCAGTCTTGTTCTTTTCTACAGCGAATTCTAGTTTCCTTAATTAGTTTGGCAACAGGACTATCTGTCAGCCTGCCAATGTAGGCAACGGCATAATATCGGTATCCAAAACCAACTTCTTTTACTTTAAGGCTGGGAATAACCTTACGTAAGTAATCTTGAGCATAAGGAAACTCATGGTAATCATTAGCCTCGATGATAACGGGTAGTGTAATTTTTATCGATTTCATTGTAGTTTCTACAAATCAGTGCAACGCCAACAAACGCAAAGGTGTCAACGTATCGTCTACTATCCATTCGTCATCTTCTGAATATACCCAAACAACTCCATGTTTTTGGTGGTCCTGATGTTCAATAATAAAGTCTGCCATTTCTTGCTTAATAAACTCACCATCTGTTTGGCACAAATCTGGGTCTAAAACTGCACCACATGTTTCGCAATACAAAGTGAGAATTTCTTCTTCAATTTGCATTGAATTTATTTCTGCAGCTCTTCTTCCAGATCAATCAAGTGCAATCGGGAATTCTCACGGCGGATTTCCTTCCACCACCTGCCATCCAGAGCATCAGAGAAAAATGCCAAATGCGTTTCGATCTTGGGGTCATCATCATGTAGCCGGGTAATCGGAGAGTGCAGCTCATAACTATCAGATACCACAACCACCCGATCATATGCCTCTACTGCCAAACCGAGATTGTAAGCAATTCTGGCATCGAATCGATAGAAACGAGTATCATTCATATGCTTCACGTCTCGGGCAGATACCGTCTCGATATCCCAACCAAGCTCACGTAAACCCTGAATAAACGATGCCTGCTTTTCATTATCCTGCCGGAACAGAGTAAACCACAGGTTTGCGTCGTATTCTTCAACTCCCAATACTCGCTTGAGAACCTCATCCAACCTAGCATAGTTAATGCTTTTGTGATAAAGGCTGCGAGCTGCGAATAGCGCAGTCAAATCTCCCAAAACCAAAGTAGTGCGTTCGTCTTTTTCTTCGTTCATTATTGAATCTCCAATTAATTGTTCTCCAAATATGCAATTTCTGATTCAGTAAGAGTCTTTCCGTTCCTTAGTTTCTGGATTAAATCTGGTTTACGTAATTCAGAAGAGAAAATATCCTCGCAAGTTTCGCATACCGATCCATATGGTTGGCATGTGCCGGACCAACCTTCGGGCAAATCATCCATAGACTTTATAAGTGCTGATTTGCCACCCGACAATGTACCACCAATTGGGTCGTTCGATACCGACTCATTACCCCAGCTAATGATTTCTTTAGATGTGGGCTTGTGCGTACACGCAACCACAAATTCGTGAGAAATCTTAACCGAACATTTATAAAGTTTTAACCTTTTTTCCATTACTTCTTTGGCGCCTTCTTTTTGGGTGACTTCTTAGAAGCCTTCAACATTGCTTGCATAGCCTCCAGAGTACCAAGAGACGAAGCAGCCGCAGCGGTTTCAATGTTAACCTCACCACCAGCCTTCTTTTGATCCACCGCCTTCATGACCCGATCAACATGAACATCGCGATATTTGCTCAAATCCAGCGCGCCAGTAGTGTGCTGATCAATTAGCTGTGAAGCAATATCCAGCTCAGGCTCGGACAATGAAACGGCTGCGCAATTGTCATCGAAATCCCGAACTTCGTTGACATAATACAACTGATGAAGCAGCAAACCACCCTTGTAATCTCGCACCATAACGAGACGCTCTTTGCCCTTGTAGGTCCATGAGGCAATGGCGGCTACGCTTTTTTCTTTCATTACCTGAGAAAGCAGCTTATAACCCTTGTCACCACCCTTGTCAGGCTTGACATAATAGGACTTTTCCACCTGAATCAGATCCACGGCACTGATTTCGGCAAATTCCTGAATTTCGATACAGCTATTCTTGGTAGCTTCGAGCTTCTTAATCTCTTCCGCAGAAAAGACCACAAACTCTCCCTTAGCATATTCGTATCCGCGTGGACATGTGCTACGATCAATTTCCTTGCCATTAACAGCATCCAACAATGGCATGCGTGCCTTCTTCAAGGTTTTACCCTTTCCTACACTGGAAGGGGAGATAAAGTTAAAACTTACTGATTCGCTGGAAGCTGCCGTATACAGCTTGACCGGAACTGTAACTAGACCAAAAGTAATAGACCCACTACAAACTGCTCTTGCTGCCATGTTGCCTCCAAATTACTCAGTAAACTTCTGTACCTCAATATTCATTTCATTTACAATCGTCTTATGAATATTATTAAGCATAGTTTCCAGATCTTTTAATGTTATCACAATTTCCCCGGAAGTGCGCAATCTCTTGTCCAAAATTGCCTTTGCTGTTCCGTGAACTGCCTGCTCAAGTGTTCCGTAATAGTACATGTTAGTCCAACCAGCTTCACCATTAACATTGTTGTGGCGCTTTTGCAAGGACCAATTAAGTCTATCAATTGGGGCAATACGATAATTACTGGAAACAGTGATTGCAAATTCTCCAGTGTGTTCCTTGCCGGTAGGAACTTCTGCCTTGATTTTTTGTACTGGCTTACCAGTTTCAACAGACTGTTCCAACCTAGCAATAGTTTCTTTCGCCAGATCAATATCGTCTACCACAATCCCACCATAACGACCTTTTCTAGTAGCCACGCCAGCCAACGTACCATCCTTGATACGCTCTGACAATGACGCACGAAAGTGGTGCAGCTCCAAGTTTGATTCCACATCATTCTTGGTGCTTTCATATACATCAGACGAAGTGACACGACTACCAGGCTCAGCTAGAGTCTTACAAAGGAACTTTTGAATAACTACCAGATCGTTAATAGTAAGTTGTGTTTGTTTTGACATAATTTTATGCGTCTCCGAATACTTCGTTAATGTTGAAACGATGATACCTTAAAGATGGTTCGTTGTCAATGAGAAACTTTCATGCCTCAAGTATCGCTACTGGTAGATTAAACACAGAAAGTCCCAAGCTAAGTTTGAAATACTGAAACTCTTCAGTTGTAAGTAATAACATAGGATCGGTCAACCTATTATATCTTTCTAAACTGATGTCTTTATTATTTAATTCGCGCAACAATCCGGTAACTTTTGATTGGACACGTATGACAGATTCAATCCCAAAACCAGTTTCAATAATAAGAGTCATTGCGATTATGCGCTCCAAACTGGAGCGCATAGCCTTCATTTCTTGCAGGCTAAACTTACCGAAAATCTCTGTAATCAGAGCTTCTAATTCTTTTTGTTTTGAGTCGTCCATGTCTTTTTGCTACTTGCTACAAAAAGAAATGGTAGCATACCCGTACCCATAATTAAAGACCAGATAAAATAAAACATTTCAGATATTAAGAATTATTAGCAGGTTTTACAAATAATAATGGAAATACTATGTCACTCACACAACATGGCAACAACACTGCCAAAAATAGGAATACAGAAATCAATACCAATTCTACGGCATTAAAACCAATTTCCATTGCCATTGTAATATGGAACAATGAAGCCCAAGTGCTTAATAGAACGTGCAAGGCGTGTGGTTCCTTAGTGCGAGCAAAAAAAATACCAAGTATAGATCCAAATATTGCTAATGGATTTACTGCATACCACAGCTCTATAAATCCGATGTGATGATGGGCGTGTGGTAATTTAAGCAATAGCTCTCCGGCGTATGGAATAAGACAATCGCTTAACGTTCCAATACCAATAGATCCGAAATATCCCACCACGATAGCATAGAAAACATTTCTTTTGTGAATGAAATATAATCCTGCTGTAACCCAGGCACTAAAAAGAACGTGAGCCGGATGAAGGATATCAAAAATTGTTTCCGAAACATTTCTACTAATCCCCGACACTACTATTAATGCCATTAAGACCACACCAGTAAACGTACCAAACAGGGTGAACGGTGTGTGTGCTTTTAATTCTTTGATAATAGAAGTCATCGCGGTTTTGGTTTGCTCCCCAGGTTTTCCAGATCAAATTCGTTATCACACATTTCGTTATGTATGTCAATTTGATATTGCTCCCAACCATCTTTTTCCACGGTTGGTGGCAGTTCAGGAAGTTCAACGACCTTGTTTAATTTGATTTTTAGAGAAGTTTTTCTTTTTCCTTCTGGTCTGAGTGCTTCCGGTTTGGGAAGTAACAACCGTCTCAGCCTGGCGTGTGGTGACAAATCGGCTGGCGTATGACTTTTAATTTCCACCTGTGGTGCAGGACCGGGACCGTGCCCGACCTTTCCGCTCATTCCACACTTACCCTGTCTAGCCCATTTGCTAGCTTTTGCGCGCCTTCGGTCTCTACGATGCGCCCTGCTGCGTGTTCTTTTGCATACCATTAGAATATAATTGATCCTTCTGAATCCCATTTATAACGCACTGTTCCGTTAGGAAAAAAGATAAGATTTCTTATACGGTTCAGTTCGTCCGGTCCTGGGTTTAGACAGTTATTAAAACAAACATTTTGTCCATGAAAATCAAACACCCGAGCGCCATGAGGAAGTTGCATAATTTCCATCGCCCCATTCAGAATTAGCCCAGAAATAATTGCCTCAATATCAGTGGTTGGATCTAGATAATGATCCAAAATCCACTGGGTTGCATCTTGATCTTCAGACATAGATGGCACCGAAACCGGAGTAAATGTTAACTGTTCTACTCCGTGTTCCTTTGTAAACTCTATCATTTCTTTGACGTCGTAAAAATCGTCCACATAATCCTTAGCCATCACACAGCACAAACGTACTGAAAACCCAACATCATGAAGTGTTTTAATGACTGCGGGAAGGTTAAAATATTCTTTGTTTGGAGTATAAATGGATTTATTTTTAGAAGGTTTCCAATGAACTACAGAAATAGCTACAGTTGTCAGCCCTAAACTATACCAATTGCGTAGCCGACAGAACATATCGTATCCGGACGTCTCAAAACTAGTTGGTTTAGTGGGTAATAGCAAACCGTTGGTTTGTAGCTCAATAATTGGAAACAAATCAGACTCATACAATTGTTCCATATATTGAGTAATTAATTCCGTCCACAACAGAGGTTCTCCCTTTCCGGTCAGCATTGCAGTAGTTGCTCCCGCTTTAGCTGCCAACTTGCATGCTTTGCGGAAATTGCGCCAATTAACTTCCGGGTCTTTTAAGTTAGCAACATCCATATCGCCAGTCATTCTACTGACGCAAAAAGGACAGCGCGCATTACATGCGGTACCGCCAGTAACTATGGAAAAGGTTTGAATTTTCATTTCTTTGTATACCATTCATAGATGGAAAAAATAAGTGAAGCCGGTCCCAAAAGAAGCATAATGAAAAAACCAATAACTAAAACGACTGGCGCCACTAAAGGTCTGTGAAGCCTTCTGGCTCTCAAGATCTGTATGAGAATACCAACAACACCACACAAAAACCAAATTAAAAGAAAATATACCATTGGTTATCCCAAGTAAACTACGGATCTTCACCTATTTCAGTAAGCTCACATTCTCCGTAAACTTCTAATTCTTGAAAACCACAATCTTTGACAACAACCAACTGGTCAGGATCAAACTTTTGTAGCTCCTCTATCAATTCTTTTACAGTCATGCTTAGCAAGCCTCATCCCAACCTACCACTCTTACCCACTCATCACCATACAAACGAAAATATTGTCTCGGTTTTTGCCAACCGGTTGTGGTAATATATTTCTTGTTTGGAATGTTTTGGACAATATTGTATGCAGCATTTACAGCATCAGATGGTTTAGAACCCTGACCAAAATCACTACGCAATACTCCGTCACCACCAATTTCACCAGGAATATTACAAACCCAATGTCCTGGTTCAACCATTCGCAAAAGATCAGATTTTAATTCCTGAAGCTTGGCTAGTTTTTGTTCCCAATTCATACTTTGCTCCCATAAAACCTAAAAGTTTCCGCACTAATTGGTTGCTGGTCCAAAACTAAATCTAACGCATCTTTAGGGCGCTCACTAATAGCTACCCAGACTTCTGTTCCATCAGAAGAATGTGCCCGGAGAACCTTTTGATCCGCTAACACTTGTTCGATCAGTTGACTAATGTTTCGCATGACTTTCTTTATACACGAACCAATTTGCGTTGTCAACTAACTCGCGTTGTTTCTTTCCATGCCAAGTATCCACCCACTAAAAAGAAACAAAACATGGCAGGTTTGATTCCACCGAATAATCCGCCCAATGATGTTGCCGTAATAATAATTATGTAGTTTCGCACTTCTCCTCACGACGCCACACAGCCTTGCGCCTAGCCCGGGTAGAAGCGAGCTTCTCATCTTCACTCAAAACCATCCGATCCTTAAAACGAGTAGGATCATTGCGCGCAACAAACCCCAACAACGTATTGCGCGTTTTAAGATTGTCCTCCCGCTTTTTGTTGCGCTTCATAATCAAAATGTCCTATAATTAGTTGTTTTTAGGTTTTTGAAGTTCTTTTTCAATCTCGGTAATTTGTTTATCTAATACTATATATAGTATAAACATTAGGAAGAAATAAAACGATGTAAAACTAATGATAAAATTCCAATGCCAAGTGTTGGACATAATAACAACCAACAACCACCCCAGATATATCCACGGTAATACCTGATAGGATTTCAGGAAAGTTCTTTTAATCGCTCTGAATATCAGCATCAGCAATTTCCTTAATTACTTCTCCAGATCCGTGACACTCTTTACAAACCGTTTTATCAGACCAGCCAGATGTTCCGTTTCCATAACAAGTAGGACAAATACCTGTTTTTGCCACAACGGTTTCTAAAACATATCCGTCACTACCAACAATGTTAACCGGTAATTCTTCGGCAGCACTTAGCTGTACCGCTTCTTTATGCTTTAGATTTCTGATGGTATCTCGACTGCGATGCCACTCTTTGGTTTCCCATAAATCTAGCGGCATATTAATTGGTTCCATAATCTGGCTTCTTTTCTTTTAAAATCTTATCCAACACTTCTGGCTCAATATAAACAATTTCTTCTTTTTCTGGAATATTTTCCACAATGATTAATTCAAGTTCTTCTTGTGGTTCTTCGTTTTCCATAGGACTATACCAAAGACTCAAGTGATTATATCTTTGATAGTTAATTCTTGACAAGTGTATTTAAACCAAGATGCATTAACTCTTTTATCTTCCGTGCAATAAAAAAACCAAAACCCACAAGTTTGGCATTCGAATTTAACATCACACTCAAAAGATTCTCGAATCGAAATCGCCCAATCATGACTATGAAACCTATCTAACGCAACAGAACTTGGTTTACCAGAAATAGCGACTAGTTCTATTACTTCCTGATATATTTTGTCAAAATCCATAGTCCACGGAACAGGGTTCGAACCTGCCTACAGTAGCTGACCGCATACTCCCAAGTAGAGCCACAAACCTGCCGCACAAACCAACCTCTGCCTGGTAGAAAATAGCGCTATTTTTCTGTCAAAAAGACCCAGGCGTTGGTAAATGGTTGATGTTGGGCTTGCTGGATACACTGAGTCCCGTGGTTAATTTAAGTATTTGGTATTGTCTTTTGGTGGCGCGTTTCCTTGTAAAACTTCGATTTTGTTCCTATATTCGTTGATAATATATTCGTATTTGGCAGCAGCTTCTTCCGCCACCTTTAAGGTGTTGTCGTTTAGTTTTTGATACTCTGGAATTATTTCGTCTATATAGCTGTCAATGAGACGCCTTTGCTTAACATTTATCCACAAAAACGCACAAAAGATTAAATAAATTATTCCCTCCCACACATTGTTGTTTATAAAATGCTGTATCGCGATCATTATTAAACATACAGCTAAGATGTAAACAATCGCGTCTAGTAGGCGGTTATTACCTATTAATTTCTTGAGCCACTCTTTAGACATTGTTGTTACTTTCCTCATACTAACTAAAATCAGGACAATCTCCGGCTTTCAATATAGTTTTGCGCCATTGGTCAGTATATACGTTGTACCCCTCTAAAGTCCAATGATTTTTAGCACAACTAGCACACCAATCTTCTCCTGGCGTTAGTTCAGAATAATCCCCACACCCAGGATCAAACCTAAAGTGCTCACACATAATACAATTTTGGACCATGTTTTTCATTCAGTATTTTCCTCAGAACAAGTGCATATAGGCGCGGAGGGAATTATACCACTATCATATGAGCTGAGTAATTTGGAAATCAACTTGTGTCTCTTTTCTTCTTTAGATAATGAACCATCATTACCAACATTTCGTATATAGTCTCGCGAATAACCGTGCAACAATATAGTAAAATCCTGTAACCATTGTGGGTAAGAGCTGTGCAAAGTCCGACAGGTTTCTTCCTCAAACTCATAAGTGTCTATTCCTTTTAGAGCTTGATGGACATACTCATTTTGATCTTGGTTTTTTGTTCCACCAAATATAACATAATCATCATCAGAGGGACTAACTTCCGGGTTAGACAACAGAAACCGCATATATTTAATTATTGGAGGAATCATACGTTTCGACCCCTCAACAAATTGTCACACTTTTTTGAGTATACCCTTGTGGCTTCGTTTATACTCTCAAAAAATTCTGTAGATTTTTCTTCGCCAACTTGCGTAGAAACAACAAACTTCCCATCGTTCTGGATTAATTCAACCTGAGACCCACCCACTATATAAAATACTGCAATCTGTCCGTCAGCCATTTCTATAATCCTTTAGATACACATTTATCCAGGTTGTTGAAACATTTGTTTGGCATCGATGCGATACATTCGTTTAATCTAATATCCCACTCTGCCATTCCTTCTTGGTATGTCTCAAGATGCGCCCGCAATATAGCACACCTACTTGCCGTATGTAAAGAGGGAAGTATACGCATAGCTCGCTGAACAGAATAATGTTGTTCTAACAGTATTCCGAATACTATAGAACATCCCGCCAACAATAAAATTAAAAATATTGTTGCAAAACGTTTCACTTAATCACGTCCTGAATTATCACTTCGTCGTGGGTCAACAGCCCATCTTCGATAAGTAACTCTTTTATTCTAGCATAGGTTTCTTTTATTGAGCCGGTAGTTAAATATATTCTTTTTATAGCTCTGCTGTATAGAGTGTTATATGTTCCACCTTTTCTTTTGATATGTAAATAGAATGTATTAGTGTTTTGTTTTATATAAATTACAATCGCAGGAAACTCAAAATCTCCCCTTTCCACCCTTACTCGAACAGCAAAATCCCTCTCAATATATTCAGGAATAAGCTTCTGAAACTTTTTGCGCCGAAGATTCACGAAATCCTAAAAACAAACTCACCACCATTATCAATAAGCTTACCTTTTCTACCCACATGCAAACGTTTGGCTTCTCCAATCGGCAGCCAATCAATATGAAATTCTTTTGTATATGGATAAGAATCCTTTTGTTTTTTCATTCCCCAACCGCGGGTCTGCATATAACGTTCGTCTTTGTTGTGCGTAATCAATACATTAGGTACATCGTGACTGAACTGAGTAGCGGTAATATCAATAATTTTCCCATAATATTCTATCCAGCAATGTGGCCAATCTTTGAAAAATCCGCCTACCAACGTAGGGTGTAACCCTTGGGTCTCAGCTAACAAGGTAATATATTTTGCGGTTAATCCACACCAGCCGTCCAAACGAGGATATGCACATACCTCTTCGGCTTTTTTACGTATTGAGGTTGCTAATTTGATTATTTGATCAAGGTTATTCAATTACTTTGATCTCCATAGGAATTCCCTTAAACTTTTCTTTTCTCACATAATATGGAACCAATTTTTCTAAACCACAATAAAGTACAGCGCCACATGGGCGACTTCTGTTCCAGCTATAAATGGTGGCACACGTTCGTCTTAACGTTTTGGCACTACCAATAAAATCATCCACAAATACATAATTATCTATGTTTCGATGCCCCTCAACTTTTAAGTGTGAGTGAGAACCTTTCTTGAGGCGAACAATAGCATATGGTTTCTTTAGCTTTAGCGCCAAAGGCATAATGATTGATACGCCGCTGATACCATCGGCAGTAACAATTCCACCGCATTCAGGAAATTCCTTCCTGATAATGCGACACATAGCATCTACAACATATTTTGGCTCGCTAAAAAGCCTATCCAGATATTTAGAATAAATCATAATTCAATTCTTTTTCTGATGAAGTTTTCGTTCCAAATGCTTGGCGTATAATTCGATATGCTTTTTCTCGTGCCACTCAATGAGCTTAATTTGTTCTGGAGTTGGTGGTCCATTGATTTCAAGTTTAAACGGTATGTATCCATTAAGGATATCTATCTTAATCTTTTTCATTTTTTTCTAAAGCATCCAACCAAAACAATAATGATTTGATTGTGGATCTTATTTGAAGTAATCTGGTTTGAAGCGCGGAGCCTTCCTCGTTTTCCGTGACCAGGGCGAATGTTTGCGCAATCAAATCGCCTAACAAACCTCCCAGCTTTGATATGCTAACTTTTTTCATTTCCAAAATTCTCTATGAATGCGATATGTTCAGGATCCTCTGGTTCGCCAGAAGTTTCGCAATCTGCTTTGTAGTTAGCAATTAATACTCTCTTCAAATTCTTTATTGAAGGTTGGCATGTTGCCACGGAATCTGCTGGTTTAAAATCCAAAAAATAGTCAATTTTTCTATCAGAATCCACTTTCCATCTTCCAGTTCTTGTCCGTGTATGGGTTGTCCGGTGCATCAGGAATAGGCTCTTCCTTTTCTGGACATTGACAAACCGGCTCTGGAGGAGCACACGGAGGCACTACTATAACTACAGGCGCACAACCTATAGCAAATACAAACAATAAACAAATTCTCATATTACGCCCTGCTTTTGCAACGCAGCAATAACTCCAGATTTAGCCTCGTCTAACGAACCAACGCCATCACAATGACCATCAGTTTTCCACAACCATAACGGATAACCCGGTGTTCCCGCACCGCGTTTAACCCAGCCAACAATTGTTCCATTATAAATCGCGCACCAATGATCACCATACCAAAATGGTACCCACACTATTTTGTTTGGATTTGAACAATCCGGTTCGTTGTCAGCCATTTCTATAATCCTTTAGATACACATTTGTCCAGGTTGTCGGCGGTTTCCAAACGGAAGTTTCACGCCACCACTCTGGACATATATTTAAAGTCTTTTTATTAAAACGCAAATCGACAATAACCGACTGCTGTAAATCATCGTAAGACTTCTCGCGCTCACAAAACTCCATCAAACAAAAACTGTCCACATCAATTCTAAATGGGCGCGTTTGATGCTTTAGCTCATCCAACTTGCCCAAATATTCGGTTGGAACCCCGTACTCCTCTTCGTCAGCGGGAAAACCAAAAATAAATGCAGCCACCATATTGCTAGAAACAGATCGTAAATCATCGGTTTGCATCTTGATTGGTCGGAAAATAATCGTGTGAATAACCCCGCTATCCCGATCAATAGCAATAGTATAAGGAGTTTCGTTAATAATGCGATTTTCCAAACGATTGGGAATCATGTCATTACCATAGTTATCTAAAACCAAAAATGTCTTAGACTTACGTTTAGGCTCAGAAACACCTAGCGATTCCACAAACTCGCAAGATAAATCAAAAGTATTCGAATGTTCTTCGTCTGGAGCTATACATTCGGATTCAAACCGATACCCGCCACAAATAACTACAACCTCCGCAATGCGTCTTCCGCATATTTCTGAAGGATCTATTGGATCTTCGTAGTCGTCCCAGTCGAATTTATCTGTCATTTTTTCTATTCTTTCTGATGTCCCAACAACCAGAGAATAGCACATAAAACGCCACCATGTCAATTAAACATGGTAGGACGAATGCTAGGAAAAATAAAATGATTAACAAGTACATTAGAAATTATCTATTCCCCATAACTGTTTAGCAATAAGATTCTTGTCCCATTCGTTTTTGTTTGGCTTTTCTACTCCAACAAAAAAGTGTCCACCGCCACGATCTTGTGAAGAAATATAACACCACCGGCTGTTTACTGGAATTGTGCCACCTTCTTGGAATTCCTCGAAATATAAAGATTGGGCACTGTCCTGAGTAATAGCTCCCTTGATCATTAGCGGTAACGACTCAAAATTCGTTACTACTCCACAAATCTGTGAGGAATTTACTCGGCGTAGAATGAATATGGACTTTAACATGAGTTGCACTCTAGCAGATTTTTCTTTCCAGATCTAGTAATAATTGAACATCTTAATTGAACAAATTTACAATTTTAATCAATTAGGATGACGAATGAAAACTAAAATATGCGCATTATGCGGAAAAAACTTTAGAATAAATATAACAATAAACGATAAAATAGTAAATCTACAAAATAGGAAATATTGTTTGGATTGCTCGCCTTACAAACAACATAACACAGTCACATTAGAAAAATATCCACCATGCAATAATAAAACTAAAAAGACCTGCTCTAACTGTAAGAAAGAAAAAGATATTAAAAACGACTTCTTTACTAGAAAAAGAAGATCCGATTCCTCTCAAAGAGTTCCCATATCGTGGTGTAAAAGTTGTCTTAAAGAACAGACACGCAATAGACAAAGGCGATTAAAAATTGCAGCAGTTAAATATCTTGGCGGTAAATGTCTTGATTGTGGATACTCGGGAAACCCTGCTGCTTTTGACTTTCATCATAGAGACCCAAACCAAAAAGAAACAGGTTTCGGTTCCAGCGTTTCATCTATCGAAAAAATTAAACCAGAGTTAGATAAATGCGATTTGCTATGTTCAAACTGCCATAGAATCAGGCACATTAACACAGAAGCGCCAACTAAAATTCCACCAAAACCACCAAAACCACCCAAACCTAATACTATAAATAAATGTTCCTGTGGTAAAAGGATAGGAAAAAAGTCAAAAAGTTGTAACTCCTGTGAAGCTCGCACCAGGAAAAGGACATTCAAAATTAATTGGCCGAAAACCGAAGAGCTACAAAAAATACTGAAATCTTCCAATTATTCAGAAGTAGGAAGACAACTAGGTGTTTCAGATAACGCTATCCGAAAGAGAATTAAAAATCATTCAAGTTGATTGGTGGGGCAGGTGGGATTCGAACCCACGAATTCTTCTGATTAAAAGTCAGCTGCATTAAACCGGACTATGCTACTGCCCCAAATATTACTCTTTTTCTATTTCCTCTTTCTTCTCTCTTCCCAAGCTGCCATTACATCTTCCTCTGCCTCCAAGCAGCTTTGATGTCTCAAGTATTTACGCTCTACATTATCCCATTCTAGCATGGTGGAGTCAATAGGTTTTTCCATACCTTGCGTCTGCCAAGGTGTAGAAAAAAGCTGACAATATCTATTTATATCCAACTGTTGGTAACACGAACACCCTTCGCAATATTGACTACCAGCTTTGCACCCTATTGTAATTCTAATCGTAGTTGACATTTATTTTACCTTGAATCAAAAAAATAATATTCAACCAAAGAACCTGCGGTTAAAATCAGCGCAATAATAAAATATAAAAAGAATGTACGATTATTTGATGAAGCCTTTTTAGGTCCGGGATATCTAACAGTCATTTATCAGTTCCCGCAATCGTTGTACCTGATATTCAATCTTTTTTCTACACTCATCAATTTGCTGTTGTTTTATGTGTGGTGGAGGATCTGTTCGTTCAAAACCACACCTAATATACCTCCCCTCTAAACGACAAATAGCTCGCCCATCTGCGGTACTTTCAGCCCACTCTCGCACATGATCTTTAATTAAAAGATCACTAGCATCTTGCTGATAGAGGAAATTCTCTTCTTTTACTAGCTTATGGGCAAACGGATATTCTGCCCAATATCTAAACCAACGTTTCATGCTATGACCAGACCGGAGTTGTGCTGTTGTGTCCTGTTTTTCCGTCGTAAAGAATTCGTGTGCCTCGTGCAACAACACAGGTTGCGGAAGCAATTCGAATCTCAGTATAAGGATTCCTACGTACAATAGAACGACCAATCCAGATTGCTTTCGCTTGATTATATTGTCCAATAACATATGATTCATTTCGCCTAAAAGGCGATGGCTCAACGATAAGAACGAATTTGAGTTCGGGTTTTATGATAGTGTAATAGATGGCGGGAATGTAGTCCCACATATGTATTATAAAAATTATACCGAATAAAACCGCTAATGCAACGGGAATACCAATCATTTCTTATTCCCCTTTCCATGATGATTATGAAACGGATGTTCCATCACAAACTTTATTGCCTCATCCAAATCAAAACCTTCTAAATCTGTTTCTTTTAATTCACGTTTAATTTCCTCATCGGTCATGGGTTCTCTGCAGCAATTGATTAATGAACAGCCCATACCATCTTCTGTAATTATAGAATAATCGCTAATCACGCCATCGCACATTCTGGGACTAATTTTCTTGATTTTTACATTCAAGTATCGACAATCATTCACAATGTCGCCGGGAGACAACGTGGCACCCCATTTAAGTTTTTCTTCAAAGTCGTACATTATTCCACCAAAGGATCTTTAGTAATCCCATATTTAGTAGGTAGCAGCTCAGCTGCCACCCGATCCATTTCCTGCCACTTTCCCAGGTCAAGCCGCTTCTGCTTACGCATAGCCGCTTGGTGAGTAAACGCAAGACCATCCAGAGACCATACCCTAATAATATCCCCACCTTTAGTGTGATAAAGGGCGGGCGTCCACCCTCTGGACTTCAGGTATTGTTCCTCGCCAGTATGTAGAGCAATTAGTCCGCTGTCAATATCCATTTTAAATAACCACCGTTAACAACCAAGCAAACAATAACACACCTAGCGGTTGAATGAAAGGAAATGCAATAGTTTTAATTAAAGCCTGTTAGAACAGTTCTTTTGTAGGGTTTCCTGGGTTGCCGGGTCCGAAGAACAATACCGGCGCGAAAAATCTGTAATAATTTTAGTAGCTTGGGCTTCGTCGAAATCAACCATTGCCAGCTATATAACACAGCCAGCAACCATCTGTCAATTGGTCTGGCTAATATCCGGAGGCATGATTTCCGCCAACATTTCTTCAGCCATTTCTTTTCCATGTTGAAAACTGCTATTAAAGTTTTCTAACGCAATTATCTCGTAAGCTTCTGCTGCCTGTTTTCCCTCGGGAGTATCGTAGAACGCCAGTAAGGCATCTAACGAAGCTTCTGGCATATATTTTTGATAATTTTCGATTAGAGTTTTTTTACTTTTCTCGATCAAGTTTTTTTGAATTGATTCTAGCTTTTCTTTACCGACAAACTCAGACAAGGGTTCAAATTGTTTTTGAACGATCTTTTTGTTAACAGCCAAAGCATTGCTAACATCCAATAGTTTTTCAATCTTATTCCTCATTGTGTATCTCCTGCGCAAAAACGACACCTATTTTAGTCCTCCGCAGTATTATCAAGACCGTTTCTAGGCAAACCTTTCAAATAATCTTCTTCCGTCAAATAACCAACCCATTTGCAATGACTTGGTTCGCCTTTTTTATTAGTGAGATACTTATGATCCCGCCGACAATAATCTGTCTTTACCACAAAGGTTCCCCAAGTTTTCTTTCGTGGGTGGACGTGCCCGCAACCAGGACAGCGCGGGTCACGAGTGGTAATTAATTCATTCCAAGTCATCTGGCAATTTCTCTCAATTCTGAAAGGGGTTTTCCATACCTTCGTTCCAACGATTGGGCATAATATGGATCGTTATGACAAAAATTAAGCACACCATCAATGGTCGGCTCATCTAGCATACCAAGATCCTGCCGCAATTTCTCTGTATCCATCACAGGAATTAGCATAGAAAACTTTGGTTCTCCACCTGTTTTCAAAGAAGATGTGGTAGGCGCTTGTCGACGAGAAACCGCTTTCTGAGCAATGCTTTCCACAATCGGATTACACACCGATGGTAACATCATTTCTACCAATTTACGCCAGCGACGACATTCTGCGGATTCATCGCCATTACGGTACGTATGCGCACAATCGTTACAAACCCTCTTTTTACTTTTGTAATCCTCGAATTTAATTCTGGAGGAACAGCTAGTGCACACATGCGTCCCACAAATCCTACAAGTTTGTTCATGCCCACATGCGTGTTCTTTTCCACATTTGTCACATTTGATACGCATAATTATTCTTCCTTAGTTGGCAATAACAGCATTCTAGCATAACAAGCTAGGCAAACACCACCATCTTTATTATGGCGGCAATGTTTTTCATTCGCCATCCAAACCAAAGCCACCCTGTACGAATGCAGCTGTGCGCGCATACGATCTAGTTGGGCTCTGGTTGTTTCTAATTCGTTATTCGACATCCAACAATCTCAACATTTTATTTCTATATTGTAATGGTATAAGAATAAAACCCTCATCACCGTAATAACTAAGCAACCATTGTTTCAAGTTCTCCGGATTAATCTCCAGATGATTATCCAGATTACAAAAGTGCTCAAGGTCTTTTTGTGGGTTTTTTCTTTCTGTTGAACACGTTCCGCTGACTGTTCGTATAAGTTGCTGCATTACTACTCGCGCCATACGTTTATCGAAAAATTTATAGTTACCTGCTTGGTTTTTATAAAAAAGATAACCTAGAGCCTTAATTCTCTCAATGGCTTCAGGATCAAACCCATACTCATATACAATGTTTAAAACATCTTCGTGGAATCTAATAAACACATTATTATATATCCTCTTTGTTATTCGACATATTTGGCACGAATGAGATATTCTTGACATACCTATTCAACTCCACACGCGCATGATGATCCGCCTCTTTAAAAGTCATACCGCCAGGATAACGTCCATCTATTCTTACACTTTTTTCCTCTTTCCAACAATCTGAAGGACCAAAAGGAATCGCTGGCTGCCAAATTGTAATAGTATTTTTACGATCCCAAGTAACCAGCACAGAACCGGCGTCATTAAGCTCACAAATAAGCGCAACGCCTCCCGCTTCACAAATATCTCTTAATCCTTGCCCCAAATCAATCATTTCCAAACCTTCACTGTGCGTTTAGGGCTAAGTATACCAAAATCCTCATATTGAATGTCCGGAGCCCGGTCAAGTTCTTGCGGAACACAACACTCAATCGCCACCACTCCAACATGCTTGGCAGGCAATGCTCGAACAGCCTCCCGTAAATCTGCATGCGAATGTACTGCTACGATTACCAAGTGTTCTACAGGTTTCCAGCTCACCATCTTTTCGACCGGCATGGTCCAGAGGGTCACGCGCTGTAGTTTATTGCGTCGAATTGGATTGTACCATTTTCCTCCACGCAGTTTCGGATCCACACTGTGACATTGCCAGGCAGTCCTAAAAGCAAACGTAGCAGCGGTTCTCGGAGATACTCCGTCCCCTACCGCCACCATATGACAATCGGCATTGTGGGGTTGAAATGTTTTCCACAAATGCCGACGCACAGCGTTATATGCTCCAAAACTTTCGCTAATCTCTTTAACATTGGGAAAGAGTTTGAGCGCTAAAAGATCTGCAGCACATTTGGTTTGTGAAAATTCGTTAAGATAGCGAAGTGACATAATAATTTTCTCGTTCGGTCCGGGAGAAGGGATTCGAACCCTTATGGTGTTTCCACCGACTGGTTTTAAGCCAGTTCTGTATTCCTGTTCCAGCACTCCCGGTATTAACTACTTCCTATTCCAGAAATAACCTACAACCACGAGTATAGCACACAACCCAGACGTTGCCCAGTAACCAATATCACCGGTATCCATATCCCCTTTGCCAATGAGCCCACCGGACGTATATGCAATTATTACTGCCAAACATATAAGAATGAGTCCCATTACTTCTCCCCGTCCTCGTCCCAGCCGGGCAGGTACTTCGACCAGGCGTGCTCGCACGGGCACTCGCGTTCATTGCGTCCGGTGTGCTCTGCGTACGCTGCACAACTAGACGGATTGCTAGGGTGGTCGTGGTACGCTTCTGATGCTGCAAAACGAGCAGCCTCTTCGAACGATGTACCGCAGCTCATACAGTAATCATTTTGTGGGTACAGTTGTTCGCCACACTCACGGCAGGTCGGTTCGTCCGGGAATACCATCTAATCCTCCATTTGCCGAGCAATCTTTGCCCGTTGCTTCTTGGCTCCCAACCCCTTACCAAGCCGCCGATCCAACTCTTTGATCTGTTGCTGTGGAGTCTGGACTGCCCAGGCGTTTTGACGCTCCTTGGCTTCTTCTCGCTTCATTTCCCGCCACTGCCTAAGCTTACCTTGCATGTCTACCTCCTAGTAGTAGTCATTATATACATCACCATCGAGCCCATAGTCAAGCATTACTAGCTTCTTATCAGAGTTTATACCAAGAACATCATCATCGTCCCTTAAATCATACTTTTGGCTCAGTTTTTCAAAGGCTTTCCAATCGAAATCATCATCATCCTGATCACTGCCTTCATCACAATTTTCTACAATTATCCAGCGGTAGTCGGGCGCCGCCGCGTACACCTTGGCAACCAAACCATTGCTCATAGGGTCCGCAGAAACCATGGCTTCGACTTTATTTTGCGTTTTGCCAGCACCAATAGGTAGAATGTTTCCCCTACATTCGTAACCAGCATACGCCATCTTAATAACCAACTTGTTATTAACGATATAAACGATACGACTAGAGCCAGTACCCAAAACATCCAACCGTTTGACATACAGCCAAGGGCGTTTGGTGGTCATAAACTTGAACAAATCGAAGTTGGATTTCTTCGTTTTTACCCTAGTTCCAGATTTTGCCACCTTTGGTGATGGTGCTGTAACCGATAATTTCAATTCCATGTTCTTCTTATACACCGAATAAACTGGATAGTCAACATAAAAGAAACGCCGGGAAAATCCCGGCGTTTCAACCCATGTTCTTCACGTCCGCACGCCTCAAAGAGGCTTTTCCCATGGTCTGTCTACACTATCACTTCCGCCGTGCCTACGTCAAGGAAAAGTGGACAGCTTGACATTTCTGCCGTGGCTACCGTCGCACCACATGGAATCGCGAGAATTAACTCCAATCCAATCTGTCCTATTGGCAGATTCCTAAAAGGGGCGTGAATCTTGACACTCAACTAACAGGAATCACCAACTCTTAATCAATCTTAGTTTCTTTCCTACAGTATAACCGAAACCATTCCGGTATGTCAAGTTTTTTCTTCGCCACAATAGACGAGCGCCACCTGCCCAGCAGATGGCGCTCTTATTTAAGTGTTATTTTAAGTTTTATCTTGTTATCTTATCTGTTATATTTATCAAAGAGCAGCATGGCGAACCTTCCTTCAAACAACTGTGCCACCAGTTTGTTTTCTGGAAACCCGCTGCGTGTCGTTGGCACCGTCCGGCGGGCTCTGCTCTGTTATTGTAAGTCCCTTATACCTTACTTGTTCTGGGGTGTCAAGCTTTCTTCGCCTGAGTACGCGAGCGCCGCCTTGATCTCTTCTGATTCCAACTGGTTAGCCAACTCTCGCAAGTTTTCAGGATTCAAAGTGACTCCTGTCAGATAGAAAGTTGCTGCGTTGCAATGGCTGAAAAAGCGCAACTCCTGCGTCACATAAATGCCATCAGGATAACCATCCCCATTATCAGTAAATTTCGTAACTAGAATAAGTTGCTCCCCATTATTATCATTGGGGTTAAAAGAGAAAACGTGTTTCTTTCCAATTTGATCGTCCATGTTAAAATTCTCCAAGTTCCTTAAGCGCCCGGTAGGCAATGACGTCCTCACCTTCTAGGCTACCATCCTCATATTGCTTGTGCCAAAGCTTCCATTCTTCGTCACAAAATTGGTCAGCCTCGATAGGATAACAAATTCTTTTCAAGGCTTTTACCGCAATCTCTAGCTTTTGTTCAGTATTCATCGTCATCCTCGTTTTAATCCTTGGGAAACCCGAACAGTTTCAACACCACAATGCTTGCTACGAATAGGAATAGAGCCCATTCCCAGTCGCCACGATAACACTCCAGCACCAAATAGGCAAACCAAATGCACCGCAGCACGAAAAAAATGAACCATTTAATCATTAAAATTCTTCCCCGCTTTCTTTTAACATCTTCTCCGGCATAACATTATTCATGATCTTTTTCAAAAGCCATTTCTGTAATATCTGGGAGTGCTTACAATTGAGTTTTCGACCACACCCCGGGCTGGAACACTTCCAACCCTTTCGCGTCTCTCGTAAAAGATATACAGCCTCAGGCTCCGTGGAATCACCCCACTTGCTAATTTCGTACCAGCCGCTTCGGATTCTCCGGATCAGATACCCTGCTGGCATCATTGCGTACCTTTCCAGTCTCACTGCAAATCGCAGTAATCAAACCGTCTTCTGCATATACCGCACAATCAGACCTGCCACAATGTGGACAATTAACGCGACGCATCATTTTTCTCCTGAAAAAACTCAGATTTACGAACCCGACGAACCTTAGTCCGACGGACGGGCAAATCATCATCCGCCTCAGCTAGACAATATTCGGAACAATATTTGCCACCGTCAGCTCCGATAAAAGGATTACTACTAATTTGCTTGTTACACCACTCACAGTTATCCATATTTCTACCTTTGCTATACCAGAACCAAATGCAGCTTTCTAGTGAATCCGCCATGCCGACCGTATTGGTGTGTATATCCTTTGAGAAGATTCGCCTGATAGCAAAACTCAATCATTGCCTGCGAACAATCGGCAGCCTCGGCTACCGCCAAAATCCTCGCCCGCTTCCCTCCATGAGTCAGCTTCAAAAGCGCAGATCGGATCTGCTGCACCTTGGCTCTCGGAACCCAATGCTGAGCTTCCTTGAGAATTTCTTTTTCCAGCTTAATCATAAACCCTTTATACCATAATGCGCGTTGTAATGTCAAGCCAGTTTTCTCACCCCTTTAGAACCAGCAACCAACGTTCCTGTTCTATAAGCATTCTTTAGCGCCTCCCAGACCAATTTATTATATTCTGCTGGAGCAGTAAACCGAATACCTCTTTTTCGGCTATATGCTGCCCCCGGAATCCAACGAATTCCCAATTGAGGATTATAGGGACCACGCACCACTAATGTTGCCCCATCTTGATCAACAATTATTCCATTTAGTCTTTGTACCATTCGTCGAGCTAGTTTAACATAACCCAATGCCGCCAACGCCTCCACGTATTGCTCAACATATTCTCCCGATTGTTGGGCAGCAATGTGGTAAACCAAAACATTAGCAGCGCGATGAGCGTCTTGAATCGCAATAGCTTCGGTTAGACTCTCTGGTGGCGATGGCATTAGCAGAACCGTTAGCAATTTTTCCCAATTGGGAAGATGCTGGGCTTCACCATAACCATGCTTTTTTCGACACTCCGGTCCCACTCCACACTCTACACTTTTAGAATCCACCAATAGGCGCCCACAACAGGCGCAATGAGTGGCTAGTAGTTTGGTTGCTGGTGCATTAATGTAACAACTCATACACCCTTTATCTCATAAAAGCAGGCGGCTGTCAAGTAAACCTGATCGGATTTTCAGGATCGAATTCTATTCCTTGTTCTCTCATCCACTTGATCCATTCGGGATCTGGTTTTTCCAACCTATATACCGATCCGCTAATTGTAGTCAAAAGCCTTGACTGCGGATCGAAACTGGTTGGCGAGGAAGTTTGAATCTTATGCCCGTTGGGAAAACCAGGATGATTCCAAACTTCTCCTGCCACTCGGATTGGGTTATCCTCCGGCGCTTTCCATACGCTGCGTTTTGTAAACCAATTATGCAATTCGGGAATCATAGCCCAAAACCTTCCAAAGTTGCCGCCGCTACGCGCTTTCCCAATTCCTCATTTTGAAACCTAATGGCGGAATGATATATTCCTGTTCCAAAAAATCTATCACCAACCGTAGCTCTCTAAAAACCCTAAGAGCCAGCCGCTTGGTCTCAAATATGGCAAAATCGAAAGTGCCAGCCGGGGTACGATCTTTGATGGCGTACATTGGTTAATCCTTGGCTAACTGATCTATTTTGCCATACTTTTTGTTCCAAGCAATTTCGCTCATTTTATCATAACATTTATTGTTTTGTATCACCTTTTCGGGCACAGGTGATATATCTAGTCCTTTTACAACACAGCACCAGCCTTCGTCTGGTAAACAAATGCTATAACAACATTTTCTACAAATTCGTGGTTTCATAGCTTTCTACAAACTGTATGTGGACCAAAAACACCCATCATTACTGTGCAATACCCATTCCTCAACAATGCAACCTCAGCCTCGCCTTCGTCGGTAAGCTTGAGGGATTCGTTAAGATAACCTAGCTTCACCAAACGTTGGAGCTGTTCGGCAGATACCTTATCACCAGCTACATGGTTAAGAAAAGATTCCTGCAGGTTGTAGTCGTAATTGGTCATTCCTACTTCATTTTGAAAAGAACCGCCATAATCACCAAACCGCCAACCAAACCAATAATCAGGCTGCTCCCGGTAAAAATACAAGCAATACTTGCCGCGCCAATGCCAGCCAACAGCGCAAAAAACAGTTTAAACATGATCAATAATCCTCTTCTCCAATACCACGCTGCTCTGCAGCCCACTTAAATACCTTTTCACAAAACTCTCCAGACATCATGTAGCGCTCGCGATAAAGATCAAAAATAGCCAAAACACGATCTCCGAACTCCAACCCCTTACCCTCAATGACAGCAAGTTTTTCGTTCAGCTTTGCTTTGCGCTGCTGTTCTTGTTTGCGCATTTCCTCGCTTTGCTGACGAATGACTTCCGCCCAACCGGCAAGCGAATTGTCTTTGTCACCATTGTCGTGATAGTCCGCTCGTACCACTTTTTCTTTCTTGTTCTTCATGGGAACCTTTATAACAGAAACACTAAAGTGTCGTCAACTACTTTAAAAATGATGTAATTGCTAATACACACCAAACTATATTTAAAGCAACTATAGACCAGTTCTTAGTGGCAAAAGCAGATATACCAAGAAAAACGGCTCCAAACATATTAAAAATATTAAACACAAAACTGGTGGCTAACAGGATCCCGTTCGCTGCTAACCCGTACATGGTCAACACGAGTACCATTCCAACCCAGCCTATAATCTCAGATAATTTCATACTCCTCAAGAGACTGTCTAATTACAATCTTATCGTTTCTACGGCGGGCTGCGGAGGTAGCTTTCTTGGCGCCGCGACGTTCTCTCATAGCCCCATGAATACCACAACATTGATCGTAACTCTTAGCATCCTGGCTGGACATTAAACAGTTGCACATCGAAGCTGGTTTCCGATTTGCCCTAAGCTGAATATTAACTTCTGAGCCCCGTGTTTTATTTTTCATCTTGTTACCCCAGCAAATTGCTGCTCTTTTCAAGTTTCAGCATTTCTTTCATGCATATTTCCTGGTCGTAAAAGCTGCTTGGATCACCCGGAACGTAGTTAAACAAATGTCTAAATTGATTAGCATCAAAATACCCAACGAACTTGAAATGTATTGGACGCAATAGCCATCTTTCTTTTGTAATAAATGAATCCGCTACTGCTGTATTTATTTCTTCCCACGTATTTTTACCAAAAGGAATTACCGCAGTTACTTGTCTCTTGGTACGAAAAACCCTCACGTCTCGTGCAAATAAATTGTGAGCAATAGCAGTAATGCACCCAGATATGGTTGGACATACACATACCCGAGCGATTTTAGGCTCTCCTTCATCCCTGTTCTCTCCCCACGAACGAGGAGATAATACACAATCTTCAGGAGGAAGATGCTGACTAATGTGATAAAAATAACCCTTTACTTTGCGTGGCATGACTTACCAAGCGCCCCAATTTTGCGTAGCTTGTGACATTTACAACATTTGAATACCAAAGTGGTGTAACCGTATCTCGCTCGGTCCCGATCGTCACCTGTTTGACTGCCATATATGATCAGTTTGGGCTCGCTGTAGATTCGTTCAACCAACTCAAAATCGTGGCTGCATTTATTTAGATAAGCCAGAATCGCAGCGCTTACTCCCACGAATATGAGCGCTCCTACCAAAATTAAAACTATTGTATATAACATGGTTAAACCAAAAATTTATTTGTATCCGCAAACAACCTCAACCCAATTTCAGTATCAATATGATACGACTCCACATATGTACTTACAGCAGCAATATCTGAATCCTTGACAAAATGCAGTTGGGCTAAACCTGTTCTCAAACCGCAGGGCAACCTCAAAAGCATAAGGAAATTCTGAAATAGCAGCATCGGGTGAATCAAGATCGATCATGTCGTAAATCCGATCAGGATACTGATCGTCAGTCACAACGGTTCTGTGACCGTAAAAATCGATGTGAATACCCAGTTCGTCTGCCAGTTCCCACAACTTTTGCAGCTTTTGCATGGTGGGATGCTTGTCGGTCAAACGCTTGTATTCTGCTGGTTCCTTGTTTTCCATGACAGCAACTATATACTCAATAAGAAACTAAGTCAAGTTCTTATTTTGGCTCCGGTCGTTCGTCAACAATTTCTTTTGCGCAGCCGTATCGCTTCTTTCACGTAGTTTTTCCACCAACCACTGAGCTGCCAATTGTTTTTGTTCAGGAGTAAGCATTAATTAATCTTTCTCTCATCCTGCCGAAGTTGTGTAGCCAGCGTGTTAGCTAAACGATATGCCTGAGCTATCCCCGCCGCAGTACCATTGTCTCGGAAATAATGCTCCCAAACAACCTTCCCGCGCTCCTCAATCTGAACTGCTACTCCGCTCTCAATTCCCTTCACCCGTACCATATCTAATCTCCATTGCCCCTTTTCTTCGGTTACATAGGGCACATAAGGTTTGATAATTTGGCATTATTGAACGTCCACCCAAAGAAACCGGCTTAATATGATCTTTGGTTAACATCACTTTGCCACCATTGCGCTCACCAAAAAGATTGAAATGAGCCCGCCATACCGGTATTGGATAAGTTATTCTCTTCTGCTCATCGTAATAAATCCACCTTCGTTTGTCCGATTGTAAAAGAAACTTTGTTCCCTCTACTCCGCAACAAACACATTTTCGGTTTTCCATGAATAACCGGTATCGCTGAGAAGATGCCCTAACTACGAATAATGAACCTCCACACTCAAGGTAAATTGATTTCCTTTTTCCCCACGCTGCCCGAACCATGTCCAGTACATGATCAACGCCGAATTCTCCGTAAGTGTGAATCATTATCCCGTTTTAAGCTTTAAGATGCTCTAAATAGGCTCGTTCAATTTCTCGTGCGCTTAACATGCAACATACTACCACTCGGCTATACTTCGGTCAATGTCAAGTAATGTACGAAGATTCTTTTGCAAATCCTGCTGTCCTGCTCGAAACCCAACTTGGAAAATATATCCAATAAGCTTTGTTATTTCTTCTCCATCGAGACGAGCCAAAACAAACTGAATTGCCCGCAAAACACCAGCGTTTCCAGTAATGTTAGGAAAATCCTTGATATTTTTGCCAATGATGTTATAGCAGGTGCTATAATGCTTTCCCTCGATACATATTTCAACACTCATTAGGTATGCTTTATTATATTTACAAGAATTGGGTGACGCTTTATACGCCCCTTTTCCTATGTATACCCTGCCTACTGAGCTGATAGATTCCTTTTGTTTACTAAAACTATACCCAAAAGTTTCGATTACACCGCCGTCTACAGAAATAATTTTACTCATGTTTCCCCGTAAGCTCAGACATTATTTCTTTTTGTCGCCCATCAAGTTGAATTTCTAGTAGTGCCGACTTTACCTTTATTTCAGTAAATACTGACACAACAGGCGTAGCAGAATCCCAAACAACAAGTGAGAGAACAACCCATGTGACTATTCCAATCATTATTGATAGTGGAATTCCAATGCGCATAACGTATAGAAATTCTTCGAGGTTTAATTTATTCATATTTCGCAAACCTCATAACTAATTCGTTGTTTTCACATGAATAATGTAAAAGCTCCTCATATCCTTTACATTCACGTTCTATTAAGTTTTTTACTGCGTCTGTGTCTAAACCAGCCAACTGTTGTAAAGGAATTCTTACTAAAAAGAAACACTTATACGTAGGGTTGAGCACCTTTCTTAATATTAGATCCACTTGGTGCCAACTTACCATTTCGACTCCCACTGCTCACTCGCACATTCCTCACAACAGGGTGCCGTTTCAATTCTACCAAAACTCTTGCTGTCTAAATACACACTGTGTAAAGAAATCTTTACACCATTGCGATCTCGCCGGTATTCAATATACCCACGCCCGCATGAACATAGCTCTCGTCCATATCCCTCACAAGTGGACCCTACCAGCTTGCTCCGCTTGCCCGTTAGCTTTTCTTCTAAAGTGTACTTCACCCGGATGTTATATCAATCTCTTTCTAGCTTGTCAAGCGTTGGTGAATTATCCACAATAGGTTTGTAACCATTAGCAATCATCGTCCTGAGCTTGTCAGCAATATTGTGCGATTTGTCGTTCGGATGCATGCCAGAACTGTCAACCTCGTTCACGAACCATACCAACCGAACCCATTGCCAGTTCGCTACCGGATTAAGCCTTTCCCAATCATTATCATCATGACATTCGTTGATGTGATCACAATTAGGACTTCCTTTACCCCAGTTTTTACACCAGGCACAGGGTGGAGGCGGTGTGCTACTCATCTTCTTTTTCCTTCTTTCTTTTTCAATGAATTCGTTTCTTAACCGTAGGCTGCCACTAGCCTCTTTTCCTCTTCAATAGAGAATTTGTCAAGAATATGCTGCAATACCAGCTGCAGTGAGTCCTCTTCCATCGGCTCCTCCCCAAGTAGCTCCTGATGGTCCTTGACCTTTCGATCAATGTCCCATAATTCAACCCAGACCTGCCAAGTGCTGGTGTTGATACCATATCGGTTCCATAGCTTCGGAATCGGGAAAATTACCACAACAATATATTCTAGATCCTGCCGGGCAAAAAGCTTCCCACCACGGTCGCTAACTTCTTCAATAAGCTCTTCAACGGTTTTCATCGCTTATTCTTCCGTTTCATAGGTTTTTCCAACAATATGGTTGAATGCCTTGTTTGCGTCCCGACTGGCAAACACCAATGCTTCCGGATCCCCACGTAGACGCTTGTGCCACCCGGCAATGTATGCCGCCTGATTCTCAATCACCTCTTGATCAATCCCTGCCTGCGCACACAACATTGCCGAACAAAACTCCGCTACCAGCTCCTCCTGACTGTATTCGTGGCTGCCTTCCCCCACCAGCTTCGTCAAACCCTCCCGGTCCAATCGGCTCCCATGCCCCGTGGAATGAGCAAACTCATGAAAAAGAGCACTGTAATAATGTTCAGCAGTGTCGAAATGCTCAATCGGAACCATCCCAACCTTGTCAGTCAGTGGCGCATAGTAACACCGACCAATGTCAGGAATAATCTCCGGAGCACCTTCGTATCCCTGAACAATTGCCTCGCATTCCGCAATGGTGTCGTGCTCATGAAGCTCAGCCTCAAGATCCGGAATCTTATCCTCCGGTAGCCCTTCGCATTGCTCCACATTCCACACCTTGTAACCTCGGCAAAATAGATAATTACGAGTCGAGCCGTCCTTTAGTTCCTTCTCAATCCGCTGCCAGAAGAAAACGGGCCAAGGCTTCTCTCCCTTGATAATCTTGCCACCAAGCGCGTTGATCTGCTTAATGGTGATATAAAAAGGAGAACCATAAGGCGCCATGAGAAGCATCCAACGGTTCAATCCGTTATATTCCCGCCGGCTCGTCATGTTCTGAGGCATTGCGCAGCCCTTCCAAGGCTTTCGCCAAGGTGGAAGACCGCCCTGCTCCAAAAGATCAAGAATCCGTTGTGCTGCCCAAAGTTCGGGGTTTTGTGCCTTCATTGCCATTGTGAATCCATCCAATTGGAAAGTTCGAAAAGATCCTCACACTTTTCGTTTATGTTTTGAAATACTCTCTGTACGTTCTCGGGTTTTAAGGCTTCCGGCTCCTCAACAAACCACACAGCATAACCAGCAATTGCTTGCGTTAAAGCTACCATCTGTTGTTGCGGCGTGTCCTGCCGCCACTGAGCTTTTCTTTCCTTAACCATTACTCAACTCTTATACCATCAATTGCGAAACCTTGTCAAGCTTTCAATGGTCTTAAATGCTCAGGATAACAATTCCAATTAATTTCCGCCCGGTTCAGCCTTGCAATAATTCTTTTAGTATGTGCAACGGTTAGCCCGGTGCTTCCCATGGCTCCATTGTAAGATGTGCGTACTAAATGATCAATTAGATCACCCATGTCCGCCTCATCATCGACAATCACAAAATTACCAGAAAAATTGGATTCGTCTATCCAGGCTTTAATTTCTTCCCCACGCCTCATTCCTATTATTAACAGCTTTTCTGCATTCTTTACAAGTACAATGTTCTAATTCGAGTGTATAACTGCCACACATCCCGCACGCAGAAACGGCGTGTGGGTTTGGCGAATAGTGCAGTATGGTTTGATATTCCTCCTCGTCCTCCTCGTCCTCCTCGTCCTCCTCGTCCTCCTCGTCCTCCTCGTCGTTATGTTCGATAATAGATATAATAACCCCGGCACTAGCAATTACCGCTACAAAAGCGACAATGGGTACTAATACGACTTCAGGAAGCTCCAGAAAACTGAGAAAATACCAGCATCCAACAGTAACGAGTACAGCAAAACAAACCACAAATATCGTGCGCTGTAATACCCTTACACCAGATTCGCTAATGATATCCATTGTCAAACTTCCAACCAAACACAAGCAGGACTACCGCTTACGAAAATCGCCAGCTACCACCGTTACCTCACCGTCGTCATAGACCGTGTAGTGAGGCTTGGACCCGCGAGCAGCGGTTCCTACATCATGGGTGCCCTCGTCGCAACCCCACAAGTGGTCCGGTTCCCAATCCACGATGCAATCGTCCTCAGCCTGCTCGTAAAGGGCACGAGCAATCTCGTTCAACTGGTTTTCATCCAGACCAGTTGGCACCCGGACGTTGACCGACGCGCACTGCCGAACCAACCTGGCTAGAGTGATCTGAACGACCTTGGTTCGGTCATTGGACTTCTTCGCTGCCTTCTTCGCAGCCTTCTTTCTCTGTGTCATAGCTCTCCTTATGAGATAACCTGGGGTGTCGCCCCCCCCGATTAGCTTCCACTATCAATCACCCGATCCGGCGCAATTCCCAGGTTTTCTTTCAACCATTCACAGGCGGTATTCTGCCTCAACTCAAACTTCATCGTGACATTAGGACCACCACCCACAATGTTGTTTGGCAAATCAGTTTGCAGGAACACAAGGTCCGTAGCATCCCTCTGCAAAACTTGCACTTCGGTGATATACACGCTGCCGTTGACTACAAAACCAATTTCGTTTTTCATGGTTCCTTTATACCGCCAATTATTCCGGCTGTCAACAGTTTCCTTCAATCCACCACCGCAAACTCGCTCGCTCTTTTTCTGACAATTTGAGAATCTTTTCCTTTACCTCTACAAAATCAGATACATACACCCAGTCATGACAACCAGGAAAACGATCCTCCTCATAATTCCAGTGCAGTTGAAATTTACACTCCAATCCGTAACTGTTAAATAGTTTAATCAACTTCCCTTCGCTTAGCTGTGGGCTCCGCCACAACGCTTCCGTACACCCTTCCGCGGAAATTACAGGAGCATCATAATCTTCGTCCTGCAAAGCTTTGTTAGCCGCAGCAAGATTGCCCTCAACTGGAGGTTCGATAAAAACTAGATTAAACTTGTACCAGTCAGCCATTGGTTTATTGTGGTCCCTTCAGATCACTGCAGGGCTGTAGCTCTACACACATAGGCGTCCCCCTGACGTTCCTACACGCCCATACACCACCTTGGGTGGCAACGAACGAGGTTGCCTTGGCTGGCACTGTACCACATAATACTTGCCCCGGTACCGGCGGGAGCGGCTGAGCCCGAGCAACATTAATTGCAATCAATACCACCACCGCCAATACGTTGATTAATAGAATAATTGTATTTCGCATTTTAATATCGCCTCTTTTTCTTGAGAATAACCGGACCCTTGTCCTGAGCCCACAACTTCAGCTCCTCCAAAGTAAACCAATTGCTATCGTAGTCCCTTTGATTATCCGGGTTCAACCAGAACTTGAAAGAACCGTCACTCATCTTTCGAGGACTCAAAGCAAAATATTCTTTCCCAGCATCCCGGAGAATCTTTTCAATTCCTGACTTCTCCATGTACTTCTGTGCAGCATTCCGATCCTCATCGGCTTCCTTCCATTGCTTCGCTACGTCCGGAGGTAGCCGGTCAGTAATGCCAATGCACAACCCAGCATTCTGAAATACTCCGCCGCCACCCAACCAAACTACCGCATTCTTATTTCGAAGATTATCGTAAATCTCCTGCAATTGTTCAATGATAGCTGGATCGTTGGAAAAAACTCCGAATGAACCTTGATCCCACGCAGTCCACAACGAACTGTTGTAAAAACGAACGCTTCGTAATAGATAGTCCGTGTTGATGTGACCAGAATAACAATTCGTCATCAGGCAAAAACCGAAAAATTCCTTGGTCTGAACCCACTCTAGCCGTTCGTGCCCTTCTGTGGGAATATTCCTAACCCTTCGTGCTTCCACTCCCACCTTGGAAGAATCCAGCCCCAAGGCATTCTTAATGTCCTTAATTCCCCACTCGTGCTCAGCACAAAAGTCGGCTCCGAGGTTGATTCCCAAAAGCTTCGGAGATTTCTTGCCCTTCTTGCCTTTGGTGGTAATTAGCCCGTTGTCATGTCCTTGTCTCATAGTCCGTTTATACCTCTAATACACTAGATTGTCAACCATCTAGTCCGCCATAATCCCCGTAAATATGTGCTTTACATTGTGTGGGTAGCAAAAATGATTTAATACGATAGCCCATATTGGGCAGAACATAAGCCACTTCGACTACCATTTTGTTTTGGACAAGAAACTCAATTAATTCGGGAATATCAAAATTGATAACCACTTCCCTGCTGGTTTCATCGTCCGCTAATGCGGCAATTAGTTCAGATACCTTGCACCCCTGAAGGTCAGTTACCTTTTGAACAATAAGAGCTAGAGCAGTATTTTTTGTCATCTTTTATCCCTGGTTGTCAATCATTTTCCGGCAACACCCCAACTTTGCCAGATTGAATTAGTGATACTAATTTGTTAAGTTTGCGAAGATTAAGATTATTCCGTATCGGATACTCAGCATTCTCCGTGAAATCCTGAAGCTCCCGAACACATTCGTCCAGTTGCTCCTTGACCGAAGGCGCCATAACCCCCTCCGCCCACTTTCGGCTTTTCGCATTACACAGCATTATATCCACTAGCCCGACAAGAGGACTTCCTTTGCCACAGATTCGCTTCGCTATTACTGCAGAATCGTATACTGTAGAGTCGTACAACCCGGCGTGCAATACTAGCTCCCCTACCCGCTTTGCTACCTGCGAATCCGAGATTGGCGCTTCTGGTAGTGTTTTCAGTTCTGCCTCCACACCCTCTGGAGCAATCCAGGTATTGTTACCGAAAACAATAGACCCGTCTTGGTGTACCGTCACCTCGGCAGTATTATTATCCTTTGAGGCATAATATAGCAGTAACCTAAAAGCTCGCTCTTGTGCGTTTTTCATTGTGTTCCCTTATATCACTCTTTAGAATCAAGGTCAAGCTTTTTGTATATTAATCCTCATCAAAGTATTGCCTGGCTTTTTCTGTCTCTTCTGGTGTGGGAATTCGATAGATAGCGGGCTCAGATTGTTGCGTGTGCCCACACGTGGGGCAGGTTTCACTCTTTACCGGAGTTACTAAAAATTGCTCCATATCAATCTTGCCTTGCGGAGCACCGTTGGTCTCGTCAACCAGATTCGTCCAGACAATACTAGCCCGACATCTCCGCTCCAGGCATCGTGCTCCGGCTCGATGTGTCCAAACATCGCCACTGGAGTAATGTCCGTTTTTACACAACCGCTGTACGTATCCCTCGAAACTCATTGTTTATTCCTTGTAAATATCCATAAAATCGAAATCTGCCCCAGCTTCCAGGTTCTCCTACGTGTGGAGCAGGTTTCTTACCCCTGGTGTTCGAGCAGGAAATCGGCGTAGGCGTCTATGTCTTCGGTGGCACACTCCTCACTACAGAAGGGTGCGCGGTCGTAAAACACTTTCTCGGGCAACGGCTTTTTGCAATATTTGCATTCTGTAATGCCTCTGCACAGAATGTCCCGATCTGTGCCCGAGACCCAGAACATTCCGTTCTCGCCAATGGCACTCAGTGAAACCATCCTGGCGGCTTCGTCGCTCAGCCCATCGATCTTGGACAGCTGATAAACCCGGTCTCGGTGGCGTATAAATTGCGCGTCCAGCTCACGATCCATAGCCGCATGGTCAACGCCGACACATTCCATGCGACTGTTGCACCTGGGACAAGGATCGCAGTAGTCGGGCTCGTCTCTGGTATCGGGACATCCACAGTGCGTGCAGATATATGAGTAGGCTTTTCTCATTGTTTATTCTTTGTAAATATCTATTACCCGAAGTTGCCTCACATCAATGTTGGGAATTTCTTCTGCGTCAAACGTTAGCCTGAATGGTCGTGTGTATAAATAACCAACTTTGAACGTGTATGTGTGTCTGTTAAACTTTACTTTGGCGTACTTGTTACCGTCCCACCCCTGTACTTCGACTTCACGAATCGGTGCTTCGCTATACGGTTCGTCTAACCCCTCCAACGGATAGTCAGTCCAAACTTTCAATATCCCACCTTCCACTTCTCCACCTTGTACGCAATAGCAATCCCCACCTTGCTGAGTGTGTAGCTTTCCCCTAGATAGGTGGTGGTCTTATACATGATCCCGAGTTCCGTCAGCTCCATTGCTGTTTGCAACCGAAAACATGCTTTGCCACAATGCACCACTCCAGATGTGATAGGTGCCGGTTTGCCGTACTTCGCTAAAATCTGAATTGCATGAACCTGCAATGGGCTCAATGTCTTTGGATCGATGTAATATCGATTCTCTTCTGTCATTGCCATGTTACTATACCGTAGAAAGTTGAAAATAATCCTCTTTTGGAACCTGTGGGCAGGGTAGGATTCGAACCTACGATGTTAGCACATAGGCACTAGATTTACAGTCTAGCTGCTTCAACCCCTTGCATACCTGCCCTGAATCCGCCCGGGTGGAAAAACCACCCGGGCGGATCAGCCCTTACTCGGTCGCTTCGGTCTCGGCAGCTGCCTCGGGAGCCTGCTCCGCAGGACAACCCTCCGCCGGACGCTCGTCAACCTCGTTCTCCTGTGCCGCTGCCTCGATGGCATCCGCACAGCTTTCCTCAGCCTCGGGAGCAGCCTTGGCAGCCGGTGCCTCGGGAACATCAGCCTCCGAAACCTCGCGGACAATGCCACCCTTCCGTCCACGTCGGGTCGTCAGACCCTTGAGCAACCCGCCCGCCAAACAAGCGTCAATTGCCCCGCGAACCGTCGCCACATCCTGATCCGTCTCGGATGCAATCGCATCCGCCAACGCCGGACGAGTCACACTGCCACGCTCACCACCGTCGATCAGCTGCTCAGCTCGCGAACGAGCCAACTTCACGAAACTCTGATTGAAAATCTTCACCTGTGCCATAATTCGATAATCTCCTGTTTGTTGTGTCTTTCTGTGACTTCCGTCACTTGATGTTGAGAATACTACCCCTATCTAAACCTTTTGTCAACCCCTAATCTCATCAATTCGTCTCAGGTCCCGACATACCGCTTGCGTAAAGTGCCGCTTTGCTTCCTTCCATTGTGCACTGTCGAAGTACACCCCGTGACTGTAGTATGATCCAGTATCATTGAAATACTCGGCATAAACCACCAGCTCAGTAGGCTCTTGAACCAATACACTCCGCCACGCTGCCGTTGTGCCGTGTGCCGGAACCTTGGGACCATTTGCTAGAATAATTGTCATGACCAACCTTATAGATCGGAATAAGGACTATTGTCAAGGATTAAAATCCACTCTTTCCATTTCCGCCCAATACTTGGCTTCCTCTTCGTCCGCTTCGTGCTCAAACAGATCATTAAGCCGAAACTCAATCAATGCCTTGATTGCCTCAGTGAGAGGACCGTTAGGATTCGTGCTGGCTTTCCCCAGTTCGCTGTAATCCTCGCTCGGCGGTTCCCCACTACCATCTGGGTAGTACATCACTCCCGGATTGTAAACCGTAGTAAAAGCGCCATATGTAACCTTATCGGAATCCCACGAAATACAAACACCAATACCAGTAGTATCCAGTTCAATCGAAGGATCCGACCAGGCATCATCATTGACACTAATCTTACAGGTAAGCCCGGCTGCCTTCAATAGCTCCTGTGTTCGCTGTACTAGCTTAGGTAAAGCATCGAATAGCGGTTTATCACTTTCTGCGATTTCCATAAAGCAATTATAGCCGATTAAAGTCTAATTGTCAATGCGCTTTTTGATACGTATCTCTAAAAGCATCAGCATCAATAAGGTACGGCTCTCCGTCTCTTACCCCGGCTGCGTTGCAAACGTCCGCAATAAAACAGTGTTCGTCACCTACCTGCACCTCACCCCAAGATGCCATGATCTGAATCGGTTCCCCAAAAGGATTCTGAACTGCTCGGCAGAACCCCTTGGCAGCGTAAACTCCAGTTTTACTGGTCGGTTGGTAACGATTGAAAAACTTTTCCCCGGAAATAATGTACTGCTCTCCACTCGGATTAGTGACGATCCAATCTCCGGGCTTTGCAGTATTGGTAGTTTCCGTAGTACCACTCTTTAGTTCAGTAGTGATTGCCTCTCCAGTATTCGCAGGACGAGCATTGACCTCCCCTTGCTTTTGATATACCGGGGATTCGTCCAGCAATGCACTAATGGCGCTAGATTTACGGTTGATTGGTTTGTAGTACATATCTAATTTCCTTATATCAAGCCTTAATATGAAAGTCAACCCCTCTTCTTAATCGGAGGATACTTTTTAGAAACTTCTGCCATTCTCTTGAGTGCCACGTCTTCCTCAAGTACAGGGTTTACATGCTCCAGATTGATAGCATAAGCCAAAACATCCTCCGGCGCCCACCCGCGAGCAATACGATCATCCACGCAGTGTGAAATTGCTTCACGGTCCAACGCAACCATTTCCTCCGTATTCTGTTCCCGAGCAACCTCCCTGGGACATTCGGCAAGAATGGCTTGGCGCCGTAACCATAATTTCTGCTTTAGATCATTCATCAACTAACTTATGAAGAAAGGGGAGGTTTTTAAGCCCCGGTGTTCGCCTGGCGTGCTGGAAACCCTCCAGCATCGCTAGATCCTGATACAACTTGAACTTAGCAATACCAAACTCTCCACGGTAAGTCAAGCAATCTGCCGCACTTTTTGTGTCCTCAATGAGAAGACATGATCTCCCCGACGGAATCTCTCCCAGGCGTCTCTCTATGTTATCGCCTTAAAGCTGCTCTAATGCAACAATAATAGATTCCAGCCTGCCCGCTTTTACCGCCGCAGTATGTTGCAATCCGTTGAGTTCGTTTTCCCTTGATTGATGCCTATATTCTGACAATAATGCTCTCAATCGGCGCAAACATTCATTCTTCGTGTCTTCCTCAAGGTCCATTTTTATTCTCCTCTTTACAATGCCATGCATCGGTTGATTTTGATTTCCTCTTGTGCTTCCCAGAATTCCTGTAGAAGCCCCGGAAACATCACTTCAAGAGCCTCTGCCATCTTTGCCTTTACAGTGTCACAATCTTTCGCTGCCGAAAGTAAATAATCTTTTTCACCAGGATCTACGCGATGGATCAGATTCCCAGCGTCAAAACGTAGCCCCTCGGCACTATTATGACACCAATTATAAACCGCCCCAATTAGTTCGTCAAGATCGAAACTCATGTAATCGATATTCGGCTCAGGCATTTTGTCAGGCAATCTCTGCCAACGTCCATTGATGTACTTAAGCATAGCTATCCTTTGAGAATCTCAATTGCCTCCGAAAGCTTCTTAACGAACCGAATATGTCGTTTCAATACTGAAACATCCGCGTCCCCCTCCGTAGCCCTCAAGGTGTCCACCCATTCGTTGTGAATGGTTCGGAGAATTTCATCCGAGCCGCTGTCAATAGTCTCCAGTCGGTTAATCTCTCGCTTTACCGCGTCCAGCTCAGCTTCTCCCTTGTCCGAATAAAGCGAATAACAGTGCCCTGAGTCTACACCGAAAACTCCCCAACAATTGGAGTCGTCATACCCAACCTCAAATTCCTTGTCATTCATGGTCTCTTTATACCCCAATTATAAGCCGTTGTCAAACCTTATCTAACAACATCCCACATACAACCTTCTCTGCCCCCACTACTGGAAAAGGATTGAGAATTATCTTTACTGGCTTTCCGTCCAGCTCTTTAGGTACCATCTCCATAAACCCTTGCATATCATCGATTTCCACAATCTCCATGTCGTCGCTAAAATCAAACTTTGCAAGACATCGTTTTAGATTATCCAAACTTTCACTTATCGGTAATAGCACCACCCCGTCGCCACCGTTTAGATAAACGAAACAATCTGCTTCTGTGGTTTCCTTAGCCTTTCGTACTGGTACGAACATACCATTGGCATCCACACTCTTGCCTTTTAGCTGTCTGGTTCGTGCCTTTTTGAAATCAATTACTGTCATGATCCTACAAGTTCTCAATATACTCGACAATATGCTTTCGTGCCCGCTCATCCCACGCTTCGTCAGCCTCGTCGTCCCCCTGCTCTAGCGTGTCGTATTCTTCCCCAATATTCTCCACCAAACTCCTGGCAAGACTTTGCACCGCATTCCCGTAAGTATATGCCGCCTGGACGGCGATGGCATCTTTAGGCTCAAGACAATGCCAAAGTCCATAGTCAGTTTCGGTATAATCTCGCAATTGGTCAAGCAACGTTGCCGCTTCCAATAGCGTGTACGACTTATCAATACAATATTCGTGAACCCAGGTATACACCGAATCGTGATCAAAAACCCGCATTAGGTTTCCATTCGGTCCGAGCTGTTCCAAAATGGGTTCAGCTAGCTGCTCTTTGACCAGCGTCTTTGCGTCGTAAACGGCTTCGTCTCGGTAATTCATGGTCCCCTTATACCTTAACTAAAAAAATCTGTCAATTAAAAACTTTATCCTCAAAAGGAGCTAATAGTTTTTCAATAGCAATAATCTGCTTTTTCTTGGTTTTAAGCTCCCCGAAAATTAAGTCTTTTTGAAAATTAAGAGCCTCCTCCGGTGTAGCGAATGGCACCGGAAAACCTCGAAGTTGCGTCACGCAGGAGTCTAAAGTCCATAAAACGTACCACATCCCCGAATATTCAGGACAATCTTCAGCCCGGTGGAATAGTAGCAAAGATGCCCCTCCAACCTTATATTCGAAAACTTGGTCCCCTTTTGCTAGATCGGACGTAACCGATTGGTTAATATGTGTTTTAAGTTCCGTGAAGTCTAGCCCTAAAACTCGCATTTGTCAACCTTTTTCTAATTAAATCCGCTTGTCAAGGTTGCCCCGGATATGGAATTGTCCTAAATCCCACAATATTCTCCATCTCGACAATTAACGCCTTTTCTCTGCTTTCCCCCGAAGGTGCAAGAAAACAGTCAGAGTGTAATTCTGTCAATACCTTAGTTTCCAGATCCTCCCACGCTTTCTGTGTCGCGGGCATCGGAATCTCAATACAACGAAACCTAGAGCCGGAATCGAATGGCTCCCAGGGCTGCCAGCGTAATTGCTGGTATATCCCTAATGCCCACTCCGTGAGATCGCCAGGTTCGTTAAAGTGAATCATAAAATCTTTATACTAGACTTTACCCAAATTGTCAAACCTTTTCCAACATGCTCGGCGGAACGGTCCAGGTACGAAACTTTTCATCCTCCCGAACTTGCAGGTTCTTGGTCATTCGCTTGACTACCGTGCCAACCACTACGTTGCCCCGACGTCCCGTAAACTTGACCTTATCCCCGACATTAAATTGCCACTTAGCAACAGCATCAGCCGCTGCTCGACAACCCTTCAGAGCACTGGCAAAATCCTGAATGTCTTCGTGACTCCAACGTCCACCCGCCAACTCCGTGATAATTTCTTGCTTTGTCATGTCACCCTTATACCAAACTTAAAACAGGTTGTCAATCTCTTTTACCAGATTTTAACCCTCAATTCCTGCGGCATGGCTGAACGTATACGGGCGTACAAGTCTTGACCATCCATAGTTTCGTGGTTCTCAAGAGCATAAAACAACGTCAGAAACTGATCCTTGCTCATCCCTTCAATAGTGAGGCTTATTAGATCCTTTTCTTCTTTTATGACGGTTTTTAGAGACATCGGTTGTTTTCCTCATCCCAGACGGCAGCTGCGAATGATTGCGCCTCAGATTGCCCTATTCTTCTGCAAAAGCGCCGGCAATATTATATTGTTTAATATAATTTTTGTCGTCGGTCCATCCCCACGACGCAAGCATGTCAATGGGAAAGTATAGCGCCGAAGTACAAAGTTTTTCCCAGTGAGTGCCGTTCGCTCTTACCGGCTTGCGAACATAAACAATTCCTTGCGCGAATTCTACCTCGCACGCCAGATATTCAACCCCATCCCGGCGCTCAATAATCCAAATTCCCTTTTTCTTGTCTGTCATGGTTTCCTTCGCTAAAAGTTGCCCCGCCCTGTGTTTCAAGAGGACGGCGAAATCTTCTATCAAACAGGACGGGGACTTAGTCAATCAACATATTAAATTCAACAGTTTTATCAAGCGAAAAGTTAAGAAAGCGGAGGATACCTCGATCGCTTTAGATTCATATGTGTTAACCTTCGTTCCGCCCCGGAACCATTCCGAGCGGGTACTTAACTTGGTTTTCGATTTGAAGATAAGATCTTACAGTATTTAGGGAACAATGTCAATATGTTTCTTTTCCCTTGATTCTACCTGTCAAGGGTAAGGTACTTCCACAATGAGCTTCTGCCCTAGTGGCGTGATCACCGTGACAGCATCCCCATACCACGGTTCCCCTTGGTCCTTCCGCTTGCTCAGCTCTCTCAACGCAGCAGCATATACGTCCCCTGACCCGTCAAACTTGCGGTCTACTCGGCGGATTGCTCCGGATTGAATGTTGATCTTTCCGTAAAGTCTGCATTCCCAATTCATGCTATTACCTTATCAGCCGCATCCGCGTAAGAAGGACCCTTAATCTCAAACGCAACTTTAAGCGGCGGCGCGTATGTGCGCGCAATCTCTTGCCAATTACATTTACTGAATATACACATCCCACTAACGTCCTATACTAAACTTTACCTCAACCCACCAATGAGGATCTTTGGAGTAGCGTCTCACCTCTAATCACCAGAGACGACTACCTCACTAGCAATACGGATTGTCATTTTGACATTCCGATCGTAGTCCTCCACCTTTCGACCGGTTTTGGCATGGAAATATTCCGCCAACATTCGGGCTTCGTTTTTCTTGGTGGTGACAATAATTTCGTCATTACCGCAATATACAACTAGCTTTGCCATGTTTTACTCCCGTGCGATACAGATCCTTTATATCAACCTTTACCTCACCCGTCAACCACTATCTTACACCGGTTCAGCTTCGTTTGCTTTACTCCCCGAAATTCATCATGCTTCTTTACCGTTCCGTCCAGCTTGATCGCCTTTCCCACCAGCTCATCCTCATCTACCCCCTTGACCCCTCCAGAAGCAAACCACACCAATTCCTGCCCCTCCGGCGTTACCATCGATACCACAGTCGTGGTCCCGTACATCCCCTCTGTGTACCTCACCCGGCTTACCGTAGCCGCAACCCCACGATATCGCTTTCCAATCTCACCAAAATAGGTTGACTCAATCTTGCTCTTCGGTTGCTCGTGTACCCGATTGTACGCAATAATCCCGCTGCACGCAATTCCAGCATGCTTGTACCTCACTAGCCCGTCAGGTCCGTCACCTAATACCGTTTTGAGATTATGCTCATAATCCGACTTGGGTTCAATAGTGGGCGCCCAATCGAGGACCGCAGTAGCCTTTTCGAGATCTTTAGGGTCCAGCTCGGAAAAGGGGTTATCTTCCAAAAAAGCCAAGGCAATGTCAGCGGTAGCTGCTTCGTTGCCTACAACCTTGCTGCGCGCCTTCCACCCATATTCCCGAATTACCTTGCTAGTAACCGCCAGCAATCGCAGAGCACTGTAGCCCCGGGGTCCACCGCCCCCAAGACACTCTTCTCGGTCCAACTCAGCCCACCGGGACAGATCGCCCATGAGGTTGAATACGTTGACCGCCCAGCCGGGATCAGAGGAGCGGAGGAAGTCTTGGAGGCAGGTTTTGCCAACCTGCTTATATTCCCCGGTTTCCGAGCGAAGCACGAAGGTATAGATTCGTTTACGGTCCCAGCCGCAATGTTCGCAGATAGGCTCAGCCAGGCGGTACTTTTCGGGCACCTGGGTATCCGGGGCAGAAGTGACCACATTGGCGGTTTCCAGCCATTCCAGGGCGGCAATGAAGGTCCAGCCATCAATGACAGGGGCAAGCCCGTCCAGCTCAATATCAACCACGACGCGGGAATGTTTGGTATTGGTTTCCGGGTCGGTCCATTCTTCGACCCGTTCACAGCCGGCATCTAGGACGATATTCCCACCTTTTTTATTGAGGCGCCGGATTCGTTTCTCCAGCTCGTCGAGCCGGTGTGCCATGATTGTGTATTGAGACATGAGAAGGATTATATTGGGTTTTTAGGATAATGTCAACTATTTCCTTTTATCCGCGAAAACCGGGAATACCAAAAGATTGAATTCGTGATTGGTAAAGAAACAAGATACTTCTTGCCCAGGATACAAATCCACTAGATCCAACCACCGAGTCCGCGTTCGTTTTGCATCTACCGAAAACGACGCCAAAACGTGTAGAGTAGCAAACGAAATCTGCATGTGATGTTATCTCCGCTTTTGCAGTCAGAGTTATATCTTAGTTTTCAGGCAAAGTCAATAGTTTCCGTGACGGCTATGTCCAACCAGATCCCGAGGGTTCAACCCCTCCAGAATCTCTGCTAGCGCAAAGTGGTTGGTAAGCGTGACACACCAGACACACTCCTTATTTCGGTTTTTACGGGCATACTCGTCCTTTGCTCGCTCGACCGCTTCGTTGTCCTTCGGGTCCGCTTTTACCTCAATTACCTGGGTAAGAAACGTGCCGTCCTCATACAGGTAAGCAACCTCAATAATCGCTGTTTTCATGGTCTAGGGTTATATCTTACTTTTTTGATAATGTCAATAGTTTCTTGCCATCAAAAAACCGGTTGACAACCATCCCGACCCATGATATAACCCTTAACATAATCAAGGAAAGGAAAGCCACGAAACAGATACCGTTTACGAAATCGGGAGTTCAGCCGGAGAAAGCCCAAGGCTGAAGGATCAACGTGAGGCTCTGTTGGACCATGAGTGCGGAGGGATCCGTTTGGGGTTGCCTAGATAAAACGGATCCCCCCGAAGCGTCCCTGCTTCGTCCAGTATTCCAGAGTATTCTCCTCGGTTCCTGACCGCTTGATGAATACAGTGTATCAGAAAGGATAGATGGCTGTCAAGGTTTTCTTCTAATGCGGCGTCTAATTGTACCGTAGCCGTAGCCGCTGCCGTCGCCGTCGCCGTAGCCGTTGCCGTAGCCGCTGCCGTCGCCGTTGCCGTTGCCGTAGCCGTAGCCGCTGCCGTCGCCGTAGCCGTCGCCGTAGCCGTCGCCGTAGCCGTCGCCGTAGCCGCTGCCGTAGCCGTCGCCGTAGCCGCTGCCGTAGCCGTCACCTATCGGATTAACATCCATCACAGTCCCCAGTTATCAGCTACTGGAATACGAAAACAGTCCCCAGTTATCAGCTACTGGAATACGAAAAACCTCAGCATCACACGGCAAGTCCACGTCGTGTGACAACTTCCGGATGTTCACCTTCTCACTTCTAGGATTCCTCAGCACGCCATCAAACCCAATCTGACTCCAATTGAACACCAACACTGCACGACTGAGCCGAATTCTGCCGTTTTCTTCAGCTACATCGCCGGCAAAAATCCAACCCCGGTCAACCACGACCACAGCACGCTTGCCGTTCGGAGGCGGCTGAGCATCTTTGCGCACATATTCCACATTATTTACACTAATGGTTTCTGGTTCGTTCATGTTTTCGTTTCCTTGTAGCTCCCTTATATCTTATCAGATCCCCATGTGTCAATCCAAAAACTGATAATCGTATCTGACCATACGTTCAGGTGCGCACTTGTGTACTGTTACCCACGTTTCGCTCAGGTAGGGCTCTCCAGTGTCAGTGTACTTTTCCTGTTTCTCGAAAACCCAACCGATCTTTTTGGACCCTTGTGGGGTGTCGATATAGACGCTGGAAGTGCAGCGCCCGAAGTGACTCTGACAGGAGCGGAAAAGACGCCCAACATTATTGGTAAAACTTTCCTGAACGCCGGATGAGCCGTAATTGACCCCTCGGGTGGCATCGACGTGCGACTCTTCTACGAAAAGATTCATGAAAAGATTATACTCCAGGTTTTAGGTAATGTCAATCTTTTTCCCAAAGAATGTTTTTAGGGTCCAATAGAACTGACATTGTTCCCTTTTTCCCACATTGGCTACACTGAAGATCCAATCGAAGACAGTCCCCAGACACCCACTCTTGAGAATAACATTCAATCAACTGGTCGTGTGGACATTCCTTCTCAAAAGCATCTTCCGAAGCATTCTCAAGAATTCGAAACCGTTCCTTCCACTTTCGAGGAATAAGAGCCATACCATATTCATCGAACTGAATATCCGAATCCCAAAGAGCCGCCCACACAGGACCCAAAGAAGTTTCCGCAATGTGTTCCTCGGCTTCTTGATCCGTGAACGTTTTTCCCGTAATAATACAGGTTGCTTTATATTCAGACATTATACACCTACATGGACATACACCAAACAGAAGCGCGTTGAGCTTCGGTCAGGTGTGGGTCGGGAGCACCGCCGGAACCGGCAGCCTCGATAGCGGAAGTGAGGGTTTCCCTGTTTTCGCGGATAAACCTGCGCATGCTCAGACGTGAGGACTTCCACCAGTGATAGAGACCTTCATCGTTAAGAATCCAGTTTTCGCGTTCTGCGTCATTCATGAGTGTTATTCTACCTTTTAGCCTGGTCCTTGTCAAGTATCTTTGCGGCAGTATATGCCAGAAAAACCGTACCAGGATCCTCGCCAGCGTCAACCAACTGATCCGCAACCTCACGCATGGTCATACCCATAGGTGCGTTCCTTATTCGGTTGATAAGGGCAACCGTAGGACAGTGGGCTAGGGTGTTATTCATTGTCTTCTTTTCTACCGAAGTAAAAGCGACCTCTTTATTATCCGTTTTCGCCGGTCCTTGCCAGTCAGGCATCCTCGAATTCAAGATCCAAAACCTTGGCGAGGCGACGAGCCTCACCCAGCGTGAACCACTCCGGGTAGAACTTCTTGGTCCCGCTGATCAGTAGGTCGCTGTCCTTGTAGTTGCTAATCTTGCCTTTCCGCCGAACCCATACTGGGCCAATGATCGTCCCGCCGGCGCACACGCTCTCAGACTTGAACAAGACCGCATCTTGCGGCATCTTCTTTCTCGTTTTTGCCATGTTGCTACCCTTTCATCGATGCTGACTGAACGTCAACTGTGGTTGTGTACTTGATTGCCATTGTTTACCTTCAGATGCCCACCCCTGCACCCGGACACGCCCGCAGAACCGCATTGATGTGTTTGCTGGTCGTCCGGCTTGGACTGCACTTCGGATTCACCACGCGAACCTTCCCATCAATCCGCTGCGCAATCAACATCTGATAGGAATATACCCTATCCCCAGTCGACATTACGTTGTTTCCAGAACCAACTTCCCCGCGAGTGAATGCGTCCACGACTTCTTGAAGTTTCATGACAGTATCCTACATCAATTGAAAAAATTGTCAAGCCTTTTTTACCGGAATCAACCATCCGTTAGGTTGTGGTAGTATACCAATTCTTCCGCCCGTTGCCAAGCCGCTGCATGCTGTTTCCAGCCGTGAACCGGCGCCGCAACCGAAGTGGCTACCGTGGCGGTATGGTTGCGAATCCATAGGGTCAGAACCAGTTTTTGATGGTTTTGATCCGAATAAAACGAGACAATGATTGTGTCATCATCCTGTTTTGCTTCATCGAGCGTATTCAGTCTTTTCTGAATATTCCGAAAAAGAACGTTTTGCTTGTCGGTAGTCATCCTCAGAATTACTCTGGGTTTAATCTAAGCGCCAGTATTACCCCTGGCGCGATAGGGCTCGGGCGGCTCCCCGAATACGGCACAGAAGGAATCAGGGGCGGTGAGGGTTATGTTGCCGCGCTGCCTAAACTATTCTGCTGTGCCCTATTCGAGGCGTGAGAGACCCGTTTGATCCCGTTTGATCCCTCACGCCCCGAGTTTACTCTTATTCTATCCTATAAACAACCTCTTTCTGCTCTTTGGCGGTTTTTGGTTGATTAGTCCTCTCAGCCGGCTCGCCAGACTCCTCGATTCTTGGGCGCCAGCCGCTCAGCTCGCTTTTCCCGCGGTCCCTGGTCTCCCTGCCCGGAACACCTTCGGTGACTCATCCCCGGGAATCCTCTGGCTTCCGCTCCGCACTTGTCACAGATAACCGGGATTGTGTCCGCTCGACTCTTTCTGTCCGTGTGCTTCATTGTTCCCTTTTACCTCTTTTAGAACCGATTGTCAAGCTTTTCTGGTTTCTACCACATGCCAGCCGAACGAAGTCCAACGGGCTTTCATGGGGCGCCAGTCCGGCGAGCCCACATGCACCAATTCTACCACCCGATCCTCCAGATACTTGGCTATGGGCATATCCGTGGTGTCCAGCTTGTATGATTCATCTTCGTATGCCGGATAACACCGATCATACCGAAGCATATCGTAGGGAAAACGTCCGTGCCCCTGTACCTTGAAGTAGTGTGTCCACTGCCGCTTGTTCATTGTTCCCTTTTTACCTCAATTAAGAGGGACTGTCAACCTTTTTCCCAGTCTGACATTGTAAAACCCTTTTTTAACCAAGTAAAACCGCCACCAGAAAACCCTAAACCATTATTCTCTGGTCCTTTTATCTAGGCTCCCCAGGTGCTTTCCTGAGATTGCCAGTTTAAGTCGCCCAAAAGTTAGCTAAACCTTGAACGTCGGAGGAGCTACCCTGGCGGTTTTTCTTGATAAGTCTTATTCTCTCCTTTTGATGAAACCCATGTTCGCACGTTTAGAAACACGTGTCAAGCGTAATATTCGTAATTCGGGTACTCAATCTCAAACTTGGCGTGATCGTCCTCCCACGCACACCCCGTGCCGGTTGCCCTCATTGCCAAGTAATGCCCGAATTCCCCCGAATATCGCTCGTATGCCTCCCGAAACTGGTCGTCCGTATACTCCCAACTCGGCAGGATGCCATCAGCAATCATGGCTCGCACGAAAAGGGACATGATGCTCAATCCGTTCAGTTGCTCGAACATCCCGCACAATAGCCACGCTCGATCCTTGGCGTGCCGGTTCGTTGCAGGAGCAACCTCGGTTAACTCCTCCCCTCCGTGGCTGCGTCCCCTCTCTTCCTCCCGGTCCGCCCACCAGCATACGTACATGGCGCGAGCCATTCCGTCAATAATCTTTTTCATAGCTTTACCCTATCAGGCTTTTACCCGATTGTAACCCACTTTTCCCCCGTCCAGAGATATTCTCCCCCTATGTCCAGCTCCGCACATAGATTCCCGTTTATGTCAACGAAAAACACCAAACAGGAATCGTTTCGGTACGGTTCCGACAACGCCCCATATGCCGCCGGAAACCTCTCCTCCAGCTCCACTAACCCGAAGTCTTTCACAACATGATCCCCATCAGTAGGAATGCTAACGTTGCCCCCACCAAAAACCCGTGCCGAAAGTCTGTCATGACCCGTAGCTCATGCCTCCCGCCAGGAGAGACTTCGCTATCTTCTTGGACACGGGAGTTTCGTTCGTGTTCCCGTTTTGACAAGTGATCAGAAACCACTTGTTACCGCGGTGCTGTAATTGGTTGACTGCACCGGTTCTCCACTCGATACCAGATTGATAGTGCTTCATGGTCAGATTATCTCACACCAAAAGGCGAATGTCAATGTTACTTCCAAGGTCGATTCGATAGCCGGCGGAACCTTTCGTGTTCTAATACTTTCCGTGCCAGAAAGAAAGCGTTTTCTGCTTCCGCCCGGTTAATGGGTAATTCCCACCCCAACCAACCGTCAATATTCTTGTCCCACCCTCCCCACACTGAGACGAAGTCTAGCACCTTTTTCACTGTCTCTGGAATCAGCCCGTTTCGGTGTATGTAGATACGCCTGCCATAACAGTGATCTGCAAGGGTGCCGCTAGGTTCCAACCCCTCAAAGTAATATTCGCGTGGCATGATATGTTCCAGATTCTCTCACACTATCGAACGAATGTCAACCTTCCGGTTGGGGTAAAACTTGAGACAGCTGCGATATTCTGCCGGCGGAACCTGGAAACTGGCTTGGACCGGACAATCCTCGAATCCCGCTCGTTTCAGGGCGCCTCTGCCAGCACAACCCTCGTCAACGCAGGCAACCGGAACCTCCCGATCGAAAACCAGGAAACATCGCCGAGCATTGCCGTTCAGATCGTTGGACGCGCATAGGTGAATTGCAAACATTCTAATCAACCTTTCTCGCGTTGCTTCGCCGCTGTATGCGTCGAAAGCAACGCGAGAATACCACAGCCAAAAAGTTATGTCAAGACAATATTGACCGCGACTTGCCGTCCCGGGTGACAATCACATGGTCCAGCAGCGGAACCCCAATCATATCGCAGACTTTCGCCAACTCTTCGGTCATCCGAATATCCTCCACGCTGGGAGTCGGATCACCAGAAGGATGATTGTGTCCGATAACGATCGCACTAGCGTTTGCCACCAGGGCGCCACGGACTACATCCCGCGGCATAATGGCACACCCATGCAGCCCACCCTGAGAAACCTGCTCCGCTCCCATGAGCCCGTTGGCACCGTTCAGATAGACCACAATGATCCGTTCACAAGGGGAATGTTTGGTCATCCCGTGAATGATTCGGGTCGCTTGCTCGAAACAATCCACCCGATCCACGCTGTGAACTTGCTCACCACATTGAACCAACTGGCATTCATAGATCGGAATTCTATACATTGGAATTGCCTTCCTCTGCCTTGAAAGAACCATCAGGCGGAATTAATCAATCCCCGCGTTGCGCCTGCGGGAACCTCTCAATCGAAAGTCCAATTCCGATTGTCTTTCCGTGGACTCCTGATGATCCTTTCAAGAGAGAGAAACTATTCCTACCCCAAAAGCCCCAGCAGCCGAACTGTTTGGGGCGTTCAGGGATTGAACCCGGAAAAGTTATGTTTTAAGGATGTTCCCTTTATGCCAGAATTAACCGGCTCTGTCAACGGAAGAAAACATAAAAAGGCAAACTATGACAGTAACAAGTGGAGGAATTACCCTCTTGAATGTCTGCCTTTTCAAGGCGCCTAATCATCCGCGCAATGAAAAGAATCCAACCGTTGACAAGGACTAAGAATGATACCAGCCCGCCATATTCTACCCAAAGATCCCACATGGTCGTAACTCTTTTCTCGCTGACTGACTAAGCCTATATTCGCACAATTAGCTGGCTCTGTCAACCTCCAATCGCTTCCGCCACGTTGACAACCTTCCCACCGGGAACCCTTCCGCTTCCGCAAACGCACGTTGACTCAGCCCCGACTCTGCATGCCGACGCAATGCCACCCGCGCCTCCCGAATCGTCCACGGTCCTGTCAGATTGACCGGCTTTTCCCGCTGCTTCTCTGGCTTCCGGCTCGGACGATTGTTCCGCGCCATTCGTGCCTCAATCTGAGGATACCGCCTGGTTTTCCGCTCCGCTCGCCTCCGGCGCCGCGCTCGCTGTGAGCCTCCACCCTTCGTTGCAAAACTGACAACCATTGTCTTTGCCTCCGTTCGATTGACTCAAACCTTACCCCAATCCCTCCTACTATGTCAACTTCCTTATTCCTTCTTTTACATTCCTCAATGATTCCACGGGGTTAGCTATGGCAGGAATAAGAAAGCGGATAATAAAGCATGAGGGGTTTAAGGTTGTCAATAGTTGTTTGGTGTTGCCAGATAATTGTCGAGAATCATTCGTTTTTTTCTGTAACAAGTTATAAGTATTGGAAAACATTTAAGTTTTGAAAGTGTTTTGTTTTAACTAATAATAACGAAGGTTTAAGAATATTCGATGAGAGAAGAAAAAGAAAACAGTAAGAATAGAAAGTGGGGAAAAGAATTAAAGAGTGAATGGAAAGGTAATAGAGTTTGGGTGGAAAGTGGGATAGTTTGTGGGGATATTGGAATCGCAATAAAGGGTTGACAGCCGCGCCCTGGCGGGCGCCCCCTCCACCTGTGTTATGGCAAACGAATATGTAGCAACCGAATAAGCAACCGAAACCGAATAAGAAAACCGAAATATGGCAACCGAAACCGAATAAGAAACCGAAAACGAATAAGAAACCGAAACGGGGGCAATCGAAATATGGCAACCGAAACGGCGGCAACCGAAAAAGAAACTGGAGTAAACCGTAGAAACCAGAGCTGAAGAAGCCGTAGAAACTGGGGAAACCTGAAACCTTGGGGAATAACCGAAGCAAAAACCCTGTACAATTATTTAAAACCAATCTCTCTACAAACTTATAATAATCCCCCTTCACAAAACCCCTTGTTTTTTCCTACAAACTGTGATAAGCTCTCATAGCCAAGTGAAAAAGTCCTTTAATTTCGAGCACTTAGATGCCCAAAAATGTTTTAAAATATTGGATTACGATAAGAAAAAATAAAAAAGAAACTACGTTTCAAGCTTTTAAAATTCGAGAACGGGGTTGAATATGCAAGTAATCGAGGTAGGGACGCACGAATTAATAGAAATAAAAGATCCATACCACCCACAATGTCCCAAAACAAATTGGACATATTACAAATGCAGCACATGTGGGATAATTTTATACTATCTTAGCGAAGAGTTTGTAGTTTCGCGTATCAACGGTTCATACCCACAAAATCCTTTGAAGATAAGTTGCGATGATTTTATCATAGGTGAGATAATAGTGTAAATATATAAAACGGGATGTAGGTTTTTCCGATGAAGATAGGGACGCACAGGATGAAGAAAATCGCTGAATTATCACAATACCATTACAAATGCGAAGAATGTGGGATGGTATTATATTTAGAGGACGATAAAATGTTAATGTCCCATTTTAATAACAGCCTTGAATATCTTGGAAAAGATCCATCTTTAATAAGTTGTAACGAATGGATAATACGGGGAATAATCGAATGAGGCACAATTTCGAAAAGATGGAGGAGGATGAGGTAAAGGAATTACAAACACAAGCTTTAGGTTTCTGTAATCCGGAGATATTGGAAAATTATTATAAATGTAAGGAATGTGGATTAGTAGTATACGAAGAATACGGTGAATTTCTAATATCATGGATGAGCGGATTAAGTGTGGTATTTATTGGCAAGAGTTCTGAAGTAATAACTTGTGATGAATACGCAATAAAATACAACGAATTAGTAATAAGAGAGATAATCGAATGAATCACAGATTCAAGGAATTAACTGACGAGGACAGGGAGTTTTATAACGGAGTAGTATTTGAGGATTATTATTACAGGTGTAGCGAATGCGGATTATTGGTATATGACGAGAGTGACGGATTAGGGAGGATGGTTATTTCCGAATTAAACGGGAGAGATTTACCTAAAAGACCTGAAGAGATAAGTTGTGAAGAGATAATCATACGGGAGATAATAGAGTGAAAGCGGTGGGAACGCACAATTTGGAGGGGATAAGCGGGGCAGAGTTCGATTATTTAAAGGATAACGGATACATATGGATGGACAGAACATTCAAATATTACCGATGCGCAGAATGTGGGATGATAGCATTTGAGACTAAGGAAGGCGAGTTCATGATATCTGGGGTAACAAAGTATAATTTTGCGAAGAATATAAGCTGCAATGAGTTTATAATCCTGGAGATTATTAAATGAAGAAACTTGGTACGCACGAATTAAAGCCAGTACAAGATGTAGATGCATTGGCAAAAAGTTTAGGATTTAGCGGAGTACCAGAAGGCGAGCGTTATTATAAATGTACTATTTGTGGAATTATTTTATTAGAGGGAGTGCTACAATATTACATTTCAGATTTAAATGGCAATCACGAATTTACTTATAGAAGACCTGAGGGGATAACATGTAACGATTGGATAGTGATGGGAATAATAAAATGAGGATAGGGACACACGAAAAGTGCAAATTAATAAGGAACAAAGAGTTAGTGGAGATATGTAAAGCGCATGGATTTGGTGTACATGATTTAACCAAGTATTATTACAGGTGTAAGGAATGTGGGATAATAATATACAAAAGCAAGAAAAGCAAAAATTGGGGAATTTCCGAATTAAACGAAATCAGATGGTACGAGGTTAAGGATATGAGTTGTGAGGAGATAATTATAAGGGAGATAATTAAATGAAGATAAACGGGCACAATTTGACCGAAATAACAACGGGGGATGATTGTTACAAATATTACAGGTGCAAAGAATGCGGATTAATACTTTTCAAATACGGGAAAGAATATCTTACCTCACTTGAGAACCAAAAAGGAATAGGGCAGATACCGATAGAGCAAATCAGTTGTAATGAATGGATAATACGGGAAATAATCAAGTGAAGAAGATTGGAACGCATGAATGTAGGAGAATGGATTTAGAAGAATTAGGAGAAAGGTACAGACATTTAAAGGGAAACAATTATCATCAATGTAAGAATTGTGGACTCATAATATACGAAGTATTGTATGAGGGGGAATACCACATTTCAGCGGCGAACTATGTTTGCGACACACTTCCCATCCTAGCGTCTGACATAAGTTGCGACGATTTTATAATAAGGGAAATTTTAATTTAAAGGCGTTTTATATATTTAGGGCAAGGGGCGGGTTAAGAAAAGAAAAGCTGTTAGGAAAAGGATTAGAAAGGGTGTGGGCACAATTTTGAAGAAAGCTGGGACTCACAGATTATTTCCGAAAGAGGACAGGTATTATCAATGTAGCGAATGTGGATTGTGGGTATTTTGGAACAAGAGTAGGTTGATATCGATAAGGAATTACAATTATCAGGAATTACCGACATATCCTGAGGAGATAAGCTGTGAGGATGTGATAATAATGGGGATAATCAAGTGAATCACAGGTTTCGGAAATTAAGTATTGAGGAGAGGGATGGTTTACAGTCTTACAGGTTTACACCGGAGAAAATGGATTATTACAAATGTGAGGAATGTGGATTGGTGGCATTTGAGAAACCAGATACTGGGAGATTAGTTGTATCTGGGTATCACGAATTTGCTTTTCACGATGGTGGCAGGTACAAAGCGGAGGACATTAACTGCAATGAATTAATAATCCGGGAGATAATCGAATGAAGATAGGGACGCACAAATTCAAAGAAATGAGGAAAGGAGAGGTACAAAAGTTACGTAATTATGGATTCATACCGAACCACGATGCCAAATACTACAAATGCGAAGAATGTGGTATTATAATTTATGATTTCAATGGCAAATGTAGTATATCAGAATTTCATCGTCAAAACATTTACAACCCTGAATATATAAGCTGCCGAGATTTTATAATTCAGGAAATAATCAAATGACGCATAAATTCAAAGAATTAACCCAAGAAGAGGTAGAAAAGATAAGCCGAAAGCATCCGAAAATCCACAATTTATTTAAAACATATTATCAATGTTCAGAATGTGGGATAGTAGCATACAGGGAAAGAGACCGAGTAGGGATATCATTATTGAGCGGATTAGAGCTTAGATTTGTGGGTAAAAGTCCTGAAATAATAAGTTGCGATGAGTTTATAATCCGGGAGATAATCGAATGAAGATAGGGGATCACACATTTCGTAAGACATCTGAGGAAGAGCGTTCAAAGTTTAATATTGGACCTTCTTCTTTGTACTGGATATGCCAGGAATGTGAGATAATAATATTCGAAAATGATGACGGAGAGTTTTGGACATCGCTAGCCTGTTCGGAGAGGCAGGAATTAATAGGGAGTATAGGGTGTCGGGAACGGATAATCAGGGAAATAATCGAATGAAAATTGGAACGCACAAGTTTGAAAAGATGAACGGGAGATATCGATATCGATATTATAAATGCAAAGAGTGTGGAATTGTAATATTTGAAGCTAGTGATGGAAAACATATAATATCCACGATGTCTGATCCTGCGTTACTTGATCCTGGAGAGATAAGTTGTAACGAATGGGTAGTGAGGGAGATAATCAAGTAGACAGTGTCACACAAATTCGAAAAAATAAGACACGAAGGAAAGTTCGCTAGAGCCAATTTTCCTGAGGAAAACGAATATTATGAGTGTAAAGCGTGTGGAATGTTAGCATTTCGCTTCAGAGGCAGGTCTTCTACGAAGTACATTTCGAGTCGGTGTGGGGCGGTAGCTATGGAGGATAATTTTCGTAGGAGAAAAGCGGAAGAAATCAGTTGTGATGAGTGGATAATACGAGAAATAATCGAATGAAAATCGGGACGCATGAATTTGAGTCAACCGGCAAGCCATTATGTGCCGGAGAGCCGCACCAGGAGGAATATTATAAATGCAAAGAGTGTGGTTTAGTTATATTCAAGGGAATACACACTGGTAAATATATAATATCTAACATTTCTGACAAATTTATGTGGTCTCCTGAAGAAACGACATGCAGTGACTGGATAATTAGGGAAGTAATCAAATGAGTCACAGGTTAATAAAGCTAAGCGAATCTGACAACGAAGCGATGAATATACGAACACAAGCTCCACAATTGTTAGACTACTGGGTATGTGAGGATTGCGATTTAGTGGTTTATTCGAAGGACGGAGAGTTTTGGATATCCAACATAAACGGTGGAGAGAGTTTCACACATAATGGGGGTTTAAGGAGGAAGGCGGCTGATCTAAACTGCAGAGAAGTAATAATAAGGGGGATAATTGAGTGATTTGTGGCACGCATAATTTGGAGCGCATTTTTGAAAAACCCAGTGATGAAATATACGTCAAATATTACAGATGCATACATTGTGGCATGGTTTGTTGGTCAACGAGAATGAGGGAGTATTACATTTGTGCAACGAATAAGCTGCATCATTATATGCGTGCAGATAGCATAAATTGTGAGGAATGGATAATCCGGGAGATAATAGAATAGATGGCTCACGAATTCAGACCAATAACTAAAGAAGACAAGTTTGAGATTGGCTATCCGGACGATTATTTTGTATGTGAAAACTGTGGATTACTTGTATACACAACTAGCAATGGTTTTGTAACGTCTTTAGGAAATGGGAATGGGATAGGGCAGATACCAGTTGAGAAAATCAGTTGTAATGAATGGATAATACGAGAGATAATTAAATGAAATACGGTACGCACAGGTTTAGGAAATGGGATATGGAAAGGTATTATATTTGTGAAGAGTGTGGGTTAATAACGTATAACGCGGGAACAACCGAAACACTACATATTTCAGCATTTTGTGGTTTTGGGTTGGATTCTAAAATCTGTAACGGTGTACCAATAAAGAAAGAAGCTCACGAAATTACCTGTAAAGAGTATATAATCGCGAGCATAATCAAATGAAGAGAGTAGGGACGCACAAGTTAATTCCATGGAAGGATGATGATGTTTATTATCAGTGTACAGAGTGCGGTATAATTTTATATTCGTACACTAGAGGTAACTTAGCAGTTTCGGCGCATTCGGACATGAAAAATATTATAAAAGATGATGGCACGCGGATGTTGGGGACCGAAATAACATGTGACGAATACGTAATAAGGTGTATAATCGAATGAAAATCGGGACGCACATAGTTGGAATACGCAAATTTGAAATTGGTATGAGGTTTAGTTGTACAAAGTGTGGTATGATAATATTTCGTAATTCGCGGGGAGAATATTGGATATCTTTAATGAATGGGAACGTTTACAAAACGAATTCGGGAACTCGCAAATTTGCTGAAGACATGACGTGCGAAGAATTCATTATTCATGAGATTTTGGTATGAAGCTTGGCAGTCACGAAATAACAATGCGAAAAAGTTTTGGATTGTCAAAAAACTTCTACCGGTGCGACATTTGCGGGATGTTTTTGTGGTTTGATGAGCGTAACGAGAATTTTTGGATAACCAAATTTGACGGACACATAGATTGGAGATTTCATCCTTATGTTAAGCCAGAAGATATTGATTGTAAGGAATGGATAATACGGGAAATAATAGAATGAAAATAGGAACCCACGAGTTTGAACCGGCATTGGATCCGTATAAACGTAATAACGATAGATATTTTCGGTGTATCAATTGTGGAATAATAGTATTCGAATCATGGCAGTACAAAAATCGTTATCTAATTTCCTACAGTTCCGACTCATCTTTGGTATATCCTGCAGAAATCAGTTGTAATGATTGGATAATACGGGAAATAATCGAATGACAACACGGGAACACAAATTTCGAAAAATAGAAGACGGAGAAAAAGATCGGGAGGAGTTTTCTCCTGGTCTTACATATTATAGGTGTTGTGAATGCGGGTTAATAGCCTTTGGTGATACAAAATACATTTCTGTTATTTGTGGTTACAAGACAGCGTTTAAGATAACAGAAAGGGGAGAAAAAAGAAGATTGGCTAAGGAAATTAGCTGTGATGATTTTATCATTCGTGAAATAATAGAATGAGCCACAAATTCGTAAAAATCCCAACTCCGGGTGGTCACATTGTTGATCCTAGAGGGGAATATTACAGGTGCGAAGTTTGTGGTTTATTATGTTTAGAATGTATTGGTGACGAAAAGATTTTGATTATTTCTGGAGCAAACGAACCATACGAAACAGCCTGGAACCCAGACGAAGTTAATTGTTTAGAGAGGGTGATACGGGAGATAATAGAATGAAGATAGGAACACATAATTTCCTGAAGTTATCTCACAAAGAAGTACGCGCTTTGAAAAGGGATGGTTTTGGACCAAACCTGAAAACTACATATTTTAAGTGCAGTAAGTGTGATTTAATTGTTTATCACAATATTGGTGGGGAATACAAAATTTCTGATCTTCACAAAAAAAGCGTATTTGAACCTGAAAGCATTTCTTGCCGTGATTTCATTATTGAGAGCATAATCAAATGAAAAATGTGGGTACTCATCAATTAATACCACGGGAAGACTTGGATCCTAAAACTCCGGAAGGCAGAAAATATTACGAATGCAATGTTTGTGGTTTGATAGTGTTTTACTCATATAAACAATATATTGTATCAGCATATTCCACAGAACCCTGGCGAGAAGACCCAAAGCGCATTTCCTGTCAAGAGTATAAAAACATAATAATCCGGGACATTATTGAATGATCACTGCAGGAACGCACATACTAGAGCCATTACCTACTGATGAGGCAAAAGAGTGGATGTGTCCTTTAATGTATCCATATTACAAATGTCAAAATTGTGAATTAGTTGTTTTTAGAAAACACGGAGAATACATAATTTCGGGCAATTCAAGAAACTATTTTGCTGAAGAAATAAAATGTAATGACCACATCATTCGAAGTATAATCCAATGAGAACAGTTGGAACTCATTCTATAACCAAGCTTACAAATGTTCTTTCCAATCAGTCATGGGAATGTAAGATGTGTGGTATAGTAATGTGGAGATCGCATGTAACTGGGGAATATTTCGTTTGCGATTTCAACATGATATTGGTGCATAAACATAATAGATTAATTTTAGCGAAAGATATAACATGTAATGAGTGGATAATTCGAGAAATAATCAAATGAAATATGGCACACATACATTTAGGGGCATAACGCGCATGGAGCTTGAAAATATTGCACAAACTAAAAGATACAGCCCTGAATGGTTGAAACGTGCTGTTGGGCATTATTTTTGTTGCACAGACTGTGGTATAATAGTATTTCACAATGATCTGCTTCCATGTATTTCTGAAATCAATGATTCGCCTTATAGCTTTGGACACCCTCAGGACATAACTTGCAACGAATGGATAATTAAAGAAATAATATGAAAATAGGAACGCACGATTTAGAGCCGTACAGCGGAGAGTTTAATTTTCCTAAAGGAAAACTTTGGCGTTGCAAGGTATGTGGTATAATGGTTTGGAAAAGTGTTGGTTTAAATTATTATATTGCCAATCGTTGCGAGCGTGGGTTAGCTGTTGGTTTTACTGAAGTAGATGGTATAGATTGTGACGAATATGTTATCAAATCGGTGATAACGTGAAACAGCTCGGAACACACATATTGGAACGAACGGAGAAAGAGCGGATCTATATATGTACAAAATGTGGAATGTATGTTTGGAGTGGGTATTTAGGCTACTGGGTTGTTAATAATGGGGATCCGGGTTATTTCGGAGTGGGAATCTGTCCAGACCAAATAAGTTGTGATGAGTGGATAATTCGAGAAATAATCAAATGACTGGAGATAAATTCTTCAAAATTGATTCTGCCAAGGGACATAATCGAATGAAACTTGGTACCCATACGTTTTATCCAATAAAAAATCCATCAAAAGGGGCAGTTACTGCTGACTATTTTGAATGTGTTACATGTGGTTTGATTGTCCTGCGGTATAGAAGTGGAATAATCTACATTTCGCAATGCAATTTTTGTGTGCCTGGCGAAACTTTGGAAAACGTAAGCTGCAAAGAATATCGAGAACTAATTATCAAAGAGGTAATTGAATGAGAATTGGCAATCATATTTTTAAAAAAATTAGCGCCGAAGAGTATAGGTGCAAAATAGGTTCCGACGGCAATATAAAAATAGGTTCCGAACCAAACAAACGATATCGAAAACGGTATCTAATTTGCAAACAATGTAGCATGATTATTGTTAGATGCCAAGACATCTATTGGGTATCGGATTTTTGGATGGAAAATTCGTACCAAAGAAGGCGACCCGAAGATTTGGATTGTAACGACTGTATAATCAAGGAAATCATCGAATGAGAGCGCACAAATTTATACCAACACATGAGAACATGTCATTTCATCGTGCTTTCAATCGTCGTTGTAAATATTATCGATGCGAACGTTGTAATTTGTTGGTATACAAAAACGAAAATAAATCGTTGGTTATTTCTTCTATTTGGAGAGAGTTTAAGGCGCCAGATGGTTCTCCAGAATCCATAGACTGTACTGAGGAAGAAATAAAGGTCAGGAACGAAATAATAGAGGATATAATCACGTGAAAATAGGCAACCACATTTTTCAAGAAGTAGACAAAAACACTCTTATGGACCCATCACGAGTTAACCATCACTTCGATTATTTTCGGTGCCAAAACTGTGACCTTGTTATTTTCAGAGGCTCGATCGATAATAAATATTATGTTTCCAGGATTTCGATAAAGGGTACTAGCTATTACGATCCGGCGTCTATAGACTGTAATGATTTTCTAATCAAGGAAATAATTGAATGAAGGTGGGAACGCATAATTTTGTGGAAATAGACAAAAAACTATTACCAGTAGAAATTGTATCTCCTTTAGACACATATTACAAGTGTGAAAACTGTGGATTAATCATACATAGAGCCCGCAAGGGAACACTATTGGAGGGAACAATATTTATTTCCGCCGCGAACAAATTTAAAAAAGAAATGCGACCGTCAGATGTTACATGCAACGAAGTTATTATAATGGGAATAATCGAATGAAAATTGGCACACATAATTTTGTGGAAATAGATCCAAAATCTCTACCCAATTATTTTATATCGAAGCATGACAAATATTACAAATGTGCTAACTGTGGTTTGGTTGTATATGGGTATAATTCTCCAGAGTTAATTTCTTATAGCAACGGATTCCAAAAAAACATTTTCTTCCATTGAAGATACGACCTGTACTGATGTAATAATCCGGGAAATAATCGTATGAAGATAGGCACACACATATTCTACTCAGTTGGTAAAGCCGAGATAGCTGAAACCAAATATCCAGAATACAATTGGAACGAGGCGTCTGGCGGATCTGAATATTTTATTTGCGAAACGTGTGGGGTGGCGTGTTTTCGTTTAAAAGAGGATACGTTCGTTTGGTCCGGTATAAACAGGAACGGCATAGGAAGAACCACAAAACTAGAAAATGTTACTTGTAATGATATTATTGTGGAGAGCATAATCAGGTGAAAATAGGTACACATAATTTTCACGAAATAGGGTGCCTTAAACAGGCAAAGGTGAAACATCCAACATACAACTGGTGCGCCGGAAGCCACACTGCTATGTATTTTATTTGTGATACATGTGGTTTAATCGCCTATTCTTTTGCAGAAACACTTTCAATATCCGGAGTGAATCAAATAAAAAGCAGCAAATTTGAAAGCCCAGAGTGTATAACCTGTGATGATGTTATCATAGCTGACATAATCAAATGACAAAAACAATCCAGTGTGGTACACACAAACTATTTACGCAAGAGGATAAATTAATTTGTTCTATATGCGGCATGATGTGTTGGCACAACAAAGGACTCATAGCTGGTTGTGTTAGGAACAAAATATATGTTTCTATGGACGATCCGATTGCATATAAATATCAAAACGATTTTGCAGAAACTATAACATGCAACGATTACATTATCATGGGGATAATTAAATGAAGATATTTTGGGCATGATTTGATCAAATCACGCTGCGCGGAGGCGCTAGGTATCCAATATTTTGTCTGTCGCAATTGTGGCGTAGAGGTATATAAAGGCTCGAAAAGGTGGCGTATATCAACGCATTGGTGTGTCGCAAACAAAACCTATTCTAGCAGTTTGGAACAACTCAACTGTAACGATATTATTGTTTTGGGAATAATCAAATGATTAGGTTTAAAAATCATAATTTGGTGAAAATGTCACATCCATTTGAGACATATTATTACTGTGTTAATTGTGGGATTGAGGTGTTTAAGAACAGCAAAAATACTTGGGTTATTGGTGAGTGGTGGCGGGGATCGCATAAGGTTTTCCAAGTATATCTAAAGGATCTGCGGTGTGATGATGTGATCATCAAGGAAATAATAGAATGAGTCACAAGTTTAGAGATATTACCAAAGAAGAATTGAACTATTTTTCCAGGCACTACCCTAAAATAATTGGTTGTCGTTTGCAATACCAAATATGTGATAAGTGTTTGCTGTTAGTCCATGGGACAAATTGGGTTTCAAATATTCATGCGGATAAGCTGGGTTTGCACAGAAGAATAGATGAGGTAAATTGCGACACATTTAAACGCACCATGTTAAATGATATAATCAGGGAAATAATAGAATGATTAAGGTTGAAAATCATGTGCTTGCCACATATTATGATCCTGGTACGTCTGTGCAATATTATAGATGCCAACATTGTGGTGTAGAGGTGTTTTGGGGAACAAGCCACAAAACATGGCTTATATCTATGCGATGGTCGCGTAGTAATCTAAACAGCAAAGGCAACCGGGTCTTTTTATCTTCTATCAAATGTAACGAAGTAATAATTAAGGACATAATCACATGAGCCACAAATTTAGAGATATTACTAAAAAAGAATTGAATTATTTACACAAACACAACAAAGGTATTATTGGTCCCGATTTGCAGTATAGAATATGCAAAAAATGTATGTTATTAGTTTGTAGCAACAACGTAATCTCAGGTATTCACAGGAAAAAAATAGATTGCGATTATGCAGAAGAGGTAGATTGCGCCACATTCAAAAAGATTATGGCAGAAGATATAATTAGAGAAATAATAGAATGACCTTGAAGGAATTTGAAAATTTGGGACATAATCTTACTCCCATAATAGTTTATCCAAACGGCACCAACTATTTATGTCGCAATTGCGGAGCACGTTTATGGAAAGAATTGCTTACACCTTGGAAAAGCTATTATAATGTAACAACAGTAGGAAACGATATATTTGATGGGTTTATGACTTGTACAGAGGTGATGATTAAGGACATCATAGAATGAAAAAGATTCGCGAAATATACACAGAAAAGTTTTTGCATGAGCTGGGGCACCAATTTATCGAAACAAATTTCAAAAGATATTACACGTGTCGCAACTGTGGTATTCATATGCACATATTATCTTCAATTTACGATGGAAAAGTGTTTTCGGAAATACACCTATATGGTTTTCCTGGCACTGGTGGGAAAGATGATTTAAGACCGTGCCAAACAATTCAAGACGAAGAAATTATCAAATATATTATTGAATAACAGATGTTGACATTTTTCAAAAAGTGTGGTACAAAATGGGCATGAGACCAACAGAGGTTCATGATCGCAACAATTGGTTTTCTGTGACATCTGTCGATTCAATTAATTGTGCTGAGCAAATCATTAAGGATATCATAGAATGAGTCACAAACTTAGACATGTTACTATCCAAGAAATGGATAAATTCAAAGGACATATGGGCGCCGGGGGTGCTTACAGAATTTGCGAAAATTGTGGTATTATAGTGTACCAATCTGGGGGAAACAACTTCGTTTCTACTTTGAATGGACATCAACCGCACGTAACACCACTGGAAAGCATTAGCTGTGACGAGTTTATCATCAAAAACGTTATAGAATGACAATTTTCCACGCATTTTGGGTTCCGAAAGCACAGTTTTATGACGAGCATAATTATGCTTGTTTGAGATGTCGATGCACAACTCAGGAACTAAACAAACTTGCGTTAGAAAAAGACCCAGAGGGTTTCGGGAAAATGCGAGAAGAGCAACGGAAAACTCCATGGAAAAAGTATCAAATATACGTTGATTATATTTCCAAAGTACAGCCCTGTATTTCTAATAACGATTTGACGATTCGTGATATAATAGAATGACTCACAAACTTAGACGTTTTGATGCGGAGTACTTGGGAGATTTAGAATATTACAAATGTGATGTGTGTGGTATTGTAGTTTGGCATGATAAAATTTATAAAAACGGTGCATATTTCGTTTCTAGGAATATATATTTGAATCAACCATTTGGTGGAAAACTATTATCTGAAGTGAGTTGCAACGATTTTCTGATCAGGGAAATAATCGAATGAATTTTTGGGACAAATATTTTGCGTTAGAAACCAGTACAGAAAAAATTGATTTTCTGCTTGAAACCATAGACGATTTAACGGAAGCACAAAATTTTGTAGAAATTGAAGAACTAATCAAAACTGCCAACGAAGATTCTAGATTAGAAGTTAGCGATATGGTGTGGGTTCTGTCTTTCACCTTATGGGATAAGTCGGTAGTATCTAATGTGCTGGGAGGAATAGCGTCTGGACAAATGCCAAAGTTGTGTAGGAAAGAATACAAAAACAGAAAAGAATTGTTTCAAAAATGCCGAACCAAAGCGTCAGAAACCAGATCTCCACAAGAAGTGGAAGATTTGTTAAGGAATTTAGAATGAACGCTTGGGACACTCATAGTTGGGAGGCAACGGACGAAGACTGGTGTTATAAATGCAAAACCTGTGGTATTTGCGCAGACTTCCGGTTTAATAATATGTTTTATACGTTTGGAAATAAGGTTATTGTTTATACGGAAGATATGTGTGAAGAGTGTCATTTTGGACTTATAACCTGTAACGAATTTCTCATTCAGAGCATAATCAAATGAACGGGCATGATCTAAAGTTATACAGAGGCCACGATCTGTTTAAGTGCGAAAATTGTGGCTTAGTATTCTACAAAACTATCGATGGCACATTCAAATTATCAATTTTCACCGAGGATAAAAAAGTGCACCCGCTGTTGGGTACACTTATTGAAAAAATCAATTGCAATGAATACATAATCAAACACATAATCGAACATTGATAGTTATCAAATACAAAGGGCACTTGTTGCGCCACACAAGAACAAACAGCAAATTTGAATGGTATACCTGCGAGAATTGTGGAACAGAAATGTTCAAAGGACGCGGTGCTCCAACAAAATCATTCAACGCTATATACCAAGGCAGAATTGTAAAAACCAAGAAACTACTTGAGTGCAATTTGCTTTGTATCAAAGACGTAATAGAATGAACGACATACAACTAAAACACGCAATAAGTGTTATTGAACTGCACGGTCATGATTTGCAATACAACAAAACGTACTGGGAATGTGTTATTTGTGGATGTGTATTCGGCATATACAGCCCATTTGAAACATTTTATGTAAGAATAGAAACCCATCGTTTCAAGCGCTTGGATTGTTTGTACATAAAAGGATCTGAAATAGATGGTGGGTTTCTACCACTTTGCAACGATGTTTGTGTGGAAGACGTAATCAAATGAGTGCTTGGGATAGTCACAGCGGTAATAACATGAGAATAGAAAAAGAAAAATTAGAGTCTTTAGGTCATGTCTTGACCAAAATTGGGAAACGTAGATTTTGGCATGCTGAAGACGATTATGACGACAGAATAGTGTACAAATGCGAAACATGTGGCTATCATTTTTGCGTAGGCACCACTGATTATGATGGAACCTATGTGATAAACTTATATCAAAACAGTTACAAAACCAGATACGACATCAAACCAAACACACCTTGCGCTGAAATAGTTATAAAAGAAGTTTTGACGTGACAGACCAAATTATAGACAATCTATGGATCATGTGGTTACAAGAATATGGTCATGGAAAATTTTCTATTAATCATATGGTGTTTGGTTTAGGAATAACTTGCGGAAATTGTGGACGATGTTTTAGAATTTACAACGGAAAAGTACAAATATTAACCTATCCAACTATTAGTTTTTGGAACGATTATGATGGAACATTAACCTGTGCTGATTACATCGTGGAAGATATAATCGTATGAAAATGTTTGGGCACAACTTTTCTCCGATAGAAAGGGGTGTGGTGCTAAAAATTTTTCATAAACAAGGGTCGGGAACCATACCATCTTGTTGCGATTATTACAGGTGTGAAACGTGTGGCTTGATTGTATACGACAAAGAGTCACAGTTGAAGGCGTCAAGGTGCAACGGATTTTACGAACTAAAACCATTAGACGACACTATGAATTGTAACAATTGTATTATTCGCGGGATAATAGAATGAATCTTCTTGGTCATCGTTTTAGAAAGATTTCTTATAAAGAATTAGAAAAGCTTGCCGGAGATAGGCTTGCATATATTGCCTACCAAGCACAATATTATCATTGTAGAAAATGTAGCATGATCGCTCTTAAGACAAACAAAAGAAAAATAAAATATCCTGATGAATTTGTGATATCAAAGGTGAACCCCGGCTACGAACATAAGGGAATTTTCGCAAGACGTATGATTAGCTGCAAAGATTTCATTATCCGCGAGGTAATAAAATGATTTTCTTGATAATTTGGTTGGCTGGTATAATTCCTGTAGGTGTTATAATGCGTTGGTACGATTTGCGACACGAACGTCCAACAGATGATGACGAAGAGTTGGCTATGACTATGATACTTTGGCCACTTGCATTGTTTTTCTTAATTATCGCCGTAATACCAACGGGTCTTTCCAAACTTACTAGTGTTATCGCACAAAAAATTGTTCAACCGAAAACTAGAATAGACACCAATTATACTAACGAAGATATGGAAGAAGTAGAAGACTTCTTACAAAAGGAAAACAAAAACCTCAAGTTATAATATCTTTGATAATTTGTTCGTTTTCGGTCAAGGGAACAGCCCTTTCAATAGAATACTTTTCGTACAATCCGCACCTAGAACAACACTTGAAATCTTTTTGATATCTATTTCCATCGTTATCCATTACATATATGGAAACTGAATTTTGTGGTTTTACCTCTTTGTGTCCGAAAATAGAACACCATAATCTTTTCCACGGCTTAATTTCCTCGGTGATTGTTTTTGTTTCTTGCGCGGCAAAATTCATGTACCCATCAGTAGTCATTCCACCCACAACGATTGTATTACCAGAATTCCAACTGGTTGTGGTTCCAGCCGTTATAGTAACGTTTCCGCCGTTTACTGTAGGATAAGCTGCTATTGGCTGAGTAGCAGTTCCCGAATAAATGTTATGAGTCATAAGTAAATTACAAAATAAAAACAAAAAGACTCGAATGAAAAAACTCTGGCAAATATTTTTAGAAGACCGTGGTCACAATATTAGTGGAACACCACAACATTTGGTTTGCTCTAATTGCAATCATAAATTTAGAATACAAAAATTAAACAGGCGCATTTATATACTTGCTATCGGAGAAACAAATATGGCATACATTTGTTACAGCCCGGCGGGTGGGACAATATTAAGTGGTCCTAATTTAAAAACCTGTGATGACTTTATAGTAAGGGATATTATCAAATGAATAGCCCATGGGTTACATACTTGAAAAACAAGGGACATACCATTACTGTAGATTCCACTTCCGGACGAATAGTATACAAATGTACGGAATGCAAGCGTGAATTCGATACAGACGGAGAAGGTATACTGTATGCAAGGATTTTAGATTCAAAAGGAAGGTTTAGATATGGAGACCCCAATTGTACCGATATTCCTTGTAAGGATACTTATATTTGGGAGATAATTACATGAGAGTTTATGATTGTGTTACTCTTTTTGGTGACGACTTTGACATCATTTCTGTGCCGGAAGACGTAGAGCCGCTGCCTGGCGCACGTTGGCTGGAGAATCCTATGGTAAGCAGGTTGTGGCTACCAAAAGAGAAAATATACGCCTATGTTATAGTGCCATATTTTGAGGAGAGAAACGCATCAATTGGTACAATTGATATCAGGGTAGACAACCGACCCTGGCACGATCGGTGGTCAACAACCGCATCCGGTAGAGGATTTGATGGTAGTCGTATATTATTACCTGTCAAGGATGATAGTGTATATTGGAATCCAATAGAACAAAAAATATACATAGAAAACGCCATCAACGAGATGCAATCTGAAGTCGATAGATTTCGTCATTATACGGAAAATCTTAATCTTCGACTAGAACACCTTAATCATCTATCGGAAATACAGGACATAATCGAGTGAAGATTGATCAGAACATAGATTTCCTACGCATGAGAGGACACCATTTAACACCACACATAAAGTGTGATTTATATTTTTGTAACAAATGTGGATATTATTTTTCAATTCGTTTCAATTCTATTGGTGTAAGCTCACGAGCTTTTGGTGTTTTCCCAGATTATTTTTATAAATTCGCTGATTACAACGGAGAAACATGCGACGAGCTGGTGATCAAAAATATTATCGAATAGTGTTGCAATTATTGCGCAACTGTGTTATAAGCTACGTTATGCAAAAATATTTTGAAAACCTAGTGCTACGTCAATTAAAAAACCTAGGACACGACATTGACCCTACCATGCGATGTCGTAACTGTGGATTTCAGTTTGTGGTAAATCGTTTTCAGGCTGTAATTGTACCAAACAACGATGTATATTTTACTATATCGGACGGGCAATCTAGTGTAGCAACTAGCAAGTTTGCCGGAATGAAATGTAGCGAAATGATTGTAATGGACATTATCGAATGACAAGCTTCTTTTCTACCGGCAGAGACGCACCTTTGCGCCAACTTAAAAAGTTGGGACATGATGTAGAATATGTTGCCGAAAGACAATTCCATTGTGTAAAATGCGATTATTTTTTCACGATTAATTGGAACAACGAAATTGAATTAGAAAATTATTCCAGATCATATTATAGTCCTTCGCATAGGAGAAATGTGCAAACAGAAAATGCCAAAATTCCTTGCAAAGAGTTGATAATCAAAAATATTATCGAATAAATGGTTTCCTTTAAAGACAGACGTTATGCGATCAGAAAACAAGGGATACGATATCTCAAATCTCTTGGACACGCCATACAGCCGTCTGTGAAGAAATGTAGTTTTGCATACAGCACATACTGGTGTCCGGGGTGTTTGTCGTATTTTGCAGTTGGACACCATGGGTGCGTATGGGTGACTTCAAACAAAAATTTTGATCTAGATAGTTGGAATTTTAGCGTCACCACATGTAAGAACCAGATTATTATGGATATAATAAAATGACAGACTTGCCCAAATATCTATGTGTTAATCATCACAAAGATTTTGTCAAAGTAGTAGACAATGTATACCATTGCTACGATTGTGGATTTATTTTCTGGAACAATTCTTCTGGGGAATTATGTGCCGCTCATATCGACAATGTAGGAATTGCTGCACGTATATCTTATATTTCATGTAGCGCTTTGGCTGGTTTAGAAATAATTACATGAGCAACGATTTGGTGGTTCCGAGCGTAGAGGCTCTTACAACACTATTTCGGTGCGAGGGGCACGAAGTAGAATACGAATATACATACCAGCTTATGGACACTGCCTTTGTATGTGGTAATGCGTATACAGAGATTTCAACATGCTGGAAATGTATAAAGTGTTATGCGTTATTCAAAATAACAGAATATCGAAAAAACGGAGTGTTTGTAAAAGATAGTGATCTGTATGTATGGTCCACTTCTAAACATAGATACATACGTTGGATAGGAAACGAAATATCTTGTCGCGATTATTTAGTAAAAGATATAATAGAATGAAAACTGTTCCACCACAGAGACAGCAAAAACATTTGTTTAGAAAGTTGGGTCATTATCGTTTGGTATATAACGAAGAACACCAGGCATATTTGTGCAAAAGTTGTGGCACATTGATGTATGGTGTGGGAACCGCGGTTAGATATTGGGATAATACTAAAAAAGCTTTTTACACCAGTCAAATGCCATGCAGAGAAATATGCATTGCTGAGGTAATTAAATGAATCGACACAAATGGAAATGGTACGGAAAGGATTCATCTTTTTGTGTCAAATGTGGCTTCTACAAATGTCTAATGCAAGATCGATTCAACAAACGCCCCTGTACGATGAGTGATGCAGTATGGAAACAAAACTTTCCGCATATGTTCGAAAAACAAAACGGAAAACATCGGTGTGTAAAATGTGGACTGCTTCGATCAGAAATAATAAAACATTATATAGTATTGCATTACAAATTCAATAATATTAAAAGAGAACACGAACCTTGCTCACCTTGGATCGCTTGCTGTGCGTACCCAAAAAGACATACCCCGTCAATCAAAATTCCTTGTACCATGAGCCATAAAGAGGGCTACATCAAATCGGTGATCGAATGAAACATAAATGGAAACACTACGGAAAACAATGGACTTTTTGTGTAAAATGTGGTATGGCGCGGTGGTACGCAAAAACCAAACCCTGTATCATGACAGATAAAACATGGAAACAAAACTACTCACATATGTTTGAACACACGAAAGTTGGCTATTGCTGCGTTAAATGTGGCATTAGATATGGTGACGTTGTTAGACGCTATCGTATAACCAAATTAACTAAAAGTGGGAGACATTCTTGGAACAAAAAAGAGTTGATAGATTGGGCATGTTCTGCTGGCAGTATAAAAAATTACGAAACAAGAATGTACAACCCATCAATTAAGTTTCCGTGTACCATGAGCCATAAAGAAGGCTACATCAAGTCGATAATAGAGTGAATAAGTTATTGATATTTGGTGGTAGTTTCAACCCTCCTCATGTAGGACATACGGAAGCTCTTTTTCAAGCGGCAAGAGGGTTCTCTCGTGCTATAGTGTTCCCTGTATACCAACACCCGTATGGCAAAAGCCTAGTTTCTTTTGAACACCGAATGGCAATGTGTAAATTGGCGTTCGATAATATAGAGGTTTCTGATATAGAGAAAATATTAACGGAGAAAACAAAACAAAAAGTGTATTCCTATGATGTGGTAATGTATCTGCGTCAACAGGGCATCATGGATGATATTCATCTACTGGTTGGGGAAGATGTAGTACACGATCTTCCTAATTGGCACAAATACCCCGATCTTATAAAAGAGGTAACTCTTTTTCCTGTAAAACGTAGCTCCATATCATCAACCCGGATTAGAAAAGATTTTGAAAATCACAAACACTACCTGCTTCCAGCTGTTCTAAAATATATTAAGGAAAATAATTTGTATGTCTAAACACGCATTTCGACAAATTGTTGTGCACGACATTGCACCTAATGTGACACAGATTCTGTTTCGATGTAATAAGTGTGGTGTGTGGAAAAGTAAAGAAATAATAGGCGATAATAACCAAAGCCAGACAATTATCGTAGGATATGGGCGTAGTCCTATTACTACTGATAGGAACAAAATGTCGTGCGAAAAAATTGACATGTGTTTAGAGGAAATATTATCAAAAGATTGGTATCGTGCCCGTGACCGAAAAAGAATTAAGTTGGCTAAAGCCAGTTTTTGGGTACTAGACCAGTGGAACGAATGGATTAATCTCGGTGACAAAGCTCCTCTTATTCAAACATTTGATAATGTACTCGATAATGTTGTTAATATAATGGATGCCGTCAGATTTGTTCATTATTGGCAACAACACACCTATCTAACCAAAGAAGAGCTTGATATCAAGGACATAATTGAATGAAATTGGTTTTCGAGAACATTCTACAATACAGTATTAATTCTCTTTCAGATATTGATAAACAAAAACTAAACAACGGTTGCAGTCATGTGTGGGAATATTACGGGCAATTTGAATGCAACGAAGGTGATACTATTGACAAGTTTGTTTGTATACGATGCGGAACTGTAGTACGCAGAGATTGGCAGTTGGGCATACGTAATGCTAAAATAATTGTTTCTACCCAAAACGAAGAAACTATTCGGGAAATAATCGAATGATTGTCCCCACTACGTTGAAAACAAAACCACCGTTGCCTATATTTGTGCCAGTATATGGATCAACATTTAGAATAATTTCTACCCCATATAGATATTATGTGCACGAACTTAACTGGAATCATACCGTCGTGATAGGTTGCGATAGAAAATGTGGTTATTGTAACAAACAGCAACCTTATAAACGATACGTGATCATAATCAAAGATCGAGTTGACAATCAACAAAAGTATTTTGAGTTGTGCGGAAGAGATTATTATTACTTTTCTGATAATTACAAAAAATATAAATCTTTGAATTTAGATTTTACAGTTCGTTTATTTCCACACAAAAATGAAATGTTGTTTATGCCAATTTTTGAAAGTAATCAGGAAGAACAACAAGCTGATCTTAATTTGTTGAATGAATTCGCTAATTCGATAATGAAGTACAGCGATCTTGAAAAAATGAACGATATCGCGGAAATAATCACATGAATTCCTTTATGGACATGTTTGTTGCCCGTGAAATGGAAGATCTCGGACATAATGTGGTACGTACTGAAATGTCTTCGGATGTAAAAGATTGTTGCATCGAATATGTTTTCTATAAATGCAAAAGGTGTGAAAATATATTTGCCGTTGACAATAGTAATGACATATATTTGTTTAGCGAATATTTAGACGGAGTTGGCGCATTTTTCCAAGACTATATATGCAAACCAGTTCGCGGACCAATGGAACATAAAACACCAGAACCTGCTCGTTGTGATGATTTGATTATTAAGGATATTATCAAATGACCCCACAAGAAATAAAAACTAAAAAACAAACGGCACAGATGTTGTGCTGGGCATACGACATAGGAGATTTGAACGCTCTACACTACAAAGAAATTTTTAAGAATAAAGATTTTGCCATAAAAGAAATACTTCGTGTTGGTCACAAAATCCCTTTCTGGAAAAGAATTAAATTTGGTTTTACTGATATTGTTTTTGTTTGTCCAAACTGTAAAAATAAATTCTCTGTAACATGTACCGGAAATATTTGGCACTGGTATCAGGGCTCTCCATTTCGCTGGCTTGGAAAAGCCAGCGACAATATTGAAGAGTATTCCTGTAGAAATTGTATCATTCGTGATGTCATTGAATGACAAAACACATTATATGCGCTTTGCCAATTGTTTTATACAAGGTGGCGGAAAAGAAATATTATTAGACTTCAAAAGGAAAAATATACTTCCCAGGGTAAAAAAGTGCCTCGGCATCATTAAAGGCTTGTGTCCGGCTTCTATCTTAGATATAGGTTATGGTCGCGGTGGCTTCCTGTACCCTTTGTTAGAGGAATTTCCAGAAACATCAGTCACTGTTTTGGACAACGACCCTAGCAAAATTGAAATCTTATCCAAGCTACAAAACGGAGGGGTTAACATTTCTCTCGTTCTTGGTAGTATTTCCGCAATACCTTTTCACAACGATTCTTTTGATGTCGTTACTGCTCTGGAAGTCATAGAGCACCTAGAAAACCCCACAAAGGCTTTGCAAGAAATTGTTAGGGTTTCCACAAAATATTCAATAATTTCGGTACCATCCAAACCAGATAATAATCCCCATCATTTACATTATTTTAGTAAACAAAATATGATTGATATGTGTAAAGAATGCGGGGCAAGAAAATTTTCGTTTGATTGGGTTAATGGTCACATGGTGGTGGTGCTTTCCAAATGAAAATATCCGGAACAGATTGCAAAGAACACAATTTAACGGAAGAATGGGACACGGATCATGCCGGGCACCCAGTAATACGATTCAAACATACGATTTACAAAAACAAACAAGAAATACAGTACGAATGTCGTGCTTGTTTAATATGCGAGCAAATGGCTAAAAAGGAAATTAGAAAAAGAAAGGTTTCTATTAGTGAAAGAACAAGAACAGATTTGGGAAGAAAACCTCGTAAACGAAATGCTAAAAAGTTTGAAACGTACGGCGAAAAAACTCTCTATAGATCTAGAAAAGGAAGAGGACGCCTTAAAAATGATGAAATGTTTGGCGATATGCGCAGTGACAGTTGGGGCGCAGAGTGGTGAGGGAGATTTTGAAATAGAAGGAGTAGTTTCCGGCGGAACACGAGAGTATATGGATGTATACGATTTCGTTTTTCGTTCCGCTCTTAGACAAAGACAAAAAACAAATTAATGTATGGTCATTTGATTAAAGCCCTGAACCTCAATAATGCGGATGTGCTCAATGTATATCCGTTTGGGTCACGTGTATATGGTACAAACTCCCACAAATCAGACTACGATTATATTGTTGTGGGTAATACATATATTAAACCAATAGAAATAGATTGCCTAAATTTGAAGGGAGAATACTTAGGTAGGCAATTCAGTGCCATAGTGTACGATACCCAATCTTTTTCTCAAAAACTAAAGGAACATTCTATCTCCGCAATGGAATGTATTTTCTTACCAGAAGAGTTGTTGCTACTGAATACGGCTGTTTTTAGTTTTACTCCAAACAAAACCGTACTTGCGAACAACATATGTAGAAAATCCAGATTAGACTTTGAAAAAGCTGAGGTGCGTTTTACTGCCGGCAGTCTGGAGAAGGCAAAGAAATCATTATTTCATGCCATGAGGGTTTTAGATTTTGGCACACAAATTACAAAGCACGGAAAAATATTAGATTATCAAAAATGCGGCGAAATATATTTTGAATTAATCAATAATCCATCTCAAAAAGGAAAAGATTATTTGAACTTGTGGGAGCCGCGGTTTTATGATAGGTTGGAACAATTCAAGAGGAGTATACAATGCAACCAACCCTACACAAACCAGTCCCCATGGGTGCAAGAGTAATTATTCGCACTCACTATTTGGGTAAGGAAAACGTTACTGGAAGGTGATTGGAGATTGGATGTATGAGGGACTACCAGGAACTACTGTGTTTTTCATTTTTCAGTATAACGCTTATAGGCATCATATGCTTTGGTGTTTGGGCAAGTTATCCACATCATAGTGTTGAGGAAACCATGGCTGCAGATGGGCAACCAGCTATGGTTTTTGAGTGTTATGGTGTTGGTGTGAATTGTACAGACTATATACAATCTGTATGTCCGCACGGTTGGGTGTGGGTCGAAGGTTACGAACGACAGTTGCTAAGGTGTAGAGAAAAGTGAACGTAATATTAGTTTTGGGTTTTCCCGCCTCAGGAAAAACTACCGTCACAGAACAGTTTCTGAATGAGGGATATTTTCGTTTGAACAGAGATACAGTCGGCGGCAAATTAAACTCCCTGTTGCCAGAAATGGAACGGCAACTCAAAAACGGTTCAAATATAGTGTTGGACAACCTATTTGCTACTCAAACGTCTAGAAAACCATTTATTGACCTAGCCAAGAAATACAAAGCTAATGTAGAATGCCATTGGATGCAAACCTCAATTGAAGACTCTCAGGTTAATTATTGTTTGCGATCCATGAATAAATATAATCAAATATTAGAATCTCAATCTAATGACCCGGGCATTTTTCCGCCTGCTGTTATTTTCAAATATCGTAAGGAATTTCAAAAACCCACTACGGAAGAAGGTTTTGATTCAATAGTTAAGGTGCCATTCAAAAGGAATTGGAATTCATCATTCAAAAACAAAGCACTAATCTTGGATTACGATGGAACATTGAGAGATTGTGTTGGGGGAAATGGTAAGTTTCCAACCGAAAAAAGTCAAATAAAAATACTCCCGGAGCGCGCAGAAAAGTTAACCGAATTCAAAAATAATGGGTTCATTTTGTGTGGGGCATCAAATCAATCCGGAGTTGCTAAAAAAGACCTGACGTTGGAAAAAGCTACTGAGTTGTTTGAATATACCAATAAACTACTGGGTCATGATATTGATTACAAATTCGATCCTTCTGGAGTACCACCGATTAGAACGTGGAGTAGAAAGCCGATGCCTGGTATCGGAGTATATTTTATCGTCAAATATAAATTAAACCCAGCGTTATGTTTAATGGTGGGAGATCTGAAGGCGGACGAAACGTTTGCTTCCAGGTGTGGTTTTCAGTTTTGTTATGCGGATAGGTTTTTCAATGACTGACAAGATCAACAACAAAGTAACTCTTATTGTCAAAGAGCTACAGACACGTTTAGAGCAACAGGTTCAACATGCCCAAAACATGTTAGAAGCTGCTAACGAGCGGGTAGAGTTATACCCTCATTTTAGACAGAAAGAAACGGCTATTGTTAGGCGATGGGAAAATGAGTTGGCGGCTAGGCAACGTGTTCTTGGAATGTTAAGGGGGCTAAAATGAAAGATATCAAAATGAACCTATATTTTATTTTTGTGGCATTAGGGTTGATGTTGCTTTTTATTTTGTTTTTGTCGTGGGTTGAGCCTACCGCAGTAGGTTACTGCAAAATCTTTGCAGGAATGTGCGTTGGAATGTTGGTTGCTGGTCCATTGTCGTACTATCTTACGGAGTATAAACGTGTCAAAAAACACTGATCACAAACTAAAAATTATACACATCAATGGTATTACTTTACTTTTCGTTGTACCAACGGAGACTTTAGCAATATACTTATCTCCTGACGAATTTTTATTTCGAGCTATTGGGGCTATGATATGCTTGTCAATTTTACTAGGGTGTGCTAATATAACAACAGCAATAGTGAGTCACAGCAAAGATGACTAATCACTCATTTATTACTTTTAAGCGTAATATAGAACCAGAAACTGTTGCTAATTATATTAGCGATTTGGTTAGGAACAAATTCGGAAAACATGGTCGTATAGATATTAGTGATGATTCTAAATATATAGAAATTAGTTTGGAAGCAAAACAACATATAGGCAGTTTATACATCTCTATTCTTAGCAAAAGAAAACTTGCTTTTCTGCAAGGACATTCCGAGTTTTCTTCTTATTTGCAATATTGGTTAGCCAACACTCTTGGAATATCCTTGAAAGGAATTCGTAGCGACGAAGGTGTGGACGATAAATGGGAACCAAAATTAGAGGCTAATAATTATATAGAGTGGCTAGATCTTAGAGAAAAGTGGACGAGAGAATTAGTAGATGGTCAACAAACTAATGAGGAATATTACAAACATAGACAATATATACGAAAAATAGTAACTAAAAATATACCCAAAGAATTACTAACAGCATGACTGATCATTCCGACTTAGGCAACCGTATGAAACGATACGAGAATGTTTCTCGTATCTATATTACCCCAAGAATGCCAACTATAGTTAGAGTAGATGGTAAGAGCTTCCACTCCTATACTCGCGGATGTGATAAACCCTGGGATCTAAGAATAATAGAAGCAATGTCTTCTGCTGCAAGAGATTTGCTAGATAGTATACAAGGTAGCAAAATTGCCTACTGCCAATCTGACGAAATTTCGGTGTTAATCAACGATTATGAAAAGTTTGATACTTCTCCGTGGTTTGATAAAAATGTTCAAAAAATGAGCAGCGTAAGTGCTAGTACTGCTACGGTTGCTTTCAATTATGCTATGCTAGCACAAGGAGAACGTCCTAATAAAAAAGCAATATTTGATGCCCGTAGTTTCACTATTCCTAGAGAAGATGTGGTTAATTATTTTTACTGGAGACAGATTGATGCCATCAGAAATTCTATATCTGGGCTTGCCCAAAAACACTTCTCCCACAAAGAGCTTCACAAAAAGAATACAAAACGTATGAAAGAAATGCTTCTTCGCCATAAGAATATTGATTGGAATCAATGCGCTACCTTTCAAAAGCGAGGCTGGTGTGTAGTTAGAAAAACAATTAAATTTTCTGATGATACGTTTAGAACCGAACTTGATCAAGATTGGGATATACCTATCTTCTCCCAAGATCGCGAATATATTGGGAAATTCTTAATTCAAAAAGAAGAGTGAGCTTTTTCTTGACATGACGCAGCGTGTCATATAAAATACTGTTGAAAATGAGGTTCGGCATGAAAAAAATCAGTTGGCGAAGAATTAGAAATGGTTTAAACAAGGCAGTTTTCAACCGTCATTTTTGGGAAGCTGCAGATTTGGCATTTTCTGAAACCTGTAATTATACTAAGAACACTGCTAGGCTGGTTTTTGGATTCCGTCCAGAAGCCGGTGTTATTAATATTAGGATTTTACCTGACGGCGTTTCTGTATCAAACCCAGATATAGGTCATCGTGCCAAGAGAGCCATTCTAAGAAAGGTTGGGAGGCTCCTAAGAGATAATGGAATGAAGCTACGTTTGGGAAGAGCTGAGGAAATTTTGACTTGGAAAACGCCCACATATTCTGACACGTTGGTTCCTGAACTCGAAGCCAGCGATGCAAATATAGTTCTGACGAATGCTCACCTAGAATATTTGGGCTGGAAAATAGTACCATCATGACACACGTTTGGAAATATACTGGATCCGAGTATCTTTACACGGTTGAAACACCAAACGGTCCTGTAATAGATAAAGACCCCCTAGTAAAACTTCAGGGCACATTGTTGCATGAAGGCTTGATGCATACGTATACTTGCCAAGCATGTAACGCAAAGTGTGTAAACGAAAAGAAAGAGCCAGTTAAAATTCCGGAACCTTGTGTTTACGATATAAACTAGAAAGACAAAACATATGGTATACACAGCCCATTTGAAAGATATGGTAGACAATAAACTAGGAACGTTCGAGATTACTTCGGGAACGCTTATTGTTTCAGATCCTTGTTACAGCCGAGGTACTTGGTGTGCTGGTTCTTTGAAAGATGTTCGTAATGGCAAGTGGACAGCTTATATTCGCGTTAATGATGAGAGAGTTGTTGAACTTGAGATACGTCATGCCGACATAGATGGTTTACCTAACGCTTTGAACGAATGTTGGGAAAACTCAGGAATAGATGTTGGTGTAGATTCGGGACAAGCTGGGTTTTGGGACGATCCAAAGTATGGTAATGGCGAGGGTGAATATGGGGATCTTAATACGTTCTACGGAAAAGCGTGCGACAAAACGCTAAATAGTGGTAGAGCCGGCATTATGGATGGTGGTGTGGTTAGTTCATCAGGCTACGGCGATGGAAGTTATATTTGTCTGTTTGTGAGAGACCAGCTTAGAAAAGACATTGTTGCCGCCAAAATCGTTTTCATTGAGGACGATCCTAACTGAAGACTCACTGTGGGAAACCTTCGTATTCGTGTAGTAATCCTCGCCGCTCGGGAACCTTCACGGAGGGGTGGCAATCGCGAGGGCTGTGAGAACACCCTACCCACTCTACATAAGGGTTGAATATGTTTTCTATAATCAAAGAAAAAATCGCTGTTCCAACCGGCACCATCTTGATCGTTGAAGGCGAAAGATCTCTTTTTGATCCTGGTAGAAAACTGGAGTGTCTTTCTCTTGGCGATTATGGTAAAGAAAAGAATGTCAAAGCCGATTTTATGGGGTTAAAAGATCAAATAAACGGAGTGCCTCATGGCAAGCTAATGCCACTAGAAAAGAAATGGGTGATTACTATTTCTTCTCAATATGGGTGCTCTATGAAATGTAAATTCTGCGACGTTCCCAAAGTAGGTCCAGGATATAATGCAACCTACGGCGATCTATTAAACCAAATGCGCGCGGCTATTTCCATTCATCCCGAGGTAAAACATACAGATCGTTTAAACCTGCATTTTGCGAGAATGGGTGAGCCCACCTTCAATAATGATGTATTATCAGTTACACCACATATGGTACACGAAATTAGAGAAAAACGAGGTTGGGGTTTTCATCCCGTTGTTTCCACCATGATGCCCCGAAACAATAGAAGACTCGAAGCTTTTATTTGCCAGTGGATGGATATTAAAAACCATTTAATGGAAGGAAATGCTGGGCTACAGTTGTCCATCAATACTACTGATGAGCAGAGAAGATTCGAAGATTTTGGTGGGTCTGCTTTGGGTTTGGAAGATATTTCCAAAATTATGTCTAACATTACCGATGTTGTTGGACGTAAAATTGCTCTAAACTTTGCTCTCACTGATGCGGCAATTAGTGGGACTAAACTGGCAAAACTGTTTGATCCGGATAAATTTATGTGTAAAATTACTCCAATGCACAAAACCGATGCATGCGTACAGAACAAATTCTGGGATGAAAACGCTTATCAGCAATTTTATCCTTACCAGCAAGCAGAAGATTCTTTGAAAAAAGCTGGTTTTGATGTGTTGGTATTTGTTCCTTCTCTGGAGGAAGACCTGGGAAGAATTACCTGCGGAAACGCTATTCTTGCAGGAAGCAAACCTGAATGTGAATATACGCTGACGAGATATTAGATGGACGCTCAACCTTTACCTCGCAATCCTACCCCAGAAGATTCTTTGGTAGTATATCTGGTTGTCAGAAAAGATCTTAATATGGGTATCGGGAAAGTTGGAGCCCAATGTGGTCATGCTGTACATTTGCTAGATTTGGAATATAGGAAGTTTTGCGAAAATGGTGCTTTTTGGGATCCTCTTGTTTGTGGTTCTGGTTTACCAAATTTGGTTCAACGAATTACTCTTTGGGAAAACATGGAGGAAAATGGAGGGTTCACCAAACTGGTTCTTGGGGCTCACGACAAAGATTGGTTTAAGCTAAAGGAAATATATAATCCTATCGTAGTTATCGATGCGGGAAAAACTGAAGTTGCGCCCAAAACCACAACTGTGATGATTCTTCCTCCTATGTTTAGGGATGAAAGAGATCCGTTACTAAAGAAACAGAGACTGTTATGATTCAGCCTATGGAAATTATGGAAACTCATGATTGGGTTTATCGGTGGGAAACTATGTCTGCCACCTATTTCAAATGTAAAAATTGCCAAGCAATAGGAATAAGTAATATTCCTACAGGCATGCCGGTAACAAAAGACTGCTTGGGAAACGCTAATATGGGAAAAACCCACATTATCCCTTTATATTACGAACTTATAGATAACGAGGGTTTAACTTGCAAAGAGATCGTAATAAGAAATATTATCGTATAATCGTCGAGGCGCTAGCTGTATTTTTAGTAGTAATTCGTGGACAGTGGACGAACATATCTTTTAGAAGCGTTAGAAATTGCAAGAAATTTGCGTCAAGGATATTTTCCGGGCTCTAGAGACCACAGATGGGCGTGTGAAATAGAGCGGCTAATAAGCGATATATTAAAAACTAACATTACAAAAGATTATCAACTAGACAAAAACGAATTAAATTACGCCCAACAAAAACTTCAAGAATCTTTCGAGGTCAAAAAGTAGTGGCTTATCAGGTTTGGTTGGGGGAAGCAAAAAGCTATGGTTCTGGTGTTGCCCTATCCGAATCGCAGCTTCAACGCGCTATAAAAGCTGCAGAGAGCTATAGTTGGATAGAAAACAAAGATGCCGAATATCCACAATTAATACGTTGCCAAAAAAGCGGACAAAAAGCCATTCGCAGATCTCCCGATGATAAATTCGTATGGGATGATAAAAACCAAAACATTTTAATGTTAACTATAGATGAGTTCTATATTCAGGACGTAATAGTATGACGATGCAATCGTTTGGTACGGTGCAAGCGCATGGTACCGCAACAGAAATAAACCAAAACGCCAGTGAAGATTTAGTATATAATCTTTCTTGCGTTCCCAGCTGGATGATTGTGCCTTACGTTGCAGGCGGGCTGTATGACCGAGTACAAGAAAATTTTTCAAAATATAAACACGAAGAATTATTAATAAATCAAGAATATCATCGCTGGTTTAGAAGACCATCAACACAACATATTAATTTTAATTTAAACACCAGGGTGAGGTTATTAAAGCCAGAAGCTAAAAAAGCAAAAACATATACAGAAATTAGAAAGCCTGAAAATTTAGAAATGTTGGATATGGTTATTTATGATTCTGCCAGTGATCTGTCGATTAGTGCCATAACATGGGTTACTTCTTCAAATATAATAAAACCAATGAAAATATTTGGTCATATTTGGGAAAAAGTGAAGAACAATAGAGACGCAAATATGTTTAAATGTTCAAATTGTGGAATGATTGGTAGAGGTAAATTCTACACCGCAAATCACATGCGGGTTAAATCCGCAATTTGCCCAGATAAACTGCTTACTTGTGAAGAAAAAATAATAGAGGATATAGTTGTTTGAGGCGAAAAATGAAACTCAAAATTAGTATACATGGCACCGAAGCTTTTCCGATATATTTCGTTTATGATGCGGAATACGATTGGCATGGACAATTAGAAATCGATCATAAAACCTATAAACGCTGGAAAAAAGTATTCCGTGAATTCGAAAATGTTCAAGAAGAAATTTGTAAAGCGATGAAAGCTTCAGGACACGACTGTTGGTCTAATTCTATCCCAGAATTATGGAATGACTGAGGCACACAATGTATTACGAAGAATACGCTAGTTTGTTGGCAAAACTAGAAGCTGCAGAACAAAACAATTTTCAACTCAAATTTGTGGTTGACGAAATTAAAGAAATATTAGAAACAAACACATCTGCAGAAGAACAAAATAAAGCTATAAAGGAAACAATTAGGGGAATCTGAATCATGCCCACCTATGAATATTTATGTACCAATTGCAAACACGAGTGGGAGGCAGATCAAAGCATTAAAGATCAGCCTTTAGATAAGTGTCCTAAGTGTGGAAAAGAAACAGCAAAACGCTTAATTTCTGGTGGCACAGGCTTTATTCTCTCAGGTGGTGGTTGGTCTAAAGAGGGATACAGCAGCAAATGATATACGTTTGGGTCTGTTTGGGCATTCCTGTTGTTTTTGCTATTTTTGTTATAATAGGAAAGCTGTTTGAAACGCCAGATGTTTATTGTAGGCAGAAAAACAGTTGTAAAATAGAAAAATTTATCTATACTGTGGATAAAATACCAGTAGGTGGTGCTGGCATTTGTCGTTATAACTCGTATTTTTCTCCGTTTAAGATAGTGAACTCAGAAATATGGTTAAACGGAGAATATATGGCAGAGGGTGTGCGGTTAGTTAACTCATCGCGGTGCGCAATAATAAAAAATACAGATCGGGGTTTTGTGGTATATACTGATGCTGATCCTGATGATTTATATCCAGACATCCAGGACCATGGTTTAAAAGAAATAGATCGTGCCATTTTCACCAACTCTGTAAAATTCTTTTTGATGTTAACTAAATGTCGACTATTTGACCTTCCTAAATCAATCAAAATTGCCAAAAAAGAAAATATAATTAAGGAAATAATCGAGTGAATATTGTAGATCAGATTTTCGAATATGCTAAAAAGTATGGCGTGATAGATGATGAATCTATGGCATACTACCCGAATGATTATCCATTTTCCCAAAGTGAGTTTTTAGTACTATGGGAATATTTTCACAAAACATATCAAAACCAATTAGACGATTGTTCGGATATGTTTTATGACGCCAGATTATATTTAGAATACAAAAACGAATATTATATATGGAGAGTATTGGTTGGTCAAGGAACCGCTTGTCAATTATTTCATTCTTTTGAAAATAATCCAAAATTTCCTAACGCAGATATTCCATTCGAATTCAAAGAAAAACATAAAATTATAGTTGACCACGATTTGTATAAACTTTTAGAGAAAGAATATACAGAGCTTAATATTAAGGAAATAATAGAATGAATAAATTATCTGTAGTAAGACCGCTGGATTTAACATTTCTAGTCCCAGCAATTATTTCAACCGCAATAACCATGTACGGTTATTTTAATGGACTCAGAGGGGAGCCACTAGCATTATTAATAGTATTGTCGATTGTCTTTGCTAGTGTATTTTTGGCTTTTGTTGCATATAGATGGAAGTTTGTTAGCACCATAACCTATACCACAAAACATAATTTGCATATAATAACAAACGGGTTCCCAGTCTTAAAGGATGATGTAGAAAACGTCACTACGAGTACAATCAATTCTTGGAACTTTGCACTTTCTAAAATAAATTATCCTAAGAAATACCAAACAATGTGTGAAAACGCAATTGACGATTTATTTGTTGTGTTCAAAAGGTTCCCAATTAAACATGACAGGCTGGGAAAACTGGCAGGGTTTGCGATGGGCGATGCGGTAGTTGTGGGATACAAAGATAATTTAGATGATACTGCGTTAGCACATGAATTGGGACATTTTATATTCAAAAAGTATAGCGGAATATTTGATAATGAAACGTGTCATACCTTTATGAAAACACATGGACTTAGATGAGAACACCTCTAAAAATTAATCATAGAAATCGTTCAACAAAAAAGACAACCAAAAAGAGAAAAAAGAAAATGCCAAAAAAGAAAGATAAGCCCAAGAAGGATCCAGAAAAAACCTTCAAAGCTACAAAAACATACGTTGCCATAGTTCTGGATAAAAGCGGTTCTATGGGCACACTTCAGGAAGAAGCTCGAACATCCTTCAACGAACAGGTAAAAAGAATTCAGAAAGAATCCCAAGACTTAGAAACCAGAATTTGTCTCACCATCTTCAACCATGATGTGAATTTCGTTAAGTTTGATGAAGATGTAGACCAATTACCAACATTAGAGCAAAAGGATTACGAGCCTAGTGGAATGACAGCATTCTATGATGCGGTTTGTTCTACTATTCGTAAACTTGAGGATTTACCAGATATCAACGAACCTCAGGTTGCCGTTCTAATGTTAATCATTACTGATGGGCAGGAGAATTCATCCAAGACATTTACCAACGAAGATGTTTCTGGTATGATTTCTCGGCTGAAAGCAACAGACCGTTGGACATTTTCTGTAATGGGCGCCAACATTGATTTGGCGGCGCTGTCTGACAGCACGGGAATTTCCAAAGGAAACATGCTAAAGTTTGCCGCAAACGCCCAAAGTGTAACCAGAGGCACCGCTATGACTAACGATGCCTACGGTAGCTATTTTGACAACAGACGCAGGGGTGTAACAAAATCCAATCTATACAGTAGCGAGGATAGGATTGTTGACGCTGATGATGACATCACGGACTGACTAAAACAGTCCACCCTAGCCCTTCTAAAGTATCTACGGCTTCTAATCCTGCAGCCGATGGGGCGGTGTTACCATTTACGTATACATAGCTTCCGCCACCGTCGTAACCATAACCAGCTAGAGTTATTAATACATAATCTACGGCATCTTGATCTAAAGACATGTTACGTAAATTAGCTTGAATCAAACCAGGACAATCAGTAAGATCTACCTCTGTTATGGGGTTTCCATATAACCAAACACTTCCGTTACGACCTTCAGGAAACGCCCCAGATAATGAGTATGCGCCTGAAATATTATTTTCAGATATCCACAATTGACTAATTGCTGGAATTTGAGACATTGGTGGGAAATCTGATTCATCTAAATTTGGCATTTCTCTAATACAAATGTGCCATAGAGATGATAACTCTTCCTCTGGCCAGATAATAGAATCAAAAGAATTTGAGGCTGCACGAATATCTTCTATATCAGTCATGGCGCCTAGGTCTAGCGTACCAGTAATAGAATTATTTTCAATACAAAGACGCTTTAATGACGGCAATGCTGTTGTTAACGTAGTTAAAGAGGCATTATACGCCTCAAACCGCTCCAGAAACAATAAATTACTTAAATCTATTGACGTTATAGGGTTATTTGAACACATCAATGCTAGTAAGTTGGTGGCTTTATCTAAACCAGTTATCGATGAAACGTTTTGTTGTGAAAGTAAATCCATAAGATCAGGTTGCACAGTTGAGGAACTACCGCCATCATCACCATCATATCCAACATTAATTGATTGTAATGCGGAAAATGGGCTAACAGCAAGTTCTGTGCGTCTAGTGGCTGATGAACCGAAATCAACAGTTGGAGTTGTGCTATTGGATGTAATATTTCCGGGAAACCTCCAAAGAACATCCGCTCCGCCCTCTATATTGATTATAGGAGAAAAGCTACTTCCCTCCGTTATAAACACGATTGAATTATTTTCTATTTGTATAGAAGAGATAAATGGCAAAAGTGACATAATTAACTTATTGAGGTAACTTCTATGCTAAGCCAATCACGGTCGTTACCTTCACCCACGATAGCTATACCTAACCCCGTTTCCCCCTGGTTATTAGTACAAGTAAAAGTACCATACTCAAAACCATCCAGCAATATAATGCAACTTCCATCGGCATTCACTGTAAACCCAAAAGTATGATTCTGATCTGTGCTCCAAGATGCCGGGAAACCTCCGGTTACTGTAACCTCCACATCACCATTATTCCAATCTGTAGAGCTTCCGGCAGTGATAACATTTGACGGATTTGTTACAATGACACGAATTCCGCTATTATCTCCGGAATCAAACAATGCCGCTAATCCCCAATAATTAGTGCTTAATGTGCTATGAGGTACTGTAGCTGTGACAGTATACGCAGCTGGAAGTGTTACATCAGTATCGTTGTACACAATTCTATAACCACCAACATCAGACCTATTTAATACACCACCAGCTATAGTAAATACTGCAGAATTAAGCGCGTGCCAACTTCCATCATCAACATCAAAAGTATCTTGCCAAATATAACTGGTAGTATTATTTATTACGCTAATTCCGGACGCCGCCTGAAGTGAGACCCCAGAAATAGAAGACTCTATGTCATTAGGGGTTGTTATTGTTAATGTTATGGTGTCCGCTTCATCAACAGGGGTATCCAAAGCAAATATAACCGTAGTTGTTCCACTTCCACTAGTAACCGAGGCAAAAACTGCCGAAGTTCCAACAAGAGTTAATCCAGTAACACCTGTAACATCAACAGCTTCTGAAAAAACAATGGTCAGTGCATCATCGGTAACTTCAGCGGAACTTATAGTGGGGTATCCTAGTGTATTCGTTATCGCAATAGATGACGCTAATAATTGATTGGAAGCTAAATCATATACGGTGTTATCACTAGTCCACACTAAAGAACGACTTTCATCTACCGAAAATGGGTCTACTAATTGTATAGACCAATCGGTGCCAGATCCACTAATACTGTCGATAGTGTGGTTGGCAATACTAAATCCCGAGGCATTTAACCAATTAACTGATTCTGAAAAAGTGACATCGATTATATCAACATAACCATCGATTGCGGCATCAGTTATAGTTGGATTTATAAAATCAGTATCAACACATACCGTTACTGTAGATACCACCATAGTAGTGGATACGGCAGTAACCCAAACCCGATAATGCAAACTAGAATCGAATATTTCTCCATTTGCGACAGAAGCTGGTGGATTTAGAGAATCAGCTAATGTAACAGTGTTATCTCCAGTAATTGTTCCCGACGGAAAAAGAATTACCAAAGTTGCTCCCGGTACATGAGGAGGTAGGGCAGAAAGCTCTACAGAAGTATCTGCACCATTATATATCATGCTTCCGGATTGGGATAACGTTATAACAGAATTGTAATCTAACGTTGTGGGTGTAACCACGGATTGTATTTCCGCAACAGATTCCTGTAACTCTTCAACTTCATTAGTTGAAACTGTACTAATTCCACCAAAAGAAGACATTACTTTAATGTCTTGTTAACGCTAGATAATGTCGTAAATAGCCATCATATTATCTATAAATTTTCGCAGCGGATCCTGAACGGGAAGTTTTATCGCGAATCTGCGCACCCACTCTACACCAGCAGGAGTTGAAAATAATGCTCGGATAAGTTTTTTCTCATCTCGATGAGGAATATTTTGTTCGAAAAAGAAGGTCAGGGCGTAGTAGTTATATGGCGAAGGATATGGTTGATGAGCCGCGCGCTCATAACACTCAACTATATAATCTTCCATTATCCTAAAAGCTTCCGGTAGAGCCGGATTGCGCAAATGATGCTTTTTCAAATCATATAAAATACTAATACTGCTTCTACCCACCAACTGATATCCCACAAGTACCGTAACCACACTTATTATATCGGTTTTTGGGTTTTCAAGAAGCCTCAATAGAAAATTCTTTTCTTTCTTTTCTGCCGCCACCAATATTAAGTCAGAATGATCGGTATCCGGAAAATCATTAAGCAAAGCGCTGGCTTCTACATCAAACTCGTTTCCTTCCATGCATTTAATTAATTCTTTGCGTGCTTCGTAAGGAACTTTTCTAATTTTTCTGGATGATATTTTCACTCGATTATTTCTCTGATAGCATATTCTTGGCAGCTCAAATTGTCTCCAATAGATACCAAATATTCTCCATCATTTATTTGAATAACCAAACCACAGGTATGACATCGCTTGATAACACAATCATCCACCCAGTCATGTGTAACATAATTTTCTGGGGATAGAAGTTCGCAGCCAAGAATGCTGGGTTGGATATCACAAGAAACATCTACACGCCCATCATCTGAAAAACTAATTCCACGAATATCAAAATCATCTATTGTTCTAGCCGTTTTTAGGGTTTGTAGTTTGTTTATCAGCTGGTGTCTAATAATATCTTCGGTTGTTTCTGTTAGTTTTTCTCCACAAAATGGCGCCAAAACTTGATTCAAACTCTTTTTGATAAAGGCTTCCATTTTCTTTGGGTCTATTTTTGCCATATATAGCTCGGTCATTCTCAGCGCTGTCATCGACAAAATTCCAGGGTAATATCGCCGCATACAGATAAGATTGTTATTTTTAGGCTTTTTATGAAATCTATCCAAAGAAAACGTATTCTTATCTCATTGGCGGCTAAAAGACCAGAAAAACTGAATGGTAAACACTCCCGTAAAAGTGTAGAAAAACACTTGGGAAAGATTAAAAAAACCTATTCGGATCTTAAAGCAAAATTGCAGGACGCCGAAAGTAACCTGTCTAATCTTACTCAGCTAGCAGACGAATACCGAGAAGGTGTAGAATCCTCACGAGAAGCTATCTTGGCTTGTTACGAAATTATGAAGAAAATGGATATGGTCGGAGCCAACGAAGTTAAGGTAAAAGATAACCAGGATATTGCTTATTCGTGTGATGGAAAATGGATGAAAGCCCATGAAGACGGTTCTACCGAATCCTTCTCAAAGTGGCAAAAAGAACAAAAAGAGGAAGAAAAGCCCGAAGATGTCAGTGACGCTGACGATCAGTTAAACGAAGGTTTCGAGGTTACGCTCTAAAAATGGGTCTTCCCGCCGCTATAATCTTTGTTAATAACGATCTTACTGCCAGTGTAAGAAATGCATTGGTTAAACAGCTGTATATCAATGATTATATGTCAGGCAGCGAATTTGACGCTATTATTGCTGCAGATCCAGATTATCCAGACAAGGTGAAACAGCTAAACCAGCGCATTATGGTTATTCGTTCTTTTGAGGAAGAGGATAATCGTGACTTGGCAGATGTGGTGATATTTGTTGCCCATGCCACGGTTACAATTGAAGCCAACAAGTTTGGTCCGCCAGGTATTACCTATCCTGTGGACAGTTTAACCTGGGGCAAGCTCTGTATCTATAATGTTACTTTGTAGGCAGAACCCGGGCTACATCGCGAGGCTGTGGTTTTGAAGGCGTGATTGTATCAGTTGGAATCTTCACATCATCCGGCGCATTGTGTGGGCGAACTGACTAAGTGCGTTAAGGTATGGAACCACAATCTGAGATGCCGTCATTGCCGTTTGATCTGCATATGGGTTGTCTTCGTTTTGTTGAATTCGAGAAGCAAGAGCGTTTGATTGTTGTGCAACATTGCCCAGGAATTTAGACAACTCTTGTGGTTTGGTATTGCCGGCATGAACCGCGCCATAAAACACACGAACAGCACTTCTTACCTTTTCTAGATCTGGACGCAGCCAACTTGGTAGAACATCTCTTCCCTGTTGGTACGCTAGTTTCGCAGCTTTCAGCACATCCATAACTAATCCGCTCTGGGAATTGAGCTGAGCCATTTTTTCGAAATCTTCTGCCATTCGTACGATTTTGTTTAAATTTCTAGGATCCATGTTAATATGTTTAGATATTGCCTGGGAGAAAATGGCTTGACAAATTCGTCCTGCTCCTTTATAAATATAGGCATCCTGCACATTGCGGTGAGGGTAGGGTCCCAGCTGGTCTGGGACCCGCATTTTTGGGCGGCTCCCGATTCTTCTTGACCTTCGTTTAGTGGTGTTGTAGGGTGTTTGTTGCTACTCAAGTTGGTTGGCGTTGGTTTGGTTCCCCGGTATTCTTCTTTCCCCCCCAAGATTGGATACCGGGGGATCGCTTAAATTTTTCCTAGTTTGGTCCCCCTGGTATCTGATTTTTCCGCCAGATGAGCCGGATACCGGGGGATCGTTTAGATTTTCCCTGTGTTCAGTGGATACGCAAATAGCGTGTCCATGATCTTCCATACTGGACACAGGGAGCTTTTAAATAACGTTTCAAAAAAGTCGAGCACAGATAGGCATTTAAACATATAGAGACACAATCATGAGTATTTTGGCACAAAAATTACATTCTTTTAATCATTTGGATAAGTGGTTGGATTGTAATGCGCCTGGCGATCCACGGCAATTTAATAATCAGCCCAGCCAGATCGTGCCAAAAGATATGTGGTTCTAAGATCTTTTAATTTAATTCGATGGCACGACCCGGCAGCAAAAATGGCTAGCCGGGTTTTTTGGTTTTAAGTAGGTTAATAATGGGATGTAGCTCAATTGGAACAGAGCGCCAGACTCTGAATTTGGAGGTTGCAAGTTCAATCCTTGCCATCCCAGCCATGCCCATATGGTCCAGCTAGGTTAAGACGCTTGATTGTCAATCAAGAGATCCCGAATTCGAATTTCGGTATGGGCGCTAAAGTTAGGAGATAACACAAAAACATGCGTATAAAACAATCATGGTACGGTAGCTCAGCAGGTAGAGCGTCGCCCCGAAGAGGCGAGCGTCGTTGGTTCGACTCCGACCCGTACCACTGGAAACACTATGATAGATAAGAATCATAAACTAATTTTAGACCACGTTTCAGGTCCTGCAGTATATTACAGATGTTTATGCTGCCGAGGTGTAGGGTTTTATTTGACGAATTTAGCTAAATTGTACGATATGCGCGGATTAAGATCAAAAATTAATTTTGTTGAAGAAGTTTTGGAAAGCAATGATCTGAATCTAAAAATAGAAACAACTTGGGATTACATAAACAGTACATTTGGTTTTAAGAAATCTGTTTTCACTGCGTATGGATATTTTAGTAAAAAAGATTTTGACAATTTAAATACACTAGTAAAATGCAGTTGTAAGGAGGTAATAATAAAAGAAGTGATAGAATGAAGAATATTCCCCGATAGCTCAGTGGTAGAGCGCGCGGCTGTTAACCGCGTGGTCGTGAGTTCGAATCTCAACTCGGGGAGCTGTGATCGAACGCAAAAAGTGAGCGGACAGTTTGTGGCACTGTTGTAGCGGGAGCGTTACCCGTCGATCACCCCAACGAAAGGAACCATTAAATGACATAAGGAGGAATCATGACCCACCCATTTGAACAAATTGCAAATGAATTAAACTATTTTAGCGGAATTCAAGCCCAATATACTAAGGGTACTTTTAGTGTACGTCCTGCTTATATTAAGCCAATGCTAAAGTCTATTGTTTCTGGAGAAGATGGTAGATGGGTGGATTACCGGATGATTGAAGACGATTTGTATGGTGTATACGAAACAGACGATGATGAGTTAAACTATATTTTTATAGGATCCGAGGGGGAGGCGATGGAATTTGCTTATCAAACTTTGAGGGAAAGAGGGTTGGTTCGATGAATAAACCATGTTCGCGGATTAAAAAGAGACCAAAAGCCAAAACATTGTCGCCGGACGGAGCGTCTTCATTTTACGAAGAAGAGTTTAAATTCATATGCGAAGAAGCTATCAAAAATGGTGTTGATGTTGAAAAAATAGTGAGGGAAATGATAATCAAGGACATAATAGAATGAGTGAAGTTGTTAACATACGCAAATATCATTTTCTAGAAATCATTCCTGGAGAGTATAGTATGGATTTTAGCATAAAAGAAAACAGGAGAGAAAATGGTAAGGACGTTTCTATAACCAGGGTAAAAGGACATTTAAAGTGGGATGGGTGTATGAATTGGAGCACTAACGACACTTTAATGTATCATTTTTGCGAAGAAGACGATGCGAACTTGCTCAACGAATGTTTTAAGAAAATATGGGAAATGGGACCTGTATATATTGAACAATGGATGGATGAATGAGCGGATACAGACACATTTGGGAGGAGTTACCGCCGGCATACGATGAGCCACCGACTATAATTTGTAAAAAGTGTAGGCAGCCATTACAACATTTACATCTGCAACTGTTTGTCAAAACTGGGAAATACGATGTACATTGTTCAATTCAAGAAACAAAAGAAAGGATCCAGGAGTTTTTACCCTGTAAGATGTCAGACGAAGATTTCTTAATTAAAGAGATAATTGAATAACCGGGTTTAGCTGAGTTTGGTTTAGCACGTGGTTTGGGACCACGAGACGCATGTTCGAATCATGCATCCCGGACTATGGAAAAGGCAAAATACGAGGGTTTGACTTGGGCTAAAGAAATTTCTAGGTACGAACTTAGGGGTTTTGATGAATCCGTAAGAAAAGTTTTAAAAAAGAAAGAGGAAGAAGTTAGGAAAAATATAGAGGGTGAACTGGTGGTTATCGATCCGATCAAAATAGAGCTTGATAGAGAAATAAGAATAGAACAAGTCGCAGAGGACTTAGAAAAGATTTTGGACAAGAAATGACAGAACAAGAGGAAAAACTGAGACAACAAATTCTAAACGTTGTTAAGGCTAGCGGCAAAGTAAAACGGTTGGGTTCGATCCCGACCTGACTCACAACCGCTTTGGTGATGGAACAGGAAGACATGTCAAATTCAAAATTTGATGCCCTCCGGGCGTGAGAGTTCGAGTCTCTCCCAAAGCACTGAAGCTTGACCGAAAGGTTAATTTGATAACTGAGGTTGCATAACCGACCCAGGGCAGTGGTGCAAATGGCAAGCATTGTGGTTTCCAACTCCGCCGATTTCGGTTCGAATCCGGACTGCCCTGCTCAAGGTAAACTATGAAGTATTACGTCATAGTACATAATAGTTTGAAAGACCCAGAAGACACTGATGGGATGTACTGTCAGGGTGTATTGGTTAAAGTTGTTAATTTGTTGCTTTCGCCAGAGGTTGACGTATCAAATATATACAAAGCAGTATTTAGGAGTGGAAAATACGAAACATTTAATTGCGAGGAAAACAAAGCAATGTTAGAAACATGGAAATATATTGGTTCGAAATACCAATATTTCGCAGATACTGGGCTTATCGATTCTGAACAAAAGTTCAAAGGTACGTCAATTAATGTGTTTTCAATTATTAGTATTTTCGATAGAAAATATATATATGAGATAGGCGGTACTGACGAGTGGCCCAGATTTGCTGATAGTGTAGAAGATTTGAGAAAAATATTTCTAATTGAAAAAGAAGCAATTATACAAAATATTATAGAATAATGTTCTAGACATTTTTCGCTTGGTGCGGTAGGATGCGGCATGAATATAAGACCACTACCTCAAAGATACCGAAAACAATTAGAAACACGTGGTCATAGTTTAATAGAAAAATCCGCGAAGGAAATATTGCATTCTAGCCCAAGGCGTTCTAAAATAACAATATGTGATGGTTGTGGTGCAGCATTTTCTACAATCGGTTTTGGTATCAAAATATATTATCGACACAGTTACACAGAATGGTTAGAATATAAAAACGAAACATGTGATGAGTTTATAATTCGGGAAGTAATAGAGTAATGCTGGCAACTGTCCCACAAAAATATAAAGAAAAGTTGGGTAAGCTTGGTCATCATTTGGTAAGAACATCAACGTCATTTCCTAGCGTTACATTGTTATATTCGCCCAATCGAAATTTTGAGTGCATTAATTGTGGCACTGTTTTTACTCTCAACGGTGGCTGGGATAGAGATGATGAATTTTATGGATTATATCCGTACTGTATATATTATTGGACCGGATTTTGGGAAGAATATCCCATGATAACCTGTAAAGAAATGATTATCCGAAATATAATCCAATGAATTTCTCAAGCTCCAACGAATGTTTGGAATATTTATGTGGCAAAGGTCACACGCTAAAATGGATTGTGTTTCCATGGAGGCAACCCCTATCTTACGATGAGAAAGGGAAAATTAAAGAAAAAATATGTACCAAGTGTGGAACTATTTTTACTGTAAACGGTGGTTGGTTTTGTAATCTTCCAAGAGCAGAATGGCAAATATTTAATTATGTTACAGATAAGTGGGAGGATTATAATAACTTAACATGCGATGAAACTATTATTAGAAGCATTATTCAATGACTAAAAAGCAAAAATTTGTAGAAAAATTAAAGTTGCGTGGTCATCAGGTTATTGAAACACCAGCGAGCAAAGCGCTTGATATTAAAGGTATGAGATTTAATGTTTTTGTTTGCCGCAGTTGCGGCACAATTTTTACTATATTGGGTGGTACATTTGAAGGTGATATATCTGAAATAACTATTATATATTGGGGCGGAAAATGGAACGGTTGGCAAAAAGATAATGAATATACTTGCAACGAAACGATTGTTAGAAATATCATCAAATGACCACCAAAAAACAAAAATTTGTGAAGGCATTACAAAGCCTTGGTCATCATCCGGTTGAAAAACCATGGGATGATGTGTTTAAAGATAACGTGTTCCCTGATAACTCGCTTTTCGTTTGTAATAATTGTGGAACGATTTTTACTACGAGCGGAGGTCAGTGGGGTGGTAACAACATGTTCGTAAAGGATATATTGTATTGGGGAGGAAATATGGTTGGTTGGAAATATTATCCTAAAGACACATGTAAAGACTTTATAATCAGAAACATTATACAATGACTAAAGCACAACTCGTAGTAATATTAGAAAACCTTGAACACAAAGTAGTTGAAAAACTGGTTGACGAAGTTTTGTGCAATAAAAAAGGTTTACATTACACTGTTTTTGTGTGCGAAAAGTGTTCCACTGTTTTTGTAACTCCTGGTGCATTTTACAGCAACAGCAACGAAAGTAATTTTATGTATTATTGGAATATCAAAAAGGATGATTGGCTTCATTATGAAAACGAAACATGTGATGAGTGTATAATTAAGGGCGTAATTGAATGAAATAATTTCTAAATAATCACATGACCACGCCAAAATATCCAGAAGATTTCAAAATGATTCTAAAGAATCTGGGGCACGATCTAATCAAAAAATCACGTATGGATGTTGGTATTGACATCTATAAAGACCATGCTGTTTTTGTATGTAATAATTGCAAAACTATTTTCACCATTACTGGCGGATGGGAAAGAGACAATTCGTGGTATATCAAAATCGGAGAGCCTGTGCTTTTATACTACTGGAGCACCAACAAGGTAGGACGCTTCACCAACTGGCGAAAGTATCCTAACTTGACCTGTAAAGAATGTATTATCAAGGAAATAATTGAATGAAAGATTGTCGCAACAAATTCAAAAACCAATTAATACGTTTGGGGCATTCTTTGGCTGAAATAGAATTTCCTTGGAGGGCTTGTATGCCACCAGAAGATAAAGTGTTGGAAATCACTTGTTCTAAATGTGGTACAATCTTTACTATCAATGGCGGATGGTATAGAGATCAAGAGTGGTACGCAAAATCTGATCTGCTCATACGTTTACATTATTGGGTTGGTGGTGATTTGATGTGGGAATATTACACTGATATTACTTGTGACGAATGTATTATTATGGATGTAATCAAATGATCAAATATCCTCACCACGCCATAGAAAAGTTAGAGAATTTAGGACACAAACTGGTCAAAAGACATATACTGGCAAACCATTATGATATGATATGCGAAAACTGTGGTACCATTTTTACTGTAACCGGCGGCTGGGATAAAGATATTGCTTGGTACAATAATTTTCGTACTTATTTGAACATTTACTATTTGGAAAACAATATGTGGTTTGATTATCCAGATATGACTTGTGGAGAGTTTGCAACGAAAGATATAATAGAATGATTGAACTTTTAATCATATTGTTTTTTTCCCTATGTTTGAAGCCTTTATGGAAGCTAATCTTTCATTCCTCTTGTACGTTATACAGAATAATAAGATTTGGTTATGGAAAATACAAACTGTGGGATGAGATTAAATTACTAGAAAAGCTAGGGCATCGTGTCCAAATAAAAAGAGATTACTTCTCATATTTAATATTATCAAGCGATTTAATTATTATATGTCCTGAGTGCGAAAATATGTTTTATAAAGATTATAATGAAAAACTTAGGGTTTCTAAACCTGGGAAGTTTTCGCCAGCAGATGGTTTCGCTGAAAAATATACTTGTTCTGAATTAATCATTCGAGATATTATATGAAACTGAAGGAAAACAAAGACTTTATTTTTTTGGTGGAAACAATACGAAAGAGATTAGCCGCATCAAAAACACACCATTTTGTGGAAGATTCGGACAACCATACGGCGGAAGGTACAATTAGGTGGTATTACTGCACGGAATGTGGTACATCTGGGTACCAGCGCTGGAATGACGAAATGGGAGAATGGACCGAGGATATTTTGCCATATGATTCTGAAGATACTTGTCGAGAAGTAATAATCAAGAATATTATTGAATAATAGTAGTATGTATTTTCATGATTGGTGCAGAACAACTTCTCAAATTCCGGGACGCAAATATATCTGTTTAAAATGTACAAAATGGTCTAGCGAAAAAATTGAAGAACCAGAATGTAAATTCGAATCTAGAAGCCACGCAGAAAAATTCAAACATACATGGGGAGATGATAATAATTGTATTAAATGTGGTTTGAATAGATTTAGAGTTTCATATTCGTTTTACAAAGTTGGTGAGTGGGGAAAAGTAATCAAAAGAATTCTACCTTGTCAATATACAGATAACGATTGGGATATTAAAGAGATAATAGAATAGGCTCCATCTGCTAACAGGATAGGCAACTAGACTCTCACTCTAGAAATGTTGGGTTCAAGTCCCACTGGAGTCACTATGGAAAAACAAATCAAAGACATACTGAAGGACGTACAGTCTGGCAAAATTTCTGTTGAAAAAGCAGAAGCTTTAATCAAAAAGCTAGCGACTCCAGAAGTTAATTGTGTCATCAATGTGCAAGAACAACCACGTGGATGCGTCTACTAAAACATATCCTCATCCATCCAATTTTTGCGGAGGTAATTTCCAAGATTGGTTGGAAGTTAACCTATTACCCGAATGCAATGGTAAATGTAGCTGGTGTGTAGAAAAACGTGGATGGCACCCAGATCATAAAGCTACCTGGCGGGAAATTGGACAAGCAGCAATTAATACCGGAAAACAAAACATAATCCTTTTAGGCGGAGAACCTACCTTATATAAAGATTTAGAACCCCTAATTCGAATGTTAAATGAGGCAAACCGCTCTGTTTGGATTACTACTAACGGATCTTTATTGAAAAGAACGGTTGATTTTCTTGATCAAATAGCTGGTGTAAATATATCTATCCACCATTATGATTTGAATAAAAATCGTAATATTGTAGGGGTTAATCTAAAAGAAATCGAACTAAAAGAATCTATCCAGAAAATTCGTAATATTGGTGGAAGAATTAGGTTGAATTGTAATCTAATCAAAAACGCAATAGACTCAGAAAAAGAAATAGCCAAATATATTAATTTTGCTAAAAACTTGGGCGCCACAAATGTTAGGTTTGCGGAACTTAAATTTGACGGGGAAAAATTTGTAGATTTGTGCGACATTTACGAAAACAAACATGGGTTAACGCAAGATCCTTTTATTGACGGATGCAATCATGACACGGTAATTGATGACGTGCCGGTTAATTTCCGACAAATGTGTGGGTTACAGACCCCGTTTAGAAAACAGCCTATCAATCCGGTTCAGTTTTCGAAACAGGTTTTGTATTACGATGGGATTGTTTACGACGGATGGCAAGTTCGTACATTAAGACATGTATTGTCAGATTTGGCTGCTAACAGAATTAATGTAGAAGAAGCCGCAGCTATGCTGTCACTGTGAGGATGTCATGGAAAAAGGAGATGTTAGCACATGGATGATATTATTTGTTACAATATCAGTTGTAATATTGCTTTTATTCGCTGCGTGTTCTGATATTGGTAGGTCAGAAAGACATTACCGTATACGTCAAGATCAATGCGAACACATGTGCAAAGGACATAAACACATAATTTGCGAAAAAAACGAAGGAAAACTTATTGCAGTATGTTGTGAGGGTTTAGACGAATATCAGCTGGTGATAAAAAGGTGGAATGACTAAACTTAGAAATCTTAAACGTTGTTACAGTAGCGAACTGATGCCGACGGATGATATTATTAAAAATCTTAAACGAACGTGGACTCCAGGACAAAAACGAATGCCACTCCTCGTTGGTATTGAGATAGAAATTACTCCAAAAAATATAACCGGAAAAGAAACTTGCGAAGAAATTATAATTCGCGAAATTATTGAGTAAAACAGGTGGTATGTATGCCAAATTTTCCCGGAGGATACTCAATCCCAGGCGTTTTGTATGGCACTGTTATACTCAAAGAAACAGAAATCAAAGCACACCATGACTTCGAATGTGTTGGGCGCAACTGGGTTGAACAACTAATGTATCGGTGTTCCAAGTGTGGATTAATGGCTAGAAAAAACGAAAAAAACAAATTAGTAGTGGTGTATCCTAATCCAGCATTACCTCACAGAGAATTAACCGGCGAGGAAACTTGCGCCGAGATGATAATTTGGAATATTATCGAATAATACTGTGCAAAAAAAGATACATAGATTCGAAAACGGTGTCTGCATCAAATGTAGAACTAGAGAAATGTTTATTAATTTCATAGTCAAAAACCATCGAGATCCGCATATATGGCAGTTGATAAAAGAACATCCGGAGAAAAGGGAAGAGTTGATAAGCTCAGCTTTTCCTTGCAAAATGACAGACGATGAGTGGATAATCAAGGATATTATAGAATAATGGTCAGCTTTAGAAACAAAAAACGAACGCCGGTAAGTTCTAATCTTCCGGTCAGCTATAATATTGCTATTCAAAAAGAAATGAATAGTGTTGCCACTGCTGTATGGACAGGATCATTGACGGCTTTCGTGTGGGTATTTTTCGTAATAGGTTCTGATTTTTCCTTCCAAAACATAATATACTGGTTGGGCGTAACCGTTTGTGCCAGATTGTTATTTGTTGATTTAACCCGGTTTATTATGCTCAGGCGATAATTATGCATATCGGTAATGCCGTTCAAATCTAAACAACAGCGCCGATGGATGTATGCTAACAAGCCTGAAATGGCTGAGAAATGGGAAGCCCATACCCCCAAAGGTACCAACCTTCCAGAACGTGCCACTAAAAATAAGAAAAAGCGCAAGCGTAAGAAAAAGGCATGTTTTGCGCCGCTAGTAAAGGTAGCAACATTATTTGCCTTTGCAGCAGAATTAAAAGATAGATTTGATTATCTTAGACAAACTATAAGTGGTTTAAAATTTATAGCAGATAATGATCCAATCTTTGGAAAGATAGAAGAGTTATTAGCAAAACCACGCCAAATTAATTGGCAAACGGCACAGGAAGATATTAAAGATATTCTTCAGGAACTGTATAATTTGCGTAAATATTTTATGCGCCAAGGTAATAGATGGGCTGAGGGAATATTACAAAGAGAATACAACAAATTAAACCAGTTCGGAGAAAACAGTAGGGAATATTATCGACAGTTCCTAAATATGCCTCGTCGGGAATTTGCTCAACCAAAATCACACCTGTATCATGGTACAAATCCAGCAGATGCCTATTCGGTGTTAGTGAATAGAGAATTTTTCAAATCTAGCGCGTTTGATGTGTTGTCGTTGACTTCTGAATTGACTGTAGCTGCCAAGTTTGGTAATGTCATTTTTGCTTTTGATCCTAAAGTAATACAACGACGTAAAGCTAAAAAACAACGTTATCTTCCGGAAAAAGAATATCTGGAAATGTTTGAAAAAGGTCTACAATCAGAAAATTACAAATCCCCATTTATTTCAGAAATATATCGTTACGAACAAGAATGGGTTCTTCCACTACCATTTAAATTTGACGAATCGGATTTGGATAAAATTATCGTTTTCGTGGACAAAGGTGGAGTTGATGAAGCAAAACAAACAGCACTCCAACTGGATAGTGTTGCGCCTGATACGGTGAAAACAGAGGTAAGACATCTCCCGGCTTATTCTCAACACAGCTCTTCTACAATGGAACACCAAGATGTAAAGTATGGAGAATTAAAAAGCTTCATTTATAAAAACATTATTTCGGTAGAAAACAAAATACGTGCCATTGTTAAGGATATTGCAGAAAAACAAGTGAAAAAAATAAAAGAGGAATATGGTGATGCCACTGAAGAGCAGTTGAATTATTTGATAAAAAACGATAGTGTAATCCGTGGAGCAAATTCGTTTTATAATATCTTCCAGCACATGCGGGGAAATTCCGTCTGGTGGGGAAAACATGATTTAAATAGTTGGGTGTCGGATTTGCAGAATGCCACACATGATATTGAAAGATTAAATCATACTGCGTTCAGTGATATCGTTCCTCTATTAGAAGA